>QWCT01000001.1_pt1 | contig 540152 bp, 446 predicted proteins | sample 1972681 | NCBI WGS metagenome assembly QWCT01 (sample SAMN09866701, study PRJNA288562) | Human oral metagenome isolate pre3_saliva, whole genome shotgun sequencing... | isolation source: mouth | host: Homo sapiens | place: USA: California
ACTACGAGAAGCTTACTTCTACTCATACAACTTTCTATTTAGTAAATAATAGTGTTTCAAAACCACCTAGCGCAAAGATATTAAAATACCTACAAACAACGCCAAAAAAAGAAGCAGGTGAGAATTGGCGATTTTTGTGGGTGGTTTTGAAAAAGAAATAGAGCAAGAAATTTCCAAAAACCGGGTGAGATATTTTCCCAAACCAGGCAAGAAAAAAATATTTTTCAGCCCAAAAATAGATTCGTATCTTTGCCTAGAAATCCGATGGCAATATGCGTAATTTATTTCTAGCACTCCTCCTCACCCTACTCTCAGTTGGTTCTGCTTGGGCAGATTGGTTGGGCGATAAGTACTCCCTCTTCATTCACTACGGACTATACTCAGTAGCCGGCGGAGTATGGCAAGGTACCCCCGTAAAGAGGGGATACTCCGAGCAGATACTCACCTTTGGGGTGGGATTCTCCGACGAATATGAGGCACTTACCGAGCAATTCAACGCCAAAGACTTTTCCGCACAAGAGATCGTGCAACTAGCGCAAAGGGCAGGGATGCGCTCCATTGTCATCACGAGCAAGCACCACGATGGCTTCTGCCTCTGGCGTACAGCTACCACTCCATACAATTCGTACGATGCCACGCCGGCTCACCGCGACCTCGTGGGAGAAATTGCAGCCGCGTGCCATCAGGCAGGTCTAGGCTTTGGCCTCTACTTCTCGCTCATTGATTGGCACTACCCCTACGCCATGCCATTCTCGTCTCACAATGCTGATCCCATTACCCCTCTACACCACGAATACAACCTAAAGCAGGTACGTGAGTTGCTGACTCAGTATGGAGCCGTGGACGAATTGTGGTTCGATATGGGTTCGATGCAGCAGAGTCAAAGTAGAGAAATGTACCAACTCGTACACAGTTTGCAGCCGCAATGCATGGTAAGCGGGCGCTTGGGCAATGACTTTGCGGACTTCTGTGTGATGGCAGACAACGAGTACCCCGATTACCCTATGGTCATGCCTTGGCAAACAGCAGCCTCCATATTTGATGAAACTTGGGGGTATCGCTCTTGGCAAGAGCGCGGAAAAGTAGAAGACAAAGTACAAGAGAAGCTACAATCCCTCCTAAGTGTGATATCCGGCGGTGGCAAATATCTATTAAATATTGGCCCTATGGGCAGTGGTAAAATAGTAGACTTCGAGAGAGAGGTACTGCAACGTATCGGAGACTGGATGGCCCCCATCCAACAAGCCATCTACCAAACTCAGCCCTCCCCATGGGGGGTAAAGAAAGGGTTGCCCCTCGCTACCGTTGCTCCCGATGGCAAGACCCTATACCTTTTTGTCCCCTATAATAGAGAGGGTAAAGAGATTATTCTCCCCCCGATTAAAGGGGAAATGCTCCGTATCCAAACGCTCCGAGGGAAGGGGAAAATAACCCAACAAAAACAAACAAAAGGGGTTATCTCCTTTACGCTAGAGGAGGCAGCTCCCGAAGATTATTACACGGTACTCGCCCTCCACTTCGACCGCCCCTTATCCCTCATTACCCCAACCCATAATACCAAGTGGCTCTATCCTCTAGAAGCCGAAGCCCTATATGCCCATTCGCAGATAGACTACTATACAGGGTATCGTAGCATCGTAGGGTATCGCTGGCATCCCCAACGTGGGAAGCAAGAGGCTACCCTATCTTTCACAAAAGAGGAAAAAGGGAAAAACATACAGCTAAACATAGCCGGGAAAAAGCAAGAAATAGCACTCCTATCGGCGGACTCCTCCCTCTACACAATGCCCCTCAACGCACTCCACTGGCAGCAGCTCCTTGTGGCTTCCTCCGGCGGCCGATTTGGCACACTCCCCGCCAAATTCACGCAAAAAGATGAGTTCAATCCCGATCAGTGGCGCACCCTTCCGCTATCGTTTTCGTATCAAGAAAAAGTATCCCAAGGCTCTGCACGCTACCTACGCTACACCCTCACGGCTGACCGAGATCTCGTGCTGCCTCTAGAGATTCAGTTCTCGGAGGGGATGCTTTGCCTCGTGGATGGCACCATTGTAGCAGGGGCAATTTATCGCCCCCAAAAGTCGGGAGGGCTGCACCAACACACGCTACGCCTCCCGCTCAAAAAAGGCTCCCATATCCTCCTCGTCAAGCTATACAATCGCGAGAGCCGATCCATGGAGGCGCGCATTACTCCTCTCCCACAAATCCAAATTTGGCACAAAAGCATCCAACTCCCATCTGTACGGACGCCCTTTACGCTAGAAGTTACAAAGAAAATGAAGCCACCCTTTGCCTCACCGGCTCATCTATATGGTATTGATTTAGCGTTATAGACTACCTATTAGTAGTAGGGATAAGGTAAGTAGGGAGGACATACTCAAGGGATAGCGGAGCGACGAACTCCTCTACAACCGTCACTAGTTGGAGCCCTCCAAGCCTAATTCATTGAGAGAGGTGGATAGAGAAGAAATAACAACAGCTCTACAAAAAAATATCTCCACCCAAGTATGAAACTCGGATGGAGATTATCTCTCTTTCGTTTGTAGGGTAAGCTACCTAAAGAAGGTGCTTATGCTTGTGAGATAGCTTCTGATGGGCAAGCTGCAGCGCAAGAACCGCAATCGATGCAAGTATCAGCGTCAATCTTATAGATATCGCCTTCAGAAATTGCACTCACGGGACATTCGTTGATACAAGTTCCGCAAGCTACACAGTCGTTAGAAATTACGTAAGCCATAATCCTTAATCCTTTATTGTTGTTATTCGTATTGTTCCTGTCTCTCTTTAGACATTGCAAAGGTAGTAATTAATTTGAAACTACCAATAAGTAGGTATTATTTTCTGGGAATATTTTTTAGTGCGACGAAGATGGAATTATGCAACAAGCTAGTTATCAAGTAGATAATTCAGAAGATAAAATCCCTACTAGAGGGGGATTTCCCTACTACAAGAGGAAAAGATCGCTAATAATAGAGTCAATAACCACCATTCCCTCCCTAGAAGCACGTAAAAATTGCCCCTCATTTGCAACTCTCTCTTTGCAAATAGAGGGAGAAGGAGCCTCTATAGAGTACTGAGAAGTACTGTCGAGTATGAGTAAACCTTGGGCTAGGTAGGGTTCGCTTGCAGTCTGTAAAAAAGATAACTTCTCACGCCCAAAAACTTCGGAAACATTCTGTAAATCAACCCCTTTTGCTCTTCTAAGCCCTGTCATAATGGTCTCATTAAAACAATCGGTAGGGGATAAGTTCTCCCGAAAATCTATTGCCGTAGTACCTTGTTGTAGGTACTCTATATAATGATGGAGGTGAGCAACATTGGCATACCTACTCTCGGGGAGGTAACTATGTGCCGAAGGACCAAAACCAAGATAGGGCACTCGATCCCAATAAGAGGAGTTATGGCGAGAGTGCATCCCCCGAAAGGCAAAATTGGATAGCTCGTAATGATCGTACCCTCGCCCGTGGAGAGTATCCAGTAAATAGTAATAATCGCGTAAGGCGTCCTCGTCCGATTGCTTTTCTATAGAGCCACGGCGCGCAAGATGCGCGAGGCGAGTATGCTCTTCGTAGGTCAGGTTATAGGCAGAAATATGGGGTATCTCGAGGACTAATGCAGAAGATAGATTTTGCTGCCAAAGCTGATGGCTCTGCCCCGGTAAGGAGTAAATAAGGTCGATACTTATATTGGAAAAATTGGCCGTTCGTAAGGCTTCAATCGCGCTATACACCTGCCGCGCTGTGTGCCGCCGCCCTAAAAAGCGAAGTTCTTCATCACAAAAACTTTGTACTCCAAGGCTCACTCTATTGAATCCCAAAAGGCGAAGAGCATGGGCATACTCGGGTATTATGTCATCGGGGTTCCCCTCCAAAGTCCATTCCGCATCGGGTACGGGGGAATAAACGCTCCGAATCGTATCCACGATTTTCTCAAGCTGAGACGGAGAGAGAAGAGAGGGAGTACCTCCCCCAAAGTAGACAGTCTCAATAGGGATGGAGGGGGCTAATTCTTCCCGACGTAGCTCCAACTCCCGACAGAGAGTAGCTACAAAAGCCTCTTGCTGCCGGGTATTTGTTTGCGAGTAAAATGCGCAATAGGCACAACGACTCTTACAGAATGGGACGTGTAGGTAGAGACCTGCCATTCAAGAGCCTCCTAGTTACCTTTCACGAGAATAGCAGCTTCGGAAGCCTCCCCTCGCACATAAGAACGATTCGAAGCCTCCACTCGGAATTGTAGCGTTTTGGCCCGAGAGAAGGGCTGTAATAGCTCCTTAGAGAAGGTGTACCGAGTGGAGGGAATCAGGGTTGCCAGTAAGAAATTTTCACCGGCCAAGTTCCCTTCAGGTACAGAAACATAGAGATTAAAAGTTCCCTTTGAGCTATTCCACGAAGAGGGCATGGTCCACGAGGCTTCGAGATACTGCCCCCTGTCCTTGATCGTAAGCTCCGAGGGACGAGGAGGACGATTAGCCCCACGCTTGGCAAACGAAGGCATACGTGCAGAGGCTGTAAAGTGCCGTGCAATCACACGATCTACCCCATTACGATTGGGGCGGATATTGAGTTCTCGATAGAAACAGATCCCAGCCATCCCCAAACGTTCGCTGACATTCATTTGATTCTCGATATCACGAGCCGTCCATTTGCTCTCATCTTCGATACGATAAGGGGCTAGCCCCGGTACAATAGGTAGCCCTGGGATTTGCGCTTTCCAATCCGCTAAAAAGGGATCAAACAGGTTGTCGCGATAGTACATCATGGGTACTATAAAATCTACCGACCCCTCCCGATACCACACAGCCGGGTCCTGGAAGACGCTCTCACGGGCTGTCCATCCCACATTAGGCATAGCAGGTAAAACGCGCAATTTACCCAGAGGGGCTGCACTTACTAGGATATGGGGCTTAACGGCGCGCACCTTGGCTGACGCCTCTTTGAGGAAAGCTGAGATGTTACCGATACGCCACTCTCCGATGGATTTGCCCTTACCATAGCGTAGGTATAGGTTGTGATCCTCTTTCTCCCTCATCTTATCGGGATAGCGGACGTAGTCAAAATGGACTCCATCTAGGTCATAACGCTCGACCATCTCACGCACCACAGAGGAGATATAGCTCCGCGCCTCGGGATGCCCCGGGTTGAGATACCAATCGTTGTGCAGGGTAAAACACCAATCGCGATGCTTCTTCCAAACGCTATTCTCCCCTAAGGTTTGCACGTTAGAGGAGTTGCCTAGGGGGAAAGTAACAACCCAAGCATGGATACTAAGACCACGCTTGTGGCACTCTTCGATCGCGAATTGTAGAGGGTCGTAGTCTAGATAATTATTCCGCCCTCCCGTAAAAACGGTTACACGCGGCTCTATCTTCGAGGGATAGATCACGTCCCCACGATGGCGAACTTGGAAGAAAACAGTATTGAAATGAGCCTCTGCCAACCTATCAAGTATACGACAAAGCTCCCTACGCTGGGAGGCCATATCTTGTGTAGAGACAGCACGGCGCGAGGGCCAATCCAAACCATAAATGGTAGTAAGCCAGACCCCACGAATAGCCTCAGCATTAGAGGGAATTACCGGCTTTTCTACGGGAATCTCCACCTCTATTCTAGGGGTAGGAGGAGCTGGGAGAGGAGCCGTAGAAACAACTTTTTTACGAGACGAACACGCCGATACACCACTCAGCAATAGCACTCCTATCAGTAGCGAAAAACATTGCGTAAGGCGATGAGCGAACAAAAAAGAGCGAGAGTGGTGCTGCATGATACAATCTTCTTTTACTTCGTATAGTGGATATTATCGATAAGGCGTACATCCCCACAATAGCAGGCAATGCACCCTACAGGATCTTCACTATCCTCCCAGGCTTCGAGAGGCTGCAGGCTATTACCATCCACAATAGCGTAGTACTCAACCTCAAGATGCGGTATGCCATTAAGTTCCTCGGTAACCCAAGCGATTACTTCGTTGGGAGTCATTCCCTTTTCTTTCTGCTCTAGGCTGGCACGGAGGGTTTGGTAGATACGTGGAGCCGAGGGGCGTGTCTCTTGAGTAAGACGCTGGTTGCGGCTGCTGAGGGCAAGTCCGCTCTCCTCGCGTACAATAGGCACTGCTATAATAGAAAGTTTGAAGCCACATTGCTCTACCATAGAACGTACTATGGCAATCTGTTGGAAGTCTTTCTCTCCAAAGAATGCCCCATCGGGCGAAACGAGCTCAAAGAGTTTGCTCACGATAAGAGCCACACCTTCGAAGTGTCCGGGGCGTTGTACCCCCTCCATCACTCGGCCAATAGCTCCAAAATCGAACGTGCGCTCTACTCCACTTCCATCGTATATCTCCTCTACAGAAGGCATGAAAACATAGTGGCAACCCACGCTATCGAGGAGAGCGACATCCTTCTCCGGCTGACGCGGATAGGTCTCCAAGTCATTGGGATTATTGAACTGACGAGGATTGACAAAGATGCTCACCACGCATACATCATAGCGAGCAATTGCCTGCTTTACAAGGCTTAGATGCCCATCGTGCAGGGCGCCCATTGTGGGTACCAATCCGATAGTTTTGCGAGACTCACGCTCTCTTTCGAGAAGGGCCTGTAGCTCCTTCTTACTACTTATCACTATCATAACGCTTATTCTCTCTTTCTATCCTTTGATGTACTTATCAGTTAATGCCAAACCCCTCTTCACCCAGAGTTTCTACAAAGAGAGCTTCGTCAAAGATTGTCTCATCCACCTCCATGGTTAACGTCCCTTGTGCAAGGGATACGGATACTTGGCTAGTACCCTTTGCCTCAGAGGCCACACGCGCTACGGTTGCAACGCAGTGCTCACAATGCATGCCTACAATGCTGTATTGTTTTGTACTCATAATTGTATTTAGGATTAAGTTTGTGTGATCGTATAAAGTGGTTCTTATGGCAATAGCAGTGAGCCATCACCATAACTCAAAAATCGGTAGTCGTGACTAAGAGCATAGTCGTAGATGCGCTCCCACTCCTCCCCGAGAAACGCCGAAATCATAAGTAGAAGGGTACTTTTGGGTTGGTGAAAATTGGTCACCATCCCCCCCACAACGCGGAAGGTATAGCCCGGGGCAATCAGCAAAGCGGTGCTAAAAACCACCTCCTCGAGGGAGAGACTGTCCATTTTGCTAAGCAGAGCAGCCATCACTTGGGGCATAGAAGCCTCCGGATAGTCCGTTTCGTAGGGTTCCCATTGGGTCACAAAAGGTAAATGATCCTCTTGCCCCAATTCGTCTATATGGTTAAGAGCCAAAAGGTAAAGACTCTCCAATGTACGTACAGAGGTAGTGCCCACCGCAATAATGGGAGAGTAAGAGCCGCCGGCTAATTGAGCCACGATACCTCGCTCTACCCGGCAAACCTCTTGATGCATCCGGTGATCACCAATCTTAGACGTCTTGACTGGCATAAAAGTACCTGCCCCTACATGTAATGTAATCTCCCCTAAGGATACTCCTTTTTCTTTAAGAGCCTCAAAAAGCTCCGGAGTAAAATGAAGTCCGGCTGTGGGGGCGGCTACCGATCCATCACATTGGGCATAAACTGTTTGGTAGTTAAAGTTGTCACTCTCTTCGGTCTCACGACGGAGATAAGGGGGGATAGGCAAAATTCCCACCACAGACAATAACTCCCCAAAGGTACAGTGGTCGCTATTCCACGAGAAGCGAATCTCGTCCCCCTCTCCTCGCTCAATACGAAAGAGGATAGGATCAGTCTCCCCGGGAAGAGTCACCGACGTCTCAAGAGATCCCTCCTTCCAACGCCGAGCATTCCCCACCAAACAATGCCACGAACAGCCCGAGGTGGCAGACAATGCTCGCTCGTATTGGGCAGGACTTGCAGGCTCAAGGCACATGATCTCAATCTGCGCCCCCGATGGTTTCTGCACATGTATGCGCGCGCGTATTACGCGCGTATTATTGCGTATGAGCAAAGAATGCTCAGGAATAAAGTCTGTAATCTGCCGAAATTGAGAAGAGATAATCTCACCTGACCGATAGACGAGCAGCCGGCATGCAGCGCGATCTTCAAGCGGATAACGTGCGATGCGTTCATCAGGTAAAGGGTAGTCGTAGCTCTCTATCGTTATTTGTCTGGTTTCATTCATTGCCTTATAGTTGGACAGGGATTTGCGGTTATCTCCCACAAATCTAGGGCAAAAGTACAAATAACCCACGACAGAGCGGATAGACTTCCCATCCCTCAAAGAGATAATAGATACACCCAATCTCAGATACAGATGCTGGGTACGATACGCAAAAAATAGCAGTGTGAAACGCACAAAAAAGCCTGCCCAAAACTCAAAAGAATCTTGGGCTATATTTTTTTGTTTTTCAGCCTGTAAGGCCTAGTGATTCTAGGTAGAAAAACTTTTCTTTTCAGGGAAGATTTTCTATAAAACCAAGCTGTAGCGGAAGTCTTCTCTCGGCGAATTGACTTTACCTATAAGGCTATTGCAGAACGGAATACCCTGTATCCAAAGGGAATAGTTACATTTGCTACAGAAATCAATAGTAAGTTTGTTTCTATGAAGACAGATATAGAAATTGCTCGCGAGATAGAGCTAAAGCCAATACAAGATATTGCCCAAGATTTGGGTATCGACAACGCCAATGTAGAGCCCTATGGACATCATATTGCCAAAATAGGGCTGAGCAGTCTCCGTCCGGAAAAGATTGCCAAAAGCAACCTGATACTCGTTACTGCCATCACTCCAAACAAAGCCGGGGTTGGGAAAACGACCGTCTCTATTGGTCTGGCTCTCGGGCTTAACCAAATAGGGAAACGCGCCATCGTGGCTTTGCGTGAACCCTCATTGGGTCCCTGTTTCGGGCAAAAAGGGGGTGCTGCCGGCGGGGGATATGCCCAAGTACTACCGATGGAAAACATCAACCTCCACTTCACAGGAGACTTCCATGCAATCACCTCGGCGCACAATATGATTACGGCTCTGCTCGATAATTATATATATCAAAATAGGGATAATTGCGTCGGATTGTCGGAAGTGCTTTGGAAAAGAGTGCTCGACGTAAACGACCGCTCGTTGCGCAACATCGTCTCGGGGCTAGGAAACAGCACGGATGGCATACCCAGACAAACCGGCTTCGATATTACTCCGGCTTCGGAGATCATGGCCATACTTTGTCTAGCTAAAGACCTAGAAGATCTACGCCTCCGCATAGAGAATATTCTCCTAGGGTACACAAAAGAAGGCGAGCCCTTTACGGTCAAAGACCTTGGGGTAGCCGGAGCTGTTACCGTACTGCTAAAAGATGCCATCAAGCCCAATCTCGTACAAACCACAGAGCATACACCTGCCTTTGTGCATGGAGGCCCCTTTGCCAATATTGCCCATGGTTGCAACTCAATGCTCGCTACCAAGATGGCAATGTCGTACGGAGAATATGCCATCACAGAAGCCGGATTCGGGGCTGACCTAGGGGCAGAAAAGTTCTTCGATATAAAGTGCCGAGTGGGAGGATTACAACCCAAACTCACCGTATTGGTGGCCACGCTATCCGCCCTCAAGCTGCACGGAGGTCTGGACGAAAAGCGCATCAAAGACCCCGATAAAGAGGGAGTACTTCGCGGATTGGCCAACCTCGATAGGCACGTACACAACCTGCGCAACTTTGGTCAGCGCGTAGTTGTTTGTTTCAATCGCTTTGCTTCCGACATTGATAGCGAGATAGAACTAGTACGCCGGCACTGCGAAGACGAACTAGGAGTAGGCTTTGCCGTAAACAATGCCTTCGCAGAAGGGGGTAAGGGTGCCGCAGAATTGGCACAGCTCGTAGTCGATACCATTGAGAATAAGCCCTCAATGCCCCTCAAATTTGCATACGAATCAGACGAAACAATCGAACAAAAAGTAGAGAAAATAGCCCGCAAGGTCTATAGTGCAGGCAGCGTAACCTACAGCAGCAAAGCCGCCAAAGCTCTCTCCAAAATACGCGAGTTACACCTAGGACATCTCCCCGTCTGCATCGCCAAAACACAGTTTTCTTTTAGCACCGATGCCAAAGAGTATGGCGACGTGAGAGGGTTTGAGATGAAAGTAACCGACCTCGTTATCAATAGAGGTGCAGGTATGATCGTGGTGGTTATGGGTGATATAATGCGTATGCCGGGGCTACCCAAGGCGCCACAAGCCGTCAATATAGATATAGTAGACGGCCATATAGAGGGGTTGAGCTAAGCCCCGGCTCAAAAGGCTACAATATATGGTCTCTATGGGAAACAAATAAAAAAGAAAGGATATTAGATATGTCGAAACTAGTTTCTGAATTCAAAGAGTTTGCCATGAGGGGCAACGTAATGGACATGGCTGTGGGTATCATCATCGGTGGTGCCTTTGGCAAAATTGTCTCTTCCCTCGTGGCGGACGTAATTATGCCTCCCATTACCCTACTGACGAGTGGCAGCAACATCGAGGATCTCAAGTGGGTGCTCCGCGAAGCTGTGATAGAAGGAGGAGAAATCACTAGGCCGGAGGTCGCTATGACTGTGGGTACCTTCTTACAAGCTGTACTCGATTTCTTCATCATCGCCTTCGTAATCTTTATGCTTATTAAGGGGATGAACAAACTACGCAAAGCCAAACCCGAAGAGCCTGCCGCCCCTGCCGAACCCAGCGACGAGGTGAAGCTTCTTGGCGAGATCAAAGAACTTCTCAAGAAACAAGCCGAGAAGTAATGCGGTAAGAAGTCGCTCTAAAAAAGGGAAGCAGTATAACTTTCCATCTCGTACAAGACGAAAGAGTAATACACGGCTCCCCCAAAAACTAAGTGCCCCTTCACTCTCTAGGATTTCCCGAATAGAGTGAAGGGGTTTTACTATGCTTATAAAAAGGAATGCACCTCTCTATCTGTAATCATCCGGCTCAACAGGGCGAAGTGTGGGGTCCATCCAACTCAGAGAATTTGGCTTCGTCGGTTTGAGTTTCTCCGTCTAGCTCCGAATTGGTCGCAAGTCCTCCCGTAGAAGTTTCTTTATACAGGCTCGGGAGGTCTTTGCCTGTCTGGTGCATAGTTGCTACTACGCGGTCGAAACTTACTCGGTGCCTGCCGTCTGTAAAGTTGGCATAGGTATTGGCATCAAGAGCACGACTGGCGGCAAAGGCATTACGCTCGATGCAGGGGATTTGCACCAATCCGCAAACGGGGTCACAAGTCAAGCCTAAATGATGCTCCAAGCCCATCTCGGCCGCATATTCAATCTGAGCCAACGTTCCACCAAAGAGCTGACTAGCAGCGGCAGCCGCCATCGAGCAAGCAACGCCCACTTCGCCTTGGCATCCAACCTCTGCTCCGCTGATAGAGGCATTCGTACGCACAACATTCCCAAAGAGCCCCGCCGTAGCTAAGGCACGCAATATTCGCTTATCCGTAAAGTTGCGTGTGTCTTGCAGGTGATAGAGTACAGCCGGCATTACTCCACACGATCCACACGTAGGAGCCGTAACGACAAGCCCCCCGGAGGCGTTCTGTTCGCTCACGGCAAGAGCATAGGCATATACTTTACCACGAGAGCGCACGCTCTCCGAATAGCTCAGGGAGCGCACCATATATTCCGCCGCCTTGCGTCTCAACCCCAAACCTCCGGGCAATACACCCTCGGCTTCCAAGCCATCGTGTATCGACTGCTTCATCACCTTCCATACCTCGGCTAGGTAATCCCAAATCTCTTTCCCCTCGCAATGCTCTACATATTCCCAGTAAGACATGCCATACTTCTGTAGGATGGGCATCATCTCTGTGATGTGCGAGAGCTTATAAACCTCATTGGTTACCTGCTCATTAAAGTCTTCATTAGCAAGCACTCCGCCCCCAATACTATAGACCATAAATCGCTTTATCTCTTTCCCCTCTCCATCGAGAGCTCGGAACAATATGCCGTTGGGGTGAAACTTTAGTTCTACAGAAGGCTCCCAAATGATCTCTGTAGGATGTATCGGATTGAGCACAGATAGTATCGCCTGATCGGTCATGTGCCCCTTACCCGTAGCTGCCAAACTACCATATAAGGTAACCTCAAAAGAAGAGATTATAAGCCCCTCTACTTGCTTGAGAAAGAGGGTTGCAGCACGCTTAGGACCCATCGTGTGACTACTACTCGGGCCATTGCCAATACGGTATATCTGCTTGATTGTATCCATCATAATCCAGAGTGCTAATTAATTCTCATCACTAGTAGGGGTCAAAGATATCGAAAAAAAGAGTAGCTTTGTAGTGCTGAATGTTGCACACTCAGAAGAATAGAGTGCAGTTGTAGTAGAAAAGATAAAGAATGGATCAGCATTTTGAGAGCTACCGGCGCGAGTATAGTAAGCATAGTCTCACGCGCAAAGATATGCCGGCCAACCCCTTTGACAAAGTCAATCAGTGGTTGCGCGAAGCTGTGGAGGGCAATGCTCTAGAACCCACAGCCGTGATTGTGGCAACAAGTACACCCGATGGGCATCCGAGTATGCGCACAGTACTACTCAAGGAGGTGCTCAACGATGAGTTTGTTTTTTACAGCAACTACGAGAGCCGTAAGGGGAGGCAGATGAGTGCAAACCCCCATGTGGCACTTACATTTTTGTGGCACGAGATGGAGAGACAGATCCACATTGAGGGCACTGTACGCCACCTCTCTGCCGAGGAGAGCGACGCTTATTTTGCGCAACGCCCCTATAAAAGCAGAGTGGGAGCCCGAGTATCTCCTCAGAGCCACCCCATACCCAATAGAGAATATATCATGGTAGCGTTTGCTGCCGAGAGCCTTAAGTACGTTGGGCGCAGTGTACCTCGCCCCGATAATTGGGGGGGCTTCGCTGTAAAGCCGGAGCGCATCGAGTTTTGGCAAGGCCGAGAAAGCCGTTTGCACGATAGGTTCTTATACACCCCAAACGAGGCTGGGGAGGGTTGGAAGATAGACCGACTGGCACCATGATCTCTGCCCATCAGCCCACGACTTCTCAACTAGAGGCAATTCTTGCCATAGATACCTCTACCAATGTTTGTTCGCTAGCTCTGCTATCCAGAGAGGGCGTCATAGCCGAGCGAATAGACCGAAAAGGGAACGAACACGCTGCCCTTATCGCTCGCTTTGCCGATGAACTCAAATCAGAAGCCAGCGAAAAAGGCTATTCGATTGTGGCCGTAGCCGTAAGTGGAGGTCCCGGGAGTTATACAGGGCTGCGCATAGGAGCTTCGTTTGCTAAGGGCTATTGCTTCGCATCCGGTAAGCCATTAATCGCTATTTCCACTCTCGAATCATTGGCCTGGGGGGCTATTGAGCAGGGATTGATTCCCCAAGATGCCCTTATTGTGCCGATGATTGATGCCGGACGCATGGAGGTCTACACAGCCACCTATTCATCCGAGGGAATTCAACTCGTTGCACCCCATGCAGAAATTATCCAACCCGAAAGCTATACCGATGTACCCCTCGAAACTCCTATTTGTTTGATAGGAAATGGAGCAGCTAAATGTGCTGAGGTACTTACCAATGCCCGCTTCCTCATTACCCCGACCGAGGCATTGGCCTCCTCCTTGAGACTACCGGCCTGGCAGGCTCTAAACCAAGAGAGAACCGCCGACGTCGCCTACTGGGTACCCGATTACATCAAGCCTTACAATGCCATTATAGCCAAAAATAAAGTACTCAATCGCTAATTAGAAATAAATATAAAACCAATATACTTGTAGCCAATGAACATTATAGTCCTTGCTAAGCAAGTGCCAGACACTCGCAACGTAGGCAAAGATGCCATGCGCGAAGACGGAACTGTCAACCGCGGTGCCCTGCCTGCCATCTTCAATCCCGAAGACCTTAACGCCCTGGAACAGGCACTCCGTATCAAAGACCAGTATCCCGATACAACCATATCGGTGCTTACGATGGGGCCGTTCCGTGCTGCCGATGTAATCCGAGAAGCTCTCTATCGTGGTGCAGATCGTGGTTATCTCCTTACCGACCGTGCCTTTGCCGGAGCAGACACACTTGCCACAAGTTACGCCCTAGCCATGGCTATCCGCCATATAGGGATGCCCGACCTCATTCTATCGGGTCGCCAAGCCATTGACGGCGATACCGCTCAAGTAGGTCCTCAGGTGGCTCATAAGCTCGGGCTTCCTACCGTAACGTACGCTGAAGAACTAGAAGAAATAAACGCAAAAGAGGTGATCGTTCGCCGTCGCTTGGAGCACGGAGTAGAGCGTGTAAAGGCCTCTCTTCCCCTCCTTATCACTGTGAACGGAAGCTCGGCTCCATGCCGTCCTCGCAACGCCAAGGCGCTACAAAAGTATAAGTATGCTATGGTGCCCAACGAACTTGGGGAGGCTAGCGAAATGCAACGCTCTCTATTCGAGGCTCGTCCCTACTTACAGATCACAGAACTAACAGCTGCTGACGTAAAGGCCGAACTCGAGCAATGCGGACTTCTTGGCTCTCCCACAAAGGTAAAGACCATAGAAAACGTAGTATTCCAAGCTAAGGAAGCTCGTCACTACGAAGCCAATGACGAAGGCATTTCTTCCCTTATTGTGGAACTTATTGCCAATCACACCATAGGATAATTCACGCACCGAAAGACGTATTGATAACTATGAACAACCTATTTGTTTATCTCGAAATAGAAAATGGCATCGTACAAGAAGTGAGCTTAGAACTCCTTACCAAGGGACGCGCTCTTGCCACACGTCTTGGTTGCCAACTAGAGGCCGTGGCTATCTCTAACTGCATCAAAGGGATTGCCGAGCAGGTGTTCCCTTATGGAGTAGATCGCCTGCACACATTTGAGTCTCCCAACCTACAGTACTATACAACGAAGCCCTACGGAGCCATCGTAACCAAGCTATTCAATGAAGAAAAGCCCCAAATAGCACTACTCGGAGCCACCACGCTGGGACGCGACTTAGGTCCTCTTGTTTCGTCGGCTCTGCACAGTGGGCTTACGGCAGACTGCACCTCTCTAGAGATTGGTGAGTACACCGATGCCAAGACCAAGCAACACTATCCCGAACTTCTCTACCAAATCCGTCCGGCTTTTGGCGGTAACATCGTTGCCACCATCGTCAACCCCGATTGTCGTCCTCAGATGGCAACAGTACGCCCCGGAGTGATGAAAAAAGAGATTTTCGATGCCGCTTACAAGGGTGAAGTAATCCAACACAACGTAGCAGACTACGTGTCGGATACCGACTTTGTGGTTTCTATTCTCGAGCGTCATATCGAAGAAAGCAAGGTAAACTTGGGAGGTAGCCCCATCATCGTAGCCGGTGGTTATGGTATGGGCAGTAAAGAAGGCTTTGGACTCCTCTTCCAACTTGCCGAAGTATTAGGTGCCGAAGTGGGAGCTTCTAGAGCTGCCGTGGATGCCGGATTCGCCGATCACGACCGCCAAATTGGTCAAACAGGAGTTACCGTGCGCCCCAAACTCTACATTGCCTGCGGTATCAGCGGTCAGATCCAACATGTGGCAGGGATGCAAGAAAGCTCGCTCATTATCTCGATTAACAACGATCCCGAAGCTCCCATCAACAGCATTGCAGACTATGTAATCACGGGGAGAGTAGAAGACGTGATCCCTAAAATGATCGCAGCTTACAGAAAGAATAGTAAATAAGCACCACGCTAAACATCTAAGATTATGGCTAATTTCTATACAGATACCCCCCAACTAAAATACCATCTGCACCACCCGTTGATGCAGCGCATTGTGGCTCTTCGCGAGCGTGACTTTGCGGATAAAGATAAATACGATTACGCTCCCCAAAACTACGAAGATGCCCTCGACAGCTATGAGCAGGTACTCCATATCGTAGGTGAGCTTTGCGGAGATGTAATTGCCCCCAATGCCCAAAACGTGGATCAAACGGGTCCCTCTCTCGTTGAGGGTAGAGCTGTCTACGACCCCTACACACAGGCTAATCTTGATGCCGTGCGTCAGGCAGGCCTTATGGGTATTGCACTCCCCCGTCGTTACGATGGTCTCAACTTCCCCATCACTCCCTACATCATGGCAGCGGATATCGTTTCGCGTAGCGATGCCGGCTTTGAGAACCTATGGGGTTTGCAAGACTGCGCCACCACCCTATATGAATTTGGTAGCGAAGACCAACGGGAGCGCTTCCTCCCTCGTATCTCGGCTGGGGAAACTATGTCTATGGACCTTACCGAACCCGATGCCGGTAGTGACCTTCAGGCCGTAATGCTCAAGGCTACATACAACGAACAAGAGGATGCATGGTACCTCAACGGTGTAAAGCGATTTATCACCAATGGAGACTCTCACATCCACCTCGTGCTCGCCCGTAGCGAAGAGGGTACACGTGATGGTCGTGGGCTTTCGATGTTCATCTTCGACTCCAAAAACAACCCGGGTGTAACCGTACGTCGCATTGAGCACAAAATGGGTATCAAGGGCGTTCCTACCTGCGAATTGGTCTTCTCTAACGCCAAAGCAGAGCTTTGTGGTGAACGCCGCCTAGGTCTTATCAAATACATTATGGCTCTGATGAATGGTGCTCGCTTGGGTATCATGTCTCAAGCTGTAGGCCTTAGCGAAGCCGCTTATCAGGAGGCTTACGCCTATGCTATTGAGCGTAAGCAATTTGGTCAGACCATTGATAATTTCCCTGCTGTGTATGAGATGCTCTCCATTATGAGAGCAAAAACAGATGCTTCTCGTGCTCATCTCTACGAAACTTGTCGCTTTGTAGATATGTACAAGACGCTAGAAGACATCCAGAGAGAGCGTAAACTCACCCCCGAAGAACGCAAGGAACTCAAATACTATACCCGTCTAGCCGATGCCTTTACTCCTATCGGTAAGGGGCTTAGCACCGAGTTCGCCAATCAGAATGTGTATGATTGCGTACAGATCCATGGCGGTAGTGGGTATATGAAAGACTATACTTGTGAGCGCCTCTATAGGGACGTCCGCATTACCAATATCTACGAAGGTACAACCCAGTTGCAGGTAGTGGCAGCCATCCGCCACGTCACCACCGGAACGTACTACGAGCGTATGCACGAGTACCAAGCAACGGAGGTAAAACCCGAGTGGCAAGCCATGAAAGAGAGCCTAGCCGCGATGAACGAACGTGCACACGAGCTAACTCAATTTGTTGTTGAGCAGAAGAATCAAGAACTTCTCGACTTCCAAGCTCGCCGCCTCGTAGAGATGACTTCGCATGCTCTCTTTGGGCACTTGTTGCTCCTTGCAGCCAATGACGAACCCGAACTCTTTGGCAAAAGTGCTCGCGTATATCATCGCTTTGCTCTTGCCGAGCAGGACAAGATCGAACGCTTTGTTCGCAACTTTGCTATAGAAGAGCTTGCTGATTACCGTAACAAACAACAAGAAGCCGAGGCCTAATCTCTAGGCTATCTAAGCAAACAACGCCCTCTATTCTCGCATGAGAATAGGGGGTTTCTTTTTGTCATATAAGGCAAGGAGGGAAAAGAAAAACACCCTGTAGGAAAGCAAACAACAGCCATCCTCTAAGCAGAAGACAACAAAAAAGCCCTCCAATATGAAGGGCTTTTTTATTGAAATCAGATGCGCTCCCTCTTGGGCTTGAACCAAGGACCCCCTGATTAACAGTCAGATGCTCTAACCAACTGAGCTAAGGAAGCTTCCATTTCCGGCGACAAAGGTAGTCATTTTGTTAGATGTACCAATACTTTTTCTTGAGAAAACCTCATAAAAAGCAGAGATACATCCCTTTTTACCTCCACTATTATCATTTTTCTCTCGGTTCTAATTCTAGAGGGAAATTCTAGGGAGAAAAAGAAAGACACCCAACCTATTTTCTTTGGGGAATCACCCTAAAAGAAAATAAAAACTAGGTGCCTTATGGATATAAATCAGCCTATACCCCCTAGAGAGTATAGGTGAAAAAGGGAGGACTACTCCTCCTCTCTACGAAAAAAGTAGATTACTGCTGAGGAGCTTCGGGGGCAGGAGCGGCTGGCATTTCACCTCCCAAGTTGGGGAGCTGTTGCTCAGGAGTTTCTTCTACTTTCTGCTCTATAACACTATTGATCCCCTGATCTTCCTTGAGACTTGTATGGAGAAAATGGGTAGAAACGATGCTTAGGATGGCGATAGCTCCAGCCAACCACCAAGTAGCTTTTTCTAGAAAATCGGTCGTCTTACGAACCCCCATAATCTGATTGCTTGAGGCAAATCCGGAGGCAAGACCCCCTCCCTTTGAGTTTTGGATAACTACTACGAGTATAAGCAAAACAGCTGCTAAGAGGATGAGGATGGATAGGAAAACAAACATTGTACTTACGTGTCTTATTATATACTATTCTCTATTACTTATTTCTTGTAGGCGCTCTAAGAACCTAATCTGATCTGCAAAGTAAGCGTTTTTTTCTGGATTCTTGGTCATTATTGCCCGTAGAATATCAAGAGCACGGTCATAACGCTGCTGCTGAATGTAGATTTTGGCAAGCGTTTCTGTGAAAAGAGGGCCTCTATCCTCCTCTTCTACTTCCTCTTGAGTGGGCAAAGAAGAGACTTGAGACTTGGGAAGCACCTTCTCCCTCTCCTCATAGTTCTCGGCGGTAGGAGCTATAATTCCACGCTCTAGGGCGTCAAAGTAGTCACCACCGGTACCAACACCTTCGCCCAGCGAGGCGAGTGTATCACCGGAGTGTGAGGAGCCTATTTCTTCTAGGAAACGATCTATGGAAGAAAAATCGCCCTTGTCCGATTCGGCAACAATGGGGCTCTGAGGGATATATCGCTTCTCCACAAGAGCGTATAATCTACTACGAGAGGGGAGAGAGATTGCCCATTTTTTTAGTTCGGAGAAGTAGCGAAGGTCTTCGAGAAGAGCCAGGTTGTATAGGTATAAAAAGATGAAAGTCTGTGCATAAGGATAGGCTTCTACCAGCTGTCTGAGCTCTGGTAGCGTCTCCTTATTCAGCGTATTGGGTGCATTGAGATAGGTTCGTAACTCTTGTGCTGTCATGTGTCAAGTCCCGAGGAGTAATAGTTGAGAATTACCAATCCTCTGCCGTAGCATTGAAGATTTGCTTGGTGATATCGTCGGTGAGCTGTCGCACCAAATCGTCTTGCACTTGCGAGAAGAGACTACTGCTATCAAACTCTGTATAAGCAGAGAAAGTTTTGTCGAAATTTTTCTTTGGGTTTGCATTATTCTCGAAGTGTACAGAGACAGTCATTGTAAATCGGGTCATGGAAGCAAAGGCGTCGTCCTGCACCGCAACAGGGGTTAGCTCGTACCCAACGATAGCTCCCTCTATGCTAAAGTCTCCGGCTTGAGCCACCTCCTCCAGACGAGTTTGGCGGCGGAAGAGCTCGCGCAACGCCTCTGTGAAGGTCTGACTAAGGGGCGGATAAACAAGGGGAGCTTGGTTTATAAACTCCGAGATGGAGACCGTTTTAGTCTGGTCATAGTCAATAGAGGTACCCGTAAACTTATACGAAATCCTACAAGAAGAGAGGGCGAGTAGCAAAGAGAACACTCCTAGCACTCTTGTTGCATGCCGGCGCATGAGACTATTCCAAACCATATTCTTTTATCTTGCGAGATAGTGTGCGAACAGAAATCCCGAGCATGTCGGCAATTTGCTGCCGCGTGTGGGAGGACTTCTGCAACTCAAGAGCTTGTGTAATAAGTTGCCGCTCTGCCTCTTCTAATGTAATAATCCCCTTGATGGCGGTCTGAGAGGGAGGGAGAGTCTCTTCTGCCTCTTCCGGCTCCACCACTTCGTCGTAATCGATAGCGTGCTCTTGGCTGTGCGTAGAGTATGAGGGGAGCAATGTATGCGAAGCGTCCTCGTGCCTGGGAGAACAAGCCTCGGTGTGCTCCACCATTTGTATAGTTCGATTCGTCTCCGCAAGGGGCGAGCCTTTCATCTCGTTCACCGTCTGTTTGAGCTCGTTGAAGTCTCGACGGAGATCAAAAAGTACTTGATATAGTATTTCTCGCTCATTGGCAAACGTTTGCTGATCCACGCTCTGCTGCACTCCCGACACTACGGGATGGAGATCTTGTAGCCCTGCTGCCGAGAGGTAATTACGTAGCACCTCCGGCTCCACAAGTCGATTTTGCTCGAGGATACTCATACGCTCGGTAGTATTGCGCAACTCGCGGATATTACCCGGCCAGCGATATGTAATAAGGATATGCTTGGCATCTGCGGATAGCTCCAAGGGCGGCACCTGATACATAGAGGCGTAGTCCGAAGCAAATCGGCGGAACAAAAGAGCAATGTCGTCCCCTCTCTCCCGTAGAGGTGGCACTAGGATGGGGACTGTATTTAGGCGATAGTAAAGATCCTCCCTGAAGCGACCGTTGCGTATAGCATCTGCCATATTTACATTCGTAGCAGCCACAATGCGGACGTTCGTCTTGATGGGCAGACTTGCCCCTACAGGGATAAATTCTCCGTTTTCTAGCACACGTAGCAAGCGAGCCTGAGTAGCCAAAGGCAACTCCCCGACCTCATCCAAAAAGATCGTTCCCTCATTGGCCTCTTCAAAGTAGCCCTTACGATCTGCCAACGCTCCCGTAAAAGAACCCTTTCGATGCCCAAATAGCTCCGAGTCAATAGTTCCCTCCGGAATGGCTCCGCAGTTGATTGCAATGTAATTCTTGTGCTTACGGATGGAGTACTGATGCACGATTTTGGGGAAGAACTCCTTACCTACACCACTCTCCCCCGTGATGAGGACAGTCGCATCCGTAGGAGCAACCTGCACGGCTGTGCGGATAGCTTGGAGCAGTTTGGGGGCATTGCCTATAATTCCTAGGCGTTGCTTTACTTGTTGTACATCTACATCCATACTTCCACAAAGGTACAATATCTCTTGGCTAATCTAGCTATATTTCTTGGCATACGTTTGGGATTCCTGCCCAATATCGCGAAGGGAAGTAGCCCCTATTCGGCGGAGAGAGCGGGGATCTCCTAGCCGAAAATTCTTCTTTTCTCATCAAAAAAGGAACGGGAACGGGGGATAAAAGAAGGCTACCCCTCCTATCTATCAAAAGAGGGATAGCCTTTAGTTCTCAGGGGGGAAGCCCTAGTACAGAGCTTAGATGCGCTCGAGTACGAGTTGGATAAGGTCGTCAATACTCCCTTTATAGTCGGTATTCATGTTGAGATTTTGCCGCCCGGCAATGATGCAACATACCGTCATGGCCTTATGCCCTAGGAGAGAAGCAATGCCACTAAGAGCCGAACTTTCCATCTCAAAGTTGGTAATTTTATATCCCTCGTAGCGGAAGTCTTCTATTTTTTTATTTAGATTTTCGTCTGCAAGCGGGAGGCGGAGCTTACGTCCTTGAGGAGCATAGAATCCATTACAAGCAATGGTACTCCCCTTAATAATGCGCCCGTCATTCCCTACAATGCGCTCTAGTAGCTCGGCATCGGCTGATACAACGTAGGGTTTAAGGCCCTCTATTTTCCAATCAAGCTGTTGGGTCAAAGCCTTCTCGTATGCGAGGTCTCGCACTCTTTCTGTCCCATCATAGAAGTAAATAACACCATCAAAACCAATGGCCTTTTCACTTGCTACATACGAACCAATTGGGCTCTCGGGTTGGAGCCCTCCTGAGGTACCAATGCGTACCATTGTGAGCTGACGGAACTCGTCGCGCACGCAACGCTTCTCGAGATCGAAGTTGGCAAGAGCATCCAATTCGCTCGCTACAATCTCAATATTATCACCCCCAATACCATGGCTTTGTACCGTAATGCGCTTACCCTTGTAAGAGCCGGTTATGGTGCGAAACTCACGGTTTTGCACATCGCACTCTTGGCTATCAAAATAGTTGGCAATCATGCCTACCCTATCGGGGTCTCCGCAAAGGATGATTTTATCGGCAAGCTGCTCGGGTTTGAGATGAAGGTGAAATATCGAACCGTCTTGATTGACAATAAGCTCCGAAGAGGGTATAATACGTTTTTCCATAACCTAATAAGGATAAAATAAGTGTAGCTATTGATTTTGTGCTGTTGCTCTCCAAGGGTTTAGAGAGGCGGCCGGCCGCTTCTCTTGGAGAGTATTAAAAGGGAGCAGGGTATGCTCTTCGTTGATACGGAATGTATAGAGGTTCACTTTCCCCGGAGGGCAAAAGCGAGTAGATGCGAGTACTCCTACCCCTCGTAAATCGTCGTAAATGAGAAAAAGATCGTCCTGAGGAGAGTTGAAAGGCATCCCCAAGAGTGAAGGTGTTTGATAGTTGCCTGTCTCCGGGTCGCGCCGTGAAAGATAGAGGTCGTACCCCCCAATGCCTTCGCTGCTTTTGCGTGCGAATATGAGCGTTATACCATCCTGACGTAGGATAGGATAGCACTCGTCATCGGGCGTATTAATAGCCTCCAAAGGATTCTCTTCTGCCATACGCCCCTGCAATTTTAAGGCAGAAAAAATATCAGAATCGCCCCTGTGTTCCAACTTTCGTGCGTAAAAAGACTCTAGACCAAGAGCTGTCTCGTAAACCCATCCCTCTGCATTGAGCTCTCCCACTTCACTTCTAAAATCCGAAGCGGAGCGTAACCGTCCCCATTCCGTAGAGAAGTATTGCTTTGGGAGGACGGGGAGCGCATCAAGCGACATCTGCATGCTATCCACGATCTCTAGCCTCTCGCTCTTGTCAAGCATCTGCCGAGCACGTTGGGCTTGTTGCCTTAGAGTGGTTACCTCGGGCGTCTCCGCTTTAGGCGAAAGGCGGCCAAGAGTGGTAAGTGTCTCCTCGAAGAGATAGTTGGCATAATAGACTTGAGCCAAAAGCGAAGCAGAAGGACGCGACTTCTTATTCGAGTGCGATAGCAACAGATCTAGAGCCTCTCGGCTCTTTCCTACCTCCAAAAGCAAAGAGGCATATTCCTCTTTGAGCGCAGTATTGAGGGGAGATTGCTCCACAAGCATGCTGTAAGCACTCTCTGCACTTGCCCAATCTCCCATCTCCCGCAGTGCGCGAGCTTCCTGCAGAGATTGTGCAGAAAGCCCCACGGCACTAACTAGAGAAATACCAGCCCATAGCAAGAGGGCGGTTAGAGTCTTCGTCCGCATCAGCGAATTTTATAGGTGTTCTTAACTGTAATAGAGGCCGTTTTGTACTTGCTTGAGGTGTTGAAAGATCCGCCCCAACTGTAGTCTTCGTCGCTGTACTGCCCTACAATCTGGAAGACACCCATCTGCGAACGTTTCAGTTTTCCCACTTTGCAATTGCTCCCTTCGGCAATAACACCTGCGCGAGCAAGTGCGTCTTCCGAAGATTCCTTGAGCATTTCCAACTTGAGGTCGTTGAGATGCGTATAATAATAGCTCGGATCTCCCGAAGTGATCTCTATACCTTGGTTGATGAGTTCCGTGATATTGCGAGACAATGCCTCTACTCGGTCAATATCTTGCGAGGTAATAGTTACTGTCTGAGAGAGGTTATATCCTGCAAATACCTGGCGATAGTAGTTATTGCCATCAGTCACTTGGTCATACATTTTAGAGATCGAAATCCCACTAAACAGGTAGGAAGAGTCTGGGATATCATTCTTCTTGATAAAATTCCGTACCTCTTTCCCTATCCGTTGCAGGTCTTGATACCCCTCAGAGGAGCTGTAGTCTTGCACAGAATAGGTAGCCGTCCACACGATGAGATCGGACTTAAAGTTGCGCTCGGCAATACCCGTAACCGAGATTTCACTAGGCACCTTACGGATGCGTGATACCTGATAAGCTGCAAAAGACAATCCTAGAACAAAAGCAATCCCAAGGATACTAGCAATGATGATTTGTTTCTTTTCCATGGTGTTTACTAGTTTAATAATTAGAGTTTATATTCTGTTCTTCGTTAGGAGGGAGCCCTCCACCTCGAGTAGAACTCGCAGAGTGAAGAAACTCCCTTTTAGTTTGTTACAGATTATTATCTATCAAATACTTCTCAGCCTCTAGAGCTGCTTTACAACCCGAGCCTGCTGAGGTAATAGCTTGGCGATAGCGGGGGTCTGCCACGTCGCCTGCTGCAAATACTCCGGCTACACTGGTCAGCGGAGAGCCATTGATCGTGGCTATATAGCCGGCATCGTCAAGGGCAAGTTGCCCTGCTAAGAAGTCCGTATTGGGTTTATGCCCGATGGCCAAGAAAAATCCATCAATGGCAATGTCTACCAATTCTTCGTCTGCTTCGCCTTTACGTTTAACGAGGTGCGCCCCTTCTACTCCGTCATCTCCGAATAGCCCTAGCGTATTATGTTCAAAAAGAACCGTAATCTTTGGGTTATTGAGTACGCGGTCTTGCATTACCTGCGATGCGCGAAGATAGGGTTTGCGCACAATCAAATAGACCTGCTTAGCTAGCCCTGCAAGGTAGATAGCTTCTTCGCAAGCGGTATCTCCCCCTCCTACTACAGCCACGGATCTATTGCGGTAGAAAAATCCGTCGCACGTAGCGCAAGCGGAGACTCCCATACCGGCGTACTTCTCTTCATCGGCTAGCCCGAGGTACTTAGCAGCAGCCCCTGTGGCTATGATAAGAGTATCGCAAGTAAGGGTGGTCGCATCATCTATTGTCACCTTATATGGCTTCTTAGAAAAGTCTACCGAGGTAGCTACACCCGTACGAATGTCGGTGCCAAAGCGAAGAGCCTGTTGCTTGAGTTGCTCCATCATTTCGGGCCCCGTAATCCCCTCAGGATAGCCTGGGAAATTTTCTACTTCCGTAGTGGTGGTAAGCTGCCCTCCGGGCTGGAGCCCTGAATAAAGCACGGGATTGAGATTAGCGCGAGAGGCGTATATGGCTGCCGTATATCCGGCAGGACCGGAGCCTAATATAAGACAGCGAACATGTTCATTATTCATACACTCCCCCCTCTTTATTGGTCTCTTCCTTCGGTAACTACACTTGGAGCAATCTTCTTGATAAGCCCTTGCAATACGCTACCGGGGCCTAATTCTACAAAGCGTTCTGCTCCATCGGCCACCATTTGTTGCACAGAAGCTGTCCAACGCACGGGCGAGGTAAGTTGCTTTACAAGGTTGCTCTTAATCTCTGCAGCGTCGCAAACAGCCTTGGCTACCACGTTTTGGTATACCGGAGCTTTGGGTGCTGCAAAAGTGGTTGCTTCGATAGCTTGAGCCAGCTCTTCGCGAGCGGGTTCCATCAGCGGAGAGTGGAATGCACCTCCCACCTTGAGGGGGAGAGCACGTTTAGCCCCTGCGGCCTTGAGCAATTCACAAGCACGCTCGATACCGGGCATTGAGCCGGAAATTACGATCTGACCGGGACAGTTGAAGTTAGCAGCTACCACTACTTCATCCGTGATGCTCTGGCATACCTCTTCTACCTTTTCGTCGGGGAGACCGAGGATTGCAGCCATAGTAGAAGGAGTCTTTTCGCAGGCTTTTTGCATTGCCATAGCTCGTTTAGAGACTAGGGTAAGCCCATCTTCGAAAGAAAGTGCCCCTGCAGCCACAAGTGCGGAGAACTCTCCGAGCGAGTGACCTGCTACCATATCGGGTTGGAAGTCTGCTCCCAAAGCACGTGCCATTAGCACCGAGTGCAAGAAAACCGCAGGTTGCGTTACCTTGGTTTGCTTGAGCTCTTCGTCCGTACCACGGAACATGATTTCTGTAATATCGAAACCTAAAATCTTATTGGCTTCATCGAATAAACGCTTGGCTTCGGCATTGCCCTCATAAAGAGGGAGACCCATACCAACAAATTGTGCCCCCTGACCGGGGAATACGAATGCTGTTTTCATTTACTGTAAAGAAAGTGTGGGGTTATACAAGTTCTAGGGTTCTGACAATGACCTCGTACGTGCGAGCTACAGAGTCGATATGTACTTTTTCGTCGGGCGAATGGGGGTGACGGATCTCAGGTCCAAAGGAGATCATATCCATATCGGGCATAACTCCCTGGATGATACCACACTCTAGCCCTGCGTGCATTACCTTAACATCGGGCTTCTCGTGGTAGATTTCCTCATATACCTTGCTCATTACCTCCATGATATGCGACTTCGCATTGGGTTGCCACCCCGTGTAAGGAGCGTCAAACTCCACCTTAGCCCCCATGAGCAGGAAGGCACTTTCGATGCTCGATGCCACCCACATCTTGCGGCTATCCGACGAGCTACGTACCAAGAATTTCACCTCCACAAGTCCATCACCTGCGCGTACAACGGCTAGGTTGGTAGAAGACTCTACCGTATCCGGGAAGCTCTGGAGCATCGAGATGGGGCCATTTTGACAAGCCTCGAGTGCGTTGATAAGATTGTCTTGAATATCCTCGGGAAGAATATTGGTAGGCATATCGCACTTCTCAACCTTGAGCGAAATCTTATCTTCGATTCCATCAAATTCTTTGGTAAAGAGAGCTTCGAACTCAGCAACATACTTGCAGAATTCTTCGGCATCTTCGGGCGCGATGGTAAGCACCGCAAAGGCTTCGCGAGGGATCGCATTACGCATAGAGCCCCCCTCTAGAGAGGCTACACGCACACCAAACTCTTCTACAGCACACTTGAGGAAGCGAGCCATCAACTTATTGGCGTTGGCACGACCGATATGAATATCCACTCCGGAGTGACCACCCTTGAGCCCCGAGAGGGTAAGGCGTACAGCCTGATCTTCTTGACTTGTTGTCTCCTGATCTTTGTATTCGAGGCTTACGTTTACGTCAATCCCCCCGGCGCAACCAATGTAGAGATTACCCTCTACTTCGGAGTCAATATTAAGGAGAATATCCCCCTTGCAGAAGCCGGATTTGAGGCCGTTTGCCCCATCCATTCCGACCTCTTCGTTGATGGTAAAGAGGGCTTCTAGTGGGCCATGCTTTAGGCTATTGTCCTCTAGAATAGCAAGAGCAAGAGCAACCCCAATACCGTTGTCGGCACCAAGCGTTGTACCTCTAGCCGTCACCCATTCCCCATCTATGTAGGCATCGATAGGATCTTTGGCGAAGTCGTGTTGTACATCACTATTCTTCTGAGGAACCATATCTACGTGCCCTTGTAGGGTAATAATAGGCTTCTTTTCCATACCGGGAGTGGCAGGTTTACGGATAAGCACGTTGCCAACCTCATCTTGTAAGGTCTCCAACCCGAGTTTTTTGCCTGCTTCAAATACATAACGTGTTACCTCATCCATCTGCCCTGTGGGGCGAGGAATCTGTGTAAGGTCGTAAAAGTATCTCCAGACAGCTTCAGGTTTAAGCGTTAGAATGTCTTTTGCCATAATCGTTTCTATATTATGTATTCTTACTATTGAGTTCTACTATAATTTCTATTGAGTAAAGGTATAACTAAAATTGCGATTAACCCAATAAGGGCGTTACCTAATGTTTGCGAGGTGTGTACAACGAGGGCAAATGAACCGGCATCACTGCGCTCAACGCCCACAGCCGTAAGGGTCGTGATAACCATGAAATGCCAGGCTCCGATACCCGATTGTACGGGTGCAGCCACCCCCAAGCAGCCCATTACAAAGGCAAGTAGCCCTACATTGATCCCTAAGTCTTGAGTAAAGGAAAAAGCAAAGAAGGTGAGATAGAAGGCTACGAAGTAGCATCCCCAAATGCCAATGGTATAGAGGATAAAAAGACCCCGATGCGGCATAAAACGAATGGAAAGCAACCCTTCCCACATATCTCGTAGCCCCTTACAGATTTTTGCACCCCATCGGCTTCCCTTGGAGAGGCGCCAAAAGAGGTAGCCCAATACGCCTACTGCCAACAAAGTCAGATAGAACAATGGCGAAGAAACGAGGTGCGATACCTTGAGAGAGAGATCGGGATGCTCTACAAAATAGCCTCTTAAGAAATCGGAGAATCCCCCAATGGCCATCAAGACAATAAGCCCCAGCACGATCATATCCATAAGGCGATCCATCAGCAGAGAGCCAATAAGCTTTGCCATAGAGAGAGATTCGTAGCGAGATAGGGTGGCACAACGCCAAACATCCCCGGCACGAGGGAAAATGAGATTAACCGCATAGCTCCCAAGCACCGATAGAATGGTATTCCTCAGACGAGGTGCCGGTTTACTAAAAGGATGCACAAGCAACTTCCAGCGCACCCCACGGAAAACATTACCTAAGGCCTCTATCAAGATGGATAGAGCGATAATTCCCCAACTAATTGAGTTGGAACGCAACTCCTCCACAAGCCCCCCAAAGTCAAAGTTTCGGTAGACAACAACCATCAAGGCAATGCCCAAAGATAGAGACACAGCCAAGCGCACCCAACGCTTTCTGCTGCGATGGTCGGAGAGGCCGGGGGCAACGTTGTCGGAGCCTTGAACTATGGGGTGATCCACTCTTGTAGTCCTTTTATTCATCAGGTTGGAGCGTCTTACCCCCGTTCTACGGCAGAAAAACGCTACCTTCGTAGCTGCTAACACTACAAATATACTCTTTTTTCGCAGTACTATGAGTAAAGTTCGTGCCAAAAAGGCCCTGGGGCAGCACTTTCTAACCAACCCATCGGTGGCTCGTGCCATTGCCGAGAGTGTACTCTCGTGGCGTGATATCCCTATCCTAGAGATAGGGCCGGGCATGGGCATGCTCACAAAGGAACTTCTGGACCTGGGGTTGGAGGTTTATGCGCTTGAGATTGACACTGAGTCGGTCGAGTACCTACAGCATAATTTTTCGTGGTTTGCCCAAGGAGAGCACCTAACCGAAGGGGATGTACTCAAACTCCCTGCCGACGAATTGATACCGGGGCAACCTCAAACTCCATTCGTACTCATAGGCAACTATCCCTACAACATATCATCCCAAATATTCTTCCGTCTATTGGAGCTGAGAGACCGCGTACCATGCTGTGCAGGGATGCTCCAAAAAGAGGTGGCAGAGCGGCTTACAGCCCCTCCCGGAGGGCGCGATTATGGTATCTTGTCGGTGCTTCTTCGTTGCTGGTACCACTGCGAATACCTCTTCACGGTAAGCGAACTCGACTTCGATCCCCCTCCAAAGGTCAAGGGGGGAGTACTCCGATTGATTCGGAACGACAGGAAGGAACTACCCGTAGACGAAGAGCTATTTAAGAAGGTGGTAAAGGCGGCTTTTTCACAACGTAGGAAGACGCTCCGTAACTCGTTGCGGACACTTTTCCCCGAGGGGTACGACTTCTCCGACCCTATCTTCTCCCTACGAGCTGAGCGACTCGATGTGGAAGACTATATCCGTCTTACCCAAGACTACATAAAGACGCTACCCGAATAGCCCCCTAATAGGAGACCTACAGGAGCCTTCTTCATTCCCTAAAGCTTCTAAACCCTCTCCCCTAGGATCCGACTTTGCATCCCATGGGAGAGAGTCGTTTTTGCTCGACAGGTGATTTTTTGTCTTCCTATAGGTGATTTTTTCAGCACCCACATTTCCCCAAAAAGCCTGGCCAGAAAAAGAAAAAATTCCACCTAAAAAGGGAGTGGGAAACTGACTGAAAAATAAAAATTTTTGCCCAGGATCGGAAAATTTTTCACCCAGCAACCGAGCAGGAAATCAGCCTAAAAAAGGGCTCTCCCTCCCCATGGCGGAAGAGCCCCTACTTATTTTCGTTGGGAGAGAATCCCTATCGTCTCTGCAACAACGTGCGGATCTTCTCGGCAACAGCCTCCGGAGTAAAGCCTAGCTTTTCGTCCAAGACCTTATAAGGAGCTGAATAACCAAAGCTCTCCAATCCGTGGATTACGCCATTTGCACCCACCAAACCTTCGAGGTTAATGGGCAAGCCTGCCGTAAGTCCAAAGCGAGGCATCCCTTCGGGGAGCACCTCACGGCGATAGCTTTCGGGCTGATCCATAAAGAGCCCTTCGGATGGAATAGACACAACACGTAGCTTGCGCCCTTCGGCACGGAGGATGGCAGCAGCAGCTTCGAGTGTAGCTACTTCGCTACCCGTTGCAACGAGAGCCATCTCTGCCCCCTCGTCGTCACTTACGATATATCCCCCACACATCATGCGCACGGCACGTGCATAGGGAGTAAGCCCCTCGTTGGGGAGGTCGTCGATATTCTGGCGAGAAAGGATCAGACCCGTGGGAGTTTGGTCGTTTTCCATAGCCATCTGCCAAGCTACCGTAGTCTCATGCACATCAGCAGGACGGAGTACCAACATTGAGCGTTGCCCGGAGTGGTTGTGGAGTTTTTCCATCAAACGGATTTGTGCCTCCTGCTCTACGGGTTCATGCGTTGGTCCATCTTCGCCTACACGGAATGCATCGTGCGTCCAAACGAACTTGACAGGCACCTGCATCAAGGCAGCCAAACGAATCACCGGCTTCTGGTAGTCGGAGAAAACGAAGAACGTACCGCAAGCAGCAATTACCCCTCCATGGAGCATCATCCCCACGCAGAGAGCGGCCATCGTAAGCTCAGCAACCCCGGCCTGCAAGAAGCGGCCACCATAATTATTGCGGCTCATCGCTTCCGTCCCTTTGAGGAAGCCATCGGTCTTGTCCGAGTTGGAAAGGTCTGCCGAAGAGACGATCATATTGGGTACCCGAGCGGCAAGTTCTTTGAGCACCGTGGCCGAAGCCGAACGAGTAGCCTGCCCGCTCTTTTGCTCAATGGCAGCCCAATCGATTACAGGGAGTTTGCCATCGAACCAATCCTTCATCAGAGCAGCATCTTCGGCATTAGCCTTCTGCCACTGAGAGAATGTAGCATCATATTGCTTCCAAAGCTGGCGCAACTCTTCGTCACGCTTGCGGTACAAAGCCTCTACTTCGGGAGCGATAACAAAAGGATTGGCAGCATCGAAGCCCATAGCTCCGAGTGTCTTTTCGATAGAGACACCGGCCTTGCTAAGGGGTTGCCCGTGCGTAGGAACGCGATCGACAATCTCCCGCCCCTCTGCATCTAGCGCCTTATAGGCCATGCAAGTCTTACCAATAATGAGGGTAGGACAGCCCTTTGTCGCCAACGCTTCGTCCAACGCCTTGCGGATTTCTGCCACATCATTTCCTTTGATGGTGAGTACCTTCCAGCCCCACGCCTCGTATTTACGTGCCACGTCTTCGGTGTCTACCTCATCCACCATCGTAGAGAGTTGTACATCGTTGGCATCGTAAAACATCGTGAGATTATCCAGCCCCAGGTGCCCGGCTATGCGTCCGGCTCCCTGCGAGATCTCCTCCTGAATACCGCCATCTGAGATAAAAGCATAGATCTGCTGCGGCATAACGTCTGAGCCAAAGCGGTGACCCAAAAACTTTGCTGCAATGGCAGCTCCCACAGCGAGCGTATGCCCTTGCCCTAGAGGTCCGCTTGTATTCTCTATCCCGCGCTCAACATCGCGCTCGGGGTGACCCGGAGTTGCACTTCCCCATTGGCGGAAGGCTTCGAGCTCTTCGAGAGAAAAGCGACCCGTAAGAGCCAGCTGTGCATAAAGCATAGGCGACATGTGACCGGGGTCGAGGAAGAATCGGTCGCGCGCCCAGCGCCCGGGACAATCGGGGTCGAAGCGGAGATACTCCGAGAATAGCACATTAATAAAGTCGGCACCCCCCAAAGCTCCCCCGGGGTGACCGCTCTTTGCTCTCTCCACCATGGAGAGAGCAAGGCAACGGATGTTGTCTGCTGCCTTATTCATGACTTCTATAGAGTTCATAGCCACAAGGGTATTACAAGTTCTGATTCAAACGTTTATTACTTCTTTTTGTTGGGCAATTCGAGACCATAGCCCTTCTTCTTATCTAGGGCTTTGAGGTACAAACTCAAGAGAAGAGCTGCTACACCAAATGAGGCGAAAATAAGCATGGGCAAGCGGTAAGAGCCTGTCTGGTCAAGGACTGCACCAATCAGAATAGGTACAGCCATGAGCCCTACATTTTGGATCCAGAAGGTTGCCGAATAAGCCGATCCTAGTACTTTGCCATCAATAAGTTTGGGCATAGAGGGCCAGAGAGCTGCGGGGACAAGAGAGAAAGAGATCCCCAACAACACAATAGCTGCATAGGCAACAATCGTAGAAGTTGTATCCCCTGCTGCAAATGGATAAAGAGCAAAAATCGTATGGCATACAATCATCAACACAGAGCCGAGCATAAGCATCGTGGCACCTTTACCCTTAAAATCGAGGAAAGCTCCAAGGAACGGAGTAATAATCATAGCCCCAATGGGGAAATAACTAAAGATACCGGAAGCCGTCTCTGCAGAGAGCCCAAGGTTTGTCTCTAGCATGTTGGTGGCAAACTTTTGGAAGGGGAAGATGGCAGAATAGTAGAGCACGCAAAGAAGGGCAACAACCCAGAAGATACCACTACCGAAGACCTTTCCCAAGTCTTTGAAACGGAAAGGTTCTTCCTCTTCTGCACTAGCAACATTACCCGAGGTCTTATCCAAACGAGCATCGAAAATACCATAGATAAGATAGAAAAGCAACCCAATAGAGAGGAGGATAAGGCAGAGGATTACAGGAGCTTGTACGCTACCAAAATGCTCAGCAATGGGTGCAGACACACGGAATACAGCAAAGACCCCAAGACGTGCAACAGCCATCTCCAAGCCCATAGCAAGAGCCATTTCTTTACCCTCAAACCACTTAACGATGGCACGCGATACCGTCACACCGCCCATCTCGCAGCCGCAGCCAAAGATCATAAAGCCAATGCAAGCGAGCTTAGCCGAGGGGGGCATCGAAGGCATGAATGAGTTGAACAACTCGAACCCAAATCCGCCATTATTGAATGTAGTACTCAACGCATAAACTTTGATAAGGGCACCAAGAACCATCAAAGCTCCCGACAATACAGCCGTAAATCGTACCCCCATTTTGTCCAAAATAATCCCGGCAAAGATGAGGAAAAAGAAGAAGACATTGAGGAAGAACTCACTAGAGCCGTAAGTCCCGAATACGGTAGACGACCATCCAAGCCCCCCTTCTTCTGCTGTTTTCTCCAGCATGGACTTGAGAGGAGATAGTACATCTACAAACATGTAGGCAAAGAACATGGTCAGAGCGATGAGGATAAGCACCGTCCACCTTGCCCACGCCTTGTCACGAAGCGACTGTTGAATTGCTTGAGTCATAAGTTTGAGTATTAATAATTAGTATTGAATACGGATTCTAATGTATGGGGATAACACTTTTTGAGAGCCTCAGCAACTACATAGTTACTGCCCCCTATGTATATAAGGTCTTGGGGAAGAGCCGCTTTTTGGGCAGCCAAACACCCCTCTTCTATGGAGGGAAATACAGCGCCTTCCAGACCTATGGAACGAGCCTCCTGAGCCAGCTCTTCGGAAGACAAAGCCCGATCGCTCGTTGGTTGTACGAAGTAGTAATGAGCAGACGTGGGGAGCAGGCGAAGTACTGAATGCCAATCCTTATCCGCCACCATACCAAAAACGATATGTAACGTTTGGTACTGCTCTTGTTTTAATTGCTCCACTACGAGACGAATACCGGCCTCGTTGTGCCCCGTATCGCAATAGGTAGCAGGTTGAGAAGCCACCTTTTGCCATCGTCCTAAAAGATGCGAACGCTCCACGACATGCGCAAAGCCCTCCTCCACAGCAGCCCTGGGAATTTGAAACGAACGACAAGTAAGGATAGCAAGAGCTGCCAAGATAGTACGAGCATTTAGCCGCTGGGCAGCTCCTCCCAACTCGCCCCAAAGGGTACCATAATCACGAGTATGAAGCAACCATCCGCCTCTATCGGGCTCGGCATCTTGCAATACATCGCTATCCTCTGCAAAGTAAAGAGGCGCATCTAGTAGCTCTGCCTTTGCCCGAAAAACTACACGAAGAGATGCATTCGCCTCCCCTACAAGAGCAGGGACGTGGGGCTTGAAAATCCCCGCCTTCTCTCCTGCAATTTCCTCTAGTGTGGAGCCTAAAAATTGGGTATGATCGAGGCTGATATTGGTAACGATGGAGAGCTCCGGAGTGATGATATTGGTACTATCGAGTCGGCCTCCCATACCTACCTCTATAATGGCAACATCCACTTTTTTTGCTGCAAAATAGTGCAGAGCCATCAGGGTTGTTAGCTCAAAAAAGGAGGGAGAGAATCGCTCAATGAGGGGGCGTGTTCGTTCTACAAAATCCACCACGGCACACTCCTCAATAGGCATACCATCAATACGAATGCGCTCTCTAAAGTCCACAAGATGAGGAGATGTAAAAAGCCCCGTCCGATAGCCGGCTGCCGACAAAATAGCCGCCAACGTACTAGAGGCCGATCCCTTTCCATTGGTACCGGCCACATGGATATAACGAATACCTGTGCCAAGATGGGGGCTACCGATAGCCTCCGCCATAGCCAACACTCGCTCTAGACCGGGCTTGTAGGCACTCCCTCCTTGCTGCTCAAATTGGGGCGTAGCAGCAAAAAGGTAATCGATCGTTTGCTGATAAGTCATGTACGATGCTAGCGATTATTAGCCTCGCACGATAGTTTGTTTTCTGTCGGGTCCTACAGATAAAATAGCAATGGGCACCTCTAATTCTCGCTCTAAGTAAGCAACATAATCGAGGAAAGCCTTAGGCAATTGCTCCTCACGATCGAAGGCCGTAAGGTCACACTGCCAACCCGGTATTTCGTCGTAGATAGGCTCTATTTCCTGCTCTATTGAGTAGGGGAAATCGCGCGTTTCTACGCCATTGATACGATAGGCGCGACATGCTTTGATGGTGGCAAAGGTATCCAACACATCACTCTTCATCATGATGAGTTTGGTCACGCCATTGAGCATAATCGTATAGCGAAGAGCTACAAGGTCAATCCAGCCACAGCGCCGAGGACGCCCGGTAACGGCGCCAAACTCATACCCACGCTCTGCCATCTGACGGCCATCTTCGTCAAACAATTCTGTAGGAAAAGGACCTGCACCCACTCGTGTGCAATAGGCCTTGAATATACCATAAACGTCGCCTATGGCGCGAGGAGAAACACCTAATCCGACACAGCTCCCTGCACAAATCGTATTACTAGAAGTTACGAAAGGATAGGAACCAAAATCAATATCAAGCATAGAGCCTTGTGCTCCCTCTGCCAAGATATTTTTGCCGGACTTCAATGTATTGTTTATCACAAACTCGCTATCCACAAAGCGGAACTGGCGGAGGTATTCTACTGCAGCAAAGAAGTCGGCTTCTGCCTGTGTTAGGTCGGGCACCTCTACACCCATACCGCGCAACATGCCCAAGTGACGCTCTTTAGCTCGCTTGTAATTAGCCTCAAAATCGCCTTCTATATCCCCAACGCGTACGCCATGACGGCTTACCTTATCGGTATAAGTGGGGCCAATTCCCTTGCCTGTAGTCCCCACCTTTTGGGCTCCCAATGCCTTTTCACCAGCGGCATCCAAGAGACGATGAGTAGGGAGTATAAGGTGTGCCTTACGGCTAATCACGAGACGATCTTTGAGGGGGTGACCGCTATTGAAAAGACTCTCCACCTCTTCGCGGAAGAGCACAGGATCTAGTACGACCCCATTGCCAATGATGTTGATTTTATCTCCTTGGAAGATACCGGAAGGCACCGAGCGAAGCACATACTTCTCCCCTGCAAACTCCAGGGTGTGACCGGCATTGGGTCCCCCTTGAAAGCGTGCCACCATATCATAGCGTGGAGTAAGTACATCCACTATTTTACCCTTACCTTCGTCTCCCCATTGGAGCCCTAACAAGACGTCTACTCTTCCCATACTGTATCAGTATTTACCCTATAGGTATTTTATTTCTTATTATCATTTGCCTTCGACTTCTTCGTAGGCTTGCTTTTTTTTGCTGTATCCTTATCCTTACGTTGAGCCACATCTGTACCATCGGCTAGGCTGCGATTGGTACACTCTTTGCACTCGCCAAAAACGACCATCACAGCCTGCGTTGGCGAAAATCGAGGGGGCTTGACGTACTGCATCTGCTTCGAGAGATTCTCCTGACGGAACAGATTGAGCTTACCGCACTCGCTACAAAGCACAAGAGCATACCCCTTACAACGCCATGCCAAGATGTAATTGGCTCCTAAATTACGCGTTAGATGAATGAGAATGCCGCAGCGGCATAAAAGATCAATGGCGCTATATACGGTGCTTCGGCTGATCTGCTTTCCTTCCGCTTCGCGCAATCTTTTGTAGACACTATCGGCATCAAAAGGTTTCTCTAGTTGGTAAACATACTCCAAAACGATGTTACGCGTATAGGTCTCCTTGAGGTCGTGCGCCTCAAGGTATTCACGCATAATGGCACGTAGTTCGTCTAAACTAAGCTCTCGTTTCATTCTCTTTGTATGAGTATCTCATACCAAACTCTAGGGTGCAAATATACAGCCTTTTGGTGAGACTTTAGGGTAAAAAGTCGGACAAAGTCAGCTCTCGGATAGAGAATCTCCGCTCCAAATACAAAAGGAAGGGGATGAGCCGGAAATCGGCCCTCCCCCTCCTCTATTTCTACCCAACCCTACTACTTTTTCAGCCTCTATCCTATCCTTTTCTCAATACAGGCCTAAACAGCTCTCCCCTCCCGCCTAAAACTTTTTGAAGAATAGGGCAAGAAGAAAAAAAGTACAGGGTAAGAAATTTTGAAAAACCAGCCTACAATCGGAGCGATTCTAGGCTGTTATTTTTCTACTGCGGCGTCCCTTCTCCTCGAGCAATCTCGGGCAAACCGGCAACAAGGTCATCCAACAAAAAAAGCCTCTTGCCTGTGCCAGCTATCTCAAAGGTAGGCTTAATACAATCTGCTGCGGGCAATACTCTATTAAAGCAAAACGCTACATACTCTGAGCAATAAAGCCGAGAAGGATCTGTACTATCGAAGGCTGTATCGAACGTTATCTTCTGTTTGACACACTGCAATGCGTTTTTGCAAAACGAACGTCGCTCCTCCTCATCCAGCGAATTTCGGTAAACAGCCCAGCGAATCGAGTGATCTACGAAACTCTCTAGCGACTCTATTACGGGACCATCCATTCCTCTAAAAGAAGCCAACTCAGCGTGTAGCACAAACCACTCTTCTCTATGGCGATAGAGAATACCACAATGGCTAAACTCCTGATTACGGGAGGCATGCTGACGAAAATACTCGGAGCTACTACCATGCCCTAAGCGCAAGATCAGGTCACCCGAACGCAACAAATCCAAAGGAGGGAGCTCCTTGGCTTTCTCTTCGGGCTCCTCCTCTTGGATGGTAGATACACTAGGAGAGCAGCCCACTAGGGCAAAAAGGAGAAGAGACAGAATCCCTACCCAACCTCTCTTTGTGCTATAATTCGTGTTCATATAGTACCGGATATAAGAACCCCTATCACTCTAAGACCTTTCTAAACTCAACTCTCAAAGAACAAGAGTAGCAGTCAAACCTTAGAGTGGTAGGGGTTATAATTCGGAGGAGGGAAAAGTACCAGGGTGTAACCCCATAGGGCACAACCACCCCCTCTAGAGATCTCGTGGAATTACTTGTTTTCCTTGTCGATTTTGTCAACTTTCCACTTGCCACCTTCTTTTACGAGTACAAGGGGAAGTTCACCCTGACCAGCTTCCTTCTTGTTAAGAACCCATACGAAAGCAGAGTCGCCACGTACTTCAGACTTCTTAACTTCGAGGTCAGCTTCTGTAAGCATTACTTTTTCTTCTTTTTTAGGAGCAGGAGCTGCTGCTTCAGGAGCTTCGGGAGCTTCCGTGCCTTCTACAGCTTCGGGATTTTCAGTGTTACCTTCTGTACCTTCAACGGCTTCGTCTTCCGTTGCAGCTTCGCCTTCCATAGAAGACATATCCTTCATGCTTTTCATGAGATCTACCATCTGAGCACCATTCTCATTAGCGAGAGCCTTAGCAGCGTCATAGTTCTCATTGTTAAGCTCCATCACGAACTTAACAGCTACTTCTTCAGGTGTTTCGCTCTTGCTGCAAGCAGAGAATAGTACGAGCGATGCGAGCGCAACAGCGCATAAGGTTGCAAATTTCTTCATAATTTGTTCATTCTTTTTGCGGAACGCTTTCTCCTGATTCTCCGAAGGCACCTTTTCTTATTGTTTTTTGCGGTACTCTTCTAAAGCATCAAAAGAACCCGCTCCAGTGTTCTTACTTATACTTGCCCGCAAAGGTAAACATAATATTCTACAAATAGACTATTCTACCTAAAATCTCTCAAAAGAAGTAGAGGGAAATAATCAGAATTCAGCACGGCCATTACAAAGCAAGAAGGCTAAAATTTATAGTGTAAGAGGCAAAGTCCTCCATTCCACATCCCTTGCTCGCTTTAGCTCCGAATAGGACTCAGCCCCGAATACAGGCATTTTAATATCCCAAATGGAGATGCTCAATGAGCACTTTTACACCAATACCGATAAGTACCCAGCCTCCAAACAATTCTGCCCAAGAGATCCATTTGAAAGGGATTTTGCACCCCACATAAAAGGCGAACCCCGAGGCCAAGGCCGTTACAATGCCTATAACAAGAGCATATAAATGGATGGGGATTGACATGAACGAGAAGCTAAAGCCCAGTGCTAAGGCGTCAATACTCGTGGCAAAACCCATCATCAATAGATAAGAAAAGTAGCGCAGAGTAAGTGAGGCCCCACTTCCTTTATATCCCTTGATCTGCTGTACATGCCGAGCCCGTGCAAAGGCATCATAAATCATATGCCCCCCTACGGCTACCAGCAATATGAGCACTACCCAATGATCGTATTCATCAACAAGGTCAATCGTCTCTGCCCCCACGCAATAGCCAATTGCGGTAACCCCGCCTTGCAGTACTCCAAAAAGTAATGCAATGGTTGCAAGTGTGCCCCAAGAATGTTTGCACCCGCGGCTAATACCTTCACAGGCTGCAACGGTAGCGGCATCTATGGCTACAGCCAAAGCAACAAGCAGTGCTTGCAAAAAATGAAACATGGATTTTTATGTTGACGTTCTCTCTCTTGATTTCCTACTCCAAAGGTACAAACAATGTGATAATACCTAAGTAAAGGGATGCCCCTTTGGGCCCGACATTAGCAAGGTACGAAGGGTGATGAAAAAGTATTTGAAACTAGTTTTTTGCTCTCGAACGACGCTTACGCATTTGCTTTCGTGCCCGACGGAACCCTGAAATAAGAAGCCAAAGAATCATACTCCCTGAGACAAAGATCCAGAGAATCCTCAACGGACCCAAGAAAACATAGAGCCGCCCCGTATGCAACTCGAGCATCGTATGAAAGAGAGAAATACGCCCTCTCCCCATCTCCTTAGGCTGGGAGATCTCACGGCACGGCACATCATACTCAAAAGCAACCCCCTTCTTTCCGCCCAAATGTGACGAGTACCCCGAAACTTTATGGTCTCCGATGGGCATCACACCTTGGGGAGCAGGCGGTTTTCCTGTGTAGAGATCTAAAACAGCCCCACTCTCCAAATCCCAGTGAAAAAGCCCCATAAAAGAGCCGACCAACAGCGCATGAGGATTATCGGAAGCAACCTCAAAAACATTGGCCCCCATCACACTTACAGGAGGTGTATTCTCTATTTTTTCTAAGGGAAGACCTAAGCGTTTACAACGGAATATACCCTCACTCGTGGAGAGGATCCACTCTTGTCTTGCCGGCACATAGACCAATCGGCGCAAAGCATCGTGCCAGGGATTGTTTGCACTATGGAGGGCAGTTGTGGGGATTGTTGGCACTTTTACCTTAGCCACCGCGACTAAAAGAGGAGGACGAAGGAACATGCCCGATACCACAAGAACAAGGAGAGGAATAAATAACCAATAGCCCAGCAACAAATGAAGCTGATACTGGCGTTTGAGACTGCGTTGCAGGCGATGCGTTCTCGCTTTTACTCTAGCTCTGCGTGCAGCCCGTACCCGCTTCTGCATTCTTTTCATCCAACGGGGATAAACAAAAATAACGACCCCCGAGATCGAAAGAAGCAACATAATGAGCCCCAAAGCGTCTACAAGAAGACGCCCTAAGAGGTGGAATAGCTCCCCCGAATGAAGTGCCCAAAGCGTGCGAAAGAGAGTAGCACGATGAGGAGAGACCTCGGGGGATTCGGGGAGAGTGAGGGTGCTAAACTGCTGATAAGGGAGCTGTAATACAAAAAGATGAGACCGCCCCATTACCACAAGGGAGTCTCCCTGCAACGCGAGATCGGTGAGACGCTCCTTCAGCGGAAGAGGCATCTCCTGCCATTCCTTCCCCTGCCAGCGGTAGAGAGCATCCTGAGAAAGTGCAAAAGTGCCATTGCGACGCGAATGCAAAATGCGGCGCATCTGATAGCGGTCTGCCCCACTAGGCAATCCCTCCATCAAGCGAGAGAAGTTTTGTCCGCCATCTTTCGTAAGCCAAACGCCCTCCCCTCCATAGAGCAGAATTGAGTCTCCGGAGAGAGCCGTAGAGCCCACTGCAGCTCCTTGCGTCCAACCATCTACATGATAAGACGAGGGTAACAAAGAACGCGAAAGATCGAGCGATGCGATCGGCTCCCTATGGTTAAGAAGAATGCCCGAAAGGCTAAATGCAATGAGAAAGAAGCAGAGAACTAATCCTCCCCAACGGTGGAATAGTTTCTCTATGGAGCCTTTTTTCTTCATATAGTATGGGAGCAGTTATGGGTATTACAAAAGCTGAAACAACTCCTTAAGATGCCCAATAATATGGCGTGGGGCATACCCTTCCATCGAACACTCCAGACCCCTGGGATTAAACCAAATAGATGGCATACCCACATTTTTAGCCCCTACAATATCTGCCGGCCAACTATCCCCAATCATCAAAGACTCTGCACAACGACTATTGGTAGCCGAGCAAGCATAACGAAATATGGCAGCGTTGGGTTTGTTTACACCTGCGTCCTCACTCAATATCATACGGTGGATGTAGGGGAGAAGCCCACTGCGCTCTACTTTGGCATGCTGCACCTCCCGAAATCCGTTCGATAAAATGTAAATACGATAGTAGCGATGCAGATACTCCATCACCTCCAAAGCTCCTTCCACAAGGCGGGTTTTGGTTGATGTAGCCACTAAAAAGCGACGATTGAGGGCGAGGATCTCCTCATCCGACAGGGAGGCAAGCCAAGGCATTGGCTCTCTCATTCGGCGTAGCGTGAGGGTATACTTATCTATTTTATCGTGCCGATACAACTCCCACAAGCCCTCGTTATGGATCCAATACTTCTCCCAAAAAGCATCGTAGTCGGGGGCAAATTGCTGCCACCCCTCCTCTAGGTATAGCTCTCGCAGGCTCTCTTTGTTATTATGATAGGTGTCCCAGAGCGTATCATCAAGATCGATAAATAGGTTTTTAATCATGCGGATTGAGAGTTTGTGACATAGGGAATAACAAACGAAAGGGTGACGAGGTTCGAAACAAAGAGAACTCTGCTCCCCCTTCTCCAGAGGGTGCAGGGTTCCTTATTTCTCTAACGAAACACAGCCACCCACGCAGTATGGTGAGGGCTGTGCTTAGGCTCTAAGAGCCGTATTTTACTCCTATAAAAGAGTCAGTATCAATAGGTACGTACTACAAGTACCTTAGAAAGACTCCAGAAATTCTGAGGATCAATAATTTCAAGAGTGAGCTGCTTATCATCCCCTGGCGAGAGTCTATAGCTGCTTGAGGGGTGGTTAGTAAGAAGCTCTGCTTTCTTGCAGTAGAGAGGGATACGTGCCAGCTTGCGGAGGTCCACTTGACGGAAGTAATCGGAGGTATAATTCTCTGTAGCAACCTTGCCATTTACGAGAATACCCATTTCCTTGAGGTCATTTTTGGTACCAACGCAGTAGCGTACGGTATTGAGAGATGCGTCTTGAGATGCAATTGTTTCGGACTGCTTTTCGGTAGTAGTAGCCAGAGCTTCTACATTCTGATTGAGGTCATTGACCATATCATCAAGGTCCTTTATGGCAATATTCTTGCGTTGCAACTCTTCGGTAAGGCGGCGAATCTCTTTCGTTTTAGACTCCAATTCGCTTTGCAAAGCCTTAATTGTCTTTGTCATGACGGCGTTCTTTGAGCCGAGAGCCTGGAGTTTAGCATTAAGACGATCGATGTCTTCTTTGTTTGCTTTGAGCTTCTCAGTAATCATCTGCATGCTGCTCTCTACACGCTCCTTCTGACTTGTATTCATCTCGCCATTGGCAGGAACATTGATCACCCCCTCCATGGCACTAATTTCCTGGAAGTTAGCAAGTACACTACTGATGAGTTCGTCCATTTCCTCTACTTGCGTCTCGAGGCTTTTGTTTGCCTCAGCAATAGAGTCAAGCTCGCTCTTTCCGCCCTTGTTTCCCTTGCAAGAAGTCATAGAGAAGCAAGCAGCCATAAGGAAAGCAAAAGCCGTTACTAAGATTGTTCTCTTCATTGTCTTTACGATTTAGTTACTATTCAGATTGTCATTACCTTCGCGAAGCTTATCGCGATAGCTTTTATGTATTTTCTTTTCATGAGGTGCCCCTGCGATTAGGAGAACGAACTCACCACGCGGGCTCACCTCCGTGAAGTGCTCGATGAGTTCTTGGATAGTTCCTCGGCATACCTCTTCGTACACCTTTGTTAGCTCTCGCACCGCTACAGCCTTGCGCTCACCTCCACACACCTCGGCAAATGCTTGTAAAGTTTTGAGCACTCGGAAAGGAGACTCGTACAAAATAACAGTTCTCTCTTCCTCCGCCAATGCCTGAATGCGTGAGTGGCGACCCTTTTTCTGGGGCAGAAAGCCCTCAAAAACAAAACGACTTGCATCTAATCCGGAGACAACTAAGGCGGGGACAAATGCCGTAGCTCCCGGGAGGCACTCCACCGGCACCTCAGCTTCTATGCAAGCCTGCGCCAAAATAATACCCGGATCGCTAACACCGGGGGTACCGGCATCACTAATCAATGCCACATTAAGCCCCTCTTGGATACGTGCAACCAGAGTAGAAGAGGTCTTAAACTCATTGAATTTATGATGACTCTCCAGGGGCTTTTTGACGTCGTAATGCTTGAGAAGAACGGATGACGTACGCGTATCCTCAGCAAGTATAAGATCGGCACTCCGCAACACTTCCAAAGCTCGGAGTGTAATGTCTCCGAGGTTCCCTACAGGGGTAGGTACTATTGTCAGTTTGCCTTGAGCTCCGGCTGTACTCATCTTCTCCTCTTCTATCCACAGCCCCTTGCAGCATCTACTCCGCAAAGGACTTTCGTCCGCAAATGTACAAAAAGCACGTGTATTCCGCTACTTCTCACTCACAAACTCTCCCAGAGCGAGAGAAGAAGACTCGCAATAAAGAACGAAAAAGGGGTTGTAGTTTCCATTTGCAACTACAACCCCTCATGGGGAAAGATCGCCCTCAAGGAGGGGGGATCTTCTATCTAAACAGCTCTAAATCAAAGTTGATCGAGAGCCTGTTTGAGGTCAGCAATAATGTCTTCTGCATCTTCGAGACCAACGGAGAGACGAACCATACCTTCGGAGATATCGGATGCGGCACGCTCCTCTGGAGTATAGGGAGAGTGCGTCATAGAAGCAGGATGCTCAATAAGAGTCTCGGTATCACCAAGGCTAACAGCAAGGGCAGCCAAGTGTACAGAGTTCATCAGCTTACGACCAGCCTCTAAGCCACCCTTTATCTCAAAGGCAATCATAGAGCCGGGCTTCTTCATATACTTATCGGCAAGAGCTTTTTGGGGGAAGCTAGCCAAACCGGGATAAGCGATGCTCTCTACCTTGGGGTGCTTCTCTAGGAATTCTGCCACCTTTTGGGCATTTTCGCAGTGGCGATCCATACGTACATGGAGCGTTTTGATACCGCGATTGATGAGGAAAGCCTCGAACGGACCGAGTACAGAACCCGTCAAGTCTTTTACCCCGAGAAGGCGTACTTGATCAATATATTCTTGTGAACCGCAAACGAATCCGGCAATAACGTCGCCGTGTCCGTTGAGGAATTTGGTTGCTGAGTGTACTACGATATCAGCCCCAAACTCAAGGGGACGACAGAGATAAGGTGTGCAGAAAGTATTATCGACCATCACACGCACTCCCTCTTGGGCGTGGGCTATCTTGGCAATAGCTTCGATGTCCGAAATGTACATATTGGGGTTAGCAGGCGTCTCCACATACACCAATTTGGTATTGGGGCGCATCGCTTTGCGTACATTCTCGGGGTCACGCGTATCTACAAATGTAACGTCTACACCATAACGCTTGAGACCATGCTCAAGGAAGGCATAGGTACAGCCGTAGAGAGTTTTGCCGGCTACAATGTGATCGCCCTGCTCTACACATACCCATATTGCTGAGGTAATAGCTCCCATACCCGAGGAGGCACTCATACAAGCCTCTGCACCCTCTAGAGAAGCCACTTTCTGCTCTACTGCGGTGAGGGTGGGGTTCCCCAATCGGGTATAAATATAACCTCCTTCTTCGAGGGCAAAGCGGCGACCGCCCTGCTCTGCATTATCAAAAACGAAGGTAGAAGTTTGGTAGATAGGAGATGCCAATGTGCCATATTGATTTTTTTCGGCACCTACGTGCACGGCGCGTGTTGCGAATCCGGTTTTCCGGAGTTCTTCGGGGTTCATCATAACAATACGATTGATCTATGATAGTTTATACATTTATGGCGAATACCGGAGGAACTTATCTTCGCGAAAGATACTCCCCAGATTCAAGGGCGAATTTAGCAAATAAATCTCAAACCGAAGCCTTAGCAGCTGATATATACCCTCTGTGAAACGCTCAAAAAGTCTGCCCCAGAGATTTTTCTCTCCAAGGCAGAAAAAATTTTTTTCTCAGCCTATATGCCACTAGACTTTTGGGCAAGAAGGAAACAAATCCTAGGCTGCAACTTATTTCTCTCTCCGCAGTCTACTCTTGAGCAACAGACTATTGGTCACCACAGAGAGGGAACTAAATGCCATAGCCGCGCCTGAGATGGCAGGCGAAAGCAGGATACCCCACGCGGAGTAGAGCGCGCCGGCGGCAAGTGGGATGGCAATAAAATTGTAGAGTAGTGCCCAAAAGAAATTGGCATGAATGGTACGAAGACTGCGCTTGGCAATCTCTATCGCTTGGGGCAATAGGCGCAAATCGTTTTGAGCAAGAGTGATATCTGCCACAGATACGGCAATGTCGCTCCCCGAAGCAAAGGCAAGACTCACATCCGCTTCGCCCAGAGCTTCGCTATCATTTATACCATCTCCACCCATGGCCACTACGGCACCTTTTGCACGAGCCTTGGCTACGATCTCTAGTTTTTCGTGGGGAAGAAGGGCTGCGTGCCACTCCTCTATCCCCGCCGCTTGGGCTGCCGTCTGAGCGGCTCCGTGGTTATCACCTGTAAGCAAGACGACCTCAATGCCGCGCTTTCGTAGGTCTGCAACAGCTTCCCTACTCTCCTCCGTTACCCGATCTGCCACCAAAAGGCGAGCCACTACCTGCCCCTCTCGAGAGAAAAAGACCTCGCTCCCCTCCGCCTCGGGATGGGGAGTAGCTCCTACAAAAGCGGCATTGCCAATCCGATAACATACCCCTTCGGAATAAGCCTCTACGCCCTTGCCGACAAAAGTCTCTACACTATCTAGAGAGGGCAAAACGAGATCTTCGGGAAGAGCGGCATGCGCCACAATAGCGGCCGCTAGAGGGTGGGTACTCTGTTGCTCCATGGCAACGAACAAAGGCATTAACCCCTCGGGAGAAACGCCGTCTGCCCACGTCTCCTCCACTACCTCGGGATGCCCCGATGTAATAGTACCTGTCTTATCAAGAAAAACGTGCGTTACTCGCGGCAATACCTCCATGGCAGCTGCCTTCCGTATCAGGATATGCCTCCGTGCTGTCTCGCCTACCATCACCGTAAGGGCAGTAGGAGTAGCCAAACCCAATGCGCAAGGACAGGCAATCACCAGCACAGAAATGGCACAACGCATCCCCCAACGCCACGCATCAAGCGGGTCTCCCAAGAGAAGCCAAAGAAGCAATGTCAAGAGGGATAGCCCCATAACAACAGGAACAAAAATAGCCGCTATACGATCGGCAATACGGCGAATAGGCGGCTTATCGGTCTGCGTATGACGCACTGTTTCTATAATCGTACCCAAGATGGTATCGCGCCCCACAGAGGTAGCTTCCATCGTAAAAGCCCCCTCGCGGTTGAGGGTACCTGCAAAGACGGAGCTACCCACCACCTTTTCCACAGGGAGGGGTTCTCCACTGATCAATTGCTCATCGACGGAGGTTGTGCCCTTGAGCAGTACACCATCCACAGGGATAGCTTCTCCGGCTCGCACACGGATACGATCTCCCACCTTTAGGGTCTCCACCGGCACTTCGGTAGCTACTCCATCGCGCATTTGCAACGCCCACCGCGGTCGACTCTCCACAAGGGCAGCCACAGCGTCCCCCGTCCGTTGCGTGGCTCGCTGCTCTAGCCATTTCCCCAACAAGACGAAAGCGGGAATCATTACAGTGGCATCAAAATAGATATGTGCATCGGTAAAAATCCCCCATCCCCCCAAAAGGGCAAGCACTCCGGAAACAAACGAAACCGTAGTACTGAGCGAAACCAAGGTATCCATAGAGAAGACCCCATGTACAATCTGCCGAAGGGCAGCCCTATGGTAGTCTGCAGCAAAAAAGAAATAGACCGAAGCCGCAGCAAGAGCCATGCCCAACTGATGCACAAGATGGGGAAAGGGCAGTAACATCAAGAGCATCATAAGAAGGGTAGCTGCCCAAGCTCCTATGAGATTGCACCGCATACGCTTTGCATCCTCAAGGAGAGCCTTGCGGTGCTGCTCGGCCAGTTCGTACTCCGTATCAGCCAAAATAAGCTCGAAACCTACCCCTTCCACCACTTTGGCAAGTGCTTCAGGCGAGGTCTCCGTAGGGCGGTAGCGTACGTGTAGTATCCTCTCGGTATAAAGAACGGCTGCGCTCTCTACACCTACAGCATGCGCCACAGCCTGCTCCACTTTCTCGGCACAGGCGGCACAGCGCATCCCCACTATAGGGAAATATCGTTCATTGGGTTGCATCGTCAAAAGAGGTCAAGAAAAAGGGAAGATTCGCCCCCTTTTTGAGACAAGTCTTCCCATATAAAATCAGATGGAGGTGGAGGCAATACGCTCTAATAGGGCATGATACATCTTCCGATAGAGCGGCGTGGGAACCCCTAGGCGTTGCCCCTCTCGCACGACGTAGCCCACAAGGCTTTCCAACTCCGAGCGATGCCCTGCCAAAATATCGGAGTGCATTGAGGTGGTTGCCTCTCGTGGCATTTTCTCCACAGCCCGATAGCCTTTTTCTTCGAGAAAGAGGTCTTGCTCCCAGCCCGTCACACGGTAAAGCGAAGCCAGCTCGCTCATCAGGGCACGGAACTCCTCATTGTGTTCATCTTGTACCCTACCGATGGGCATATCGAAGTAGGCAGTTGCAGCGGCAGAAGGGCTAAGCATCAAAAACTTCTCTCGCAAATAAGGTGCCATCTCACGGTAGAGACGACACTTAATACCTGCCGCCTGCATCAGGGTGTAGAGCCACTCGGCAGTAGCCCATTCGGCCATCGAAATACGACTATTGAGAGCCTCGCTAGCCCCAAACTTCAGCACGTTACTATCCGAACGTACCACAATCTCACCCGGAGCCGTGCGCCGCCCCGTGATGTGACATACCCCGGGGAGAATCAGATTATCGGGCAAGGCTTGATGTATGGCAGGAGGCACATCCAAACCATTATGGAGCGGAACGATTGCGGTAGAGGGTGTGATAATCGGGCGAAGCTGCTCTATATTCTCTAGGGCATCGTAGCTCTTTGTTGCTAAGAAAAGTACGTCTGCCGTGGGCAATTCTGACGCAACAGAAGAGACCCTATATGGGTGAACCGTGGAGTCTATCGTAGGGGAGGAAATATGGAGACCTTGGCTCTTTACCTGCTTGAGATGCTCCCCGGGGCGCATAAAGAATGAGGTGTGCAGGGCTTGCATCTGCTCTGTATAAGCAGCAAGCATTCCGCCATAATAGCCCCCTATGGCTCCTAAACCTGAGACAACAATATGCATAGGTTGAGACATAACAGTACCGTATTAAAGAAGATTGGAAGCTATTTCGCTCAATTCGCTACGCTCCCCACGGATAAGATTGACGTGGGCAAAAAGTTGCTGCCCCGTCATCTTGTCGATCATATACGCCAAGCCGTTGCTCTCGGCATCAAGGTAAGGGGAGTCAATTTGCTCCACATCCCCCGTAAGCACCACCTTGGTATTCTCTCCAGCTCGGGTTATGATGGTCTTGACTTCGTGGGGAGTAAGGTTTTGCGCTTCGTCTACAATCAACAAAGAATCCGACAAACTACGTCCACGAATATAAGCCAGAGCCTCAATGATAAGTCGGTTGTCGTGTTGCATTTCTTCAATGGCACGCACCTCGGCACTCCCGGCTCGGAGTTGATTTTTTATGAAGTTGAGATTATCAAAAAGAGGCTGCATGTAGGGGGTAATCTTCTGCTTCTCATCCCCGGGGAGGTAACCTAAGTCTTTATTGGCAAGGGCTACGATAGGGCGAGCAAGCAGTATCTGCTGGTAGCTCTCTCGCATGCTGAGGGCAGCGGCTAGAGCAAGAAGTGTCTTACCGGTACCGGCCTTCCCCGTAAGCCCCACCAACTTGACATTGGGGTCTGTAATTACATCAAAAGCGAAAGCCTGCTCCGCATTACGAGGGGTAATCCCGGAGCGAGTAACCTTGTCTACTTTGGTGACGCGCCCCGAAAAAGGATTGTAACGCACCATCACACTATTGCGGTCGCTCTTGAGGATAAAGCACTGATTGGGTTGCAGTTTGGAGTAGAAATCCAATTCCTCCACAGCGATACCCTCAGTACGAGAGTAGATCGTATCGATCAGCTCGGCAGGTATATCGGTGTACTCTTCGTGCGCAGCGTCGAACAGCGAGCGAGTGGGTACCTTATCGTTGATATAGTCTTCTGCCTGCATCCCTAGGGCGCGCGCCTTTACCCTCAGATTGACATCCTTTGTCACGAGGATGGTGGGTTCGTCCTTCTGCTCTGTATTCAAAGTAAGAGCACAAGAGAGTATTCGGTGATCCGCAATACGCTCAGAAAAGGCCTTTCTCACGACCGGATGCTCCAAGCCATCTATCTTGATATAGAGACGTCCTCGTCCCTCGCCTAGAGGAGCTCCCTCTGTAAAAAAGCTCTCACTCTCCAGCGAATCTAAAAAACGGGCGAAGGCTCGGGCATTATGGTTGATCTGCTCCGAACCCTTCTTAAACTTATCCAGCTCTTCGAGCACTGTAATGGGGATATAAATATCGTTTTCCTCAAACTTCTCGAGACATTCGTAGTCGTGGAGGATTACGTTCGTATCGAGAACGAAATTCTTCTTGGTCGATTTTTTCTGTTTTACAGCCATAGTCTTAGTTTGCTTTTAGCATCCTGATTCTGTTTGTTTTGGTAAGGCGAGAAATCTACAACACCTCCGCCTTACGTCCCCCTAAAGGTACGTAATTATTCCTAACAAAAAGCCCCTTCCAACGGCAAAATAGAGCCATGGAAGAGACGAAAAACATCCGAAAACAAAAAGAGAGGAGCATGACTCCCCTCTCGACAATGGATAGTTAGAGAAAATTCTTAGAGGGTAGCCCCTACGATTGAGAACTCATCCGCATCAAGATAAACAGGGAATTTCTTGCGAAGTTTCTCCAAGGGAGCCCGCTCCAAGGTGGCTATTTTTAGTTCGATACGACGCTCTTCTAAGGCAGCCAGCTCCCTACCCTTGGGGTCGATAAGAGCAGAATCTCCCGTGTAGACTAACCCCTCGGCATCGCGTCCCACACGATTAACGCCACACACGTAGGCCAAGTTTTCCATAGCTCGGGCACGCAACAGGGTACTCCACACAAGCCTACGTGGCTCGGGCCAATTGGCTACATCTATCAAGAGGTCGTACTCATTGGCTCTATTGCGGCACCAGACGGGGAAACGCATATCGTAGCAAGCGATCAGAAGAATGTTCCAACCCCGATACGAAAAAACATGCCGACCCCCTGCCGGAGAGACCTGTTTAGCCTCCCCTCCCATACGGAAGAGGTGTCGTTTATCTTGGAAAAACTCCTCTCCCTCGGGGGTGATAAAAAAGATCCTATTAAAGTATTTATCCCCCTCCTTTACAAGCAAAGAAGAGACCACAGCCACGCCATACTGCTGCACCATTGCACGGATACTCTGCAAAGAGGGTGAACTCTCAAAAGGCTCGGCAATAGCCTCTAGGTGCATCGAAAAACCCGTGGTCATCACCTCCGGGAAGACGACAATCTCGGCACCTCCTTGGGCTGCTTGAGCGAAAGTCTCACGCATCACTCGAAGATTTTCAGTGGGATTTTCCCATACTATATCACACTGCGCGAGAGCTAGAGTTAGGGTCTCTTGGGCCATATTGAAGGGTAAAAGAGAGATGTTATTGCTCTACAAATTTCTTGGGATAACGAGCCTGCCCTGAGTGATAACGACTCCGGATATAACGAATATCAGCCTCTTCGTCTCCCGTAGGATAGAAGGTTTCGAAGATCCCCAACTCCCGTTTCTTATAATCAATCACCGCCAACTGAATGGGGATGTTTGCAGCACAGGCAATCCGATAAAAGCCTGTCTTCCAACGCTCAGTAGCGCTGCGTGTCCCCTCCGGAGTAATAGCAATGGATAGTTTGGGACTCTCTTTAATCCGCTCCGCCAGCTGCTCGACCATAGAACCGGAGCGCGAACGATCCACGGGAATACCTCCCATCGATTTCATAATCCCACCCAATGGAAAAAAGAACCAATCCTTTTTCATCAGGAACCCCGCATGCCTACCAATGGCAGAGTAGTAGAGTTTGCCCAATATAAAATCCCAATTACTCGTATGGGGAGCCACACAAATGATACTCTTAGGAGGATTATCCGGAGGGGTGATCACCCTCCAGCCAAATACTCCCAAAAGCCACGAAGCAAAGTTTTTCAATGTATCGCAGCCCCTATCTTACTTATCGAGACTGATATACTTCTCCAACTCAGATTCTACAGCCTCTATTTCTTCGTTATATTTAGTCTTGAGGTCTGCGTAAAACTTCCTTACCAACTGAGGATTTTTTGCTCCATCGGGAGCTCCTATCTTAGCGATTGTCTCGTCGTGCAAGTCTACTACACGATTGAGCAATAGCTCTAGGGCAGCAAGTTCCTCTTCCTTTGCATCGAGAGAAATAAAAAGAATATCGTCAATTAGGAAGTCTGTAATTTCTTTGATTCCCTTCTTAAGTTTGCGACGTGATGCCATAGTGTTATTTATCTATATCAATTATTATTGTACAACCCTCCTCCCTAATTTATAAGGAGAAGGCTCTTCCACAAAGGTAGTGCTAATTAGCCAATAATAGCCCATACTTCCCACGGACTTCCCCCAAACAGTCCTTTATTTCCCTTGGCTTACCAAGCGACCCAAACATACCCAGACCCAAGCAAACAAACTAGCTCTGCCCTACTTCCATTCATCCCCCACAGGAGTCGCTAAATATTTCCACCTATTTTCGCTCTCCGAAATCAGCCTAAAATGGAGTGGACTTCTGCCCAAAAAAATTTTCATTTTCACCTGATTTCCTAGACCATTTTCAGTCTAAAACTTTTCAGAAATCAGCGAAAGAAGTCGAGACGTGAGGGTGCAAGGCGAAATTTCAGTCACAAATAGCCTAGGAACCACTACTCTCTCCCCTCTACTAAGTGAACTAGCTTCATTATGGATAATATTCTTTCCAGAAGAAACAACAGCACTAAACCCTATATATCAACCAAATATAGAACAAATAAACTATTCACTAGAAAATTAGGAGAAGAGAGAGTATCTATATCTCAATTTTTTTCCTACCTTTGCATCGTGTTTTTCATGGTATTAGATTTTAAGGTTAATACGAGTGAGTTTGTCGGGAGATAAGCTCACTTTCTTTTTATACCCACTTTCTAGTCTCCCGAAAGCAACTCTCCAAACCCTGATACTCCTCTATCTCCTCAAAAACGAACTATTATAGCGAGGGATCTTGCGTATTCAAAAAGAAATAGTACCTTTGCAACGTCAAAAAAGGGCGTGCCCCTTGGTTGATGGAAGGAAGTGTGGGTGAGTGGCTGAAACCACCAGTTTGCTAAACTGACGTACGGGCAACCGTACCGGGGGTTCGAATCCCCCCGCTTCCGCTTCAAGGCTCCGAGAGCGTTCCAAACCTCTCTATCAAAGCAGCTTTTAGAAAGTAGAAAAATCGTTGTAAAACTAGGTTTTACAACGATTTTTCTTTATGTATAGCCAACGATATGAAGGTATAGACCTATGCTTTCATAGTCATCAATCGGTCATTTTGTGACACAGAAACTGCGACAGAAAAACATCAGCAGTCAAAAACATAGCAGTGAAGGCAAAACTAAAACCAATGCGACATTAGGCTCTATCTCTGCTACTTTGCACGAAATCTATCAACTCCTCTCAATAGACGATACCTATCGTTGGATAAGATTGAAGTTCTTTACTATGGAAGAGAGTAATCGATATCTCTTATTTATAGCACCCTCTTAAAACGAAAGGTCAATACCAACATCAAGAGTATTATAATCTTTGCGCACGGGTACAATGGGGGCAGTATCGTAGATGAGTCGATAGGCTCCGCGTATTCCTATCGTAGGTGTAATGCGGTATTTGAGGTCGACAGCTCCTCCAAAACGAGCCTCCTTTAAGTAGCTATCAGGCTTCCCCTGGTGAATGGCCGTCGTTATCAATTCCCAACGTTCACCCAACTGATGTTTGAAACTGAGAGACAAGTGGCTTTTAATACTACGACTGTATGCATCCGTTCCTGCAAGGGGGCTAGTGGCTGGTTGTTCCCACTTTTCGAACTCGTAGAATAGCCCCACGGTTGCAAACAAGAGACAGTTAGCACTATTTACCAGCCGACAACGCGACTGCAACCCCGTAGAGACCTTAAATTTCATTCCCCTACTTTCTGCCCATTGCGACTCGGCGTAAGGATAAATCTCAAAAGCACGATTCAACAAATAGCGGTATTCGGCATGTACATATCCTCCGCTTACGGTTACTTTATCGCCGTAGGTAGAGAGCTCAATCTTATTAATTAGATTGATTACTTGACCATGCTTTACCATCAAATTGAGATTGGCAGTGTTTTTGAAGGTGAATACATTCTCCTTTTCTGTTTTGAATTCCAGTACGGGTAATAACGTACCTTGTATTCTTTTGGTGCTGTCTATCCTCATTGTGAGATTCTCAGAGAAGAGCATTTGCGAATACATCGAGGGTAGACTCGACAAGACCAATAGAAAGCAAAGCAATAGCTTCATCGTTGATCTATAAAATGGTTTCATTGTGATCTATAAATTATTTAGGAGTTAAAGTAAAAAGACCATGAAAGCGACTAGACACACAGAAGAAGGGGAATCTGAGCTTTGCAAGCAACAACACAGGCAACGTTCCTAGTTATATAAAACAACCCTCTGGAGATGCCCTTTAGCACACCCCTGAGGGCTCTTTAAATAACTTGTTCCATCACCGGATCGTCTATTGTCCGGTCATCCGTTCTTCGTTGAATCAGTAAAATCTTTTACATGGCTGTGAAAGAGGCCAAGAAGCCACAAACAATCCCCGGGAGGTTGGCTATAACGATGGGCCAATCCTTCTTCTTGCGAACAAAGCCATATGCCACCCATAGTGTGCAGTTGATACCCGCCACCATTGGCTGCAGCCAGTCGCCTTTATGTCCGGCGAGGTTAGAGCCAATCTGCGGTATATAAGAGATGTACATTGCCATTGCCGTTGCAGTAGCTACCCACCCGAGGATAGATAAAAACTTTTCTTGATTCATATTACTACTATATTAGTTCTTGTGCGTAGCAAAAGTAGTATTTCCAGCCTAATCAAAGCATATATCCAACGAAAAAACACATGAGGGAAATATCTCACATAAGTATTTCCCCCTTGTGCCGACAAAACGAAACATATTCCACGACATCTTACCCAGATCTCCATATTTCATAAAGCGAAGCCACCCGACAAAGTGCAGGTAGCATACAGTCAAGTGGCTTAGCTATGGAGGCTTGACACATATCATACGACGTATCTCGCTACCATCAATACACCCTAAAGGGGGATGCCTATACTTACTGCAAGAGTATCTTGTGTACTAGCCCAGACTCCTTGATTTTATCGTAGTAGTCAGGGAATAGCTTTTCGATTTTATTGAGAAGGGCTGTGCAGAGGAGAGTATTCTGGCTATCATGCGCACGAGCGATACTTTTACCACCCCAGATATGAGTAAAGATCGTATTCTCCCGCTGGTAAGGATCCTCTAGGAAGTGATGGATGGGAAACATCTGTTTCTTAGCACACATGGCTAACATACGCTGCTCGGCAAAAACCATCTGAGTAACTAGCTCCTTGGGGAGCTCATGATTGCCTGTCATGAAGTCTATCGCACAGCTTGTGTAGTACTCTTTGAAGTCCTGATCTGCTAGATACACGAAAGCTGTATTGCAGGGATACTCCTCCCAATCCCATTCGGGATCAAACTGATACCCCTCTCGTATTTTGAGGAATTGTGGTGCTATATAAGTACCAGGATATAGCTGCTCGCGATGTAAGACGGAGATCTCGACTGTCTGAAGGATATCGGTTATCGGCTCCCATACGATCAAATCAGTGTCAAGCAATGCTATCGGAGCCGGTTCCTTCCTTAATGCAAGTAGTTTAGAAGAAGCCCAAAATATGTGGGGGTTAATGTCCTCTATCACATGATCTAATGTCTCTGTATCAATCCCTGCATCCCATAAGTCCAAGAGCTTAAATGTATCGTAGACCTCTAGAGCTACCGAATCTGTGTAGAGCTTGATGCTCCCATTATACCTCCTCCAGCTTAGTGCTGAGAGTATCGTAGTGAGAATCTCAAAGTTATCTATCTCGTACTTCCTCCCTTTATGCCTAGTCCGAAAGGGAAGGGTACTATTTACATGCAAAGCGGTTATCATCATTTTAGCTCTTCAAATTGGATAGGTTTGTCATCTTCTCGTCTAATCAATTCATCAAACATCAATCCGCTATTTGCTTGATAGCTACTAATCTTTCTGGAGAATCCCGTCCATAGGAAACTCTTACCAAAGAACCAACGCGTACGCTGTGCTCGCAAAGATACGGTTGTCCCATAACCGAGAATTTCTTCTTCATTGATAATGAACGGGACAACTCTTTCGGACTGCAAGCCATTGGTATTCTTCGAATACTTACATGCAAGTAGTTCTGTCGATGGACGAACTGGCTGATATTTCCCATTGAAAAATATAGGCATCTTTGCTCTTCTAAGTTGGATGTCGCGCAATTCGCCTGGTATCTTCATGGGAAGAAAAGGTATCCAATTGATAGGTACCCTATTTTGGAGCAAATAGTAATATTCAGCCTCTTGCTCTGTTCCAACCCCAATGTCAGAGTCCTTTTTGGCATCAACAACAGAGAGTATGGCCTCCGATAGTCCTCTTCCATCCATCGTTCCACCACATCCATCATTTATTTTTGTCTCGACACCCCAAACCATATTGGCCATTTCATCTCGTAAGAACTCGACCTCCTCCAAAGGATTGCTCATATCACCGCGCAAAATAGTAGGAGGGAAGAGAAGCCCTTTGCAGGAAGAAAAATCGTCTGTATCATAAGCGTGTTGCTTAGTAGTACGAAATACTCCCCACCTATCAGAGAACTCTACTTCAGGAGTGCGATTATCAGATTCCTCTGGAGTAGTATTAATGAAAATTCTATCGCCAAACGTATCTATTACTATTATCCCTTTTACATCAAGTATTGTACCTGTCTCTGATTCAAGCGGTGTAATCATCCAATCATTGCTATACATAGAAGTATACTGCATGATTACAGAGTTGGCCAACATAGCATGATCTTTACCACTATTTTCACCAAATCTTACTTTTCCATATTCAAATTCCCAAAGCCGCCTTTTAGGAGCACCTGGTATCTCTGCAGGTGAAGGCAAATAAGAAAGCATTTTTTCTATCTTCGCACTGCCCCTCTCTCTATTGTCTTCTTCTCCGTCAAACGAATACCAAGACAACGTATTTGAATCGTAACTCTCCGCCTTGTAATTGATCCCATTTGCATTCACTTCAACATCATAGCCCAATGATCTCTCATTCCAACACGAGGTCTCCGAATCATTTGGAAGATACATCTTCCTAAACCATGTGGAATACCTTTCCAATAATACACTCAACTCTGGATACCGTTTGGAAAATAAATCTACATTTCTGTAGAGTGAAAAGCCATCAAAAATACGCCTCTCGAAGCAAGCGCTGAATTTTTGCAAAGTCTTATTCTCTTCCTTTTTCAAGATTTCAATATCCCTATCTGCATCCTCAATAGGGGGTACAAATGAGACAAATGGATAATCTGAAAGAAGTACTTCCAAATAAAAACCAATTTTCGGGCTATCTGTTCTGAAGTGATTCTCAAGCATCTTTTTAAAACGAGTGGCAGATGACACCCGAATATATGGAGTTATTGCTCGATCTAACTTCTCGACTTCATATTCCAAAGGGGTATCTGTAGAATACGGAAAGGTTCTACCTCCTCTGACGACACCGGACAATGGAGTCCTTGTGGTTGAAACTTTGGCCGTGACTATCGAACCACTATCATTGGCTTTAAAGCGCCCAAACTGCCATTGACGAGTCAACGTCCACAAGGGATCAAAAACTTCAAAAGAAAGAGCATCGGCAAAATCTTCCTTACGAGTTCGGGGTTCGATTCTGGAAGAAACTGTAGCTTTTCTCGGGAGGGTATCATTAACCCTATCCATGTATCCAAACAAACCAGGAAGACGCTTCCACCAACTTTCTTCACTGTTCCTACCTTGAGACATATATTTATTTCAATTTCAAATTCGACATCAGTTTCTAAGAAGATTTCCTCCAGGGAATTGATCAAAAATATCAAATCTCCTCCCTCCGACAAGACTCTTTTTGGGTCTAAATGCACAACTCGTCATGGGAAAATAGGGCGGTAAATTCTCCAACTCGAAATTACTTAAGAGAGGTAAGAATTGTGATAGGTAAGGATCCGAATAAATCATATCCGGATCTACAGCCCTATTCATAAGCATAAAACGAGTTGTATCAAGAAGCCCGAGTACATCTTTCAGTTTCCAATGTTCTGAAGTGCCACTTTTACTAAATTCGGGGTGAATCGCTAGTAATAAAGTCTGTGGTGCTTCATTATCCGGCTGATCGCAATGAAACGCAAGTCCAGCCGTCTGCTTCTTGTAGGGGATGTATTCGATCCAAGAATCAATAACAAAACCGACATTGTATTGTCGCTCTCCTTTCCTAGAATACAACTTAGAAGCGGTATCGGCTCCATACAACACAATAGAATCAACATTCTGAAGATCACCTTCATCTTCGACAGAACAGCCAAGCCATTCGTCTCCAACAATCTCCCGCCCCTCCTTAACTTGTAGAATAGAAACACTCGGCGTGGTCATTCCCAAAGCAGAGCGAATCATATCCACATCATGCCACAGATTCATTCCACCATATACTTCGGAAACTTCCGTCTGCCAATCTTCAAATGAATCAAAATCCAAATTGGAATATTGCCCAATCCCGTTTTGGAGAAGAGCATCACAAGCCATACGATCTTTGACATCGGGAAGCATAAGATCCATTGTAAACTTGGGGAAAATCTTGAAAGAATCCAACGTCAAAACTCTCAATGCCTTGATATACTCAGCCGAAGAAGAGGCCCTTTGTGCAGTGATCTTGACTATATTTTCAGCCTGTTGGATTCGATTTTCCACAGACTTAGCAGCAACAACAAAGGTCGAAAGAAAGTCTAATTGCTTCTGTACCACCTTATCAAATTCAATTCGCTGTAATACGGGGTCGATTTTGAAGATTAATACCCCCTCGACTTCACTGACCAAAGAGAGCTCCGGATTATAAGTAGGCAGACTATTTACAAGTCCATAACTAACACATTTCACCAGAGAATCCCACATTTTAATAAGATCTGCGTCTGCTATATATCGAACAGACTTCAGGCTCAAGATTTGGTGAGACATACTCAGATGCAAAGACTTGTAGAGATCCAAAACATATTTGTAGCGGAGCTTTAGATCTTCGATATCAATAGATTGTTCATCATCTGGATCGTTCTTGAGCTCATTTTTCCCAGCACTATTATTAGGAGGCATTGGAATCCAATCCTTTGCTTTCATTGCACTGCTACGGAGTATCAGACTCCTCAGCTTACTGATTAAGAATTCTGTATCGGCCAAGCTAATACCGGTTTTATCCGAAATAGGCTCTGGAAAGTTCCAAAAGACTTTCACCTTCTCTCTGAAACAATGATTTTTTAGTCTCCATGCCGCCTCAATAAAACGGGTGAAAGTAGTTTCATACTCCGATAGATAGAGGTATTCTACGGGATGCATACCTATCTCTGCAAGACTACATTTATGCCAAGACAATACTCCATCCTCATGGCATCGTTGCACGCAAAAAAAGATTGTAGATAGAGAGCCTACCATTTCCTCAATCCACCCATCTACAGAAGGTTCTGCAGCACAAAAGGCCGTACCAATATAGTTTTCAGAATGTTGCATTAAAACACCCACCTTATGGGACACCACTACATGTTCCATTGGAGTATCAAGAATCGATGCAGGAGGAAGACTCCCATTCCCATCCACCATAAATTTTGTTATCGCAGAAAAGGAGTCCATATCCCCTTGTATAAAACGGTGTACTCCCTCAGAAAGAAGCAAGTCATTCAGAGCATCGTAGGAATCGACAAGTCGTTCGATACCCTTGAACAGGCTTACTCGGTGGGCGTGTATCGTATCTATTCCTGTTTCCGCATGCAAAGCTACATACCAATCCAGAGTATTTCTATTTTTCTCCAGCCAGGAAGAGACTGATTCCTGATAAGCCCACTTATCTAAAATGGAGGAGATAACTGATTCTCCACCAATCAGCTGCATACTGTAGTTATCCGCTCTCCGATCTTCCGTTTCGAGCTCCACTTTTAGAGGGAAGAGCTTCCGCAGAGGATAGATATATCGATCCATCTCAGCCTCCATATACCTTCCATTTCGATAGGCTTCATGAAGATAACGCTCCAAATCAGCCCCCAAAAGAGCAGAAGTTGAAATGCCTGAACGTACCCCTTGTAGGATTCGAAGAGCCTGCCGAGCACGCATAGAAGAAAGATTCACGCACATGTGCGAGTCTAGATCACTATTCTTCGTTCGGAGATAAGCACTCCGGAGTGCACAAGCAGAGAGAGCATGTTGAATAGAAGGTGCAAGAATGAATTCTGCCTTATCCTTGCCCGACATCCGATAGATATTGCCAGATTCATTGCTATCCCTAGCCGGGATCTTCATCTTGGAAATTATTTCCGAGCTATCCTTTAAGATAGTTCGCTTATTCTCCTCAAGATTAAAAACCCAACCAAAAGCCCCAATTTTGGGAACAGGTCTCCCTTGTTGACCAAACTGTTCATTCAGGATATAATCAAGCTCTCCAGAAAACCAAGCATCAAGTCTGTGTGTAAAAAGATCAAGAAACTCCCTCACCAATAACACTGCATCTTCATCGGATACCTTATCCAAAACCTTTTTTACAACCCCAATAAGATCCGTCAGTTCCTCTTTCTCTGTCAAATTGGAAATCCCCCAAGGATAAAAATGCCCCACCTCTTCAAGACGCCTTAGATAAGGAGGCAACTCCAAACTTTCTTTGGGAAGCAAAGGAGAGTCTATTATAGCACGTTTTAGGTGAGAAATAGAATATGGAGCTTGCCCTGCCATCTCAAGATATTTTCTATCAGCATCATTTCCCTTAAGCTCCTCTGAACTGACAACTCTCTTTTTGCGCAGTCTCTTCCATTCATCTGCCATAGCGACAAGAAAGCCATTTAAGCCCTTGAGTAAAGGATCGGCATTACGCAAATCGTCGTCAAGCTTTAGGAAATCTGTTACTGGGAGTATTCCATAGGGCAGATTATCAATTCGGAATGAAGCGATATTACCTTTAGCCCGAACGTGATTTACCATAAAATCCCCAATAAAATCCAAAAGTCTATCAAGCTGGCGATCCTTGATTTTAACTTTGTTTCGAAAGTAATTCCATAAAGCTTTGTAAGCCACCCTTGTATTTTCATCCTCGCAACGCTCTGCTTTTAAAACACGTCCCCAGGAATTTCGGTAATCATCATCCGAAAATCCAAGTATAGAAGCAATTTTTCTAGCATCAGAACGATTATGAGTTGGAGATTGATAACAATCTTCTACCTCAGCATCATAGCGTTGTCGCATTTCATCTTCATATCCAACAGGCATATACTTTCTCCCATTCTCAACATGGTTAGTGGGAGTACCTGCCTTAAGTATCTCAATTCGAGAATATGCATAGTTATGGCTATTAAAGAGATCTATCAAATGTCTTAAATCTCCCAAATCAGTCTGTTTAAATCCAAGTACATAGATATAATTAAACCTCTGAATCCTATGATCTATGGGAATAGTAACCGCCATACCTACCCGTTCGGCTTCGTCATAGTCAACCATCCACTTACACCTCCCATTGACTATCAAATTCCCATTTCCATCAATTCTATAGGGAAGTTCAACTGTCTCGTCCGTTGGATTAAATCCGATTTCCAAATTCGAAGGAATCTCATTGCCATACCAAGTGATAATTTTCTTGGACTCAGCCTCCTCCCCGATTACCATAAATCTATTGGGCAAAATGTGAGAAACTGGCATATCGGGAGCCTCCGTTTCCTTCTCTTTGATTCCCGGGAAAATATTATGCTTTGGGTCATGAAGATACTTTTGAATCATCTCATTCAATGAAATTCTTCCCTTACCCATACGACTGATGAAATCGTCTACTTCGGCACTAAAAGAGCGAATCATCGTATAATCCACATCCCACAATTCCATTTGACGTGCATTATCGGCATAATAGGGATATTTCTCATAAAAGGCCAAAAAGGCATCCAGTCGTTCTCGTAAGTATGAGACAGTTCCTTGTACGTTGTCATAGAGATAGTCGACAATATACTTGCAAGTCAGCAGTTCTCGTTCGATAAAGGAGAGTTGATTCTTGATATCATCAATATTTTTTCGTATTTGTCTCTCAAAAATATACTCCCCAGTATAGGGGTCTATCCTATGTTTTTCATCAATGTGGATAAAAGACAAATGTCTCTTGATAGACAAACAGGCATCGTCAATCCCTTTTAGGTTTTGATAGGGCCGTCGATAATATAAAATTCCTCCCGGACGGAACTTATCTATCTCCTTAGGCCTCATTGTCCTACAAATCCAAGCTGCCCTATACAAAGGATATTTTCTGCACAGCACTTGCCATGCTTCATACTCTCGTCTAGGGCTCCCGCTGGCAATAAACCATTGTAGCCAAAATAACTTTCCGTCCTCTATTTCCTGCCTTGTCAATGAATCGGTCAGATAATCCAGAAAAATCTCATTCGGGAAAATCCTAACACACAATTCTTTCTGACTATTTCTATTACGGAAGTGTGTTTCTAACCTTACCGGGAAAAGAAGCAATGGAGTACGGGTTAAGACATCACTCAAAACTCGCTCAAAAGCATTTTGCTTTTCGTATTGTGTAGTGAATGTAGTAAGTGCCATGACTATTTCTTGATTCAAGAAGGATTAGGAATAAATAAGGATAGGTGCTTTCCGTACAGCGTTGTATCATTTTTGAGAATCATACCTGCAATGGCGGCATCACTTGCCTTAGTAAACTGTTCTATTTCAGAAGGATTCTTTTCAAAGTTCAGATCTTGTACATCCTCCTCAAAGGTGAGCAAATACCCATAATCACCTTTTATAGGGTTACCAAGTAGTTGACGGAAATTTGCCTTAAATCCTACCACATAAATATCATCTCGCAGGAATGCTTCAGAAACAGGCCGAATGATTCCTCCATCTTCCTCTTGGGCAGACTCAGCAAAGGTCACCATATGTGGCTTGGACTTGTCAGCGATAGCCTTATGTAAATATACCTTCGTCATTGGATATTGCTTCATCAACCTACCTTTGATCACAAAAATCAGTAGATCCATCTTACTAGATGTATGATTATCGCCAATCTTCCCACTCCAGGTATGAAGAGGGGAGACGTCAAAAAAGTTATCATTTCGAATATCTTCCACACTGGTCTCTGAGTCCCAAAACTTTCTAAAATACGAGCCTCTCTGGTCTGTTGGATACTCCCTCCAGAGCAATTCTTTTCCCATTTCTGTATTCATACCACACAAAAAAGCCTCTACAAATGCTTCATTAGCCCGCATTAGTACAACTGAGTCATTTGGGAGAGCATCTATACAAGGGAGGATAAATTTGTCTGATAAAAGTCGCAAATAATGATAGGTTGGCTCTGGGAAAATAGGATACGCCATAACAGGGAACTTGGATCGAAGTAATTCGTCAATGTATTTATCACGGAGTCTCCGTCCAACAGATGTCTCCGCAAAGAATTCTGACATATATTCTGAAACGACCTCACGGACACGCTCCAAAATTGGATTATCCTTGAATCCATCGTAACTCGGTCGGGGTTGATTGGCCTGTTCCTCCTTTAGTCTCTCTTCTTTTTCTCGCGCCTTGCTCTGAACAGCATCTAAGAATAATAACGCAAGCTTTCTCGTCTCAACAACTTTGACACACTGATCTAACTGCTTCCAAGCCTGTAAATAATCATTTGTTCCATTGTCATTACAATCTCGGAGAAAAATGATGTAATCTTCGACAGTATCGAAGCATTGTATATCATTTCTGTCATATTCGTCCACATCTAAAGTGAAGCCAATTGGAGTATCTTCAAAATAATTGTAGATACGCTCTCGCAAGATATGGTATCCCTCTGAAAAGCTACCAGCATTAGGACCCAAAATCAAAGGATCCTTCCATATCCTTTTCATTTGCTCATATTGACGCACAATTGTAGAATGACTAACCGCAGCAGAGCCACCACCAGGAGTAAAGCGAAATGCAGCAATTTCTCTCTCTAACTTTTTCATCAATTCGCCGGGCGTAAGAGAGACATCTCCGACAGTATGGGGAAAGCCGTTAATAAGATCAGAATAACTGCGGTAAGAATTAAGGCTTTCCATATAATGTACTTTACCTCTTCTTCTATACTCTACTTCAATTGCTTGACTGTTTTTTAGCGACCTACGAGAAAGAAAATACCAACCATTTACGCCGCCTACTCGGGTCAATCCCTTCACTGAACCAAAAGCCTCGGTATACAATTGCTCATCAATGGCAACGACATTGGACAAATTAGGAGCCTGAGAAGAATTGGGTCCATAAGCATACTTTCCTCGGTAGTCTTTTGTAACTCCGCGAATCCCATGACGAGAAAAATCTCCGTCTAAGAATTTCCGAATAATCTCCATACAGAGATCTTGTCTTGCTCCACAATATGTCCGCGAAGCCTCATAGTTGAGATAGTGCCACAAATACTCTTCATTATCTATTGGGACTGTTGTAATCCGCAAACCATTCTCAAAGTCTTGGTCATTCCGAATGGGGTCAGTTCTCGCCCCTAAAAGAATAGTCGCTCCTTCATCAGGGAGGTTCTGTCTACCATTTTTCAAACTTGTGTAGTCAAAATATCCAGCGAGATATTGATTAAAAATTTCTTTGGAAAGGATAGAAAAGATACTATCAGTATAAGTACGTAGCTCATTGACACTCGGTAATTCTGGGATCTTGTAATCCTCTAATTTGAATATCTGTACATCAGCAATATGCTCCATGATAGACTTCGCGTCTACTGAAGGCTGAATTCTAGACAAGACTTCTGTCATAGCCTGAAAAGAGGCACTTGCATAAGCTCTCGGGATATTTCTATCTCGAAGAATTTCTTGAGCTTGGGGCATTCCTCGAAAATACTGTAACATAGAGCTCATATAGTCGGGACACTTTTCTTCATTCTTTATGACAACAGAAACCTTATTCTGGAGAGAAGTGGTCACATTGGCACTCGCCAAACGACGATAAAGTTCAACATTCAGTGCTTGAATATCTTCGACCTGCTTCCATGCTCTATCAACAAACTCCTCTTGAAACTTTCGAATAATTTTTTTCCCTAAACCAGCAATCGATCGGTAGTGAATGTCCAAGTTAAGTTGGGATAGCCAAGGAGTGCCATTTTTCTGATTGTCGTTCTCATCTATAGAAGTGGCAAGGATATGCTTCGCTCCATACAAAGGGGGAACAACCCAAGGATCGTCGTCACTGCAGCTAAATTCCGTCCCCTCTCTTCTTCCTAAGAGAATATCCTTATTCTCAAAGAGAACAGAACTACTGGAAAGAAGCTCTTTCAACCTATGATAGACAGTAGCCTCATGGAACGCTCCATCTGGAGCTGGGAAGCACTGTTCCTCTTTTCTATCCAAGGGACTTACCGCGGCGGGCATCTGAATAGAACGACGCTCTGGTCGCTCGTACTCGTTTAAAGTATCAAAGCTCAGACCTTCGCCCATCCTGGTGACATCAATGTCAATAAAGGTTTTAGCTTCCGTACAGATACTTAAGTCTTCCGCCATCTTATCAAAACTATCTTGCCCAGTATCGAAAGACCACGAATAATACACAGGAAAATCAAAAGGTCGAGGATGACTAGTCTTTTGTTCCTCAAAACTGGACTCCCATGCATGTGCTTGGGCAGTGATATGTTTCACTTTTTCCTCATCAAAGCCCAATCCAGCAAGCCTTCCCGTCTCGAAAGCGGGAACCAGAAAGGCAACATACTCCGTGAGTGGTTTCAAATCTCTCCCCGCACGCAATGCCAGCAATCGTGAGAAAAGAGGAGTTTCTTTCGAAAATCCTTGAGCGTGCGCAGTCTTCCAAAAGTCTTCTTGAGAGGGGAAGATACTTTTGTATATCTCTTCTCCAGCAACACTGAATGAGACATAGTTCAAATCGCCCAGTTTTTTCTCGGCACAAAGATTTTTCTCACACACAAGCAAGGCCAACCATGGTCGAATTCGATTACAAGCATCTGGTTTAACGGGAGAAAAGCGCCAAGGAAAATCTGGTTCCCAAAATTCTATATAGGGTAAATACTGAGGAGCCATTGATGCACTCAGAGGCTTAGGAACCACTTTGGAGATAGCCTGCTCGAACACTTGTGTGATATCGCTCGGACCTACGAAATGAATTTCCTTAGCCTTGATAATTGTAGATTTTTCCTCATCTCCTTCTTCCAAAGCAGCATTTGTATTTTGAAAGTGGGTTTCGAGAAAGAGTGTAGCTCGATGCTTAGCTAACCAAAGATCCTTCTGAATCTCAGATGTTGTAAGCTTATCCTCCTCGGAAATCCAATTTCCCAAACCTTTCTTAACCCAAGGGAAATAGTATGTGGTTGCATATTTCTCCATTTTCATACAAGGACTGTGCTTTATACGTTTTCAAGTTGGTCAATAAAACTGCGAGCCTTACGCCTTAATATGCAGTCTGATTGCAGAATATATCGGCGAATGCCTTCCTCATTCCTCCTTTGGGAAGAAGCGTACTTTCTGTTCATTGTTATTTCGCTAGAAAAATTATGAGTTAGAGGCTTAGAAAAAGAGTTTATCTTCTTCCGAGAAGATGCCTCCATTTTACGAATAGCCCTCCTCTCTGTTGTAGAAGTCTCCACGGAATATTTTTCCCACCGACTCCACACACCATCATTCAAAGACTGACAAATATACTCTTGATAGGGTTTGACCTCTTGCCCCTCTCCTCTCTCCTCCTGCAAGCTATGAGTCAGAGTAAAACCAGACTTCATCTTTTGGTAAGAAGGAGCTGCCAGTTTCTCTTCTTCGCTCAAATCTTTGATTAGTGCAGGAGCAAAAGATGATGATAAGAATTCATAATCATTTCCCTTTGTAAGCTCTACTCCAGATATGTAGATATTTTCTATATCAATTTGACAAATATCTCCAGGTTCTGCCTCCCCATACTTCTCCATTCGTTCTCCAAGTGGTACACCACTCTGGCTAAAAGCAATCGTATCGGATGGTTTCACGACTAGTTCATCGGATTTTATTTCGGAGAAAGAGACCAATCTTCCAACCACATCGTTTGATATGACTTGCCAATTAGTGTTGTCGATAAAACCAGCTTCAAAGATGGGGAGTACAGAGATGTATTTTTTTTCACTGTCCTCCAAAGCCTTACCCCAAGTCTCACTGAAATGTATATGCTTCTCGAAGATTAAGACACGGAAAGTAGCCTCCCCAGAGGCAGACCATCTTGCAGGGCCTCTCAGTTCCAATGCAATAGCTACCGAAAGCAATGTGATTCCGCAACATTTCACCTTCATTCCAGCAGATCCATCAACCATAAAGTGGAAAGGATTGAACTGAAACAAGGCATTGAATTCATAGAAACCAGAAATAGAACAAACATACAGATTAATGCTCATTTCTGCCCTTGCCCCAAACTGAACAGTATTGGACGTAACAGCAAAATAAGACTCAAGGGAGATTTTTAGTAGGGAATAATTCAACTTCATTCCGATTCTCCGCATATTACTAACATTGAATCCAGCTTCCGGCTTGTATTTGGGGTGAAATCCTCCTGCAGAGAAAAGGAACCCTTTGGTATCACCAGCCCAATATAGTCGGAAAGCTACATCCCCATAAAGATCAATGCCCACAATGTGAGAATCAACCATCGAAGCATCAAAGGAGAGGCCTTTGCTAAAATCAATCATCCCAAGGAAATAGACATTGATTGACAAGACCCAGTCCAAAGACTTCGAAAGGCCAATATGCATCCCTCCAGCGATAATTACCACAACTGGGTCGGGCGCTTGGATGAAAAGCCCAGCATCTATCTTCATGATTTCCGAGAAGGCAATCTGAGTCATAAAACCAAAAAAGACTTGCTCCTCTTTAGCTGGGAAATAGGTTGTAATATTATCCAGTACTGTATCTAAATGATGGGCAATATCGTCTACGAATAATATGGCTCCTAGAGTTCCATCCCGTGTAGCACTAATAAGCCTATCTTGGTCAATCCGTCTATTGATACCAAGCGAGCCTCCTATCTTCGTTAACTGAAAGCCCATTCCAAGCTGAATCCCTGGTTTGAAAGTCGTGCTCAGCGCAGCCATAAAAGAAAATCCCTTGCTACCATCAGGCATGCACATACTGAAAAGAAGGAGGGCATCCACACTACAGAGATTTAGGACTCCGATACTAATTGCTCCTAAAAACTCCTCTTTTTCTTTATTCCATTTGATAATTCCAGCACCTGTTACAGCCTTGGTATCAATAGTGATTCCGATCCCATCTGGGAACTTAAAATGCGGTTTAATGTCAAGATCTCCAAATTTACCATTGTCATTAAAGACATTGACATTCATACCTATTCCAAGATCTGCAAATGAAATAGCTATTCCGTAGAAATCAGCAACAAAAGAGAAGTTAAGATCTGCAAGCAGGTTATTACTAGAATCTCCTCCTAACTCTATCATCAAGTTGTTGAATTTCACAAAATTCAAATCCACATTCTTGTCTAAGGGAATTTGGATTAAATAATCACCATTGATTCGGAATCCATTTCTAATACTATACCCAAGATCCAATGACTCCAACCCCACCTTTATCGGCTTCTTGAATATCTTAGCAAAGAACTCATTCACCTCAGCCAAGAACAAATTCAGTTCTAGCTTCCGAAGGCCTCCGAGATATCCTGCATCAAACGCTCCATCGTATCCGACATAAATCTTCTGAGGGTAATCCTCAACGGAAAGAGAGGCAAGACTATTGTCTTTATGGGACATCTTATCGGGGTCAGGGCCAAAAATCATCAGTTTGTTCCTTTCCGTACGAGAAAACAATAGCTCAAGGTAAGCCTTAAACGCCCCTGAAATGTCGTCCAAAGGGATAAGAGAAGGTAAACGATCTCCAGGCTTTGTAGTAAGAAACAGTCCTAATTTTCCCAAATCTTGGAGTTTTTTCTTGACATTCTCATCAACTCTATCAGAATCAAGACCTTCATTCATACTTTCAGATGCGCCAAGCTTGAGTCTATGATTAGCACCGATACTAATTTCCACTCCAAAATCTCCTGAGATTACAGGCAAAAAGTACAAACCAGCCTTCTCATTTTCTCCGATCTTTCTAAATCCAACAAATGCAATAATCTTGATAGATACATTACCCGATAGAGAAGTAGAAGAGGATTTCTGAGAAGCGGAAGAGTCGTAAAGAGTCGTACAAAGGAACTTATTCTTGACATCTAATGAATATGCCGGAAGCTTAATTGGACTAACATCAAAGTCGGGTAAGCTGACCAATTCTTTGAAGGACTTCTTCACACTTGAAGGCAGGACCTTGTATAGTTTGATTACAAACTGAAGTCCATCCTGCCAAGAGTCTATCTCTGCAGCCTCTTGAGGTATGGCAATCAACTGTTCAACAAACTCGAGATTTTTGGGATCAAACAAATCTTTATAGTCTCCTAAGTCTGGGGCTTTGGGTAAATTCTTCTTGATGTTAGAGGCGGCCTCAGGTAACAATATTTCCCTAAGCCAAATCTTCATAGCCTTCTCTATCGCATTCTTGTACGGTTTTAGGACATAGTTATAAAGTGATTTGAGGAGGTCGTTGAAATAACTACGGAACACATCTACAGAAAAAGACTTGAGTTTATCTGAATAGTCTTCAATTGTATTTTTAATTGATTCTAATGAAGATTTTATTTGAGAAGACTCCGCCAAGGCTATTATAGTAGATTCTACAGCGATCAAAAAGCGATCATAATAGAGGGGCCTAAAGTCGGGCAACATCCCTCCTATTGCTTCTTTAAAAACATTGAAGTATCTATAGGTGTTAAACCCTGTGAAGGGATTATTGGGCAGAGATCCTTTGATCAAATTATCAATTGTATTCTTCCCATATTTCTCGACATCTGCGACGGAAGAAGGAACGTTCTCTGTCTGCTTTTCAAATTCTTTTCTAAGGTCGTCAATTACTCCTTTGAATCTATTTCTCCAAACGTCCTCTTCAAAAAGAGTCCTTGCCATTTCGTCCATAGATTGAAGCAATGGACGGAAATTGTTAAGAAGAAGATTAGCATCCCCAGCTCCTGAAGCAACGATAGCTTCTCCCCAAGCCTCAGGATTAACACCCTTGAATAGGTCGTGCTCTGCCGCCTTTTCCTTTATGATGCGAATAAAAGGAGCTGCAAAAGCACGCTCAAAGAACTTGTTGTCAATGTCGAAGGTTGAATCAAATAAGAACCTTTCTATATCGGAGCCAACATCTTTAGTTAGAAGATTTATTTCTTTTCGGACTCCAGAAGACAAAGAGTCGAAGACAGTCTCTGTTTCATTTTTTATATTCTTATAGGACTCTGCTAATTCCTGCCTAATAGCCGTTCCAAACTCTGCAACAACCTTTAGGATATCAAAAACAAAATCTCTAAACTTCTTCAGGTTCCCGACAGCTTCAGTATCGGAGACTTGTGTACCGAAATCATTAATTTTCTCGCTAATACGTATTAGGAGTTCGTGCAAGAACTGCTGAATGTCTTCAATATCTGGAGTCTGTGGATTAAATGCATGCATCACCCTCAGGGCCTTCTCCATCAAGTTGACAGCATCGTCATAGTCTTCAATGGGATAGATTTCCTTCAGATAATCAATAGGATTGGTAAATAAACGTTTTAAGCGCGACCATCTAATCACTTGGATCTCCACGGTCGGGGCTGCAGCTTTCATTTCCACAACCACCTTAGTAAGAATATCGCTTACCTCCCTAGCAGATTTTTCCGCATCAGCTAGATATGTCTGAAAGTCCTTCGGGAGATTTTTTGCCGCCTTCAAAACAGTCGGATTAGGCGCTTTAGGACTATTGGGTACATATTTAGAAATCTCGATTCTCTCCTTATCTATGACCTTGAGAAATTCCAGAACAACATAAATCTTGTTCAGGATATTGGCGAACTGATTGTAGTTGACAAACAGTTCGTTGCCCAATTCCTCTAGTCTAGCCTTAGCCATCTTGAGCCTTGCAGACAAATCGGAACTTACTTCCCTAATAGCTTGCAGTCCTTTTTCTTTTGCAGCTCTGGCAAGTTCTTCCGCTCTATCCCTCAGTTGACTTTCAAGTTCTCTTATTTCTTCTTCAAGGGCTTTGATTTCATTAATGACCTCGCTAATAGGACGAGCTAAGCTCTCCTTGACACCCTCCTTTATATATCCAGAGATGTCCGAAACACTGCAAACAAGAGTATAGATATCATCTGCGAAAACTTCCTTAGCATTGCTCAGAATCGCTATGAGGATATGATCCAACATTCGATCTGCAAACTCTTTATTGAAAAAGCTATCATCGAGAAAATTCAAAAAACTATCACATTCAACAACCAGTTTCTCACTCTCCAAATCTCTGAATTTGCGAACTATATTAAAAAGCTCAACAACTACCTTCAGAAGATTATAGATATTACCAAGAAGTCCTTCGTCCGTTGGTACGTCGGAGTCTCCCAAGCCCCCTTCGTCATACAATTTCTTGGCTGCTGCTAAGAAACTGGTTGCTTTCTTTCCTGCTGCAGAAGGGTTTGCTATGACTGTATCAACCTCTTTCTTCCAGTCGTCCGTTATAGAAAGACTTTGTACTACATTCCCGAGTTTAACGAGGGCGGCCATACAAGATTTGACCAGGGCAAACAATTCTTCATTCTCCTCGAACTGCGAGAGGTCGTAACCAAGTCTACGGAAGAGTCCATTGATATAATCCTCAAATTTGAACTTACCAGACTCCACTTCAGCAAGGAACTCTTGAGAAGAATAATTCTTAAACTCTGATTCGTCAGGCACATATTCAGAAATATTCTGAATCAAATCTTTCAAAAGAGCCTCTTTACTCTTAGACAGCACAAGGCCTATCTTTGAGAGAATTCTCTCAACACCTTGCGGGGAGATTTCGGGAGATGAAACGGCACTCATAGATCTATGTTTTTTGTCAACGGCATCATCTGAGATGTCTTGTGCAGTATATTTCCTATGTAAGCACAGACATATCACATTGTGTGTGTGATACCACAAAGATATATTTTTTTCGTTACTAGCAAACAAATAATGTCCGAGAGAAGTGTATGCAGATTCCAGTATCAAGTGCAACGGTGTGATAAAAGTAATGCTAGGACTTCATTCGGAGATTTAAAGTCCAAACTTTTCCTAGGTGCAGATTCCAGTATCAAGCGCAAAAGTATGGCAAGAAAAATGATGATAGAGGAGTACGGTGGAGTTCTGTTTTTTCAGATGTCTCTTGCTGGGTAAGATCCTGATGTTCCAGATTTATTTCTTCTCAACATCTTTCTTTGCAAGGAGTTCTTTAAAGATACATTATCGAAAGAGTCTATTGAATAAATTGACATTAGAATCATCTTTCAATCAACAGAAATGGGTAAAAAGACAGTTTCTATGAAAACCCTGTTTCAACAAGTCTACCCCCCAAAAAAAATCCAACTTGCTACCAACGATTGTAGAATTCAATAACCCCATCCCTTAATGAGTCCAAGTTCTATTTACAATACGTCCTAATAACTTGACATCGTTCCATTGACGAACTTTCTGAAGCCATTGCATCATACACATCACTACGTCGCCCTTGTGGTTTAGGTTTTGCACCAGCACCGGCACACTCCCCTCCGTCACTTGCGTTTAGCTTCTTGTGCTCCATCTTTTCTGCCACAGTCGCAGTACAGAGGTGTTCGGCAGGTATTTAAGTCGTTTGGGTCAATATCTGATTGGTATGGGGTTTTATTCTTCCTACCTTTGCGATGTAGTTGATGCACCTATTGCGATCGGATAGGTCATACAACAGAATAAAGATGAGTAATAAATACAACGAAAGTAAAAAGAAGAAAGTATGAGACGTAATATTATTGCTATCGCAGCAAGTGTAATCATGGGGATGGCAGCTACTTCAGCCATGGCTCAGGCTCCTGTGTCTACAGATTATGGTGTAAAAGCGGGTGTAAACTTCTCGGGTCTTGCCTTAAGCGACGACTTTCATGTTCTTAAAAGCCAAATGAAACCGGGAGCCGACTTTGGAGGATTCATGAGAATTAACCTACACTCCAACTTTGCTATCCAACCCGAGCTTGAGTTCTTCTACAGAGGGACAGGCCTGAAGGCAGAAGCCGGCCCTGTTTCTTTGGAAAACAAGATCAATCAATGGGGTATGCAGATCCCTATATATGCCCTGGGCAAATTGCAATTGGGTAATGGACTTCTGTATGGAGGCGTTGGGCCTTATGTTGGGATAGGATTCTCAGCCAAGACAGACGAAATTAAGAAATTCAATAACCTAGTGAAAATTGACCCGATTGATCTGTACGAGAAGCACAACGACAAGTCGGCTCTCCAAAGATGGGATGTAGGTATTGCTTGCCAATTGGGGTATGAGTTTACCAATGGAATTCAAATCAATGCTGGCTATAAATATGGTTTTATCAACCAGATTGATGACATTAAGACCTCTATAAACAATGTCACATCTAAGCTTGGTTTCCCTCTACAGAACGCCGCCTATAAGGCTCATGCGAGTGTGGTTACCGTAGGCTTAGGCTATCGCTTCTGATTTTAGAAGCCCTAAAAACAGCGAGTCTTATCCCTTCACCCTAAATACGAAAAACGAAGGGTGTGAGATAGGCTCGTTGCTTTTTCTTTCTTGTACGAGAAGACCGGGAAAGCTCAACATACAAACATAAACGCAACTTTTGGGATACAAAGTATCCATAAAGACAGAAGACATATGACGACACCGCGCATAAAACGCCGTTTAAGACAGCGACGAAGTAACGGATTTATATTTTTAAGAGATGAAAAGAAGAGTGTATTACTAGCTACACTTATCATCAGTTTCTTGCTTGCGTTTGTGATGCTGTCGTCTTCTATCTATTACTACAGCTTACTTGATGCCGGCCGAGAGTTTGACCTCAGAACCATCTTATCGGTGAATTCTATCGCCTCACTACTCGTCAACATGGTCTTCTTTTATCTATTGCTGAGCATCCAATCCTGGGCAATCAATAGGTATGATATACGACAGTACCAGCTCTGGCTGATATTATTCGGGCTGTTGATGGGAGTGGTATTACTATCGCCCTATTTGTCGCGATTGCAGTGGTGGTGGTTTAGAGATATTCTTAATTATCATACTTATGCTACGGTGCAGTATGCTAAGGATCTCGTCATATTGGTAGTAACCTTCCTTTTTACTATGACCATTTATTTGATGAAACAAAATCACTTGGCAGTAGTTGGGATGCAGAAGTTGGACTTTGAGAATCTGCAAAACAGGTACACGGCACTGAAAAATCAGACAGATCCGCACTTCCTTTTTAATTGTCTCAATACGCTCAATGGACTAATCGGCAGGGATGATAGGCGGGCTCAGGAGTATGTGCAGGAGTTGGCAATGGTATTTAGGCATACGATGCGCGATAAAGTGGTGGTACGGCTGTCGGAAGAGTTAGAGTTTGTCAAGTCGTATCTCTACTTGATGTGTATCCGCTATTTCGATGGTCTTAAGGTAGTGTGGCATATTGATGACAAATATTTGGATTACTATGTCATACCCTCCGGTCTGCAGATTTTGGTGGAGAACGCTATCAAACACAATATAGCAAGTGCCAAAATACCATTGACCATATCCATCAGCACGAAAGAAGACAAGATCGTAGTAGAGAATAAGCTGCAACTAAGAGAGCAAAGTACATCAGGCAGTACAGGGGTAGGACTGGATAATCTGATGGAGCAATATCGTTTGGTATTTGGCAAGGATATTGACATTGTCTCAAAGGATGGACAGTTCTCCGTTTCACTACCATTGATAAAGAGTTTAGACCAATTAGAACCCAAAGCCAAATCTCTAATATGAAAGTAATAATCGTAGAAGATGAGTATTTTACCGCCAAAGGGTTGCAAACGCTACTCACCGAAACAGACCCAGACATAGAGGTATTGACCATACTCCAGAGTGTATCTGAGTGTGTAGAGTGGTTCGAAAGCCACCCGGAGCCCGACTTGGCTTTTATGGATATACATTTAGCGGATGGTCAGGTATTCTCGCTCTTCAAGCGCATCAATGTATCCTGCCCCATCATCTTTACCACAGCTTATGAGGAATATGCGCTCAAAGCGTTTGAAGTCAATAGTATTGATTACCTACTCAAACCAATCAAACAAAGCGACCTCCAAAGAGCCCTAGACAAGATCAAAAGATTTGGTCAGAGTGGAGAGAAGGTGTATAACCAAGACCTGATGGACAAGATGATTGAAGCACTCAATAAGTCGCAATTGAGTTATAAGAGCCATTTTTTGATTCCCTTTAGAGATAAACTTTTCCCGATATCGGTAGAAAAGATCGCCTACATACGCTCGGAAAACAAAGCTTCTGTATTGGTGACCATCGATAAAAAGGAGCACTTTATAGACCTCTCTTTGGAAAAAATCGCACAAGATTTAAATCCTAAACTATTCTTTAGAGCCAATAGACAATACATCGTAGCACATAGTGCAATACAGAGTATGTCTGTATGGTTTGGGGGCAAGTTAATGGTAACACTCTCCGTAGAAACCCCTGAGAAGGTCATAGTAAGTAAAGCGAAAAACAGAGAGTTTAAGGAGTGGTATCAGGGAGCTTATGGGTCCTCTACCAAACTATAATAAGACAACTAATACGCGCAAATCATGATTCAAACAGTCAACAAAAGAATGGTCTTCTTTCTGATCACGACTGTTGTTCTCTCCGTGGGATTGAAGCCAGAGGCACAATCCCAAGCTCTAATGTCTTTGGAGCAGTGCCGAGAGTTAGCCTTAGAGCACAACAAACAGATACAAATGGCTCAAGCTGATGCTGTAGCCTCTGACTATTTAGTGCAGTCGGCTAAAACAAAGTATTTACCTCGCATTGACTTCGCCGGGGGATGGGTCAATCCGGGAGATAGACCCCTCCGCCCTTTTGCGATCAACTTCAATATCCCGGGGGTGACACCTCAAGGACTTTCGATCCCTCTTGACTTTATAAGTGTCGCTCCTAAGGAGGTGTATACGGGAGGCTTTATACTACGCCAGCCTATCTTTATGGGATTTAAAATTGTAGAGGCAAACAAGATAGCTCGCTACACATCTGAGCTTCTGCATGAGAAAGTAAAAATGGAGGAAGCAGATGTCTTGGCATCTGTGGATGAAGCTTACTGGAGAGTAATCTCTGTACAAGAGAAGGTGACTTTGGCTAAGACCTACAAATCCCTCCTAGATCATCTCGGACAAGACTTAGAAAATCTCTACGCAGAAGGCATGACAACTAGAAACGAAGTATTGAAGGTTCAGGTCAAGAAAAATGAAGTGGAGCTCTCTTTGGTCAAAGCCGAGAACGGCCTTGAGCTCTCCAAGATGTTGCTCGGACAAATCATAGGAGTAGATGCTAATCAAATAGAATTAGACACCGGCATTATCAGTGAGGAGCAACTGAGTAGCCGTCTCTTGGCACTTACAAATAACAACACCATTGAGCGTGCCGAGATAGTGATGCTTCGCAATAAGCTCGCGATTACAGAGTCGGCAAGAAAGATGGTGAAGTCGCAATTCCTGCCCAACATCTTCCTCACAGCAGGATACAACTGGACACAACCTAATCTCTACAAAGGGTCTCAAAATAACTTCGGCGGAGACTGGATGATAGGCGTGGGAGTACAGATCCCGGTACTAACTTGGGGCGATAGATTACACCAAGTACACATGGCAGACCAACAAGTGGCCAAGGCAAAGCTAGAACTGCAAGACTCCCAAGAGAAAATCAACTTGCAGATACAACAAAATAGATTTAAGCATGCTGAGGCTCTTAAAAGGATGGAACTAACCAAGCTCTCTAAGGAGCAAGCTGAGGAAAACCTGCGAATTACAAAAAACAGCCTCTTAGAGGGGATGAACAGCATAAGGGATATTTTAGAAGCTCAGGTCATGTGGGAAAAAGCCAGCTCTGCCGATATTGATGCAAGAGTAGAAGCTGCCGTAACATTGTCTCAATTGGAGAAGTCTACCGGCGCTCTCTATAAGTATGCCGAGGAACATAGTCTTGTTCACAAAAAAAATAGATAGATAAAAAACAATATGCATATCAAAGGAATTAAGAGCTTCTTGCTCCCAACGGTGTTGCTCCTACTTATCGGCACAACTACCTCCTGCAGCAAAAAGAAAGATAAAGATCAGGAGTCCGATGCGGACAAAGTTGTGCCCGTGACCATTATCCAAGCCAAACAAATGACATTTACCCCAAAAATTCGTTTTTCGGGTACTGCCGAGGCATCTAAAAGTGCGAATCTCGGCACTGCCCTACCAGGAAGGATAGAGCGGATACACTACGGCAAAGGGAGTTTTGTTCCAAAGGGAGCCCTCATCGTGGAGATGTCCGACGAAATGCTATTACAGGCACAGATCGAAAACGACGCCATCAAACGCGACTTCGAGCGTATTACCCGTTTGTTAGAAAAGAAGAGCATCAGCCAAATGGATTACGACCACGTCAAGGCTAAGTACGAGGCCTCCGTGGCCAAAGTGGCTATGCTCAAAAAGAATACTTCTATTACCGCCCCATTTAGTGGCATCATCACTGATATTTTGGTCAATGAAGGGGAGACGTATACATTCACACCAAGCCTCAGCAATGAACTTAAGTTGGAAAGCGGCATCATAGAGCTTCGCCAAATCAATCCTCTCAAAATAACCATTGAGGTCAATGAAAAGGAACTCAATTACATAGAAAAAGGGCAGAGTGCTACCATAATTTTTGACGCTTATCCGGATAAACCGACTGAGGGCAAAATATCTTACCTCTCTCCCGCACTTTCGCCAATGACACGTACGGCAGCTGTTGAAGTCAATATCCCTAACAAAGACAACCGCCTAAAACCCGGTATGTACTGCAATGTCTCTATTACTCTACCGGAGAGAGAAGGTCTATTCGTACCACTCAATGCCATATACCGCTTAGCCGGGACGGCCGAAGAATTCGTATTCAAAGTCAATACCGAAGGCACCGAAGTTAGTCGCATCCCCGTGACTCGAGGGGAGATTAATGACGGTTGGGTATACATCGAAAGCGATGCAATCAAGAGTGGAGATTCAATCGTAGTAGATGGCAAAAATAAGCTCAACGACGGCTCTAAAGTGAGTGTTGTAAAAAAGAAGTAAGTCTATGAAGCTTCCTGAATTTGGCGTAAAAAGGCCTATCGCGACCGCAATGCTTTTTGTGGCCATACTAGTGATAGGTGTATTCTCTCTGACAAAGTTGCCATTAGACCTGATGCCTAACATGGAGTTCCCCTCCCTTACAGTCATCACGGTCTATCCCGGAGCTTCGGCAATGGAGGTGGAGGAACAGGTTTCTAAGCCCCTAGAGGCAGTACTCTCTTCTGCCGAGAATTTGGTCGAGATCAAATCCATCTCTAAAGAGAATGTATCGTTTATACAGTTGAGGTATGAGTGGGAAGAAGATATTACAGCGGCGGCAAATAATGCTCGAGATCTATTGGAGCTAGTCAAGTCCCGAATGCCGGCTCAAGCCTATACTCCAATCATCTATAAGATCAATGCATCGATGATGCCGGTGATCGGTTATGCCATCAATGCAGACGAAAACTACAACGGTCTAGAAGAGATTGTAGAGGACCAGATCGCTTCTACGCTGAGAAAGGTAGATGGCGTAGGTACGGTAATCTACCTAGGGCAGCCTGAACGTGAGATCCGAGTTGAGATAGATCCTATCAGGATGCAGGGCTATGGTATGTCTGTGACTCAGCTCTCCATGATGCTCAAAGCCAATAACATCAACGTGCCTTCTGGCTTTGTAACGGAGAGTGCTTACGACTTCTCTGTACGCATGCCCAGTAAATACGAGAGTGTACAAGAGCTTGAGAATACTGTTATCAAGGCATTCAAAGGAAAGGTGGTACGCCTCAAAGATGTTGCTACCATCAAGGATACCTTTAAGGAAACTAATGCGTCAGCCTTCAATCATAGGGGTAGAGGTATCGCCCTATTGATACAGAAACAATCAGGAGCCAATACCGTAGATGTCGCCAACGCCGTACGTGCAAAGATAAGCGACATACAAAATGAGTTACCCTCGGACGTGCAAATCTCTGAAGTGATAGGTTCGGACGAATTGGTAATCTCATCTATTAACAACCTCAGTTCATCTATTTGGTATGCCCTGATCTTCGTCACCTTGGTGGTATTGCTTTTCTTGAGAGAATGGAAATCTAGCCTCATAGTATTCCTGACGATGCCGGTATCATTGATCTCGGCTTTTATCGTCATGAACATACTCGGCTATACCATCAACATATTCTCCTTGGTGGCGTTGGTAATTGCGATTGGTATGGTAGTCGACAACGCCATCGTAGTACTCGAAAACATCACACAGCACATAGAGCGAGGGGCTATGCCTAAGCAAGCTGCAATGTTTGGTGCATCCGAGATGGGATTAGCTATTGCCGCATCTACCCTAACCACCATTGTGGTATTCCTCCCTTTAGTATTTATGGGTGGTATCGTTGGCGTAATGTTTAAGCAATTAGCCGTCCTTACGGTTACCTGTCTGATCACCTCTCTCTTCACAGCATTAGCTCTGACCCCAATGCTCTCAAGCGTATTGCTCAAACCGGCCCCACGTAGCAAGGAGAGCAAAAAACATGGCAAACTCTTTAATTGGAGCGAGCGTATGTTCCAAAGGGTTGAGAGGATATATCGCAACTTTCTGGGCTGGGCTGTATTCCATAAGGGCATCACCCTTGGCTCTGCTCTAGTCGTCTTCGTATTAGTATTGTTATTAGGAAAGGCTGTTGGTACCGACTACATCCCCGATATCGATGCCGGCTCTATCTCTATCCAGTTTGAGACAGAGCAAGGCACATCACACTCCTTTACTGAGCAGGTAGGTAATGAGATCATACAGCTGTTGCGCGACAATGTGCCGGAGGTTGCTGAAGGGGGACTCGCAAGTATTACCGGGCAAACCCAAGAGGGAGTCCTCACGGCAGTAGGATTTAAGGAGGGTAAAAATATTGGTACGATTTTCTGCCACCTCAAGCCCGTCAGTGAGCGTAATCGTAGTAGCCAACAGATCGCTGATGATATTCGTCCTCTGATTGAAGCAATACCGGAAATCGAAAAAGTGACCGTCTCAGGAGGCAGTGCTATGGCTACTGTTCTAACGGGAAATAAAGCTCCTATAGAGTTTATCATCTTTGGGAAAAACATGGATCAACTGAATAAGGTGGCATTTGACCTTGAGAAAAAAGTCAAGGAGTATTCGGAGTTTACCAATGTTGAGGCATTAGTATCGGCGGGCAATCGTGAGGTTCATATCATAGTTGACAAGGACAAAGCCTCTCAGATGGCTCTCAATCCCGGGGTGATTGGTATACAAGTGAGAGAAAACCTCTATGGTGCCAACGCGGGTGCCTACACCGAGGATGGTACTGACTACGATATTAGGATACAATATGCTTCTGACTATCGCAATTCTATCCAGAAGCTCAATGAAATGCAGGTAACGAATCTGCTGGGACAGCAGATACCATTGATTGCCGTTGCAGATCTCCAAGAAAAGGAGGGGCCAATACAGATTGAGCGTCTTACCCAACAAAGATATGTCAAAGTTACTGCCGACCTTAATGGGATTTCACTCGGAGATGGAGCCCAAAAGGCAAAAGAGATCATCGCCGATACGCAGATCCCTCAAGGTGTAAGCATCTCATTAGGAGGTCAGATAGAGGATCAGAGCGATACCTTCTCTTCGCTTACGATTATCTTTATCATAGGTCTAATGTTGGTGTTTATGGTGATGGCAGCTCAGTTTGAGTCTCTTTTGGATCCATTTATTATCCTCTTTGCCATACCATTTACATTGGTCGGTATCATTTTAGCATTCCTCATTACCGGGACAACTCTGAGTGTGGTAACGTTTATCGGACTGATCATGTTAGTTGGTATTGTAGTGAATAACGGTATCGTGCTGGTGGACTATAGTAATATGCTTGTACGGCGTGGGTATAGTATCCGAGATGCCGTGATGGAGTCCGGTCGCTCTCGCTTGCGTCCCGTATTGATGACCTCAATGACTACAATACTGGGGATGCTGCCAATGGCATTAAGTACCGGCATGGGAAAGGAGATGTACGCTCCTCTCGGTATCACAATCATCGGAGGTTTGCTAATCTCTATGCTTGTAACACTGATTTTGGTACCTACTGCTTATGCATTTATGCACCAACGTAGACTCTACAGGGAGCGTAGACTATTTAGGATGAGACGAAAACTATAGATAACAACTGATATGACACTTATATATATCACATGTAACATCAGTATGCTGGAGCAGATAGAGTCGCTCCTTCACGAGCTAGAAATTGGCGTGTACCAAGTCATTCCGAAAGCATTGGCTGAGAGCGACTTTGACATCCCTCACAAGGATACTGCCGTATGGCCTAGTTTTAATGCTTGTCTATTGGTGCAGGAGGTGGAATCCTCTAAGTCCAACGCGCTCTTAGGGCGCATTGCGAAAATGAACGAGCAGGCATACAACAACAGCGAACTCGTGAGTGCCTACCTCTGGCCCGTCGAATCTTTCGTCGCACCGAAACCCATAGAATCAGTATAGAAGGACTCGTCTTTGATGGCAACTGTAATTAGTTCCGATAGTGTCTAGAAGACACTTAAGGACAACGAAAAGTAGGGCTGACTTCTTCTTTTGGAGTCAGCCTTTGAATTTTCTCTCCAACCACTTTTATCGGACAGCAATAGTTCCGATACTCTTTTATCAGAAAGGCGACACTCAAGTATCACTATAACCTATTGTCCAGAGAAAACAGACATTATACGGACTCAACCATCGGGTTCCACCCCCTATCCCTAATCTATTGCGTAATAAGTATTGCTATTTACAAGACATTTATTACCTTTGGGCAGTCTCTTTTAGACAAGATGAAACCTCTAATGAGCAATGGAGAGTTACTTTTTTGAGAATGACTCGTATAATAATAAAGGACAGAACAAAATAGACAGTATAATGTTTAACCCTTATAACCATTAATTACTCAAATGAAACTAACGAAATTAGCCGTAGCACTATCGCTAGTCACGCTATCGCTCCTAACTTCCTGTGGACCCAATACGATAAACACCCCTGTAGAAGTTACCAACCTTACGCTCTCTCCCGCAACTACAACAATGCTAGAAGGAGAAACCTTACAGCTCGTAGCAACGACAACACCGGCAGGTGCTAAGGTTACCTATACTGTTGACAAATCCTCAGTAGCCACAGTTTCTGAGTCGGGTCTCGTCAAAGCGCTCACTCCGGGGACAGCAATTGTCACCGCTCAGGCAGGAGATAAAAAGTCTACTTGCACGATCACTGTTGCCAAAGCTTCTGAGGTGATGTTAATCAACAAAATAGACCAAAAGAAGTATGTTGCCGGTAGCACGATAGATTACAAAGTCTCTGCATCAAAGGAAAAAGCAGAGTCTTATGACCTACAATTGGACTTTAGTGTGCGGAAGACTGCTAATTACAACTTCTCCCTCTCTTTTGCCAAAGAGACTTCCGGAACTGTATGCTTAGGCTCCTGCGAAGCTTTTGAAAATCAGACCTCGTTTAAGAAAGACATCAAACTGACTGCCGACGAAGAAGAGGTTCCTTATGAGAAAGAGAAAGGAGCAACAACCCCCATATCTACTCATATAGATATCCCGAATCCAATAGTGGGACAAACCTATACAAATACTATTACGATCACCCTCACCCCTAAGGCTGGTGGAGAACCTCTCGTTTGGACAGTAAATCTAACCGTAACAATTATCTAGTCAATTCCATAAAACTATGAAACATCTACTATCTATCCTACTCTTCTTTCTAATTGTGCCAGTAGCACATGCACAACTTCCTCAGGTCGAGCTCAAAGATCTACAGGGGAAATCAGTCAATACGAGCAAACTGAATAATGAAGGTAAGCCTTTTATTATTTCATTCTTTGCTACTTGGTGCAAACCTTGTCTTCGTGAGCTCAAAGCTATCAACGAGGTATATGAAGATTGGCAAGAAGAGACCAGTGTCAAACTTATCGCTGTATCTATTGACGAGGGACAAAATACCGATCGTGTAAAGCCTCTTATGGATGCGCTGGGCCTTGAGTATGAAGTATTACTAGACCCCAATGGAGACTTCAAGCGGGCTATGAATGTCAATATGATTCCCCATGTCTTTGTGATTGACGGGAAGGGAAATGTCGCATACGCTCATACCGGTTATACCGAAGGCGGAGAGCAAGAGCTTATCGCTAAGGTACGGGAGCTCCTAAAATCGGAGGAATAATTAAGGTCTTCCTTAAAGTTTTCCTCTGACCTCTTTACAACTAGCAATAGACTATTTTATCTTCTTATAGCACACAACACGTATGCGAAAGATACTACACCGTACTTGGCACCTCATCACTATCTTTTCGGTGAGTGTGGGGGTCTTCTCTACGCTCTCCGCCCAAGATAAAAGAGAGTGGGCACCATGGGAAAAGTTCAAACCCTCTTTTAGCGTGCAGAGCGACATGCTCTTTTCTCTCGACGACAAAGCGGCCGGGAATAAATCGTGGATGGGCAATAGCTACGTAACCGGTACGCTCCGCAACAATTACCTGGAGCTAGGGCTCCGCTATGAAGATCTGCTCCGTCCGATGCCTGGGCATGAGCCGGAGCAGGGGCGTGGTATCCCTCACCTACACCTCAAGGGATATGTCGGCAAGTATGCTGAGGTCACCCTAGGAGACTTTTATGATCAGTTCGGTTCCGGCATCCTTTTCCGTAGCTATGAAGAGCGGACGCTGGGTATTGACAATGCTGTCAGAGGAGCCCATGTATTGCTTACCCCTTATGATGGGATACGCGTCAAGGGTTTTGTAGGACAACAACGCAACTACTTCGATCGTACCGCCCGACTATTTACTAATGAACGCGGATACATCCGTGGGGGAGATGGAGAGCTCGCAATCCAGCAATGGGTTCCCTCCATGAGAGATAAGCGAATGACCTTGAGCGTGGGGGGCTCCTATATAAATAAAGTGGAGGGAGATGAGATTATCCCTGTTGCCACTCCACCGGGCATGACTGGAGCAATGCGTCTCAACCTTCCTAGGCAAGTACACGCCTTTGGGGGGCGTGCCAAGTTTTCTGTAGGGAACTGGGCTTTCAATGGAGAGTATGCCTATAAGAGTAGTGACCCTACGGCGAGTAACCACTATATCTACTCTCCGGGATCTGTCGCCATGCTCTCTACTTCGTACTCAAGAAAAGGTCTAAGCCTTTTACTACAGGCCAAACGAAGCAAAAACTTCAATTTCCTCTCAGCACGATCTTCTGTAGGAACACCTCTTCACATCAATCACCTCCCGGCCTTTACGGCAAACCATACCTATACACTTGCGGCTCTTTATCCCTATGCTACCCAACCCGATGGAGAGTGGGCCTTCCAGGGGGACTTCCGCTACACAATCCCTAGAGGATCTCTACTCGGAGGCAAGTATGGTACCGGGATACGCGTTAACTACGCCCATGTGCGAGGTCTAAAGAATGTAGGAACAGATCGATTGCCTTTAGATGCCCCCGAGAAAGACCTATATGGAACAGATGGTTATTCACATCCTTTCTTTGGTATGGGTCAGCTCTACTACTCAGACTTGAATATTGAGCTGAGTAAGAAGTTTTCTCGAACAGTCTCAGTCGCTTTCAACTATTACCACCAGATATACAACCAACAGGTAGTTGAGGGGCATGCAATCAATAATCCGCTCGTCTATAGTAATATATTTGTCCTAGATGGGAAGTTCAAACTAGCACCAAACTACACGTTACGCACCGAGCTACAGTACCTCAATAGCCGTCAAGCGGAGGGTAGCTGGCTCTTCGGTCTTGCGGAGCTCTCCATAGCTCCCAAATGGATGATCTCTCTATCAGATCAATACAATATGACCGTGACCAAACAGCACTACTATATGGGTACTGTGGCTTATTCAGCCGGCAACCATAGGGTACAACTAGGCTATGGGCGCACGAGAGCCGGTATTAACTGCTCGGGAGGGGTGTGTCGCTATATGCCCGAGACAAAAGGGATCTACCTAACCTACAATGGTACTTTCTAGCCCCAAAGCTCTTTTGAACATTCAACATTTGCCAAGATTATAATGATGAAACTCCATACATTTTCCCTCTCACTAGCCACACTCCTTACGGCATTGGTTGTGGCGTGCAGGCCTATTCCGGAAAAAGATCGACTAATCCCCAATGAGGTTGATCACTCCAAGGGTCGCTCCGTCCTTATTGAGGATTATAGCGGCGTTGGCTGTGTCAATTGTCCCATAGCGGCAAACGCGATAACCGAAGCGGCCTCAGCCCATGGTAATAAGGTTGTTATCGTGGCTCTACATGGTAGCAACACCCAAATAGGGACACGTCCCAAAGAAGACCCCAAAGGGTTGTATCATGCAGATGCTGCAACTTATCTAGAGCGACTACAAGCCGGAGGTTCACTACCCATAGCCACCTTCAATCGGAGGCCATTGGCAAGTAACGGGGGGAAGACTTTTAGCCCTATGGCGACGAAATGGGCGGCAGAAATGCAAGCTATACGTGAGCTACCCCAACTCTACAAGCTTGAGCTCCAAGTCTCAAAACAAGATCGCAAGATCTCGGTGCAGTGCAGCGCATCCGCTCTAGACCTATCGGAGGAGCTCTCCGCATCGCTCAAAGAGCACCAACTTTATATACAACTATGGCTCGTAGAAGATCATATTGTGGCACCGCAGCATCTAAAGAAGGGCTTAGATAAGGAGTACGAACATAACCACATATTCCGTCAAGCACTTAATGGGATTGATGGAGAGCCTTATGATTTAGGAAAGACGTACAACCATACCGGTACCATAGATCGAGATGTCATACAGCTAGAGCACTGTGCTGTGGTGGCAATTCTCTACGACCATAAGACAGGAGAAGTCTATGAAGTGCTCAAGAAAGCTCTCTGAAATAATGCAAGAGACATATGTAATAAAGTTCAAATAACAAACACTAATTCTGTTTCGTATGAAAAAAGTTATTACTCAGTTGGCCGTAGGCATTACTATGCTTACCGGCACGCTAGTGGCTACGACTGATGTTGTGGCACAGCAATCTTTCTTAACGTCTAATGTACAGCTTCGTAGTGCGACACAACTTCGCGCAGGGGAACCCAAACCCTTAAAAAGCTCAGAGTATGTTGCTAAAGACATTAATGGTAAAGATCACAACATTGATGCTATCCTCAAATCGGGCAAAGCCATCATGATTGACATCTCTGCCGTATGGTGCGGTCCTTGCTGGGGACTACACCAGAGTGGAGCCATGGAGAAACTCTACAAGAAATTTGGTCCTAAGGGAACAAATCAGATAGAGGTCTTTTGGGTCGGAGGAGACTCTCGCTCTACCGTTGAAAAAATCAAGGGTAAGGGTGGTGCTACACAGGGAGACTGGACCAAAGATAGCAATGGAAACCCCGTGCCTTATCCCATATTTGCAGATCCCCAGATGGCTTCGGCTTTGGGTATACCTGTTGAGGGATTCCCGACGCTCGTACTCATAGGGCCAGGCAACAAATGGGTAGAGTGTCGTGGTGAAGTCACAACAAACGATCCGGATTTCAAGGAATTTAAGAAACTACTCGCTCTCTTTATGACAGAGAAAGATAAGCCCGAAGCACTTAGCATCTCGGGGGTAACCGATCTCTATCAAGGTGAGACACACACCATGAAGCTTGCTTATAATACAGTGGCTCCTATTACTTCGGTAAAGTGGGAGGCTCCTGCAGGAATCAAACTAACGAAGGTGAGCGACACAGAGTATAAGGTAACAGCCGAGACGCTAGGCTCCTATGAGATTTCTGCTACAGTAACCAATAAGAATGGTGATGCAAAGGAATCTATCACAGTTACAGTCTCTGCTCCTATCTCGACTTTCCCCTTCTCCTGTCCTATGGATACCAAAGATAAGCTCGACAAGGGATGGAGATCGTTAGACCTGGATGGAGATGGACTCGGATTTGATTCGTACATGGGTAAAGGCCTCATGGCTCGTCTTGGACTTTCTTTCAAAGATCCTAATACCAAAGTAGGTGCAGAGAATAGCGAAGACTGCCTGATCTCTTTCGGTAAATTCTATCCTACGAAGTTCAACAATGGTAACTTCTCCGGAGATAATATTAATGCGAAGAACGAACTCCTTTCTGCACCGCTCGTCATCCCTGCAGATGCTAAGGCTCCTACATTCTCTTGCTATATCACGACGCTCTTCAGGGCCAATAATCCGGATAAGCTCAAGGTTATGGTTGCAGAGCTTAATGGAACCGCTGTAGAACTTTTGGCACCACAGTCGGCAGAAGGCAGTGGCTGGACTCTAATCTCAGCAGATCTCTCTGCATATAAGGGTAAGACAATCCTCCTCTCCCTCGTACCCGTAGTCAATGGGGTTAGTGCTATCCAAGTAGACCAACTAAGGGTAACAATGGATGGATCGACCGCTGTAGATACACCTACACTCAATGTAGAGACTGTCCTCTATCCCAATCCTGCAAAGGAATTCATTACAGTACAAACTCGCGAAGGTAGCACGATAGAGCTCTTCACTCTTGATGGTGTGCGTGTAGCTGTCTCCAAAGCTATAAGCGGTACAACATCAATCGCTGTAAGTCAATTGCCCGCAGGCACCTACATGGCTCGCATTACAGACAAAGATGGCAATAGCGTATCGCGTCCTGTACTCGTACAATAGGTAGCTATTCGCGCGAAAGCACTTTCGTACAATGAGGTATGCCATAGCAGCGTATAATCAGAGAGGAAAAGCCTCTATGATAGAATAAAGTGTAAATAACTGCTGTAGTATCCTCCTCAACAATGGTAGCACACCCTAGGGTGTGCTACTTTTTTGTTAATAGTACAGTCCATCTTTCTCTCGACCGGAATAAAAATATTCTCGTTGATGAGCTCCAATAGTAGGGGCCTTCTCGAATTTCCAAAAAGCTCTTTGCGGTCAATGTAGACAGGCCTCTCGTTAATACTTTTGCCATATCATTACACTTGACACTAGAATCTGCACAAAAAGCTTGACAAATCAAAATAAAGTAGTACCTTAGGGCAGAAAAATAATTTTTCTCACAAATACAAGCCATATGAAAGCAAAACAATCTACCCTACTACTGCTCATCGCGCTTACGATGACCCTGTGGACAGCCTGCGACAGGTCCACTCCTAAACCTCAACAAAAAACCACCATCACGGTATCTCCCACCAAAGTTTCTCTACATGTCGGAGAGACTCAGCAACTATCCGTGCAAATCTCTCCACAAGAGAGCCAGTTGAAGCCCGTCTTCCAGAGCCAGTCCCCAGCCATAGCAACTGTCAGTGAGCAAGGGCTCGTGACCGGGGTCGCCGTCGGAGAGACCACCATACGGGTTCAAGTAGGAGATACAACGGCTCTTGTTCCCGTACAAGTGGAGGAAGCTCCTATCCAAGTAGCCCAAGAGATGCCGATGCTCAAGTTTGCCATACCACGCAACGACAGTGAGCAGATCGAAGATCAAGAGGTAATAGCCTATGAGGCAAAACTGGGACGCACACAGCAAGAGGTGGACTATCGACCATCCGGCTTCTTAGGCAAGGGACTAACGACCATCCCTGCCGTTGTCTACGGCATTCCTGTAGATGGCGATGCCGACCTCATCCTCGCCTATGGTATGGAATCTGTAGCAAACTGTGAGCGTACCCGAGCAATGCTAAACCAACTAGGCTTCTCTCACATAGAGAAAGCAAAAGTAAGCAACTACCTAGGCGATGAATTCATGGGGCTACGTGCTATCCACGACTCCAATCCCAACATTACGGTCGCCCTAATGGATATGCCGAATGAGAAGCTGGGTACCACCATGTTCATAGAGTTCGCTAAGAGACAACCGGAGAATACAATCATAGATACAAAGCATGCTATCCTACCCAATGTCCAAGATTTCCCCTCGCTGGAGAAATTAGTAACGAAAAATGCCTCCCAGATCAATGCTTTTGAAGAAGGGCTTGGGCTACGCACCTTCCGCTCTGGAGAGTCTCCACTCCCTACACATCTCTTCTACCGCACAACAGAAAGTAAGGTACAAGAGACCAATCTAGAGTTCGTCTTCTACATCGCACCTACAAAAGTTGGGTCCCTCGGCTTCATTATCACTGAGTTGCTCTGTGTATCGAGTGAGCGAGACTTACGCTCTAAGGCTCTACAGGACTACCTCAAGGCAAATGGCTTCGATCAGAACTACAAGGTATCAGAAGACGCCATCCTAACGGTCAATAATAAAGAAGGAGCACTCTGCAAGATAGCCTTAGTACGCCTCGCACAAGGGAAGTATGTCTACCAAATGTTTTTATTCCCCGCTACTCGCTAATAATCCTCCGAAATCTTACAACCATCAATCTATAACTAAATCATTATGAAACGATTTACTCATGTCACACTCGCTGCGGCGCTACTCTTGTCAATGACAAGTACAGCTCTGAAAGCGCAAATATCTGACGCCCCTACAACAGGCGAATACGTCACGATACAACTCTCCCAAACCAAAGACAAGGTACTCTACGCAGGGCTTTTCTCTCCCGACAATGATGCCTGGATCGACCTCAACGGGGATGGTGAGTGCCAAATAAAAGAACGTATCGGAAGAAATACCGAACGTCCGGAAGACTACACAGATGTCTTCTACGATGGACCTAAGACAGAAATTTTCGAACTAGTGGAGGGCGTCCAGACACTACACATCTATGGAAAGATCGAAGCTCTACGGTTTATCAACTCAGAGACCCATACTTCTCCTAAATCTGTAGATCTATCTCAATGCACCGCTTTACGGTACTTCAAATTATATGAGTGTATGGATCTTGAGACGATTACGCCTCCTCTTCCAGAGAATGACTGCTGCGAGGTACTATCCATACAATACACTCCTCTCAAGACCTTAGACCTCTCCAGCTTTAAAAATCTACTCGTACTGGTAGCCTCTTTCAACAAGCAACTAGAGAGTGTTAAGCTAGCTGAATGCCTCAAGATGTTTGATCTAGACTGCTCCTTTACCAAGGTCTCTCAGATAGATCTCAGCAAGGTACCGGCTCTCACAGGCCTCTACCTATGCATGACTCAGCATCAAAACATAGACCTCTCTCTCTCTCCCAATCTACAACTCCTCTCTCTTGGTGGTAATTATCTGAAGAACATAGACCTCAGTAAGACCCCTAAACTCACCAATCTGAGCCTCTTCGACAACGAACTTACAACGATAGATGTCAGCATGCTCCCCAATCTAGAAATACTAGAACTGGAGCAAAATAACCTCAAGACTGTTGATGTTAGCAAGAATAAGGAACTCAAAGAGCTGACCATGCACATCAACAATATCTCTGATCTAGATCTATCCATGCTCCCCAATCTTCACCTAATCACGCTCTCCGACAATAACATATCGGAAGAAGCAATGGGTAAGATCGTATCCAAGATTCCTCAATGCAAGGAGTTCAACGAAGACGGAGAAGAAGAAAAGGCAGACCTCTGGGGGCACTGCTATATCGTAAACACTCCCTCTCCTACGAGCAACGTCTGCAATACCCTACAAGTTGCAGAGCTAAAGAAAAAGGGATGGACACCATATGATGTCAATGGAACAGCAGATCCCCAAGGCTTTATGACCAATGCCGTAGAATATGCAGGATCTACCCCTACAGGGATCTGCTCTCCTATTGATGAGAATGGAGTAAAAATCTCCCAAACAGCTACAGGAGTACAGATACAGGGGCTTAATGCAAACACCCATGTATACCTCTTCAATACGAGTGGAGAGATGCTACAGAGATACAACTCCCTCAGATCTGACGAAGTCAATATCCCCACAGAAGGATATCCTGCAGGCACTTACTTCGTAGCCATAGGCAATAAGAGCTACAAAGTAATCTTCCACTAAGATCTAGAAGGACGAGACTACAACCAGCAGAGGCTGTTTGCGAGGGTAACGGCTCTTACCATGCAATTAAGAAGATACGTCAGAGTTTTTACTTTGGCGTATCTTCTTGTTTTGGGAGTAGAACTCGGAGAAATACGCTCCGTCTCTCCCCCTTTCTCGCAGAAGAAAGGCATAGAGGGTCTGTCCGACACTTTTCAAAAAAAATCACATATTAGTTGTCTAAACACTAAAAATATAGTATCTTTGCTCTGCAAAGAAAGGAATGAAGAGCTTTCTCTCCGGAACGAGGAAGAGGCTTTAGTTCCCAATCAGAAACTAAATGATAAAATAGTTGTACGATGAAACAAATTCTCCTTACAGCCGTTATCCTCGCGATGGGCATCGCTCCGGCTTTTGGACAAAAACATGTTCAGAACGAAAAAAAACACTCTGTCACACACAACGAAAGACACTTCTCTACTAAGAGCCGAAGAAATCGCCCTACACGTGTACACTTGTATGCAGGTCTAGGCACTTCTAATGTAAAACTCCTCACCCAGGGTCTCAGGGTAGAGTCAGAAAGCAACCTCCTAAGCCCCACGGTGGGCATCAATGTTCGCATCCCGATCAATGATGTAGCCTTATTCCTCACTCCTGGTCTTAGCTACAACCAACGCGGTATGCGCTTTGTGTTTCAAACTCCCGGTGTGGGAGTAACAACGGTACGTACCCCTATACACACGCTTTCCGGGAACCTCCTTTTGGGCACCGGCTTGGGCAGCAATGATTTTAGGCTCCGATTCAGTTGTGGTTTCTATGCCGGTTACGCTATCGCCGGCTCAGCCATCATGAAAGTAAGCAAAGAAGGGGGAAATGTAGAAGTCTACGAGACAGATCTATTCAATGGAGATAAGAGTCTTCCTTCGGGAGGTATCTCTTTTGATGGATTCAATAATGGCAAAGTACTCCCCGCTCTTAAGCGTTTTGACCTCGGGACGCGTGTTTCTTGGGACTTTGAGTTTGGCAATCACTACAACCTCTCGTTTACCTTCGACCATAGCATCCTCAACCAGAGCAACAACGAAACAGTCAAGCTCTACCACAGAAGTGCCTTCACTACTATCGGCTATACATTCTAAGAGAAAGACTATCGAGGTATCGCCCCCTCTCTAGCCATCCTCTCCATACAAAGATGCTCCCAATCCATCGGTTGGGAGCATTCTTTTTTACACGTACCTCGGTATAAAAAAGCGACCCAAGCCCTCCCCAAAAGAGGAAACACTTTAGGTCGCTTCTCACCCTTTCTCAAAGGTCTAGAGAGCTAAATAACGGCGAATGTCAAGCTCTCTTATTGTACAGAGAAGGTATCCTCTACTTAAGGAAAGGATAGGTATAGTCCGTGGGCGGAGTATAGGTCTCTTTGATGCAACGAGGGCTACACCACTTTAGAAGATTGATCGGACCTCCGGCCTTGTCGTTGGTACCCGATGCTCTCGATCCACCGAAAGGCTGCTGCCCAACAACGGCACCGGTAGGCTTGTCATTGATGTAGAAGTTGCCGGCAGCATGCTCCAATGTTTGTAGTGCTAGCTCCGTGGCGTACCGATCGTAGGAGAAGATAGAGCCTGTAAGGCCATACTTAGCCGTGCGATCTACCAGCTGCAACGTCTCGGCATACTCCCCATCGGGGTAAACATAGATGGTAAGAACAGGGCCAAAAAGCTCGTCACACATAGTTTCGTAATTGGGCGTTTTGGCGAGTATTACAGTGGGTTGCACATAGTAACCCACGCTCTTATCACACGCTCCTCCGAACACGATCTCTGCATCGTTGCTCTGCTTTGCTCTATGGATATAGGCAGCTAGGTTATCGAAAGAGGCTTCGTCAATCACCGCATTGACAAAGTTGTCAAACTCGCGCACATCGCCCATCTTTACGCTTGCAAGCATATCCCCTAGGCGACTCTTCACATCCTCCCACATGCTCCGAGGGATATAGGCCCTACTCGCTGCTGAGCACTTCTGCCCTTGATATTCAAAAGCTCCACGCAATAGAGCCACAGCCACCTCTTGAGCGTCGGCAGAAGGGTGTACCATAACAAAGTTTTTCCCTCCGGTCTCACCCACAATACGTGGATAAGTGTGGTAGCGGTCTATACCCGAAGCAATGCTCTTCCAAATAGAATTGAATGTAGCCGTGGAGCCCGTGAAGTGGAATCCGGCAAGCGACTCACTCGCAGTTACTACCTTGCCGATGGTGCTCCCTTGGCCGGGAACAAAGTTCACGACCCCATCGGGTAACCCGGCTTCCTTAAAGATCTTCATGAGAAGGTAATTGCTGTAGAGCGATGTGGAAGAGGGCTTCCACACCGTTGTATTCCCCATCATAGCGGGGGCGAGGTTGAGATTGGAAGCAATACTTGTGAAGTTGAATGGCGTTACGGCAAAGACAAACCCTTCCAACCCTCTATACTCCATTCGGTTGAGCATAGTAGCATCGCTCAGAGGCTGCTCACTATAGATTTGCCCTGCATAGTAGGCACTAAAAGTAAGGAAGTCGATAAGCTCACAGGGGGCATCAATCTCCGCCTGCATGGGGTTTTTACTCTGCCCCAGCATGAGGGAGGCATTGAGTTCGTAGCGATACTTTGTGGCGATAAGGCGTGCAATACGCATCATAATGGAGGCTCTCTCCGTCCATGGCAGGCGACTCCAGTCGTGCCGCGCCTTGAGGGCGGTATCGATGGCGAGCTGCACCTCTTTCTCCGTTGCCTTATGATAAGTACCGAGGCGGTGTTTGTGGTCGTGGGGCATTACCACGTTGCCAATATCTCCCGTGCGATATTCTTTCCCTCCTATGATGATAGGGATTTCCACCTCTTGGGCAGCTTGGCGATCCAATGCAGCTTTGAGGGCTTCTCGCTCAGGCGTACCGGGGGCATAACTATATACAGGTTCGTTTTTGGGTTTCTCGAAGAGATATACAGAGTTGTTCATATGTATTCTTGGGATTTTACTAGATGAATATTTCGGCTACCATGCAGCGAGCACTCCCCCCTCCTATTGTTTCTATAGTGGTGAGGTCGGGCGCTAAGATGCGGCTATAGCGTTGTAATGAGCGTAGTTGATCGGGGGTGAGGGAGGCTTTGGCAGCGGCAGACATCAGCAGTAGGGACTGCCCCTTGTCGTCGAGCACCTCTAGCATATTGCCGGCAAAGTGGTACACTTGCTCCAGCGTGATGGGCACAATCTCGTGCCCACTCGCCTCCAAGCTCTCAACTACACGCTGCCGCTCCTCTTCGTCTCGGATGCTTTCGAGACAAACCACGGCATACTCTGTGGCAATCGTCATCATCACATTGGTATGATAGATGGGCTGCCCTTGGCTGTCGTAGGAGTGAAAGAAAAGGCTTGTATAGTCCAATTCGCTGCAATACTCCTCTACCACCTTTTCACTTGATCGCTCACTGGCGCAGTAGTAAACCTTCTTGTGGACGCGGTCGAGACACATGCTCCCGGTACCCTCGAGATAGAGGTGTTCCTTTTCGAAGCCGGAGAGATTCACAATCTTGGTCACCCCCTCCAGCATCCCCACCGTAGCAAGAGCGGATAGTTTTCTCTCCTTTTGTCTGTTGGGAGCAAACATGGGATAGAGAATAAGCTCGCCCGTGATATGGGTACTAAACCAATTATTGGGAAAAATTGAATCGGGGGTATAGGGTTGGGGCGTATCCTGTATTACCCACACATCCACCCCATTGCGCCGCAAAAGATCTACATAGTCATCAAATTCGCGTCGGGCACGCACGGCGGTGTCATTACTCTGAGCCTCAGCCTTTTGGAAGTAATTATTTGCCGCAGTCTCGCTATTAAACCCAAAAGACGCAGGGCGCACCATCAGTACTTTGTTCGTTGCTTGCCGTCTCTCCATAGTGCTATTTTTGTTGGAGGATTATCTATTTCTTCAGGCTTCTCTCCAGGCAAGCTCTTCGAGAGAACGACGGATAATGGCAACGGCCTCCATGAGCTGCTCTCGAGTAATGGGGAGCGGCGGAGCCAAACGGATGATATGACGATGGGTAGGCTTGGCAAGGAGTCCGTTTTGGGCAAATTGCTCACATACATTCCATGCTTCTATCCCATTTCGAGGTTTAATCACGATGGCATTGAGCAACCCTTTCCCTCTAATCAATTCGATAAACGGACTGTCGATTTTGGCAAGTTCTGAGCGGAAAAGCTGCCCCAACTCCTCGGCATGCTCTGCCAGATGCTCGTCTCTCACCACCTCGAGAGCCGCTATAGCGACCTTACAAGCTAGGGGGAAACCGCCAAAGGTAGAGCCGTGCTCACCCGGGCCAATCGTAAGCATTACCTCATCATCGGCAAGCACAACACTCACGGGCAATACACCCCCCGAGATAGCTTTCCCCAAGACGAGAATATCGGGACGCACGCCCTCATGATCACAAGCCAAGAGGCGACCCGTACGGGCAATACCCGTCTGCACTTCATCGGCCACAAAGAGTACACGATGCTTGTGGCAGAGGTCGTAACAAGCCTTCAAATAACCCTCATCCGGCACCATTACACCGGCCTCACCCTGTATCGGCTCGAGCAAGAAAGCAGCAACACGGTGCCCCTCGCACTCCAAAACCTCCCTCAGTTGCTCTATATTATTGTACTCTATCTTAGCAAACCCGGGTGTAAATGGACCGTAGTCGGTATAGCTGGAGGGGTCGCTACTCATCGATATAATACTAATGGTGCGTCCGTGGAAGTTGCCATTACAAACCACTACAATAGATTCGTCTTCGGGTACTCCCTTTACCCGATAACCCCAGCGGCGTGCTAACTTGAGGGCGGTCTCTACGGCCTCTGCCCCCGTATTCATGGGCAGAACCTTGTCATAACCAAAATAATGGTGCATAAACTCCTCGTATTCCCCGAGGCAATCGTTGTAGAAAGCACGCGAAGTAAGGCATATTTTTGCCGCTTGATCAGTAAGTGCCTTTACTATCTTAGGGTGACAATGCCCCTGATTAACGGCACTGTACGAAGAGAGAAAGTCAAAGTACTTTTTACCATCTACGTCCCAAACAAACGGGCCTTCACCACGTGACAATACCACCTCTAGAGGATGGTAATTATGCGCCCCAAACCGGTGCTCTAGATCGATGTAATGTTGTGCGTTTTTACTGATCTGCATAGTACTACTCTATTATAATGTTATTACTTATCAGCTACGGAGGTGAGATAAAGTCACTTGAACTAGTACTCAACCATCCTACTGCCAAAAGTACAGAATTACAACAATAACACTATCAAAATGTGCTATGTAAATTATTTACAGCACCTATTTGTTTTACAAATAAGCAGACTAAATATTCATTTAAGGCAAAGAAAGGGCGACCAGTAGAGGAGCTACACTACTGGAAATAAAAAACTTACAACTATATTCAGAAGTAGCCTATTTTTATCCATTCATAGAGCTTTTTGCTTTCCTTTTTGCCTCCTCAAAAGGATCCGTACCGGTGTATCCTGCCGCTAGGCGCACACTCTTATAGCGAGCCACAATATAAGTAAGGATGCCATAGATCCCCAGTAAAAAGGCTGTAAGCCCCAAGGCTTCGGCTCCACTCAGCCGCAGAGAAAGTATCCCTCCCTCCACGGAGTCGAAAAGCGAGGCTGCCTGATAGAGCCCATGCGTAAGTGCCTCAACCCCCTGAGAAAGGAGCGGAAAGACAACGCCCAAACTTGCCAGAATGGCGTACAAGAGAGCCAGTGGGATAAGCAAAGTTGCCAGCAACATGAGAGGAAGATTGCTCCAAAGGAAAAGCGCAGAGGAGCTCCCAAAGTGATAGAGAACAAGGGGGAGCGTGAGTATCTGTGCCGAAAGGCAAACCGACAACGAGAGGTAGATATAGCGTGCCAGTGGATGCGAAAGCCGCTGCGCATAGAGCGCAAAAAATGGCTCATAGAGCAGGATGGAGAGGAGTGCTGCGTAACTGAGCTGAAAGCCAACATCAAAAATATACCCCGGATGATAGAGCAATAAAACGATGGCACTAAGGGCTAACGTATTGAGTTTGTTTTGAGGGAGGAGAAGCAAAACGCCCACACTATAGAGCGTGTACATAGTGGCTGCTCGCACCGTGGGGGCTGAGAGCCCCGTAAGGAAAGCAAAAAGCCATGCCATCACAATGAGGAAGAGCCCCCGAGCGATACGCCCCCTCCGATGGCGAGTGGGTGGGATAAGGAACGCAAACACACCCACCACCACTACTAGATGAAAGCCACTTACCGAAAGCAAATGAGCGGCTCCTGCATGACGAAAAGAGGTGTCTACCCCACTCGATCCATCTCGCATTCCCAAGCTAATAGTACGTATCAAATCCGCCTCCTCGGGAGAGAGATGGAGCCGCTCAAAGGTTTGTACAAGGGTTATACGTAGGTCTTCTGCCCACTCCCCTAGGCCGGTGTGCCGAGAGCGTGGTACCACTTGATAGCTACGTGGATAGAGGGTAGCATAGGCACCACGCGCCACGAGATAATGTCGGTACGATGGGTTTTCGATGGCACCGAGGGGAGTAGACGACAAAATGCGCCCCTCGGTAGGATAGAGATAGAGGGTATCCCCGTAAGAGATGATAGGTGCAGCCTCCGAGAGAGGGAGGTAGACGAGCAGATCCCTCTCCGCCCCCTCATGGAGAGGAGAGACCTCTACACGCCAATAGCCTCGGTCAGTTCGTCGGGGTGTGCCGTGAGCAATGGCACAAACATTTTTCCTAGGCGTTGGAGTTCTATCCAATTGACTATAATCGACTTGAGCAAGGATAAAACCCAAAGCGAACGTAGTGCATCCTAGCGCAATATGCCTTAGTAGAGGTGTAACCCTCCGAAAGGCGAGAGAGGAGAGATAGGTTAGAAGGAAAAGAGAAATAGCCCCTAAGAGAATGAAGACAGGGGAATAGAATGTGGGATAACGATAGCCACACAAAAGCCCTATCACAAGGAAAACCGCTTGCAATAGGGCAGGATGGCGCCTAAAAATAATCCGTTGGGGGATTTCGTCCCTCAGCGGCATAGGGCTTTTAGTCCATCTATCGCTTCGAAAGGATGGGCATGACCGAAAACATAACTCCCGGCAACGAGTGCATCAGCCCCTGCCTCCACAAGGAGCGGTGCCGTGGAAGCGTTCACTCCCCCATCCACCTCAAGGATGGTCTCGAGGCCCCTCTCGTCGATCATGCGACGTAGGCGGCGTGTCTTCTCCAACGTGCGATGGATGAATTTTTGCCCTCCAAAACCGGGATTGACACTCATAAGGAGTACTAGGTCGCACTCCTCAAGCACATCCTCTAGTACCTCCACGGGAGTATGGGGATTGAGGGTAACCCCCGACTTCATCCCGGCGGCACGAATGGCCGTGAGTGAGCGATGAAGGTGCGGACTCACCTCGTAGTGAATATTCATGATATGCGTCCCCACCTTGGCAAGCGGTTCGATGAACTTCAAGGGATCCACAATCATAAGGTGGACATCCAGCGGCTTCCGGCATATCGGGCTAATAGCCTCAAGGATAGGGAAACCAAACGAAAGATTAGGAACAAAGACCCCATCCATCACGTCTATATGCAGCCAATCTGCATTACTTTGGTTAATCATCTTCACGGATTCCTCAAGGTGCAAGAAGTCTGCACTCAGTAGCGAAGGGGATACAATGGGGGACATAAATACTCTCTATTTAGTTACTTATTTTGCTGTTGCTATCGTGCCTCTGCAAAGGTATAGATTATAGGGGAGATCGCCCCCTATTTACTCAAATAAAACCACCCCACTCCTCGGGGAGAAGTGAGGTGGATAGCGTGGACTGTATAACCCAATACAGCCCTATTTATGGAAACACATTGCCGAGTTAGAAGGCGAGCTTTAGCGTAGATCCATTGATGGAGAGAAGGTAGTTGCCTCGCTCAAGGGAGAGCGTGAGCGTACCATGGGCAATAGTGCCCTGTGCCAACAAAGCGCCCTCTACCGAGTAGAGCGAGTAGGTAGCACCCGTGGGGAGATTGCCCAATTGATACCCCTCTGCTACACGAGCCACGGAGATGGGGCTCGCGAAAACATCGTCGAGAGCCGTATCCTCTGCAAACGTATAGAAGAGGCGACTATTATGCTCAAGTTTGAGGGAGAACTCATTCGCATTGCTGCTACTTGCACTCTCTTCTTTTCCATTAAAACGGAGACTCGCCACCTTGTATCCTTGCTTGGGAGTAAGCACAGCCACTAGAGGGCTATTCTTGGCAATAGGGGTCTCAAATGCCACTTCACTACCCGAGACGAAGAGCTTGGCTGCACCATTTTCTCTATTGGAGAGATCGAACACTTTGGCGGTAGCACACCCTGTGCCATCGCCCTCTACATCCGACATCCAAGTAAGACCTCCATCCCCTTTTGCCACAGGGAGAAGAGCCTTATCGTACGTAGTAGAGCCGGGATTACCTGCCAACTTTACAACATTATTGGGGCCAGGATTCTCTTCTGTTAGAGCTGTAGGCAGTAGCATCAAACAATCATTGATAGCACAAGCATCGAGTTTATTTTTACTCAAATCTAGAGCATGTAGATTGTGGACTTCTGTACCTCTCAATCCAATGGAGGAAAGGAGATTATTGTTAAGTAGCACTTCTCTAGAGTTCGAAGCTTTCTCCAGATTAATGGACTCAATCTTATTCTGGGCTAGACGTAACGTTTTAAGATTCTGTGCCCTTACCCCTAAATTTGCCTCCACAAGATGAGAATTCGAAGCATCTAGAAGGGTAATAGCTCCACTCCCATAGACGTAGATACGCACCACACTCCCCAGTGCAACTGTAGAACTCACCCGCTGCGTCTCTGTGGAGGTTATGGTGAGTTCTTCTAGGCTTCCATTGTCCCAGTCAATCCCAATATTGCTATTAAGGGTTCCTTTAATCTGCATCATCATGTTGAAGTCTGTCAACTCTTCGTTGTTTTCATCTTTGCCAATTGACTCTTCAGTAACAGTTAGCTCGGCAAGGAGTTGGGGATGTTCAAGTTTGATAATAAGATTTGAGAGAACCATATTGTAGGTGAAAAGCCCCATCTCCTCATCTCCAGCAAGATCAGGATAAGCAGCACTTTCAATTTTACAGCGTACGAGGGCTGTACCATTCCTGAGAATAGAGGGGGCAAATGTAAATACCCCATCCTTCTCTGTCACCTTGGTATTGTCTAGAGGGAGTTCTTCCCAATTGTCATTTACTTTTTGGTACCAAGTAAATTTAGTTTCCACAGGAATTGCAGAGATCCCTTTCACTCTTTTGATGTTTTTGAAATTTACTGATAGCCCACTGGCACGTCCAGCTCCAACATAGTGCCAATACATTCCACCAATTTTGAAGTTATCAAGGGGCGTTTTATTTAGATCAGGCAACTCATCCATACCAATAGAGCAATAGGATATATTGACTGAGGATAGCTTTTTAAGCCTTTTCCCTCCGAGAAGGCGTTCTGGGAATTCTCTTTCATTCGCCCCTTCGATCGTCAAATGCTTGAGTGTTTTACGACATGCACGCACATCAATAATGGGCAAAGCTACTCCCTTCAAATCAAGTGTTTCGAGTTGAGTGCACCCACTCAAATCCAAGCATCGTAGAGCCTTGTCTCCAAAATAAGCCGGGCTGGCAATAAAGGTTTTTAGCTTAGGATTATTAGGAAGAATTACGTCCGTAACACCTGCTCCGCCAAGGGTAATTTCCTCGATATTGGGGCAGTTGGAAAAGTCCAATTTGGGAGTTTCTGTTAGTTTCGTTTCGTCCAGATTCAGGCGAACGAGCGACTTCGATTGCAAACTTTTTACCCCATTCACACATTTACTCGCAGTAATGCGTAGGGTCACCAGTTTGTCGGCTTCTATGGTCAGATCGTAGTCTTCCGCCTTAGGAGTGAGCTCTAGCACACAAGTCTCCAGCTCTTTTCCCTCTTTCTTTTGCTCTAGCGTCAGCGTCTGCCCATTACCTAGAGTAACCTCTGCTTTATCGCCCACATTCGCTAGACGATAGAGCATCTTTAGTTGGGTAGAGCCTCCGTTTACATTAAACTTGAGTTCTTCTTTCTGCGCCGAGGCCTGCCAAGACAAGGCCAACAACAGCGAGAAAACAATGAGTAAATGTCGTCTCATTTTCTTCCGTTTTTATGTGAATATTCCGTTGCTCCATATCTTTTTTGGGGTGGAGTTCCCCGGTAGATGTCCGACAATGTCGCTCTCCAAAAAATTCTCTACGAACGAGATCAACTTACCCCTACAAAGTTAAAGAAAAAAGAAATAGGATAGAATTCGACAGATGCTCCGGGTGAAAAATTTTCCGAAATCACCCAGAAATGCGCCCCATAATAGGCTGAAAAATAAAAATATTCTACCCTAAAAACTTTTCCGTTTTGGGCAGGGAAATTTCGATCTCTCACCCGAGGGGCAGAAATCCAATAGCGAGATGGCATAGCAGCACTCGCCCGTCCTCTTTTCCTAATCAGAAGACATTTTGTCCCATCTCAGGGCAAACCGAACACGCAACAGACCAAAAATAAACCGAAATAGAGGGGAGCAAAAAAGGAGTGGCACGGTAGTTGTATGAATGGGGGTGTGCGCTTTCACACAATGTGAGAGCCGACCAAAGAAAGAGAAAACAAAAGAAAAGGATATATACTATGTCTAAGATTATCGGAATTGACCTTGGGACCACTAATTCGTGCGTCTCTGTACTCGAAGGGAACGAACCCGTCGTTATTGCCAACAGCGAAGGCAAGCGCACCACTCCCTCTATCGTTGCTTTTGTAGATGGTGGAGAGCGCAAAGTGGGCGATCCTGCCAAGCGTCAAGCTATCACCAACCCTACCAAAACAATCTATTCGATCAAGCGCTTCATGGGTGAGACTTTTGAGCAAGCCCAAAAAGAAATTGACCGCGTCCCCTTCAAAGTTGTGAAGGGAGACAACAATACGCCTCGTGTAGACATCGACGGCCGCCTCTATACGCCTCAAGAAATCTCGGCTATGATCTTGCAGAAGATGAAGAAGACAGCTGAGGACTATCTCGGGCAAGAAGTGACCGAAGCGGTGATCACCGTACCTGCCTACTTCAACGATGCGCAACGCCAAGCGACCAAAGAAGCCGGGGAAATTGCCGGGCTCAAGGTACGCCGTATTGTAAACGAACCTACAGCAGCATCACTTGCTTACGGACTTGACAAAGCCAATAAGGATATGAAAATTGCCGTCTTCGACTTGGGTGGGGGTACGTTCGATATTTCTATCCTCGAACTAGGCGATGGAGTATTTGAGGTTAAGTCTACCAATGGGGATACACACCTTGGTGGAGACGACTTCGACCACGTTATCATCGACTGGCTCGCAGAGGAGTTTAAGGCCGACGAAGGTATCGACCTACGTCAAGACCCTATGGCTCTCCAACGCCTCAAAGAAGCCGCCGAAAAAGCGAAGATAGAACTTTCGTCAAGCACCTCTACGGACATCAACCTTCCTTACATAATGCCCGTAAATGGTATCCCCAAGCACCTTGTTCGTACCCTCTCTCGTGCTAAGTTCGAGCAGCTCAGCGACAAGCTGATCCAAGCATGTGAAGCTCCCTGCTTGCAGGCGCTCAAAGATGCCAACCTCAGCCCCTCGCAGATCGACGAAGTAATCCTTGTAGGAGGTTCTACTCGTATCCCGGCTATCCAAGAAAAGGTACAAAAGATCTTCGGTAAGGCTCCTTCTAAGGGAGTGAATCCGGACGAAGTAGTAGCCGTAGGTGCTGCCATCCAAGGTGGTGTGCTCACCGGAGAAGTAAAGGATGTATTGCTCCTCGACGTTACTCCCCTCTCTTTGGGTCTCGAAACCCTAGGCGGTGTAATGACGCATCTTATCGAAGCCAATACAACCATTCCAACTCGCAAGAGCCAAATTTTCTCCACAGCCGCAGACAATCAGCCCTCTGTAGAGATCCACGTATTGCAGGGCGAACGCTCCATGGCTAAGGACAACAAGAGCATTGGTCGCTTCAATCTCGATGGCATTACGCCTGCTCCTCGTGGGGTACCTCAGATCGAAGTTACATTCGATATCGACGCAAACGGCATCCTCAACGTATCGGCAGTAGACAAAGCTACGGGCAAGGAACAGAAGATTCGTATCGAAGCCTCTAGCGGTCTTAGCGAAGAAGAAATCAACCGTATGAAGGCAGATGCTCAGGCCAATGCCGATGCCGACCGTCAGAATAAGGAGCGTATCGAAAAGATAAATCAAGCCGATACGATGATCTTCACGACCGAGAAGCAACTAAAAGAGCTAGGAGATAAACTCCCCGCCGACAAGAAAGCTCCGATCGAAGCCGCCCTCGAAGACCTCAAGAAGGCACACAAGGCCGAAGATCTCCCTGCTATCGACAAGGCTATGGAAGCCCTCAACACGGCATTCCATGCAGCGAGCGAAGAAATGTACCGCGCAACCAGTGGTAACCCCGAAGGGCCACAAGCCGGTGCCGATGGAGGCAACCCCTCGCAAGACAATGGAAGCAATGCTCAAGATGTGACCGATGCCGACTTTGAAGAAGTGAAGTAAGTCTGCTCTCGGCATCTCACACACGACAAATCGCAGTAAGCCCCCTCGCTTGCTGCGATTTCCTATAAAAGAGAGTCCCAATAAAAGGAATTAGCACAATTCATCGCCCCTCCTCTTGATAGCATCATAATAGTATAGAAGGGCATGACTAAGCAAAAACTCACCAGACTCGGAGGCATAACAAACGCAAAAGAAAGGATAGAACTCAAACAAAAAGAATTTTATGTGTACAAAAGAAGACGATCAAGTTTCTCTCAAAGAAATCAGAGAAACATTTTACAGATTGAGAGACTTTGAGATTTCAAATTTATGGCAAAGGTCAATCTTTTTATCAGCATTATTAGTCTTATTTTTTTCAGGTTATGGTTTTTTGGTGTCAAAGCTATTTGAAAAAGAGATTGAAAAACCCTTGATAATCCACGAAATTTGTTGTGTCATAGCTTTGTTAGCTATTGTTTTTTCCACAATATGGATTATGATGGCCAAAGGTTCTAAAGCATGGTATGAAGTCTATGAAAGGAGAATTGGTGATATAGAAAAGGAAGAGAATTTAAATATCCCATCCTATTATCGAATGGGGGCAGATTGTAGACCTTGGAGCTTAGATAGTAATCTGATTACAACCAAGCCTGGCCTTTATTCTGTTTCAAGGCTTAATATCCTAATGGGGATAGTTTTACTGATAACCTGGATTATAATACTCACTGCACATTATATTGGGGCAATTCGCTCCTTCAACTGTATTAACTGTAATTCTAACTGTATTATTCATACAATTGTATTAGTCATACTCGTTATCCTTTTTTTCTTCATCCTGATAACTGCGGCTCTTAATGTATGGGCTAAAAGCCAAACACTCACATCTCCCGCAAAAAGTAATACCTAATATACGACAATTGCCACCACGACTTATTTGAGATTGTGGTTCTTCCAAGGAAAACAGAAACAATGGTACTGATTATTTGTAACTGACCTCATCAACCATATTTGTACCATGCAATTACAATCTGCCGTAAATCAGTATAGATTTGTTTTGAAGAGGTTGAAGTAAATCCTCTTGGCATCTCACACACGACAAATCGCAGTAAGCAGCCTCTCGCTTGCTGCGATTTTCTGTAAGTTGAAGCAAGAAGGTGTTGAACTCGTGAGTGCCACTCACGGCTTCAAATTTGAAGCACCTGATGAAAATGAGTGAAGCATTATGCCTATACTGAGGAAACGTTTCCTCCAAAATGTTATCGATATTTATAGTATATTTGCGCTGCAACTCAGTTAAGAGATGAGCAGAAGGACTGCAAAATCAGCAAACTGAATAGAACGTTATTTTGGCATGAGAGCTTGGAATAAAACCGATTCCTCCATCCTAGTAATCCTCCTTTTAGCTGCCGTTGCCCTCGGCTGGTACTACCCCTCTATCCCCACGGAGGTGCCCAGCCACTACGGTTTGGATGGGAAAGTGGATGCCTTCTCTCCCAAAGTATTTCTGTGGGAGATTTATGGTATTCTCGTCTCACTCCAGCTTATACTCTACTTGGTGGGTAAAACAAATCCTCGATTTTACAATTACCCATTCGAGATCCGAGAAGAGAATCGCGAGCTTGTCCTCCGAGCAACCTTCCGCCTTCTCAACGAGCTAAGGATATTCATTTTACTCCTCTTCTTATTGATTATTGGGTTTTCTCTATTTTCGATGGAGAGGATACCAATCTGGTTCCTTTTAGTGACAGTCCTCGTGCCAATCCTCCTCACCATAAAGGGGATCATCCTCATCTACAAAGCAAACAAACCGAATTAGGACATACCCTCTAACTATATTCGACCTATGACAACTGCAGGGATTTTTAAACGAATCATTCTTCTAACTCTCCTTTCTCTGTTGGAGAGCTCTGCTCTTTTCGGGCAAATCAAATTGCATCTTGACATAAAAACCTGGGATCATCACCCACTAGAGAGCGGCGAGTTACTTGTACAAGAAGGCGATTCTGTGGTACACTTTTCGATAATCAAGGCACAAACGACCGACCTCATACTCCCCAAAGCCGGACTTTATAGCGTTCAACTAGCAAGCTCTAGCTACGAAACATTCGAAGTGGAGCGGTTCTTCTCTACAGACAGCACCCTCAACATCTTTTTGGACAAACCTGCGGTAGCATTGGGAGAGGTGGTAGTTACGGGGAAAGTAAGTCCCAAAGTAACTGCCACAGGAGAGATATTCAAACTATCGAAAAAGGCAAAAGCATCGGGAGATCCTTTTAGAGCTCTCTCAGAAATACCCTTACTACAAGTTGACATCAGCTCTCAGAGTGTCAAGATGCGCACCGGCGAGTCTCCTCTAATATTGGTAGACGGTCATCTTGTAAACTCTGGGATACAACCGATACATCCCGAGAATATCGAATCCGTAGAGGTCTCCGAAGTGGTAAGTGCTCGTTACCTGCAGATGGGTGTTACCAAAATTGTAAACATTCGTCTCCGCAAGGATATTCCTTTTTACTCGTATGTAGATCTTCGCACAAGGCACGACATTCCTCCGAGAGAGGGCTTCGCAGGAGCCAACTTTGAACTTGGAAAGAAGACCTTTGCTGTAGCAGGAGGGGCTTTTGTAGACTACCTTACCAACGATCGTATTCGCTACGTAAGTAAAGAGCAGATGGGGCAAGAAGAGAAAAGCCTATCGGGTATCTCAAATGCAAAATCAAGGGGAATAGATGGGCATTTATTGCTCAAATGGGTCCCCTCTCCTTCTGATTATTTCTCAGCACTCATCAAGGCTAAAACATCAAGAAAGCGCACAGAGGGGAAGCAAGAGGGTACATATACAGCATTGGGAAAAGCTTCTTCTCTCAAAACTACAGACAACAATAGTGTATTGGATGGGGGAATGCTAGCTTCTCTTTTCCACGAGCATACATTTCAGAACCAGAGTACACTCTCCACATTTTTCAATTACAACTATGGATTCTATGACCAATATCAAAACTATCAAGAGAGCTACGACAAAGACCAATCCTCCTACCTTGTAGACCTTGCAACGCTGCGCAATCAGTATGCTCTCTCTATCGACTACGAATCGGGAGAGCAATCGTTTGGCTCCTTGGCTATTGGGAATAACTTAGAGTACACCCAAGACAAGGTAACAAACCAAGGCATATCGCCCGCTCTAACAGCCCACGTAGGGCTTTGGAGCAACTACACTCACGCAACCTATAGCAATCAGTGGGGAAAATTATACTACATGGTCTCTCTCGGCCTACAGGGCTTAGCTGTGAAGGCAGCTGATAAGAATCACTCCTATTGGAGACCACGTGCTGCTGCAAGTCTAACCCTTAAGTTACCACACCATCAATCACTACGAGGGAGCTACTACCTCACCAACGTCCTTCCCCAAAGCCGCAATCTTATCTCCTTTAATCTATCGACCAATCCCTGGTTTAAGGAGGAGGGGAACCCGTTCCTTGTACCGATGCAAATTCATCAGTTCAATTTAGGATATGATTGCACTTTTGAGGATTTTCGTATTTGGCTCTTTGGCGATCACAATCGCTATAACAAAATGATAGAGCCCTATGTACGCCAAGAGGGGCAATATCAAATAAAATCGTATCGCAACAACGGCACCTATACAAGTACAGAAGGAGGAATAGGAGCTAACTACTCGGGTGAAAACTTCCAAATTTCCGCTACAACCTACTACACATCAGAGGTCTTTAATGGACAATCTCCCAAAGGTTCGTTTGGAGTAAAAGGGTATTTTCGTTGGGATTTTGGCGACTTCTTCATCTATTCTTCTCTATCATGGCGCAATCGCAACTACACAGCCATCAGCCAAACCATCTATAAAAATCCGCTAGAGGCTCATATACAAATTGCTTGGCAGGCGACCAATCGGCTCTATCTATCCCTCGGACTTCCCTACTTTTGGGGCACGAAAAGTGACATAACCGACATAAAGCAGGGCTCTTATACCAGCCACCAACAGACATTCTACGAGAGCGCAAGTTTACGCCCTTGGCTTCTAATTTCTTGGACATTCCGTAAGAATCCCAAGCTTGCGATCCCTAGAAAAATTCCCGACATGTAACCTCAAAAAACATCCGAAACCGCAGGTATGCTCCCCCTATATTTACCATATTGAGTCAAAGGAGGAGGTATCATGCTGGTTAGGCGTGAGACGGAGCCTTCTCTCCTGAGGGCTAAATATGGAGAGAAGTTAGGGAGAAAACAAGGGACCTTCTACCCCAAAATCATTCTTCTTTACAGCGAAGGCTTATGAGCTTTCGCTAGATTGGTAGTGAGTAATTATCAAACCACTCATTACTAATCGGCGTATTCGTAATGAGCTTTCGTCTAATTCTTAATACACTTTTCCAAAAATCTTAATACACTTTTGTGAGATTCTTAATACACTTCTGTTAGATTGGTAATGAGCTTTCGACGGATTCGTAATTGGTAATCATCGAATTTCTCATAAGCTTTACAATAGAAAAATGCGTTGTGCTCGCCGAGAGCGAATACCGCACTTTCCTTGCCAACACCGCACAATAGAGTATCTTTGCGGTACGTTTAAGCTAGAAAGGAATCTTCGATCACCTCGTGTCTGCAACCGATAGAGCCTCCAATAGTCTGCGCAATGCCCGCTATGCCACTTTGTTTTACATGGTCGGACTTGTTGCCGCCTTCTTCTTCCGTCGCTATTTTATTCAAGTATTGGGGGATGAACTTCTCGGGTTAAACTCTACCTTGGTGAGTATTTTAGGCTTCCTCAATATCGCAGAACTGGGATTATCTTCGGCAGTAGCCTTTGCTCTCTACCAACCCCTAGCACAAAACGACCGGCAACAAGTCAGCGAGATTATATCCATACAAGCGTGGTTTTACCGCTGGGTAGCTCGTATTGTGCTCGTTGCGTCGGGCATCTTACTCCTCTTCTTCCCCCTTATTTTTAAGGATAAAGGTATCCCCCTTTGGTATGCCTACGCCACGTATGTAGTGCTGCTATTCAATGCTTTGTGGGGATATCTTTTCAATTTCCGGCAAATCATTTTCTCTAGCGACCAGCAGGAGTACAAGATGACGCTTGCCATACAGCTTCCCAGAGTACTCAAACAGGTATTGCAAATCTTGGCGATTCTCTATCTCCCAGCCCCCTATATATGGTGGCTCGGCATCGAGTTCCTATTTGGTGTAGTGGGAGCTCTTTTTATTGAATGGCTCATCCATCGAGATTACCCTTGGCTCAAAGCCAATGCCAAACAGGGGAATCGCGTTCGGAGTAATTACCCCGAAATCATACGCCGTACGAAGCAACTTTTCTATCACAAAATAGCCACCTTTGTACTGCAGCAGAGTACCCCTATCGTAATATTTGCCGTATTTGCGAGTGCCCAAGGGCTTGCCATCGTTACGATTTATCAGAACTATCTCGTTATCTACGCAGGTATTAGCGGGGTAATCTACGCTATATTCAATGGACTTACGGCCAGTGTCGGGAACCTTATCACAGAGGGCGACAACAATCGCGTAGAGGTCGTTTTCCGCAAACTTTATGCCCTCCGTCTCTGGATGGCACTCGTAATTGCAGGGGGAATGCTGTGGTATTCTCAAGGATTCATGGAGCTATGGATTGGAGGGGGGCGCAGCTTTCAGCAGATTGATTTGCTGCTCTTTGTGCTTTATATGCTGCTGCAACTCTCTCGCCTTCCCGATCAATTCATATACGCCTATGGTATGTATCAGGATATTTACGCCCCTATGATTGAGGCCATTCTCAATCTTGGGCTGTCTATCCTCCTCGGCTCTATGTGGGGGATTACGGGTATTCTACTCGGCATCAACATAAGCCTCATTGCCGTGATTTACGGCTGGAAACCCTACTTTCTCTACTCCCGAGCCTTCAAAAAGTCGGTCTGGTGGTATCATCTACGCCAAGGAGCGGAGCTTTTCCTCGTAGTGGGCGCAGGGTGGGCTCTCTCCTATTTCTTGCCGAGTCTCACCTCCTTTGCATCCACTCCCTCTTGGCTCGGATGGCTCAAGACGGCACTCTCGGGCACTTGTCTATTTGCCCTCATCTCCAGCATCCTGCTCTATCTTTTGCATCCCGATTTTAGGCAAGGGTTCTCTATGCTCATCTCTAAAATACATCGCAAACACACATGACCCCCTCGGTATCCGTACTCATCCCCGTCTACAACGTAGAGGCGTTTATAAAGAAGTGTCTCCACTCGGTACTCCGGCAAGATTACCCTAATATGGAGGTTATTTTGGTCAACGACTGCTCCACCGATCGCAGTATCGCTCTAGCAGAAGAGGTTATTACACATGAGAATCCTCAGCGACATAAAATACAGATCGCACACCACGAGCAGAATAGAGGCATCGCTGCAACACGAGCCACTGCTCTCGGTCTAGCAACAGGAGAATATCTGCTTTTCCTTGATAGTGATGACTATTGGGATAACGACTCGGTAGTAAGCCATTGGGTAGCCACCGCCCTACAAACAGATAGCCCCATGGTAATCAGTGATTACGTTGTAGACTACCCCAAGCAAAAAATACGACAATCGGTTTTGGAAATAAAGACCGGGCGAGAATACATACAAGCGATACTATCGGGGAGACAACCCGCCTTCCTTTGGAATAAACTCATCCGCCGCAGGGAATGGGAAGAGTGGAACGGAGGTTTTGTAGAAGGGTTGGCACTTCTCGAAGATTATCGTTCTGTTATCCCTTTCCTTTACCATATAGATAGGATAGGTTACCTACATGCCCCCACCGTGCATTACGTGCAGCAGAATCTAAATTCCCTCATCCATAAAATAAATATGAAGCAAAAGAGGGATTTGGAGGCTGTGCTCGAATATCTATCCCACTACCTATTAGTAGAGCAAAAGGAAGAGGATTTTGCCCCCTACATAGGTAGAGCCTACATCAATATTAAGATGATGCTATTCAACCGAATAGAGGTGCGCGACTACCCCATAGTACGTAGCATCCACCCTGAGTATGACCGCCTCCTCTCTAGCCTTCCGCAGAGTACTCTAAATAAATGTATCTACAAACTCCAAAGCACCAGTCCCTGGGGATACCTAGGATGGTTATTACTAAAGGTGCACGAAGGAGTGAAAAAAGTTATCCGATAGTAGAATATGCCTACACCTCTAGCCATTGTTGTTAGCTCTATTGTAGACAAAGGTCCTCTCAAAGTGGTTGCAGCTCTAGTGCATTACCTGCCTAGAGATGTGTACCGCCCCCTCATAGTCGAACTTCAGTCCCCCACAAGAAAAGGGGATGAATTACGCCAAAAATTTGTATCGTGGGGGTGCAAAGTTGTCTCCCTCCATGCAAGTCTTTGGCGTCTCGAATTGGGTACCTGCCGAGTGGCAAAGGAACTACAAGATCTCCTCGACAAAGAGCAAATTCGTTTGGTTCACAGCCATACTTACCACCCCGATTTAGTGGTAGCACGGCTTCCCGAGAGGTTCATTAAGCTAAGTACTCTACACAATCGTGCCCACGAAGACTTCTCCTCTAATAAGGGCGCTCTAGTCGGAGGTTATATGTGGTGGAGGCTAAAGCGCGCCCTCGTTCACTTCGATCATCTTATAGGGATCTCCAACGCCACTACCGACTATTACAACGAAAATCTTTCCCTCCCGAGGCTGGCAACAAGTATAGCCAACGGCATTGACCTAGAGGGCAGAGAGCTAGCAAAGTACGAAGACAAGGCATCCCTTCGCAAAGAATTGGCTCTACCGGTAGCCCCGGAAGCCCCTTTAATCCTCGCCATTGGGCTGCAATCTCCTCTCAAAAACCACGGGCTACTACTACGTGCACTAGCCCAACTTGCCTCAAAAGAAGAGTACTGGCAAAAAGCCTCTGTCCTATTTTTGGGAGAGGGGGAGGAGCAAAAAGACTACCAAACGCTGGCACAATCGCTCGGTATTAACGCTATCTTTTGGGGTAATGTGCCGGACGTTGTCCCCTATATGCAGGCTGCAACCGTTTACGTGTCGGCCTCTCAATCTGAGGGATTCGGGCTTACCGTGGTAGAAGCCGCACTGGCTCAATGCCCGATGGCTCTCTCGGATATTGCCTCTTTTCGTGAGTTTGCTCGCACTTTCCCGGCTCTCGAAAAAACACTCTTCCCCCCTAACAGCATTGAGCGGTGCGCCCAAAGTATCGCCTACGCTGCCAAAATACAGTACATCGAGAGTGACCTGCAACGATTTATTCGTTACTACTCTGCCCCTCGCATGAGCGAAGAGTACCATCTGATCTACCAATCTCTCCTTGCCGAATCAAACTCATAATCCTAGGCTATGCCGCCCTATTCCGCTCTATTCTTTGCCCTATTCTTCCTGCTCGCATTCTTCTTGATTTGGACGATCGATAGGGACAAATATGCCTCGCAAATCCCCACAGTTGCCCTCGGGGTACTGCTCATCCTTTTCCTAGGGTTGCGCTTTGAGGTAGGGAGAGACTACCCCATCTACAAAGATGCTTTTGAGAATGTTTTTTCCTCTCACTCCCAGCATATGTCTAGAATTTGGAAGACTTACAACGAAGTCCTTCGCTTCTTGCATCTCGACTTCTCGGTATGGACCCTAGGCGTGGCAGCACTATTCATTCCTCTCTCTCTCTGGGGATACAAAAAACAGAGCTATCGCTTTGCCATAGCTGCACTTACATTTATACTGGTCTGGAAGCTCTATTTCGAATCCTTCAATACCGTACGCCAATGTATGGCTCAGGCTATATGCCTCTTCTCGATCCCTCTTTTTAGAGATAGACGCTACCTAGAGACGCTTATTGTACTGCTACTCGCCTACCTCACCCACTCCTCTGCCATAATAATGTTCGTGCTTGTGCCTCTATTCTTTGTCCGCTTCAATAGGGTATTTATGGGCATTCTATTTGCACTCTCACTCACCCTGCTACCTATCATTACCAAAGCTATACTGCAATTCTCCGTCCCCTATTTGCCATTCGATACCATGTACATTGAGCAAATGTACGACACACAAGAGGGTCTCGGCTCGGGTATCATGTACTACTTCAATACACTGATAGCCTTCTATTTACTATGGAGACAAAAAGATTTACTCGATCTAGATCGCAATCTTCTCCCCTACATCAATACCTTTTTCTTCGCTACTATAATCACAAATACCTTCGTGTTTTTCCAGGTTGCCGATCGCTTTATGTACTTTCCCTTTTTCTTCTTGCCGATACTCATATCCAACCTCTACGAAAAAGGGAACCTGTACGATCGCTGGGTGATCATCATCCTATTAGTGGTACAATCGCTCATCACAATGCGTAATATCATGAATACAGACGAAAGTTACTACAACTACAAAATCATTATTCATGATAGGGAAGCTCCCAACGACTTCTGGATAAATCAGACCAATAATCGAACATATTCGTTATCTTTGTTTAGAGAAAACGATCAACCAAATGAACCTAAAGGAAATGAAGAAAAACGAAGAGAACAAATCTGCTTTGGACTTTTTCCATGCCAAGCCCAATAACTGGAATTGCGCCCAAACTATTGCTAAAGCCTATCAAGGAATCACCCGGGCAACAGACGACGATATAGAGGCAACTCTCCGCTCAAAGGGCGGTGGAAAAGCCGAAGGAGGGCTATGCGGTGCTCTCTATAGTGCCACACAAATACTCGGAGCGGACTCCCCCGAAGCTAAAGCTCTACTCGAAGAGTTTAGATCACGCCTCGGAGCCACCCAATGCCACTCCCTAAAGGCTGAGCTACACATCCCCTGCAACGACACCGTAAATCTTGCAGACGAACTACTCGAGAAGTACCTATCGCAGCAACAAGAGAGACTGCAATAATCCCTTACTCTCCCACTTGATAGAGAGTTTTGGGATTGGCATAAGTACCCACGTTACCACGGATACAAATAACCCCCGTCAAGCTAGTTTGATGGGGGTTTTTATTTATGATATAAAAAGGGAAAGAGCTATTTGGATTTCTTTTTTCTTCGGAAGGGATTCAACCGAGAGAAGCTTTTTCTCAACACACTGCGCCCTAAGGCGAGAGCCGTAGTCACGAGCATGGGGCGAGCAAGCTCAAACAATTCTATTGCCAGAGGCGTGTACTTTGCCCACGAGGCAGGTAACATCTTACCAAGAAGACTACTAGAGAAAATATTCGCGGAGACTAGACCATGACCTGCTGCATGCCTACCGCGCTGCCCCTTATCTTTGGAGAATACCCTAAAAATCCACTGAGCCAACGAGCCTTGGGGTAGCACATCACGACGGACACTCTCCCAAATGGCATCTTTTCCTTCCGAGCTGCTGATCCAACGCCGCTCACTCTGCACGCGAGCGCGAGAGACGGAGAGGTCGCGCGCCGCCTCAGCTTGTAGCATCTTGAGTTCTTCGTCTACACTACGCTTCTTCATCGCCATCAAAAGAATCTTCTAAGGGATCTAATTCATCCCAATCTTTCCCTAACTCATCTTCAAAATTGGAGGACTTACAATGATTTGCTGCATCAATAAAAAGAGCTTTTACTCGGTCTCGTATAGGACGAGTAAGAGGCTTATACCACACCTTTACCACTACAATTATACCGATCAACAGCAATAAGGTGAGCAGTACTCCTAGGGTAATGTTGCCCCCAAGTAGGTCGCTTATCAGATAGGCAATAAGGAACGCTACAAGTACCATACAGACAGGTACTATAAGCAATATAATAAGTAGAGCTACCAACTTGGCAACGAGCAGCGAAGCCCCCTCGGCACTATCCAATACGGACTTTCGCAAGAGAGCCATTGCGTACACCATCAAGTGGCGAACAAATGAGCGTAAACTAAAAGTCGATTCCATCAATCAAATTAAGCAGAAGCCATCCATACCTCCCCCGTTCCCTCCCTTTGAGACATTCCGTCTCCTCCAAGAGAAGAAAAGAAAAAAACAGCACACACGAAGCAACATCCTTCAAAAACGATTCTCAAAAATGCACCCCGAGTAACCCTGCTAAGCTATAAGAGAAGCACTTCCCCCAAGACCTAGATGCCTAAGAGGGGAGTGCTCCGGCTACAGCTCTATATTAGTCAAGATCTCCGGCAGAGAGGTCGATATTCTCTTCTACTTCTTGGATCTCTTTTTTCAGTTTATTGCGGTACTGGTTATACTTTGCCTTTGCTTCGTAATACCCTTCTACCACACTATCACGAGCCTTGTCTGCTGTTGTCATTACATCATCGACAAAGCTATTGCGCTTTTCTTTGTCAGAGAAATAAGCTATTGCAGCACCCAAGGCTACACCAATAGCAATACCTAATCCAAACTTTACTTCACTCTTCATAACTTCAATTCTCCAATTAATAAGGTGATACTTACACTTTGTGCTAACAAACCGAAAGTTGAGACCACCAACTCTTTCGTGAGCCCCACCTCTCTAGGAGTAAAGATACAAATAGTTTCTGATATAATGCAAATAGGACAAAAGGGACTGAATAGAGCAAGAGGGGCTTTTCGACGATGGAATGAGAGAAAATCCACAATCCAATAAAAGGAAGACAAACGATTTCTTTCATCGCCTCTGTCTTTCATCTAAGGAAAAACACAAGTACGGTAAGAAAACATTGAAACCGAGGTGGCAAATCAAAATCATTGGTTATCTTCGCGGAAGCAAAACAACTAAAAGCATAACTAAATTGAAGAATCAAAGATGAAAAGACATTTCCTCCCCCTCATTTACACCATGCTGCTATTACTTACCGGTGTCACTTGTGTAAATGCTCAGACTCCCCTTATTACCATGACCACTATAGATGCTGATAATTATGAGGGGTCTATTTCTTTCTCCCTTTCGGGATCTGAAGAGGACTTCAAGAGCCTCCTAATTGACGCAGGCTACGGCAAGAAACCTGCCAATGAGGTGAACAAAGATGGCAAAATACCTCTCAAGGGGAACATTGTTAAGATCTACGGTACCTGCCAAGGGTTTGTAGCGCCTATGGATCGGGTCAAAAACATAGAATTTGCAGAGAACCAATGCATCAAGCAACTCTCTCTTATGCTCAACGACTTTCCCCAGGGCTTGGATCTCTCTGCCAACAAAGCGCTAGAGAATGTCAGCTTTATAAGTTGCGGAATGCAATCCCTAGATTTCAGCAAGCTCCCCGCCACGCTCAAACAGCTATACCTATCCTCTAACAAATTGACAAGTGTAGATCTGTCGGGGCTTCCACGGCTGGAGACCATCTACATAGACGAGAATCCTCAAATCAAGTCTGTTGACTTCAGCAAAAATCCAAATCTCTACCGCATCAATATCTCAAGCAACCCCCTTATCTCAAGTGTGGACCTAAAAGCCAACAAAGAGTTGGTAGTTTTCGAGGCTTGGGACTGTAATCTCCCAGATCTTGATCTATCTCAGACCGACCTTTTGGAGAATATCTCCATAAAAAACAGCAAGGTAAAGAATCTCAAGTTTGGGAAAACTGACAAAATTCAGGTTCTTGACATCTCAAAGAATGCCATTAAAACAATCCATACAGAAGAGATGCCTGCACTACGATCTTTAGCTGTTGGGAGCAATACAGAGATGACAACCTTGGACGTTAGCAAGTGTCCCCAACTTGTAAGCTTAAGCATAGATACCACGAAAATCTCAGAATTGGATCTTACAAAGTGTCCTTCACTTGAGATACTAACAGCCTCTAAGAGTGCTCTTAAGAGCCTAGATCTCTCAAAAAATCCGCTGCTCAACCAACTCTCCATCGAAGATTGCCAATCTTTTACGGCTCTCGACATATCTAAGAATCCTAAGTTGAGAATCCTTATCATTGCCGGAAACAAACTGGGATTTGATGCAACCAAGGAAATCGCAAATAACCTCTCCGACCTACCTAATACAGACGAAATTGGTGTATGGGGCGTATTCTTAGAGAAGACTCCCGAAGACCTCAACAAAGTTTCCAAAGAGGCTGTGGGAATAGCATTGAAAAAGAAATGGGAGGTAGTAGCACGCAACACCTATGGCGATTTTTATGACTACACCGGGATTGACACCGGATTAAAAGAGATAGAAAAGCAACCTAAGGGAGTACTTCTCATCAGTGTTGAGAAGAATAGTATTAAAGTAAATAACCTGCCTCAGGGCTACCAGAAGAAGGTCAACATCTTCGATGAAAAGGGTAATCTCATCGTCTCCGGAGTCACTAATGACAACTCTATTCTCTTCGATGGGTTAGAGAATCTGCATGGAGTTTTCATTGTAGAGTGCAATGGAGCGATAGGTAAGGGTATCATTCGTTGATAGACACTTACATAAAATCATAGCATAAAAGACAGAGTCTTCTACCCCCGGGTAGGAGACTCTGTTTCTTTATCTAGGATAGTGAGTCTCAGCGTGGCACAAAAAATCCATGCCTAAAACTTTTTTCGTTCCTGCCCTAAAAAGAAATATTTCTTAGGCAGAAAGTGGATGCACTTCCGGCTGGTTTTTCTTTTACTCTAGGGCAAGAAAAATTTCGCAATTAGCCTAGAAGAGAAAAGAGAGGGGGTAACGGGGAGAGAATTTGTACCTTTGAGGGCATAAAAACGAACTATAATTGCTCTATGTCCTCAGATTATCGCCCTCGTCTTGTAGCCGACCAATCCCTCCCCTACCTCGCGGGATTACTTGATGCGGTGGCCGATGTTACTTACCTTCCATCCCAAGAGATCTCCCGCGAGCGGCTTATCGAAGAAAAAACCGAGGGGCTTCTTGTCCGCAGTGTCACGCATTGCAACCAAAATCTCCTTGAGGGTACTATGATTCGCTCCATAGCGACCGCTACAGCAGGATTTGACCATATTGATAGAGACTACTGCTCCTCTCATGGTATCCTATGGCGCAACTCCCCTGGGTGCAATGCCCGATCCGTAGCTCATTGGGTAATGGGGGTACTTGCCGAGCGCGCCCTACACCTCAAAAGACCTCTAGCGCAAGAAACCCTCGCTATTATAGGGGTAGGTCATGTGGGAAGCAATGTACAACAAATGGCTGAGGCACTAGGCGTAAAAACTCTTCTAGTAGATCCTCCTAGGGCAGAGCAAGAAGGACAGCAGGGCTTCTCTTCCCTAGAAGAAGTAGCCCACAAAGCCACTATTATTACCTTTCATACTCCCCTCACCAAAGAGGGGAAGCACCCCACCTATCATCTTTTGGGAGAGGACTTCCTCCGCCAGTGCTGCAAAAAGCCTCTTATATTGAATGCAGCCCGAGGAGCCATTGCTGATAGCGATGCTCTCCTCCAAGCCCTAAACTCCGAAAGGATAGAGGGGTTTTATCTCGATTGCTGGGAGGGAGAGCCTAACATCCGACTCGATGTTTTGGCGCGAGCAGAGCGTGCGACCCCTCATATCGCAGGTTTTTCTGCCGATGGCAAAGCCCGAGGCACGCGCATGGCAGTAGAGACTACGTTGGAGCATTTCGGGCTCAATCCCGCTCCCATTCCCTTTGACCAGATAAGCCTCCCCACGCCCGAAAACGCCACAATAAACCTCAGTTCGATAGGCTCATTGCGCCCGGAGTGGGTCCTTGCACATACCATGAAAGCCCTCTCTCAAATAGAGCAAGCTCTACGCCAAACTCCCGACCAATTCGAATTCCTCAGGGTACATTACAACTACCCCCGTGAGGCTCCTGCCTATCAGTTGCTAGGCGTTCTCCCGGAAGAAGAGCAACTATTCCGCATCCTTGGCTACAGCATTGCGTAGGCAGAAAATTAGAAAGTCTATACTAAAGCATACACTTTGTGCGTTAAGCTAGCAGGACGTCTCTCCCCTCAAAGGAGGTTACCCTCACCAAAAGGGCTGGGACAGAATGCGAATAAGAAGAATAGCAGATGACAAAAAGATATCACCTCCTTGCACCGGCTTTTGTTGGTTTGGTAATCCTGGTACTCCTCGCAGCTTGTGCCTCGCGCCCTCGCTCAACATCAGGTGGCGAATTGGTAGGAGCTTCACTTGCTTCGTGGCAAGAGCCATCGCCCTATGGCATGGTACTTATCCCTCGCGGTTCGATTGTGCTTGGGCATACTCAAGCGGATAGCCTTTGGGGCTTCCCCGCAGAATCCAAGGCAATATCGGTAGATGCCTTTTGGATGGATCGGACGGAAATTACCAATGCGCAGTACCGTCAGTTTGTCTATTTTGTACGCGACTCTATCATAAGGGAACGCCTAGCCGATCCTGCCTATGGAGGGAACCCCGACTACAAAATCACTACTGACAAGTACGACAATCCCATTGAGCCGCACCTCGATTGGTCTCGCCCCATCCCCAATCAAAAGCGTGCTACAGAGGAAGAACTCAACGCCATCAATAGTGTTTATTACACCAATCCCGTAACCCACGAACGGGGACTGGATCCTTCTCAAATGGTCTATCGCTACGAACGCTACGACTATCACGCCGCAGCCCTGTATCGTACACAGATGCTCGCCTTGCGCAATCCCTCCATCACCCCTGCGGAGATCGAGGCTCTACAGCTACCGACCATTGCCAAAGACACAGCCTATATTGACGATAACGGCCGCGTTATGCGCCAAACCATTACGCGCCGCCTTGCTAGTGAATACGACTTCCTTAATACGTATATAGTGCCTATTTATCCGGACGAATCCTGCTGGGTACAAGACTTCCCCAACTCGACCAACGCCGAGTATGCGCACCTCTATTTCAATCACCCAGGCTACGATAATTATCCCGTCGTAGGGGTGTCTTGGGAGCAAGCTCAAGCCTTCTGCGCTTGGCGCTCGGCCTCTTTCCGTCAAGGGCTCAACATCCCCGAAGGGATGATCCTCGAAGATTTCCGTCTGCCCACCGAGGCTGAATGGGAGTACGCCGCACGAGTGGGCGATAGCAACCGACGCTACCCATGGAGCGCTCAAGACCTACAAAGCGACAAGGGTTGCTACCTAGGCAACTTCAAACCCGGGGAAGGCGATTACACCGCAGACGGGCACCTTATCACCAGTCAGGTGGGATCGTTCTCGCCCAACGACTTCGGATTGTACGACATGGCAGGCAATGTTGCCGAGTGGACCGAGTCCGCCTACTCAGCCTCTAGCTACAAAGATGTAGACGACATAAACCCGGAGCTGGACTATCATGCCGACCTACGTGACCCCGAGATACTCCGCCGCAAAGTGGTGCGTGGGGGTTCGTGGAAAGATGTCGTACGCTTTATACAATCCGCCACCCGCAGCTACGAATCACAAGGCAAAGCTCGCTCATACATCGGGTTCCGCTGTGTGCGCAGAGCCATCAGCTTTACTCCTCAAAAAAGAAGCAAGAAGAAATAACACTCAAAGAGACCTATGGAAACAAATAAAAAAGCCGGCAAACTCAGTCTTTTTTTGGCGAGCCGCCGTGGAAAAAAGATCCTCAACGTGGCTTACAGTTGGGGGGCAGCCGTAGTAATTGTAGGGGCTCTTTTTAAGCTCTTACACTGGTCTTTTGGGGATCAAATGCTCTTCGTTGGGATGATGACAGAGTTCCTTGTATTCTTCATCTCAGGCTTCGAGCAACCCGAAGAAACCTACAAATGGGAGCAAGTATTCCCCGAACTCAATGCAGGTCTAGAGGGAAGAAGCCCACAAGACATGGAGCAGCAGCGCGACTATCTCTCCCAGAGAGCAGAAGCAGCACGGCAGCGTGCAGAGAGTTTCGAGCCCTCCTCTCCTTCACACCACGGAGCCGCAGCCCCCGAGGTTTCACTCGCCGGAGTACTCTCCCAAGAGGAGCTTGATCACCTTCGTGGCAGCATACAGAGACTAAGCGGAGCTATTGACCAACTCTCCCGACTCGGGGAAGTCACCAGCGGGATGACCCAGCAGTGGCAGAGCATCAACCTACAGACGCTCAACGAACATACGGCACAATATAACGAACAGATAGCAGCCCTTGGCAAGAACATTACGGGGCTCAACGCTGCCTACGAGGCGCAGTTGCGTGATGTAAATCAGCAAATTGCAGCCATAGAAGGGATCAATGCGGGTCTTGATCGTATGCGCGAGATGTATGAGGGGAGCCTCGGAGACAGCAATGCTTTCCGTATGGAGAATGCCCACATGGCTCGCCAATTGCAAGACTTAAACCGCATATATGCACGCTTGTTGGATGCTATGACCATCAATATGGGAGGCTCCATGATGTCTCGCAGTGCCTATCCGGACCCCTATCGTCAGGGCTATACTCCATCGTATGATGCCTATCCGGCCTCACGAGAAGAGCAGTATCCCAACCACCGTCAAACCCAACAATAAATCCTTAGTTCAATATGGCTTCGGGAGGATCTTCGGGCAATCGCAATCGGCAGAAGATGATCAATCTAATGTATCTCGTCTTCATTGCCATGGTAGCCCTCAATGTGTCTTCGGATGTACTGGCAGGCTTTGACAAAGTGGGAGAAGGTCTCGCCCAGATGCTTGCTACCACTACCGAGCGAAATGATCGCACCGGTATGGAGCTACAGCTGGCCTACAACCACAATCCGGACAAGGCAGCCACGGCTTTTGCTCGGGGCAAACAGATACAAAGTGCAGCCGACTCGCTTTACCAATTTATAGACGAACTCAAACAACTTATCGTTGTAAAGACGGACGGCAAAGATGGAGATGTAAATAATATCGACCGCAAGGATGATATGAATGCCTCCGCTGCCATTATGCTCAATCCGCTAGATCCCAAGGGGGCACAGTTGCGTTCTCGTATTGAGCACTTCCGCCAATTGGCCGGGAGTATGATGCTCGACAGTGGTAAGCGTCGCGCTATGGAAAATATTCTTTCCACCCAATCCAAGGGGATTCAACCCTGGGAGAACTCTCTTTTTGAGGGGATGCCTACCATTGCTGCTGTGACTCTTCTCACACAGATTCAGACGGATCTACGCAACGTGGAGGGCGAAGTTTTGAGCGAACTTATCCGAAGCATTGATATTGGCGACTTCCGTGTCAATAAAATAGAGGCACAAGTAGTGCCGGAAAGTCAGATCGTAATGAGTGGGGGAACCTACCGCGCCCAAATCGTACTGAGCAGTGTAGACTCTACCCAGCAGCCCCGTATCGTGGTCAATGGTAAGGAACTTCCCGCATCAAGCCGTGGGGTATATAGTGTCCCTACGGGCACTTCGGGCACTTTCCCCATCAAGGGATTCATCGAAATGCGACGCGGAGATGGCACACTCGAGAAGCATGAGTTTAACTCCGAATATACGGTCACAGCTCCCATGGCCTCCATTGCTCCTACCTTGATGAACGTACTATACGCAGGGATAGACAACCCCATCAACATTGCCGTTCCCGGCGTTGCCGGCGAAGCGATATCGGCAACGATGAGCAATGGAAGTCTCACCAAACGAGGGAATCAGTGGGTAGCTCGCCCTGCCAAAGTGGGCACAGAAGCCGTCATAAGCGTCTCTGCACGAGGGATGGATGGTAGTGTAAAGAAAGTAGCCGAACAGCGATTGAGAGTTCGTTCTCTACCCGACCCTCTTCCCTACATTGAGTATAAGGATGCCAACGGAGTAGCCAAACGCTTCCGTGGAGGGAGCCTCGCCAAACGCGATCTCCTAGCAGCCGGAGGAATCAAAGCTGCCATTGACGACGACATACTGGAGGTATCCTACTCGGTAGTTCGCTTCCAGCTCACCTTCTTCGACCAGATGGGAAATGCCATGCCCGAGGTGGGACAAGGGGATCGATTCTCCGAGCGACAACTCTCTCGCATACGCTCCCTCTCCCGTGGCAAACGCTTCTATATCAGCGAAGTAATAGCCCGTGGTCCCGACGGTGTAGAGCGCAAAATCCCGCCCATTGAAGTAATAGTTAAGTAGATAAGCATGAAGTTCTATAATCATATAGCCTGCCACCTCTCCGCAGCTCTATTAGCCCTCTCTTTGAGCCTCACCTATAGTTGGGCTCAAAACGACTCCATACAAGCCGCCCCTGTGCGCAAAAGCACCACTTCTCGTCGCTCCCAACAAGAGAAACAAGAGGCTCAGCAAGATGGTCTGAGTGCACGTGCTTCTGAACTAAACCAACGGCTAGAGAAGAATAGCAGCAACGCCCCTTGGAAGCGGGTCATCTACCGGGAAGTCAACCTCGATAGTGCCGAGAACGCTGCTCTCTACTACCCTCCTCGCCCCACCGAGACTGAGCAGAATCTCTTCTCTACGCTCTTTAGATTGGTCAACAAAGGAGCTATCGAAGTTTTCGATTATACGGACGGATACGAAGCCTTTGATGCTAAACACAAACTCAACTTCTCCGACTTTCTAGATCGCTTTGGTATCCTATTCGAAGAAGATGCCAGCCGAGAAGGGAATGCGCGCTACGTGGTAGCCGAAGCCGATATACCCTCCGAACTTGTAAAGAGCTACTTCTTGAAAGAAGAATATTACTTCGATCCCATCCGAAGCACCATTGATACCAAAGTAATTGCCCTCTGCCCTGTAATGCACGATACAGGTGACGCCGAAGAGCCGCTCAAGTATCCCCTCTTTTGGGTTACCTACGAAAGCATTCGCCCCTACCTGGCCATGCAACCCGTAATGCTAAGCGACATCAATAATGCCACCACCTCTACACTTGACAATTACTTCCGCATGAGGCTATACAACGGAGGTATCTACAAGACACAAAACAGGCTTGGTAAGGCTCTCGCTCAATACTGCCCCACGCCGGACTCTCTCCGCAGCGAGCAGCAACGCATTGAACAAGAACTAAAAAGTTTTGAGGTAAGTCTTTGGATGCAAACGCCCCAAACTGATGCTCCCGAAGAGGTAACGACAGAGGGGAAAGACAACTCTCAAACCACTACAGTACAAGACAATACGGCACGAGCTCGCCGCCAAAAAAGCAAGGAGAAAGCCCCCAAGGCTCCAAAGGCTGCCAAAGCAGCAAAACCGGCTAAGGCAACGAGCAGCAGCAAGCGAAGTGCGCGAGGACGCTTCTAGCCTCGCCCCCTATGCGTTCTCTTCTCCTCTCCCTCTTCACTACCTTTTTGCGTATAGGTAGCTTCACCTTTGGGGGAGGGTATGCCATGTTGCCCCTCATAGAGAGGGATGTAGTAGAGCGGCACAAATGGCTCTCTCACGAAGAGTTCATCGACCTATTTGTCGTTGCCCAATCGCTCCCTGGGGTATTTGCGGTCAATATGTCCATCTTTGTGGGCTACCGCCTTGCAGGGAAGCGGGGTAGCACCATTGCTGCTCTCGGGACTATTCTCCCCTCTTTTGTCATTATCCTACTACTTGCTTTTACCTTCGAGAGTGCTAAGAGCAATCCCCATATTGCGGCTATAATGCAAGGGATTCGCCCTGCGGTTGTCGCCCTTATTGCCGTACCGGTTTATACCACTTGGCGCACCATGCACCTATCCAACAGGTGGCTTATCGTGCCTATTCTTTCGGCTCTTTTGGTCTGGTTTTTAGGAGTTTCTCCTATCTTAATTATCCTAGTATCAGGAGGGTTGGGAGTGCTTTACCGAGAAGGGCTCAAGCACAAACTAAAGCAACAGAAGCGAGGTTGAACCTGGCAAAAGAGTATGACTACCCTACTTCTCTACTTACAGCTCTTTTGGACTTATACCAAAATTGGACTCTTCGGCTTCGGAGGGGGCTACGCCATGCTCTCTCTTGTGCAAGACGAAGTAGTGGTAAAACAAGGCTGGATCACGGAACAGCAATTCACGGATATAGTGGCGTTGAGCCAAGTCACACCGGGCCCCATCGGCATCAATAGTGCTACCTATATTGGCTACACGGCTACCGGCTCTATCCTCGGGGCTATTGTTGCCACCTTGGCCGTCTCACTCCCCTCCTTTATTTTGGTGATGCTCATCTCCATGGCCTTCTCACGCTTCCGACAAAACCAATGGGTAGAAGCCGCTTTTGTGGGTATCCGCCCTGCCTCCGTTGGGCTTATTGCCTCAGCAGCTCTGCTACTCTCTATTCACGCAGAGGGCGTTTGGCAATGGATAAACCATGGGAATGGAGAAGCGATTGTAGTGCGAGACAATTTCCCAGACCTGCGTAGTCTTTTGCTATTTGCTGTTACCTTTGTAGCCGCACTCAGGCGATGGGTACACCCGATCCTCCTCATCTTACTTGCAGGAGGTGCAGGATGGTTGCTTTACTACGCCCTTGCTTAGTCTTGACTCTACAATAAAATAACACCAACAACAACCCAATCAAAAAGCAATGATGAACAAAAAACACCATTGGTTCTACCACGCAATCCTTTGCGGAGCTGCCCTTTTGGCCGCTATCGCTCCCAGCCTTGCACAAGAAAAAAGTGACACAAAAGGCGAGGAGCCTCTAGTCCTTGTAAGTACGGCACCTCAGCACCTTCTTTTTGGGATTGACCTAGGGGTCGAACGTGCGTTCTCTCCCAAATTTTCTCTCGGTGCCGATCTCACGACGCACCTATGGCTTTTAGAAATGCCTAACATAGCGATCTCTCCCATGGCTAAATACTACTTCACGGGCACTGTAGGCTCGGGGATTTACGCTCGGGCAAAGGCTGTGGCGGGCTACTTCTTTGGCACTACAGCATTAGACGCTCCCTATTATGCAGGCCTAGGAGTAGGCTTCGGATTTTTACTCCCCGTAGGGAAAACCGGACGTTGGCACTTTGGCGTTGATGGAGGGGTCAAACTAGCCATTCCCTTTGGGGTCGATAAAAACCGGCCAGCCGTAAGACCACAATGGGGGTTGCCCTACTATACTCTACTAAGCCCAGCATCCATTCCGGAACTATCTATTAGGATCGCCTGCCGTCTCTAGTCTAGCAATTTAGTTCTCAATACCGAGCGATAAGCTGCCATTGCATAGCTGATATTCGTTGCTATACTACCCCCTTGCTTGGTCTTGGATCTACAACAAAAAAACACCAACAACATACTAATTATCAAAGTAATAATGAATAGAAAATGCCATTGGTTCTACCATACAATTCTTTGTGGAGCTGCCCTTTTGGCCTCTATCGCACCTAGCCTTGCACAAGAAAAAAGTGACATAAAAAGCGGTGTCCCCGAGACCCTTGTAAGTACCGCACCTCAGCACCTTCTTTTTGGAATTGACCTTGGGATCGAACGCTCCCTCACTCTCAAATTTTCTCTCGGTGCCGATCTCACAACGCACCTATGGCTTTTGGAAATGCCTAACATAGCCATCTCTCCCATGGCAAAATACTATTTCACGGGTACTGTAGGCGCGGGGATTTACGCTCGAGTAAAGGCTGTGGCGGGTTACTTCTTCGGTGCTACAGTATTCGATGCGCCCTATTACGCAGGCGGGGGAGTAGGATTCGGATTTTTACTTCCTATAGGGAAAACCGGACGTTGGCACCTAGGTGCCGATTGCGGGATCAAGCTAGCCATTCCCTTTGGTGACGGAGGAGATCGTCCAGCCTTAGGAGGAGACTGGGGAATAACCTACTACACTCTACTAAGCCCGGCATCTATTCCGGAACTATCTATAAGGATTGCCTACCGTCTCTAGTCCGGCAATTTACTTCTCTACACCGAGCGGCTAGCAACAGTTGTAGAGTCGATATCCGTTGCTTGTACAAACCGCCGGAGTAGCTCGATAGTCTGCTCTTTTGCCTCTTGCAGAAGGGCATCTCCTCCCTCCTCTTGGGGAACATAATTATTGATAAAGATCAGAGCGTTGCGAGTAGATAGTTCTACTTTGCTGCGCTCTGAGTCACTTGTAGGGGTTGCAAAAGTACCTAGAGCATCTTCGTAAATGGGCAATCCCTCCACGTTAAGCACGCCACGACCAATCCCCTCAAAGTGGTCATCGGCAGAGCCAATACGCAATGTTATATCCCCTTGTAGGGTATCGGCATCGAAGACGCCAAGTGAATACCCCGTAGCTATGGAGACGATATTGCCCAAATCGACAAGCTGATTGACCCAATACAACCCCAAGCCTTTGACAATACGTCGGCGCAACTGCTCGGCAGCCGGTCGGTAGCGATTGGGATCTTTGCCACAAAATTTGTAAGCCGCTCTCGTATAATGGATGGCAGGCATCTCCTTTATCTTATCCAGTTGCGTGGTGAGAACCACTTGTGCCATGAGCCTATCCATCTCCATTTTGAGCAGGTGGTCTGTAGGCATATTAGAGACCTTTGCCTCAATTATTGCCATGGAAAAATGAGGACAAAGCCGAGCAAAATCGGGAGCTATAGATACATGGTGTCTCATAAAAGTTTAGGTAAAAGTCGTAGCCAACCCAAAATAGGGTTGCAGCTATGGACATGTGCTACTTTGCGTAACAATTAGACTTGTGGAGAGAGAGTTAATCATTGAGCCCCAGCTCATCTTTTACCTCATCGTCCCACTCAATATCAAGCAATTCGTCTTCGTCGTCCTCGTCGTCTTCTAGCCACTCAATAGCCCCCTCTTTATTGTAAAGAGCATCATCGTCATGGAGGGTCTCAACCTGCATGGCCTCGCGTACCAGTTCAGTATTGTCGTAAGGCATCTCACGATTGAGCTCTTGCCAGAGCAGGTCTTTTAGTTCTGTAAGCCCACGTTGTGCCACCGCCGAGATAAAAATATGGGGTAGCTCTTGAGGAATTTCTTCACGAACCATCTCGATCAACTCATCATCAGCCAAGTCGCATTTGGTAATCGCGAGGAGACGACGCTTAGTGCCCAGCCCCGGATTATATTTTAGCAACTCAGCAAGCAAGACTTCGTACTCCCGATAAATATGCTCCGTATCAATAGGGATCATAAAGAGGAGGATAGAATTGCGTTCGATATGGCGGAGGAAGCGAAGTCCTAACCCTTTTCCCTCTGCGGCTCCCTCGATGATACCGGGGATGTCTGCCATTACAAAGGAGCGATTATCCCTATAACTAACAATACCGAGATTGGGAACCAGGGTGGTAAAGGGATAGTCGGCAATCTTAGGTTTAGCCGCTGTTATGGCGCTCAATAGAGTAGACTTACCGGCATTGGGCAGGCCCACCAGCCCTACATCGGCCAAGGTCTTGAGCTGTAAAATGATCTCACGCTCCTGTGCCGGTTCGCCGGGTTGTGCAAAACGAGGAGCCTGATTGGTAGCATTTTTGAAGAAGGAATTTCCCTTCCCTCCACGCCCCCCTTTGAGGAGGAGCTTCTGCTCTTCGTGGCGCGTAACATCAAGGATAAACTCCCCCGTTGTGGCATCGTATACGGAGGTGCCGAGGGGTACCTCTATTATCACATCGCTACCCGAAGAGCCGGTTTTGAGGGCACCGGCGCCACTCTCGCCACTCGGAGCATATATATGCCGATTGAAACGCAAGTGAAGAAGCGTCCAATAATTGCGATTGGCACGAATATAAATACTCCCGCCATTACCTCCATCCCCCCCATCGGGGCCTCCTTTGGGGATATATTTTTCGCGGCGGAAGTGTGCCGAACCTCTACCGCCCTTACCCGAGCGGCAGTAGATCTTCACATAGTCTACAAAATTGCTCTCTGCCATCTAGCCTCAGCAGTCTCCTAAGCGAGCTTATCAATAATCTGGTAGAGACGCTCGGAGATCTCCTCTACTCTACCTGTACCATCTACCAAATGGAGATTGCCTTGCTGAGCATAATACTCGGAGACAGGAGCCGTCTGCGTACGATAAACCTTAAGCCTATGGTTAATGGTTTCTATGTTGTCGTCGCTGCGCCCTTCCTTCTCTTTGCGAAGGAGCAAACGCTCTATCACCATCTCATCGGGTACGGAAAGTTCTAGCATGGCACTCACCTTTGTTTGGTGACGCTTTAACAAAAGATCGAGGGCTTGGGCTTGAGCCACCGTACGAGGGAAGCCATCGAAGACAAAACCTTTTACATCGGGATGCGAGGCTACGAGGTCCTCCATCATAGCAATGATCACTTCATCGGGTACTAAGTGACCAGCCTCTATCAAAGTCTTAGCCTTCAGACCCAGTTCTGTCTCTGCCTTAATCTCTGCACGGAGAATATCTCCGGTCGATACATGCATTAGCTGATAACGCTGTACCAAATTGGCACTCTGAGTACCTTTGCCCGATCCTGGGGCTCCAAATAAGATTAGGTTTATCATCACTCTTTGAGTTTGTAAATATCTCGGAGCATACGCCCTCTGTCATCGTAGTCTAAGCCATGCCCTACAATAAAATCGTTGTCGATCTCAAGCCCTACATAGTCCGCTTTTATATCGCACATTAGCGCCTTGGGCTTTGTGAGCATGGCAGCAATACGCACCTCTACGGCACCCTCATCAAGGTATAGAGCCTTTACATTTTGCATCGTGTAGCCGGAGTCGATAAGATCCTCCAAGATCACGACGTGACGCCCCTTTAGGGGAGCACTAACGGGCATTACCTCCTTGAGGCTGAAAGTTGACTGTGTCCCTTGATATGACGAATAGCGGGCAAAAGCGACCTCATGCTCTGTGCCGATATAACTCAGCAACTCAGAGGCAAACATAAAGGCGCCGTTCATGATCACTACGTAGAGGGGATCTTTGCCTTCCATGTCTGCTCGTATCTCGTCTGCCATACGACGGATGGCAGCATCAATCTCACGATAAGTAATGTAAGGTGCAAATACCCTTCCGTAAAGCTCTATATCTTCCATACGAATCTCGTTCTTATGGGACAAAGTTAGCTTATTCCGTTCAATCCTCTTCGTTTCTCAGTTGTTTTCTCCGAAAGAAGAGGGAGAAAAAGAGGGAAAACCTCCCAAAAGGAGCAAAGCATCCCCCGAAGGATCTTTTTCCTCTCCGGGTAGAAATAAAAAAATTGCTGCCCTAAATGTTGGGGCATTTTAGGCTGAAATCCTCAGATTTCTCAGGCTAAATCTTTTTTATTCTTAGGCAAAAAGGGAACGACTTTTTGGGCAAGAAAAAATTTCCCTCCAGCCCAGCGACTCACAATGAGGATCCCCCGTATCTATTCGCCCCCAAACTATGTATCTTCCCTCTCCTAGGGATAAAAAAAGGGAGTCTCTCCGCCGGCAAAGTCGTAGCTCCACAAGAGCCACTTTGCACGTCCTCGGAAAGACTCCCTTTATCCCCTCTCGTTATAGGACGAAGAGGGAGAGAAGAAAATCTAATTCTTAATCTAAGATTTAGATCAATACCCTATCCTCATCAATTGAAACTACGCCCTGTTCTGAAACGAGAAAAGGAATTTCGTAGTATTCAATGGATGTGCGTCCGGCATTACTCACGGTCTTCGCTTCTTTCTCAGTAACATGCAAAACGAAGCGACATCTACTCATTTCCGTTACATTATCAATCGAATAAGAGTCTACACAGTGGAACTTGAGACCTTCTGCTTCAATTATTTTTTTGGCATCCTCGATCTGCTTTGCATAGGTTTCCGGAGAGATGCCCTTTACGTCAACTGCGGGGATCTCAGAAAAATTGGGTTCCTCTGTATATGTTGTATATGCAGAAAGGTTGCTTGCAGATCCATCTACAAAGAAAACTTGATGCCATGCAGCTCCATCCTTATCCACCATCACTACCGAACAAGAATAAAGATCGTTGTCCAACTCCTTGCCCGGACGAGAATCTCTACCGAGATCTAAACTAACAAGCTTAAATTTGCTAGCATCCACCTTTTCTTCGATGATCCCTTGCACTTTTTCCCATGTCTCTTTTGTATCCGTGGGGACACCTACAATACTAGAGATTGCATTACAAGCAGAGAGCAACAAAGCCACTGCGCTTACTCCTAAAACAGATAATTTCTTCATCATTTTATTCTTGTTCTTATCAGTAAAACTGCTGCAAAGATAAAAAAAAGAAAGTGGAGTGCCCCCTCTACAGAGAAGAAAAGACGAGAAACCTCCTCTTTTTGAGCTTACTAAAGCCCTGATAAAGGAAATAGAAATCCCCAATCACCCTTAGCAAAAAGGGTAATTGGGGAGAATCCTAAGAGGATATAAAAGAAACCTTTAGTCCAGCTTTGGACCGGCTTCTACAAGCGCCTTACCGGCTTCATTACCGGTAAACTTGGTAAAGTTCTTGATGAAACGTTCGCTCAAGTCGCGTGCCTTAGCATCCCACTCGGAGGCATCTGCATATGTATCGCGGGGGTCGAGGATTTTAGAATCTACTCCGGGCAGCTCCGTGGGAACAGCGAAACGGAAATAGGGGATCTCCTTGGTGGGAGCCTTATCTATAGAGCCATTGAGAATCGCATCTATGATACCACGCGTATCCTTGATAGAGATACGCTTGCCCGTTCCATTCCAACCCGTATTTACAAGATACGCTTTAGCTCCAACAGCGTTCATACGCTTTACAAGCTCCTGCCCGTACTTTGTAGGATGGAGGGAGAGGAAAGCAGCTCCGAAGCAGGCAGAGAAAGTAGGCGTAGGCTCCGTAACACCACGCTCCGTACCTGCGAGCTTTGCCGTAAAACCAGAGAGGAAATAGTATTGCGTCTGCTCGGGAGTAAGGATCGAAACCGGAGGCAATACCCCAAATGCATCAGCCGAGAGGAAAATTACCTTAGTCGCATGCCCTGCCTTCGAGACAGGCTTAACAATATTCTCAATATGGTAGATCGGGTAAGAAACGCGAGTATTCTCTGTTACGCTCTTATCGCTAAAGTCGATCTTGCCGTTGGCATCTACGGTTACGTTCTCGAGCAAGGCATCACGACGAATCGCATTGTAAATGTCGGGTTCGCTCTCCTTGCTCAAGTTAATTACCTTGGCATAGCAACCACCTTCGTAGTTGAAAACGCCATCATCATCCCAGCCGTGCTCGTCGTCTCCAATGAGCTTGCGCTTGGGATCGGTAGAGAGCGTTGTCTTACCTGTGCCCGAGAGACCGAAAAAGATAGCCGTCTCTTTGCCATCTTGGCTCGTATTGGCAGAGCAGTGCATAGAAGCACGTCCACTTAGCGGATTGAGGTAATTCATGTAGCTGAACATACCCTTCTTCATTTCACCCCCATACCAAGTATTGAGAATGATCTGCATCTTTTCGGTGAGGTTAAACACCACTGCCGTTTCGCTATTCAAGCCAAGCTCCTTGTAATTATCCACCTTAGCTTTGGAGGCGGTCAAGATCACAAAGTCGGGTTCGCCAAAGTTGGCTAGCTCCTCAGCTGTGGGGCGAATGAACATATTCGTCACAAAGTGAGCTTGCCAAGCTACCTCCATAATGAAACGGAGTTTGAGGCGTGTATTCTCATTAGCACCGCAGAATGCATCTACAACAAAGAGTCGTTTATTGGAAAGCTCTTTGGTAGCAATCTTTTTGAGTTCCGTCCAGGTCTCGGGAGAGATGGGCTTATTATCATTCTTGTACTCATCACTCGTCCACCAAATAGTATCGCGAGTTGTATCATCCAGCACAAAGAATTTGTCCTTGGGAGAGCGCCCTGTGTAGACACCGGTCATCACATTAACAGCTCCTAACTCGGTAAGTTGTCCCTTTTCATAGCCCGTAAGCTCGGGTTTCATCTCCTCGGTAAAAAGCGTGTCATAGGAGGGATTATACAATACTTCTACGGGATCGAGGATATTGTACTTGCTAAGATCTATTTTACTCATAATCTGATTTTTATAAATTGAGAATTGTTTTATTTGTCGAAGTCAGCCAAATGCATATCACCCTTTTCGGCAATAGCATGGTGGAAGGCGAAGCAAGCCTTGAGGTCGTGTGGGGTCTGTCCGTTTTTCGTACGCTCTAGATATTCGTTAAGTAAGGGTCGATAATCGGGATGTACACAGTTATCTATGATACAACGAGCACGCTTGCGAGGAGACAAACCTCGTAAGTCGGCAATCCCATATTCTGTTATGATTACCTTCACAGAGTGCTCACTGTGGTCGAGATGCGACACCATGGGCACGAAGGCGCTGATCTTGCCATCTTTTGCCGTGGAGGGCGTTGTGAAGATGGAAAGGTAGGCATTGCGCGTAAAGTCTCCCGAGCCACCAATCCCGTTCATCATACGAGTACCATTTACGTGGGTAGAGTTAATATTCCCAAAGATGTCGGCTTCGAGGGCGGTATTGATGGTGATAACCCCCAATCGGCGCACGATCTCGGGATTATTAGAATACTCTACAGGACGAAGCAACAGCTTGTCTTTGAAGAAGTCGAGATTGCCGTATATTTCTTGGATTACAGAGCGACTTACCGATAGAGAGCAACCACTGGCAAAGCGAACGCGCCCCTTTTTCATCAACTCGATTACCGAGTCTTGTATCACTTCTGTGTAAACATCAAAAGTAGGAATACCCTCATTATCGCCCAAAGAGCCAAGTACGGCATTTGCCACATTGCCCACACCACTTTGGATTGGGAGGAACTCTTTGGGAATGCGCCCGGCTACTAATTCGTCATGCAAAAAGCGAGCAACATTTTCGCCAATGGCCTTGGTTACATCATCAAGAGGGGTGAAGCTCCCTTCGTCGTTGGGTTCACTCGTCTCCACAATAGCCACTATTTTATCGGGATCTACCTTAATAAAAGGTTGCCCTACCCGATCACTGGGTTTGTAGATGGGTAATTCTTTGCGACAGGGAGGATCAAGAGGCTCTGCAATATCATGCATACCACGAATTGCCGCCGGATGACGATCGTTGAGCTCTACGATAATTTTCTTTGCCAAGCGGCATATAGTGGGCAAAATACCCACACCGGAAGTAGGGACAATTTCCCCCTCAGGTGTAACCTCAGCAGCCTCTATAATGGCCACGTCTATATCCCCATAAAACCCATAACGCAGGTCTTGCGCAAGGGAAGACAAATGCAAGTCTGTATAATCTGTTTCTCCAGAATTGATTAGAGTCCTAAGGTCTTTATTTGATTGATACGGGGCACGAAAACGCACCGCCTTGGCGCGTGCAAGCATCCCATCTAAGCGATCTCCTGTAGAAGCTCCCGTAAATACTCCGATCGAAAAGGGGCGACCCGCTTTATGCTCTGCCTCAGCACGTTCTGCAATTGCTGCGGGCACCACCTTGGGGCATCCGGCAGGGGTAAAACCGCCAAAGCCCACATTAAAACCATCTTGAACGAATGCTGCCGCTTCTTGGGCAGTCATCTTTTTTTTCTCCATAGTCTGATACTTTCCTATATGCCTCCCTGTGGGAAGACTTTTTCTTTAGCCACTCTCTTAGTAGCAATATTCTATTTCTATGCGCTCTCTTTCGTACATTTGTAGCCGAATATGAGCACTCAAAGATACATAGTATTCAGCAAAGGCTCTCTATCCAAGGCCAATTATTTTCTCTTTGAGCCCTATCAAAGGGGCAAAATGTGGCATTTTGATTTATTTTCGTGGGGTTTTCTATCTCGAAAAGACATCCAAAGGTTCTTTCGTATAGCGATCAAAAGGGCGAACTTCCCAGCTCACCCTTTCGACATAACCAAAACCTTAACTATGAAAAATCTTACTTTTCCACTGCAAAGGTAATAACTTTCTATAAACCAGCAACGGATTTTCTCTGAAAAAGAATCCTTTCATAAAATAATAATAACACTACCCATAAGCTGTCTTTCAAAATGCAAAAAGACGAATCTCTCCAGACTACAAAGAAGATCCATATAGAGACCTATGGTTGCCAAATGAACGTGGCAGACTCCGAAGTCGTTGCCGCAATCATGGAAACTGCAGGTTATGAAATGAGCGACTCTCCCGATGATGCAGATGCGATTCTCATTAATACTTGTAGCGTAAGAGAGAATGCCGAAAAAAAAGTTCTCAACCGACTTGAGCATTACAATCAACTCCGTCGTAAACATGGCAAACCCTCTATAATAGGAGTGCTGGGCTGTATGGCAGAGCGTGTACGGCAAGAACTGATAGAGAAGCACGGAGCTGACATTGTGGCAGGTCCCGATGCGTACAACGATCTCCCCAACCTCTTCGCTGCCGTAGAAACAGGGGAGAAAGCAATAAACATAGATCTATCTCGCACAGAGACCTACCGAGATGTAATTCCGCTCAAGCTCGCAGGGCTACATATTACCGGCTTTGTGTCCATCATGCGTGGATGCGACAATTACTGCACCTATTGCATCGTTCCCTACACTCGCGGACACGAGCGAAGCCGTGAGGTAGAGAGCATTTTGCGAGAGATTGATCACATGGTAGAGCTGGGCTACCGGGAAGTAACCCTCCTTGGGCAGAACGTGAATTCATACCGAAGAGAGGCTGCAACGCCCGATGCTCCCCCATTCGACTTTGCGGATTTGTTGCAAGCCGTAGCAGAGCGCGCCCCCAAGATGCGCATCCGATTTACAAGCCCTCATCCCAAAGACATGAGCGACAAGACCCTTGCCGTAATGGCTCGTTATCCCAATATCTGCAAGCAAATACATCTACCCGTACAGAGTGGTAGCAACCATATCCTCAAGCAAATGAAACGCGGCTATACCCGAGAATGGTACCTCGATCGCGTGCGAGCCATCCGAGAGGCCATGCCCGATTGCAGCATCGGCACTGACATGTTTTGCGGATTTTGTGGCGAAAGCGAAGAGGACTTCCAAGAGACGCTACGACTGATGCGAGAGATCGCTTTCGATAGTGCTTTCATGTTTAAGTATAGTGAACGCCCCGGCACATTCGCAGCCAAACACCTCCAAGACGACGTGCCCGAGGAGACCAAGATACGTCGTCTCAATGAGATGATTGCATTACAAAACGAACTCAGTCTCGCCTCCAACAAACGTGATATTGGGAAGCAATTTGAGGTACTCGTGGAGGGCACGAGTAAGCGATCTCGAGAAGAGCTTTTCGGGCGTACATCACAGAATAAAGTGGTGGTATTCCCCAAAGAGCAGGCTCGTATTGGGCAATTCGTAGTCGTAGAAATACACGATGCCACAAGTGCAACTTTACTTGGGAAAGAGGTACATTTGCCCCAGAAAGAGCTATCTAATACACCCTAAATTCGCTTTTGGTTATGAGCATTTCCATCTCCGAGCATAGTATTACAGAGTTTGTCCGCTGGGCAGATTACCTCGGCACCTTTGCCTTTGCCATCAGTGGAACCCGTCTGGCTGCCGCCCACAGATTCGATTGGTTTGGCGCGTTTGTTATCGGACTTGTAACGGCCGTTGGTGGAGGTACTATCCGCGATGTTATGCTCGACCTCCCCGTCTTTTGGATGATAGAGCCCTCTTATATACTCATTGCCACCCTAGCGCTGTTTGTTACCATAGTGCTCCGCCACTGGCTCGTGCGGATCAATAACACCGTATTTATCTTCGACGCCATCGGTCTGGGGCTCTTTACGGCCGTAGGGGTTGCCAAGAGTTTACATGCCGGGCTACCTTGGTGGATTGCCCCTGTAATGGGTACCGTAACGGGCTCTTTTGGCGGGATTCTGCGAGATATCCTTATCAACGAAGTTCCCCTTATCTTCCGTAACGACTTCTACGCCATGGCCTGCGTGATCGGCTCCTTTGTCTACTTGGGCATACTATACCTGGGTTGGTCTGCCCCTGTTGCCCAAGCGGCAACAGCCCTCACCGTAATGATCTTGCGAATCCTTGCAGCGCACTTCCACTGGAGTATCCCCGCGCTAAAACCCCATCTAGACGACCCAACATCTAAGAAATAATCAACCCATATCCCCCTTATTATGAGTAACAAAAAAATCCTTTTACTCCTCGTGAGTTTTATTACAGTTCTCTGTAGTAGCCAACACTCCTTGGCACAGATCAAACTCACGCCCTTGGACGAAAACGCCTTCGCACAGAGCAATCTTCAACTCGTGCTTGACGGTAACAAAGAGGTTGCCCTACTCTCTAGAGAGTGTGTTGTACTCAATGGGAAAGCAGAGATCATGCAACTCGTTTACCTCCCCAAAGCAGATCGTACGATAGATTTCTCTCAAGCCTATATTGTACTAGGCGAAGTTGGGATAATTAAATTTTTGGAAGATGGAACTGTCACCGCCGTCCTTTTTGATCAAACGGGGCGAGACGGGTTCTTTATTTCCAAAGATGGAGAAGGCGGTTATACCCCTATACCCGATGCAAAAGATGCCACCCTACGCCCCTATATCCTAGAGGATAAACGTGGAGACGAGATGGAAACTTATGCTCTAGTAAAACTCGGAAGTAAAATATGGATGCGCGAAAACCTACGCACCGCCCTATTCCAAGATGGCACTCCCATCAGGACCGGCCTTGATAAAAAAGAGTGGGAAGCCACAAAGGCTCCGGCTGTAACTTACTACGATGGCGATGCCTCTAATCGCACCGCAATGGGCGCACTCTATAACTGGTATGCCGTAACTGAGACTACGACACCACTCGCTCCTAAGGGCTGGCAAATCCCTTCTGCCAATGACTGGAAGGCTGTTGTAAAATACCTTGACCCCAACGGCTTTATGCCCGATGAGTACGATAATCCCTCAATCCTCTCTCTAACCGCCGGAGAGATGCTCAAGAGCAAGGAGGGCTGGACCCACTCTCCCACAGGCAAACCAGAGGATGTCTTGGTGGGGAACAACCTATCTCAACTCGACATTAAGCCCTTCGGCAGCACCTCTACGAGCAAGTATTTCAACGGCTATTCGGGCAAGGGGCTTCAAGCCTACCTCTGGAGTTGTACACAGAGTGACTATGAAGCCACCAAGGGCGAGTTCTTCAGACTATTCTGGGATCAGAAGGTTGCAAACTTCTTCTTCGAAGATAAGTTTATGGGCAACTCCGTTCGTTGTATCCTAAATGCCCCTATCCAACTTACCGAGGCACAGCCAATTGACCCCACAGCTCTCACCTTGAGCGTGGCAACGGCAGGCTCACTCGCCTCGCAACTCTCCGAAGATCATAAACAATCGGTGAGTAAACTCACACTAAAAGGTTCGCTTGATGCTCGTGACTTTGCCGCCCTCCGCCAGCTCTCCAAACTCAACGAACTGACTCTCGAAGAGGTAAAGATCGAAGCCTATCGAGGGGATGGCGGCCCCATTGCCGGAGTCAAAAAATATCCCGAAAACGAAATACCTGCCGAAAGCTTCAAGGGGAATGTTACACTATCCTCCTTCAAAGCAACGGGAGAGATTAGCTCTCTAGGCGCTAATTGCTTCGAAGGCTGTGCTCGTCTAAGTCAAGTAGTACTCCCAGAAGGTCTTACTGAGTTTAACGGCAGTAACTTCAAGAACTGCACATCCCTTCAGACTCTCACACTGCACGATGGCATCACAGATCTTGGAGCTTCTACCTTCGAAGGCTGTAGCTCGCTCGCTAGCATTACACTTCCTAGAGAGATAGAAGAACTTGGCGACTCGCTATTCAAGGATTGTAAATCGCTCACCTCTATAACTATCCCCGATAGCGTTATCTCTATCGGCATGAGTGCCTTTGAGAACTGCTCTGCACTGGTGCAAATCGAGCTCCCCGATGCCGTAGAGACCCTTGGCATGTTTGCGTTCCAAGGTTGCACTGCCCTACAGACGGCAACCCTCGGCAATGGAATCTCCGAAGTAGACTATGGAACATTCCTCGGAGACTATGCCCTCAAGAGCGTAACACTACCCGAAAACCTAGAGACAATCGGCGCATTTTCGTTCCAAGGATGTACGGCACTAAAGACTCTTACAATACCCCAAAAGGTTAAGAAGATTGCCAATGGGGCCTTCCGTAGCACAGCTATTAAATTCACCCTTCCCGAGGGGTCTCTATTTGAAGTAAAGGACGAAATGCTCCTCAGCAAAGATGGGAAAACCATCTACTATGTCCCCAACACTTTTAGGGGCGAAGTTGTGATTCCCAATGGAATAGAGACAATAAATGGGGCCGCTTTTGCAGACTGCAAAGGCGTATCTAAGGCACATCTTCCTGCTTCTATCCGTGAGATTAAACTCATGGCTTTTGAGAACACCTCGCTTTATCAACTAACCCTAGATGTTGTAAATCCCTCTGACATAAAACTAGGAGAGGATGTTTTTGGTAAAACGATGGACTATTCCCGCTGCGAACTTTTCGTTCCCGAAGCCTCCGTAGAAGCCTACAAAGCGGCTGAACCTTGGAAGCACTTCGACATCAAAGCCTCTACGGCTCTCTCATCTCCTGCCTCGGATTTCTTCCAAATTAGCCTCGAAGGACGTACCTTGCAGCTCCACACATCACAAAGCTCTTCATTCTCGATCTTCTCTACAGATGGGGAAATGCTTCTGCAAGGGTCTCTACAAGCAGGTAGCAACCCAATAGACACGACACAGCTATCCAGCGGCGTTTACCTCCTAAAGGTTGGCAAGAATAGCCAACTCATCCTACTACCCTAAGACGGCTCCTTGAGCTAAACGAATAAGCCCTCTGCCCTCCGACCTTGTGAGTGCAGGGGGCTTTCTCTATCCCGACCTCCCCTTCGGATAAAAAGAAACCGCCCAAGGATTGCTCCTTAGGCGGCTCCGAAAAGTCTTCTTTCCCTCAGCTGGGGAAGAGAGTCTTTACTTAACGCTGGCAGAAAGTTTGCGGCGTTCTTTGATACGTGCTGCGCGACCCATACGATCACGGAGGTAGTACAACTTAGCACGACGCACCTTACCATGCTTTTCTACTGTGATGTTTTCGATAAAGGGGCTATCGTAAGGGAAGATACGTTCTACACCTACTTCGCCAGAGATCTTGCGAACGGTGAAACGACGCTTCTCACCATGACCACGGAACGAAATAACCGTTCCACGATACTTTTGGATACGTTCTTTGTTACCTTCTTTAATGCGATACTCAATAGTAATAGTATCCCCAACGGTAAACTTAGGATGCTCTTTACCCGTCTTAAATTCGTCGTTGACCAACTTAATGAAGTCCATACACTCTTTCTTTTTTAATTAGTACTCTTACCAAACGCAATATACACGAGCTGCAGAAGAAGTGCCCCAATCAGGGAAACCCATCGTCTCGCCAGAGATTGCGCAAAGCCCTGCAAAGGTACAACATTCCAACCAAATAATTCACCTACTAGGAACAACAAACGGAGAGAAACAACTATTTTTGCGAAAGGATTAAAATAGAAATACAACCAAACAACATGAGCAAAATTAAATCTATTATCCTTGGAGGCTTTTTTGCCTCCTCCCTACTGCTAACTAGCTGTAGCACACTATTAAGTCTATCGGATTCGTACACCTTCTCTAGAGCGAAGCTTGGCATGACCCGCGAACAAGTCTATAAACAAACGCGTTTGCGCCCCGTAAAGGTTGCCAAGCACCTTGACAAGGATGGTTCGGAAATAGAAGTCCTTTACTTCAAGACACTGATGAACGAGTGGGATAAAAGCGCAGCTCACATCTATGCTAACCAACGACTTGTTTTTCGAAATGGCAGACTTATAGCCGTGGAGCAGGGCGAGGAACAAATCGTGTACAAGCACATTTCCAATAATGGAGTAGGCATCTCTGTTGGAGTGCAGTAGAGAAACAGCCTCCTCACCTTCTCCCATAGGTGATAAAAAAGAACCCTCTCCTACCGCAAGTGGTAAGAGAGGGCTTTTTCTTATGCTAGGCTCAAAACTTAATTTGCACCGAGGAAGCCCAAAAGCACCCCAGCAGCGAGAGCGGATCCAATCACCCCGGCTACGTTGGGACCCATGGCATGCATGAGCAGGTAGTTGGTAGGATCATACTCAAGCCCCACTATCTGAGAGATACGAGCCGAGTCGGGCACTGCCGAGACTCCTGCATTACCAATAAGAGGATTGATTTTGCTCCCTTTCTTCAAGAAAAGATTCATCACCTTTACAAAGAGAACCCCCGAACAGGTAGCAATCACGAATGAGAGAGCACCCAGCCCGAAGATCTTAATCGAATTGACCGTTAGAAACTCCGTTGCCTGCGTAGAAGCCCCAACCGTTACCCCCAGTAGGATGGTAATGGTATCGATAAGAGGACCTTTGGCCGTATCGGCAAGACGTTTGGTCACACCACTCTCCTTGAGCAAATTACCAAAGAAGAGCATACCCAAAAGAGGGAGACCCGAAGGCACCAAAAATGTTGTGAGCAAAAGACCTACAATGGGGAAGACAATCTTCTCTGTTTTGGAGACCGCACGCGGAGGCTTCATCCGTATCAAACGTTCCTTCTTTGTGGTAAGAAGGCGCATGAAGGGGGGCTGAATGATGGGGACCAATGCCATGTAGGAGTAAGCAGATACCGCAATAGCTCCCATAAAATGAGGGGCGAGCTTGGACGAAAGGAAGATAGCCGTAGGTCCGTCTGCCCCGCCAATGATACCAATAGCCCCAGCTTCGTTGGGAGCAAATCCCCAAAGAAGGGCAAGCATATAAGCCCCAAAGATACCAAACTGCGCTGCCGCCCCAATGAGCATGAGCTTGGGATTAGAGATAAGAGCCGAGAAGTCGGTCATCGCTCCGATGCCCAAGAAAATAAGAGGAGGATACCAGCCCTGCCGCACCCCTTGGTAGAGGATATTGAGCACAGAGCCCTCTTCGTAAATACCGATCTGCAGACCTGCATCCTTAAATGGGATATTGCCGATGAGCATACCAAAGCCAATAGGGATGAGTAGTAGGGGCTCAAATTCGTAGCGAACGGCTAAGAAAATGAAGAGAAGCCCTACAGCCAGCATCACCCAATGCCCTGTGGTTGCATTGGCAAAACCTGTAAAGGAGAGGAAGGTCTCAAGATTATCAATGAGGAAATTACCGAAACCCATGATTGTTGTTACGTTTTATTTATACTGAGGGGTGATCTTACCCAATCACCACAATGTCTGTTCCTTCGAGTATCGAATCCCCTTTTTGTACTTTGACCTCGAGTACCTTGCCTTCGCGGTCGCTATTGATGTTGTTTTCCATCTTCATAGCCTCTAGTACGGCTACCTTCTGACCCCGTTTTACCACGTCGCCCACCTGTACGACCACATCAAGTATTACCCCTGGTAGTGGAGCCTTGATACCGCCCTTGCTACCGCCACCGGCAGAGGGAGCCGAAGCCTTAGGAGCCGAAGCCACCGGGGTCACTCGTTTCACTACGGGACGAGGAGTTTCTTTTTTCTCGGTAAGCAGCTCTACTTGGTAGGTAGTGCCATTTACCTCTACTTCGGCTTCTTTTTCTTCGAGTTTATTGAGCTTAACGGCATACTCATTGCCGTTGATTTTGTATTTGAATTCTTTCATTTTGCAGGGTTGTCTATCTCTCTAATAATAATTTCAATGCTCCTTGATGGAGGGAACGCTACGCACGACCTGATTTTTGAGTGCCCAAGCCGATGCGACGGAGGGTCTCCGTATGGTAAGGCGCATATCCGTAGTATCGTGCATGTAATCTGCAAGAGACTCCGTAAGAGCCAAGCCAATTGCGGCAAGCACTTCTGGAGAGGGAGTGGTAGGAGTTTGTTTCATAATAATATTATCTTCCGGCAACTGAGGCACGACGAGGTACTCCCGAGACGCGCTGATTAAAGGCCTTATTGCTCCAACCCGAGGGGGCATGAGACTGTGTATGCGCGATGGTTATCAGGCCACTTTCTTCGTCGTGCATACCACCGGCTGCCTCATAGAGAGCCATACCAATAGCTACGGCAACCTCGGGAGACATTCCATTTTTTTGGGTAGGAGCTACCGCTTTCTTAGGAGCGTTTTCACGTCTTCTATTGCGCGCCGAGAGGTGTTGTGAAAGTTTCCCCACCCCCTTAAAGCATAGATAGAGTACGGCAAGACCGAAGAAAACCACGAGCATAGCCGTGATGGTCATCACAATGCCTGAGGAGTCTTCTGTGCGAAGTTCATTAGCCTTAGACATGCTCTGAGCCCCTAGCGACAGACTCGAAAGAACTATCGCCGAGGCCACTATAGAGCTACGTTGTAATAAGCGATTTACTTGCATAATCTCTGTGGAAAGGAATCGATCAAAGAGGCAAGTTATCGTGCTTCTTGGCAGGGAGGCTCTGGCGCTTAGTGCGGAGTTGCTCCAACGCCCGAATGATGCGGAAGCGCGTATTGCGTGGTTCGATTACATCGTCGAGGTAGCCATACGATGCCGCTGTATAGGGATTGGCAAAGGCACGACGATATTCTTCTTCCTTCTCTAGGGCAGCCTTGGCAGGATCTTCTGCGGCAGCCACTTCTTTAGAGAAGACTACTTCTACAGCTCCCGAGGGCCCCATCACGGCAATTTCTGCACTAGGCCAAGCGTAGTTTAGGTCGCTACGCATATGCTTCGAGCCCATTACGATGTAAGCCCCACCATACGCCTTGCGCAAAGTCACCGTTACCTTAGGCACAGTAGCCTCGCCATAAGCATAAAGGAGTTTAGCCCCATGGGCAATTACGGCGTTGTACTCTTGACCCGTACCCGGGAGGAAGCCCGGTACATCCACTAGGGTAACAATAGGGATATTGAAGGCGTCGCAGAAGCGAACAAAGCGAGCTGCCTTGCGAGACGAGTTGCTATCCAAGCTACCAGCCATCACCTGAGGTTGGTTGGCTACAATACCTGTGCTCATCCCATTAAAGCGTGCAAAACCCACAATAATGTTGCGAGCATAATCGGCATGTACCTCAAGGAATTCTCCGTTATCCACCACAGCCCCAATCACTTCGTACATATCGTAGGGACGGTTAGGCTCGTCGGGGATAATCTCGTTGAGGAGGTCTTCTTTGCGATCTACGGGGTCGGTACACTCTACAAGAGGTGCCTCTTCCATATTATTTTGAGGGAGATAGCTCAAGAGACGGCGGATAAGCTGGATGCCATCCTCTTCAGTATCTACGGCAAACTGAGCCACACCACTCTTGCCGGCATGGATATCAGCTCCACCAAGCTCCTCTTGGGTCACATCTTCGCCCGTTACGGTCTTTACCACCTTTGGCCCCGTGAGGAACATGTAGCTCGTACCACGTACCATTATGTTAAAGTCTGTAAGAGCAGGAGAATATACGGCACCACCGGCACAGGGGCCGAAGATTCCCGAGATTTGGGGGATCACACCCGAGGCAAGAATATTGCGTTCGAAGATTTCGCCAAAGCCGCAGAGGGCATTAACCCCCTCCTGAATACGTGCACCACCCGAGTCGTTAAGGCCGATTACAGGTGCGCCCACCTTCATGGCAAGATCCATTACTTTACAGATCTTCTGTGCGAGCATTTCTCCTAAGGCTCCACCCAATACGGTAAAGTCTTGTGCGAATATATATACGAGTCGCCCATCTATGGTACCACTCCCCACTACTACGCCATCGCCAAAAAACTTCTTTTTGTCCAAACCAAAATTGGTAGAGCGATGGAGGGCAAACATATCAATTTCTTCAAAACTACCCTCGTCTAGTAGCATAGCAATGCGCTCTCGAGCAGTGTATTTACCCTTGGCATGCTGTGCTTCGATGCGCTTTTCGCCACCGCCGAGGCGAGCCTCTTCGCGCTTAGCGATCAGTTCTCTCGTTTTTTCTAATTGTTGACCCATATAATTATCTCTAAAGTGTTTATTCGTTGTTTTATTTGTCTTTTCCGTCGCACAATTCTAGCAACAAGCCATGCGTGCTCTTGGGATGAAGGAAGCCGATATTAAGCCCCTCTGCCCCCCGGCGGGGTTGTTTGTCTATAAGTTGCACCCCTTTTTCTCCGGCTTCGGAGAGGGCAACGCCGGCATCGGGAGTAGCAAAAGCGATGTGATGAATCCCCTCGCCTCTCTTCTCCAAGAACTTGGCAATGGGACTATCTTCGCTTGTAGGCTCAAGTAATTCCAGTTTAGTTTCTCCAATTTTAAGGAAAGCCGTACGTACTTTTTGGTCGGCTACTTCTTCTATGTTATAGCACTTGAGCCCTAAAGTTTCTTCAAAAAAAGGAAGAGCTTCTTGGATACTCTTAACGGCTATACCCAGGTGTTCGATATGTGATAGATCCATATGCTACACTTATTAATTTGCTTCTTTTTATAGGGGCACCCCCTCTGTGGCAAGAGAGGTGAGACACCTATATCTCGGTGCAAATATAGTAATAATACGCTAGCCAATGAATATATTAGGGAGAAATAGGGAGTTAGAATGGAAATTCTGAGGGCTTACAGCTAAGAACAACCTCCATAACCATCAGATTTATAGGCAGTAAGAAAATAAATGCACATCAACTCCATTTTGGTGCAGATATACACCTCTAAGGGAGTAAAAAAGATACCCCACAGAGTTTTTTCTTAACTCCATGGGGTATATGCTATACAGGTAAGAGAGCCTCCGAAGTAGGCTTAGCGCGACTTGCTCATAGAGGAGACTCTCTACCTCATAGTAGAGGGGAATTAATTACCTCCAACTCCTCCGGGGGCACCTCCAACTCCTTGTTTCTTTTCGCTACTCATCAAGTCCTTATTCTCAATGGTGCGGCTTACCTTGCGAATCGAGTTCTTGAGGTTACCAAAACTATAGCTGATTGAGACACCCGTAGATAAGCCATAGTTGCGAACATGGGTCTCACCTTTGAATGAAGGAGACGACATAGCGATTCTGAGATCATACCAAGGAGAGAAAGGATTGCTAATCCATCCTGAGAGAGAAAGTCGCTGTTTAAGGAACGACTTGCTCACACTCAAGTGGTGCCAAGATCCCCAGAAGCTCTTTAGGTTGATCGTAGGAGGTTGGATAAATATGCCTGCATTTACTCCTAGACTCCAATTCTTGGGAAGGGTAAACGTCGCACCCATGAAGCTGTTACCTCCCAGCCCTTTCATCACGGTATTGCCATAATCGTCTTTCCCATTAATCTTAATGCCACTAGCATCTAGGGTTACAAAGTTTAGATTACTCTGCAGGTAGAGACGTACCCACGACGCCGGCACATACTGCGTAAAGATGTTAAAGCCCAAAGAACGCATCTTACCCTTATCCGTATATGTCTGGTGTAAAATACGATTCCCCTTGTCGTCAAGTTGGCTAAAGAAGTACTCCTCTACTTTATTGTTGCTGAATTGGTAGCTGGCACTTAGCATGAGCGAGAACTTCTGCGTATAGTGCGAATAGGTAGCATCTAGGGCATGCACTCTCTCGTTGGAGAGGTTTTCATTTCCATACTTCACCTGTAGGGGCGACACCTGCTCACGGTAGGGATTGAGCTGGGTAATGCTGGGGCGTTGTATGCGGTAGTTGTATCCTAGCTTCAGTTGGTCCGCATCGACAAGAGTCCATGTAGCAATAAGCTGTGGCACTACATCCAAGAAGGTGTGATGCAAATTAGCTTTGGGTTCTTTGGCAAACTCTACGTTTTGTACGCCATACTCGGCGCGAGCTCCAGCTACGAGATTGACATTACCTTTGCGGTACGTGACATTACCATAGGCTCCATAGATATTTTGCTTATATGCCATGGGAGAGCCACTAATACCCAAATGCTGCCCAAAGAGACTCCCAACGACCCATTCGTTGCTGATTTTATCCAAGACCTTAAACACAGACTCGGTTGCACCCAAACGGAATATACTCTTAAGCCCTGCCTCTACCTTCCACTTATCGCCAAAGGGACGAACGTAATCGATCTGGCCGGTATGCTCATTAAAAGTAGCATCGGTTTGGGAGAATTGTCGATTGGTCTGCAGAATGCTCTCGGCATTCTTAGGGTCAAAGATTTTCTGATCGGTAAGAACCTCGCTATGATTGGGAGTATGAACCCATTGGTAGGAGAGGGTCAGGGACTCACCCTTTAGAGCCGTGGTATGTTCGTAGTCGAGCCGAGTTTCGAGCGTGGTTGAGCTACTCTTGGTATCAGCCCACAACCCATCCTTGGCAAGTAACTTACCCGAGGAGTCTTCGGTGCGTGTGGTGGTAATATTCACCCCCGGGGTGCTACGGCTAGAGAGATCCACATTCAACGATAGGAGGTTGCGCTCATTAAAGTCGTAGGTTAGGTTCAATCCCCCCACGTGGTAGCCATAGCGACTTTTATTGCGCTCCACTGTATTCTCGCTGGTAAGACGGATACCCGTATCACGATAGGTAAGGACTGAGGTATTGAGCATCGGCATCATAGAGAAGTTGTACACCCCTCCGTAGTAGTTGGCAGTAACCCCAAACTTACCGACTTTGCTGGTGAAGAATACATTCCCACCCCCACCGGGTTGTACGATAGAACCACGTAATCCCACCTGTGCCTGATAGCCCTCGAAGGAGGTTTGTTCCGTGATAATATTGAGGATGGCACCTACCCCTTCGGCTTCATATTTCACCCCCGGCTCTGTGATTACCTCCACCGACTTAATAGTAGAAGCCGGGATGCTACGGAGTACCTCCTTAGGATTGGAGGAGATCATTTTAGAGGGTTTGCCATTGAGGTAAATACGGAAATTCTTCGACCCCTTAACGCTTACATTACCCTCACCATCTACCGTTACAAGGGGTACCTTTCGGAGCATCTCTTGGAGATTTTCACTCTTGCTCAAAGGGTCATCCTTTACATTATAGGCAATGCGATCGGCATCAAGACGTACCAAAGGACGAGCAGCCGTAACGGTTACTTCTGCAAGATTTTCGGCATCGTCCGCCATAAAAAGACGCAACATACCCATACTTTTTACTTTGCTGTAAGGGAGTATCTGAGGTTGCATCTTCTTACCTACAAAAGAGGCTTCTACCTTGTACTCTTTAGCCATAGGTAGAGATATGGCAAAACGCCCTCCATCATCGGTAAGTTGCTGTAGAGCACTCCCCTCCTTACCCTCCGCAATAGGGGTAAAAGAGACAGCCGCAAAGGGTACCGGCTCACGGCTAAGGCTATCCAATACCATGCCTCGCAGCAAATGACCATTTTGGGCTCCGGCTCCACCTATACCGAGGTATAGAGCCAACAAAAAAGTCAAGCATAAAAACCTATTTCTAGGCTTCTCAATAGAGTACGATCTCATAATAAAATAAGTGCCTTTTTTCTTTTCGCTCCTCCTACATCTCAAGGTGAGTACCTAGGAGAAGCTTCCATTATCTCTAATTTAACTAGTCATGAACAGAAGAGGGGCGGAAAGCTTCGCTCAGCCCTCCGACGCCTCCAACGGGGCAAATGTACGATAATTCAACAAAAAACCTTACAAATAATCTTCTGACTCAAAGGAAAACTTCCGATTCAGTAAGAAGCATCTATGCAAAACGAGCTCTCCTCCCTATTTCCCCTCTCTTCATCAGGCTCTAAAATCTCAGCGCGTGAAACACTCAAAAATCACTGCCCTATACTTTTTTCTTTTCTGGGCAGGATTTTTCTATTTCACAGGCAGGAAGTAAAAATTTTTAGGGCAAAGTGCCCCCACAAAATCAGCCTAAAGCGAAACAGAAATAGGGCATCCTCCATTTGGCTTCCAGCCACAAACAAAAAGCCCCCTCGCAAATAGCCTAAAAAGCCCTGCCCCTAGAGGCACAGCAGCCATGCATATGGGAATAGTATAAAGTACTGCGTTACATGTTTTTCGTATTGATAAAAGATAGTTAGAGAGTTTTACCTACCTTTGTCTCGTCACAAGCGAACATCTAATTCCGTAGGATTGGCTTTGAGATATACTTTGTAGGCGAGAGTGCTAGCGAGCAAACCCTCTACAAAGGGGAGCAGACCCCTAACTCATAACTTCCGATAGTAGAAGTAGTTCCTTTTTTGACATAGTACTAATTTTAATTCTCACAAGAGGAATGAACATCTATCTAGGTAACCTTAATTTCAAGGTAAAGGCTGAGGATCTTACCGCCCTCGTGCAACAGTATGGAAGCGTAGCCAATGCTCGCATCATTACAGACAGAGAGACAGGTCGCTCTCGCGGTTTTGGATTTGTAGAAATGGACGACGAAGAGGCTTTGGCTGCCATCGAAGCCCTAAACGAACAGGAGTTTATGGGACGTAAACTTGTTGCGAAACAAGCAGAAGAACGCCCCGAACGCGCTCCTCGTCGCTAACGCACTATCCCATCCCCCTTTGTCTACACGGAGGGGGATTCCCATGAAAAAACAGAAGTATTAGAAGCGCAGGCGAACAGAGTGCACCCCGGGGAGCACAGCAACTTGGTTGCGTAGAGCCTGAATGCGAGGGCGCGGAGCCTGTACGGTAAACTCCGCATCAATCAAACCTCCCTTTGTTTGGATATTGTAACTCAGCAGCGTAACGGAGGTATTATTCTTGACAAGAGAAATCAACCTAGAGACCAATTCCACACTATCGATAGCCTCTACATAGAGGTGGGCTTTGGGTTGCGTAGAGCCTAACCCACTCCACTCTGCCGGCAGTAGCTTATCGGGGTTATTTTGCATCAGATAGGGCACATTGGGGCAGCTCTTGCGGTGGATACGAATCCCCGAGCGAGAGGGATAAGCAATAATAGCATCCCCAAACTGTGGATTGCAGCACTGAGCGAGCGCATAATCGACACCATTAAGACTTTCGTCCATAATCACCACGGTACCGGCACCACGCCCGGCAACGGTATTGTCTTGCCCGGGGGTATCCCCCGTTTGCACGGCTTCGTAGGTGAGGGGGATGGTCAAAGTTCCCTCCTTAGCGGCTGTTTCCAAAGTCGTGTATTGGGCATCGTAGCGACGTTGGTACTCCTCTAAAACATGATTTAGATCCAACTTGCCGTCGGCCACATCGCGGAAAAACTCGTTGAGTGCGGCATAGCCCATCTTGCGCGTGAGCTGATTGAATAGACTCTCATCCCAAGTAAGGTGCCTATTGCGGAAGCGGCGTTCGAGAGTAGCACGTGCTTCGCTAAGCCCTCGCTCGCTCCGTTCTCTTAGTTTCTGACGGATTTTATTTTTGGCTGCAGAGCTAACCACGATCTGTAACCAATCTTCCCTCGGGTATTGATTGCGGTTGGTTGTCACACTTACCGTATCCCCATTCTGCAACAGAGTGCGCAGAGAGGCATTTTTGCCATTGACCAGAGCCGCTACCGCCGTAGCCCCCACATTGGAGTGAATGGCGAAGGCAAAATCGAGTACCGTAGCCTTGGGGGGAAGTTTTTTCAGCTCTCCTCGGGGGGTAAAGACAAATATCTCTTTGGGGGCTCCTAGGCTGTACTTCTCGTTTTCGTCCGTAGAGACATTCGCTTTTGTCTCCAGCATTTTACGCACCGAAGTGAGCGTTTTGTCCAGTTCTCCCTCACTCTTAAGACCCTTATAACGCCAGTGGGCGGCTACCCCTCGCTCTGCCACCTCGTCCATACGTCGTGTACGGATTTGGATTTCTATGAAGCGACCTTCAGGTCCCTCCACGGTGATTTGGAGCGATTCGTAGCCATTGGCCTTGGGTGTGGTAATCCAATCTCGCAAACGCTCTGTATCGGGAGTGAATTTATCCGTAATCAAACTATAGCAGTACCAGCAAGCTTCATGCTCCTCCCGAGGAGGGGCTTCTATAATGATGCGCAAGGCGGTAAGGTCGAAGATATTATCGAAAGAAACCCCCTTCTTCTGCATTTTGTTGTGGATGGAGCTAATGCTCTTGGTGCGAGATTTTATCTCATAACGCCATCGTTTGGTACCACTATCAATGCACTGCCTAAGGAGGGAGACAAACTTTTGCAAGTATTCTTCGCGTGCCCGTTTGGTCTCTCCCAGCATCGATTTGATGGCATAGAAAGATTCGGGTTGCGTGTATTTTAGGTATAGATCTTCCAACTCTCCCTTGGCGGCATAGAGCCCGAGTTTGTGCGTTAGAGGGATAAAATAACTATTCACCTCCTCGGCTTGCTCGCGACGCTTCTCCTCGGGCAGATATTTTTTGGCCGTGCGCATCCGGTAGAGGCGGTCTGCAATGATCAGAAGCAGTACGCGCACATCCTCGGCCACCGTGAGCAACAGTTCGCGAAAGAGAGAGTCCTCCACATGGGAGCGACGCATATAGATCTGAGCCGTCTCTCGTATACGAGCAATAAGGGACACAGTCCCCTCCGGAGTAAACTTCGCCACCTCCTCCGGGGTAAAAAAGCCTTTGTAAACAGCCCTATAGAAGAGTACTGCCGATAGCGATACACTGCTGAGATTAAACTCCTTAGATACAATAAGGGCTACTTCGAGCTGACGAAGAAGCCCGTTGTAGCCAAACTCATCTCGGGCAAAACAGCCCTGTTTCACTAAAAAAGTGAGCCGCTCCCGATATACCGATGGGGGGACTTGGATATGCGGTAGCCCCCTCAGCTCTCGGCACAGCTCCAGCAAGCGAGCCTTTTCTTCTCGGGAGAAATAATTCTCTTCTTGCGGAGGGGTGGGATTAAGTTTCCCCTCGGGAGTAACATCTATCGGCTGCATATACTTTCCTTTCTTCTCTAGGGAAGAAGGAGAAGCGACTAAAACTCGTCGATCTCTTCCATCCCTGCCACTACATAAGGACGCACCAAGTCGTGAGGCTTTATCACCTCGTCGTTCCACTCAATGAGGTCTATATCAAGGGGGATAATTCCCTCTTCGTCATCGTCCGGATCTCGGCCAAAATCTTTTTCTATCGCCTTGAGGCGAGAGCAAAAGTCCTCACAAGACTCTCCGGTAGGGATCATGGCGACCAAGTTTAGAAAGGGCTTAGTGCCCTCGGGTAGGTCTATGGGTTCGGTAATCTCGGGTGTGGAGAAGCGGCTCCCCGGGTACGAAGATTGCAGTAGCTGGGTAACACTATTGATATTATTCGTTCGATCTTTGTTGCTACCTATGCTAATAATGGCTTTGTTTGTCATTGCTATAATAATGCGCTCTCTAGTATAATTGTATAGGGATTACTTACGGTTGTTGTGCTGGATACGCACCGACTCTTCATGTATAAGGGTCATAAGTTTTTTTACGAAGGAGGGATCAAGCCCCAGGCTCTCAGCCCACGAGGTACACTCTGCCAGGTTGGCCTCAAATTGTGCCTCCTGCAAAACGGGAATATCGGCACGCTTCTTTAGCTCTCCAATACGAGTCGCAATAACCATGCGTTGCGCTAGATTGGAGATAAGGAGATTGTCCATCTCGGCAAGAGTGGCACGGTAAGAAACGAGGCGTATATCGTCTACACGGTTTGTCTTGCTCCTTATTACAAGACTATCTATTATCGTCTTAAGATCGGAAGGGGTGACCTGCTGGTGAGCGTCCGTTTGGGCACTGGCAGGATTGATATGGCTCTCGACCATCAAGCCTTGGAAGCCCAAGTCCAATGCCTTTTGGCTCACAGCTCGGATGGCTTCTCTGCGCCCGGCAATATGGCTCGGATCACAGATGAGAGGGATATCGGGCAATTCGTTTTGGAACTCAAAGGCTACGCCCCAATAGGGAGCGTTGCGGTAATCGACCTTGATGGCAGGGGGAGGAGGGAACCCTCTGAAGATAGCAGAAATGTCCGTAATACCTACTTGCCAAAAACGCTCAATGGTGCCGATCCACAATTGCAGGTCGGGACACATCGGGTTCTTAATCATAAGGGGGGTATTAGATCCTCGGAGCACTTCGGCAATCTCCTGTACCGAGTGAGGGTTGGTAGAGGTACGCGCTCCAATCCATAGCACATCCACACCAGCCTCTAGGGCTGCCTCGGCATGCTTACACGTACAAACTTCGGTCGTAGTGCGGTAGCCAAATTTTTCTTTTATCTCTGCTAACCAAGAAATCCCTTCGCTTCCGACCCCTTCAAATCCACCCGGTTTGGTGCGGGGTTTCCAGATACCGGCTCTGAAGAGATCTATTCGGAGCGGTTGCAAACCCTCGGCCGTAGCAAGAAGCTGCTCACGGCTTTCTGCACTGCACGGCCCTGCAATCAGGCGGTATGATCGTGGCTCTGTAGGCTCTTCCGGCAAGGGAGAAGACTTCGGGGAAGGTGCGGATTGTTCGTTCATCGTTATTCCTATAATGTCTGATAAGATGCCAGCTCGTTTTCTAGTATCGACGTGTAGTGCTCGGCAATCTCATCACGTGCAAAGGTAGCAATATACTCTCTATTAGGCTCTACTGTGTGGGTATAACCCAAAGTTTTCCACTGCTCATAGTAGCGGCAAATGTACTCAATTATTTCGGAAGCCTCGCCGGCAGGGTAGCCCCCTCGTGCCCTCTTTAGTATCTCCTCCCCAATTGCCTTATCGCTCATAATCATAAGGATAGGCTTTTCCATGGCAAGTGCCTCGAAAATCTTTGTAGAGACAATGCCATGTGCCCCATGCGGAGTTTCGGGTGTGCCAAACATCAGCACCATGCTACTTTGCTGCAACAACTGAGGCACTCTAACAAAGGGTTGCATACTATGGATACGCTGCAAAGAAGCGACAAAGCTAGGGAAACGACTCAAACACTCCTCAATAAGTTCTCGCGACTGGTCGTCTACATACCAAGCCACCTCTAGCAACCCCTCTTCTATAATTGGGCGCAAAGCGGCACTACTCAACGCCTCAAAAAGGGGAGTAGGATTAGAGCGAGCAAGCGTTAGCAATCGCCCTGTAAAAAGGAGGGTAAAGCGAGGCGTTCTCTCCGGCTCCCGAGGGAAAAAGAGGGAGCGATCATAGCCATTATAGAGCACCTCCACAGGTATCCCTTTTGAGGCTTTTTGGAGGACGCTCTGATGCCAAGGAGATACGGTGACAATCTTTTGTGCCGACCGAAACGCCCTATTCCGCTGGCGGATATACTGATGTTTTAGGAGAGAAAGGAAGAGTTTTTTGGGTAACGATTTTTGCCCTTTGTGGGTGGGAAGAAACTCGTAGCGAGGGTATTGCTCTACAATATCTCGCGAATCCATCACTACAGGGATATGGTACTTTTTGGCAAGTTGTGCAGCCGTACCATGAGGGAAAGTTCGATACGAAAAAGATACAATCAGGTCAAACTCATTGATTTTAAGTAGCCCCTCGAGAGCCTCCCTGAAGGCACGTTCTTTGGTGGAGAAGAAAGCTTCTCCGAGAGACTCCCACACGCTATACGACTTCCTCAAAGGGACACGATACGTTGGACAAAGATCCTCCATTCCCTCAAACACCTTGCCGTGCCCCGAGTTGTTCCATTGCTTAATATCCTCAGTAGCCACCACTACTTGCCACCCCAGAGAGACCCAATAGCTCACTAGGGAAAAGGCGCGTGGTGCAAAATGGGGTGGGTAGAGATCGGCTAGTACGAGAATACGTCGGGACATGGTATAAGCTCTTCTAGAGGCATTTCTTCCGTTGCGTTACATTCTTCTATGCGCAATATGATACGCAACAACTCGCGATAAAGTCGGGAGTGATAGGGGTGTACCTCTTTGGCTAGCAGGTCATTATGGAAAAGCAAATTAAGCTCTCCGTTGTATTTTGCCGTTGCAATGAGCAACTGATAACTGTACTTTAGAGCATCGCGTGCGCCTAGTCCCATATATTTAGTACGGTCTAGCGAACAATCCATTAGCGTAAGCGGATGCAACACAAGGTTGGTAATGGTGCCGGTAGAGGGCATAATGTAATGGATCGGGCGGCAAGTACCAAGTCGGAAACCCGCAACATCGGGGTAGCCCATCGTGTAGTCGTCTAGTATTCCTGCATTGAGAAGGTATAAAAAATCCTCGGGCTCACGAGCTGCCAAATAGTGATAACGAGCGTGCGTAATGCTCTTCTTGAGATCGTGCTCCAGCAGATGCAACTGATGCTCAATGCGCTCGGGATGAAGAGATCCCTCCATAGGGATATGGAAAGCCTCCTCTACTCCATACTTACGGGCATAGAGATGTACTCGACGGGCAGCACCATGCGTAACGCGGTAGTTGGGACGATCCTCGGGTTCCTTGCTCGGTGTTTTGTAGAAAAACAGCGTCTTGCACTTCCCTTTGGGGAGCCTACGCTCTACCTCTCTGTTCCACTCCAAGAATCGATCGAAAGTGAAATAACGGTCGCTTAGCAGGGAACGAAAAGCCAATTGATAGGCATTCCATAGACTCTTATGCTCCTTTACATAAGCACGAAAAAGGCTACGCACGCCATGGTATTCGTACGGACAATCAATATCGTGCGTAAGGTGAACTCGGGCAAACTTACGAGGGATAGAGGGCATTTCAATCTTAGAATACTCCTCTTGACCGCTCTCTCGAAAAGCACTTTGCAGCAAAGAGCGGAGTTGCTCTCCATACTCCTCCACAATAGGGCGGTGCAAGAAACCGGCTCGATAGGGGAGGCTTTTCTTCCCCGGGAAACGCCCGTAGGCATCGCGCTCTGTACGGCGGTACATCTCCTCGTAGCGCGAGACAAGGTAATATGTAGAGGCTACAATATCGGCATGAATCAGAATAGGACCTCCGGCATATGCCCTCGTTACGCAAGGGGTACCAAAGAGCAAAGGAATACCTTCCCACTCCAAAAGCGGAAGTTTGGGATCTGCGGCATCTGTACCATACACCCCTACATCAAAGAAACCAGAGGGCATGATCACCACCTTATAGCGCGACATCTCGGCAAGATTGGCTGTATAACCCACCGCATTGGTGAGCTTCCCCGGCAACTCCTCTTCCCTCAAAAGAAAGGAGATAATATAGCGAGCGATTTTATCTGTGCGCATGGAGCTGTCTGTAATGGTAGGCTAAACGCAACCTCTGCACAAGGGATAGGGAGCCTTTACGTATCCGATAAAAGGGATATTGCTCCCCATAAAAAGAACGGAACACCGCCTCAACACCCTGCAGCATAGAGCCCTCAAAATCAAAATGGGTTAGGTGGCAACGCGCCAAGGCAAGCATGGTAGAGTGAATCAAATAAGCAGGAGCCGCTTTGTGCTCTTTGCCCTCAACGGATGCGGAGGCTATGAGATAACCGGTGGACCCCTCGTAGGGAGTAAAACCGGCGGCAAGGAGATCGCCCTCCTTAGAATAGATGGTAGGCAGAAGCCCTTGCCCGCGACTCATCGCAACATCCACCGTATGCTCTAGGGCTGTGAGGAGGTGATGGGCAAGCCCCTTTTTGCGGTAAAGCGTACGAGAGAGGCGCAGTAAATCTTCGGGAGTAGAGGCCTCTTGGTATTGATACCCAAGCTGTTTTGCCAACGATATTTTATGCCGTATGTCTCTATTTTCGCTCGCCAAAAGACTTTCCTCGTCCTCAGGCAACCGCCTAGCATACGAGTAGCGAACGAATGAACTATACCCCTGCCAGTAGTAGGGCAACCAGTCTGTAAAGGATGTGGGGAAGGGTACTTCGAAATACTTGAATTGCGGCATGGCCTCCACAAAAGCCATCGTTATCTTGCGTCTCTGCACAAAGATTCCATGGTTACTTTTGGGAGCCCCCTTGCCTCCCTCTCCCTCAGGAGAAAAGTAAATCCCCCCTACTTGCGTGTAGGGAGGAGATATGGCCACCCCTCGCACGGGGGTATATAAAGGGAAAACGGCGAGTACTCGACCATCATCTGAGAGGGCACACCAAGGCTGCCACCCCTTGGCACCACCTGTTACGGCATCGAGCCACCAAGGATGGTAATATAAGGGAACCGTCTCTGCCTGTTCGGCAACAAACGTCTCATACTCAGTGCGACTGGTAACGATAGTCACCTTCTCCACAAAATTTTGCTCGGGGCGATTGGTTACTAGATCCCTCGTTGCCGGCGCAGAGCCTCACCAATCTTCTCTCGAAGTTCGCTGCTAAGCTCCGGATTGTCTTGCAAGATACGGCGCACCGCATCCTTGCCTTGCCCCAGCTTGGTGCCATCGTAGCTGTACCACGAACCACTCTTCTGGAGAATACCAAAATCGGTACCCAGGTTAATTATTTCGCTCTCAGAGGAGATACCCTCTCCGAAGATAATTTCAAACTCAGCGGTCTTAAATGGAGGAGAAACCTTGTTCTTTACCACCTTTACACGCGTCTCATTACCATAGACATCATCCCCATTTTTGAGTTGAGTTTTACGGCGAATGTCTAGACGCACCGAGGCATAAAACTTGAGAGCATTCCCCCCGGTTGTCGTCTCCGGATTGCCGTAAGTAACGCCTATCTTTTCACGCAATTGGTTGATAAAGATGCACACTGAGTTAGACTTGCTTACAGCACTGGTCATCTTACGCAAAGCCTGCGACATGAGGCGAGCTTGTAGCCCTATGTTCTTATCTCCCATCTCGCCCTCAATCTCTTGTTTTGGGGTAAGAGCGGCCACAGAGTCTACTACCACTACATCCACAGCAGACGAGCGGATGAGTTGCTCGGCAATCTCTAGTGCCTGCTCTCCATTGTCGGGTTGTGAGATCCAAAGACGCTCAATATCCACCCCCAAGTGCTCAGCATAAGTGGGGTCGAAAGCGTGCTCGGCATCAATGATAGCAGCCAAACCTCCCATACGCTGCGCCTCGGCAATGGCATGGATGGCAAGCGTAGTCTTACCGGAAGATTCGGGACCATAGATTTCTATGATACGCCCCCGAGGGTATCCGCCTACACCAAGGGCTACGTCTAGAGCAAGGCTCCCCGTAGGGATAACATCTACACTATCGGAGGTTCTCTCCCCCATATTCATAATGGAGCCCTTCCCGTAGGTTTTCTCAATGCGCTCCATAGCCATCTGTATAGCGGCTAGTTTATTTTTGTCTATAGCCACCTTTTCTTTGATGGGATTAGACTTTGTATCGGGAGTTGTGCTCTCGGGGAGCTTTTCTTCTTCGTTCATAAGTTGTCTATTACTTTGAGTATCTGCTCAGCGTGCTTAGAGGTATTCACCTCTTTACCACTGAATATATAACGTATTACTCCTTGGGCATCTACCACAAAAGTAGAGCGCAAAGTACCCATGTACTCTTTGCCATACATCTTCTTAGGCACCCACACGCCCATTTCTTCTTGCAGGCGATGCTCCTCATCGGCAATCAGCGAAAAAGGCAAATCGTACTTGCTGCGGAAGCGTTGGTGAGAAGCCATTGAATCTTTGCTTACTCCCACAACACGATACCCTTTCTCGGACAGAGCCTCAATGTGATCGCGCAACGAACAAGCCTCGGCTGTGCAGCCGGAAGTATTATCTTTTGGGTAAAAATAGAGTATCCATGGCGACCCCAAAAAGTCGCTACTCTTAAGTAGGGTACCATCTTGATCTGGCCCTAATATCTCGGGTATTTTATCTCCTATATTCATCACACACAAAGGTAATTCTTTTCGTCCAAAGCGTATCTATTATAAGAAAGGGTGCTGTCTCTCACACGAGACAACACCCTATTTAAGATTACGGATGATCCTCTGGGAGGATTACATCATACCTCCCATACCACCGCCCATTGCAGCAGCTGCGGCAGCCGCATTCATATCTGCCTTATCGTCTTTTTTCTCAGCTACAACGCATTCCGTTGTTAAGAACATACCGGCAATGGAAGCAGCGTTTTCGAGAGCAACGCGAGCCACCTTAGCAGGGTCGATTACGCCGGAAGCAACGAGATTTTCGTACTTATCAAGACGCGCATTGTAACCGAAGTCGGCCTTACCATCGCGTACCTTTTGTACTACTACGGCGCCTTCTTTACCTGCATTGGCCACGATTTGGCGGAGAGGCTCTTCGATGGCACGCTTTACGATCTCAATACCGGTTGTCTCATCGTCTGTCTCACCCTTGAGGCTTTCGAGAGCATCAATAGCACGAATATAAGCTGTACCACCACCGGGAACTGTACCCTCTTCGATAGCAGCACGAGTGGCGCTGAGGGCATCTTCTACACGATCTTTCTTTTCCTTCATCTCTACTTCGCTGGCAGCACCCACATAGAGAACAGCTACACCGCCAGCAAGTTTTGCCAAACGCTCTTGGAGCTTTTCGCGATCGTAATCGCTCTTGGTATTTTCGATCTGAGCACGGATCTGAGCTACACGAGCCTCTAGTTCGCCCTTGTCTCCCATACCATTTACAATCGTAGTATTATCCTTGTCTACCGTTACCTTTTCGGCCTGACCAAGCATCTCAATTGTAGCAGCTTCGAGAGAGAATCCTGTCTCTTCGCTAATCACAGTAGCCCCTGTGAGGATGGCAATATCCTGCAACATAGCCTTACGACGATCACCAAAACCGGGAGCCTTTACGGCACAGATCTTGAGACCACCACGCAAGCGGTTTACTACGAGAGTGGCAAGAGCTTCGCTGTCAATATCTTCTGCAATGATCAAAAGAGGACGGCCTGTTTGTAGGCTCTTCTCGAGGAGAGGAAGAATATCCTTGATAACTGAGATCTTCTTGTCGTAGAGGAGGATGTAGGGGTTCTCCATTTGGCACTCCATCTTCTCCGTATTGGTTACGAAGTAGGGAGAGATATAACCACGGTCGAACTGCATTCCCTCTACCACCTTTACTTCGGTATCGGTACCCTTAGCTTCTTCTACCGTGATAACGCCTTCTTTCTTCACCTTGCCCATGGCTTCGGCAATAAGGCGACCGATTTCTTCGTCCCCATTAGCCGAGATCTTAGCCACGTGCTCAATCTTCTTAAGGTCATCGCCTACAGCTTCGCTCTGAGCGGCAATGTTTTTAACCACGGTAGCCACAGCCTTGTCAATACCACGCTTTAGCTCCATAGGATTAGCACCGGCTGTTACATTCTTGAGCCCTACATTGATAATGCTCTGGGCAAGAACGGTAGCCGTAGTGGTACCATCACCAGCATCGTCGTTGGTCTTAGATGCTACCTCACGCACGAGCTGAGCACCCATATTTTCGAAGGCACCTTCGAGCTCGATTTCCTTTGCTACGCTTACCCCGTCTTTGGTGATATGGGGAGCTCCATAGCTCTTACCAAGGATCACATTACGTCCCTTAGGACCGAGGGTTACCTTCACTGCATTAGCAAGCTGATCCACTCCTTTTTTAAGGAGGTCGCGTGCTTCTTGATCAAATAATATCTCTTTAGCCATAGCTTTTGTTGTTGCTGTATGTATTCTTTAGGTTGTCTTACTTTGATATTGTTAGTTCTTCTCTCCAAGCATCACTCTTAGAGGATAGCCAAAACATCGCTCTCACGCATGATGATAAACTTATCACCCTCAAGCTCGATTTCTGTGCCGGCATACTTTCCATAGAGTACTACATCTCCCTCTTTTAATTCCATCGGGTTATCCTTAGTACCCTTACCAGCGGCTACAACAGTACCACGGAGGGGCTTTTCTTTAGCGGTATCGGGAATGATGATGCCACCTTGGGACTTCTGTTCTGCATCAGCAGGTTTCACTACTACGCGATCTGCAAGCGGTTTGATATTCATACGAATACGATTATTATGTTACTATTCTATTTATTTCTTCCTGGGGATTAGCTCTATATGCACTCGCTAGTGCCGGAGCAATCCTTGACACTGATGATCCATACAAATACTATGCCAAGAGGAGAAAATAGGCTAAGAAGACAATTTGTCTCCCCTTTCTTTGCAGGAAAAAGTAGCCAAAAAAGAAGGGCTTTAGCACTTGGGATTCTCTTTAAGAGCAGACGGAAAAAGGCTGAGGAATGCGTACAAAAAGAGTAACGCATTCCCCAGCCCTCAGTGGGAAATCAGCTTAGCCGAGAGAGGGGATCTCCTCCCTAGGCAATACTTTTCACAACCGAATAAATATCCCTCTTTCCCGTAGTACGAACCTTTACTTAGTGGGAGTAGAAGGCATTCGAGAGAGTTTTAACCAAACAGCTCGTGACTCTTCTTCTGCACGAACTACAAGGGAAAAATCATTATTAGTCAGCTTGGTTATAATCCAAGAGCCATACAAAAAGGCATAATCCCTGTCAAACCTATAAAGTTTTATAAGTGAAAGAGCCTGTCTCTCATAGGAGAATTCAGTAAACCGATTATCGTACATATTCTCGTATTCCCTCTCCCATGCGCTGACAAAAGGCGTGGGATCTTCGTCAAAGTACCAACGCCCCCTCTCTTTGAGGAAGGAGATATTTACTCGTGCTGTTACAAGCTTCCCATCTGCATTTTTTGTAGAAACAAAGCCTTTCCACGCCGTACCGACAAGGTTAATGTCTTCTACAGGGTCATTTCCTCCACACGATGTTACACTAAAGGCGAAGAAAACACTCAAAAAAAGGGTGAGCAAAGAACTCACTTTAAAGGATGCAATTCTTTTTTCCATACCATGATAATTTGTGGCAAAATTCTATTGTACTCTACTTAATATATAAGAGAGATTTCTCAAACGAACCCAATCACATGAGGCTAATCCTGCCTAGCAAGACTTCGACCACCTCATCCCTCTAATGTTAAAGACATTACTAAGGAATGCGTTTTAACCTAAGCCAAACCGTCCTCGAAGGCAAAGCAGCACGCGAAGTTAGAGAAAACTTGTTTTTCGTGCGCTCTGTAATCATCCAATCTGCAATAAGGGGCTCATACAAAATTCGGAATCCGCGCAATTCTAAAACCTTTTCAGAGAACCTGAAGTATGAGAATGTACTAAACCTATCAGACTCTGGCAAAGGTGCCATTTTTCCTTCATCCCACGCCCTTAAAAAAGGAGCCGGATCCTCCTCAAAATGCCAGTGCCCCACAGAGTTACCATGAAAAGAGATCTTGACCGAAACCTCTACGATCTGTCCTTTTGTATCTTTTGTAGCAACAGTACCTTGCCAAGCAGTGCCAACGAGGGTTACATCAGAACTCGTAGGCACTGACCTCTCGCACGACGTTAAACTAAAGGCAAAGAAAATGCCCAAAAAGAGGGTGAGTAAAGAACTCGTTTTAGTGGTTATAATCCTGTCTCTCATACTGTTATGACATTTATAATGAGTGAGTCTACCGCAAATGTAGGTATTTCAAAAGAAACTCCCTCCATGAAGAGCTTTTTATTTTCAGCTGATTTGTGGGGGATTTTCTGCCCAAGAAATAAAAAATTCTAGGGCTAAACTTCCAGAGATTTAGGTCTAAAACGAAAAAAGTGCTGCCCAGTTTTTTGCTGAAAACCAGGCAGCACTCCCAAAAGAAACGTACCGCCTCCTCTTCTAGAGACGAAGGGAAGGCGGCACGCAACGAATTAAGGAAATAAATTTGAAAGAGAGAAAATCTAATTCTTAGACAGAGGGAATCCTTCTAGAAGATGCTCCGAAAGCTCTCCGGCTTCGTAAGGATAACACTTCAACCAATGCTCCCCCACTCTGGGGGTCGCTCTGCCGTTCCAAAGGAGGAAGAAGTAAAATACTCTATCCTAGCCCCCTCTCGAACTAAGATTTAATCAAATCGCTATCTAACTAAATCTCTGCTGCAAAATTAGCGTGGATTTCTGCTCTCCACAATACCTTCTGATAGGCATTTTTGGGGCAGTGACTACTCTATAATAGCGATTAAATGGGATAAAAGACTCTTATTCTTCTGTGAGATCGCCCTCTTCATCTCCCTCATCCTCTCCCTCGTCGGAATTCATCGAGAGCATATCTAAGTACTCGTCCCATGCAGGATCCAGCTCGTCGTCGAACTCTAAAGGGAGAAGAGGAAGCGGCTCAAGAGCTTCATTAAGCCGCTCAAAGAAAACCCTATCGGTACGGGCATAGTAGACCCAGTATTTAACCCCACCCCCGAGGTGATTGCCCGTGAGGATAGCCAACTTGTCTCGCTCCATTTTGGGACGCAATAGATCATCTACTTGGGCTATGATACGCTCCGCTTCGCGCGTAGGCATCCCCTTTTCGTCTGCTTCGTAGGGAAGTCGTATCTCGATACGATGCTTTAGTTTCCCCGATAGACGAAAGGCTTCGAGATCAAGTCTCCCATTCATTATTACTACAGCACCGCTATCGTCGCTAGCGATGGTGGTGAACCATTTGTCCGTTAATACCATATTATTGTATTTTTTGCTCTCGCGTGCTCCGAGATTGTCGTTTACTTTCGCGCATCAATTGCAGGCTATTGAGCAGGTTTTGCCAGATCGAATAGGCCGCCATTGCTACACTTGATAGAGGATTGAGATATACTTGAGCCATCCAAATAGCCAAGCTCGAGTTTTTCTGTCCTAGGCTCTGCCCTAGCGTAATACTCTCCTTAAGGAAACGCCTACTGAGCCACTTACCCAAGGCGAATTGGACTAGGCAAGCCACAAGTCCCACCAAAATAAGCAGGAGCATAGAGGGTATTTCGGAACGAGGCTCCTCCGCCATAAAATGCACTGTCTTGGCTATAATAATGGCAAGAGCAACCACCCAAACCCAAAACGAAACAGAGGATAAACCGGTCAAACGAGCGTGCACTTTGGGCACTAGGGCGCGCAACCCCCAAGCCAAAAGGAGCGGAGTCAAGACGATGGGGAGCACGTGCGCAAAAATCGTCAGTACCGACTCCCAAAAGGGGACATTCCCCTCTCCCACTATACTAAAAAGGAGAGGCCCCACAAAGGCAATACCGATACTTGTAAGCAGCACATAGGCTGTACCTACGGCAATATTGCCCCCAAGCATGCCAATAATCACAGGCGAAGCAGAGGCAGCAGGGCATAGAAAACAATTGAAAGCCCCCTGAGCTATACTCTCGGGGAAGAAGGGGCGAAGGAGGTAATAAGAGCCAAGAGCAAAGCCAATTTGCAGAATAACGAGAAGCCCATGGACGGGTAAAAAATGAAGGTCTCTCGGGCGCAACTTTAGGAAAGTAAAGAAGAGCATGCAGACAATCATATAGGGAATGGCAACACTCAGAGGGCTGAGCCAACGATAAAAGAGAATCCCTATAAGAATGGCAATAGGTAACCCATAGTCTTTGATACGCCGCATAAAGCGACTGGGGATAGGGCGATAGAGCGTGTGCTTCATGAGTTCGGATCCTCAACTGTACAGGTGAGTCCATAGATGGCAGCAGCGGCAGAACGTAAGATCTCCAGTTGCCCCTGCCGTATGCGGCACTCCAATAGGCTTTCCCCCTGTGCAAACCCTTGCTCTAGTATCTCGGCACCCATGGTTTTGACAAGGCGCATCACAGTACCTGTCAGATGGGGAGCAAAGCGAAGTGTAAAGGGCTGAAAGAGGATTACCTCCCGACGAGGAGCCTCCATAAGCACGAGGCGAGCACTCTCTTTGTAGGCATCTATAAGCCCTCCCGTCCCGAGCTTTACTCCACCAAAGTAACGCACCACAGCCACCAGTACATCGCTTACATTCTGAGCCAAGATCTGCCCATAGATGGGGCGGCCTGCCGTGCCGGACGGTTCACCATCGTCATTCATTCGACTCTCTTCTCGCAGGGCACCCACAGCATAAGCCCAGCAAACATGCGTAGCATTATAGTACTCTTTGCGTAGAGAGGCAACCAGCTCCAAAGCTTCTTCTACCGCATGAATAGGATAAGCATGAGCTATAAATCGGCTTCTCTGTATGGAGTACTCTACTTGGTTTCGCTCTGCCAGGGTCTCGTAATGGTCTTGTCTTTCCTGCTCCATCATCGTAAAACAGCAAGAGCCGGAACGAGGATATTATGCCCTATTCCGACTCTTTCTTCTTCTCTTATGGGGTGGACGATGGGGCTCGAACCCACGACAACCGGAACCACAATCCGGGGCTCTACCAGCTGAGCTACGACCACCATATTAAACCAATCTCGCTGCGGTCTCTTTACGACACACCTCCGCGATTGGTGCTGCAAAGGTACAAATAGTTTTGATATACACAAGAATTCCTCCCTATTTTCTTGAGAGAATCTCTAAAGGCAAAGGCCATACAAGGCTCTCTTCTCCGCACCACTGATTGCCCTCAACATCTCTCCTTTTTCGCGCTATTGCAGTTGCATCCAATAGTTATGCACCGCTCCATGTGCCTGCAAGGAGGGGTGTAAGATGTACACAAGGTCTTGCAAAATAAGATCAGGATGATACCACCCTTGCTCCCAATATTCGTTGCCACCCTGTATGTCTACCAACCTTGTATTGAGGTACACCTGCCCATTACGAAAAGCCTGAATGCCCCGAATCTCAGGATCGAGCTCCCCAAATTGCTCCAAGGTCTGTATCCCCGGTATTTCCCACGAGAGCCAGTACTCGGCATCACGATAGCGACCGAGAAGCTCTTGAGAGCTGAGTGTAAGCCCCACAATAGAGCCTTTGAGGGGGACGAATTTGCTATTGGCATCATGCAAAAGATAATCCGCATAACCGGCCGGATAGGGTATTTGCCATCCGTTCTCCACCCTTTGGGCAAAGACTACGCGAGGGCGTTCCGGACGGTCTTGAGCTATCAAGCGCAGAGACTCATAGCGCGAAGCTGTAGCCGAAAACAGACTATCCGCCGTCTTAGCTTTACCCATCAAAAGCCCGATGAACTTGAGCCACTCGGCACGTCCTAGGGGAGTTCGCTCATAGATGTCGTAAGAAAGGACTACTCTATCCGCGAGTTCTTCGGGTGCAACTGCGGCTCCTGGATAGCCCGGCAAGGGGCTCCACAAGATAATATCCGGGGCAAGTTCTTTTATTTTTCTTGCATTGATATTTTTTCCTCTCCCCAAAGTATCGAGTACTCCAGCCCTAAGGCGTTCATTCAAGTCATTGTCATAGAGCTTTGTTACACTCTCTATCCCTACAATACTTGCTCGCTTATTGAGCACCTCTAGAGCACCAATCGTAGAGAGACCAAGGCACACCACACGGCGAACCGGGATGGGGATAATACGCTCGTTGGGGCGAGGAGACACTTTTTCCACATCCTGCCGGGGGACCAATAGGTATATAGCCACCGTATCCTGACGGGTAGGATCGAGGATTGCCACCCGATGCTGAGCCTCCGGCAAGTGAGTCACAGAGAGGTACTCAGAAAAAATAATGGAAGGATGAGCGATCTCCAAATCGGGATAAGGATCCTGTACAGGCGAACTACTGCTCGTACAAAACAGGTAACCTATCCCAAGAACTAGGAAAGCCAGCAAGGGATAGAGAACTCTCTTGGGAAGGATATGAAAAAATCTTTTCATTGATTAAGCAGGGGGAATAGGACTAACGACGGCGACGACGGGGCTTCTTTTTCGTTTTGCGAGTAGCTTTTGTTTTCGTCTCTTTGGAACTTGCATCCTTAACCGGGATGGTGAGCTTATTCCCTGGCACTAGCTTGTAGCGAGTATTTTTGATGTTATTCGCTTGCATGAGCTGATCCATCGTAATACCATGCTTTTGAGCAATGCCGGCTAGAGTATCTCCCTTACGTATGGTATAAGTAGTCGTCTTTGCAGAAGCTACTACAGGCTTATCAACCTCTGTTGTTTCTCCCTCTTTACCCTCTCCATCGCTTGCCAAAAGCTCTCCAGATGCAGATGTCATCTTGCCAAGTCGCACCTTCTCTACATTCTGGTATAGCTCCTCCAATCGTCTATCCAGTCGGTTAATTGCCTTCATGGGCAAGCGTATAGAACAAGGGGAGATATGCCCCGGAACGGTTCCTTGCTTGTACTGAGGATTGAGGAGTTTGAAGAGACTTTGAGACACTTCGGCAGCCTCAGATAATTCACGAATAGAGAGAGAATGGCGAATAAGCAGCGTATCGGTAGCCAGGGGAAGCGATACATTTTTGGGGCAAATTTGGTAGTCTGCATGGTAGTGCATGGCATAAAATGCTCCGATAAATAGAGGCACATAGCCTTGCGTCTCACGGGGCAAATAGGGGTAAACGCTCCAGTAGTCGGTACGCCCTCCGGCTCGGTAAACTGCTCTATTGAGGTTGCCCAAGCCACAATTGTAGGCAGCCATCGCCATAAACCAATCGTGATAAACCTGATATAAGTCGCGTAAGTATCGGGCAGCAGCATCTGTACTCTTCTCGAGGTCTAGCCGTTCATCAAGCAGAGAATTAATGGTTAATCCGTAGGCTTTGGCGGTAGGTGCCATAAATTGCCACAGTCCGGCAGCTCCGGCAGGGGATACAGCTGTGGGGTTCATCCCCGACTCTACAATAATGAGATACTTGAGTTCGAGAGGGAGTTTATACTTATCGAGGATAGCCTCTATGGTCGGAAAATAATAATCGCCCAAGCTGAGCATCGCAGAGATGAGCGTCTTTTTACGAGTCAAAAAGATCTCTATACCATTGCGCACTTGCTGATTCAAAGGGATATTCATGGCCGTAGGGAGACGGAATATTCGCTCACGATAGAGCATCTCGGGCGTCTTCTGTGGTACATTACGACGGATAACACCACAGGTTGTATCAGCAGGGAGATTGGTGCTGTAGCCCTGGTTCCATTTGGCAATAAGAGCATCGGCATCAGCCTCGAGGCTGGGAGGGGTAACGATCTCACTAGAACCGGATAGTACTTTGCGTTGCTGAGCAGAGAGATCAAGCGTACTAAGTATGCCTATAAAAGAGACAATAAGGATGAGGCCATAGGTGTGGCAAAATTCTTTATAAGTCATTAGAACAATAATCTATAGGAAAGCCCCGGAGCCACAGTAGGCGAGGGCGAAGTAGAGCTCCATGGCTGAGCGATCAGCAAGGGAGCAAGAGACATCGAAAGGTTAGGGGATACGTCGAAAAGAAATAACTCAGCATCCACATAAGCATCGATGATGGAGAGAAGATACACGGCTGCTGACGCGATAATACTCAAGTCACGATTGCGTCGGTATAGCTCGGTACCTTTTTTGAGACGGCTCTGGATGTTGCCATCTCCCACATAATCTGCAGGGTTTCCTCCACTAGGGACAAAACCCTTCCAAGAGTCTTTTTCGAGAGGATTCTCGTTCATGAAATCTACGTATGCCGTGTGATACTCATTGTAGAGACGAGCATTCCACGATACAGCATAGGTACAGGCCGTAGCGGCAGCAAGCACAAGAGGGATCTTCCAATACTTACGATTGTAAAACTGCCCCCCTCCGGGGATGAGGGCATAGAGCAGTGCAAAGGTGGGATTGGGGGCAAAATGACTACTCGTAGCAAGGAAGTTACGGCGAAGAGGAGCCTCCGGAGTGGGAAGCATCTGTAGGGTGTCTGGCAAAGGAGCAGAGGGCGCAAACTCTGCGACTTGAGTAATTGTGTCTTTTTGTACACTATCGATCTGCAGAGGCAGGAGGGTAAATTCGTCTAAAGTATGGGAAGCCCCTTTGGCGAAAGCCTCTCTATGGGTAAAGGCGAGAAGCCCTACGAGCAACAGAACACACCCCACAAGGCGGCAAAGGCGAAGGCTCCACTGGGAAGCCCTTTTTTGGGGAAGAGGGAATGGAGATGCCGCAGCTCGCATGGGGAAAGTCTACTTACGTTGCTCCTCTAGTCGCTCTATGATATGAGCGAGTTCTGCCTCATTGGCAAATTCGATGGTAAGCTTTCCCTTACCCGACTTGTTGCCCGTAATCTTCACTTTACTACCAAAGAACTTCGACAGCTGTGTATTGAGGACAGAGAAGTCCGGTAGGGGTTCGCGCCCCGTACGCACCAGCTCCGACTCCCTCATCATACGCTTAATCAAATACTCAATCTGGCGTACCGATAGATTCTTCTTGATGGTGGTAGCGTATACCGACAACTGATCCTCTAGACGAGGGAGAGCCAATATGGCACGGGCATGCCCCATATCGATCTTCTTCTCTGTCAGCCCCAATTGGATCTCGGCAGGGAGCCTGAGGAGACGAAGATAATTACTGATAGAAGAGCGCGTCTTACCTACTCGCTTGGCAAGATCTTCCTGCTTCATATCGGAGTTTTGGAGCAAACGATGGTAGGCAAGGGCTATCTCAATGGCGTTGAGATCCTCACGTTGGATATTCTCGATGAGTGCCATTTCCATAATTTGCTCATCGTCTGCCGTCTTGATGTAGGCGGGGATAGTAGACAAACCTGCCCGTTTGCAAGCTCGCCAACGCCGCTCCCCGGATATGATCAAATAGGTACCATCTTGGAGCTGCTTAAGCGTAATAGGCTGCACCAACCCGATGGATTGAATAGAGAGGGCAAGCTCCGCCAAACTCTCTTCGTCGAAGGCTCGCCGAGGTTGATCCGGGTTGGGTTGTATACTATCTATATTAACTTCGTTGATGCTCGAGGTGCCCGAAGCCTCTCCAAGTAGGTTGTCGAGTCCTCGTCCGAGGGGCCTATTTTCTCTTTTCATAGTGATTGATCGTTTAACAGAAGTCTATTTGCGTCGCTTGGGATTCCGTCGGATTAGCTCCTCGGCAAGCTGCAAGTGGTTCACAGCCCCCTTGCTTTCGATATCGTAAAGGATCACGGGGACTCCGTGACTAGGGGCTTCGCTAAGCTTCACATTGCGGTTGATTACGGTCTCAAAGACCATATCCCCGAAGTGCTGCTTCACATCGTTATAAATCTGATTGGCAAGGCGAAGGCGACTATCGTACATGGTCATCAAAAAGCCCTCAATCGCCAGCTCCGGATTGAGTTTGCTCTTGATAATACGTATAGTCGACAGCAACTTACTAATACCCTCGAGTGCAAAATACTCGCACTGTACAGGTATGATTACCGAGTGGGCTGCCACAAGAGAATTGACTGTGATAAGCCCAAGGGAGGGAGAACAATCTATGAGTATGTAATCATATTGATCTACAAGAGGGGTGAGCATCTTGCGCATTACGGACTCTCTTTGGGCAAACTCCAGCATCTCTATCTCTGCGCCCACAAGGTCTACATGCGAGGGGAGAATGTCGAGCATCTCTATACCTGTAGGGATTATAGCCTCCCGAGGGGAAGCCTCCATCACTAAACACTCGTAGATAGTCTTTGCTTGTTGCTCTACAGCTACGCCCAATCCCGATGTCGCATTGGCCTGAGGGTCGGCATCCACTACAAGCACTTTCTGCTCAAGGGTGGCGAGAGAGGCTGCAAGATTGATGGTTGTTGTGGTCTTGCCTACCCCCCCTTTTTGATTCGCTAGCGCAATGATTTTTCCCATAGTTCTCTTCTTTTGCAGGAGCAAAACTACGAATAAAAAGCGACTCGACCACTTAATTGTTGATAACTTCCCCCTTCGAAGATTTCCATCTTATCCCTATCTTTTCCTCCTTTCCTACTCTCTCTCAAACTATTACTACCCATAGTTTCCCATGCGCCCACAATGGGACGCCTAGGACGGAAAGAGCACGAAAAATCTTGAAGGGGAGCGAGAAAACGTCAAGCAAAGGGGAGATTCATCCCCGTAATCTTGCGGTAGAGATCTAAGGCATAGAGATCCGTCATACCCGATATATAGTCTAGGGTGCATTGGATCTTACCGTACGTTGTCTTCTCGTGTATGTTGTATTGACTGCTTACGCGGTTGAGAAATGTTCTCGAATAGGCGTTGTCGGGGTGCATCAAGGCGTGCATCATCCTCTCTATAATCTCGGAGAAGACGCGATGACCGGCCAGCTCTACATCCACGACATCTTGCGCAGTATAGATATGTTTGTAGGCGTAACGACTTGCCGCTTTATAGGCTTCTGCCTCGGGGATTACAGCAACCAAAGGACTACGAAACTCCCCTGTCATAATCTCGGGTTCGTACTCCAAAAAGGCTTTTCCACAAGCCTCGGTCAGGTGATTAATAACCCTAGAGCGGAGGTAAGCCACTCGCTCATTACGATCTTCGATTGAGTGCAATACCTCTCGCGAAGTATCTTGCTCCTCTGTATCCAAAAAGGACATAAAAAGAAGGGAAACCTCCTCATACGAAATGATCCGTAGCTTGTAGGCATCCTCCAAGTCCATTATTTGATAACAAATATCGTCGGCAGCTTCCACCAAAAAGACCAAGGGATAACGAGCATAAACATGGGGAGAATCTTGCAAGCGAAGAATGCCTAAATGCTGAGCAATCTCGGCAAAAGTCTCCTCCTCGGTAGCAAAGTAACCAAACTTGTTTTTACCTCCTGCCGAGAGAGACGAATAGGGATACTTTACGATGGAAGCCAGGGTGCTATACGTAAGAGCAAACCCTCCGGGACGCCTCCCCTCAAAGCGGTGAGTAAGCAAACGGAAAGCATTGGCATTCCCCTCAAATCGGATAAAATCTTCCCACCGACCGCCTTCACTGCGCACGGCATCTTCCCATTCTGCACCGGCTCCCTCGCGAAAGAATGCTGAGATAGCACGCTCCCCACTATGACCAAAAGGAGGATTGCCCATATCATGAGCGAGGCAAGCAGCCGAAACGATGTTGGCAATATCCGAATCATAAAAAGGCAATGCTTCGTAACGATCGCGCAGCCCACTTGTAACGATATTCCCTAGAGAACGCCCTACACAACTCACCTCTAGACTGTGTGTCAATCGGTTGTGCACAAATATAGTACCGGGGAGGGGGAATATCTGAGCCTTGTTTTGCAATCGCCGGAAGGGGGCTGAGAAGACCATACGGTCGTAGTCTCGCTCAAACTCGTTGCGCACCCGAGAGCGAAAGGACGGAAGTGAAGAAACCTCTCGCTCAAGGCGTCTGTCGGATAAAAGAGTATGCCAATTCATCTGTCCCATAGGTGAGAACAAAGATACTCATTCGAGAGCAAAAAAGTGCCCTAGCAGAGGGAAAAGGTCTTCTCTGCTAGGGCACACAAAGATTTACGGAAGAGAGCTTCTCTCTCCTATGCTATATTACCAAACGAGTATGCGATCTTCGGGAGCAAGATACATCTTGTCACCCTCTTTGATACCGAAAGCCTTGAAGAAAGCATCGATATTGCGGAGCGTTTGATTTACTCGATACATACCCAAGCTATGAGGGTCAATATTGGTAAGGCGGATCATCTCTTGCTCCGTGATGTTTTGTCCCCAAACGCGTGCATAACCGATAAAGAAGCGTTGTTCGGCGGTAAATCCATCAATCATGGGAACTTCCTTGCCCTCAAGAGCCTTTTGTAGCGCGAGGTGTGCTACGATAAGACCACCTTGGTCAGCAATGTTTTCGCCCAAAGTAAGAGCACCATTTGCCTTTACGTTGCCTACTACGGTGAGTGCGTTGAACTGATTTACGAGCTTAGAGGTGGCGGCTTGGAACTTGGCAGCGTCTTCCGAAGTCCACCAATCGTTCATATTTCCGTCCTTGTCGTAGTTACGGCCTTGGTCATCAAATCCGTGGGTCATCTCGTGACCGATTACCACCCCGATGGCACCATAGTTTACAGCATCATCTGCATTGGGGTTGAAGAACGGGGGTTGCAAGATACCTGCGGGGAAGCAAATCTCGTTGGTTGTAGGCATGTAGTAAGCATTTACATCCTGAGGATTCATGAGCCAACGCTCACGATCTACGGGTTTGCCGAGCTCGCTCATATTGAAGTCTTGCTCAAAACGAGTTACCTCTTTGAGGTTTTCGTAGAAACTCTTATCGGCGCTAATAGCGAGCTTTGAGTAGTCTCTCCACTTATCGGGGTAGCCAATCTTTACGGTAAAGGCATTGAGCTTTTCTTGTGCTTTTGCCTTGGTAGCATCGCTCATCCAATCTAGGCTAGCGATACGCTCACCGAGAGCGACCTGGAGGTTCTTAACAAGTTGAGCCATCTTTTCCTTAGACTCGGGCGAGAAGTGACGCTTTACGTATACCTCACCGAGAGCTTCGCCGAGAACGCCGTTAACCAAGTTGACAGAACGACGCCAGCGAGGGTGTTGCTCCTTGCTACCGCTAAGAGTCTTTCCGTAGAACTCAAAAGAGGCGAGAGAGAAGTCGTCACTAAGGTAGCTAGCTGCCCCATCTACTTCAGAAGCAATAAGGTAGTCTTTAATCTCGCGGAGGTCTGCCGTGGGGAACCACTTGTCAAATTTATCGAAGTAGTTGTATTGGGTTACGTCCCACTTTTCGAGATTCGAGAGATTGCGTTCGGCAAGATATGCGTTCCAGTCAAAGCCCTTATGAGAAGCGGCAAACTCCTTAACTGCAACAAAGTGATAGTTGGCACGGCTATCGCGCAACTCCTCTTGCGAGTAGCTCATCTGAGCGAGCTCACGAGAGATCTTTGCATTGTTTTTGGTAATACGGTCAGCATCTTCTTTGCTATAACCGGCAAGAGTAAGCACCTTATTGATGTACTTGTTGTATTCCTCTAGGATCTGAGCATTCTCTGCAGATAGGTAGTACTCTCTATTACCAAGAGCGAGAGAGGGCTGAGACACGTGCATGATGTTCATTGTGCTGTTCATGTCGTCGGCAGCTACATAAGTGCCAAAGAATACAGAACGTCCCTCTGCTTCCCATTTACCAAAGATCTTGGGGAGGTCTTGCTTATTAGCGATAGCTTCGATCTCTTCGAGGTCTTTTTTGATAGGAGTAGCACCCAATTCATTACGGGTAGTACTGTCCATTGCCTGCTTGTAAAGTACGGCAACGCGATACTCATTAGTACCCTCTTTTTGCGTCTTATCGGCAAGCTCTTCTACGATGTCGCGGATCTGCTCGATAGAGCGTTCGCGGAGAACATCAAACGAACCATAACGGCTGTGAGTGGCAGGGAGAGGGTTGTTTTTCATCCAACCACCATTGGCGAAGAGATAAAAATCTTCGGCAGGGTTTACGGTTGTGTCTAGGGCTGTGAGATCAATAGCGGGCACAGCATCTTGGTCTTTTGCGCCATTGCCACCGCTACACCCCGTAAGCATAACCCCCATAAAAGAGGGCAGAAGAAGTAACATCTTTACTTTCATAGGTTTTATAATGAATAAGTTTTTTGGGCAAAAAGGAAGGAATAGCTTTAGAAAAGCGGAGATGGATATGTACCATCGGCAGCCAATGAGGCAAGACGGGCTACCACATTCTTACGATCTTCATGGTAGGTTACGCCAAACCACTGTGCCGTACTCGAGAGAAGACGCACCTTTGCCTCTCCGCTTTTTATAAGGGTATCTACCATTAGGGGGATGTAGAACTCACTCTTAGGCTCGGCAATATGCTCCTCTAGAAAGCGTACAAAAGCCTTTTGAGAGTAGTCGAAATAATCGGGCGTGAAGCCCCAAAAATTCATCGAAACGGGGGTAGACAATGGGAAAGCTAGCCCGGACTTTCCATCAAGACAGCGAGAAGGATCCTTAGGATCTCGAGCAAGAGCGGTCTGCTCCTCTACCTTTTGCAAGCAACCCTCCGAGTCCACCGAGCAAACACCACGCGAGACCGTCCCCCCTTCGCTAAGCGTATTACCCAAGTGATAGGCTACCATACAGTAGTCTCCCTTGGTAGAGGGGTCGATAGCTTGTAGCGCCTCTGCCATCACGGCAAAAGCCCCCCTACCATAAAAATCGTCGGCATTGATCACGCAAAAAGGCTCATGAATAACCTCAGCCGCCATCAATACAGCATGATTTGTACCCCAAGGTTTTACACGCCCTTCCGGGCAAACAAAGGGATGAGGGAGCTTATCAATCTCTTGAAAAACGACCTCCGTAGGAATGGCGTGCTCATATTTAGAAAGTACCTTCGAACGGAATTCTTCTTCAAAATCCCGGCGAATTACAAATACGACCTTACCAAACCCGGCGTGCAGTGCATCATAGATAGAATAATCCATAATGGTCTCGCCATTGGGTCCTACGCCGTCTAATTGCTTAAGGCCTCCATACCGGCTTCCCATGCCGGCAGCCATTACAAGAAGGGTCGGTTTCATATATTACAAATCTAAATACCTTCGTCTCTTTCGCCTACAAAGGTAGGATTTTTTGGCTAGATACCCCTTCTCAGAAGTTAATTCCCTCCATACGAGGAGATAAGCGCAGCCAATCGGCTCATCAATTCATTGAGAGGCATATCAGCGCGTTCACTCATTGTTTTGAGGGTAGCCATAGGCAACATCACCTTGGCAATAGGTGTCTGCAACATCGCAAACTTGGGGTTGATCGAAGGCAAATCCTCCTTCAATTGGGGATAACGTTTAAGCAGGTCTTTTAACTTAGTATCGGGAGATAGTACCGAGCTGCCGCTCTCTTCCTCCGAAACCTCTGGCTCCTGTTGCTCTTCGTCCCAAGTAAGCAAGGTGCGGGAGCCCTCTAAGCTACGGATATGAGTACAGTCTTGCATCATCTCCAAAACGCCTCGGAAGTGCCCTTCGGCATCACGCACAGCCACATAAACGATATAGATAAAGAGACCGGGTTTATTGATCCAAAACTCCGCCTTACTTTGCTCGCCTCGTCTAAACTTCTCTATGATTTCCTCCACAATATGGACGCTCTTTGGCGGGTGGCATTTGCTTACCTCTCTACCAATCACTTCCCTACTACGAGGGAATACTCTATGGGGTGTATCGGTATAGAACTTGACTAGTTCGTTCTCATCCACATAAGAAAGATCTACGGGGAGATGGCGGAATAGGAGGTTAATCTGCTCCAAAGTCAATCGCCCCTCAGCCACATGCAGAACCTCGTCTGACGACTGCCCCTTGGAGCCAAGTCCATAGCGTGCAAGCAAATCGGCAAGCTCTCCCATAAAGTCGCCCTTAGGAGCCTGAGTGCGAGAAGGCGTATATTCGGGCATTTCGATACCAAAAAATCCGATCTCGTAGTCCCCATGCTTCATCGCCTCAAACTCTGATTCAGAAATTAATTTGAGCGAGGTGGGATAAAGGATTAGCTCCTCTTTACTGATCAGGTCGAGCATATCGGTTGCCATGGTGCGGAAGGCCTCAGGGAAAGCGGCATAATTGCCCAACTGCAATAGATCCATTGCCTTATTCATCTCATCGCGCACATAGTCATCGTATGTCCACATCGTAGTAGAGGGGCGAGTAAAACCCTTTCTCTCGAGTACGGAGTAGAGTTGATTTTGTTTACGACTAAAATGCACTTTATAGGGCATGATCTCTTGCATCAAAGCCATCCAGGGCTCTGGAGCAAACGCTCCTTGCAGCAATTTTTCGCCCTCTTGGAGCAAGGCTTTCATCTTCTCTGCTTCTCGCAAATAGGCATCAAGGGGATGCCCAAAGGGGAGTGAGAGTTTGGGTTGCTCAATAAGACCCTCAAAGATTTGCAGTATCTCGTGCACATCCTCCGTGCGGCATTCATCGGGATCTTCCTCTCCCTTTACCAGTTGCTCAGCGGCGGCAAACTCTTCAGGAGTGATACGCCCCACATCTTGGAGCATACGTTTCCTAGCCTCTTCTAGAGGGATTAAACCATCGCTGTACTCGCTACGAATTTGGAGCATGCGCTGCAATTTGCCTTTGTCTAGGCTATCGAATATGGGATTTGTCGGAGTCATACTTTCTTTTTTATGCTTGTGATTATTTGTTTGTGCTTGGGCTACAACACAATGTACCCACAAGACCATTACAAATGTACAGAGAATCACCTTAATAATGTAATTCTGTACGATAAAAAACATTGAGAAGAAATCGAATCTCCCCACACTCGGAACAAAAGAGAAACGACAGCCTATATTTTTTTGCACACAGGCCTAAAAGAAAATATTTCTTGGGCTAGATTTCTTCAAAAATCAGGCAATATAGCGAGGCGATTCTGGCTAGTTTTCTGTCCTTTTCTAGGCAGAAAGGGAATCCCTCTCGGGGCAAAAGAAAAATGCTGCCACCTTTCTCCCCAAAGAGAAAGATAGCAGCATTCGATTGCTTCGTACTCAGTGCGAAGTATTACTCTTCGGCACGGAACATAGGATCCCAGGGGGGAAGCATGGTAGGCTTGTCGTTCATCACAGCGCGCACCTTATCTGTAAGGTATTTCTTATCCACTACGATACGGAAAGTATAGGCATCAAACCACTCGTCCGTCATGATGAGGTGACCTTGGTGCCCCGAGGTAGCTCCCCAACTATTTTCCACCATCCATTTGGTAGGTTTGCCCGCTGCATTCAGATCCACAGCAACGAGGGTCATGGCGTGGGTCGAACCACTATCGCCGGTCTCAATACGCTCCTTTTTGTTCATATCAATGGGGTAACCTAGGATAGCTTCGTAGTCATTATAACCCAAGCTTAGTACCCCACGCTTGCTATCGAGTTCCTTGCCCACGTCGCAAGAATAATAGAGCATTGTGCTATCTTTTATGGAGGCAATGGCCATCGTCTTTAGCTCTTCGATGGGTACATTTACGTACGTCCAGTTCTTACCATCATACATGTGGCGGTCGTACTCAATCTGGTAGGTTTTGTAGTAAGGACGCGAGGGGTCGTTCATAATCATCACGTACTCGTTGCGGAGATCACGCCCAATAAACTCTTGATAGAAGCTCTTAGGTGTGTACTCTTTTGTACTGATAGCCTTGCCTTGAGCATCGCGAAGCGTGTAGGTAAACTTCGTAGGGGGCTCTCCCAAATTGAGTACCAAGAGACGATACACACTCTTGAGAATGGTTAGTTTTTGCTGCTCTAGTTGCTTTTCACTGGCCCCTTTCTCTGCAGCCTGGCGAAGGCGAATCCCCCCTTGGCGCAATACCTTAGCGATAAGAGAAGAGAGACGGCTTGTATTGTTGCTGTTGGTTGTCTCGGGCATAACTTCGCTCGGCACCACACCATACTTAGTAAGGTTGTCCGAGACGCCCGTGAACTGACCTCCGTCACCAATAGGGTTGCGGAAGAGCCAGGCTACCGTACGATCGTCGATGGGTTTCTTACGGGTATCAATAATCCCTTGGAGGAAAAGATTGGATTTCTCCAGCTGATCCCAAAAGAAAGAATAGTTATGCGAGAAGAAGAACTCGCCTGCATTATTCTTTTGCATTAGCTCGGCACGGAGCACATTCAGACCGGTAAAGAGCCAGCAACGTCCGCTCTGCTTTTGGTCGGCGATGCCTCGGCTCGCAACTCGGTTAGAGAATTCCCCTGTAGGATAGTCCTTGGGAGCGGCACTGGTAAGCACCATTCCATTGGCTTGGATTGCATTGAGGAGAGCACGATTGGCAGGGCTTTGATCAAACCCTGAGCGGATAGTAGAGAGATCTTGCTCGGTAAGACCGCCCTTGCCCACTTGAGCTGCAACCGGCAGAGAAAGCGTGAAAGCTAACGCCAGCGATAGCGAGGTGAGTAGATTTTTTTTCATTGTTCTATTATTTCTATTTGGATTGTTTATTTACAAGACAGCAAAGCGCACAACGCGAGCTTTTCGGCTCTTAGGGTCGCTGATGAGTACGGAGTAAATGCCCGGGGCATAGCGTTCACCACTCGAGGAGCGCACGGTAAGCGGATACTCGTTCCCCGTGGCAACGGCACTATGTACTAAGCCTCCCTGAGCGTTGGTAACACGCAACTCCATACCGGTATTGAGCCCTGTAATGGTGACTAAGTCCGGGTCTTCGGGGCGCAGGGGATTGGGGTACACATGAATAGAGCTCAAGGACTCTTCGGTCGTATCGAAGTTGCCTGTTTGCAAGGTAATCAGACCTTCGGAAGTGCCGATATAGAGCAACCCCGTAGCATTGTCAAGCGAGAGGGTATTTATATTGTTGCTTAGGAGTGGAGTATCTTCAGCGCGATAGTGAGCCAATATTTTGGTACCATCACTACTGAGCAAATAGAGACCGTCGCTTGCCGTTCCCACCCATTTGTTGTTAAGTCTGTCTACAGCAAGGGCATTGATACGGACGTTATCAAGAACGTAGTATAGATTAGGCTCTACCCCTCCTACGGGACGAGAAGCCACGGGAGAGGCGGCTTTATGCACACGAGTGGGGGCGTTTACAATGATGGGACCCTTGTCCGAACCCAACCAAAGGGCCCCCTCTCTATCAAGAGCCATGCAGTAAAAAGTGCGCGTGGCAATACTCTTTCCCGAGCGATCGACAAACTGAGAAATACTACGAATCACGTCATCGGCTGTATTATCGGGGGTGCCGTTTATATCTACAATTACCACACCCGTTCTATCGCCATGCACGATTGTACACCAAACAATATCCCCGGGAAGTACGAGGGAGGGGCCAAAAGCATTGGCATCACGCACACTCATTTCTAGGAACTTATGCCAATTGCCCTTAGCATCGAGGTAGACAACATTTTCGGAAACAGAGCCTTGGAACATCCAAAGCCCTCCTTTCGAGTCGAAAGACAGGCTCCCCACTCGTACAAAAGTATTGCTGTAGGGTTTATTGGGGAGGGCACTTGAGAGGGGACTATTCTCCAACGAATATTGCTGTACCAGCTCATCATTACGAAACTCCAGCAGACCTTCGCCCCAAGTGCTGGCAAAAAAGTGCTTAGGATCGCGAGGGTCTACGGCTAAGGAAACCACGTCGTAGTACTGAGGTTTTACCCGGTCTTGTATCTCTTCCTTAGTAATCTTGATCCAAGGATGTACTCGATCTTGTATCTTAATGCACCCCGGGATACGGTTACGGTCGCCTCCTCTCCCTCCGGAGACGGCGTAAAATCGTCCTCCGGATAGCACGGTATAAAAATAATTATTATCCCAAGGGCTATCGTATTGCGGCTTCCACTCTTCGCCACTCGCATCAGTCCCTGAGAGTGTGAGGCGCTCTATTCTGTTCGAAGCTGCGAGCCAAAGCTCCGTGGGGAGGCCTGCCGTGGCAAAGTCGGCGAGGTTAGCCAGGGGAGAAAGGACGCGTGGCTCCTGTTTTTCATCAAGGAGAATGAGTTGATTCGCTCCCTGTGCCAACGTCGTTTTGTGATCCCTAAGTAGATTCTCAATCCCCGAATAGAAAAGAGTGGCAGCCCCTTCTCCTTTTGGGAGGCGGTAGAGAGAACCGTCTTTGTGCAACAGAAGCAAATCCCCCTGATAGGTTGCAATCTGTAGTAATTGAGTCGCATTATGGGGGAGGTCTACGCGCTTCCACTCAGAGGGGTCTTGCAAATTACGCGTCTCATCGCCTCGAAATAGCGAGCCATCGGGGCGTAAAGCGTACAGAATGCTTCCCAGCTGAGCAACATCTCGCACCTCAGTACCCAAAAAGTAGGTGGCCTCTATGTGGGCGCGCTCCAGCGTCACTCGGGAGATACCAAAGCCTCCGGCAAGATACACTTTGTCCTCAGCACCAACAAGGCGGTAGAGCTTCTTGTCTGCCAAGCGGTAGTTATCGTACAATGCCGTATTGCTCACAACCCCTTGGGGCGAGAGCACATCCATTTTACCGGATAGATAGTATATGAATAGTCGCTGCGCCGAGGCTTCGTAGTAGATGGTAGAGATACGATTATCTGTTAGTCCATCCGCATGGCTATAGAGGTGTACGCGGTCGGGGCGTTTCTTCTCAATACCAAAAAGACTGCCATTGGCAACAAGGTAAACATGGGTCGGGGTATCCTCTATTTGCTCATAGTGATTCATGGCAAGGATCGGCTGCCAAAGAGCCTCCTGAGCGGCAAGGGGGAGTAGCGACACAACCCAAACGCCCAAAGCTAGGGCAAGACGAAGTAATAGCTTCATAGGGGATATTGTTTGAGGTATTGACTAAAGGCGGTTATGGCGCGCGCTCGGTGGCTCATGGCATTCTTCTCATGCTCCGTCATTTGGGCAAAGGTTCTTTCCTCCCCTTCCGGCACAAAAAGAGCATCGTACCCGAAGCCCGCCTCTCCGCGCTCTTCTAGTATGATCGTCCCCTCTACGCATCCCTCAAAAAGATGCTCGGCACCGGCGGCATCAATATAGGCAACCACAGTACGAAAACGAGCTTTGTAAGGAGGAGAGAAAGAGCGAAGATCCTCCACCAACTTCTGCCGATTGGCAGCATCGTTGTGCGCCTCTCCGGCATATCGCGCCGAGTGAACTCCGGGAGCTCCTCCCAGACAATCGACTTCGAGCCCTGTATCATCGGCAATCGTAGGGAGCTGAGAAAGGCGATGGGCATCGCGCACCTTTATAAGGGCATTCCCCTCAAGGGTAGGGGCATCTTCCACAGGGTTGCTCTGCACCCCGGCCTCTGCCAGACTGATTAGAGCGCATCGCTCTTGCAAGATTTGGCGCACCTCTGCGAGCTTGTGCGTATTATTCGTAGCGAAAAGTAGTTTTTCCATTATCTTTGTGAGTGTAGAGTTCCTAAACTCCACACAGGTAGCAAAATTAGCAAGATGGCAGATATTATCCAAATACAGGAGCTATGTTTATCTCTTCCGGGCGTGGAAGAATGTTTCCCTTTTGACGAAACAACGCTCGTTTTTAAGGTAAGTGGAAAGATGTTTGCCCTTATTCCCCTAGAGAAAGATCCCCAAATGATGGTCAAGTGCGACCCCGATCTCGCCGAAGAGTGGCGGCTCCGATTTGAGGAGGTAGAGCCTGCATTTCACATGAATAAGAAGCATTGGAATAGTGTTATTTTAGGGGGGACGCTCTCTTGGGAGCGAGTAGAAAAGATGCTCCTACACAGCTACTATCTTGTAGTACAAGGGCTACCCAAGAGACTTCGCTGCACACTTACCCTACCGGATTCCCTCGCAGATTATGCCCACCCTCAGCTTTAGCGTACTATCCCCCACCTCACCCGTAGAGAGCACCTACACCTACCTCTACGATTGGGCTGCACAACACCCTCAAGACCCGAACGCCTATGTGCTAGAGGTGCCCTACCAATCGGCAGGGCGCGGTCAGCAGGGGAACTCATGGTACTCCTCGGAGGGGAAAAATCTTTTACCCTCCTTTCTCGTTCGCTTTCCTCACTTCTATGCCCCCATGGCTTGGGCAGTCTCGGAGCTTACAGCACTCGCCGTTTGGGAGGCTGTAGCCCCTCTCGTGCCATCTCCAGAGCTATTGCGCATCAAGTGGCCCAATGATATTTACTACGGAGAGCGCAAACTTGCAGGCATATTGGTAGGGCATTCGTTTTCAGAAATGCGCATCAATTATAGCATCGTAGGGGTAGGGCTTAATGTCAATGAGCGTACATTCCCCTCCGACCTCCCCAACCCTATATCCCTTTATCAGATAGTTGGGAAAGAGCTAGACCTCTCTCTCGTACGCTCCCTCCTCTACCAATCGATGGAGCAACGCCTAGGGGAGATTGCCACGCTCGCCCCCACGCTCAATATGTATCACCTCGACTACCTCGAGAGGCTCTATAAGCGCGACGAACAAGCCTCCTTCCGTAACGCCCAAACCGGACGGGAATTTGTAGGAATAATACGCGATGTACAACCCAATGGACTCCTTGTGATGATGGTAGAAGATGGGCTCAAACACTTCGCCTTTAAGGAGATAGAATATGTTCACAACCTCTAGCAATACACTCTCACAGCGGGAGAAAAAACTCATTGTAGCCCTACAGCAAGTCAAAGTGCGCCGTGCAGAGGGGCTTTTTGTGGCAGAGGGGCCCAAACTTATAGGGGAGCTCCTCGCTACCTTTCCTTGCCGATTGCTGGTTACGACCCCCTCATTCCTCCCTCTTGTGGAGAGCTTAGGACAGATCCAACGAATAGTACTATTGCCCGAGGAATACGACTTTAGTTCCCTTAGCACACTGCGTACTCCGCGCCCCATGATCGCCTTGCTAGAGCTCCCAACTCCCCCCTCGACCTCTACCATTACCACTCCCAGTCTTTTGCTTGATAACGTACAAGACCCCGGTAATGTAGGCTCCATCCTCCGCACGGCCGATTGGTTTGGCTGCCGATCTATATTTACTACAGAGGGTACAGCAGACCCCTTTTCGCCTAAGGTGGTACAGGCAACTATGGGCGCCTTAGCGAGAGTCAAGGTGACGCCGGTAGCCGACATCCATTCCCTACTCGGGCAAGCTCATAGGGATGGCGTTGCTATTTTGGGCACATTCTTAGAGGGCGAAGATATTCTCGCTCACCACAGCACGCCCCTTTTCTCCTCCCCTTATCTTTTAATCATGGGCAACGAAGGGCAGGGCATCTCCCCCACTGTTGCTCAATATGTAACCCAACGTCTTACTATCCCCCCCTCTTCTCCGGACGGCAAACAGGTAGAAAGCCTCAACGTTGCTGCCGCTACCGCTATTGTATTGGCATGCCTGCACCATCACTAACTTCTCCCTCTATGAACAAAACAATCAAGCACGACCAAGGCTATATAGAGATCCGTGGGAATCGTGTCAATAACCTAAAGAACATTGATCTCTCCATACCCAGAGGGAAACTCACCGTTATATCGGGAGTTAGTGGATCGGGGAAAAGCTCTCTTGCTTTTGATACGCTCTACGCCGAGGGGCAACGAAGATATGTAGAGAGTCTATCGAGCTATGCGCGCCAATTCCTAGACAGAATGCCCAAGCCCGACTGCGACTTTATCCGCTACATACCGCCAGCCGTGGCTATACAGCAGCGCGTAATCAGCCGCAATCCACGTAGTACCGTGGGAACAAGTACGGAGATCTACGACTATCTAAAGATGCTTTTTGCGCGCTTTGGTAAGACCATTTCTCCCATCTCCGGCACCGAGGTCAAAAAACATACTCCCCACGATGTAGTAAAAGCGGTGGGCACCCTCCCCGAGGGAACTCGCATCTACATAGTGGCTCCTCTAGAGGAGCGCGGCGAGGCTCTTACGAGCCGACTCCAAATCTACCAAAGCTCCGGATTCAGTCGAGTTTGGAGCAAAAAAGAGGGCGTGGTACGCCTAGGAGATTTTTCTTCTAGTGAGGGAGAAGAGGCTCTCCACCTCGTAGTGGATCGAATGTCGGTGCGACATGCCGATGGTGCCTTCGAAACTCGACTTGCTGACTCGGTGGAGATTGCCTTTTACGAAGGCCACGGAGCTTGCAGCATCGTTGCGGAAGGAGAGAATCCCGTCAAACTAGACTTTAGCAACCGACTAGAAGCAGACGGAATCACCTTTGCCGAGCCTAGCCCCGATCTCTTCGACTTTAACAATGCCACAGGAGCCTGCCCCGAATGCGAAGGGTACGGAAAAATCCTCGGCTTATCGCCCAACTTGATTATCCCCAATCCCTCACTCTCCATCTACGAAGACGCCGTTGCCTGCTGGATTGGGCCCCAATCCTCCCTCTGGAAAAAGGAGTTTATGGCTCTTGCCAGTAAGGAAGACTTCCCCATCCACACGCCTTATAAAGACCTTAGCGAGGAGCAACAGCGGCAGGTTTGGCGAGGATTCTACCATGAGCAATACCAGGAATATGTGGGTATTAACAGCTACTTCAAGATGCTGGAGAAGGAGCGGTACAAAGTGCAAAACAGGGTACGACTTGCCCACTTTAGGGGAAAAACGATCTGCCCTTCGTGCGGAGGGAGGCGACTACGCCCCGAGGCATTATATGTGCAATTTGAGGGAAAAACAATCGACCGAATTACCCAACTCTCTATCCTAGATGCTCGGAACTTCTTCGAGGGGATCACACTACCCGAAGCTCAAGCCAAAGCCGCGGAGCGACTTCTTTACGAGATACGAAGCCGACTACAAGTACTCTGCGACGTGGGGGTAGAGTACCTCACCTTAGATCGTCTCTCCAATACCCTCTCGGGAGGAGAAAGCCAACGTATCACCCTCTCTACTCGGCTAGGGAGCAACCTCTACGGAGCTATGTACGTACTCGACGAGCCTAGCATAGGATTACACGAGCGCGATACAGAGCGACTCATCGGGGTGGTAGAGCGTCTGCGCGATGCCGGCAATACCATTGTGGTGGTGGAGCATGACGAGAAGATGATTTGTGCAGCAGATACGCTCGTAGACATCGGGCCCGATGCAGGCATTCATGGGGGAGAAGTGATCTATGTAGGCTCCCCAAAAACCATAACAAAAGAGACCCCGGGGTACACTGCCGGGTATTTATCCGGACGGCTTTCCATCCCCATCCCCACAACACGTCGCGCCTACAAACACCATATCACCATACACAACGCTCAGAAAAACAATCTGCAAAACCTAACCCTCGACCTCCCTCTCGGGGTCTTGGCCGTAGTAACCGGCATTAGTGGCTCGGGCAAGAGTACCCTAGTACGCGACGTACTCTACGAAGATCTCCGGCACTACTTCGATACACACGAACCGGGTTCTCTCTCGGGCGATCTCAAGAGATTGAAAGCCGTAGAATACGTAGATCAGAATATGGCAGGGCGCAATGCGCGAAGTAACCCTGCTACCTTTATCGGTGCTTTTGACTCGATCCGTGAGCTGTATAGTCGCCTACCGCTCTCTCGCCAGATGGGCTACAAGCCCTCCTTCTTTAGCTTCAACAACAAGAATGGAGGCCGCTGTGAGGAGTGCAAAGGAGAGGGGACTATTGCGGTGGAAATGCAGTTTATGGCAGACCTCATCCTTACCTGCGATACCTGTGGAGGCAAGCGCTTCAAACGAGAGATTTTGGAGGTGGAATACCATGGAGTCAACATCAGCGATCTCCTTACGATGAGCATATCCGAAGCCGTTGCTTTCTTCCAACAATACCCCGAAGAAGAGTATACCAAAGCTATTGTCTCTCGCCTCAAAGAGCTCGAAGAGGTAGGCCTAGGATATGTGCAAATGGGGCAGAGTTGCTCTACGCTATCGGGGGGAGAAAACCAGCGTCTAAAGCTCGCCTACTACCTAGCACAACGCACGGTAGACCCCACGCTGTTCATCTTCGACGAACCCACTACAGGACTACACTTTCACGACATCTCTCGCCTACTCCACTCCCTGCAAGCCCTTATAGAGAAAGGGCATTCCGTACTTATCATTGAGCATAATCTGGAGATTATCAAGTGTGCCGACTACGTTATAGACCTCGGCCCTGAGGGGGGAGCAAAAGGCGGATTACTCATGGCATGCGGCACTCCTGAGGAGGTAGCAGCCTCGCCTCAGTCTATTACAGGGCAATATCTACGAGAAAAACTACAACCCCTATGCCCCTAAAGAAGAAAACAACACCCGAGAAGCTATTTTACTCCCCCCACGAGGTTTGCGAACTTATCGGGGAGGACGTGCACACGCTCTACTATTGGGAAGATACCTTTGGGCTCTCCATCGAAAGAAGCCGAGGCGGGCACCGACGCTACACGCCGCAAAACATAGAGACGTTGCGACTGATTCATTTTCTCATCCGCGAGAGAAAGTTTACCAGCGATGGCGTAAAACATTACCTCCAGAACCCCAATAAAGAGGAAAACAAACGCAAGGTAATAGAGCAACTGCGCATCTCCCTAAACGAGGTGGAGGGGCTACTCAAAGCCTTCAACGCCTATCGCCTATCCCAAGGCAGCGTACACCACGACTCCAACGACGAGCCATTCGAATAAAAAGAGAGAGCCATCCGCACTCCCTCGGGTGCTCAACTTAGAGAACGGAATAAGTGGGCAAGAAAAAAGCGCACGAGCTGTAACAAAACAACTCGTGCGCTAAATCTTTTTGATTTCTAGGCTAAACCAAGAAAAATATCAGCTATGTTTGCGCCCATTTTAGGGCAGAAAATCAAACGAAATTAGCCGGAATATTAGTGAGGTAACACCCCATTTTTTACGAAGACCTTATGGAGTTTGTCTATCGCAAAGTCCAGTTGTTCCTTTGTATGCGTAGCCATAAGGCTGAAACGGATAAGGGTATCCTCAGGCGCTACTGCCGGAGAAACAACAGGATTTACGAACACTCCTTCTTCGAAAACATCGCGTGTAATGCAGAAGGTAGCTTCGTTGTTACGGATAAAGAGGGGAATAATGGGGGTAGAAGTATTACCAATTTCAAACCCTAGAGCACGGAAACGCTCGAGGGCATACCTCGTAAGCTCCCAGAGATGATCCAAACGCTCAGGTTCGCTAAGCATAATATCTAGAGCCGCTCCGGCTGCTGCGGTAGAGGCAGGCGTACAACTTGCACTAAAGATATAGCTACGAGCATGGTGGCGAAGGTAGTTAATCAGGATTTTGTCTCCGGCAATAAACCCTCCCAAGGAAGCGAACGACTTGCTGAATGTACCCATGATGAGATCTACCTTATCGGTGAGTCCGTAGTGGTTGCACACCCCACGACCATTTTGCCCCAGTACCCCAAAGCCATGTGCCTCGTCCACCATTACGGTGGCATTGTAGCGCTCTGCAAGTTTTACAATCTCAGGGAGGTTACATACATCCCCTTCCATAGAAAACACACCATCCACGATGATAAGTTTCACCTTATCGGGGGCACACTGAGCTAGGCGACGCTCGAGCGAAGCCATATCATTATGGCGGAATTTAAACGACTTGGCAAAGGAGAGACGGATCCCCTCGATAATGGAAGCATGATCCAATTCATCCCAAATTATATAGTCTTCTCTACCTAGAAGACAAGATATAACCCCGAGATTAACTTGGAAACCCGTAGAGAATATAATGGCATCATCTTTGCCCACAAACTGAGCCAATCGCTGCTCCAACTCAAGGTGAGAGTCGAGCGTCCCATTAAGGAAACGACTGCCGGCACACCCCGTTCCATACTTCTCTGTTGCAGCAATAGCAGCTTCTTTGAGTTTGGGGTGGTTGGTCAAGCCCAGATAGGCATTAGAGCCAAACATGAGCACACGACGGCCATCAATAATCACCTCTGTATCTTGCTCGGACTCAATTTTTCGGAAATAAGGGTAGATACCCTTGGCTTGTGCCTCCTGAGGGGCAGTGTAGTGTGCTAATTTCTCCTGAAGTAGGTGCATATAGAGAGATTAATTTGCTTTCTATTTGGATATAGGCATGGCGTCTCGGGAGGGAATCGCGTTTTGCAAGCAACAAGAGCCTGCATCGACATTTTGTAGTACCTCCTCTTGCTTTAAGCCATTATGCTGCAAAGACTCAAGGAAGTCCTTATCGGACTCAATCGCCTCTAGAGCGAGCTTGGCAGCTCCTTGCTCCGATCCCTTTTTGGTGGAGCCTTTGCTGTGCCCCATAGGCTGGTTGTCTATGAATACTTGTGAGACGAAATAACCGCGTGGCCCCGGAGCATGTGCGATAAGACGGAACTCTACCGTACACTTGTGCTTGAGCCCCCACTCGATAAGTTTATTCTTGAAATTGGTTCCGAGATCGGGCTGCGTCTCACGGATTTCTCGATAAATCCCGAGCATCTTGTGATTGACGAACTGATGGGCGAAGTCGAATCCTCGATCTAAATATATCGCGCCCACGATCGCCTCAAGGGCATTTCCCGGCGCATCCTTCGCCAGAAAATTTTCACTCGAGTGCTGTATCAATCCATCTATGCCCATACGTTTGGCAATGGTATCCCCTATTTTGCGAGAGACAATCTTGGCTTTTTGCTCCGACAAAGCCCCCACAGGGCTATTGGGATAGGTGCGATAGAGTGTCTCGGAAACCACTGCGCCAATAATACTGTCTCCTAGGAATTCTAGTCGATCGTTATTGTCGTTGTATGTCGTTTTGCTCCGCCCGGCAGCCCGCTTACCGCCATTACCCGAAGCTGTGGTAGAGGGGTCAATAAGAGCCAAACGGTAGTATTCTTTGTCGCGGATGGCAAATCCTAGGATCTGCTCCAGCGTCTTCCAGTCCGGCTCGAGCCTCTTTTTCTTCTTCTTCGTAAGTGCGGGGAGGAATCGTGAGAGAAGGGCAGAGAAAAGCATGTGTAGACAGTAAAATTCGGCTACGTATCCCTTGTTAGTTGGCTAATGTAGAGAGTGTGGTGATGCTAAAAGTAAATAGGAATATCACAAAACAAGAGGGATACCCAAAGTAACTCAATCCGGCAACAAAGCGGTTAAAGCCACTCTCTGAGTATCCCTCTTTAATAGTGATAATTACGACATTGCGCGCTTCTCCTTAAAAAGAAATCTGAAGTTATTTACCAACGTATTTCTTGAAAAGAACGCAAGCATTGTGCCCACCAAAGCCAAATGTATTAGACATGGCAGCACGCACGGTGCGGTGGCAAGGCTTGTCGAATGTGTAGTTGAGTGCAGGGAATTCCGGGTCCTCATCGTCCGGCTGATGGTTAATCGTGGGAGGAACCACATCCTCACAAACCGACTTCACAGCCACAAGGGCTTCGAGAGCTCCCGTAGCACCTAAGAGGTGACCCGTCATCGACTTTGTAGAACTGATGTTGAGCTTTTTAGCTTCATCACCAAAAACAGCCGTGATGGCCTTCACTTCGCTAATGTCTCCTACGGGCGTGCTCGTTCCGTGCACGTTGATGTAATCTACATCACCAGGCTTGAGGTTTGCATCCTCTAGCGTGCGCTGCATCACGAGCTTTGCGCCAAGCCCCTCGGGGTGGCTCGCTGTGAGGTGATGTGCATCCGCAGAGAGACCAAAGCCTCCAAACTCGGCATAGATCTTAGCTCCACGAGCCAAAGCATGCTCTAGCTCTTCGAGGATTAAGATACTACTCCCCTCCCCTAGGACAAAGCCATCGCGGCTCTTACTAAAGGGACGGCTCGCTGTCTCAGGGCTATCATTGCGCGTAGAGAGGGCATTCATAGCATTGAATCCACCAATACCGGCAATGGTAACAGCCGCTTCGCTACCCCCGGCTACCATTACATCTGCCTTACCAAGACGAATCATGATAGCGGCATCTATGATAGCATTGGTAGACGAGGCACAAGCCGAAGCTACCGAGTAGTTGGGACCATTAAAGCCGTATTGAATAGAAACAAGCCCCGCAGCAATATCCGAGATCATCTTGGGGATGAAAAACGGATTGAAGCGCGGTCCCTTCTCGGGGCTATAGTCCATCACCTCCTGCTCAAAGGTCTCGAGACCTCCGATACCGGCTGAGATGATTACCCCTACACGCTCAAGATCTGTCTTCTCGAGGTCGAGACCAGAATCTTCGAGAGCCTCTTTGGCAGTAACCAAAGCGAACTGTGTGTAGCGGTCGTAGCGGCGAGCTTCTTTGCGATCGAAGTGATCGTTGGGATTAAATCCCTTCACTTCGCAAGCAAACTGCGTCTTAAACTGAGACGCATCGAAGAGGGTGATAGGACCGGCACCGCTCTTCCCCTGGAGGAGACTTTCCCACGTCTCAGACACACTATTACCCACCGGGGTAAGTGCTCCAAGACCCGTGACAACAACTCTCTTAAACTCCATGGCGAGATTAAGCCTTGTGACTTTCGATGTAGTTGATAGCGTCGCCTACAGTCTTGATAGTCTGAGCTTCTTCGTCGGGGATCGTCATATCGAATTCCTTTTCGAAGCCCATCATGAGTTCTACAGTATCGAGAGAGTCTGCACCAAGGTCGTTGGCGAAACTTGCCTCACGGGTTACTTCACTAGCATCTACACCAAGTTTGTCTACGATGAGTTCGATTACTTTTGCTTCAATTTCGTTCATTGTCTTACTCTATTAGAGGGTTTATACTATTTATTTTGGGTGCAAAAATCGCGCGTTTCGCACTATCTTTGCAGCAAAGATAGGTATTACTACCTAGGAACTCGATCCTCTTTGCGAGGGCAAATATACAATGTTTCTGCACAACACAATACAGTTTGTGCGGATTTTTGACTAAAAAAGAATGATACGAATAGCAATACTCGCTAGCGGTAATGGCTCGAATGCAGAAAATTTGATCCTGCAACAGCCCTCCGAACTGCTCCAATACCCTCTAATTATTACGGACAATGCACAAGCCGGAGTGCTCCAAAGAGCCGAAAGATTGGGAGTAGCTGCTCATGTTTTTAGTCGTGCCGACTTCCGCGAAGGCACCGCCGTATTGCAACTGCTGCAAGATGAGAAAATCGATGCCATTGTGCTGGCAGGCTTCCTCTCTCGCATACCTCAAAATATTGTAGAGCACTATCCCTCACGCATTATCAACATACACCCGGCCCTCTTGCCGCGCTTTGGGGGAAAAGGAATGTATGGGCACTTCGTGCACGAGGCCGTACTGGCAGCAGGAGAAGTAGTCTCGGGCATTACTATTCATTACGTGGATGCTGAATACGACCATGGGAGTACGCTATGCCAAGCGACCTGCCCCGTCTACCCCTCGGTAGACACCCCCGACTCGCTTGCCGAGCGCATTCATCACTTAGAGCACCTATACTACCCTGTGGCAGTACGACAGATGGTACAACGGATGAAGGAGGAGATATGACCAAGAAAGAGCGTTTTGAGGGGATATTGGCGTGGTTCGGAGAAAACATGCCTGTGGCGGAGACAGAACTGCACTACCGGTCACCTTACGAACTGCTGGTAGCTGTAATGCTCTCTGCACAATGCACCGATAAGCGAGTTAATATAGTCACCCCGGCTCTCTTTACCGCACTACCCACGGTAGAGGCAATGGCGCAAGCGAGCCAAGAGGAGATACTCGCTCTTATCAAAAGCATCAGCTACCCCAACAGCAAAGCAGAGCACCTAAGCAAAATGGCACAGAGAGTGGTGCAAACATTTGGAGGCTCCATCCCTGCCACTCGTGAGGAGCTAATGACCCTCCCCGGGGTAGGACGCAAAACAGCCAACGTGATCCTTGCCGTTCTCTACAACCAGCCGACAATGGCCGTTGACACCCATGTATTCAGGGTCTCGGAGCGTATAGGACTAACGACCCGTGCCAAAACGCCCCTTGATACGGAGCTAACCCTCGTGCGTTATATCCCTCCCGAGCTCATCCCCAAGGCGCACCATTGGCTCATCTTACACGGCCGGTATGTCTGCTTGGCACGCTCGCCCAAATGCTCTTCTTGCGGCATTACCTCTTGGTGCCGCTATGCACAGAAAAATAATCTCACCACAAACAAATAAAACACCCTACAATGAAGCGACTCAAACTCTCCTCTTGCTGTGCAACTCTTGCACTACTTATTCTTTCCCTGCTCCCCGGTTGTGGTAAGAAAACCTCTAAGGAAAAAGATAAGAATCCCGACCGACAACAGTTCTCCCTCGGCGTAATGGCCTCGGTCGATTACCTACCCTTTGCGGTGGCGCTAGACAAAGGCATATACGACTCTCTGGGGCTGGATCTCCGGCTTGAGCACTTTTTTTCTCCCGTAGAGCGCGACGCTGCGCTACAAGGTGGGGTACTAGACGGTGCCGTTACAGACTACACCTCTGCCGCTCTCCTCAATGCCGCCCAACTGCCCATTGTGCTAGACATGAAATGCGATGGAGCCTTTCGCCTCATCGTTGGGCAGGGCAAATCGATCTCCTCTTTGCAAGACCTCAAAGGCAAGAAGCTGGCGCTTAGCAGCAACACGGTGATTGAGTACACAACCGACAAACTGCTGGCTCAGGCTGGGATTGCACCGGAAGAGGTGGAGAAAGTAGAGATCGTAAAAATCCCCCTCCGCCTAGAGATGCTCCGCAACGGAGAGGTAGACGCGGCCGTTTTGCCCGAGCCTTTTGCCACCATGGCGCTAGAGAGCGGGCTCACCTCCCTTATTTCCACAAAAGAACTGGGTATTAACCTTACGGGGATTGCCCTCACACGCGAGGCTAGCGAACGCAAAGAGGCGGTAAACTTACTGCATCAAGGATACAACCTCGGGGTGCAATACATGCAACAACACCCTAGAGAAGAGTGGGTAAAAGTACTTATTGACGAGCTTGGTATCTCCGAGACGGCAGCTCTAGCCATGGAGCTACCCGACTTCACTCCCGTAGCGACCCCCACCCCTCAAGAGCTAGAAGAGATGAACCGATGGCTCAAGAGTAAAAAACTTGTGGACGAGGGCTACTCCACCCAACAGCTCTTTCCATAATCCCCAATACCCATCCCTGTATGGAGGCTCTCACCGCCCAGCACCTCTCCCTCTCCTACGGCCATGGTACCAACAGTACCTTGGCTGTAGAGGATATAAACCTCAGAATTCCTCGGGGGGAAATCTGTGCTTTGGCAGGTTCTTCGGGCAGTGGTAAGTCTTCCCTTATGCGTGTTTTCGCAGGACTAATGCCCCCCACCCAAGGAGTTGTACAGATTTTTGGAGAGGCCCCCAACCCCAAGCGCCATCGTTTGGCATTTGTTCCTCAGAACTATGGCCTCCTAGCATGGAAGAGAGTACGGGAGAATATCCTGCTACCGGCTCACCTTGGGCACGACATTGTAGACACAGATTTTTTTGAGGAAATTGTGCAAGTGCTGGGACTAGCCGACCTCTTAAAGCGTTACCCTCAAACCCTTAGTGGAGGGGAGCGGCAGAGGGTTGCTTTGGCGAGAGCCTTTGTGATGAAGCCCGATCTTCTGCTCCTAGATGAGCCCTTCTCCGCCCTTGATATGGCAACAGCAGAGCGCAGCTATGCTCTATTTCGCAGTCTGCTCGCAGAGTTCCCCACTACTTGCCTCTTTGTAACACATAACCCAAGAGAGGCAGCACTGCTTGCCGATCACGTTCTACTCATAGGGGGGAAGCCGGGGAAAATTATTGCCGACCTACATGATCCCTCGGAGCAGGAGATCCGTAACATCTTGACCAAGCTAGCCTAACCCTCATGCCCAATCAGTCTCTTTTTGCTCGTTTAGGATACATCCTCTTGGGGGCATTGTTGCTTCACCTTCTTTGGGCTACCCTTTCCCTTGCAATGCAGAAGGCTCTCCTCCCCTCCCCTTGGGCTGTGTATGCCCACATGCCTACGGCTTGGCAAGAGGGTATGGCCGGGCACCTCATGGCTAGCCTTGGCCGCATTGGGGTAGGGCTTGCTCTCGCCCTCCTTATCGCCCTCATCATTGCCCTTGCCATGCACCGCTACCGGCACTTTGGCAAGGTTTTCGATGCCTTTATCTACTTTTCCTACCCCATTCCCAAGCTTGCTTTGCTTCCTGTTGTCATGCTCTTGGGGGGACTTGGTGAGGGCACAAAAATTATCATGATCCTCCTAATCGTGCTCTTCCAGCTCATAGTTTCTCTACGCGATGCTCTTGCTGCCATCCCCAAAGACAACTACATTGTGATGCATTCACTCGGGGCTTCGCCGACGGCCATGCTGCGCCATCTTTTACTACCGGCTCTTGTGCCTGCCCTGCTTTCGGCTCTGCGCATAGCCATAGGCACCGCTGTCTCTGTACTCTTTGTTACGGAGACATACGGCACCTCGCGGGGTATGGGGTACTATATAGTTAATGCTTGGATGCGAGTAGACTACCTCGATATGTATGCCGGCATCGCCTTCTTAGGAGCTACGGGCTTCCTACTTTTTGTGCTCACCGACTGCGCGGAGTATCTCTTAGCCCCTTGGCGACGCGCTCAGTAGAAGTAGCCTTACCCTTCTATTCTGGGGGAGAAGTCTCCCCTGCCACCTTCTCATTGACTCGGCGGTAAAGTTCCTCGATATTCTCATCTCGATGCTCCAAAAAGAACACCTGATTGCAGTCCGCAAGCCTCTGATGCAGCTGATGCAGTACAATTTTCTGCGGTAGAGTAATCCCCGAGAAGAATATCGTGACAATCTTCTTAAGTTCGGGGAATAATTTCACTACCTCTTCACGCCCTTTTTCCGTAATGGAGACATAGAAGCTCCTATGATCCTCTTCGTTTACGTGCTGCTCTATAAGCCCGCGACGTAAGAGCCGATTGATTACCTCCGTACCGCTTGTTTTCTCCATCACATTGAGATTGTTTAGCTCGGTCTTGGTCATCATGGGTATCCTCAAAAGGCAAACCAAATAGGTATAATCATCCATCGTAATAACCGACTTATTGGAGCGCAAAGCCTTCCTAAAATACCCCCGCATGTAGCGGAATAGGTGGCTAATCTCGCGCGCCATGGCAGCCTCAAGGAGCACCTCATCTTGCTCTGTTTTTGGGACTTCTTGCCCCCCAGGCAAGCGATCGGCTCGGTAGCGTACTCGCTCACTCAGAAAGGCGGAAAAAGAGGCGAGATCCGTCTCTTCCCCCTCGGGACAGATGGCTCCGTATGCCTCCAGTTCGGGTAAAAGTTGCGCTATCAACTGGTATGAGTTCATGGGATATTGGGGTAAAAAGGGGAGAATTACTTTTTAGTGAATTTCTTTTTCGACTTCTTCTTATTGGTGGGTTTGCGGTTCGTATCCTTCTTGTCCTTAGCAGGAGTAGAAGGCGTTTTGGGCTGCTCTACCTTTTGTTTGGCTAGATACTCTTGATAGTAGGGCAGAGCCTTGGGTAGGTACTCCCCAATAGCTTTGATACGATTAGCATCGCTGGGGTGGGTACTTAATAGCTCCGAAGTAGAGCCTCCGCCCTGCTGTGCCATTTTCTTCCAGAAGCTGATTGCCTGCTCGGGGTTATAGCCCGCCATAGCCATAAATACGAGTCCTATTTGGTCAGCTTCGTGCTCCTGCTTACGGCTATAGGGTAGCGAAACAAGCACTTGCGATCCCAAGCCGTAAGCCTGTTGTATCACGGTATTGGTGATAGCGGAGGTAGAACCAACGGCAGAGACAAGCACACGCCCACCCATCTGACGCAGGATCTCGGTGCTGAGTCGCTCATTGCTATGGCGAGCAATAGCGTGACTTACCTCGTGCGATACGACCGTAGCCAGTTCGTCGTCGGTAGCACATAGAGGCAAAATACCGGTATAGATAACAATCTTTCCGCCCGGCATGCAGAAAGCATTGACGCGCCTGTCTGCAATTACCGTAAACTCCCACTTCATCTGCTGGGCAAGGTCGTTAAGGTTATTCTTGCGGAGGTAGCTGGTGGCAGCATCGGCAACGCGCTGGCACACCTCCCTCACTCGCTCTACCTGTTTAGGGTCGTCGCTGTGGGGCATCTGCCGCACATACTCGGTGTATTGGGCGGCACTCTGTGCTATGATTTGGGATTCCGGAACAAGATTAAGCGACTTCCTCCCCGAGATAGGCACCGTACCACAAGCTACCCAAAGCAGAGGAAACGCTAGAGATAAGAGGAGTCGAAGCGAAAAAGTGCGCTGATGTAAGTTCATAGTGTTGTCTATTGTTTATGATTGTTTTTGTCTGATTCTTTTTTCTCCTCATGGATAAACTCCAGATACTCCACGAGCCTTCTCTCCGCCGCCCCGGTAACCTGGGGGGTATAGAAGTGTTGCCCACGCGCCTCCGAGGGGAGGTACTCTTGTAGCACATAGTGCTTGTCGTAGTCATGAGGATATTTATAATCCACTCCATACCCCAAGTCTCCCATCAGCTGAGTGGGAGCATTGCGGAGGTGGAGCGGTACGGGTAGGTTGCCTGAGTTGCGCACATAGGCAAGGGCGGAATCTATGGCAAGGTAGGCGGAGTTACTCTTGGGCGATGCTGCCAAATAAACCACCGCCTCGGCGAGTGGAATACGCCCCTCCGGCCAACCTATCAGTTCCACAGCTTGAGCCGCCGCATTGGCTATCATCAGGGCATTGGGGTTGGCCAGCCCAATATCTTCGGCAGCCGAAATCACAATCCGACGAGCCACGAAGCGGGGATTTTCTCCGCCCTCAATAAGGCGAGCCATCCAATAGAGTGCCGCATCGGGGTCACTCCCTCGGATACTTTTGATAAAGGCCGAAGCTATGTCGTAGTGCATCTCGCCTCCTTTATCAAAAGCCATGGGCTGGCGCATCATGCTCTCGCGTACCAATTCATCCGTAATAATAAGAGGGGTAGCCGAGGTTGCCCCTGCCAAAATCTCTAGCAGATTGAGGAGCTTACGGGCGTCGCCCCCGGCATAGGCAAGGAGCTGCTTGTCACTCTCTATTTTAACCTTACGGGGCACCAAATAAATATCTGTAGAGATGGCCCTCTCGAGCAATTGTCGCAAATCTTCCGGCTCTAGGCTCTGCAACACAAAGACCTGACAACGCGAGAGAAGCGGACGAATCACCTCAAACGAAGGGTTTTCTGTCGTAGCTCCAATGAGTGTGACAATACCGCGCTCTACGGCAGCGAGTAAAGAGTCTTGCTGACTTTTGGAAAATCGATGAATCTCATCGATAAAGAGGAGAGGGCGACTCTTGGCGGCAAAAAAGCCCTGTGTGCTACGCTCTGCCTCCTCCAAGACGCGACGCACATCGCCCACGCCCGAGCCTACTGCACTTAGCTTGTAAAAAGGAGCCTCCACACTGTGGGCTATCAGCTCCGCAAGGGTTGTTTTTCCCACCCCCGGAGGTCCCCACAAAATCAGAGAGGGCACCTTACCCGATCGGATCATTCGCCCCAAAGGAGCCGTCTCTGCCACAATATGACGCTGCCCCACATACTCCTCTAGAGTAGTAGGTCTCATGCGCTCTGCTAGCGGTTGATAGGGGTTGTTTGGGCGATCCATAGGGCTAAAGGGGGATAGCACAATACGCTTTTTCCGTACTATTTCCTGGAGCAAAGGTACATATTTCTTTTTCTAATTCTCCTGTACAACAAAATCCACTAGGAGCATCGGGCGTAAGCAATAAGCTAGAGCCTTTTGGGAGCTCCGGGTAATTCTCTTTTCTTTTTTGGCTGTTTTTGAAGGGGAAAACCAGCCTAAAAACTTTTCGTTCCTGCCCGAGAAACTTTTTATTTTCAGCCTACGGCGGAATTTTTTCTAGACAGCGTTTTCTCCGCATTTCACACCTAATACAACGCCCTCGCTCGTGCCCATATCCCCGAAGAGATAGCAAGGGCTTTAGCCTCCTATCCCGATTGGGATTTTTATACCACGGAGAATCCTTTTCAATCATTGATAGGGCAAGAGGTTACCTTCTCGGTAAGGGTCAAATTCAAAGAAGGGAAGAGCCTCTCCACCTCAAACGCGATCAAAATCCCTCCCTTTCCGGCATCCTAACCGCCCCACCCAAGGTGCTATTCCACACGACTACACTACGAATCCATAAAGAATTGTAACTAAAAAAAAAATACCACTATATTTGCACTCAGAATTTACGATACGAATTGTTGGTTCTCTGCGGAACAGTGTCGTAAATCACAACAAGTAAACAAAGATATTATAGTGATGAAGAAGAAAATTATTTCTATTGTAGGGTTGCTTCTGCTTGCAGTGGCACCAACAAAAATGCTTGCACAAATTGAAGTTGCCCCCATTGTAGACTTTGGAGGGATTTCGGGACCCGGATTCTCTAAAATGGGGCGAACCTTTGGCATCGGAGCCTCTGTGCGATACACTTTTTTCCAAGATTCTCCTGGTGTAAGTCTACAAGTCCGTCTCGATGCTCAGTACAGCAACTACCATGCCTCTTCAATTGAACGAAATCTTTTTCAAAACCCGGATTTAGCCGGTAAAAGCCCATTTCGATTCAGATGGCAAGACCATGTACTTAATGTTCCTCTTACCCTAGGGGTTCGCTTCAACTCGTTCCTTGATGGCAATCTTTCGGTACGTGCCGGAGGGTATTGGACACATGGATTGAATGGGAGCATAGGCTACATAGAAACTCCTATTGAAAATATGGTATTTGAGGCTTTTGATGCTTACAGAACAGTAGTTATACCGGTTCCTGGGAAAAGCAATAGACTCACAATTGCAGAAAACAGATCTCGTGTTGGGATTATTGCTGCTGTAGATTATCGAGTTTGGAAGCAATTAGAGCTATCGGCCTCCTACATGAGAGATCTAAATCCTACGTGGGTTCATGGTATTGTTAATGACTCTCAACCTCCCATCAAGCTCAATTTCTTTAAGATCGGAGCTGCTTACTGGTTCTGACTCTGAGACTGAAATAGAAAAACATACACGTAAGCCCCTTGAGAGTTCGGCAGACGGGCTCTCAAGGGGCTTGCTATTTTGTGGGGGGCGATTCCCTCTATTTTTGCCTTCTCCCCCACCCTCTAGAAAGGGCAAATGCAATACAAAAGGGAGAGAAAAGCCACCAAAAGAGGGCAGAGGTCAGGATAAACTGCTACCTTTGTTACCTAGAAACTCCGATATAGACAATGTCGATAAACAAAGTAATACTCGTTGGTTATGTAGGCAAAGACCCCGAGATTCGCTACCTCAAAGAGCGGTTCTCCGTAGCCAACTTCTCCTTAGCTACTACACACACCGTGGGCAAAACAGCCACCGGAGGCGCACGCGAGGAGCAAACCGAGTGGCATCGCATTGTAGCCTTTGGGGAGCAAGCCGCCTTTGCAGAGCAATGGGTGCGCAAGGGCTCTCTTCTTGCCGTTGAGGGGCGAATCAGCTACCGCAACTATACCGATAAGCAAGGTACCATGCACTCCATCACAGAGATTGTAGCAGAGCGTCTCCACTTTGTGGGGAATCCTCCTCGTGAATATTCCCAAGCCCCCAAGTAGCCCTTTTATTCTCTAGCTCAAGATGGATAGCCTTTTCTCCGGTATTATCGTTTATCCCTTTGGCTGGCAGGCCGCTATCACGTTGGGGATTATCCTACTCCTCATAGTCCTATCGGGGTATATGTCTTCTTCCGAAGTTTCGTTTTTCTCGCTATCGCCGCAAGATATTCACCTCATCCGCGAGTCGAAAGCGCCCCACGACCAAAAACTTCTCGCCCTACTTGAGAACTCAGAAAAACTACTTGCCACTATCCTAATTGGCAATAATGTTGTCAACATCGGCATTGTACTTTCGTCGAACTATCTCGTACACCTTCTCTTCGATTTTGGCATCAACAGCGTACTTAGCTTTGTGCTTCAGACTATCGTACTCACCTTTGTACTACTGCTCTTCTGCGAGATTATCCCCAAGGTATATGCCCAGCAGCATCCACTCTCGTTCAGTCGCTTTTCGGCGCACATTATGCAACCTCTAGTGAAGGTGCTCTCTCCATTTACCATACCTCTTGTAAAGACCTCTTCTATACTTGAGCGGAGAGGGAAAAAACACTACGAGCTATCTGTAGACGATCTCTCACGAGCCGTAGAACTTACCGAGGGGAAAAACGAGACGCAAAGCAAACTCATTGGCGAGATTATTAAGTTCCACGACAAGACGGCAGACGAGATTATGGTGCCGCGTGTAGACATGGTAATGATTGACTACCAATGGGATTTTGCGACCACGCTGCGCTTTGTGCTGGATGCCGGCTACTCTCGAATCCCCGTTTTCTTAGGAACGCAAGATGTAATCAAAGGCATCCTTTACATCAAAGACTGCCTACCCTACACCACAGCCGGAGCCGACTTCGATTGGCATACCCTGATACGCCCTGCCAACTTTGTACCCGAAAATAAAAAGATAGACGATCTGCTTGAGGAGTTCCGCTCCGAGCATCGGCATATCTCCATTGTCGTAGACGAATATGGAGGCACCTCAGGATTGATTACTCTTGAGGACATTTTGGAAGAAATTGTAGGCGAGATCACCGACGAGTACGACGAAGACGAGCTACCCTACACTCGCCTAGCCGATGGCTCCTTTTTATTTGAGGGGAAAACTCAGATTAACGACTTCTGTCGCTACTTATCCCTAGAAGACTCTCTTTTCGAGCCCTTAACCCAAGAGATTGATACCCTAGGCGGTATCTTTTTGGAGCTGAAACAGGAGTTGCCCCGTGTGGGAGCCTTTGTCACCTATCGGGGCTATCGCTTCGAAATTACCAAGGTAGAAAAGCATCGAATCATGCAAATGCGTGTGATTCCACCCGCTACCGCCTCCGCCTCATGATACAACCTCTCGTTGTACGTATTAGTAGGCTTCTAGGGCTATCCTCCGTGCCATCACGCTTTAGTCGTGAGCAACAACGCCAAGCATCTCAACATCTTCTCCAGCTACTCTTCCCCCACAGCGCACTCATACACTCGGCAGAGGGGGCCCCACAGCTCCGGGGAAGTCAGATTCAACTCTCTCTTAGTCACTCGGGAGATTACCTAGCTCTCCTTACAGCTCCCCCCCAATGGCGTGTAGGCATTGACCTAGAAACCGATTTTTCGCGCCCTCTCCGTCTTGCGGCTCGCTTCTTATCCCAAGAAGAACTCTCGCTGCTCTCCACACTCCCCTCTCATGAGCAATCGCGCTATGCGCTAGCGGCTTGGTGCGCTCGTGAGGCGGTCTACAAAGCCATCCCCAACGCCTCGGTGGACTTTCGCCGGCACTACACCCTCTCTCATTATCCCCATCGCCCCGTCATTTCTTACCATCCATCGGGCGAGGAGTCGCTCCAAATACCCCTTCACTTCTATCTGCATCAAGAGTATTTGCTCGCCTATTGTGCCCTATTCAGAGGATAAATTGAGGTTTAGTCTAGTAGAGAGCATCGTGTATCTCCCGAGAAAATGGGAGCCGCAACGCCCTCATACAGCAAACGAGGGCTGACCTCCTGCTCCACAGCGTCATAGAGCCCACTATCGAGGAAAGCTTGCAGTGTTTGGGTTCCCCCCTCCACAAGAAGGGACTGGATTTTGCGAGAGGCAAGCGTCTCCAACAGGCTTACAATAAAATGCTCATCACGCTCTATCGCAATGCAATTCTCGGGCAGAGGCTGAGAGCGAAACGCTGAGGGAGAGACAATAAACCAGGGTTTAGAGGAACTATTTTGATTGACTTTATAGGCTTGATGGCACAGCACGCCCTCACTATCTAGTACAACGGGCTGGGGAGAGGTACCCCACCAAAAACGATTGGTCAGGGAGGGATTGTCTAGCTGTATAGTACGCCGACCCACCAAAATAGCATCGTGGCAATGGCGCAAATAGTGGACATAACGCTGCCTGATGGGGGAACTAAAAACCTCGGGACGTTGGGAAGCATCCTCTCGTACCCTATCGATAAAGCCATCACGGCTCTGCGCCCATTTGAGCGTGACCCAAGGTCTATTTTTTTCTACAGCTGTGAGGAAAAAGCGATTGAGCCTCCGTGCCTTCTCTTCCAGCACCCCCACTTCTACCTCCACGCCATTGCTGCGAAGGAGGGCAATGCCCTTTCCTGCTACCTGAGGGAATGGATCTTGCATGGCAACCACTACACGAGGTACCCTCTTCTGCAAGACGAGTTCGGCACAAGGGGGTGTTTTTCCATAGTGCGAGCAGGGCTCAAGACTAACGTACAGGGTGCTTTGAGCAATCCATTTCTCATCTTCGGGGCGTACTGATGCAAAGCAATTGACCTCGGCATGAGGCTCTCCGGCTCTGTGGTGATACCCCTCCCCTATAATCCGATCTTGGTGCACAAGAACCGCCCCCACAAGCGGATTGGGAGAGGTGTAACCCGTAGCTAGAGCTGCCAAATCGAGGCAGCGTTGCATATAAAGAGTATCGTTTGCAGTCATAATGTAGCGGAGTGAGAAAATAACTTTCGCCCTAGGGGGCAGAGGTAACAGGAGCGATGCGAACAAAGGCTCTCCCACAACTCCAAGGCAGCTTGGCTATGGGCAGCGTGCCCCTGCGGCAACTTGATAGCGGCAAATCTATTGGTAATACTATTTTTCTCGGGCTTTAGTTTTGAAGCTCTTGCCCAAGCCTCTTCGAGGGCTTCGGCAGAGGGCTCTACTCCATGGGCATACGCATCAAGTAGAGGGAAGGGAATAAGCACATTGAGAAAGAGGGAGTCTATCGTACTTGCTGAGAGAGAAGCGAGGGCTTTCTCCGCTCCGGATCCAAAAGTATAGTGGAGTTGCCAGTAATCCGATGGGGGAACATCCAAAAGTTGCTGCAACTCGTGGGCATTAGCAATCCTCATCAATTCACTCTCTAATAGGGGGTAGCGATGACGAAGTGCTGCCATATAGGCCAATCGCCTATGGGGGAACGCAGAGGGACGAAGACGGAGCAAACGCACCGTCCCTCGGGGGACAGGGGTTAATTGGTACTTAGTACGAAGGAAACGATAACGCTCAGCGAGATCCTCCTGATAGCTATCCATGGGTGTATCCTCTAGCAAGGCAGCTTGACCCAAATAGAGTGCCTCCAACATGGGTAGCCGGTCTGTATGCTTTCGAATAACCCTCAAAGGGAGAGAACGAGCTACCTGCTCAAAGGCCTCATTATTAACGCGGCTCCCTAAGTAACGCAGCAAGAGAAGATGCAACACAGTGCCCAGGTCGCTACCGGACGTTTCGTAGAGGGAAATAAATCGCTGGGCTTTGGCAATAACTCTCTTGGCAAAAAGAGATTGGCTCCAAGAGTGCCACGAGATGGGGAGAGGGTCTAACTCTCGCTCACTGCAGGGTATAGCCCCTTGGTGTTGCAGATAGTCCTCTGCACGCTGCAGGTCTATCGGGCGGAGATCCATCACACACGTAAATAGGGGAGCCCCCGTCAATCGGCTGTAAATAGGCAGGTCATTCTCCACAACAACGTGCAGGATGGTACTATCGTAGGCAGGGTCTAGATGATGTTTATGCTTCAGCCATTCCGAAGCCTTTCGGTGCACTTCTACATTGCCCGCCCACACAATGGAGCCTATACGCAACCTAGCATTGAAGAAATCGGGGCCACCATCTAAATTGATCTCCCCGGGGTAAAGTACCTCTATGGCACTAGAAGAATCGGCCTCGCTCGGCTCTATATGATAAAAATGCAACGAGTGGTAAAAACGCCTTAGCCAAGCAGTTTGTAGTACTACTTCGCCACCACCGCCTTTACCACCCGCCATATTCGGTAAGAAAAAGAGGGAAAGATTTAGATGTATTCTTTGCCAAATTGCAATTCGGCCTCAGCCATCATGCCCTTTACACGTTGCTCTTCGCTTCGCTTGCATATAAGGAGGACGTTGTCATGCTCTGCCACAATGCAATCTGAGACACTCCGCATCACCACGATGCGAGAAGGGTCGGAGAGGCTAACCACATTACCCGAAGCCTCTTGGAATATGCAGCGAGTACCCAAGGCGGCATTGCCGGCCTCATCCTTCTCGGCATGCTCATAAACGGCACCCCAAGTCCCTAAGTCGGCCCATCCAAAGTCACTAGGCAAAACGAGTACATTTTGCGCCTTTTCCATTACGGCATAGTCTATTGAGATACTAGGGCAACAGGGGAATGCCTCTCGAATAAAAGCGGACTCCCCACTCGTACCATAGACCTCTGCCCCGGCACCCAGCACCTCTGCCACTTCGCCGGCGTGCTCTTCAATTGCCGCAAGGATAGCCGATACATTCCAAGCGAACATACCACTATTCCACAAGAAATCTCCGCTCTTGACAAAGAGTTCTGCCATCTCGCGATCGGGTTTTTCGGTAAAGACCTTCACGCGCAAGAAGCCTCCACTTAGGTCGCCACTCTTCTCCGGATCCATCTGGATGTAGCCGTATCCAGTTTCGGGACGGGACGCCATAATGCCCAACGTCACCAAACTATCATGGTCGGCTACATACTCTAAGGCCTTTGTTGCGAACTCCGCAAATCGAGCTTCTTGGAGTATTATATGGTCAGAGGGGGTGACAAAAATAGAAGCATCCGGGCATTTCGAGCGGATGTGATAGGCGGCGTAGGCAATACAAGGCGCCGTATTACGCCGTATGGGTTCTGCCAAGATCTGATCGGGGAGAAGCTCCGGCAACTGCCTAAGCGTCTCCTCTATATATACTTCGTTTGTGACTATTAGGATATTCTCTTTTGGGACGAATTGACTCATTCGTCGGAAGGTCTGCTGCAAAAGAGACTCGCCTGTCCCAAAAAAATCAAGGAATTGCTTTGGTTTGTTTTCACGGCTAACGGGCCAAAAGCGGCTCCCTACACCGCCGCCCATAATAACGCAATAGAATTTGCTGTTCATCGCAACTTACTTTGTCTATTTATGTAGCACAAAGATAACCCTTATTGCACAACTCAAGTCCGCTTGTACGAAGATTTATTAGGACATTCTACACCAAAACTCTGCAAGGCACTCTAAATCTGCCCCGAAGACACGTACTTAGGAAAGATTTTCGACTCTAAAAAGCTGATGGGCAACGCCCGTAAGTCTATCGCATAGCAAACTGAGGTCGATCTCCAAATCCTCTGCAACGGCTTGATAAATAGACGCAATGGGGAGAGAAGAATCATCGGTCTCGAGAAGCAATCGCCCCGCCTTCCAGGCCTCGCATAGGGATTCTCTATTGTAGTAGCGGCCCAAAGAGAGCCAGACACCTAGGTGAAGTAATCTTTGCGCTAGGGGAGCTTTTCCTCGGAATCCATGTACAATTAGAGGAACTGTAGGGCGCGATCGGCGAATAAAATACTCGAGTTCTTGCCAACGCTTAACCACGTGCAAAATCATGGGTAGCCTATTCTCTTCGGCAATCTGCCACTGAGCCTCTACGAGCTGCTGCTGGTAATCCATCGCGGCTGACGAGTGAGCATCCCATCCAGCCTCTCCCACGGCTACAATTCTGCCCTCTTGGGCTAGCTTATTCAACTGATCCAGCGCAACTTCCACAGTGGGAGAAGAAACTTCCTTAGGCAAGAACCAAGGGTGTAGCCCCACAGAGAGGTAGGGACAATCGGCAATAGGAGGCACTTCTTCTCGCAAAAGATCACAGCTACAAAGCGAAAAACTCCCCCTTTGGTGGGTATGAAAATCCCAAAAATCCATCGGAGGAGTTGATTGTATTAAGCCTGAAGAATGTTCCATAGTAGTAGAGAATCCCCTTTAAGGTACCGGATCATACCCACTTCCGCCCCACGGATTGCACCTCAAAATGCGCCAAAATGCCAACCACGCGCCCTTAATAGGGCCATGCTTACGGAGTGCCTCTAGAGCATACTGCGAGCAAGTAGGGGTAAATCGGCAGGAGGGAGGGAACAAGGGAGAGATCGCCCCTCTATAGAAGTGAATGGGTGCAGAAAGAAGGACTACGAACCAATGACGCACCCCTTTTCGGAATCTGTTTTTACTGCTCATAACGTGCCACCTCTCTCTCTAAGCGGCGCAATGTCTTCTGCATAGCAGCCGTCACTTGGGAGAACGAAGGAAGTTCTTTATCCAGCATTAGCAAAGCAAAATGTATGGTAAGCCCCTTGGCTTCGACCTCATTATAGAGTGGAGATTTCTGTATGCGATAAGCCTCTCGGATAAGCCGCTTTACCCTATTACGATCGACGGCATGCTTAAAACGCTTCTTGGCAACACTTATCAAGACAGAAAGAGCCGGCTCCTTCCCCTCGCTCTTGGGCGCAATACGATATACAACGCGTAGCGGATAAGCGATAAAGGATCCCGAACTTTTCTCAAAAAGACAACGAATATCGTCGCGAAGATAGAGCCGCTCGGGTTTGGTCAAGCCCGACGCCTTACTCGGCATGCTCGCTGAGATACTTCTCTAGAGCAACGACCATACTGGGGCATTCGGGGGTGGGAGCGGTAAAATCAACGCGTATCCCACGCTCCTTTAGAGACTCTGTAGTGAGACTCCCAAAAGAGCCAACCACCCTGTCTCCCTGCTCAAAATCGGGATAAAGCTCCTTGACAGAGCGAATCCCGTAAGGGCTGAAAAAGAGAATAATATCGTGATCTATGGGGAGAGGTTCCTCGAAGTCTCGAGTGACCGTACGATACATTACTGCACTATGGAAGGTTATTTTCTTCTCGGTAAGCTTATCAAAAAGCTCCTGACCATGATCCTCTGCCACCGGCACAAAGTATGTCTCTTTGGCATGCTTCCCTATCACCGTAAGCATATCAGCTAGGGAGAAGCTATTGGGGGCATAGAATACTTTGCGTTTACGATACACAATATACTTTTGGAGGTAGAGGGCTACAGCCTCACTCTGGCAAAAGTATTTCATCCCCTCGGGTATGGTGAGCCGAAGTTCCTTAGTCAGTGCAAAAAAATTATCTATTGCGCTCTTCGAAGTAAAGATAATCGCGCTATGCCCCAAAATATCCACGCGCTGACGACGAAACTCTGCCGCCTCCACGGGTACTACCTTGATGAGCTGACGAAACTCCACTTCGTAGCCGTACTTCTCTGCGATTGAAAAATAAGGAGAGTGCCCAGAGACGGGCATAGGTTGCGAAATCAAGATCTTTTTTGTTGGTGCAGCCATCTCGCTTGTGTCTATTCGTATAGTGAATACTATCCTCGCAACAGCGCCCAAAACAATAGTACGAAGGGCACTATTTCGTGGGCACAAAGGTACAAAGAAAGTAGCATATAAGAAACACCTTGCGCACATAGAAGTGGCAAAGTACGACGTAATAACAGCAGTCGCCAAAGCAAAAAAGCTCCTAGAGAAAGCCATGCTCCGACCATAAAAGTATCTTCACGGAGCTCCAATATAATGGCAATGTAGAGAGGCAAAGACCAAATCCACTCCAAAAGAGCATAACCACTAGCCCACTCTTCGTAAACTCGTGGCTGAAGATAGACCCAACCTAGGAAGCGATAGAGAATGCGCCGCCCCCAAAAGAAAAGAAGGAGAGCCCCCAAAATCCCTAAATACCCCACCACCATATAGAAGGGGCCTTTCTCAAGCCAAAAGCCCTCTCTATCAAGATAAATAAAGGAAGTAAGAGCCAAAAGCATAGCAGAGAGCACACGCCCTACCACACGAAAGAACCAACAAGGGATATTACGATGCACCTGAACAAAGAAAAGTTGCTCGCGTTGGTAAATAATTGCCTCCATCACCAAACGCACCAATCCGGGTACTCTATAGGCAACTATCCCCATAAGAAGGAGACCTAAAGTGAGTACAGAAAAGGCGATATCGCCCACAATCTGCCCGGACCAAAAAAGCATTCCCTGCATACCGAGGGCAAAGGTACAAACAAAAGGGGGCTCAAAGGCGTATCTCTCCCCAAGACATCTCGCTAGCAGTTCTCCCCCAAGCCCCTTGAGCAAACGCCCAAGAAGAGATAGGAGGAGCCGTGAATACTATGACAGAAGAGTGTGGGAACAAAAAGAAAACCCCTACACCTTCTACGAAAGTATAGGGGAAATGAAACTAACACGAGTGGTGCCACCAGGAATCGAACCGGGGACACAAGGATTTTCAGTCCTTTGCTCTACCAACTGAGCTATGGCACCATCAGTCTTTTAAGAAGAACCCTTTCTCTCAAAGGACATACCCTCCTTAAAACCGGTCACAAAGGTACGAATAGTTTTGAAACAAACAACACCCTAGGCAAAAAACTTATACAAAATCTTCTTCACCCCCGTCTCCATCCAGTTCCACACGTACATATATAAGACTGAATTCTAGGAGATTATAGAATCAATTATCCACAAGCCCCTCCTCCGAGAAGGCTTCGTTATAATCTTGAAATAGGAAGTCGTTGTAGGGATAACGCTTGATATGGATCTCTCGCACCTTATCATAAAGGAGAGCTCGCAACCCCTCAATTCCATCTCCCGTATGGGCAGAGACGAACAAACAATTTTGTCCCATCTTTGCCATCCAAGAGCGTTCTAGCTCCTCTCGACTGTAGTTTTCTCGACTTTTTGGGGTAAGGTCGTCCTCTTCTTTCGGGGTGAACGTAAAGGCATCAATCTTGTTGAAGATCAGAAGGGTTGGCTTATTCTCATTACCCAAAATCTCTCGCAAAGTAGCCTCTACCACAGCTATTTGAGACTGAAAGTCAGGATGCGACAAATCCACGACATGGAGCAATAGGTCGGCCTCTCGCACCTCGTCCAACGTACTTTTGAAGCTCTCAATTAGCTCCGTGGGGAGCTTTCGGATAAACCCCACCGTATCACTCATTAAAAAGGGGAGGTTGTGCAGGATTACCTTTCGTACTGTGGTATCTAGTGTGGCAAAGAGCTTATTCTCGGCAAATACTTCGCTTTTGGAGAGCACGTTCATCAGGGTCGACTTCCCCACATTAGTATAGCCTACCAGAGCTACTCGCACCATCTTCCCTCGGTTCTTCCGCTGTACACTTTTCTGTTTGTCTATACGTACAAGCTCTTCTTTGAGATGGCTTATCTTGTCTAAGATGATCCGCTTATCGGTCTCTAGCTGTGTCTCCCCGGGGCCGCGCATCCCAACGCCTCCACGCTGCCGCTCGAGGTGCGTCCAAAGACGCGTAAGACGAGGGAGCATATAGCGGTATTGAGCGAGTTCCACCTGCGTTTTGGCATGTGCCGTTTGTGCCCTTGTGGCAAAAATATCGAGGATAAGGCTGGTACGATCGAGGATGCGTACTCGTAACACCTCTTCTATACAGCGAAGCTGCTTAGGGCTTAGTTCATCGTCGAATATGGCTAAACCTATTTCATTCTCTTGTGTGTAGGAGGCAATTTCTTCGAGTTTCCCTTTTCCCACAAAGGTGGCAGAGTTGGGCATATCAAGACGTTGTACAAAACTCTTGACCGGAGAGATACCTGCCGTAGTGGAGAGGAATGCAAGCTCATCTAGGTAGTCTTGCACCTGACGCTCGGTTACTTTCGGTGTAATAAGCCCCACGAGCACAGCACGCTCAGAAGAGGTCTCGGTAAGTATAAATTCTTTCATTAAACAGAAGTTCAGAAGTCGATACGGAGGCGAGCATTGAGCTGCCTACGTGTAAGGTAATTGGGTACAGCAAATTGTTGATGAAAGGCATCCGTAACCCAATAGAACCCACTTACGTTGGTATTATCGAGGAGGTTGAAGCACTCAAGACTGAGGTCTACTGCTGAGAAAAGCTTCCAAAAAGAACTTTTGGCTCGCGCCGTGTCTGTTGAGCGATCAAAGAACCTATATATAAGCCCGAGGTCTACACGTTTGTAGGAGGAGCCGATAAAAGCTGGGGGTAGGAACTCCTCCGTGGGGCGGAACTGAGGTAATCCGCCTGAGAGCACCCCACGCAAACTCAAACGGATGCGCTTGTAACCCGGGAAATAATCTTGGAAAAACAGGGATACGTTGTAGCTAGGCGCATTGGGTAGAGGCATCTCGCCGATACCGGGTATACGCTGCTTACTCGTCAGTAGAGAGGCTGTGAGCCACGAGTCTACATCGGGAACAAATTGTCCAAAGAGCTTCAGATCAATCCCAGCCACATACCCCGATCCCGTGTTAGTACCCAAGTAGCGCACCTTTACATTGTCCACTCGATAGGGATTAAGGTGGTACAGATACTTATAATATAGTTCAGTAGTAAAGCGGAAGTTGCGCCCATCTAATTGGAAGTTGTAGTCTCCACCCAAGAGCACATGCAGGGAGCCCTGTGATCGGATCTGCTTATTCAGTACAACAATATTATTATTCTCCTGGTCTCGCTGTGAGGTGCGAATCTCTTTATAGAAGGGGGCTTGATAGTACAAACCAGTAGCAAATCGCAGGGTAAGAGCCTTCTGACGAGTCGGGGTAAAAGCAGCAACAAAACGCGGACTCGCGATAAACTCCTTGTTAAATCCCCAATAAGAGGCACGAATCCCAGGGTAGAGAGACAGCTCGCCCTGAGGCAGTTCGAGTGAAAATTGATCTACAAGATAAGCGGATAGCCGGTAGCTACGGAGATGATTTTGGGAGTAGAGGTTGTGCAACATCTCTATTCGGTCGCTATGGTGGGGTACGTTGTATCCGGCGGAGTCGCGTCTCGTCCACTCGCTGATAAAGTCGTTTACATCCTCAAGTCGGGCACTCAGACCACCCTTGAGCAGGTGCCCCTGTTTCAGTTGTAGCAGGTTACTATAAGAGAGTGTAGCCAGCGTGTAGCGCAAGCGATTGCGAGCATGCTCCATATTGGTCCCTGTTGCCAGGGCACTCAAGTTGTCACTTACGTTGGGTTGCTTACTATCCCCCTCCTTAGCATTATCTAAGAAATAGGAGCCTTCTATATCGTAGGTCTCCATTTCTCGACTGTTGTAAAAATGCACACTCACTACATGACGTTGCTCCGATGAGGGAGTATAAGTGGCACTGAAGGCCCCAAAAAGAGAAACAAAGCGGTCGCGCTCCTGCCCCTCAAAGTATACCTTTAGTTTTTTTATGTCGGATAAGGTACCAAAACTCGTCTCTCTGGTCTGAGGCTTAAATTGATAATGTGTGAGAGAAACATTCCCCAAGAAGCTGAGCGACCAGCGGTCATTCAACCGCCCTACGATATAGCTTTGGGCATCGAAGTAGAGAGGTTCGTATTCTCCCTTCGTATCAAGAGAACCCAGCAGAGTGCGTCCATCCTTGAATCTTAAGCCTGTAATCTGACTCAACTTCTTCCCCCGCGAACCGATATATACCTGATCGCCCTGCAAGCCGACCTCTACCGAACCTTCGAACTCCTTAGGCGTTTTGTAACGGATATCAAGCACGGAAGACATTTTATCCCCATACTCCGCCGTGTAGCCTCCTGCAGAAAAGTTAACCGACTGAGTCATCTCAGGGTGAACAAAGCTCAAACCCTCTTGCTGAGCCGTGCGGACAAGTAGGGGACGCGGGATCTCTATGCCATTTACATAGACCATGTTTTCGTCGTAATTCCCCCCTCGTACCGAGTATTGCGCACTCAGTTCGTTGTTTTGCGTCACTCCGGCATAAGTTCCAACAAGGGATTCTACTCCGGTGGAGGGACCTACCGCTACACGGATATTTTCCGCGGCTATGGTGCTCATATTCTGCTGTTTTTTGGAGGGAGCAGCCACAACTACTGTAGATAGTTCAGTAGAAGCATCGGGCAATGTCACATTGAGCCGAAGGTCTTGAGTAATACCTTTTGGGAAACTCTTGGTTACAGAGCGATAACCTATACAGCTAAACTCTAGAGCTATAGAGTCCGTTGTAGGCGTGAGTACAAGCGAATAAGCCCCTTTGAGATTGGTCGCAGTCCCTATTGCTTTGCCTGCAACCTTTACAGAAGCTAACTCTATGGGTTTATCCTCACGGTCTATTACGTATCCATATACCTTGATGCGTTGCTGCGACCATGCCCCTCCCACCGTAAGGCAAAGGAGAAGTAGACCTATCCAAATACGGTACATTAGCTCTTTCATTGCCCACAAAGATAGGTATTTGTAAGGATAAGAAGGACGAACAACTCTCAGCGACTTCATATTTTTTCTCTGCCCTATTTCAAGAAAAATCCTGCCCTAGAGAGATTCTTTCTTTAGGTAAAAAGTGATCGGATTCTGCCCTATGACCAAAAGAAAACCAGCGACATTTCTAGGAACAAGACATCAAGATTTTCGAGAAGAGACTCCCCAAGTAAACAAAAAAAATACCGAGCAATTTTGAGATTACTCGGCAGGTTTTCCTTGGAAGTTATCGAATGGAGGCAATATGTACTAGTGAGAACGGGTGTAAACTATGCCTTAGAAGCAAGGAGCGACCTGTTATTTTCCATTAAGGTAGTGAGGTGGGATTCAAACCGCCGAGGCAACATGGGCTGCTCAATTACCTTATTGAACTTCTCCTTTCGATGCGTATCCGTCCCCACAAAATCATAAAAACCGGAGAGCAACATCTGCCGAGCACGCTTCTGCACCGCCTCCCCATACATGCCCGTAAGGGAGAATAGATTGAGCTGGAATGAGACACCCAAATCTTTGAGAGCTTCGTACTCCTCAGTAGTAAAATAGAGATAACGCTCCGGATGTGCAAGGAGAGGCTTTGCCCCTGAAGAGCGGATGGAACGAATGGAATTGGGATAATCCATCGGTGCTCCGGCAAAGGAAAACTCAAAAAGGAGGTAACGAGAGTCTCCTAATGTGAGCAAAGGCTCATCGAGATGTGCCTCAAACTGATTGTCTACCATATACTCTGCCGCCAAGCTAATCGGCACCTGAGGCATGGCAAGATCTGCTAAAAAAGCATCGAAATGCTCCCGTAAAGTGATGGCGTTATTCTGAGGATATCGACTATAAATGTGCGGGGTCAATATGAAACTGTCAATCCCAACAGCTCCCATCATTTGCAATAGAGCACGAGACTCTTCCATAGAGCGAGCTCCATCATCCACCCCGGGCAAGAGATGACAATGCACATCAACCATGCCCTTGAGCCAGCCCTCTCGTACAATATTTAACTCTCGTCTCTTCAGAAAAAACATCGCATCACCCTACTACAAAGCGCAACATCCTAGCTACCATAGGAGCCGTACGATCCATATCCACCATAGGATCCATATGCTCCGTAGCTACCATAGCTACTACCTGTAGTACCACTCATGGCCCCTGCATCATTGAGTACAATTGCAGGATTGATCAGTTTCTTAGACCTATATAAAGCCTCGATTTCCAACAATAAGGGTCGTGGCAAGTGCCCTTCGCGTACTATTACCATGGTCATATCCGCTACTCGATTGGTAATAAGCGCATCAGCGACATTAACAAAGGGGACACTATCAATAAGGATATAATCGTACATTTCGCGCACCTTATCAATGAGTTCAGCGAATCGATCTCCTAAAAGCAACTCTGTAGGATTGGGCGGGACCACACCTGCGGGAAGGAAGTCAAATGGCGAACTTGCATCTATCCGAACAATCAGATCCGAGAGATCCGTACTGCTTCCAAGTAGATAAGAAGAAAGCCCTCCCTTGCTACGTTGGGTCATATAGCTTGCCAAAGCATCGCTAAGGCTCGCCTTACGAATATCCGCATCAATAAGGAGCACTCTATTCCCCTCTAGGGAAGCAAGGCAAGAAGAGAAGTTGGCCGAAATAAATGTCTTCCCGGACTCGGGGATAGCACTTGTAGTCATAAGCACCTTACCCTTGCTCTCTATCCCGTGAAGCATATAGGCAAGATTCGTACGAACCACTGTGAAGGCCTCACTAATAACCACGCGCTCCTTGGCATTGAAAAGAAGGATATTTTTGTATCTCTCTTTCTGACGCAAATGTCTTTTACTCTCCTTTGAACGAAAAACTTTAGGAATAATCCTATGGTGCAGAGACTGCGTTTCGTAACGAGGGATCTCTCCCAAAAATGGCAATGAGGTGTACGACTTGATGTCTTTGCATCCTCTCACCTTATTATTGATGATGAAACGAAGATAAAGTACCCCAGCCGGGAGAATCAGCCCTAGTATAAAAGCGACCAAAAGAATCATGCCCTTGCGAGGTGCAACAGGGATGGAAGAACCCATTGCAGGCTGTATCAAACGAATCTCGGAGTCTGCAGCTTCCATGGCGAGGGAGTTCTTTTCTCTCGCATTAAGAAGGAACAAATAAAGCTCCTCCTTGATTTTTTGGTTTCGGTAGATTGATCCTACCGTCTTCTCTTGCATCGGCACGGAGGAGATACGCCCCTCATTAAGCCCTGCTTGCCTATTGATGCTGGCAGCTTGGACTGACAAGGATTTGATCAAATTATCCACCGACTTGACCACAGCCACATGCATGGAGGCAAGTTGCTTCTCCAATGTCTCTACCACAGGGTTTTGCGTTTCGGCATTGGCAATTAATTGGTCACGACGCAAAAGAAGGGAGTTGTATTCTCGGATTAAATTATCCGCAGAGGCTTCATTAAGCCCCACATTAGCGGGAATAAGTTCGTCTTTCGAACTAGGAGACTTTAGATAATCCTTTAGATAATTAGCCACCGCAAGTTTATTATTCACTTCGGTCATCTGCCGTGCAAATTCAGCAGTACCCGTAATATAGCTTCGAGCCTCCTGCTGGATATCGGCAATACGATTATTCTGTTTGAATTGCTCTATTTCGGTATCAACACTACCTAATTCTCCTCCAATGATAGCAAGACGCCCATCAATAAATTGCTCGGTCTTTTGAGCTACTCGCACCTTTTCCATACGCGAGTTCTCATTATAGATCTGCACGAGGGTATTGAGAAAATCTTCTGCAACTTCAGGGTTTTGATGTTGCATTGTCAAGGTGATAATAGACCCTTGTTTACTTGCGGACGAAACATTGAAAATATGAGAAAAAGAACGAATGCTTCTCTCACGAGTGTTCTTTTCTACCTCTAAAGAGAAGGAGGCTTCTGATGAAGGGAAATGCTCTGTAGCAGTAACCAACACTCGCCCCATAGGAGTATCTTGAGGGACTCCGATCTGTACTTGAGAAGTTGTACCCCTAGCTGCTTCTATAGAAGACTCCTCACAAAGAAGAGATACATGGCTAGCATCTACAGAAGAGACCTCCAATTTACAATAGACATCAGAACTATTTCCTACAAAACGTACCTCAAGAGGAGTGTCTTTATAAAGCATCTCAGTCCTTATCCCCCTGCTCTGAGAATAGGAAACATCTAGGTTAAGCCTCTCTATTACTTGGTCGATAAGAAAGTCTGTTTTTAGGATAAAGAGTTCGTTTTCCACGGCACTCTTTCCTCCTAGAGAAGTTAAGGCAGAAGACTCGAATAGCTCGCTAAGCACATTCGATGCATCCATCTTATCCTTGACCAGTATGCTAGCCTCTCGCTTATACACATTGGGAGTATGCAAGAGGTAAGCAGAAGCTCCTCCAATAGCAACACATAAAGTTATGGCAAACCAATACCAATTGGAACGTAAGATAAGCCCTATATCCGAGAGGGTGATAAACGATGCAGCCTCCACGAGAGAAGGGCGTTTGAGCTCTTGTTCTATAGATTTTGTTTCGGATTCTCTATACTCCATTGTTCGTCAAGCAAGTATATATGGTAGAGATATTAGTTAGAAGATTTTGAGTTGCGCACCACTGTCATAACAAGGGTTGAGACGGAAGTCACACTCCCCACAAGGCTAAGCCATACCCCAACATTATTATTTTGGTTTATCTCACTCATCTGTATCTTGGTATTGTTGGGATTAACAAATACCACATCATTTTGCGCTAGATAAAAACAAGGGGAGCGGAATACATCTTTAGACCGCAAGTCGTGCGTATAGATCTCTCGCTTTCCATTGGCTTCACGGACCACTATCACGTTGTCTCGCCGCCCATAGATTGTCATATCTCCAGCCATGCCAATCGCATCAAAGATAGTAACTCGCTCATTGTCTATCGTAAAGCTACCAGGACGAGCCACTTCCCCAAGAACGGTTATCTTAAAGTTCTGGAAATTGATGGTTACAATAGGCTCTTTGATATAATTACCAGCAATAAGCTCTTGTGAGATTTTATTGATAAGCTGTTGTTTTGTAAGTCCAGCAGCATTTATCTTCCCAAGAAGAGGGAATGTAATAGTACCATCAGTTCCCACCAAATGCCCTTGTAAATACTGAACACCTATACCGCGGCCAACAGAAGATGTATAGCTCACCATCGGCAAGTTAAAAGGGGCAGATAACTCCGGATTCTTTGAATTAACGGTAATAGAAAGCAGGTCTCCAGGTTGTATTGTAGGTTCTAGCCGAGTATAACCGGCACTCTCAACGCTATCAAGATCTTGCAGATAGAGAACATTCTTTGCCGAGCGACAAGAGGCCGTCAAGAGCAAAACTAGTACAACTGATAATATATCTAATCTCTTCATTCCTTCATATCCATCAAAACAGACCGAGTCACAAAAAAATAGGAACCCAGCACACCTTTTCATCTGCAAAGGTAGCCTTTTTCTTAGAGAAAGAAGCGTTTCTACTATTTTAATGAAGGGATATAACAAAGAAATAAACCAGGAGCTAGCACAAGGTGTAACATTTCTTTAGTACAGCGGGGATTGACACGAGATTTACTCCTGCCTTAAAAGAAAATCCGCACAGGCTGATTTCTCCAAAAGGAGCAGCCAAAGAGGCTACTTTTTTTTCTTCTTTGCCCACTTAGGCATCAACCCTCCCCTCTTCTCTCGGGCAGCACAAGGCTGAGCAACAGAGCCGGGGACGTAGTCGTGACGGAATATATTCAGAAGAAGAATCAGAAGAGAGAGGAGAAGAGGGCCAAAAATCACCCCCCAAAAGCCAAAAATACTTACTCCAAAAATAACGCCAAAGACAGTAACAAGAGGGTGAATATCGGCAAGAGATTTTTGGAGCAAGAAGCGAATTACATTGTCTATCCCCCCTATAACCAAAAATCCATAGATCAAAAGACCTATACAGGAACCCCAGTTTCCTGCAAAACCAAAAGCTAGAGCGAGAGGGACATAAACGACCATAGTACCCACCATCGGAATGATGGTAGCAAAGGCGGTGAGTACAGCATAAAAAAGTGCTCCCTCTACACCAAAAAAGATGTAGCCGAGATAGGCGAATCCTCCTTGAACAATGGCGATCAGCGGTATCCCCACGGCGTTGGCCGCAATGATGCGCTGCGTCTCGGATACCAGGATGCGTTTATTTTCTTCTGTAAAGGGGAGTAATTCTCGGATAGCAGTCTCGAAATACTCTCGTTCGTAGAGCATATAGTAGAGAACAAAGAGCAGCACAACGCTATTGACCACAAGAGAATAAACCCCGACAACGATCTTTGTCGTAAAGGTTTGCCCCATCTTAGTAAGGGCGGGTAGAACCTGCTCAACAAAGAATCCATCTCGTTTCACAAAATCTACTCCAATCCATTCCTTGGCCTCATCTACCCACTGCACAGCTTGGTGGTACCATTCATTAAGGTCGATATGATTGTGTGTAAACAAATCTATCAGCATAGAAGCAATACCGGCGAGCGGGAGGAGGAAGAGAAAAAGGGTCTCAAGGATGAGGAGGAAGGCGGCCAGCCAGCGAGGGAAGTGCCACTTCTTAGTAAGAAATCTCATCTGCCCTCTCAAGATAGAGAACAGGGTAATAGCACCTAAAAACCCACTCAAGTAGGGCAAGGCCTCTCGCCCGAAAATAAGCGTAAGCAACAGAATAGGCAACAAGATTGCCCACATAAAAACGGATCGATTGGCAGAAGGGCTAAGTCCCTTGAAGCCTTCGTGAGGCCTGTTTTCCATATACCTCTTAGGATTACTAGACAATAAGTTTTATCAAAAAATAGCCCCCTACCGTAAGCCAAATATAGAGTACGGCAGCGAGAGCAAAGGGTTTAAACCCCGCCTCTCGAAAGCGAGCAAATACGGCATCTGTACCAATAGCTGCCATAGCCATGGTGAGCATAAAGTCGTCTACCCCGCGAATAATGCTTCGCACAGAAGCGTAGGTGTCTTCTAAGCCATAAGTAGAAGCTAAAGAGAGTAAGAGTGTATTCAGCCCGATAATGATAAGGAACCAAACAGCAAACCAAGGGATAGCAATGCGTTTTGTAGCACGAGTCTCTCCCTTGTTTCCCTTTTGGAAGAACATCCCCAGCACAATAAGTACAGGAGCGAGGAGTATTACTCGTATCATTTTGGTAATGGTCGCGGTCCCCGCAATGTCAAAAGTACTTGTCACACTGGTTGCCTGCATAGCAGCTCCCGCACCCGCTACATGGGCTACCTCGTGCAGAGTAGACCCGGTATATACCGCAACTTGGGCATCGGTCATATGGTACACTCCCAATTGATAGAGGACGGGATATAGAAACATCGAGAGCGTTCCAAACAAAACCACCGTAGAAACTGCTACCACCGTTTTGGCAGAATTAGCGCCCACAACCGGCTCACTAGCCAGTACAGCTGCAGCCCCACAGACGGCACTCCCCGCAGAGGTTAGCATAGAAGTCTCCCTATCTAGACGGAGCCATCGCCCCACCATTGCCCCTAGCAATAGGGTAGAAGAAACCACGATTGTATCGACTAAGAGCGTAGCCCAACCTGCTGCCCACACATCCGAGAGCGTAAGTCGGAAGCCATAAAAGACAATCGCAAGGCGTAAGATGCGCTTCCCTACGAATTTCAATCCGGGAGTCATCCCCTCGGGTAAACGGCTCCGTATCGTATTGGCAAGGATAAGCCCGAGTACGATACCGATAATCAAAGGAGATAGATGTAGAGTTGTGATAAAGGGAATCTTAGCAAGGCAGACAGCAATTGCAGCTAGTGCAATCGTCAGTAAAACCCCAAGGTAATAATGCCAATTACGTTGCATCGTCAGAGAGGAGTTAAGTAAACTTAATCAAGCACATAGCTAGCCCAACAAGAGAGATTCCAATAAAAACAAGAGCCAATATCTTATTGAAGATCCGAAGCCCTCCCACCGACACATTCTCCTTGAGGCGCAGCACGAGATAGGTAATTACAAACCACCAAGAGATCGCCCCTAGGGCTATTGAGAGCATTGCTACCACAAAGTGCCAGCCTAGAGTGGGGGTATCGGGCACAAAATTGTAGCGGCTATAAAAGGCCATATACACGAAGGCGATAAGCGGGTTGCCCAAGGCAAAGAAAAAGGCCGAAGTCATCAACTTCCAGGCACTTTTACTCTTTCCATCATCTACTACATCGTAACTCGGGAGAGAGAAATACATATGAATACCAAAAGCGAGCACCACAAGGCTTCCGAGAATCTGCAAAAAGAACTCGTATCGGTAGATAAAATCGAGTACCATCGTGATTCCTTTGTAAGAAGCGGCAGCATAGAGCAAGTCGCTAATCATGGCTCCTACGCCCGTGATCAACCCCTCTCTACGCCCACGATGTAATGTACGACGCACACAGAGTACCCCCACGGGCCCCATAGGAGCAGAGACCAAAACCCCAATCAAGAAACCTAGTGCTATCGTCGTTATTATCCACATTATCTTTTTCTCCGAGGGAGAACTCTGTCTTTACAAGCCCTCCGCTATGCTCTACAAAGGTAAGCAACTCACGCTAAACAAAGCCCATCTGCTCAACAAAAGAGGAGGATAGACGTGGCAAAACTCACCTCTAAAGAGAAGACCTCTTACCCGTAGAGAGCATGCTTAGAGGGGCGAACTCAATTTTGTGGGGATACTCCGCCCGAGAGAGCCTGGGTTTGATCCAAGAGGAAAGCATCTCTGCCGTAAGCACAGAATCCGTAGAAAGCTCCACACGGGCGGCTAGCACGCTACCGAATTCGGGATGAGGGATCGTATACACCTGGGCTGCAATTACCTCGGGATGACTCTCAATCACACGCTCCACTACCTCTGGATAAACATTTTCTCCGCCACAGACCGCCATCCTATCGACCCGCCCCCGATGGAAATAAGCCCCCTCCTTACTGCACCACACCCGATCTCCGGTTGCCTGCCAGCTATTGCGTCTTGCCTGCATGGCCCAGCGCGAAGAGACCCACAGCTCCCCTACCCCATCCGAATCCGAGTTGCGCACCCTACATCGCACCCCGCGAATAGGATATCCCAAGGTCGTTTCTTCAGAATAGGCATTGAGAGTCTGAGGGGTTGCGAGAAGAAAGAATCCGGCTTCTGACGTGCCATAGAGATTATAAATGATGGGGGCAACCTCCCGATGCACTTGTGCTACAAGTTTGCGATCGAGGCGGTCTCCTCCGGAAATAATGCAGCGCAAACTCTTCATTTTACTCGCAGCCTGAGGCAAAAGCATCATACGAGCAAGCATTACGGGTACTATGGGCAAAACATCCACGCCGTAGCGCTCAATCCCCTCCAAAGCCTCCTCGGCACGAAAACGGCGGGTAAGCCAAACACGTTTTCCCATCACCCAAGCCACGAACAACGTTGCCAAACCAAAGCCGTGAAATAGGGGCAATGCGAGGTAGGTTGTACTCCCCCGATGAATGCCAATTGAGCGAATGAGGGCAAGCAAAGGAGGTAAAAAGTTGATCGCAGAGGGGCGACGACCTGCTGATTTATAGCTTCCACTTGACCCACCCGTAAGCACGGAGAGTTCGGTCCCTCGGCCAATCCGTGGCAAAGAGCGGTGAGACTTTCCGTCGTCTTCCGAGTGCACTCTACTCAGCTCTTCCGTGGTAAGGAGGGTAGTGGGCGGTTCTTTGTCGGAGAAATAGCGCTGACGAAACTCCTCATCTAGGATCAAAAGATCGTACTTCCGCCCCACAAGGAAACGCACCAACTGCTCTTCACTCATATCGGTATTGAGCAGATAGGCTCCTATCCCCAAGCGAGAGAGGGCTGGCAAGAGAAGAGCCAACTCTAGGTGATTGCGACAGAGAAGAGCGACTCGCCCTCCTCGCTTGCAATAAGCCTTCTCCCGAAAACAAAACGCGAGACGCAGAGCCTCTTGATAAAGTTGCCGATACGTCAGAGATTGCCCCTCGTAGAGGAGAGCTTCTCGCTGAGGATAAATGGTGGCAGCGTAGCCTAAGAGCGTCATAAGAGAGACTCCATCTTGCAAAAAAGCCCTCACCCATGCAACAATCCCCCGAGGGGTAATAAAATGCAATTGACGGAGAGCCGCAGAGAGGGAATAGGTTGGTTGGTGCATATCGGGCTAAAAGGGATATCAGTGAGACACACGTCGGTAGGCATAGGTTACGACCCTACGAAAGAGAAAAGACAAGGGAGAAGAGAGACGAGCCCACCAAGGAGCATAGGAAGATCTCCGCCCAACAGCCAAGTGGATAAGCCGAGTAGCCGCTTCCTCCGCGGTGTAGCCGGGGAGATGAACGTAGCGAGGGTTAACGTCGGCCATGGAGGTATGTACAAGGGGCATGTAGGCAATGCGTACGCGCACTCCACGCAAAGCCCACTCCTCACGAGCTGTACGCAGCCAAATATCTGCAGCCCCTTTTGACGCATGGTAGGCGGCCCAATGGGGAGCCGGTGGGTATAATAGACTTACCGAAGAGGTATAAACAAGTACTCCCCTAGTAGCTGCAAGGGACGGATAGAGCGCTTGTGCCAAGTAAACCACAGTACGATAGTTTAGATCAATTGTGCGATCAAAGTCGTGCAAACGCTCCTGAGAGTCTTCCAAAGAGCGGCAAATCGACTTTCCGGCATTGGCGAAGAAATAATCCACTCGAGGGTAACGCTCCGCAAGAATCCGGCAAAGATCACGAAGTGCCTCTCGCTCTCGAAGATCCACCGCGTAGCACTCCGCTGATGCTCCCAAAGCCTCCACCTCTTGGGCAAGTTGCTGCAATTCGGACTCCGAGCGAGCCACTAAAACGAAATGAACCCGATAGGATTGCAGAAGACGAACTAGGGCTGCTCCGATCCCTCTCGAAGCCCCCGTTACCACCACAACGCGCTGAGCAAACCTCCTTTGCAACAAGGAAGAGGACAGCCCCCATGAGGGGTACAACAATCTTTTAATCCACCCGGACATACACTCCATCAAGGAACACAAAAGCATAGGCCGCTCTGCTCCTCTTGGGATGCACGGGCCACCTATGCTATAAATCCTAAGTCCGAAGGTATTACAAAGTCACCTTTATGGTCACAGGTTCTTTACCCTCAGCCTCTACAACCACTAGATAATTAGCCGAAGCTAGTGCGACCGAGAGAGAAACTGTACCATAGGGCAAAGATTGAGTGGACAAGCACTTTCCATCAAGAGTATACAGAGTTGCAGCATAACCACTAGCGGGTGTAACAACCCAAATCTCTCCCTCATGGATAAAAGCATATGGGGTGCTAGGCGAGGTAGTTTCTTCCAACGCTTTCTCACATCCAGTACCATCCCCCTTCTGGTCTATTACCCAATTATTTTCCTCTGCGAGGCTACTTTTGGCAGTCTTAGCACCGGGATTGTTCTTCACGAGGAGGTCTTTTCCGACCGTGATTTTCTGCGCCTTTTTTGGGAGTGCTCGGTAGAGATCGTCAAGGGCACACGCATCCATTTTATTGTTTGTGAGGTCTACAATGGCCAACGATGAGTTGTCCTTTGCTTTTACTTCGAGCAATTCATTCCCATCAACCTCTAGTTTAACGAGAAAAGAAAGTCCCGAGACATTAATGTTGGTCAGCTGGTTTCCCTTTGCCTTTATAGTCTTGAGTTTTGGGCAAACAGAGAAATCAATGCTCCCCGTAAGGTTGTTTCTGCTGCACTCTATGCTTTCCAAATCTTCGAGTATGGAGAGATCCAGCTCCGTAAATTCGTTGTCTCTAATACTAAAATTGCGGAGATTAGGACAGTGTTGTAGATTAAAGGATTTCAGTCCACAGCCATCCAGACGAAGATCTTCCAAATTCTTGAAGTACGTTCCAAACATCTCTTCGAACTTATTACGAGAGAGATTTAGGTAGGTCAAATTGGGACATTGCTCAAGCGCAATCCACGTGAGCTTGTTGTCGGGAGCAGAGAATTCAGAAATCGCACTTATACCAGAGAAGTCTACGCGTGTAAGTGACATACCTGCAACCGAAAGCGAAGTTATGGCGTCTTTGTCGAAATAATAAATCACGATGCGCCCCGTGGAGGTGGTACCCGATAGCTCGCCTCCGGCTTCGGCCACTTGCTCTGGGGTGTAGTCTTTTTCTACTTCGCCCCATTTGATCTTAATGGGCTTTATCGTTTGTATCGTCAAGGTTAGCTCGTCTGTTTTATTCTCTGTGGAGAGACCAATAGCCAAAGGGGCCTTGGGGTGTTGTGCCCAACTTTTTGAGATACATCCAAGGGCAAATAGCCCGAAGATAAGTGATAAGAGTACTTGCTTTTTCATCATGAAAAATATTTTATAAAGGATGACTATTTGTGTCTATTGCTGGATATTCCAACCCTTGTCTCTAGCAATCTGGAGAGAACTCTTGGCAGCATTGGGGATCTCTCGCAGATTGAGTACACACTTCCAAGGCTTCTCATCATCTGCGATGGGGATACCCCTTACATCGGGCAATGCAGTATATATGGCGTTCAACTCTTCGGTTGTCAGCCCTACCCGAGCGAGCTGTAGGGTAAGAAGATGGGAGAGAGGAGGCAATGCTCCCAAGGTCTTTAATTGTGTATTAGAGAGCGTTAATTCCTCTAACAAAGTGTGTCTACTCACGTCTATACTGCGCAATGGATTTGTGGACAAAGCCAAGTTACGCAGGGCGAGGTTCGCTGATAAATCCACCTCTTGCAATTGATTTTTTTGAGCATAGAGAAGGTTGAGCTTGGGACACGATGATAAGTTTAGATGGGAAATCTCGTTTTTATAACAGTGCAATTCCTCTAAATCTGGATTATGACTGAGGTCCAGAGACTTCAATTTATTATTCCCGATAGAGAGAAAACGCAGGGCAGGACACTTGCTCAAGTCTAACTGCTGTAGATTGCTTCCAATAAGACGAAGCTCTTCGAGTTTGGAGGCCTCTCCTATAATTATGTCATCTAATTTCGCACCAAACACGCCAAAAGAAGTGGCCTTAGGAGCCACTACACGCAAAGTCGGACCAAGGATCGTACCCTTAATTATCTTCTCAAGTTCGTAATTCCCTGCAGGGTACTCTTTCTTTTTCCCATCTCCCCAATCTATCGTAAAAGCATCTAGAGATTCAATCATAATGGAGAGAGATGATGGCCCTCCTGGGGTTGGAGTCAAAAGAAAAGTCGCCTCCTTCGGTTCATCAGACACTACGGAAGGCTCGTCACTTTCGAAAAAATCGAACATCATAAAGGTCTTCCCTGCCTTTATTCTAGGTCCATAATAACACATCAAGCGGAGAGCAGCACTCCACCCCACTGCTGTAGGACATACATTCTCGTTGTTGTAACCATAGAAGCGAAACCCCCATTGAGAAATAAGATCTTGGGCATTAGGGGTAGGCTTACCCCCTTCGTCAAGGGTCCAATACTCTTCATAATCATCTGAATATACACGGCTCTCAGCCAATACTCCTCTCTCGAAGAAATACTCCCTAAAGGGATAGCTTTTTTCGTTAATCCGGAAGGTTATATAAGTTTCATCCTCGCTATCGGGCACCTTCCCACTAAGGAAAACTTCGCCTCCATGCTTCCCTTCCCATGCTTTCACGGCCTCCTCTGTTGCCCCCATTTTGAGCCAAGGTAGCATTGGGAAACGCTCTTGATCAAACGCAGGAGCAACCACCGACACATGTACTACTTGGCGAGAACCTTTGTATTTGAGAAGGATCTCTGTACTCCCCTCTGCTAGAGCCTTAATGCACAACCTCTGATCAATCGAAACGATCTTGGGGTCTTTTACTTCACTTTCAATCTCCCCGATAGGCACACTTGTTTTGAGTGTGAATTCACTCCCGACCTCCATCTGCACAAGCGTATCGGAGAGCGAAAAAAGAGGCAAAGGCTCGGAGCCACTCCCCGAGGGACTACAACTAGAAATAAAGAACACCAACAACCCTAATAGAAGTAAGGGGAAAGAGCGTCTAGTGGACGGAAGGAATGCGGATAAAGCTACTCTATTTGTATTCATACAACTCACACAATAAGTGAATGCTACATACTTTCATCTCCTTTAAAACGGAGAGAGGAAAAGAAGTAAAGCCTCTCTGAGAGAAAACAAAAAGGCTTCTTCTATACTCAAATGAAAAGAAAGAACTACAAACTTATAGATCTGCTCCACAAATATACAAAAAACCACAAGAGAAGACAAAAGAAAAGTGCCCCTCAACCCAACGTTGAGAGGCACCTTTACCCTCTTTTGTAGCCCCTAGGGGAATCGAACCCCTCTTTCAAGGATGAAAACCTTGCGTCCTAACCGATAGACGAAAGGGCCATCAAAGCCACGACTGCTATCATAAAGAGGAGGAGAACTGCCGAGCAATCTACTCCCTCTCTCCCCTCTTCTGGTAACTTCCTCCCGATCGAGAGCTCTATTCTCTCCCTTTCGGGCGGATGCTATACTCCTTAAAGGCTATTAAGCAGCCATCATGCGATTAACCTGACGAGCAAGTTTGCTCTTGAGGTTAGCCGCCTTATTCTTATGAATAATGCGCTCACGAGCGAGCTTGTCAATCATAGAGCTCACCTTAGGAAGCAACGCCTTAGCTTCATCCTTGTCTGTAAGCATGCGGAAACGCTTAATCTGATTACGGGTCGTACGACCATAGTAACGATTGTGCAGACGACGAGAGCTAGTTTGACGGATTCTCTTCAGTGATGACTTATGGTTTGCCATTTCTCTTTATTCTTCTTACTTTGCTATTTAATTATTTGGTAGCCCCTAGGGGAATCGAACCCCTCTTTCAAGGATGAAAACCTTGCGTCCTAACCGATAGACGAAAGGGCCATAACCCTAAGCAATCTAATGAGGTGGCTTTCTTAAGAATCTATACCCCTATTCCAAATTGCGGTGACAAAGGTACAAATACTTTTTGATTCTGCAATAGTCTCAGCTATTTTTCCACAGATTTTCCCGTGACCTCTCCTTTCCCATATACATAAGAAAGTGTGTAAAAGAGAGGAATAGGGACTATAGACACCCCCACGCCCCCAACCTCAACAGAAAGAAAAGAGGACAAACAAACTGTACAATAGCGTTTTAATAGCGTCAGATCTAAAAGAATTCGGTCTCTAGTGCCCCCTGTAGAGAGGGAAAAGCAATTTTCTTACGGGGAAAAGAAGAGTTTTGCAGGGTGAAATATTTTCCATTCCTGCCCAGAATGCCACTCCACTTTCACCTAAGAAATAAAAAAGTTTTGGGCAGAAAGGCGACTACATTCTAGCCTAAAAAGATTGCGCCGACAGGCAAAAAAGACTCGCCCCACTCTTTCACAAAAGCGAGGCAAGTCTCTTTATTTTCTCTTCGGGCTCTATTGCCCAAAAACAAGCAGAAGGGCTAGCGATGCCTCTTGCGCAGATGCCAAACTTTGAAGAAGTAGGCAATACGCCCCGAGAGGGCAATGAGGAGCACCGATAGTATGATAAGAAGAACCCCCACAATGCGCAGAGGCGTTAGCACCTCATCGAAGACCAAAAAACCAATCACTACAGCGGTTAGAGGCTCCAAGGCTCCCAATATGGCACTCATAGTAGAGCCAATCAGCTTTACCCCCTCCACCAGTGTAATATTGGCAACCACTGTAGGGATAATCGCAAGGGCGATAGTCAAACCCCAGGCCTCAAGCGAAGGGATCCCTTGCAGGCCTCCCCAAAAGAGGGCAATCACCAGGAATCCACTCCCGCAAGCCAACAGGGCATAGAAACTGAGCTTGATATTATTCATCGTACGCACCACGCTCTTATTGACAATAACCATATAAGAGGCATACGCCAACCCCGTAGGAGCGACAATGAGCATCCCTATCAAAAATCGCCGATCCACCTTCTCCAAACCCAAGCCCGAGAGGCAAAGCACCCCCAAGAAAGCAAGTAGAATGGCTAGAACCATAACTCTCGTAGGTCTTTGCCTATAGAAGAGCAACATGAGCAAGATAACGTAGACCGGATAGGTAAAATGGACCACGGTAGCTACCCCACTGGGCATATAGTGATACCCCAATTGCAGCCCCATAGCCGAGGCAATATAGACGAGCCCCAAAGAGATCAGCACTCCAATCTCTCGCACGGTGAGCCTAAGATCAATCTTTTTGTACAGCAAAAGAGGAAACATGGCAAGGGCTGCAAACAAAAAGCGATAGGTAAGGATAGAGGGTGTACGTAGCCCAATTGCCATCAAGGGCAATGTAAATAGGGGAATAAAGCCGAAGGCTACCGAAGAGGTACCGGCTATCAGTAAGCCACGTAACTTATGTTGAGGAGTAGTCTCCATAGCAGAGGGAAAAGAGAATTAAAATTACTCGAGGGAGATAAAACAGGATAAGGGCTTATGATCGCTTATCGTTGCAGATTTATCCACCTTACAATTATAGGACTTAACCCTGCGACTATGCAAAATATGATCGATACGGAAGCCCAACCGCTTAAAGGTAAAGCTATAACCAGCCCCACAACCCGTAGAAGCATAAGCATCTATGAGGTCGGAAGCGATACGCTGGTGGGCATACGAGATAGGAGTATCATTGAAATCGCCACAGACAAGTATATAGGGCGTCTTCTCGTGGATAATCTCTACATGCACGCGGTCGGCTTGCTTAGCGCGCTTAAGAAAGGCAGGGCCCAACTTTTGCTCCATCTGCTCTTTGAGGGCAACAGCCTCTATCTCTCGAGCAAGACGAGCGTAGCGTGTTCCATCTTCTGTAGTGAGACGGAAAGACTCCAAGTGTAAATTGAAAACCGTTAGCTCCCGACCTGCTACGTCCAACGTATAGGCAATGCCTCCATTAAAGGTAGACTCTAGGGGCAACATACGCGTATTGCGCACGGGGAATTTAGAGAGAAGCATCAAACTAGTACCTCGGTCTCCTTGGGCATAGCGCGTAACTACATAGGGGTACTCGGGTAGATACTCCGCAATCTTTTTAGCAGAGACGTAGGGAGAATCATCACGCATTATGGCCGCCTCCTGCAGGCAAACAATATCGGCATGACTATCCTTAATGTACCGGAGCGTGGGGTTGGGGTTATCCGCAGTATGCTTCTCGTAAGCAAAGGCCTGACAGTTAAGGGACAAAACCTTAACGGCATGAGGAGGAATTACCGAGGGCGTAGGATGCAAAGGGATATACGACCGAATACTCCACCACGAGAGAGCCAACAAAAGAAAATTAAAGATGAAGCCACGCCACTGCCTCCGCACAAGGCGAAAAAGCAAGAAAAGCACAACCATCGAAAGTAAAAAAGGGAAAGCCAATCCCAAATAGGCCGGAAAGAGGAAAAATCGGGGCGAGAGGTACTGCCCCAAAAGAGCCAAGAGGTAGGGCAATGCCACCAAAAAGAGATTGATGAGCCACGAGACCGAATGAAAGAGATTGTAGCAAAAACTGCGACAGCGAGAAGCTCGAGACGAAGATGCTTTTTGAGTTGTATTCCTAGGTCTCGAAAGCCGTTTAAGGGTGTGGCGAGCCGTCTGCTCTTGGGGTGTAATATCGGATCTTTGCGTCATGTAGCCTTGTGCTTTACAACTTAGTAAAGCCCTCCTCCGGAGTTTATCCGAAGGTAGTACAAAGCTAGCAAAATAATTAGACTTTTGGGGCGTCTTGCCGAGAAGGTCTATCGAAAAGCAGGCTTCTCTCTTCATCGGAGAGAGCACTGTAGCCCGAGCGTTTCACCTTGTCAAGCACCTCCTCTAGGGTCGGGCCGTCCGAAGCCTTGGGGGAAGAATCGACCGACGAAGAGTGAGCGGAAGTGCTATCTCCCCCGTCAAAAGAGGATTGAGCCGAAGATGCTTTTTCTCGACGTTGTTGCCGAGAGCCTCCTCCCCGAGAGGTCGTTTTTCGTTCCTTTAGAAGCGAAGCTACCCGATCATACAAGAGGGCTATCGGGCGCGTAACATCTACTCCACCCCTTAGGGAACGAGCAAAAATCAACCCCCACACAGCTCCCCCAATATGAGCAATAGAGCCCCCAACATTCCTATTCAGATTGAATAACAACGACGTTACAACAAAAATAAGAGCTACAACGTACAAGGAGAGGGATCCAACCCAAAGGAATCTGATTTTTTCTTTTGGGCAGTAGCCTCCAATTGCTACAATCAACGAAAGAATGGCTGCCGAGGAGCCGTAAAGGGGCAGATGGATATAAAAGAGCCCCACAGCATCGAGAATCGAAAAAAGCAAGGGATAAAGGAAGCCTCCTAAAACCCCTCCCAAGATGTAGACAATATAGAATTGTCGGGAGGTGAGATGGGCTAGAAAAAGGCGTCCAAAGATGTACAGAAGCAGCATATTTACCACGAGATGACCGAGGTCGTTGTGGTACCACATATAGGTAAAGAGCGTCCAAGGTCTGTGCCCTAGGGTGTAAAGGCTCCCAGGGAGAGCGAGCTGGACGTCGATCCACGAAGAGGGAGCGGACAATAGTTGAAGTACAACTTTGAGAATCCAAAGGAGGAGCGTCCATCCTACCGTTATGCCAATCAGGCGGGATGCCGGAGAGGATTGCTGCCAAAATGCACGCAAAGATGTTATATGCCTCGGGAGGTTCATCGTACAACTCCTTTCTTTCTCCAAATGAGCAAGAGCACCAAGCCGCCTAACATTCCACCTAGATGGGCATAATGCGCAACGCCATCGCCGTAACTAGAGATACCCAAGAAAAGCTCCAGAAGCCCATAACCAATCACCATGTACTTCGCCTTGATGGGAATAGGAATAAAGAAAAGGTACATAGGGACATTCGGGAAAAGCATCCCAAAAGCAAGGAGCAAACCAAACACAGCCCCCGAAGCTCCGATGGTTACAAAGAGATTTAGGAAACTACGCAAGGGGAGTGTCTGTACTCCGTTAAGGTTTACCATCTCAGCTCCTGAGGAAACAACATCGTGCAACTCCGTAAACCAAAAGATCTCTTGGCAGACTCCTGCAACAACCAAACAGGTTACATAGAAGAATAGGTATCGCCACGACCCCATCCGCTGCTCCACCGCCCCTCCAAACATGAAGAGCGAAAACATATTGAAGATGATATGAGCCAAACTACTCGTATCGTGCAAAAAAGCGTAAGTAAAAAGCTGAAAGGGGTAGAACGAATCCGCTGCGTAGTACTTGAGCCCCAGCACCTGCGAGAGGTCGAAACCAAGGCGAAGAAAAACAATCTGTGCCAACCAAATCAGTAAATTGATAAGGATAAGATTGAGAGTTACAGGGGGGATTCTCTGCTTGAGATGCTCGTAAACGTTCATAGCGTAGCGGATAAAATAAAAGGGGAATCAGTACCAAGAGACATTATTGCTCGTTGTGAGATTGCTCTGCTGATACTTGAGATCTTTGAGGAGCTGCGACTTAACACCGATAGTAATCGTATAGCTCTTATAGGGACCAATGGGGATAACACTCGCCGAGAGCTGCCAGCAGTGCAAATCGCGCGAGATAGAAAGGGTCATGTTGGTAATACGTTTGAGATCGAAGTTATAGTTGGCATCAAACATAAACGACCAGTTCTTTGTGGGCTTAAAATCCCCACGGAAACTTAGGTTATGAGTCAACTTATAACGAAACTCTTTGCGCTCCATATCAAAATTCGCACGGTCATAGCCTAGGTTCATACTGTAATTGAAAGAGAAATTCCAAGGAAAATTCCACAACACATACCCATCTGCGTCATGCTCTCCCAGGATCTCTTCCGACGTTCTTTGGCGAGACACAACTCCCTCCCCGGCTAGATTGATGGGGCCGGTCTGCGAAGGAGAAGCGTCCTCCCTAGGTGCCGAAGTATCGCCCAAAGGTGGCTCCTCAGGAGCATCACTACCTTTCTTCTTAAATACTTTATGGTAGAATGCCACTAGTTTACCCCAGCTCTGATTGTTAAATTGATAGCTAAAACCGGTGCCGGTACCAATCAATCGGCCAAAGCCTTTACCATTGAGCAAACGAAGTTTATCGACGCGGAAGGGAATGGGTTTCCCATTTGAATCGAGTCGGTAATCGTAGAGATAAGTATCAAACTCCCCACTCAAGCGCAATGAAAAACGGGACGAAAAGCGGAAGGAAATGGACGCAGAAATATTGCTCCAACGCAACGAGTCCGCCATCATGTTATAGCTTGCTCGCCAATCAAGTTGGTCGATCAAACTAATCTTCTTAAAGGCCTCTTCGCTATCCGTAGAGTCACTTTTGAGGGTACGGATTTTCATCTCCAAGTTGTTGGAGAAACTGAACGAAAGTGCGCCGGACTTGCCTCGACCGGGAGCCCCGAAGATACCGTTACGATAGAGATTGTAGGGTTCCTCTCGCCACTCTCCCTCAGACGTTGTATACTGCACCGTGCGGTAATATCCCCAGAAAGGATCGCTAAAATCGGGAGTATACCCCAGCGAGACAGAAGGCGTAATGCGGTGCCGTATCATCTGCACTTTGTCTCCAAATATTTTCCACGGCTTATAGAATCCGTACAGCGTAGTGGAGGCAGAGAGGGAGACACTGAAGTCATTGATATGATAGAAACCAAAGGTGGTATCAGCATCCACTAAGCGTTTCTTTTCGTCGTCATAACGCATAGTACTGCGGCTCGTGTACCACTTGGCGTTGTAGCTTACCGAGGGGGTAATACGAATGTAGTCGAAGAGATCGAAGGAGGCAGAGATGGGGATACTATGCTGCATACCATTACGCCAGTCCCGCACTAGGCTACTCTGCAATATAAGATTCTCTTTGGTCGTAATGCTATTACGGAAAGAGCCCGAATAACTCATCGAGATTTTCTCATACCAACGTTCCTTACCCACACGTTTTTTTCTCTTAAACGGGTAAATCGTACTAAGCGAAACAGAAAGGTTAGGTAGCGATACCGACAGGGTGGAGTCTCGCGACCGCTGGTCGATATTGAGCGCAGCCGTAAGAGAGAGAGGGATGCTGGTAAAGCGGCGAGAATAGCTCACACTAGATCCTTTTGTATTCTCGGCACGACGGTCGGGATCGTACATTCTATCTATCGAATTGTGATTGTAACTACTCGTAGAAAAGTTGACACTTGCCGAGAACGTGCGCAAAGGATCTACCTTTGGATCCTGCGTATGCGACCAATTGACGGTAAAATCCTTGCTCTTGGAGTAGTCTCCCGGGATCTGTTTATCCCCCCGAGACGTGGAGACATAGCCTGCACTAAAATGCCCCGAATACATATAACGCCGTCGGTAATTAGACTCGAGCGAAAGTCCCCAAGAGCCTTTGGTATAAAGATCGGCACGAGCCGTCAGATCCACATAGTCGTTGATAGCGTAGTACAACCCCAAGCCTCGCAAATAGAAACCTCGATCTGCTTCCTCTCCATAGGAGGGCATGATAAGTCCCGAGGTACGCTGTTCATTGAAGGGGAAAAAGCCAAAAGGCAACCCAATAAGATAGAGAGGAACTCCCCCCATTACCATGTAAGCGGGACCTGCCACTATGTTTTTGTCGGGGACAACTTTGGCTCTTGTGAGCTGGAGATAGAAGTGTGGGTTGAGATGATTGTCGCACGTGGTATAGCGTCCACCCTGTATATACATGGTATTGTCGGGCATGCGTTTTGCCTCATCACTCATCAAAAAGCCCTCACCCTGCTGGGTGAGAATGCCCGTTATATAGCCCTTTTCCGTCCGGAAGTTGTAGCGCATCGTCTCACTCTCAAACTTCTGTTTGCCGTCCGTAAAGGTGGGGTAAGCTATCGGATGTCCTACACTATCTAACACATACTGAGCATACACCTCTGAGCTATCCGTATTGATATGCATGAAGTTGGACTGTATGTTCATCGACTGATAGTCCACCTTGCCCCTACCAAAGAAGTAAACACAATTTTGCCCCAGCATCACAATAGAATCCTCTGCGGCAAATTCGATCACACTCTCCAGTACAATAGGTTTTTCTTGCCCCTCGGGAGGAGTGGAGAGAGAATCTGGTTCTTCCATTTTTTCTGACAAGCTATCCGGAAGTATCGTAGCGGGTAAAGAATCGGGCAATACAGCCGGTCTCCCTAAAGAATCAGGAGGAAGAGAATCTAGTCCGAGGGGGTCTTCTTTGCCTACTTCGGTAGTAACCTCCGGTAAGATAGGGGCAGAAGACAAAGAAGAATCAGAAGCTAAAGTAAGAGTGTCTCTCGGGGTTTCATGGGGTAAAACAGCAGGCGAAGAAGAAGCCGAAGGGCGACGCATCGTACACCCTCCTCCCAAGATTAGGAAGAAGAGTAGCAAAAAGGCAGTTATCCTATTACTCCACACAAAGTGCTCTGTACTCATACTGCGTTGACGTGCACTGCTGTCTTAACGCACAAAAGTACCTCTTTTTTTGCTGAGAGGGTATAGGATAAATCAAGATGTATGGGTTGCTCCAAAGAGAGCGTTCGGTAGACAGGCTCTCTCGCCTCACGCCTAGAGACTAATCGCGAAGGGTAAAAGAGGTGCGCCCGACCAGCGATCCATCGGCAAACAACTCCACACGATAAGTACCCACAAGCAGGGTCTCCGCCACATTCCAATAGAGCACGAAGGGTAGGTCTTCCCCACCATATTCTATCTCTTTAGAAGCCGAAGAATGTAACGTGCTCCCTTCATAACTGAAGGCGGCTCCATCCCCGGCGAGGGGCTGGTCGTTAGGATTAAGGATGCGTAAATAGAGGATACGTCGCCCGGGTTGTGCCGTAACGTTACGCGCAATAGCCCCCTCTATCTTTATTGATTGTATCTTCTCAATCCGCTGAGTGGTACGCCCTCGTTTGTCGAGAGTTGCAGTCCGTAGACCTTGAGCTTCGAGACGTGCAGCACGAGCTACTTGGGCGGTAAGGGAATTTTTCTCCCCGGCCAGTCTACGAGACTCTGCCTCGGTCGCCTCTATGTGGTCGCTCATTTTCTGGTTTTCCTCCCGCAACTCCGTATTGATTCTCTGAAGCGAATCAATCTGCTCCACGTAGGATCGTAAAACTTTGCGAAGCGACGTAATCTCCTGAGACAGCTCATTAATGCGCTTAGCATCGGTATCTTTTACTGCGCGTAGCTCCTCCGTAAGCCTATTTATCTTAGCTTGAGCCTCCCCCAATTGATCGAGAAGCGAATCGGAAACGATGTGCAAGCGATTCTCTCCATAGCCGGAAGCTCCGCGAATCTTCTGTGCTTGAATGCCAAATTCCTCCTGAAGGATAGAAAGCTCCTCCTGCATCTTAGCACGCTCCATCTCCACAAGTTCTTTTTTCTCCTTATCCAAATGGCGACGCTCCCTAGAGAGAAGAGAAAAGAATAACAACCCCAAGAGAAAAATAACAACGAAAAAAGCTGCTACAATAAGGAGTTTTTTTTGCTTAGAAGTAAGGGCTTGCATATAAAACTAAAGAGCTATCTCTCCAAACGGATTCGGGGGTTATTTGAGTTGAAAAGCCTTACGCCTCCACTTTAGACGAAGGGGTTCCGGACGTAGTAGGGTGCGCCAATGCTCTTTTTCTTCCTCCGTAGGAGCACTCTCCGGCACGAGCGAAACATTCAAAATTTCTTCGCTAGAAGAGAAAGAAATATAGCGCGAAAGCCCAAAAACTTTTGCTCTATCTTGATCGGATGCTTCAGGCAAAAGCAAATCGGTTATAGGGCAGCTCGGCAGAAAGCTCTCGGGCGGAAGCGCCTCGCCGCGTTTATTGAAAAAGGAAATACTTGAGTAGACAAACGGCTCCTTTATCGTGGCAATACAACAAAGGATATCCCCTCCACTATGAGGTAAAGCAACCATCTCAAAAGAAAGTGCTCCCGTTCCGAAAGAAAGGAAACGCTTGGTTCGCTCCTCCACCTTGAGTACGAGAAGAGCCCCCAAGGCCTGTACCTCCACCTCCTGCGTAGGCTTGGCTTTTAGCAGAGACTCGCGAGCCTCAATGTCCAAAAAGGGGATTGTACCCTCAGGTAAAGCAACGATAAGCTCCTCCAAAGACTGCGCCCGGAGGGACGAATGGGGTAGAGCTATCCAAAGAAAGGCGAATAAGCCCACAAACAAAGGGTGAACGAAGTTTCTCTTCTGCATAACTTGAGCAAAGATACAACAAAAAAATATCCCTTCTCCTCTTGTATTTCCTCTGCTCTATCCCCTTGTTTTCTCTTCTTTTCTCCTCTAGCCCAATAGGCTTCTCAGGAAGGAAATCTCCACCTCCTTAGACCCGTAAATAAAAAAACTCCCCCACTCTACAAGAGAGAGGAGAGAGGGAGAGTTTTTTAGTAAGTATCGGAGAGGAGGCAAATCCCTTCCCCTAGCAGGGAAGCGGGATATGCGTTAGCCCCTCAAATAGAATCTTAACGCCAGTTACGGAAGTTCTGGAGATTCTCATTGTTCTCGCGGTCGCGGAGAGGGAATTCCCAAATGAACATCTTATCACTAGCTTCTTTTTCGAGATCCTTACCAACTTCTTGTACGGCATGAGGTGTACCAAAGAGCTGATCCCCAGCATTAGCAAGGCCTCCTGCTTGAGGCTCACTACGCTTGAAGCCCATTCCCCAACGTACAAGGTCGTTAGTACGGAAACCTTCACCAACAAGCTCACGTACACGCTCATTGCGGATTTCTTTCAGCACCTCATCCTTCGTACCAAAGTCTAGAGGATCAGGATATCCCGAGGAGAGACGAGACTTCTCAAGCTTAACAATAACATCGGCAGCATCTGCAGTCTTACCAAGTTCTGCAAGAGCTTCTGCCTTGATAAGGTATGCCTCAGCTACATTGAAAAGGTGAACACCAAACTTGAATTCGAGGACTTTCTTATCAGTATCAAGAGCTCTATTACCTGAATACTTTGTGAGAGTATTGAATTTAAAAGGCCAATCATCACGATAAAAACCTCTTGTACCGATGTACACTTCCTTACGAATATCATTTGCAGAATAGAGGTCTACAACCCACTTTTCCAACACGAGATAGGGAGTGTAGTAGATAAACCAAGCCCTGCTCTTATCCTTATAGTCGCTAGGATTGCTATACCCCTCTTGATGACTACCAGCAAGGAGAGAGCTGCGAACAGCACCATCTTGAGCCGTAGCACGGAGACGAACAAGGATTTCAGGGCTGTCCTCAGTATGCCAAATCGAAGAAAGAGCTTTCGTCTTAGCGGCAACATCTCCATCAACATTAATAGGATACTTATCCATGAAAGCATTGCAAGCATCTACAGCACCCTGCCAATCGTGCATTGTAAGACATACACGAGCCTTTATAGCGTAAGCATAGTCGCGAGTAAGGTAGATAGCTGGTTTTACATCCTTATTGGCATCGTCAGCAATATTAGCAATAGCATAGTCAAGGTCTTCAATCATAGCCTTGTAAACTTCGGCACGTGTTGCTTTCTTAGATTTAGCCCCTTTGAGAGGATCATACTGCTTCATCAAAATAATACCCGATTGCTCGTCATTATCTGTTGTGCCATCCCAAGGTTTAGAGAAACGTTGGATCAAACGCCAGTGTGCAAGAGCACGCATGATCTTAATTTCTCCGATGTACTGCTTGAGGAGAGTCTTCTCTTCGTCTGTAGTCTTATACTCAGCGCTAGCAATAAGTTCTTCCGCACGCATGATGAAGTAGTTAGCCTGCATCAACGTTTGATAGTAAGCAGCGTAGTAATCATTAATATTATCATGATCAAGAACAGACTGCTCCTGCCAGGTATAAAGCCCCTTGAGAGAGTTGTTATCAAGCTGCGTAAGGTGGAAAAGGTCTGTCTGTATATCTGCAGAATTCAGATTATTGGGAGACTCCACCCCAATAAGCAACGCATAGACGGCATCTCGGTTCTGCTTTGCCATCTTGATATCCTGGAAAGGCTCCTGCAGAGGAGTTCCTTCGGGCAAGCGCGTTACGTCGCACGATGTAAAGATCGTAGCAAACGCGAGGATAGCGCTGAGGAAAAATGCTATTTTTTTCATCTGTCTAATTACGAATTATAGGTCTTTTATTAGAACATTAGTTGGATGCCACCAACGAATTGGCGCGTATTGGGGAATCTGTTCAGCGTAAGGCCGCCGGCACTTGTTTCAGGGTCGAAGCCGTTGTATTCCTTAGACGTAATAGTCAGGAGGTTACGAGCCGAAACATAAACCTTAGCTCCGGTGATCACCTTCTGTGTACCAAATACGCTCTTCGGGAAAGTATAAGCCAATTGAATGTTTTTGAGACGGAGGAAAGAAGAGTTTTCCAAGAAACGATCATCAACTACCGTTTGTTCGTCAAACTTAGGGGCTGTCACCTTTGCCTTTTCTTCGTCAGTTAGATCATCTCTCCACTCGTTATTAAGTTTCTTAGAACGGTTAAGCATCATAAATCCTCCACTTACGTTGTTTTCGAGGAAGTAACGGTCATTATTGAGAGAATAAACACCTGCGAGGAAAGTCCAGTCCATCGTAAGAGAGAGCTGCTTCTTCCAAGTTACACCCATCTGAACACCTCCGGAGAAAGGAGCATTGAGCAAAGCATGCTCAATACGGTGCTTCAAGGCATCGCTATACTCAGTTGTTGTTTCTTTGGTTACATTCCCATTTGCATCAAGCTTGTACCACATTTGCTTACCAGTTTTTGGGTCAATACCTGCATACGAAGCTTGGTAGAATACCATAGACTTACCCACTGCGTAGTGAATTTCACCTACGTGGTAACCATCTTTATTGGTCTTTTCACTAAAGAGGTTATCAATGCGCTCCTTGTTGTAGTTGAGGGTTGCAGAAACAAAAGCATCCCAATCTTTGGTACGAAGGAAGTTGTAGTTCACTGTGAGGTCCACACCGCGGTTGGTCATGGCACCCACGTTTTCCCAACGAGATGAATAACCTGTAGAGTAAGGAAGAGGTACATTCATCAACATGTCGGTAGTCTTTCTATTATAGAAAGCGAGGTCTACAGTAAGAGCATCATTCCACATACCATAGTCAACACCAACGCTCAACATTCCCTGACGTTCCCAAGCGAGATCGTCGTTACCGATAGAGGTAACACCGAATGCGAGTTCGTCTGTATAGTTGATTGTACCGGTACGAGCATAGGATGCGTAGAGAGGAATTGAAGAGTTACCCTGTGTACCATAGTTGGCTTTAAGACGGAGTGTGCTCACAACCCCCTTATCAGAAACTAGACCCGAACGGATGAAGTCATACATACCACCAACAGAGAAGAAGGTAGCAGCTTGGTGCTTAGAACCGAAGCGAGAAGAGCGGTCGTTACGGAGTGTAAAGTCGAATGCCATGTAATCCTTGAAGAGGTAATTTACACGACCAAAGAGAGAGAAGTAAGCATAAGCCGTGCGGTACTGCCTGGGGAGACTTAGATAGTTACCCTTCATACCATGGCTCAACATCATAAACTTCTCATTCGTTAGACCTCTAGCACGTGCCGAGAAGCCTTCGCTCTTGCTATCTACGAATTCCTGACCGAGGAGGAACGTGAAGTTGTTGTTATCGTCCATCTTCCACTTGTACTCACCCGTGTTGGTCCAGGTAATAGCATAAGAACCATCATAAGACTGTCTATTGATACCATAACCACTCACTTCGGGGTGCTTAGGATATAGGAGCAATTCATCGCGGCTGAACACCATATCTATACCAGCTTGGCTCTTGAGGGTAAGGCCATCAATGGGGCGGAGCTGTGCATATGCCGAACCACCAAAACGATAGCTATTAGAACCTTCCTTTACAAACTTAGCCTTGTATTCGGGGTTGTAGAGAATAGCATCCGTGAGCGCAGGATGGAGACGGTGGAAAGTGAGGTAGTCTGCCCTAGTATTGGTAGAATTACCATTAGCATCACGAGTATATGGGCTATAGTAACGTGGGATAGTGAGTGCACCAAATGTACCACCATCAACATAGGCGCTATTGAAAGCGTCTGCAGAAATTTGCTGTACAAGACCTCCAGAAATATTGACACCAACACGGAGCCAAGATTTTACACGGGCATCAATGTTGCTACGGAGGTTAATCTTATTATATCTTGAGATTGAGTTAGAGATCCCTTCCTGAGTGAAGTAACCCCCAGACACATAGTAGGAAACGTTGTCAGTACCACCGGAAATAGACATATCTGCCTGGAACGTAGGAGCCTTCTTTCCGAGGAAGAAAGAGAGCCAGTCATAGTCGCGTCCAACAGTAGCAACATAGTCGCCATTTTCATCCTGTGTCACAGTTCCATCGAAAGCTGTTCCCTGGAATCCATCCAAGAATCTCTTACGAGCAGCCTTACCATTGGTATGACGGAGTTGATATTCGATAAGCTCCTGCCCGGTCATCATCTGATGCATAGGACGATCGCTAATGAGAGAAGAGATACCATACATCGCGTTGAGAGAGATGCGCCCATCTTCGTTGAGTTTACCACGCTTGGTAGTAATTACGATAACCCCATTGGCAGCACGAGCACCATAAATTGAGGTAGAAGAAGCATCCTTAAGTACGGTAATAGACTCAAAGTCATTGGGGTTCATGGCCATAACCACGCTAGCAGATGTCTGTACACCATCTATGATATAAAGAGGTGCCCCCCCTGCTCCAAGAGAAGCATTACCGTGGATTTGTACCGAAGCAGCAGCGTTAGGATCCCCACTAGAGGTCTGTACCTGCATACCAGCAACCTGACCTTGGAGTCCGTCCATTACGTTAGCGACGGGTTTGTTCTCTAGTTTTTCGCTAGAAACGCGAGCTACAGAACCCGATACGGTGCTGAGTTTCTGACCAGAGCCATAACCTACAACAACAACGGTTTCCATTACCTCGGTATCCGAAGCAAGCACCACGTTCATGACGCTCTTCACGTCCAAAACTTGTGTCTTCATCCCCACAAATGAGAACTGAAGCTGCTTTGCATTGCTCGGAACGGAAATCTGGAACTTCCCTTCTAAGTTGGTCGTAGTACCAATGTTGGTATGCCCCACGACTACAATGTTTGCGCCAGGGATAGGTTCGTTGTCTTCTGCCGAAGTAACGGTACCTGTCACTGTTCTATTCTGGGCTACAGCCCAACCCAACCCCATCATCAGGGTAAGGAAGAATAGTGCCAATCTTTTCATAGACATTTCTTTTTCCTTGTTACTAATTTGATTATCTGTTCTTTTTTATTCTCTGAAGCCATAAGGGAGAGGGAAGATTTGGAGGATGATTATCGCCCTGTAACCCAAAGAAGGAACGAGTAGCACTCACGAGAAAAAGGGCGACCGCTACACAACGTGGGGCGATTGTCCTATCTTCTTTGTCGCGCTCTAGCACGCTCTACCTTTTCTTCTCTCTTCTACTCTCTCCTAAGTAGTATCTTATTTCATATCTTTCTCTGTGGCTAGGAGCGTAATCCCTACATAGTATGGGAGTCCACTTAAGGCACCGGAACTCACCTCGGGGAGGAGAAAGGGAGACCCCTCTCTCTAAAGACGGCACTCGGTGCTAACCTTTTCATAATCGGCATATTGGCAAGAAACACCTGCACTCTCCGCGAGAAATGCACAACGCTCCTGCGTTTTATACTGGGGACAAATATAGTAATTTATCACTATATAGCAACTGATTCCGAGCAAATCACCACCCAAAAACATCAAAAGGGTTCATCCATTCATTGGGAGGTCGGATAGCTCAAACGTTTCAAGAGAAAGCTCCCGACCGTTCCACACTGCATAGCTATTGTAATGAAGCCAATCTCCCAAGATAAGGAGCCGCTGCCCCTCTCCCAGCATCAGATCTACCAGCAAGTGACGATGTCCAAAGAGGAAGTATTGTACATGGGAGAATTGCTCACGACGGGCCTTAACCCAACGTACCAACCATTCATCCTCGAGGTAAAAATAGGGATTATCGCCCCCATAAGTGGCAGACTGCTTCTGCAGTCCCTTTCGCCTACTCCGCTCACTAAGCCCGAGAGCCAGCCCTACCGTCCAGCGCGGATGCACGGCTGCGTAAAGCCGTTGTGCCCACTTTGCACGGAAAAGCCTGTACATCGCATCATTAACCCAACGCTCCTTTCGATACTCCTCATCCCCATGTGAAAGACGAAAAGTAGCTCCGCCCAACTGCACCTCCATGGCATGATCTACAACGTGTGCGCCCAACTCCTTTTCGAAGTAATCGCGCATCCACACATCATGATTTCCTTGGAAGAAATAAATCTCTACCCCTTTGTCTGCCAACTCGGCCACCTTACCCAGGAAACGCACATAGCCCTTGGGTACCACATGACGATACTCAAACCAATAATCGAACATATCTCCCAAAAAGTAGATGGCCTCGGCATCGGGAGCAATTGCATCCAGCCAAGCCACCAACCTACGCTCCACAGCTGAAGCATCAGGGTGATAGTGCGAACCTAAGTGCGCGTCGCTTGTAAAGTAAATCACAGAGTATCGAATCTATTTTTACGAGAAGGGTAGAACTTCTGAAAACACAAGGTGGAAAATAAAAAAGTCTAGGGCAAGATTTCTGAGAAAATCAGGCAGAAATGAAAATTTTCTTGGGCAAAAAGGGAGAGAACTTTTGGGCAAGAATTTGCTTAGAGGAAGCCGAGTTCCAATTTTGCCTCTTCGCTCATCATCTCCCGATTCCACTCAGGCTCAAAAGTCAATTCGATGTCGCAGCGAGAGACTCCTTTCACGCTCTCAGCCTTTAGGCGCACATCTTCCAAAATGAAATCTGCCGCAGGGCAATTGGGAGCCGTGAGGGTCATCGTAATGGTTACTAGCCCATCCTCCTTTATATCCACATTATATATAAGCCCCAAGTCGTAAACATTTACGGGGATCTCGGGATCGTAGACCGTGCGAAGCATACGCACAATGTCTTCCTCTAATTTCAGAAATTCATTCTCCATAACTTACGAAAAAGAGATGGTAGCCCAAGCTCTACAGCAAAGGGAATACCATCTCTTCTATTTTGATTTAAAACAATATTGGGTTAGAACTGCGGTTGGATCTCATCAATCAGACGCTGGCAACCTGCAAACTTATCTATAATAAAGAGCAGGTAACGGATGTCCAAGATGATACTCCTTTGGTAGTTGGGGAGATATTCTATGTCACCGCCTACACCCTCCCAGTTGCGGTCAAAATTGAGTCCGATAAGCTCGCCACGGGCATTCATCACGGGGCTACCTGAGTTACCACCCGTTGTGTGGGTTGTTGCACAGAAATTGACCGGCATCGAGCCATCCGAATTGGCATAACGTCCATAATTTTTGGCTTCGTAGAGAGCCTTTAGCTTGGGATCCACGACGTACTCCCAGTTGTTGGGATCCTCTTTTTCCATTACTCCCTCTAGGGTACTCTTGGCTCCATAGGTCACCACATCACGCGGTTGATACCCCTTGATCTCACCATAGGTAAAGCGGAGTGTTAGGTTGGCATCGGGAGCAAGATTGGGTTGCCCCTTCATGTCAAGCACGGAGGCAACATAGGAGCGTTGCGCCGCAGCGAGCGGAGCGTCAAAAGCAGCCACCTCTTTTGCCAGCTTTTGGTGCTCATAGGCGACGGATGCTGCAAAACGGCTCATAGGGTCGCGCAAGAGACGATCTCGATCGGGATTTTTCATAAACTCCTCGAAACGCTCACGGGAGGCATAGATAGACTTATCAAAAATCATCTCTACATACGCTTTGGCAGATCCGTACTCGGCAATACCCTCACGTATAGAAATGGGTTGCTTCTCAGCAGGGATTCGCTCGGCATAGCGAGTCAGAAGAGCGATGGCCAAGGCCTTTTCCACTTCGGAGCTATAGTCCTTATTAAAGAAGGCTTCGAACTGCTTGCGAATCGATTGCAAGCCGGCTTCTCGCCTTGCAGGGTCGTCCCAATGATCTGCGATATCACTATCGGCAGCAGGAGCATTGCTCATCTCAATACCCATTAGAATCCCCTCTAGGAGATAACGCTGACGCATTCGAAGATCCTGACGTCCCTCTATCGCTTTGCTAATAGCCCGAACGGCCTCTTCGGTTGTGGCAATACCCTTTTGCTTTGCCCACGCCAGTACCTCTTGTTGCTGAGCCAACTTAATCTCACGAAGAGAGCGGCGGCGGATAGCCCAGTTGGCCCCTTGTGCTCTCTTGTAGCCATTCTGACTAGAGGCATATTTAGCGGCATACATGATATTGATCTTGGGATCGGCAAGCATCTCACGCAGCATCACATCCTGGAGAATCCCTCGCATCTCTATGCGAATGTTGTTGTCAATTTCGCTCCACTCAGTCACCTCATCAGCCGTAAAGAACTTATAAGTCGTACCGGGGTAGCCCATGATGAGAGCAAAATCTCCCTCCTTTACGCCTTGAGCATTGACCTTTACCCAACGCTTGGGGCGGTAGGGGACATTATCTTTTGAGTACTCAGCCGGATTGCCATTCTTATCGGCATAAAGACGGAAAATAGAGAAGTCTCCCGTATGGCGTGGCCAAGCCCAGTTGTCGGTATCGCTACCAAACTTCCCAATAGAGCTGGGAGGAGCAGCCACCAAACGCACATCGCGGAATACCTTTTTGGTAAACATATAGTAGCGATTACCCCCATAGAAAGCCTTGATCTCGTAGCGATACCCGGGGCGTGAAGCAGTCTTCTTACCCACGATCTCGGGAGCAAGAGAGGAGAGGTATCTTGGCGAGAGGAACTCTAGCCCCGAGGGCTTTTTGATGCGTTCCAGCTCCTTCTTTACCGCGGCGGTTACGTCTGTTATCTCATCTACCACCTCCACCTCAAGACCGGGGTTTACAAGCTCTTCTGCCAAAGAATAGCTCCAGAAACCATCTTTGAGGTAGTTGTGTTGTACACTACTGTGCTTCTGTATCTGGTCGTAGCCACAGTGATGGTTGGTAAGAAGCAGGCCTTGATTCGAAACCAATACACCCGTACATCCCCCATCAAACATCACCACCGCATCCTTGAGCGACGAGCCGTTGGGATTGTAAATATCGGTAGCTTCGAGTTGCATCCCGAGGGATTTCATCCGTGCCACCTGTCCGTTGATTTGCTGCATTAGCCACATTCCCCCATCGGCGTAGGCGAGTGTGGAGCAGACAAATGCTAACAAAAGAGTAAGAAAAAATCGTTTGTTCATAAGTTTATGCTACTTAAGTATTGGACGGTTGTTTGCTCTGGTCGGCCGCAGGGAAAGGGTACTGCCCCACTCGCGCCAGCGCATTATTGTAATAACGAACATCTCCGGTAACTTCTTCCCCCACCCAAGAGGGGAGCGAAGGCTGAGCGTCTAAACTCGGGAGCTCTACCTCGGCAATGATAAGCCCCTCAAGCTCCTCATGAAAGACATCTACCTCCCACAAATAAGAAGCATAGGGTATGTAATAGCGAGTTTTGCACACCTTGCCCTCATGCCCCTGCGCAAGGAGAGTCTGTCCCTCCGCCGGAGAGATCTCACGCTCCACCTCCTCTCGCACTAAACCATCGGGAGAAGAAAGGCCTTTGATCGTGAGATATACTTTATCATCTAGAAAGCGAACACGACGCACACCCCCAGATTCGTCTTGGTGTAGATAGTACTGACATATAGAGACATGCCTCTCTGCAGCCTCTAAAAAGGCCTTATCCTTAACGAGAAACTTGCGTTCGATCTCTAGAGCCATACCCTACAGTATATATAATAGAATACTAGTGAATTGTCACCTTGGTGGCACCAAAACCATATTCTTGGAATGAAGCATCTTGAGCCGAAGCCTTTGGGTAACGCTTACGCAAATCATCAAGAACTGCTTTGCGCAGGATACCCTCACCCTTACCATGAATAAAGATGATTTCCATTCCCTTATTCTTAAGGTGCTTATCCATTGTTTCCCTAAAAACCGACAACTGATGCTGCAAGATGTCGTGGTGAGACATACCCTGCAACGTTGGGAGTAATTCCGCTGCGTGCAAATCCACTACCAGCGGCTCTTTATGCGCTTTTCGCTTCTCCTCGCGCTGGGGGCGAGCAGGCTCTTTTTGAGCTCTGGGCATCTTAATGGATTCTGCCAAGGCTTCAAGGTCTGCAGGAGCTACTGTGGCGTGACGCGATTTGTCCTGCTCCACAAGAGGGAGCACAAGGGCATCTTCGTCAAAAAACGGGTTATCTACGTAACAATGACGCTTAAAGAACTTCACCCCATCGGGCTTGAAATCAATTGAGACCGGCTCCTTATGCTTATAGGCTTTGTGGGGCTTATAGGGAAGGAAAGAGAGGTGTAAACACTCCCGATCATTCAGCTCTGCAAGGGGGATGGTATCGACCAACAGTTTAGTATCGCGCTCTATTATCCCTGTAGAGACAAGGCGGTAATAGCCATTGCTCTGCTGGGCAGACAACGTGTAATATCCGTGGTAATTGCTATCATTGATCAGGTAACACTCAAGCGGAGAATTGCCGAATGTAACAAAATCCTCCGGCAGCCAAGCGATATAAATGGAGAGCTGTTCGCCCTCGGGACGCTCCGGAAGGAAAGTCTGAGGAGGTGGAAGTTCTTCTTTTTTATGTTGGGATACTGTATGAGAAGGAGCCGGCACTACCTTTTGGGATGCCTGCGAAGCCCCACTGCGACGCTCTCGCTTTGCCTCTTTTTCCTCCTGAATCTCTCGCGGAGTACGATAGGCAGGCACAAAGGTGTCACGCTCATTAACCACGACACACTCATGCAAAGGGGTGGGCAACTCAAAGCCATCGTCCCCCTCTACCCAAGCTACCTTCCCTTCAATACGGCGCACGATGCCTCCTCCTTGGGCATTCAAAAAACGCACTCGATCTCCTACAGATGCTTTTGCCATTACTTCTAACACACTCTAGTGGTACAGAGAGAAAGGAAACCCGGCTCCCCTCTCTCGGAGGTGAAAGTTAGGATATAAGACTTCGCCTTTCTCTTCGGCGAAGTTACGGTTTTCCGAAATAATAAACGACACACCCCCGCCCTTATTGAGATTTTACTCCACAACAAAGGGCGAGGGTACGTATCGAATCCTGAAGAAGAAACTTAAAGCAAAGAATTAGATCTCTTCGAAACGAGCCGTAAAGAAGCGGAGCTGCTTAGGCTCATACACAAAGCGCAATCCTCGGATGGTTTCTTTGTGCTTGAAGAGACGAATCACCCCGTCTGCCACAACGTCCATATGCTTATACGTATAGACACGGCGAGGGATGGTGAGACGCACCGTCTCTAGCTTGGGAGTATGATTCTCCCCTGTCTTATTGTCACGACCTGCCGATACAATACCACGCTCCATACTGCGCACGCCACTCTCTACATAGAGGTTTGCGGCCAAGCTCTGGGCTGGGAATTGCTCTTGTGTGAGGTGCGGACAGAAGCGGCGAGCATCGAGGAAGACAGCATGCCCCCCTACCGGCTCAATAATGGGTACCCCTGCCTCCTTGAGCAAATCACCCAAATAGCGTACTTGTAGTACTCGGTGACGGATATACTCGTACTGCATCGACTCTTCCAAACCAATGGCCATCGCTTCCATATCGCGACCTGCCATACCTCCATACGAGGGCATCCCTTCATAGACAACCACCATCTCTTTGGCATCTTGGAATAGGTGCTCATCGTTCATGCAAAGGAAGCCACCAATGTTTACCAAACAGTCTTTCTTACCGCTCATCGTGCAACCATCGGCATAGCTAAACATCTCTAGAACGATCTCGGTAATGCTCTTATCGGCAAACCCCTCTTCCTGTTCTTTGATGAAGTAGGCGTTCTCTACACAGCGAGTTGCATCGTAGAAGACCTTAATACCATACTTGTTGGTAAGCTCACGTACAGCCCTCATGTTTGCCATGGAGACAGGCTGCCCACCGGCTAGATTCACCGTAACGGCAAGGCAGACGTAGGCAATGTTTTCTGCCCCTTTCTCGTCGATAAGGCGTTGTAACTTATTGAGGTCGATATTCCCTTTGAAGGGGATGTCGAGCGTGGCATCGTGGGCTTCGTCGCGGATTATATCCACAAAGATTCCTCCATTACGCTCTTGGTGATAGCGAGTGGTGGTAAAGTACATATTACCGGGCACGTACTGCCCTGGTTTGATGGCAATCTGACTCAAGATATTTTCTGCCCCACGCCCTTGATGGGTAGGCACAATATATTTGAACCCGAAGAGGCGACGCACCGTGTCTTGCAGGCGATGGAAATTGCGACTACCAGCATACGCCTCATCGCCCACCATCATACCACCCCACTGGCGATCGCTCATTGCGTTCGTGCCACTATCGGTAAGAAGGTCGATATATACGTCTTTGGAGTTGATTAGGAAGGTGTTGTAACCGGCTTCCTTTACTACTCTCAATCTCTCTTCACGGTCGATCATGGCCACCGGTTCTACGCTCTTGATGCGAAACGGCTCTGCGGGATACTTGCTAAAATCAATCATATGTCTTTATCAATTAAGGGTTATTACTTCACGCTATATTAGGGGAAATCCACTACGAAATCACCCACGGCGCAAATATAAGCGATTTATTTTCCATACGTGCAATTAGGCAAAATATACATCAATACAACAACAAAATGACGCCAAAACAACACACAAATGAATAAATCGCCCGTGAAAATAGAATATAATACAGCCTAATTCTTTTTCCCTGTCTGCTCCGTACTCAAAAATTCGCCGCCCAAGAAATTATCATTCCTAGAGCAAGCTCTTCGGGGGAAGCAGTCTGAGGATAGAAGCGATTATGGGCGGCACTCTCTTATGCGATCTCCAACGAATGTGCGAGACAATACGCCCTTTACATGTAATAGGAGTACCGCTACAGGCCTGCCATGCTCGGCAAGAGACTTCGCCTTTACCCTGCCACTTCCCACCCTCCTCGGGCAGAAGTCAGTTGGGTATTCTCGCAACAATACGTACATTTGTAGCAAGATAGACTTTAGGAGTCTACCCAGTGCGTTGCAATCATTATGAGTGAAAAGTTTGTAGTATCAGCCCGGAAGTTCCGTCCGGACTCCTTCGAGAGCTTACTAGGTCAAGAGGCTGTAAGTGAAACTCTCCGAAGGGCTATTTTACAGCAGAAGACGGCGCACGCCTATCTTTTTTGCGGCCCAAGAGGGGTAGGAAAGACCTCCGCAGCCCGTATTTTTGCTAGAGCCATCAATTGCGCGTCGCCCCTTGCAAGTGGCGAGGCGTGCGGAGAGTGTGATAGTTGCCGAGCCTTTGCAGAGCAGCGTTCTTTCAACGTTTTTGAGATGGACGCAGCCTCCAACAACTCTGCCAACGACATACGACAGCTCATCGAGGAGGTAAACATCCCCCCCCAAGTAGGACGTTACAAAATCTATATCATCGACGAGGTGCACATGCTCTCGACGGCGGCGTTCAACGCCTTCCTCAAAACGCTGGAGGAGCCACCCGAGTATGTCGTCTTCATCATGGCTACCACCGAGAAGCAAAAGATACTTCCCACCATCCTCTCTCGCTGTCAAGTATTCGACTTCAAACCCATCCCTAGCGATGTTATCATAGGGCAGTTGCGGCATATTGCCCAACTAGAAGAGATCCAAGTAGAAGAGAAGGCCCTAGAGCTAATCGCCCGAAAAGCCGATGGAGGGATGCGCGATGCCCTCTCGGTATTCGACCGAATAGCGAGCTATACCGATGGCGAAGTATCCTATAGTCGTACCCTAGAGAGCCTCAACATCCTAGACGACGATTACTACTTCCGCTTCGTGGACCTTCTCGTACACAACGACTATGCCTCTACCCTCCTTCTCCTAGACGAACTCATCATGCGAGGCTTCGACCCTAGGACGATTGTCTTGGGGCTGACCGACTTCCTGCGCAACCTTCTCTTAGCATTCGACCCTCAGACCCTGCCTCTTTTGCACTTAACCAAAGAGACAGAGGCCTCATACAATCAATTGGCTCAGGCTTCCGGACGTGGATTTTTGTACCAAGCGATCGCAAAACTGATGGAGTGTCTCAAAGAGTATCGCAATAGCAATGCTAAGCGACTTTTGGTTGAAATGACCCTCCTCTCCCTCACCTCGCTGGCTCAAGAAGGGAGCTCGGCAGGGCACACCCCCAATCAACGCCCCACACCGGCAGCGGCACCGCCCTCTGCGCCAAGTCCTGTAGCCGCTCCCAGACCGCAACCGATCGCGGCTCCGGCTCCGGCACGCCCTAGTGCACCGCCCGCCCCTCGCCCTACCGAAGCTTCTACAGAGGTTCCGCAACCCATTGATCTCCCCAAACCGACCAAACCGGCTACCATGGCAGTACCTCGCCCCGTAGCTCCGGCTCCTCGCCCTGCGGCAGCCCCGGCACCCACCGCGCCCCCTGCAACGGCTCCCAAGGCACCCTCTCAGGAGAAACAAGCCTTTACAGAGACCGAAATGCAGATTGCATGGAATACCTATGCAGAGGAATATTTGCAAAAGAACCTCTTTCTCAAGAATGCCTTCAATGAGGTACTACCGAGGCTTAACAACGGCACAGAGATAGAGGCCATCATGTTTAATATGCTGCAAGTGAACGCTGTAGAGCGTATCAAGGGTTCCCTCCTAAGCTACCTCCGAAGTGCGCTACACAATAGCGACATTACGCTACAAGTGCGGCAGATCGAGACTATAGAAGAGGAGCGCAGCCAACGAAGCATCACGCCACTAGAGCTCTTCCGCTCCCTGGCTGCCGAGCCACAAACGCCTCTTCATCAGTTTATCCAAGCGCTCAAGTTGCGCCCTCTCTAGACCCAAAAGATATTCACAATAGAAATTATATAAGTACAAAACAAAAAGAATCATGCGAAAGATTTCGATTGCACTCTTAGCCGGACTTTTGTCGTTGGGATGCCTCAATGCACAAGACGCTAAGGTAGAAACCAACCAATTCACGGTCGTAAAAGAACTCCCCATCACCTCCATCAAGGATCAGGGGAACTCAGGAACGTGCTGGTCTTACTCTACGATTGGCTTCCTCGAAGCCGAACTCCTCCGTATGGGCAAACCCGAATACGACCTCTCGGACATGTTCGTGGTAAGCCACAGCTACCGTGATAAAGCCGATAAGTACGTGCGTCTCCACGGCAAACTCAACTTCGGTCAGGGTGGCTCATTCTACGATGTACTCTACGTATTCAAGCACTATGGTGCTGTACCCGAAGAGGTAATGACAGGGCTTAACTACGGCACAAAGCGCAATGCGCACAACGAAATGGCAGATGCAGCTAAGGGCTACCTCGATGCCATTGTCAAGAACTCAAACGAAAAGCTCTCTCCCGTATGGCGTAAGGCTTTCGATGCCATGATTGATGGTTACTTGGGCGAACTTCCTCAGAACTTCACCTACAAAGGCAAGAGCTACACGCCCATGACCTTTGCTAAGAGCCTCGGTATCAATGCAGATGACTACGTATCTCTTACGAGCTATACGCACCACCCCTTCTATACAAAGTTCGGTCTCGAAATTGAAGACAACTGGCGCTGGAGCGATAGCTACAACCTCCCCATCGACGAACTTATGCAGGTAATGCGTAACGCTATCCAGACGGGTTATCCCATCGCTTGGGGTGCCGACGTGAGCGAAGTTGGCTTCAATCGCGACGGAATCGGTGTACTTGCCGACGTAGAGGCTATCGAAACCGCAGGTTCGGATCAAGCTCGCTGGATTGGTCTAAGCACCGCTGCTCGCCGTGCAGAGATCCTAAAGCAGATCAACACTCCCGACTGCCCCGAGATCAATCCGACTCAAGAATATCGCCAAAAGTGCTTCGACAACTATACCCTAACTGATGACCACGGGATGGTTATCTACGGTATGGCTAAGAACCAAGCTGGTCGCCCCTTCTTCATGATTAAGAACTCATGGGGTGAAGCCGGTGCCTACAAGGGTATTTGGTACATCAGCGAAAACTATGCAGCCGGTCGCACGATGAATATCGTTGTTCACAAGAACGCACTACCCAAGGCAATTGCCCAAAAATTGGGTATCAAGCTCTAAGCAATGGTTGCCACACGCTAAACCAAAGAATAGCAGGGGGGAATACCGAACGAGTTCGCTCAGGAAAGTATCCCCCCTTTTTAGTACCAATCCCCATGATACCCCAAGAAGTCGAAAGCCCCATCAAGCGAGGGAAGTTGCGGCACTACCTAGGCCGGGAATTTTATATCCTCAAAAGAAAACTTCGCTGGCTCTTCGGCTCCGAGCATTACGCACGCGTCCGCCACGGGGTAGAGGCTTCGCACCTCCTCTTTGAGCATCAGTCTACCCTGCTCCGTAGGCTCAAAGATGTAGATATGGAGCTACAATACAACAAAATAACCAACCTACGCCTTGCCGTTGCCAAGCTAGACGGAGTGGTAATCCGCCCCGGAGAGACCTTTTCCATTTGGCGCTTGGTGGGTCGCCCATCGGCTCGCAAAGGGTACCTAGAAGGTATGGTACTACACAATGGCAAAGTACAACGAGGGGTAGGCGGAGGGCTATGTCAGTTGGGCAATCTTCTCTATTGGATAACGCTCCACAGCCCCCTGACCGTACAAGAACGCTGGCGGCACAGCTTCGACGTCTTCCCCGACGTGCAACGCACCATCCCCTTTGCCTGTGGGGCAACCCTCTCCTATAATTATATAGACCTCGTCATACGCAACAATACGGAGCACACCTTCTCCCTGCACCTTTGGCTCGACGAGGAATTCCTGCATGGCACCCTCTCGTGTGATGCCCCGATCCCTTGGGAGTACGAGGTTTTTGAAACAGACCCCAGCATACGCCAGCAGTGGTGGGGGGGCTATACACGCCACAATAAGATTTGGCGTAAGGTACGGCACAAAGCGACCAAAGAAGAAACAACCGAACTTATTGCCGAGAACCACGCCATCATGATGTACAATCCCTATCTCGAACAAGGGAAATAAAACACCCCTTTTGCCCCTCTTCCCCTTTCGCCATTGCCCCGACGCACCATCCATTAAGAGGCACCTACGTTTTCGGACAAGCGGAGAGACGACAAAACCCTGCCTAGAATCTTACTTTTTTCTAGGCAAAACCTTGCTCCCTTTCTGCCCAAAACTTTTTTATTTCTCAACCAAAAATGGGAGAACATTTTGGGCAAGAACAAAAAATATTTCACCCTGCGAATTTTAGTCCTTTTCCTCAGCGAGATAATCCACCTAGAGCAAGCTCCCAGAGGCAGCTCGGAAAAAGCTCTCCATCTCCCCCTCTCCTCTCAAGACTTCCGCCTCGAACAATCACCCCTTGATAGCCCCTGCCGATAGCGACAGATCCCCTACCTTTGTAGAAAAGAAACAGGTAAAATCCAAAGGTTCGTTTGCCCTACACTCTCCTCGCACAATCATTACAAAGGGAGGGGACGAGTAAGCCACAAAGAATCCGTAACTTTGGGCAAGTATAGAGATCTTCCCCCTCTCTTTTGAGGCAAACAAAATAAAACAGAATGGACGAAACGGGATCAATCTTCACGGCAAAGGACCTAGAGCAGCTCGCCGAGCACGGAATCTCTCAGGAGGAAGCCTCCTCCCAAATTGCTTATTTGCGAGACGGCAGGAGCTACCTACAGCTAGAGGGAAGCGGCAGCATAGAGTATGGCATCATGCGTATCAAGCAAGACGAGATGCCCTACTACCTCGATCTCTGGGATCGCTATCACTATGATCCCCAACACCGGATTACCAAATTTGTACCGGCTTCGGGTGCCGCCACACGCATGTTTCAGCACCTCTACGAGTTGCTCGACGCAGGAGCAAAGACCAAAGAAGAGCTAAGCGAAGAGCAACGTTACTTCTTCGAGCACATTGAGGAGTTCGCTTTCTTTGGTGAGCTTAGCGAGAGTTGCCTCCGCAACGAGTGGAGTACCGTGGCAAAGCTACTGGAGGGAGGGCGTTACGACCTAGTGGCAAAGTCGCTCCTCACAGAGCGAGGATTGAATTACGGACACCTACCCAAAGGACTTGTTCCTTTCCACAAATACCCCGGAAAATACATTCGCACGGCCGCTACCGAGCACCTAGCCGAGGGCGCTCTCTACACCAAAAACAGCAACGGCGTAGTGCGCATACATTACACGGTATCGCCCGAGCATATCGACTTCTTCCGCCAACACATTGAGCGCGCCAGTTCGCGTATTGAAGGCGACTACAGCGTCATCATCGAGAGTTCGTTCAGCACCCAAAATAGTAGCAGCGACACACTTGCCCTAGACGAGGAGGGGATGCCCTTCCGTACAGAGGAGGGCGATTTGCTATTCCGCCCCGGAGGACACGGAGCCCTCATTGACAATCTAGCAGACTTGGAGAGCGATGTCATCTTTATTAAGAACATAGACAACGTTACCATGGAGCACCTCAAGAGCAATACGATACTCTACAAAAAGCTCTTGGGAGGGGTTCTTTTGGCCGTGCAAGAGCGCATCTTTGGGTATCTCCGTCAGCTAGAGAGGGGCAAGTGCAGCCATTCCCAACTAGAAGAGATGGTAGACTTCTTGCACAAGGTACTCTGTATCCAGCTCCCCCAAGTAGACCTCCTTGGCGACAAAGAACTGGCAGAACGCATCCAACAAAAGCTTAACCGACCGATACGTGTGTGCGGCATGGTACGCAACGATGGAGAGCCGGGAGGAGGCCCCTATCTAGTGCGCGAGGCGGATGGTAGTACCTCTCTACAAATTGTAGAGGCATCCCAAATCGACAAAAGCAATGAGCGAGACGCTTCTATCCTTGCCTCAAGCAGCTACTTCAATCCTGTGGATATTGTTTGCTCCCCCTACGACTTCAAGGGACAGCACTTCCACCTACAAGACTACGTGAATAAACGCACAGCCTTTGTTGCCACAAAGAGCCAAAACGGCAAGCAACTACAGGCTCTAGAGCGACCGGGGCTGTGGAACGGAGCCATGCACCACTGGAATACCATTTTTGTGGAGGTGCCCAGTGACACATTTACTCCCGTCAAGACGGTAACCGACCTCCTGCGCCAAGAGCACAGAGGGGTAGACGACTTAGATTGAATCTCAAACTCTTTAAACACGATAAACGCTATGAGCAGTAACATTCCCTCACGCCTCGAAGCACTCCGGAGTGCCATGCGTGCAAAGAATATCCAAGCCTACCTTGTTGTTAGCAACGACGGGCATCTTGGCGAATACACCCCTCAGCACTGGAAAAGCCGCGCCTGGATATCGGGCTTTAATGGCTCGGCAGGAAGCGTAGTAGTAACGCTCGACAAGGCCGGCTTATGGACGGACTCGCGCTACTTCCTTCAGGCTGGTGATCAGCTAGAGGGCAGTACCATTGAGCTATACAAAGAGGGTGTATCCGGTGTACCTACCATCGAAGAATTCCTAACTTCGGAGCTACCCGAGGGTGCGGTAGTAGGGTGCGACGGCACCTGCGTAAGCCAAGCCGAAGTAGAGAGAATGGAGCGCGCGCTATCCGCTTTTGGCCTCACGATCAACAGCGACTACGACCTTATCGACGGCATTTGGGCTGACCGCCCCGCCATCCCCAAGAACGAATTCCGCCCTCAGCCCGTAGAGTACTCGGGCGAAGAGACTAAGGCACGCACACAACGCATCCTAGAGCACCTCAAGAAGAAAGGCGCAAATGCAACTGTCTTGACTACCCTAGACGAACTTGCCTGGGCATTCAACATCCGCAACTGCGACGTAGAGTGCAACCCCGTAGGCGTAGGCTTCGGCTTTATCGGGGAGAAAGAATCGGTACTCTTCACCTTTGCAGAAAAAGTAAATGCCACCCTCCGGAGCGAACTACAAGCTCAAGGGGTACGCGTCATGGGCTATCAAGAGATTTTTGGCTACCTATCCGCCCTCCCTGCTAGCGTTACGGTGTATGTGGATAAGAGCCGTATCTCAAGCGCTGTCTACAACGCTCTCGCTCCCCATTGCCGACAAATAGAAGGTGTATCGGTGGTAACCATGCTCAAATCCTATAAGAATGAGGCTGAGCTGGCAGGCGTCCACCGCTCCATGCACCGCGACGGAGTTGCCCTCACACGCTTCTTTATGTGGCTAGAGGCTGCCCTCAAACGAGGAGAAACCCCTACAGAAGTGGAGATCGATCGCATCCTTGCCGAGCATCGCGCCCAGAGCGATATGTACATCGGGGATAGCTTCGATACCATCTGTGGGTACCAAGATCACGGTGCCATCGTTCACTACCGAGCTACTCCCGAGAGTGCCTACACCCTCCGCAACGAAGGCGTATTGCTCCTCGATAGTGGGGCTCAATACAAAGACGGTACGACCGACATTACCCGTACCATTGCCCTTGGCGAGGCAGAACCTCAGGCCGATCTCAAAGTAGACTACACGCTTGTACTCAAAGGTCATATCGCCATTGCTACAGCACAATTCCCCGAAGGGACCCGTGGCAATCAGCTTGATATTTTGGCACGCAAAGCCCTTTGGGATAGAGCTCTCTCTTATGGTCATGGCACAGGGCACGGCGTAGGGATTGCCCTCAACGTACACGAAGGGCCTCAGAATATCCGTACAGACAATAACCCCACCCCCATGGCCGTGGGTACATTTACAAGCAACGAACCGGGGCTTTACCGCGCTGGCAAATGGGGTATCCGTATTGAGAACCTAATCGTCACCAAGGAGAATTGCCGCAGCGAGTTCGGGACTTTCCTCGGCTTTGAGACTGTTACCCTCTGCTATCTCGACAATCGTCTTGTAGAGAAGAGCCTACTCTCCGCAGAAGAGATCGCTTGGTACAACGCCTATCAAGAGAAGGTTTACCAAGAGATTAGCCCTCTACTTACCCCGGAAGAGGCGGCTTGGCTTCGCGAGAAGACCCAAAAGCTCTAACCCACGATGGCAGCGCATATCATCCCTGTACGTGGGATTACCCCCCAGATTGGCGAGGAGTGTTTCCTTGCCGAGGGGGCCTGCATCATTGGCGACGTTGTAATGGGGCACCATTGTAGCGTGTGGTTCAATGCTGTACTGCGTGGCGACGTTAATAGTATCCGCATTGGCAACCATGTCAATATCCAAGATGGATCGGTACTGCATACCCTATATGGACTCTCCACTATAGAGATGGGAGACTACGTTTCCATCGGGCACAACGTGACCATCCATGGAGCTACGATACACAACTATGCTCTTATCGGCATGGGTTCGGTACTGCTTGACCACGTGGAAGTGGGCGAAGGAGCTATCGTAGCGGCAGGTTCGGTCGTGCTCAAGGGTACCAAGATTGAGCCCCATACCCTCTGGGGTGGTTGTCCGGCTCGCTTCATCAAAGAAGTGGATCCGACCCAAAGTGCCGAGATGAACCAACGCATCGCCCACAACTATTCTATGTATGCATCGTGGTTTATGTACCCCGAGCAAGAAGTATCTCTCAACAAAGAAGAAAATAATCTACCACCCAAATAAACAGTGAGGAAGTAACAATGAAATTTTTTATCGACACAGCCAATCTGGCAAGCATCCGAGAAGCAAACGACTTAGGCGTACTAGATGGCGTTACAACTAACCCCTCCTTGATGGCCAAAGAGGGCATCAGTGGCGAAGCAGACTGCAAGGCGCACTACTTAAAAATCTGCGAGATAGTAGATGGCGATGTAAGTGCCGAGGTAATGAGCACCGACCTCAAGAGCATGCTCCGCGAAGGGCGCGAACTAGCAGCACTCCACCCCAATATCGTGGTAAAAGTGCCTGCTACCGAAGAGGGTATCAAGGCGGTTCGCCAGTTCTCTCGTGAGGGGATTCGTACCAACTGTACGCTCATCTTCAATCTAGGTCAAGCACTCCTCGCTGCCAAAGCCGGGGCTACCTATGTATCGCCTTTTGTGGGACGTATCGACGATATTTCGGGCGATGGCGTAGGGCTTATCCGTCAGATCGTAGAGGTTTTCCGCTACTATGGCTTTGAAACGGAGGTCTTAGCAGCAAGTATCCGCCACACGCGCCACGTTATCGAATGCCTAGAAGTGGGTGCAGATGTAGCTACTTGCCCCTTGGGTGCTATCAAGGGTCTGCTCAAGCACCCCCTCACAGACAATGGATTGGCCGCCTTCATTGCCGACCAGAAGCGTGTAGCTGATGCAAAAAAATGAGTAACCTAGCCCATAAGTTTTTACTCAGGGTTATACCCTTTGTCTTAGGAGTCCTCTTTGTGGGGGCTCCTAAGCTCTTTGCTGCCCCTACGCTCCCCCCGACCTCTATACAAGTGGGAGCGGAACGGCTAGACCAGCTACTCCCCCTACTCCGTGGCAAGCGAGTGGGACTTGTTAGCAACCATACAGGCGTAATTGGCACTGACCAACGCCCCCTTGTCGATAGCCTTCTTGCCCTTGATGTAGAGGTCTGTCGCCTTTTCTCTCCCGAGCACGGATTCCGAGGAACTGCCAATGCAGGCGCCTCCGTGGCAAGCGGGAAAGATGCCCTCACAGGGTTACCCATTATTTCTCTCTACGGCAATAACAAAAAGCCCAAGCGCAACCAAATTGCCGATTTAGACCTTATTCTCTTCGACCTCCAAGACGTCGGCACTCGCTTCTACACCTACATCAGCACCATGCACTACGTGATGGAAGCCGCTGCCGAAGCCCATATCACAGTAGTTATACTCGATCGCCCTAACCCCAACGACTACATAGACGGCCCCCTCCTCTCCCCTTCGTGCCAATCTTTTATCGGGATGCACCCCATCCCCGTACTGCACGGACTTACTGTAGGCGAGCTAGCTCTCATGATCAACGGAGAGCGTTGGCTGGCAGGAGGCATACAGTGCGATCTCCGTGTGATACCCATCAAGGGTTGGCAACATGGCGATAGTTACACGCTCCCCGTAGCCCCAAGCCCCAATCTCAAGACGCCCGAAGCCATTCGCCTTTACCCCTCTTTGTGCTTTTTCGAAGCCACCATCCTAAGCGTAGGCAGGGGCACCCCCAATCCTTTTACAGCACTGGGGTATCCTAATAAAGAGTTGGGACAATATCTCTTCACCCCAAAATCTATGCAGGGAGCCACCGACGCAAAGTACAAAGGGCAACGCTGCTATGGAACGAATTACACGGATTCTCTCCCCCAAGGGGGACTAAGTATTGCCCCTCTCATCGACTGGCAGAAGCGCACCCAAAAGGTGGGTAAGCGACTCATTGACCGCGAGCGCACTTTCGACCTCCTCGCAGGCTCTCCCTCACTCCGCAAGCAACTCCGAGAGGGATGGAGCGAGGAGGCAATACGCAAAAGCTGGCAAGATGACCTCTGCAAATACCGAGCGTTGCGCCAGCAATACCTCATATACAAAGACAATAGACCCGAGACAAAACCTTAACCTCTCCCCTTAATTATGAACAAAGGCAGTATCATAGTCGCAGGCATAGGCCCCGGCAGCCCTCAAGACATCACCCCGGCGGTGTGCGAAGCCATTGCCCAAAGCGACGTAGTAATAGGCTATAAATACTATTTCCAATTCATTGAACCCTGGCTCTCCTCCACGGCTCGTTGTATCGACACCGGGATGAAAAAAGAGCGAGAGCGTGCCGGTATTGCCTTCGAAGGGGCGGAGAAGGGGCAGCGCGTTACGGTTATCAGCTCGGGCGATGCCGGCATCTACGGAATGGCTCCCCTCATCTATGAGATGAAAAAAGATCGGGATAGTGCCATAGAGATCCGAGTACTCCCCGGTATCAGTGCCTTCCAAAAAGCGGCTTCGCTCTTGGGTGCTCCCATTGGGCATGACCTCTGCATTATCTCCCTCTCCGACCTCATGACCCCTTGGGAAAAGATAGAGAAACGCATCATGGCAGCTGCCGAGGCGGACTTCGTTACCGCAGTCTACAACCCCAAGAGCGAGGGGCGGTATTGGCAGCTCCATCGGCTCAAAGCGCTCTTTTTGGAGCGGCGTGCTTCTACCACACCTGTAGGGTATGTGCGAGAAGCCGGTCGCCCGGGAGAACATGTTGTACGCACTACGTTGGCACAATTCGACCCCGAAGAGATTGATATGTTTACCGTAGTACTTATCGGCAACTCTCAGTCTTACCAAACTCAGGAAGCCATCATTACGCCTCGAGGTTACTACCGAGAGCGCATCGAAGGAGCAGAGGGCAAGGGGCAGCAAATCATGATGGAATCGTTCCGCACGATAGAGCGTGAGATGCGCCACCCCGAGGTGCCTATTGATAGGCGATGGGCTCTCTTCCATGCCATCCACACCACGGCAGATTTCTCCATGGAGGATATTCTCTACACAGATCCCAAGGCGGTGTCGCAGATGCACGAAGCCATCAAGAAGGGTGAAATCAAGACTATTGTAACCGATGTATCCATGGTGGCAGCAGGCATCCGCAAGGGAGCTTTAGAGCGACTTGGGCTCTCGGTCAAATGCTATATCACCGATCCTCGTGTGGTGGAATTCTCCAAGATGCGAGGCACCACAAGGGCAGAAGAAGCTATTCGCCTAGCCGTAGAAGAAGACCCCAACGCTCTCTTTGCCTTTGGTAATGCTCCTACGGCTCTTATCGAGCTATGCCGACAAATACGATTGGGTAAGGCCACTCCCTCCGGCATCATAGCCGCTCCCGTAGGCTTTGTACACGTTTGTGAGTCGAAGCATAGGGTGCATACTTTCCCCCATATCCCTAAGATCATCGTAGAGGGCAGACGAGGAGGCAGCAACCTAGCCGCCACCCTTATCAATGCCATTCTCTGCTACGACGATGCCGCCGCCCTCTATCCCGGGCGAGACGTATAGCCCAACAAAAGCATGGCACGCAAGTACTGCATCATTGGTATTACCGACGACGCCGAATTAGAACCCACCTCGGCAGTCCTCAAAATAATAGCTGAGAACAAGGTGTTCTCCGGAGGACTTCGTCATCACCAATTGGTGGAAAAGTTCCTCCCCCTAGGGGCTACTTGGATTGATATAACGGTACCTCTGGATGGCGTCTTCGATGCCTACAAAGAGCATCAAGAGATCGTTGTTTTTGCTTCGGGCGACCCCCTCTTTTTTGGGTTTGCCGGCACGGTACAAAGGCGAGATCCGGAGGCGGTTATCGAAGTCTTTCCCACCTTCAATTCGCTACAACTACTCGCCCATCGCAGCCTACTCCCCTACGAAGGGATGCGGACACTCTCCCTCACGGGGCGACCCTGGAAACGCTTCGAACAAGCCCTAATAGAAGGGGAACCCCTCCTCGGTGTGCTGACCGATAGGAATAAAACCCCCAATGCCATTGCCCAACGAATGCTGGACTATGGCTACAACAACTATCGTATGATTGTGGGAGAAAACCTAGGGAATGCCGGGGAGAGAGTAGCTGAGTATTCCGTAGAGGAGGTAGCCCAACGCACCTTCTCGCTCCCCAACTGCCTTATACTCAAACAGACGCACCCCCGACACCGACCCCTAGGTATCCCCGAGAGCGACTTTGCCCTCCTCGACGGCAGAGTCAAGATGATTACCAAAATGCCCATTCGGCTACTCTCCCTTGCCGCTCTAGACCTGCGTTCGCATCAAACGCTCTGGGATGTTGGCTTCTGCACGGGCTCCGTCTCCATCGAAGCCAAACTGCAATTCCCCCATTTAGAGATTGTCTCTTTTGAGCAACGAGAGGCAGGACGCGCTCTCATGGAGACCAACACTCGGCGCTTTGGTACCCCCGGCATCACCGCCGTGATTGGCGATTTTATGGAGATGGATTTAGCAGGATATCCTCGCCCCGATGGCGTTTTTATCGGGGGGCATGGAGGGCAACTCGTCTCCATGATTCAGCGTATAGATCGCTATCTCACCGAGGGAGGCGTTGTTGTCTTCAACAGCGTAAGCCCCGAGAGCCGAGAGGCGTTCTACGAAGGCGCCGAGAGCTGCAAGTGGCACATTGTCTCCTCGCAACGCATCACACTAGACGAGCACAACCCCATTACCATTCTAAAAGCCGTAAAGCCATGATAGCCCAATTCCTAATCGGAGGCACCTCTTCGGGAGGAGGGAAAACCACCCTCACCACAGGGCTTTTGCGCCTTCTTCGCAATAGGGGTTATAGAGTGCAACCCTTCAAATGTGGCCCCGACTACATCGATCCCCAATACCACAAAATGGCTTCGGGGCGAGTCTCTATCAACCTGGATAATTGGCTCGCAAGCGGAGAGCATCTGCAGAATCTCTACGCACGCCACTCGCAAGAAGCCGATATCTCCGTGACCGAAGGCGTAATGGGATTGTTCGATGGTTACAAAGGGATGGAGGGGAGCAGTGCCCGGATTGCTGAGCTATTAGATCTCCCCATCCTCCTGGTAGTTAATGCACAAAGCACCGCCTATTCGGTGGCTGCCACACTGTTTGGCTTCTCTCAGTTTTACCCCAAAATCCGTCTCATTGGCGTTATCTTTAACAAGGTAGCCAGCCCCCGACACTATGCCTTTTTGCAAGAAGCGGCGTCGGCTGCCAAGGTACCCTGCCTTGGATACATCCCCCGAATGGAGGAGCTATCGGTACCCTCTCGTCACCTAGGACTTACCCTAGATGCCCAACTCGACTTCGATGCGTATGCCGATCGCATTGCCGAGACGCTCGAAAAATATGTAGAGGTAGATCGCCTACTGGAGCTGTGTGCCACCCAAGCCCCTGCCCCTACACTCACCGCCGACACACCTAAGGAGACACTCCGCATCAGCGTAGCTAAGGACGAAGCTTTCAACTTCACCTATCAAGCCAACTTAGACCAACTGCAACAGCTCGGTAGCGTCTCCTACTTTAGTCCTCTCACCGACCCCTCGCTCCCCCCTAGCGACCTCGTCTATATCCCTGGGGGCTACCCTGAGTTCTTTTTGCCTCAATTAGCGCAAAACCGACAGCTCCAAGAAGAGATCCGAGACTACGTAGCCAGTGGAGGGAAACTACTTGCCGAGTGTGGCGGAATGATGTATCTCTGTCGCTCTATTACGGACGAAAAAGGGGTGAGCTACCCCATGGTAGGCATCTTGCCCCAAGAGGCAACAATGCAAAATATGCGCCTACACCTAGGCTACCGCACCCTCACAATCCAAGGGCAGGAGCCGTGGCAGGGGCACGAATTTCACTACAGCAGCATTGCCTCGCCCAGCGAGCCCATTCCCAACTATGCCTCCAGCGTAAAAGACGCTCGGGGCAACGACGTGGAGACTCCTCTCTACCGAATAAAAAATTGTATCGCCGGATACACGCACCTCTACTGGGGTGAACGAAATATCCTTGACCTCTGGAATGCATGAGTAAAGTATACACACGAACCGGAGACCTAGGCACAACTGCCATACACGGAGGCGCACGAGTGGATAAAGACGACCCACGCATCGAAGCCAACGGCACCCTAGACGAACTAAACTGTGCCCTTGGTCTTGTGCGCTCCCTCCTCGAAACCGATCATCCTTGGCAAGAGGATCTCCGAGAGATACAACTTGAGCTAATGGCTGCCATGAGCCTCGTTGCCACCCCCTCTACCTTTAGAGATCGTAACCCCAATAGTCTCTCTCCCTCTCTCGTTGGGCACCTAGAGGAGTGTATGGATCGCATGAATGCCGAAATCAATGAGCGAGAGGGCTACTTTATCCTCCCCGGGGGGACTCCCCTTGCTGCCCACCTACACCAAGCAAGAGTAGTGGCTCGCCGAGCCGAGAGAAGGCTTGTCACCCTCCATCATATAGACCCCGTGCCCGCACAAATCCTCGTCTTTATCAATCGACTCTCCGACCTCCTCTTTGTTATGGCACGCTACGAAGTTTGGCAAAAACAGCTCCAAGAAGATCGCTGGCGAGCCTTTGCCTACAAACGAAAACTGAAAGGGAAAGAAGTATGAAACACCCTCAGCCTCTCCGCCCTATTATGCTAGCCGGTACGGGTAGTGACGTAGGGAAAAGTGTTTTGGCAACAGCGCTCTGCCGCATTTTTAAGCAAGACGGCTACCACCCTGCCCCTTTCAAAGCTCAGAATATGGCTCTCAACTCCTACGCTACACCCGAAGGGTTTGAGATAGGTCGAGCACAAGCCGTACAAGCCGAAGCAGCCGGCATCCCCTGCCACACTGATATGAATCCGTTGCTCCTAAAACCGAGTAGCGACCAAACTTCCCAAGTTGTACTCCACGGAAAACCGATTGGCAATACCCATGCTTACGACTACTTCCGGCGTGAGGGGCGCGAGGAGCTACGAGCCGAGGTACACGGAGCCTTCGACCGACTTAGCAGCCGATTCAATCCCATTGTAATGGAGGGTGCCGGGAGCATATCGGAGTTGAACCTAAAGGATAGCGACCTTGTGAATATGCCCATGGCTCGCCACGCCCACGCTGCCGTATTGCTCGTGGCGGATATCGATCGTGGCGGTGTATTTGCCAGTGTATACGGCTCCATCATGCTACAATCACCCGAAGATAGACGGCTCATTAAAGGAGTTATCATCAATAAATTTCGTGGAGATCTGGCCCTCTTCACCGAAGGGCGTAAACTGCTCGAAGAGCTAACAGGCGTACCCGTTTTGGGTGTCGTCCCCTACTTCCAAGACATCACAATAGAAGAAGAAGACTCGGTAGCTCTGGCCAATAAGAACCGAACATCGCAAGTAGGGAAGGTCAATATAGCCGTTGTACGGACGGGGCATATCTCCAACTTCACAGACTTTTCCACACTTGAGCAGGACCCTCGAATCCATCTCTACTACACCAACAATCTAAAAGAACTAGAGAAGGCCGACATTATCATTCTGCCTGGGAGTAAAAACACCCTTGGCGACCTAGCCGAACTAAGAAACAACGGCGTGGCGCAGTGTTTGGTACGAGCTCACCGCAAAGGCACGACCCTTGTGGGCATATGCGGAGGGTACCAAATGATGGGGCAAATGCTGCACGACCCCGACAACCTAGAGGGAAGCGACTATCAACACCTACCGGGACTTGGATTGCTCCCCACAGAAACCACCATAACTCAAGAGAAAGTCACCCGTCAAGTTGAGTTCACACACTTTGGCGATCCCACTCTCTGCCGAGGGTACGAAATACACATGGGGCAAACAACGTTACTTGAGGGGGCCAGTTGCTCGCCTACCAATCAGTTCTCAGACGGCACCGCAGAGGGTACCCGACTCTCCGAGCGATGCTGGGGCACTTACATCCATGGCATCCTCGACAATCCGGCAGTAGTAGATCGGTTGCTCGCCCCATTCGGACACAAATTAACTCAAGAAAAGGCGCTGGACTACGCGAGTTACAAAGAAGAACAGTACGACAAACTAGCCGATCATGTACGGCAATACGTTGATGTAGAGCGCATCTACCAAATCATGCAAGACTATGATTGAAGGGCACGGAGACGATCTGCATCATTACCACGGGGTACCCATCCGCTACAACTTCAGCAGCAATGTACCCACTATCATTGACCACACGGCATTGTATCGGTACCTATCGGAGCAGTTGCCCCTCATCACCTCCTATCCCGAACCCTCCCCTCGCAGCCTAGAGGTTAGCCTTGCAGAGCAGCTTGGCATAGATCCGGAGGAGGTAATGGTAACCAACGGAGCTACGGAGGCTATCTACCTCGTTGCCCACAGCTTAGAGGGCAAACATTCTGCCATCTTCTCGCCCTCTTTTAGCGAATACGCAGATGCCGCACAGCTCTACCACCATACTCTATCCACCTTTTGCCAATGGCCGGATACTCCCCAAGGCGCGCAAGTTATCTGGTGTGGGAATCCCAATAACCCTACGGGGCAAGTAATCCCCAAAAAGGAACTGGTAGAGTACATCCAAAAACACCCCGAGCAGGTATTTGTCTTTGATCAATCCTACGCTTTATTCTCCCCTAAAGAGGTGCTAAGTGCACGTGAAGCACTCAGTTTGGACAACGTAATACTCGTGCAGTCTCTCACCAAAAGTTTTGCCATACCGGGGCTGCGGCTCGGGTATCTTGTCTCAAACAGTACAACTCTCGGGCGGATTCGTGCGCTCAGCCATCCGTGGTCTGTAAATACATTAGCCATAGAAGCAGGGAAATGGTTACTCCAAAACAAAGCCCTATACGAGGGCATTGAGGCACAACTCCTCGAGAGTAGCCGCACGCTAAGAGCCAAACTATCCGCTTTCCCATGGTTATCCATCGTACCCACAGATACCCATTTCTTTATTTTTCATTTCGAGGTATCGGGGATAACCAGTGCTGATCTCAAAGAGTGGCTAGCCCGAGAGCGGGGCATCCTGGTACGTGATGCCACCAACATGGGAGCCCTAGGCATTGCCTGCATTCGGGTAGCGAGCCAAGGCGAAGAGGCCGATCAAGCCCTCGTAGATGCGCTCAGAGATTGGTATCAACAGCAGAGTTCTAAATAGCCTTATCACTCCTCAGCCTCCCCAACATGACCTACCTCTCCGCCCTACTCCTCATTGCCTCGAGCCTGATTCCTGCGTGGCTGCTCGATCGTCTACTAGGCGATCCTCCACAGCTCCCTCACCCTATTGTATTTTTTGGGAAAGCAATCAGTTGGGGCGAGAAGCGTCTCAATCGGGGCAACCACCGACTTGCCAAAGGTGCTTTGCTAGCCCTCGGGCTCATCAGTGTAACCGCACTAATTACCTGGGGATTAGAGAGGTGGCTATCTCGTTTTTCCCCTTGGGCGATTGTCCCCCTAGACCTTATTTTCCTATTCTACTCGCTTGCCGGTACAACGCTTTGCCGTGAAGTGCGAATGGTATTTGATGCGGTAGAGAGATCAGAAGAAGAGGGCAGAAAACAGGTAGCTCGCATCGTAGGTCGGGATACATCTACCCTCTCCGCACAAGAAATTCGCACGGCAGCCCTTGAGACGCTGGCCGAAAACCTCAGCGACGGCGTGCTAGCCCCCCTCTTCTACTACCTGCTTTTTGGCTTGCCGGGCATCCTTACCTATAAGATGATTAACACCCTTGACTCCATGATCGGGTACCACTCTACCCGTTATATCCTCTTTGGACGCTGGGCAGCACGCATTGACGACGTAGCCAACTACATACCGGCTCGGCTTACAGCCCTACTTATGCTCTTGGTTAGCGGTAGACTAGACTTATTAGGCTTTGTTTGGAGAGAGGGAAAAAACCACGCCAGCCCCAATTCCGGTTATCCGGAAGCCGCTTTGGCTGGAATCCTCGGGTGCCAATTTGGAGGGCCGCACTACTACTTTGGCGAACTATTTGACAAACCCTACATTGGTAGCCACCCACGTGAACTAACACTGCAGGACGCCAAAAAGGGGATTCGCATCAATCAATCCGTGGAGCTGGCTATTATTTTTCTAGTTCTTGCCCTAAAACCTCTCCTACTTTAGGCTAATTTCTCTGGGAAAATCAGCCTGAAAAGATTTACTTCTCAGGCAAAAAATCGCCTCTATATTGGGTAAAAAAGGAAACGGCACTGCCAAGAAGAGAATAGAGACTGAGCTACCCCCTAAAAAAGACTCCTCCCATCACTACTGCCACTAGGGGAAGCAATGATGGGAGGGATAGCAATACTATCGTACAATGTTACTCTTAGTACATTGGATAGCCGGAAAGTGCAGAACGAAGTTTGTTGAAGTTGTATTCTTTCGTTTTCTGCTGAATATTCACAGCGTCTATAATCCAAAGAATACCACACACTCCCCCTGTAAAGAGTTTGAGTAGCCCCATACCAACATCACCTAACATAAAGCGGTCAATCCCATAGGTCCCCAACAATATAGAGATAATCAGGAGGGTCGTAGGATCTTTGAACTCAATAGCGAAAATACTTTGAGCCATGCTTTCATCGGCATTCTGCAAGAGAAGTTTGACCTCGGGCATCATGCTCATATCAAAATACTTCGAATTAATAAGGAGGAAGTTGTTAATAGTTTGCTCTGTCATAGTTTTTATTTGTTTTTACCCAACCTTAAACACCCTCTTGACCTCTCTATTTCTTGACAGAGAGAACAGGTATTTCCTGGCACAAATGTACTACTTCTTCAAAAATAATAGGATATAAAAAGAGATCTGCCCTCCCTATCCTCTTCCGTTATTATCGGGGGATGAGAAAGACAAATCTCCGTTTTGAAAATCCTTACGATATGGGGGGAAAGCCCCTATCTATGTCAAAAATTAGTTTTGACCGAGAGCTTGCTTAAGGAGATTGAGGTTAAAATCTTTTGTACGTTGTTGTACAGAGAAGATATCGACAATAGTCCAAACACCACATCCACCGCAGGTAAGAAGTTTTGCAACCCCAAGACCTACTTGGCCAAGCATAAAGCGGTCGATCCCGAGAGAGCCGGCAACGATCGCAAGGATCATCATTGTCATAGGATCCTTAAAAGAGATAGCTTGGATAGTAGCGAGCTTGCTTTCGTCTACGTTTTCAAGAAGTTGCTTAATCTGAGCCTGGCTAGCAGGATCGAAGAACTTTGCGTTCTGCATCAAAAAAGAATTGATAGTGTTTTCGTTCATGATCAATTTCTATTTAGTGAATTTATAACCAACAAAAGGAGAAGTAATAATCTTTTCAACTCATCCCCTCGCGATGCAAATGTACAGAAATATCCCTAAAGAACAACTCTCCAACACTTTATATTCAAAAATATTTAGGGTGAATGGACAAAAAAAGTCCCCGAACCGAATAGGTGTCGAGGACTCTCTTTAAGAAATGCGCTCCCTCTTGGGCTTGAACCAAGGACCCCCTGATTAACAGTCAGATGCTCTAACCAACTGAGCTAAGGAAGCTCTCTTTTCCGACTGCAAAGGTAGTATAAAATCCCAAACTAACAACACTTTGCCCTAAATAATTTACCCACATCTCGCGAAGGGCTCAACGACTTTTCGCTATTGAACTGAGAAAGAAGAGTTTAATTGAAGCTAAAGAGAAAAAAGGAAATGGGCTTTTCACACCGCACCCCACGAGGCTCGGTCGAGATTACGATAGAGGATTGCCTCTCGAATATGCTCCGCAGCAATGGTTTCACTTCCTGCCAAGTCGGCAATCGTACGCGCCACCTTAAGAATACGATCATAGGCACGTGCCGAGAGACCAAAACGCTCCATTGCCTTTTTGAGAAGCTGCATTCCCTCCTCGTCGGGGCGAGCAAAACGCTGCGTCAAGGGGGCGGTCATCTGAGCATTGCAGTGCACGTGGGGGAAGTCGGCAAAGCGAGCCGTCTGTCTCGCACGAGCGGCTATTACCCGCGAACGGATAAGAGAAGAGGGCTCTGCCGGGGTGGATTTGGAAATTTCATCAAAAGGAACGGGGGCAATTTCTATCTGAATGTCAATACGATCCATCAGGGGACCCGATACCTTCGACAAGTATTTTTGCACCGAACCCGGGGGACAAACACACTCTCTTGTGGGATGATTATAATAGCCACAAGGGCAGGGATTCATTGCTGCAACCAGCATAAAAGAGGCGGGATAATCCACCGTGGCCTTAGCTCTGGAGACCGTGATAGTTCGCTCCTCCATGGGCTGCCTCATGAGCTCCAAAACACTCCGATTAAACTCCGCCAGCTCATCTAGAAATAAAACTCCATTATGCGCCAAACTGATCTCTCCGGGGCGTGGCGAAGTGCCGCCTCCCACAAGAGCAGGCATCGAGATGCTGTGGTGTGGGGCTCGGAAAGGGCGAGCCGTCATAAGCGTCGTATTGTGAGCCAACTTGCCTGCCACCGAATAAATCTTGGTGGTCTCAAGGGATTCTCCCAACGTGAATGGGGGTAGAATACCGGGAACGCGCTTTGCCATCATGGACTTCCCCGAGCCGGGTGCCCCCACCATCAGGATATTATGCCCACCGGCAGCTGCCACCTCCATGGCTCGTTTTACGTTCTCTTGCCCTTTTACATCGGCAAAGTCGTGTACATAATACTCTCGATGCGCCTCAAACTCTGCCCTCGTATCCACCTGCACGAGATCCAATTCACCCGTCCCCTCAAGGAAGTGTACCACCTCCACAAGGGTATCGGCGGCAAAGACTTTCAGTTTATTCACCACGGCTGCTTCGCGTGCATTCTCCCGCGGGACAATAAGGCCTTCAAACCCCAATTCTCGTGCTTTTATGGCAATGGGTAGAGCCCCTTTTACAGGACGGATGGTACCATCTAGGGACAATTCACCCACCATCACGTAACGATCGAGACATGTACTCTTGAAGTATTGGCACGCCCCAATCAATCCTATTGCGATCGGGAGGTCATAGGCAGTACCCTCTTTCTTAAGATCACCTGGGCTTAGATTAATTACACTTCGGAAGCCATGCAGTCGGTAGCCCGAGTACTCGGCAGCCGTCTCAATGCGTTGGTAACTCTCCTTTACGGAGGTATCGGGCAGTCCTACAAGGGTAACAGCTGCCCCCGGCTCTACATTCACCTCCACCGTTACGAGGTGAGCATCTACACTAACAAGGGCTGCGGTATAGGTTTTGACAAGCATGGCAATCTCTTATCTCAAGGCAAAGAACTCAGAGTTTTCAGCAAAACAGAAAAATCCTCTCCCCAAGCTACGACGATATTATGGTCATCCACCACTAGATAGTAGGGGAAGGCGGTAATCCCCATTTGATCCGAAAAATAGAGAATACTACCTACCGGGGATTTAATAACGTGGTAATTAGGCAAATTCCCCTGCCCGGAGGAGAGGGAAGTACCCTGCTTCTTAGGGGCAAGGCTATAGCTCAGGAAAATAAATCGATTCGCCTTTTTCTTCTGTACCTCTCTAATCTCTTTTACGTAGGGTGATGGCTCGGTGTTCGACAAAAGCTCCACAACGGCGTAGCGGAATGCAGAGTCCGGACGAGAGGTGATTCGACTCCGTAGAGAGTCCGGCATGGGCAAAAGAGACCAATCAATCCACCTTCCATTCTCTCCTATGGCAGACCATCGCTCTCTTTCATTATGGTAGTAACGGAACTGCTCAGGCAGCGACTCCGTGGGGTATTGCTGCTGAAAAAAGAGCATCCCCTCTCGCCCGGGGAGGAACTCCATCATGAGGAGATCGGCTCCGGGCTTCTCTTTGTTATCTACAATATACTCCGCAAGGCGATGACGCACAAGAGACCAAAGGCTGTCTGCCTCTGTCATATTAGCTTGTGCCAAAGCCTCGTCGTAACGGCGGAGCAACTTGCGTTCTCCACGAATAAATTTGCTGCGAACATCAGCTTCGGGGTAGCCCGATACTCTCAAAAGATGGGGATGCTCCCAATCAATATCTACCGTCACTTTCGTTGCCCTAGGCATCTCAAAAGCCAACTCCCAAGAGGGATTTTCGGAACGAATTGTAAGGTGAGAATATGTGGTGTCCACGTATATATCCAACTCTTGCCTCCCCTTCCTCTCGGTTATCTCTACCGTATCTACCACACTCCCTCCTAGGGTATCGTTGTGAACTAAATAGAGACGAGGAGAAAGAGAATCCGTAGCGGCCCCCTCCCAACGCAGCACAATACGACAATGATCGTCAGGGATCTTGCTACAAGCCACAGTACCCAATGCAAAAAGCACAAGGCCTAAGAATGCGATATATCGCCTAAACATATATTCCTAATCTTTGATAAGACTCCCACAAAAGTAACGATAAAAAAGGAGTCTCCACGCCCCTCCTCCGCAATACCAAAGGGAAAGAGGAGAAAATGGTAGTAGCTATTGTAGGAGCTCCTGTACTAGAGCGCGAACAGCCGGTAAGAGGGCTTGATCTGCACTATTATCAATCCGATAAACACGGCTTCCCTCGGGAGGCGTATTGTTACGCTGAGCTTCGATGCGACGCATAGCCTCCTCTCGGGTTGCTCCGTCACGTTGTACAATGCGTTGTAAACGCTCGTCTTCCGGAGCATCGACCCATAGAACGTCGGTACAAAACTTGTCAAACCCACTCGAGAAAAGGATGGCACTCTCTAAAGCAACCAGCGGACACCCTTGCTGCTGTTTCCACTGATCAAAACTCCTTAATACGGCAGGATGCACCATCTGTTCCACCTCTCTTCTAGCGAGAGGATCCTCAAAAATAATCTGAGCTAAAGCGCGAGAAGCAAATCGCCCCTCGGGATATAGTCCTTCGCCAAAGCGCACGAGGAGTTGTTTTTTGAGTTGTGCATCGCTGTCGTACAGGGCTTTTGCCTCCCTGTCGCAATCGAAAACGGGTATCCCCAAAAGGCGCAAAAGGCGCGAAACGACACTCTTGCCACTCCCAATGCCTCCGCTAATCCCCAGTACCCTTATGTCTGCGCAACTCACTCGGCTACACCCTCCCTGATGAATTGAATGCGAGCCGGGGTAATGCTATAGTTGATGAGCCACTCCGGAGGAGTCACCAAATATACCGTAAAGAGCTGACCCTGCGAACTTCCGCTCCGAGAGGTACTATCTGCAGCACTGGGAGCAAAGACTTCTCTATAATCAATCATAAGGGTAAAATCTTCTGCCCGCACCGTGTTATACATCGACATAGGGATAGCTACCCTCAGTTGCGCACGAGAGGGAAGCAACGTAAGAGAGACACCTTCAGGCTTATGCTCCACCTCAATAGGGATCTCCAATACTTTCTCCGTAAACTTAACGAACTCGGCACGCACCTGTACCTGGGGGATGCTCAGACGCACCCCTTCATGCTTCAGGAGTGGCACCATCTTTGTTTGCACGAGAGACTCGCCCTCCTGATGCAAAAGCACGCTATCTGTATAGATAGCCTTTATCTTACGTAACTGATCCCTACTGCCGTAAATGGTAATATGATCGGGCTCTATGGTAAGATTCTTAAGGAGATGCCCGTCATTGGGCTCCGCAGATACACAGCTCTCTATCGGCACCACCTTCGACTCCAAACGAGAGAGTTTGAAGTCAATCTCCCCGGGAGTAATTGATACAATCCGCGTAGAACTCGACTCCAACCGAGCCTGCACACTTTGGTTCAGCAAGGCAGAAGAGATCAGCAACCGCCTATCACTCCGAGCGCGAGCCATATCCACGTCCAACCTTATTGGGCTGTAGGTACGAAAGGTATAATTGAAAAGAAGCGAAAAGCCGGTATCCTCGATCTTTACTTTTAACTCTTTGGGCAACTCTCCATCGGGAGCGAACTCTAGCAAGTCCGGATACTCTACGGGTATAACAATGGAGGTTTGATAACGCTCTTGTAGGCTTGTTATCAACCACCACCCCAAAGAAAGGAGCAAGAAAACAAGGAAAGAAAAAAACTTACGCCCCCGTAGCGTTTGTGCACTCAAAGGGGCAGAGCGAGGAACTTTTTCTCCTACCGAAAGTATACGTTTAGTAAAGAGCTGAAGATCCATGCAGCAAGCTTTTTCTTTAAGAAAAGGGAAGGATGTTTTTTTCTTCTCTAGTGGAGAGAAACACTTGCAAGTACACGGTTTAGATACACCCGCGGCGCAAGTGTTTTACCCTCTTCTAGAGAATACACCCCATATGGGGCTATTACTTCTGAGCTGCGACGTCTTCGCCGGAAGCGTAAACAGAAGATTTGTCTACACGGATCTGTACATCTTTGGCAATCTCTATCACGAACTCCTTGTCAAGTACTTTAGAGATTTTGCCATGTATCCCTCCGGCAGTAATTACCTTATCTCCCTCTGTCATTGCTTCGCGCTTGCGTTGCAATTCTTTTTGACGCTTCGACTGGGGGCGAATAAAGAAGAGCCAGAAAATTAGGATTAGTACCACCATCATAATGATAGTACCCCAGCTACCTCCCATTAGACCGCCCTTTGCAGCTTCGGGAGCAGCCGCTTGTAATAAGAATAAATTCATCGTTGTTTTATTAGTCGTTTATCTCTTGCAATTTCTGTCTACAAACTTACAAATAAATCGTCAGAGAGGGAGCAGTATCAATCCTCCTAGAGACGCATCACAATGCAAAAACCATCGTCTAATGGGCAAACCATCACTAGCAATACGAAACTATCTCTCCCAATCGGTAGGAAGATCGGTAGTGTACCCCATCTCTCGAATCAGAGCCATGTCCTCCTCGGCACGCGCTCCCACAGTGGTAAGCAGATCCCCCGTTATGGCTGCATTGATGCCGATGTACATAGCCTTGCGCACCACCGGGAGAGGGAGCTGTATACGCCCTCCGCTAAATCGCAAATAGGCTCTAGGGTTTATGAGTCGAAAGAGAGCTACCGTGGTGAGGTACTCCTCCTCGCTAAGGGGAGCTTGGCTATCAAGAGGCGTACCGGGGATGGGTTGCAATAGGTTTATAGGGATGGATTGCACCTCCAAGTCACGGAGAAAGAGAGCAAAGTCTATACGATCTTCCAATGTCTCCCCCATGCCAATAATCCCTCCGGAGCAGACGCGCATACCCACCTTGCGTGCGGCGCGGATCGTGGCAATCTTTTCCTCTTGAGTATGGGTTGTACAGAGCGAAGAGAAAAGGTTGGGGGCTGTCTCCATATTGCAATGGTACGTAGAGACGCCTGCATCGTAGAGTATCTGTAGCCGTTCCTCATCGAGCAAGCCAAGAGAGGCACAGCAATCTATATCGGTCTCTGAACAGATCTCCTGATAGATCTCTGCCAATTGGCGCGTCTCACGCAGGGAGACGGATCGCCCTCCTGCCACGAGAGAAAAGCGACGAATCCCTTGCCGGCGATTGTAGCAAGCCTGGCGAGTACATTCGTACGACGAGAGCAAAGGGTAAACCCCGGCTCCCGTTGTATAATGGCGGCTTTGGGCACACCACTTGCAGTCTTCGGGGCAGTTGCCGCTCTTTACGTTGATAATAGAGCAGGTATCGAAGGCGGGACCTAGAGCCACCGTTGTACGATGCGCCAATTCGTACAACGCCTCTCGGTCTACCTCAAAGGCAAGATAGAGAGCCTCCTCTCGAGTGAGAGGACGATTCGGATCGTATGAGAAGTCCAAAACTAAAGGTCAGCAACGCTCCGCAAAGAGACGAACGTAAAAGAGATCTCTTTGCCGCAAAATCACCTATATAGGATGCCTTCGGCCACTTCTTTGGCAGTCGCAGCCCCTGCAAGTTTCTCTACAATGGCAAGTCCAAAGGGGATAGAGGCTGCGGGTCCCTTACCGGTAATGATATTTCCATCCACCTCTACCAACTCCGTAGACACGGTAGCACCCTTCATTTTGGGCTCACAACCCGGGTAGCAAGTGGCTTTTTTCCCTTGCAATAAGCCCTCTTCTCCCAAGATAAAAGCAGGAGAGGCACAAATAGCGGCCACCACCTTAGAAGCCTCTAGCTGGTGACGAATCATAGAGAGCAAAGCAGGCGTATCATGCAGATTTTGCGCTCCGGGTAGGCCGCCCGGCAATACAATGGCAAGGGGGGATTGTCCCTCTACATCGGCAAGAACTCGGTCTGCCATATAGGGTACCCCATGCGCCCCTGTCACAAGGCGATCTGCCGTTATAGAGACGGTCTCCACGTTAAGACCGGCACGGCGCAATAAATCGATAGGGGTCACTGCCTCTATTTCTTCAAAACCTTCTGCAAGGAAGACATAAACTTTTTGTTCCATACGATGATAGCTATTTAGAACTGAAAATCTATTGAATATCAAAGTGGTAGGTGATAGTACCCTCCTGATCGGCAGCCCCGGGCTGGGCATTAAAACGTGTTGCCAGGGCAGCTCGGATGGCGGCTTGTACCGTGCGACTATCCGTTACATTGGTACCTCTTAATCGCTGAGTAGCCTCTATTACCTTGCCATCTGCATTCACAACGATGCGTACAACCACGGTACCACGCGTGGGTGAGAAGCCCGTAGGACGAGCAGGACGCCCTCCATTACCCACCACATTACGGCCGGCAAGAGAAGCGCCTCCCCCTACACTACTACCCGTGGCAGATCCTTCGCCTTGCCCTTGTGCACCTCCGGTACCGGTAGACTCTTTGCCTTGGGTACCCTGAGAAGCACTCTTGCCAAAAGCATTAGAGACCTTGTTGCTAATGGCACGCTGCCGCTCTCGCTCTGCCTCTTGCGCACGACGAGCCTCCTCTTGGGCACGACGCTCTGCCGCAAGAGCCACTTCATTGGTCTTGGGCGTGGGCTTTGTCTTTGGAGGAGCTACAGCGGGCTGGTCGGGAGTCTTTTGAGTAAGAAGAGACTCCTTATGAGGGGAGGGAGCTGTGGGAGGAGCCGTAGGTATAGAAGGCGTATAGCTAGGGGGAGCAGGAGCAGCCTCACTGCCGGCACCCCCACGTGCCAACTCTTCGCCCAATACGCCTACGGGGATCAACGTAATCTCCTTAGGATGCGAACGCGCCATGGTGGAGAGTTGCAGCAAAAAGAGGAGTGCTACAATAAGCCCATGAAAGACAATGGTGATCCCAAGAGCGATAAGTCTGTCTCGTGTCATTGTTTAGCCCTTTATTCTAGGGTATTTTGGGGTGCAGAAGGCAACGCTTTGGTAGCAAGTACCAGCCTAATATCCAGCTGAGCCGTTGCGTTGAGCACCTTTATAATCTCGCGGTAGGGCACCTCTTCGTCGGCATAGAGAGCCACGTACATATCGGGGGATACATCGTGTGCCGCCGCCAGTTGCTCCAGCAGTTGAGTCTCGTCTACGACGAAGGGGTCTTCGCCCTCTAGGGCAAAATAGCAAGTCCCTTCGGCGGTAATGGTAACTCTCGCCATAGGCATATCGCTCGGAGCTGTAGACTGAGAAGAGGGAAGATTGACCTTGATGGCATTGGGCACCACTAGAGTACTCACGACCATAAAGAAGATCAGGAGGAGGAAAATTATGTCGGTCATCGACGCCATGCTAAAAGCCTCGGAGACCTTAAGTTTTCGCTTGAGTGCCATGGCTACTATCCCCTCTGATTATTGATTGCCATCCTCATGGCCGCCACTAAGTTCGTTAAGGGCATCCATAAACTCTATGCTGCGCGCCTCCAGTACATTGAGGGCTTTGTCGATACGAGCCACCAAATAATTGTAAGCAAAAAGGGTAATAATCCCTACGATAAGCCCCCCTACCGTGGTAACAAGAGCCTCATATATCCCCCCGGAGAGGAGTGAAATATCTACAGAGGAGCCTGCATTGGCCATATCAAAGAAGGCACGTACCATACCCGTAACCGTACCCAAGAAACCAATCATGGGCGCAGATGCTGCAATGGTTGCCATCAGAGGCATGGAGGTTTGCAACTTACCGGCTTCTACGTTACCGGCATTCTCTATTGCCACCGAGATGTCGCTCATGGGGCGACCTAGGCGCATAAGGCCTTTGTCGATCATGCGAGACTCCGGTGTATTGACAGAGATGCAGAGGTTGTGTGCAGCGTCAATCCTCTGTGTATTGATGTAGTCTTTAATGCGATCCATAAAGGAGGAATCGGACTTGTGCGCTGCCTTCACCTGCAAGAGTTTTTTGACAAAAATATAGATCCCCAAGAGGGAGAGCAAAAGGAGTACAAGCATAATCCACCCCCCTTTGAGGGCGAGATCCCATACAGAAAGGGTAGCAACAGGAGTAGCCGTACCAGCCTCAACGAGGGTGGCAGTTGTATCTGCCACAGCGGCATTTACTTGCATCAAGGGTATGTACATATCACTATTATTAATGTTTTCTTTTTAGGATAAAACGCTAGAGAATAAGCTCGTGCCGATAGCGGCGGATCGTCTCTTCGAGCCCCAAATAAAGGGCATCAGAGATGAGAGCATGACCAATGGACACCTCGGCAAGGGGCTGTACCCGACGAGCAAAAAAGTTGAGATTATCAAGATTGAGGTCATGCCCCGCATTTACCTCTAGTCCACAAGCAGCAGCGTGCTCCGCAGCACGGGCAAATCGCTCTATCACCGGCTCCACCCCTCCCTCTAGAAAAGCGGAGGCATACGGCTCTGTGTAGAGCTCCACTCTACGGCATCCTGTATCGGCAGCCCGGGCAATATTGTCTAGGTCTGTGCCAACAAATATCGATGTGCGAATACCCTCAGCCTCAAAGCGACGAATGGTATCTCGCAAGAATTGGAAGTGCTGAGCCACCTCCCATCCGGCATCGGACGTAAGGGCATCGGGAGCGTCTGGCACTAATGTAACTTGGGCAGGTTGCACCTCCAACACTAGGTCTACGAACGAAGGAATCGGGTTCCCCTCTATATTAAACTCGGTAGAGAGCACCTGCTTGAGAGCCCGTACATCCGCATAGCGAATATGCCGCTCATCGGGGCGAGGATGCACAGTAATTCCCTGCGCTCCAAATCGTTCGCAATCCAAAGCTACTTGCAGTACATTGGGGATATTACCACCGCGTGCATTGCGTATCGTAGCCACCTTATTGATATTTACACTTAGCTTAGTCATCGGTAAATACTATCTTTGTCGGTAGCAAATTTAGTACAACTTGCGGAGATGGCAGAGAAAGAGGTTCGACGAATAGGCAAAACAGACTTCCAAGCCAGCCTCACTATGCTGGGGAACATCAGTTCAGGAGCTATTTTTCCTTGGCTGGTTTTGGTCTCCTCTTCTGGGCAGAAAAGTTTTATTTTTCAGGCAAAACTGTCTCTACTTTTAGGGCTAAAACTTTTTGAGAATAGGGCAGAAAAAGAAATGGAATTACCCTGCAAGAAAACCGCTCTCGCTCTCCCCTCCCCACTTTCGTTCCATAGACTATGAACACAGTAGCAGTATTTGGCTCCGGACACGTAGTAGAGGCAGTTTCAGATGTAGCTGCATTCCTCTCCGCCTTAGCTCAAAGAGGCGAACAGATACTCCTTGAGGAGACTTTCTTTTCGGAGCTGACACAGCACCCGGGGGCAAGTACCGCCCTAGAGAAAATGGAGAGATTTTCGGGTAAGACCCCGAGGGAAATAGATTACATTATCTGTTTTGGAGGAGATGGTACATTCCTGCGTACTCTACACCGCATTGCCAGCCCTACGACCCCTATTCTCGCGATTAACAGTGGGCATCTAGGTTTCCTTACTGACCTCGACATACACGATGCAGCCCAGTACATAGACCGCCTTATCTCAGGCGAATACCTTATAGAGGAGCGTCGATTACTCTCGGTGGAAGTAGAGGGATACCAAGCCTATGCCCTCAACGAGATTGCCATACAAAAAAGAGAAACGGGGTCAATTATCAATGTTGAGACCCATATCAACGAATATTTCTTGGCAGACTATGCCGCCGATGGACTGATTGTTGCAACGCCCACAGGCTCCACCGCCTATTCGCTTAGCCTGAATGGGCCTCTCGTCTCACCGGATTGTCCTGTACTACTCATTACCCCCATCGCGCCCCACAGCCTAAGTATGCGCCCGATTGTACTACCCGACACCGTGACACTACACCTCAAGGTTTTTTCTCGCAGCAGTACTTTTATGCTTGTAACAGATGGTAATGTGGCTGTATTCCCAACCGGCACCCCTCTAACAATTGCCCGAGCCAAGCACCCTGTACGCCTTATTCGCCTGAGCAATCACACCTTTGCAGACACCTTGAGAGAGAAGCTCCATTGGGGGCAAAACCTACGATAGAGAGAACAATAACAACACTACTATACGATATGAATCCTCACAAACTACATTCCCTATTCCTAGCAGCTCTTTTTGCGATCTCAAGCTTGCTGCTCCCCTCCTGCAGTGATGGGCATCTAATAAAAGACTCTGCAATGCGCCGGCGTGTACAGGAAGATTTCGATTCTGCACGTGCCCAAAATGGAGGTGATCTCTACGAAGCAATTCTCCGAGACGACCTCACGACAGAAGAGCGCGAAGGCCTGCAATTCCTCTATGCCTACATGCCTTTTTCGGATGTAGCGGACTACTCCGTAGACTTCCACTTGGCCAACGTACGCACGGCTCTCCAAGCGCGCAAAGAGATGCCATGGGGCAAACGCATACCCGATCGTGAGTTCCTTCACTTTGTACTTCCCCCGAGAGTCAACAACGAACCTCTCGATAGTAGTAGAGCGATTTTCTACAACGAGCTACGCGATCGCATAGTGGGGCTTTCGATGCGCGATGCCGTACTCGAGATTAACCACTGGTGTAGACAAAAAGTAACTTATGCCCCGAGTGATGGCCGTACACACTCGCCGCTGGAGACCGTCTACAACGCATTGGGGCGTTGCGGTGAGCAATCTACCTTTGCCGTGGCAGCCCTGCGCGCTATGGGGATTCCCGCTCGTCAAGTATACACGCCACGCTGGGCACATACCGACGACAACCATGCTTGGGTAGAGGTATGGGTGGATGGCGAATGGCACTTCTTGGGAGGGTCTGAACCGGCCGCCAACCTAGATATTGCGTGGTTTAACGGTGCAGCCTCTCGTGCGATGTTTGTTCACGCCAAAGTATTTGGCCGCTACGAAGGAAATGAGGAGATCATTTCTACCGAGCGGAACACCACAACCATCAATTGCACAGCGCACTACACTCCTACACACAAGGCCGAAGTAGTGGTAAAAAATGCCGATGGCTCGCCTAGCGAAGGCGCCTTGGTACACTTCTGTGTCTACAACTATGCCGAGTTTTACCCCGTAGCTACCCTTCGTACCAATGGCAGTGGTTATGCCGGGATTTCCACAGGGCACGGAGATCTTTTCGTATGGGCAGAAGACGAAAAACGCCAAGAACAAGCCTTCGATATCCTACCGGCAGATCTATCCAAGCCTGCCATCCTGCGCCTTACCCCCGAGGGGAACCTCCCCGATAGTTTGGAGTTTAAGCTAACCCCTCCTCACGAAAACGCAATCCCCGTACGGGCAACAGAAGAGGAGATGGCAAGCTGCGACAAACGTATCGCCATGGACGATTCTATCCGTCATGCCTACGAAGCTACTTTCGCTCCCCCTGTATCCGCCAACGAAGCTGCCAAAAAATGGGGACTTACCCCCACTGCCGTAGGCCATCTATTCACCACCGCTCGTGCCAATGCTCGAAACCTCTATAAATTCCTCGATGCACAACCTAGCGAACGTAGAAAGCTCGCCTTCGACTTCTTACACGTGCTTAGCGAAAAGGATTGGACAGATATTCCCCTCCCCCTCCTCGAAAAACTCTTTGCGCAAGTACCCACAGGTGCTACACAAGAGGAGCTACTCTATCAATACTCTCCACGCGTTGCCTATGAACCCCTACGTGATTGGCGCACTGTGGCAGAGGAGCAACCCTTTGTAGGTGCCTTGGTAGAGGATGAGTTGTGGCTTGCCAACACACTACAAATACTTGCCGACTGCCAAAGAGATGGGGGCTATCCCTCTCCCCTCTTCCTGGGTTCTCTTCTGAAATATAGCCGAGGAGATAAGCGAAGCATGGAGATTGCTCTCGTACAACTCGCCCGCACCCGAGGTCTCTTCTCTCGATATAATGCGATCCTAAGAGTGGTAGAAATATCTTTTGATAGGGGCAAAACTTGGCAAGCATACCCTCTGGATACTCCACCGGCAGAGCAACCTAAGGGAGAAGTTGCCTTCTTGTCGCAGAGCGACAACGCCAATTCCATTGTACCCAAATACTATAGTCATTTCTCCCTTGCCCACCTCAAAGGATCCTCTCTCCCCCAAACGCTCTACTTCGACGAAGAGGGACCCTTAGAGGTCTCTGACCTATTTGCCAAACCCATGCCTCTTGCCATAGGGCGCTATTACCTCATCGCAGGTACGCGTATGGCCTCAGGGGCTGTAAAAGTGCGGATGCAACGATTCCAAATAGAGAGGGACTCTACAACAACGCTCAGCCTAACTCTCCCCCAAGATGCGAATGAACTATCGGTGTTGGGCTCTATCAACGTAGAGCAACCCTACTGCACCCTGCAAGGCGAACCAACAAAAGAAGAGAAGACGGCTACCCAAAGTCTAATCAGCACTACGGGGCGCGGATTTTTTGTTCTGGCACTGCTCGAACCGGGTACGGAGCCAACCAACCATGTACTCAAAGACCTTGAGCGAGTAGAAGAGAAACTCAACATTTGGGGACGCCCCTTCGTCTTCCTCTTCCCTTCGTCGGCTGCTGCAAAGAGCTTCAAGGCTTCGGAGTTTCCCCGACTTCCCAAGGCAAGCTACTATGGAGTAGACCAAGACGGCACAATTCGTCAAATGATTTATAAGGCGACCAACAGAGAACGAGGGAGTTTGCCCCTAGTGGTCATTGCAGATTCGTTTGGTCGAGTTGTGTTTATCCACGAGGGCTATACGATTGGTATTGGAGACCAAATTGTAGCTACACTCCCTAAGCTAGAGTAGACACTCCGTAAGCCGAGTTGTGACTTACCACAGGCGAATCCCCCTTTTCTTCTAGAGGAAAGGGGGATTTTATTCCGGTACTATACCACCAGGGCCCAAGGTTACTTTCCGTTTTGGGTCGTGCAAAAGAAAGGTAATGCCACGCCCCTCGGCTCCACACATGGTTTGCAACAAAAGGTCGTAGGAGATAAGGCTCAAATCCACAACAACGGCACTCCCCGAGGGGATAGCATCTAGGGCATCAGGCTGCCTGAGATCCACCGCGATGGGTCGGTTTGTAAGAGGGAGCGTCTTCTTTCGGCTGCGCTTATCTAGCGACTTCTTCAGGCGAATAGCCCCGTGCATCAGCCTACGGAGCCATGCCTGCCCCGTGTGATACTTGTCGTAAAAGAGCTCCATAGCTCCGTAAAAGGCATCCAAATAACGCCCCTCACCTTGGGCTGCACTCTCGCTCTCGCCCTTGTAGTGAAGCATCGGGATAGGCAGATAATAATTGCGATAGCCAACCTGTAAGATACTATACGATAGGTCTATATCCTCGCCATACATAAAGTACCGTTCGTCAAGGTATCCCACCTTGCGAAGAGCTTCACTACGTGCAAAAAAGAATGCTCCCGATAGGATGGGAGCCTCCTGCACCTCCACTTTAGAGAGATGACCTAGGTAGTATCGATTAAAAACTGCACTTTTGGGGAATAGCCGCCCCAGCTGCGCAATCTTACAAAACGCCACAAAAGGGGTGACGAGCCCTCGCTTACTCTCGGCAAGGAACTCACCCTGAGCATTCATCATGCGCACGCCCAGAGCTCCAGCCTCGGGGTGCTGCTGCATAAAGCGGAGGCACGCCTCCAACGTTGATTCGCCAATAAGCGTATCGGGGTTAAGCAACAAAGAGTACTCGGCATCAACCTGCCTGAGGGCTTGATTATTAGCCCGTGCAAAGCCCACATTCTCGCTATTGGCGATGAAGTGAACGCTCGGATATTGCGGAGAGAGCATCTCCAGAGAGCCATCTCCCGAGGCATTGTCTACGACCCATACCTCAGCATCGATATTACGTGTGGCTTGTAAAACAGAGTCGAGGCACTGAGCTACAAAATGCGGTACCTTGTAATTGACAATTACAATGGCTAACTGCTTCATTACAAGCACCTATTAGCAATTCTTTACTCAGCCGTTACGAGGTAGTATTGCTTCTTGCCGCGCTGTACCAATAGATAGCGACCGGCAATTAAATCACTGGCACTAACCGTAGCTTCTGTATCTGTGAGCTTCGCCTTATTCAGGCTCACGCCTCCCGATTTGATGAGCTTGCGAAGTTCTCCCTTTGAGGGGAAAATAGCAGCTCCCTCGGTAAAGAGATCAACCGCTTTGGGCTGAGTAGCCAGTGTATCGCGAGCAATAGAGAAGTGAGGTACCCCCTCCATCACAGAGAGAAGCATCTCCTCATCCAACGAGCGGAGAGCATCTGCCGTACCATTACCAAAGAGAATCTCGCTGGCAGATACTGCAGCTTCGTAATCTTCGCGACTGTGTACGAGTACCGTAAGCTCCTCGGCAAGACGTCGTTGCAAGGGGCGGAGGTGTGCAGCCGCAGCCTGCTGTGCTACAAGATCTTCGATCTCTTCTTTTCCCAAGAAAGTAAAAATCTTAATGTAACGGGCGGCATCTTCGTCACTCACATTCAACCAAAATTGGTAGAAAGCGTAAGGCGAAGTGTAGCGACGATCGAGCCAAACATTCCCTTTCTCGGTCTTGCCAAACTTTCCTCCATCTGCCTTGGTAATGAGGGGACATGTGAGAGCGAAAGCCTCGCCCCCCTCTATACGGCGAATTAGTTCCGTACCTGTAGTGATATTCCCCCATTGATCGGATCCTCCCATCTGTAGGCGGCAATTCTCATGGCGGTAGAGGTATAGATAGTCGTAGCCCTGGAGCAACTGATACGAAAACTCTGTAAACGAAAGCCCCGAGCCTGCCGTCCCTTCGAGACGCTTCTTCACGGAGTCTTTGGCCATCATATAGTTAACGGTAATGTGCTTACCTACCTCGCGGATAAAGTCTAAGAAGCGCCATTCACTCATCCAGTCGTAGTTATTGACCAACTTTGCGGCGTTGGGTTGCTCGCTATCGAAGTCGAGGAATTTGGCAAGTTGCTTACCAATCGCCTCTTGATTGTGGCGCAAGGTCTCTAGAGACAAAAGGTTGCGTTCGGCACTTTTCATCGAGGGGTCGCCAATCATACCCGTGGCTCCACCTAAGAGAGCTATGGGGCGGTGCCCAAACCTCTGAAAGTGACGAAGCATCATCACTCCCACAAGGTGCCCTATGTGTAGCGAGTCTGCTGTCGGGTCAATCCCCACGTATGCCGTAGAGAGTTCTTTAGAGAGTTGCTCCTCTGTCCCGGGCATGATATTGTGGAGCATCCCGCGCCACCTAAGTTCTTCTACAAAGTCGTTCATCGTCTATCAGGTTACTAAATACCGACTGCAAAGGTACGACTTCTCAAGCGACTCTCAACTGCTCCTCTCCCAATGTTAGGTGTACAATCTTCATCACACGGCGAGCTACAGTCTGGTAAAAGAGAGCTACATACCAAGGCATTTTCTTGAGGTGGATATTGTAGAAGTACTCTTGCTCAAAGCGGAGTTTTATGCCCCAATTGAGCAAGTCTCGCCCCGACTTGATGCCCCATTTGAACTGCGCCTCGTACCCTTTCATATCACTATGCTGCTCGGTATGACGTGCCAGACGGGGAGACATAGCCTCAAAAATAAATTCCGACCGAGGGCAACGCTCTACCAAGGTAGCTAGAAGAGAGTGCACCTCTTCCTCCGTAAAATACATCAAAAGCCCCTCAGCTATAAAGAGTTTTGGGGCATCTTTGGGGAGTAGATCGAGCCAAGAGGGGTCGAGTATTGAGGCGGCTACAAAATGGAATCGCTCACTCTCTTCAAAGAAGTTTCTACGCAAGTCTATACCCTCGGGCAGATCCAAATCAAACCAAGTAACCTTGCCATTATCTAAGCGATGAAAGCGAGTATCCAACCCACAACCGAGGTTAACCACGAATCCATTGGGGTGCTTTTCTAGGAATTGCAGGGTGAGGCGATCTAGAATATCCGTGCGCACAGCCACTCCCATTTGCGAGAGAATTGAGACCTCTCGCCTCCCCTCAAAAAAGGGTTCAATACGATCTAATATCTCCACCGACTTAGGATCTCGAATAATCCCATGGGGTCGCTTGGTTTCGTTGTAGCGAGCACGAAGCGGTATAAGCATCGTCTCGGGCACCTTGGTTAGGTTGTTTTGTATCGCACTATTCATATACTTTATTTGTATCTCGTTCGGTCTGAGCTTAACCTCTTGCTCACCGGCCGGCAAGAGGCTCCCAGTATCTTTTTAGTTCTAGGGCTAGAGATTAGGCATTCTGAGCAGCTACCATACGCGTGAACTCTCCACCCTGTGCCAGGAGCTCCTCCGGAGCCCCCATCTCCACTACCTGCCCCTCCTTTATTACCACTATCTTATGAGCATGAGCCACCGTGCGCATACGATGGGCAATAATCAGCACTGTTTTGTCTTTGATGAGGGCAGAGATCGCCGTCTGTATCTTCGATTCGTTCTCTACGTCAAGACTGGCGGTTGCCTCGTCCAGCAGTACGATGGGAGCATCTTTTAGCAAAGCACGTGCAATAGAGATGCGCTGACGCTCTCCACCCGAGAGGGTCTCGCCATTTTCTCCTATCTGCGTATCGTAGCCTTGGGGCATACGCTGTATAAACTCTTCGCACTGCGCCAATCGCGCCACGCGGCGTACCTCTTCGTCGGAAGCTTCTTTACGCCCGACGCGGATATTATCGGCAATAGAGGCATTGAATAGAAGCACATCTTGGAACACCACAGAGTAGTATTGCAACAGAGTCTCAGGGTCTATTTTGCTAATGTCTTCTCCGCCTAGAGTAATGCGCCCTTGGTCCACATCCCAAAAGCGAGCAGCCAACTTTGCCGTGGTGCTCTTACCGCCTCCCGAGGGGCCAACAAGAGCCGTAACCTCACCTTGGCGAGCCACAAAGGAGACACCCCGAAGCACCTGTTTGCCGGTTTCGTAGGAAAATTCGACCCCATCAAAGGCTATATCAAAACCCTTGGGGTGGCACTCTTGCACTCCCGTCTGGATAGGCATTTGATCCATTTCGCGGAAACGATTGATACGCACGTTCAGATAGAGAAGGACGACAAAGTTATTCATCACCTCCATAATGGGGCTGTAGATAGAGGCAGAAATAATCAAAAAGATAAGATAGGTAAGCATGGAAATAGTGCCATCTGCCAGCAGGTAAGCCCCGACCAAAATAACAGACGCAATTCCCAACTTGAGTAGAATATAAGATAGGTTGAGGACACTCCCTCCAAAAGCCTCGCCTCGCAACAATTGACGTTCGTAAGTTGTAATGGTCTTGTCGAAGGTCTTGAGGTACTCCTCTTCGCCGTTATACGCCTTAATCTCCTGGATACTCTCCAACCCTTCTTGTATTTGCTGCGCTATCGTGAGGGTCGTACGATGCACTCCTTTGAAATCACGCGCCATCGCCCGCTTAGCGAGAACGAGAACAAGTAAAGCTATAGGCACAACCCAAAAGAGAGCCAAAGAGAGTTGCCAATTGTAGAAAAACATCCCGATAGCAATGAGGAAGATGCTACCCAGAGCAGCAAAAAGCTGAGGTACGGCATGAGAGAAGACATGTTCTATCTCGGTACAATCTGCCATGATGGTAGAGGTAAGATCCGAAAGATTACGCTCTCCAAAGAAAGCCAAAGGCAACTTGCGAAGTTTCTCGGCCAGGGCTATACGACGCTCGGCACTCTCGGTATAAATCTTTGTATAGGTAGAGGCATACTGCCTAAAAGCAATAACAAAGATTACAAGGAAGCAAAGCAGACCCATGAGGATATAGTAGCCCAAGCCATAGGTGGGAGTAGAGCCGGGGTGTATTAGCGGATCAAGGTAATCCGTAAGGTAGAGAAAGAGATAAATGGCGGGGAGCATGAGGGCAAGATTGAGCAAAAGCGACCACACCACAGCCTTAACAAAGGAGATAGCTCCATCACGAGAGAGGGCAAAACGATTTTGTATGAAGTGAATCATAATGACTTAGAGGATTAGAAGGTTAGATTGTCCAGTTGATAGAGCGGTTATATTCTTCCCACATCGAGCGATACAGCCCCTCCTGTTCTACAAGAGCCTGGTGTGTACCCTGCTGCACAAGGAGCCCTTGATCAATTACCAAAATAGCATCGGCATCCACCACATTGGTCAAGCGATGGGCTATGAGAAGCACAGTTTTCCCTCTCGTTAGTTCAGCCAAGGCACGACGGATCAATTGCTCATTTTCGGGATCGGCAAAAGCGGTAGCTTCATCCAAAACAATAATAGGAGCATCCTTGAGGAGGGCACGAGCGAGAATAATACGTTGCTGCTCTCCTCCGGAGAGATAGGTCCCCTCTGCACCAATCTGGGTATCCAACCCTAGAGGTAATCGGTCTATAATCTCCCTACACTGGGCAAGATCGAGGGCTCGCCGGATCTGCTCTTCAGTAGCATTAGGGGTACCATAGATTACATTGTGGCGCAATGAAGTGTGAAAGAGTTTACTATTTTGGAAAACAAAAGAGACGGCATCCATAAGATCGTGGGTGGGAACTTCGCGTACATCAACACCCCCAATAGAGACACTCCCTTGTGCTACATCATAGAAGCGAGGGATTAGGCGCGCAATCGTACTCTTTCCCCCTCCTGAGGGTCCCACCAAGGCATACGTTTTACCCGTAGGTAAGGTGAAGGAGAGGTCCTGCACGGCAGGGGTCTCGGCTCCAGGATAAAAAAATGTAACCCCCGTGAAAGCAATATCGTAGGAAGTAAGAGATTTTGGATTCACAGGTTCGGGGAGGGGAGTCTCTTCCGTAAGAGCCTCCATACGCTTGATTGCTTCACCGGCTAAAAACATCCCCTGCTGTAGGTACATAATCTTCATGATATTACCAGAAATAACGGGGGTAATAAGGAGGAATAGTATCATGTCGGCTATCACACCCCCATAGTTGCCTGTATTGTGGATCAAAATTATTGCCATCGGGATTAAGAAGAAGGCAATACCATTGATAACTGCAGTATAAAACGACATGGGGTATCGCCAACGAAGGGTACACTTAATCACAAGATCACGATAGCAAATAATACTATCGTAGAAACGTTTGAAGGAAAAAACGGTCTGCTGAAAGACCTTGACAACGGGTACCCCTCGCACATACTCCACCGCTTCAGTACTCATACGCTCCTGAGCATCAAGATACTCCCGTTGGAAATTCTGTTGCCTTGGATTCATCATGACGGCCAATGTGGCAAATGCCATCAAAATAGGGATCATGCATACCAACCCTAGGTGCCAATCCACAACGAAGAGCAAAACAAGTACCCCGATGGGTGATAGGATACTCCCCACCAAGTCAGGCAAAAGATGGGCAATAAAGGTGTGCGTTTGAGACGAATCTTCGTCAATAATCTTACGTATACGCCCTGTTGTATGCGTATCGAAGTAGCCCAAAGGCATCCGCATCAAGCGTGCCACAGCAGAGCGTCGCATGGAACACTCCACCCGGAATGCCGTAACATGGGAGAAGATGAGCGATAGGAAGTAAAGCAAAACGGCCAGGGCTGCAGTCCCAAAAGCCCACCAAGCAAGAGAAAAAACGCTATCCGCCGCCACTTCCTCGGGCAATACGAGCAACTGGCGTATGATAAGCCAAACGAAGATAAAGGGAAGGAGAGAGACAAGCCCCGTCAGCCCAGACAGCACCAAACTGATGGGAAGAAAGGGTTTACGGCTGCCCATATAGGAGCCAAATCGCTGTAAAACATTCATCTGTATAGGGTTATTATAAGATTTACTTGCATATCAATTCGCAAGCAAAGGTAGAGCAGATGAACAGCGTTCACAATCCCCACTATTGGGGATTTTTTACTACAAATTCCCTACTTAAAAGTATTTCATGGCACAATATTCCTCCTCGGTCTCCTCGTAAGAGAGAGGAAAAAAGGCAATTAATAGCCCTATTTCCTATGAAGGGAAACAATGGGGAGAATGAAACGGACAAACGAAATCGGGGCTGCAGGCGAACCCACAACCCCGACTTCACTTAGGGTGGAAAGAGTGGCAAGAGGTGCTTCCCAACGGGGAGCTCTGCCCTCACCCTCTTTCTTTATCCATAGAATCTTACTTCGTAACGAGTAGGACTACCGTTGTCTCACCGCTCTTCACGAGGTACTTACCGGCTACCACACCGGCGAGGTCGAGACGAGCTACGCCTACCTCATTAGCCGCGGTGCGAAGTACTTCTACGCCATCAAGCGAGAGGACCTGTACCATAGCCCCGGGCTCTACACCCGAGAGAGTCGTAGCTTCTGCCGCAGGATTCGGGAAGAGAAGTACATCTGTAGCAGCAACCTCTTCGATAGCATTGTCTCTCGTAAAGGTAGCTGCTACCGTGGTGGCTGCCTGCACCACGAACTTCTTCGTGGCCGTGATATCCACACCGTTGGCGGTGAGTTTTGCCAATTTGTAGCCACCATCCGGTTTAACTGTTACCGTAATCGTTGTTCCATACGCTACCGAACCATTCTGTGAGAGTGTGACCTTACCATTCTTCATATTTGGATCAATCGTGATTTGGTAAGCAGGAGCAGCACCCTTCTTGATCTCGCACGTAGTATCCGCAAGAGACTTTCCGTCAAGGCTGATAGTACCCCCATCCACAACAGCACCAAGGGGAGAGTAGATATAGGCATTCTCAAGCCCCAACGTATTAAAGCCCTGAATCAACAGATAGCCGGGCTTAATATTAGTAAGCGTAGCATTAAGAAAATCCAATGATATCTCTTTATTCTGCATGCCTGTATAGATACAGGGACCATCACTTTGTATCTTGAGATTAATATCACTAATAATTAGCTGATCATCTTCTTTTTCGGATTGATCCCAAATACCGGAATACTCAGCTCCTGTACCGGGATATAACGCAAGAGAGGGATTATCACTTTCCCCTACAAAAACAGGGCTTTCTGCGTCTCTCGTTAGGAAACAATCCGCAGCTTCGGTAGTAATCTTATTTGCTCCTATACACACTACTCTGAGGTAGGTAGAGGGGTGATTAGACAAAATCCCAATATTTTCCCCAGCGAAAGCAATGGTAGCATCCTTGAGGGTCAAGGTGTGCAGCTTGGCATTATATTCAACTTCCCCGGAACTAACAAAGGAGGAATTCTCTGATTTCAAAACATTCTTATACTTGCGTAACCTGTTACCTCCAATCGTGATGGGGTAGTAAGGAGTGACCAAAACCCAATGTTCCTTTACAAGAGTACCGGCATCAGCTCCGGAAGCATACACAATATCTCCATTCTCATACTTCACGTCCCGATCAGGGAAAGCAGCTGTGAGAGCATGCGTTGTAGTTTTATTGACATCAATTTCCTTATGATCTGCTCCCTCTTCTACAGAGAAGTACTGTCCGATATCGGCAATAGAGCCACTCTTGCCCCAGGCCTCCAGGGCTCCCCCATTAGAGATGATTATACCGGTGTTGTTTTCATCATAATTGCCTGCAACTCCGTAATACTCATCGGATCTAACATCTACCAAGCAATTGTTTATGTAGAGATCTCGATTTTTATCTATCAGAATGCCAACACTACCATCTTTACTGGTACGAACTATTAGTTCAGCACCTTGCCCTACTCCCTTAATGGTCATGTTAGATTCTAGACCTTCTATTACAGGCTTATCCTCCTCAGAGGATAAGAGGAAACACTCCCCTGCTACTTCTATCGTAAGGTTAAAAATCCCCTCCACATAGATGCCCCGTACATCCATATTACTTTTAAGTTTTGTGAGGCGAAGGGTTTTGGTTGTATGATTCCAAGACCAAGAGCCATTCCAATTTTTCTCATTGTCGAGATCGTGTCCGGATTGATTCCCCGAAGCATCCTCATCCACAGGAACACTCTTGCCCAACACTGTAAGCTTTTGCGCCAATGACGTGTAGGATGCCCCTACCAGCCCTAGTAACGCTAAAGCGATGGAGACTATATATAGCCCCCCTTTGTGTACCGTTTTTTTCATATCTTTCTTCGTTTTGTGTCTTGCCCTCTTTTTCTCCTTTTGTCACGTGCTCTCACTCAAAGAGAAGAGCGGGCAAGACGGGTTTATTTTCTTTTCTCTACTGCTATACTATATTACTACTTTCTATTCTATGACTCTTTTGTCTCTATCCCCTTTCCTATGAAAGAGCGCCCTAAATCGTTGCAAAAGACAACCACTGCAAAGAGGAGGCTTGGGAGCAAGCTCCGAATGCCTTGGAGCAGATGGCGCTCGTGGCTGTAGCTTGCTCCCCCATTGCCCCTCTTCACGTCGGGCGAACTCCGCTTCGATCATCTCGTGTATAGTACCGAGAAGATCCATGCGGTCTTCATGAATTCTAAGGTTTTGCTCCCGACGCTCTCCGGAACGATTTGTGCTTTTCGTTATCATAAATTGCCTCCTAACTCTCTTTATAGGTAGACGACTATTTTTTCTTCTATCCTTCAGTTTCTGCTCCTACATGAGCGTTGTTTTCTTATGAGCAAAGGTAGGGTGCTTAGGCAAAAAAAATCTTGCAAAATCGGTCAAAAACATTGCAAAATCTTGCATTCTTCATATTGACCCATCTTGCAAAATCGGTCATAACAACCTCGCAATTCACTGTATTATAACATTTTAGCAGTGACAGGTTTAAAAGAAATTTCAGACTCCGGCGAAAGCTCCTCCCCAAGAGAGAAGAACACCCCCTTGCGGAATGAAAAAGAGTTTGCTCGGTGAAAAATTTTTTGTTTCCACCCAAAATGCGCACCCATTTTTGCCTGAAAAATAAAAAAGTTTCAGGTAAAGAGAAGACTACTTTCTAGCCAAAAGAAAGAGCGAATATAGGCAAGCATTTTCTAGATTCCCCTTTTCAGCGAAAAGAATGTGGACTAAGAGCGTGTGGAGGATGGTATCCCCTATTGAGCCGTGGAAGAAAAGACGGAGACCCCATCAAGAAGCAGTGGAAGAAAAAATCGGGACCATAGGTGAACCCACACCCCCGACTTTTTAGAGGAGGAAAAAGAGGAAATACGTCTCCACCTCCTCCCTTCAAATAATACCTAAAAGAGCAGAAACAGAAGAGGGGCACGGCCTACCCTCCTTCGTATGGAGTGTATAACCATGCCCCTCTTTTTACTGGGGAAATATATCTTCTTCTCCCGTAGAGCCCTCTCGTTTATGAGAGAAGGTCTAGCAAAAAGAAGTGATAAGCGGATTACTCAGCCGTCTCAGTAGCAGCCTCAGCAGCCACCTCTTCTACAAACTCGGGGTCATGCCCGGTTTCTTCTCGGGCAGCCTTAGCGCGTTCATAGTCTTCGCGGCGCATTACCACCATGCCATTAAACGCCCGTAAGCCGGTACCTGCAGGGATAAGATGACCGCAGATTACGTTTTCTTTGAGACCGAGCAAATCGTCTACCTTAGCATTGATGGCAGCCTCGTTGAGCACCTTTGTTGTCTCCTGGAACGAAGCAGCGGACATAAAGCTCTTCGTCTGCAGGGCAGCACGTGTGATACCTTGGAGTACTTGGCGACTAGTCGCAGGCACAGCCTCACGCACCTTCATCGGCGTCAAATCGCGGCGTTGGAGCGAACTATTTTCGTCTCGAACGGCAGAGGCAGGAATAAGAGCTCCTGCACGATATTTTTCTGAATCGCCGGCATCTTCTACCACATTCATACCCCAGAGACGGTCGTTCTCTTCTTGGACGTCCTGCTTGTCGACCATCTGCTTCTCAAGGAAGAGAGAGTCGCCCGGCTCCATGATTTCGACCTTACGCATCATCTGACGCACAATTACTTCGAAGTGCTTATCGTTAATACCTACGTTCTGCTTACGATATACACCTTGGATCTCATTTACAATATACTCTTGGAGAGCCGTCGGACCCTTGATCGCGAGAATGTCACTCGGTGTTACCGCCCCATCGGAGAGAGGAGTACCGGCACGCACTACATCGCCATTCTGTACCAAGATATGCTTTGCTGTAGGGATAAGATATTTACGGACTTCTCCCAAACGGCTTGTAACCGAGACTTCGCGGTTGTTACGCTTGATCTTACCAATCTCTACCACACCATCAATTTCGGAAAGGATAGCAGGATTAGACGGATTGCGAGCCTCAAATAGCTCCGTTACTCGGGGAAGACCTCCCGTGATGTCGCCGGCACTTGCCAGCACACGAGGTATCTTGTAGAGCTCATCACCCGGATTCACCTGCATCTTACCCTTAGTCTTAGGATTGAAAGTAAGACGACAGCCGGCAGGGAGAGAGTAAAGTTTTTCTGTACCTGTGGCAGGATCGATGATCTTTAACTCGGGGAGTTTGCTCTTTTCCTTGGACTCAATAACCATTACGTCGTGGTAACCCGAAGTAGCATCGACCGTATCCTTGTAGTTAACGCCCTCTTCGAGGTTTACATACTCGAGGGTACCGGCTGTTTCTGCCACTACTACGGAGTTGAAAGGATCCCACTCAGCAAGGGTTTGCCCCTTTACTACCTTATCGCCGGTCTTGCAATGAAGCTTCGAACCATACTGGAGGTCGTAGGTCTTCAAAAGGTTGTGCGACTCGGGATGATAGAGGAAGATTTCTGACTCTCGGCTGGCAATCACACGATAGTCTTGCCCGGGGATCTCAATCGCACGAAGGTCCGGACTCAATTCTACGATAGCCTCTTCTTCCTTCACCACAATCGAACGGTTCGTATTTTCGCTACCTGCAACCCCTCCCGCATGGAATGTACGGAGGGTCAGCTGTGTACCAGGTTCACCGATGGACTGAGCTGCAATTACCCCTACGACCTCCCCAATCTGAACGGGACGGTGCGTAGCGAGATTGCGACCGTAGCACTTTGCACAAACGCCATAGCGCGAGTCGCACGTCAATACCGAGCGAATCTCAACACTCTTGATGTTGGCAGCCTTGATTTGCTCAGCCTCTTGTTCGCGGATCTCTTCACCGGCAGCCACAATAAGCTTGCGGTTGGGGTCTGTATAATCGTTCGTATTATAGATATCTTGTACAGAAGTACGCCCAATGATGCGAGACTCGAGAGAAGCCACTTCGTTGTCGCTTTCGTCTACCACGGCAGAGACTTCGATACCACGGAGGGTACCACAATCTTCTTCGTTAATGATCACATCATGAGATACATCCACCAAACGACGAGTAAGGTAACCGGCATCGGCAGTCTTAAGAGCCGTATCCGCAAGACCCTTACGAGCACCGTGGGTAGAGATAAAGTACTCTTGTACAGAAAGTCCTTCGAGGAAGTTCGAAGTAATAGGGTTCTCAATAACGGCCCCACCTTCGCTACCACTCTTCTGAGGCTTAGCCATAAGACCACGAAGCCCAGCCAACTGACGGATCTGCTCCTTAGAACCACGGGCTCCGGAGTCGAGCATCATGTAGATACTATTAAAGCCGTCGTTGTCTTTTTTGAAGCCCTCCATCACCAAATTAGAGAGGAGATCGGTGGCTTCATTCCAGATAGCCACGACTTTGTTGTAGCGCGTCTGATTATCGATTTCCCCCATACGGTTCTGTTCGATAATACTATCTGCCTCAGCCGTAGCCTCTGTGATAATTCTCTTCTTCTCGGCAGGGATAAGCACATCCTGGAGGTTAAAGGAAAGACCACCAAGGAACGCCATACGATAACCGAGGTTCTTTATATCGTCAAGGAACTGAGCTGTGCGAGCAACTCCGCAGACCTTGAGCACATCTTTAATGATCCTCTTGAGAGACTTCTTCCCGAGGAGTTCGTTGATATAACCAACCTCATTGGGAACAAGGTCGTTGAACATAAGTCGCCCAACCGAGGTCTCTACAACATCACGTTGAGGCTCTCCATCCACAATTCTTGCATTGGGCACCATTACCTTAATGGGCTTATGGATATCTATACGCCCATTGTCGTAAGCGATATAGGCCTCTTGTGCACTATAGAAAATGGAGGGGATACGTTTCTTGTCAATAACCTGCTGCTCAAGCTCTTGCTCTTGAGGGGTCAAGCTGCGGAACTTAGAAATGTAGTAAAGCCCGAGCACCATATCTTGCGAAGGCACGGTAATAGGCTCACCACTAGCAGGATTGAGGATATTGTGAGAAGCCAACATTAGAAGTTGAGCTTCGGCAATGGCTTCATTCCCCAAGGGGAGGTGAACAGCCATTTGGTCGCCGTCAAAGTCGGCATTAAAGGCTGCACACGAGAGAGGAGGTAGCTGAATAGCCTTACCCTCGATCAACTTGGGTTGGAAAGCTTGGATACCAAGACGGTGAAGCGTCGGGGCACGGTTGAGAAGTACAGGATGCCCTTTGATTACATTTTCGACAATCTCCCAAATAACAGGATCACGACGATCGACGATCTTTTTCGCGCTTTTCTCTGTCTTTACGATGCCGCGCTCGATAAGCTTGCGCATCACAAACGGCTTGTAAAGCTCAGCTGCCATATCCTTGGGCAGACCGCATTCGTTCATCTTCAGCTCAGGGCCTACGACAATAACCGAACGCGCAGAATAGTCTACACGCTTACCGAGAAGGTTCTGACGGAAACGCCCTTGCTTACCCTTAAGGCTATCTGAGAGCGATTTGAGAGCACGTCCCTGATCACTCTTGAGGGCGCTGGTCTTGCGTGAATTATCGAACAAGGCATCCACAGCCTCCTGCAACATACGCTTTTCGTTACGCATGATCACTTCAGGCGCATTTGCCTCAATCATACGTCCCAAACGATTGTTTCGCGTGATCACTCGTATGTAAAGGTCGTTGAGATCTGAGGTGGCAAAACGCCCTCCATCCAAAGGCATAAGAGGACGAAGATCGGGAGGAATTACAGGAATTACCTTGAGCACCATCCACTCCGGACGGTTGATTCCTGCCGAAGCGCGGAAGGCTTCCACCACGGGAAGACGCTTGAGAGCCTCAGCTTTCTTCTGCTGAGAAGTTGCCGTTTGTGCTATATTGCGAAGTTCGTCTGCGAGGGCATCAAGGTCGATATTGGCCAGCAAATCATAGATAGCCTCGGCACCCGACTTTGCGATAAACTTATTCGGATCTGAGTTCTCCAAGCTGTCATTGCCAGGGAAGTCCTCGTAGATACGATCGCAGAACTGCTCGTAATGCTCATTCTTTAGAAGCTGCTTTGCTTCTAGATATTTGGGACATTCTTGCGAATTAACCGGATGAGACTCGGGGGTTTCTCCTTCGGGGACGGCAAAGACACCTGGCTGTATTACTACATAACGATCGTAGTAAATGATAGACTCAAGCTCCTTGGAAGAGAACCCTAGTAGATACGCAATTTTATTGGGGATGGAGCGAGAGTACCAAACATGTACCACGGGCACCTTGAGGGCGATATGCCCCATACGCTCGCGGCGAACCATCTTTTGGGTCACCTCTACGCCGCATCGGTCGCAAGTAATTCCACGGTACTTATTGCCTTTGTACTTACCACAATGGCATTCGTAATCTTTTACCGGACCAAAGATACGCTCACAGTAAAGTCCATCACGCTCGGGCTTGAGCGTGCGGTAACTTACCGTTTCGTGCTTTGTGACTTCCCCATAAGAGTTCTCCAGAATCTGCTCAGGAGATGCCAATGACACTCTGATCTTGGAGAAGTTTGTCTTTAACTTATTATCCTTTCTAAAAGCCATATATATAGAAACGTTGAGCGTTTAGATTAATCCAGAGTAAGGCTCAAACCGAGACCTTTTAGCTCGTTCATCAACACATTGAGAGACTCGGGAATGCCGGGAGTAGGCATAGGAGTTCCCTTTACGATTGCCTCATAGGCACGTGAGCGACCGATTGTATCGTCACTCTTAATCGTGAGAATTTCTTGTAGAATGTGGGCTGCACCAAAGGCTTCGAGGGCCCAAACTTCCATTTCTCCGAAACGCTGTCCCCCGAATTGGGCCTTACCCCCAAGAGGTTGTTGTGTAACCAAAGAGTAGGGACCAATAGAGCGAGCGTGCATCTTGTCGTCGACCATGTGGCCTAACTTCAAGAAGTAAGTTACCCCTACCGTAGCACGTTGCTTGAAGGGCTCTCCCGTACCACCATCGTAGAGCTGCGTCTTAGCACCGGGATCAATCCCAGCCTCCTTAATGTACTCTTCGATGTCCTCGGGTGAAGCCCCATCGAATACAGGAGAAGCAAAGCGCTTGCCCAACTTCCGTCCGGCACGAGCCAACACTGCTTCGAAGAGCTGACCAAGGTTCATACGAGAGGGCACCCCTAGAGGGTTAAGACAGATGTCTACCGGGGTACCATCTTCGAGGAAGGGCATGTCTTCTTGACGTACAATCTTAGATACAATACCCTTATTACCATGGCGCCCTGCCATCTTGTCTCCCACTTGGATCTTACGCTTCTTGGCAATATAAACCTTTGCAGTCTGTACAATGCCACTGGCAAGTTCGTCTCCGATTGTTTCGTCTTGAATACGACGACGGAACTCTGCTTCCAACTCCTTATCCTTACGGATGTAATTAGCGATAAGGGTTGTGATAAGTTCGTTTGTATGGGCGTCTTCTGTCCAGTTACTGCTCTTAATGTTGCTATATTCGTCAATGCTTTCGAGCATGGTGCGGTTAAACTTCTTACCGGCAGCAATGATCTCAAGAGAAGCGAAGTCCTCTACAAGATTGGAAGTATGCCCATCGGTGAGTTTGAGCAACTTATCAATAAAAACTTTGCGAAGCTGTTCTTTCTTCTTGCTGTACTCGCCTTCGATACGCTCAGTGATCTCTTTGATGTCCTTGCGCTTCTTGTCCAAATTCTTGGAGAAGAGCTTGGTATCAATAACGACCCCGCGCAATGAGGGAGAAGCTTTGAGGGAAGCATCCTTTACATCGCTCGCCTTGTCACCAAAGATGGCACGGAGAAGACGCTCTTCCGGAGTGGGATCAGATTCGCCCTTGGGGGTTATCTTACCCACGAGAATGTCTCCGGGAACAATGTGCGCACCAATGCGCACGATCCCGTTTTCTGCCAAATCTTTCGTTGCATCTTCGCTCACGTTGGGGATGTCACTCGTAAGTTCTTCGAGGCCTCGTTTGGTCTCACGCACTTCAAGTTGTTGCTCTTCTACGTGTACTGAGGTGAAGAAGTCTTCGCGTACGATACGCTCGTTAAGCACGATAGCATCCTCGTAATTGTATCCCTTCCAGGGCATGTAAGCAACAAGAATATTGCGCCCAAGAGCCAATTCTCCGTTCTGAGTTGCATAGCCCTCAGTGAGGATATCTCCCTTTTCCACACGATCGCCCTTGCGACAGATAGGCTTGAGGTCAATCGTTGTACTCTGGTTCGTCTTGCGATATTTGGGGAGAGGATAGGTAACAACAGGTTCTTCAAAGCTAACGAAAAGCTCCTCGTCGGTCTTGTCGTAACGAACCTTGATTTGATCTGCATCCACGTAGATAACCTCGCCGGCTCCTTCTGCCATAACTTGGGTACGAGAGTCGCGAACCAATTTGCCTTCCACCCCGGTACCTACGATAGGCGCCTCGGGCTGGATGAGGGGCACTGCCTGGCGCATCATGTTAGATCCCATGAGAGCACGGTTGGCGTCGTCGTGCTCCAAGAAAGGAATCAACGAAGCAGCAATAGAGGCGATCTGCGAAGGAGAAACGTCCATCAAGTGCACCTGATTAGGAGCAACGATGGGGAAGTCCGCAGCGTAGCGTGACTTTACTTTTTCGCGAACGAAGGTTCCATCGGGGTTAAGCGGTGCATTACCCTGAGCAACGTTCATTTCTTCTTCTTCCTCTGCCGTGTAATACTTAAGCCCTTCGTCTGAGAAATCAACTTTTCCATCCTTAACGGAACGATAGGGCGTCTCTATAAACCCAAGGCTATTAACCTTAGCATAAACACAAAGAGAGGAGATAAGACCAATGTTCGGCCCTTCCGGAGTCTCAATAGGGCACAAACGGCCATAGTGAGTATAGTGAACGTCTCGAACGGCGAAGCCTGCGCGCTCTCGAGTAAGACCGCCAGGGCCAAGAGCCGAGAGACGACGCTTATGAGTGATCTCGGCAAGCGGGTTCGTTTGGTCCATGAACTGAGAGAGCTGATTGGTACCAAAGAACGAACTTACTACCGAGCTAATAGTCTTAGCATTAACAAGATCTGTAGGACCAAACACTTCGTTATCTCGTACATTCATACGCTCACGGACGGTACGAGCCATACGGGCAAGTCCCACTCCGAATTGGGCGGCAAGCTGCTCACCGACCGTACGAACACGACGATTAGAAAGGTGGTCAATATCATCAACGTTAGCACCCGTTGTTGCTAACAATAAAAGGTGGTTAACAATGGAAACAATATCCTCTTTGGTAAGCACACGAACGTCGGGATCAACATCCAAATTGAGCTTCGAATTGATGCGGTAACGCCCTACATCCCCAAGATCGTAACGCTTATCCGAGAAGAATAGATTATTGAAAGATTCCTTAGCCGTAAGATCATCCGGAGCAATTACACTGCGCTGGATGAGGTAGAACTGTCTCCAAGCTTCAACTTCGGAGATCGTGCTATCCTTACTCAAAGTCTGCACAAGCAGATTGATAACATTGCTATTATCAGACTCCTTGAAGAGCAATACGTCGGGAATTGTGAGTCGCTCTTCTTGCAACTTCTGGATTTCTTCCACGACCTCTTCGGTAAGGAGCGTGTCTCTTTCCACTCGAAGTTCGTAACGCATCTGCGCCGTTACTTCTCCGGCAGCGGCGTCCAGAGACTCTTCTTCTAAATTGCGGACTCCAATGCGTTCTGCCACACGTCGTCCGATATAATTCTTAAGTTTTGATGTCTCTACAACCTCTCCAATCCCAAAGGCACTCCAGATATCACGGTCGGAGCTATAGCCAATAGCACGCAAAAGAGTAGCTACGGGCACCTTCTTCTTACGATCTATATAAGCATAGAGAACGTTGTTGGGGTCGGTTGCAATTTCGATCCAAGTTCCGCGGAAGGGGATAATACGAGCCGAGAAGGTACGCACACCCGAGGGGAGGATATTGGAGCTAAAGAAAACACCGGGAGAGCGGTGAAGCTGAGATACCACTACACGCTCTGCACCATTGATCACAAAGGTGCCACTCGGTGTCATATAGGGGATAGGCCCGAGATACACGTCCTTGACTTGTGTTTCGAAGTCTACGTGCTCAGGGTCATTACAAGAGAGCTTGAGTTTTGCTTTAAGGGGAACACTGTAAGTGAGCCCCCGGCTAATACACTCCTCGATAGAATACTTAGGAGGGTCTACACAATAGTCTATAAACTCGAGAGTGAAGCTATTGCGTGTGTCTTTTATAGGAAAGTTTTCGGCAAATACCTTGTACAACCCTTCTTGTTTTCTGCATTCTGTAGCAGTCTGCAGCTGGAAGAAGTCTTGAAACGACTTAAGCTGCACTTCCAAGAAATCGGGATAGGGCAATGTATTCTGTATCTTGGAAAAATTCTCTCTGATAGTATCAGTAGTATTAGCCATCTGTTGCTAGATTATTGATTCTCTACGAGTAGGTGGAAAAAGACAAGAAAAGGTCGAGAACTCCTGCAAGCAGGGTTCTCAACCATTGATTACCTGATAACCAGGCAGTAAGGGGGATTACTTCAATTCTACTTCTGCACCAGCTTCTTCGAGAGCAGCCTTCATTGCATCAGCAGTAGCCTTGTCTACACCTTCTTTGAGGGTAGCAGGAGCAGCATCTACGATATCTTTAGCTTCCTTGAGGCCAAGACCGCAGTGTTCCTTTACAGCCTTAACAACTTGGAGCTTAGCAGAACCGAAGCTCTTAAGAACCACGTCGAACGAGGTCTTTTCTTCAGCTTCAGCAGCACCAGCAGCACCGGGAGCAGCAGCTACAGCTACAGCAGCGGCAGCGGGTTCGATACCGTATTCTTCCTTAAGAACGTTAGCCAATTCACTTACTTCTTTTACAGTAAGGTTAACGAGGGTTTCAGCAATTGCTTTAATATCTGCCATTGTAGTATGAATGGATTATTCGTTGATTTCTTGTTATTACTTATCTTTCTTCCAAGGTTTTAAGAACACCATGGATCGTCTGACCAGCACCCTGGAGTGCCGAAATCAGGTTCTTAGCAGGCGACTGCAAGAGGGCAACCACTTCTGCCACGAGCTCTTCTTTGCTCTTGATAGATACAAGGGCATCGAGATTCTCTGGGCCAAGGTAGATGCTTTCTTGTGCATAAGCAGCCTTGAGAGCGGGCTTACCGAGTTCTTTATTAGCCTTAGCAAACTCCTTGATAATGCGAGCAGGTGCATTAGCATTCTGCGTAAACATTACACAAGTATTGCCCTTGAGCGCACCATATAGCTCTGCAAAGTCAGTCTCGCTTTCGGCGAGAGCCTTGCGCATAAGGGTGTTCTTAACTACGACAAGCTTAACGTTTTCTTTATTGCAAACAGCGCGAAGCTCAGCAGTTTTCACAGCATCAAGAGCTTCAATGTCTGCAAGATAAAAGTGGGGATATTGAGCCAAATAGTCTGAGAGCTTCTCAACTACGGTACCTTTTACTTCCTTTCTCATCTTTAGAATCTCTTATTAAAGGTCTACTGATTTAGGATCGATCTTGATACCAGCACTCATCGTGCTAGAGATATGAATGCTCTTGAGATAGGTACCCTTTGCGGAGGTTGGCTTGAGACGAATGATCGTATTGATAAACTCGCGTGCATTATCCTTAATCTGTTCGGGGGTGAAAGACACCTTACCTACAGAGGTATGAATGATACCACTCTTGTCTACCTTAAAATCGATCTTCCCTGCCTTCACTTCGCGTACAGCATTACCAATCTCGTTCGTTACTGTACCACTCTTAGGGTTTGGCATCAAACCGCGGGGACCAAGCACACGACCGAGAGCACCAATCTTACCCATTACAGAGGGCATTGTGATGATCACGTCGATGTCTGTCCAGCCACCCTTGATCTTATCAATATATTCATCGAGTCCAACATAGTCGGCACCGGCAGCTTGTGCTTCGGCTTCCTTGTCGGGTGTACACAACGCTAGAACGCGTACTTCTTTACCGGTACCATGAGGGAGAGTTACCACCCCACGTACCATTTGATTAGCCTTACGAGGATCTACACCAAGACGAATATCAATGTCCACGGAGGCATTGAACTTCGTGAAAGTGATCTCCTTAACCAATGATGATGCCTCATCAAGGGTATAGAGCTTCCCGGGTTCAATCTTCTCGGCAGCCAACTTTTGCTTTTTGCTTAGTTTACTCATGTCTTACAATTGAATCTTATAGTTGTTCGGGAAAATCACCTTTGATAGCAATACCCATACTGCGAGCTGTACCGGCAACCATACGCATGGCAGCATCTACAGAGAAGCAGTTTAGGTCTGTCATCTTGTCTTGGGCTATCGTCTTAACCTGCTCCCAAGTGATCTCAGCCACCTTGTTTCGGTTAGGCTCCGCACTACCCGTCTTAGCCTTGGAGACTTCGAGGAGTTGTACAGCCACAGGAGGAGTCTTAACGATAAAGTCGAAAGACTTGTCGGCATAGTAAGTAATTACTACAGGGAGTACCTTACCGGCCTTGTCTTGCGTTCTGGCATTGAATTGCTTACAAAACTCCATGATGTTAATCCCCTTGGCACCAAGTGCTGGGCCAACAGGAGGTGAAGGATTTGCAGCCCCACCTTTAATTTGCAATTTGATTTGTCCTGCAATTTCTTTTGCCATTGTCTTAATGTCTTATCTATGAATAAAACAGTTTTGCACACGTTGCTAGTAGATTCTATCTCCTTGTTGGAAGCTCAAGGGCAATAGACTCTAGAGAGCAATACTCGTAACAGATTACTCTTTTTCAACTTGTGCGTAGCCAAGCTCTAGTGGAGTCTTTCTACCGAAAATCTTCACCATCACCTTGAGCTTTTTCTTTTCTGATAATATCTCTTCTATCGTAGCAGAGAAGCCCACAAAGGCTCCATCTATAATCTTTACGCTCTCACCCAGCACGAACTGCATATCCACGACATCGGGACCTTCGTTCGTCGTATCCACCTCATGGAGGAGTTTCTCCACTTCGGCCAAACTGAGAGGACTAGGATTGTCGTTACCAAGGAAGCCAATAACGTCGGGCAAGTCGCGAAGAGCATTGATAAGCAACTGACTCATCATGCACTCAATAAGCACATAACCTGAGAGATAAGGACGCTCAATAATAACCTTTTTGGTCTTACGCTGCGTCATCACCTTCTCGGTTGGCACTACAACCCGAAACACCCTCTGAGAAATTGTAGAAGGCTCTGGGAGAGACATCTCACGCTCGATTGTCTCTTTTACCTTCTTCTCTTTCCCAGATATAGCACGAAGCACATAAAAGCGCTTCTCGTTACTTTCTTCAATCATACAACAATAACTTACACAGCACGAATGCTCTGCTTATCGCTTTAGTCTACTCTGATTAGATAATCAACTTGTAGATCTGTTCCATCCCGAAGTTGAATACCGTATCAACAGCAAAGATACAGACAGCAATAATCACGGAGGCAATCATAACCACCACCGCACTGTTTGTCAGTTCACTTCTGGTAGGCCAAGACACCTTGTGCGCCAATTCATTGTAAGAATCTTTGAAGGCCTTTCCGATCTTGCTAAAAAACTTCATATACTACGATATTAGCACGGGTTGAGAGGCTCGAACTCCCGACACCTGGTTTTGGAGACCAGTGCTCTACCAACTGAGCTAAACCCGTATCCTTAAAAAGAAGAGCACCCTCCTCCATCGAGAGCCCTAAGAGATCACTCAAAAGGATAAGTGCCCTTCTTATTATGCACATCCTCTACACTCTTCTAACGAGAGCTAAAAGAGGAGGAAGAATTAGTCTTCGATAAGTTCTGTAATCTGACCTGCACCTACCGTACGACCACCTTCACGGATAGCGAAGCGGAGACCTACGCTACATGCTACAGGAGCGATGAGCTTAACGTCAATCGTTACGTTGTCACCAGGCATTACCATATCAACGCCTTCGGGGAGGTTAATTTCACCCGTAACGTCAAGGGTACGGATGTAGAACTGAGGACGATAGTGGCGCATGAAAGGAGTGTGGCGACCACCTTCTTCTTTCTTCAAGATATAAACCTCAGCCTTGAAGTGATCGTGAGGCTTAACCTGTCCGGGGTGAGCGAGCACCATACCACGCTTGATTTCATCCTTATCCACACCACGGAGGAGGAGACCTACGTTGTCACCAGCCTCACCTTGATCGAGGAGCTTGCGGAACATTTCCACACCTGTAACAACAGTCTTCTTACCTTCAGCACCGAGACCGATCATCTGAACTTCGTCATTCACGTGAATAACACCGGTTTCGATACGACCCGTAGCTACAGTACCACGACCTGTGATAGAGAACACGTCTTCTACGGGCATAAGGAATGGTTTATCCACATCACGAGGAGGCAGAGGAATCCAAGTATCTACAGCTTCCATTAGTTCCATAATCTTGGCAACCCATTTAGGATCTCCGTTGAGGGCACCAAGAGCAGAGCCACGGATGATAGGAGTATTATCGCCATCGTAGTCATAGAAGCTGAGAAGCTCACGCATATCCATTTCTACGAGTTCAAGCATTTCTTCGTCTTCAACGAGGTCACACTTGTTCAAGAACACAACGATACGAGGAACGTTTACCTGACGAGCGAGAAGCACGTGCTCACGAGTCTGGGGCATAGGACCATCAGTAGCAGCAACTACGATGATAGCACCGTCCATCTGAGCAGCACCCGTTACCATGTTCTTAACGTAGTCGGCGTGACCCGGGCAGTCTACGTGTGCATAGTGCCGATTAGCTGTTTCGTACTCAACGTGTGAAGTATTAATGGTAATACCACGTTCCTTTTCTTCAGGAGCGTTGTCAATTGAATCAAACGAACGAGCCTCCGAGAGACCTGCATCAGCAAGCACCTTCGTAATAGCTGCCGTAAGAGTAGTCTTACCGTGGTCTACGTGACCAATAGTACCGATGTTTACATGCGGTTTCGTTCTGTTGAAATGTTCTTTTGCCATAGCAATTTATATTCTTATTGATCTTACTTTGGAGATTGCGCACCCTCTCACTTGAGCAACACAACGATCTCTTTGCCCTACTCCAGAGAGCCGGTGCCGGGACTTGAACCCGGGACCTCTTCCTTACCAAGGAAGTGCTCTACCGCTGAGCTACACAGGCATCTTATAGTCGTAATGAGACTTATATTTACACTCTTCAAGAGTGGGCAGTGATGGATTCGAACCACCGAAGGCGTAAGCCAGCTGAGTTACAGTCAGCCCCATTTGGCCACTCTGGTAACTGCCCCTCCGTCTATAGCGCATCATCCCTTATCTACTATCACTCCTCTGAGTGGGAAGGACGATCCGCATTCTCTTGTAAACACACCAATCCACAGGAGGGCATTCAAGAATCGAGGACAAAGGTACACACAAAATCAGAAATCACCAAACTTCTAGCGAAAAAAACTTCTTTGCAGATTTCGATTCTGAGAAAGTCATAGGTACCTAAGGCGCCTCATGAAGCGTCTGATAGCAATGATATTCCCCACAGAGATAAGAAGAATGATGATTAAACCTAGACCGAGAGATGAGAATATACTGCCGGGAGTTGCAAGTCCATCTAACCTCGGAAGGTATAGATTACGCACAAAAAAAAGAACGCCCGTAGCAAGAATGTAAACAGTAAGATTCACTAGAGAAACAAGCCTCTCATAGGGGAGAGCAACCTCAAAAGGAGAGTACCCCAATAGAAGTAAAATACGCAGCTTCTCTGTATTCTTCTGCAGGAGCAAATGGATACTCAAAGTGAGAATAAAGAATGACAACGTGGAGATGAGAAGCCCCACAGCGAGCACAATAACGAGACTAATGGTTAGGAGGTAGTTTGCTTTGTTCCTATTCATTTTATCTCCTGCCACCTCATAATTATGTGCATTGAGGTATTGCTCCACCTTTGCCTCCCCGGGCTGAGAGACCTCTAGGATTATTCGGCTTACTTCGTTTGCAGAAGAGTATGTCCCCAACTGCCTACTACTCCACTCCATAAAGCTCTCCGGCACTATTATCGTGTTGATACGACTAGAAAAACCCACGATATGTCCCGTAACGCTCAAGCTCTGTCCCTCACTCCCCGTCAGATAAAATTGAATCGGGATTAACCCCACCATTCCTTCGCTAACGCGTGGCAAGCCTTGCGATGAGGCAAACCCAAAGTTGTAGAGCGCTAGATAATCTTTCGGGATGATAACCGGCACCTCCTGCGGTTGAATCGGATCGAAATGCCAAGCCGAGCTCTCCACATCAAGAAACTCCTCGGGCATGGATTCGAAAAACATTTGCGTCTCCAAGCCTCCCTGCCCCGGCTGAGCAACAACAGCCATCACATTGTATCGGGAGGAGGAGAAGGTACCCAACTTGCGCACCCAAGACTGAGACGAGAGTTGTGCTAGCTCCTTGGATGAGAATACCCCGGTCTTGCTATTCCCCCTTGAGAAAAGGCCGCCTACGGCATCTAATCCCCCCACCTTTTTGGTGAGCACCAGATAATCCTTATTGATAAAGCTATCTTCGCTAGAGAAAACAGTGCGTACATCAGCATAGAATTGCAGCCCTATCATCACGATACAAAGCCCTATAACATTGGCAAGAGCAAAGCCTGTCAATTGCCCTACACTTACGTTTTTACGCAAGAGCTTCCCTAATAGATTGCGGTTCATAGCTTGAGTGTATGCGTATAATCGAGGAGTAAGGGGTTACCAACAGAGGTGGATATAATAGCCGCACCCTGCTTCTTCGCCTCGTCCCGAACAAGCTCTGCAACGATCCTATTATTCTCCTCATCTAAGTGGCTCACAGGCTCATCCATAAGATAGAATTGGCATGCTTGGCAAAGTAGGCGTATGATGGCCACACGCTGCTGCTGCCCCACGGACAACTTACTTACAGGGCTATCCCATTTGTCTTTAAGCCCAAGGGTATCGAAAAGTCGAGCTATTTCCTCTTTGGACTTGTAATGGGTAAGTCGGTTTTTAAGGAATACATTGTCCGCCGCCGAAAGCTCAGGGAACAACGCCAAGTCTTGAGGCAAATAGGCAATTTCTTCCCTCCTTATCCTGCACCAATCTTTCACAGTAAGGGAGTTTATATCCCTTCCGTCAAAGAGAATTGAGCCCTTATAGTCGCGTCGGTAACCACAGATATAGGCACACAGCGACGACTTGCCGGCTCCGCTCTCCGCCGACACAAGATGGGAGACACCCTGCTTTAGATCTAGCCCAGGCTGAAGCCACACCTCCGACCGGAGAGGTGGCTCTGCCGAGAAGACACAAGGCAGGGTATCTTGTAAGGTAATTGTTTGCACTTTGCTTATGCTTGGAACACGCGTTTTACGAACCCTTCTAGAATATTATCCCCCTCGGCAGCATCATTGCGGAAGACGATGGTAGATTCGTGCGGAGAAGACATATGCACCATTAGGTACCCATCTAAGCTATACTCTGTAAATTGTTTTACAAGCGTGCTTAGAGAAGATTGGGAAGACAAATCAACGAATAGCCCCCCATAACTCCCCACAAAAAAGGCAATATACTTGTTCTCAAGAGCACTTTCTTTGGGCTGAACAAAAGGCGCATTTCGGTAGTATACGTAGTTGTTTAGAGTCCCATAGTAAGCACCATTGTCACTATTAAAGAAGTCTTCATCTAGGTGATACACTCCATTATTTTGCGAACTCTTCATCCCGGTCCCTTGACACAAGAGGGTATCCAAATGCAGGAGAAGTTCGGCGCTATTCTTGCTCTGAGCGAGCAACATGTACTCAGGGGCAGAATCCCAATCCATGATTGAGCTTGGCAACTTTACACCTGCGGCTATTTCTCCCCCAAGACGGCAAATAACCTGCTTCGCCAAGAGAGCCTCAGATTCCGATGCACTTGTAAGAGCCAATGCCTGGCACACTGCGTCTAAGGCTTTCTCTCCAAGAGACGAAACAGCAATAAGTGCGACATCCTTTGGGAAGTTGGCAAGAAGTTCCTTTGTCACCTTAACATCACTCATAAAAGGACTGGTGTAGGGCTTCCCCTCTGGATCATAAAGTTTGATTTCGCTCCTGATTTCTTTTTTCTCAAAAGAGATGGTGGCAATTACACGCATGTCCTTTTGCTCTTTGAGCATGGGGAGCGCCTTCTCAAAATCCATGGAATCAGGGGTTTCATCCTCGATGACTTCCACCTCATCTTGGTCTACCCCCTCTTTAGAGAGTTCTTCCAAATCCTCTTCCCAGTCTCGCCAATCGATATCTTCGTCAGCTGCATAATTGTGGTTAAAGTTCAGACCGCGAAGTTCTTCTAGGTCAGCAATAAGAGCATAATTCATATACATACCGGCATCTTTAGCATAGATATCGCTGATGTGCGGTATGGTATTAGCGTTATTCTCAGGCTTTGTTTCTACATATTTCTTGACTGCCTCAAGAGGCGCCAAACCCATGTCATTCGAAAAAATCCAGACCTGTTTTTTATTACTTACAATCGTGGAATTATTATTAGAGGCAATCCAATACCCATCTTTTTCCTCTCCTTGTTCGCCATAGCCCAACTTAGAAGAGGCTTCTCTAAACTGCTTGAAGTCTTTTACGAAAAAGGTAAAAGTAAGATTCTTTTCCGGAGTGATAAAGAAGAAAAGGTCGTGCAACTTTATTGATTTGACCAAATCCATCATAAGGCTAAACTCCTCATCTATGGTAGCATCTTTGGGGAGATATTTTTCAAAGTTCCCCTTTTTGATCAAATCTACCCCGTTGCAATAGCCAACAAATAGGCTCTCTTGAGGGATCGTCTCGAGTAATTTCTTAGCGCCCTTAGGGCTACAAGAGGCAAGAAGTCCTACAACTAGCAAAGTTGCCACAAGCCAAGTGTAACGAAATGTCTTCATCTCTATATCATCTTTTAGTTTAAACTCCCAGCCCATTATTGGCTGGCACTTTTGACAACAAAGGTATGTATATAATGGCATTTAGATGGACACTCCTCCCCACTCCCCCTCTAGGCACAAAATTGCAGCCTGCTCTCCTTGAGCACTTTAAGGCTGATTTTCCTGGAGTTTCAGGGGAAGAACGAAAACAAAACAGCCCTAAATCAGAAAAGATCTAGGGCTGCACAGATCTGTTATTAGACAAATATTTTATTCCAAATCAGCCTCAATTGTATGCGAAGAGAGCTCCTTGACAGTGAGGGTAAAGGAGAGAGAGGATTTTTCTGCTATACGATCTGTGGTCAGCTTGTCGGGGAAAAGGTTACTTCCAAATCCTAGAATTGTATTAAGATGGATGGCGTATTCGTTATTTCTCACCACTCCATAACGCCCGAAAGAGTTCCACAAAGGCGCTTCTGTTTGCCCGAAATGGCGAATCGGGAGAAGGTAATAATTGTAAGACTGGTGATAGAATTGTATCTCATTAATGGTAAAGGAGGCTTTGCGAACTGTGATCAAACCTTTCTTTTTCGAGTCTTTCAAACCCTGCTTCAAAGCCTCTAAAAATCCAGAAGGCATCCCATTTACAGGCTTATCATAGGCATCTATATTTTTCAGCACCTCTTGTACGAGAGAAGCAAATGCGCTCTCCCTCATCGCTCCTCCCTTATAACGGATCCAACCCTCTTCTGTCCCTAGTTGATCTTTTAGTGACTTTGGTACCACCTTTGCCCTTACGACAATATGGGGAATTAGGGAAACAAGGAAATGATTGGGAGGGCAAGTTGTCTCCTTTATGTATAGTCTCTTGTTGGATAAGTCTGTGCTATTGCGATCCTTTCCCACAGAAACAAAAGACAACGTTGGATTGGGAGCAACTCGATATTTACCTATAAACTCTTCCGTCAAAGCGCCAGCAGACTGAGCCTTTATCTCCTCATAACCGGGACTGTAGGCATAATCCTTGGCAAGAGGCTGCACCTCTCCCTCCATCTTTGTCCGACGTATTAAATCAAAATCCCGAGAGAAACATATCGTACGAAAAGAGATATTTTCATCCAACAACAGGGCTTCTTGGTTCGCAACGCGGGGTGTGCCATAAGCGAAAACTCGAGCGAGCATCGGCTCTACCTCCAACTTGCAAGGAGTTTTCTCTCCCAGTCCCTCTATTGTTTCACTAAACTGATCTTCCGTAACATGGCAGGGTGCGCTATTTACGGGAGACATGGTTACACTACGGAATTTACCCCCCTCCAGGTCTGCGAGATAGGCGATATCCCCCCTGATAGCCTCACGGAAGTCTTTGAGCTGTGTATAGCCTTGCAACTTTCTTTCCAACGTTTCTGTAACATTGACAAAGGAGAGAATGTAGCACTCTTTACGAACGAGTTTGATGGGTGTTGGTGAAGCCATGTTTCCCTCCAGCTTCTTAATCCCGAACAATTTGCTCTCGGGCTTATCCCCATCGAAGATGTAAAGAGAAAGGCAACGAACCTGATGGATAGGATCTTCACTCCCGTCGCGCAATACCCCTTGAGGGCAATCTAAGGAGAAAGAGATGTAGGCAGAGTCTGCACCAGAGGTTGTGGTCTTTCCCTTATTGGGAGACGAAGTGTGGCAAGCCAACAACAAAACGCCCATAAAAAGACCTCCAAATAGAATCTTTGCTGTAGATTTCATATACATTTTATATTGTTTATTCCTATGCAAAGTTAGGAATTTTTCCAAAAGAAACCTCTTCCGTACGACTGGGAATTAGGCTACAAACTCTGGGAAGAGACGCTCAGCGTGGGGTTCCGGTTTAGGCAAAACCATCCGAATGGGGATGGCATACATGTCTCTTTCTAGGTCTTTTTGTGGGAGACATTCAAGGCAAGGGAAGTTGTTTAGAGGTCGTTTTGGAGAAAAGAGAGGATATATAAAGTGGGAGGGCTTACTCTAGAAGTAAATACCCTCCCACGGTATCGGAACAAAAGTCTTCTCAATCCATGTTTTAGAATATCCCAAAACTCCGGTATTAGGGACAAAAGAGAAGATTATCAAAACATCCTCTTTCTCTCCCCCTATCCGGCGTGGGCCTCACCCCAAACCTCAAGGGGGATTGAGACAATCCTCCTCAACAAAGATTGAGAGCTATACTTAATGCTGATCCTTTATCTTTTCGATTTGACGTTTAAGAGCATCTACAGCCAAATCCACAGCCTCCTCAAAACTAGAAGCCTGCTTCTCTGCAAAAAGGTCGGGACCAGGTACTTCCAAACGAATCGAAGCCTCCTTATTCTTATCTTCGCCTCCCTTGGCAACCTTTAGCACCACCTCAGCTTTAACTACACCTCCATAGAGACGATCCAAACGATCGAGCTTCTTTTGTACAAACTCTTCTAGTGCCGTAGTAGCGGTAAAATGTACTGATTGAATCCTAACTTCCATAATAGACTTCTTCTTTGATGCTCGTGGATGAGCGTTATACATCTGTTGCAACTCTGCTAGCGAAGTGTGTGTATATAGTACCGTTGTAGCCACACTTTTATGCCCCAAAAGCTCCTTTACCGCCATTAGCTGCGCTCCATTGTTGAGCATAGCCGTGGCAAATGTATGCCTTAATACGTGAGGCCCTCGACGTGCCAAACCTGGGATAGATTGCAACCGCTCGTGTACAATCTGATACACTACCTCTCCGCTAAGAGGTTGGTTACCCAAAGAAACAAAAAAAATCTGAGATAAGCCTACCTTTTGGTGCTTGAGTGCAAGATATTCTGAGATACGAGCGGCAAGACGATCTCCGAAGGGGATTATTCGCTCCTTCCGCCCCTTACCAAAAACACGTAGTACCCTCAAAGACAAATCAACGCCCCCCTCCAAAAGCCCTACCAATTCACTTCTACGCATGCCCGTCTCGTAGAACATCTCTAGGATCAATTGATTCCGCAGAGCGACAAAATCGTCTTTGTCTACCTCTTGCGCATAAAGCAAGTTACTAATCTCTTGCTCCGAGAGCACTGCAGGCAACGGGCTCTCCCCTCGCGGGCCACGTACCAAGCGAGCAGGGCTCTGCTCCAACGTGCCGATCTTTACGAGATAACGATAGTAACTCTTGAGAGAACTCAGTTTGCGATGCACGGAACTTCTCTTCCGCCCCTGCTCTATTAGAGACGACAAGAAACCTCGGATCAGATCTCTATCCCCGTCGCTGGGGACAAACTCCTCACCTAGCACCTCCTCCACATACCGTACATACTGTTGCAAATCCAACTCGTATGCTACAACCGTATGCTCCGACTGATTGCGCTCGTAGCGGAGGTAGCCAAGGAAACGTTCTATACTCGAATGGGGCATAAGCTCCTAAAAAAGAAACGTTGCTCCCCACACAAAAGAGGGAAGCAACGCTAAGTCACATACTAAAAAAGAGAGGCGAGGCAATTAAGTTTTAGCTCAACATGGCATCTTACAACTCGCCCTAGAGCTAAAGGTCAAAAGGCTCTGCCACCAAGAATCCCATTCAAGAAAGGATCGGAAGCATTCCTTCCCTCTCTTCCTCCAAGCTCCTAAAAAAATAAGAGCCGGTAGTTCTTTGGAGCCTATGTTTATTGCTCTTCTGCCTGACGAAGTGCCTGCACGTAGATGGCTTTTTCCATCTTCTTGCGCTTCACTTCGGAGGGCTTAATGAAAGCCTGACGTCTTCTTAGCTCACGAACTGAGCCAGTCTTGTCAAACTTCTTCTTGTAACGCTTCAACGCGCGCTCGATGTTATCACCCTCTTTGATTGGAACTATAATCATAGTCTACAATATTACTTTTATACTTCTATCTTATGTTGTTATTCTACTATCCTAAGTGCATAAGGGGAAGCGTCTTCTCAGGAGCCCCTCTCCATACACGCGACTGCAAAGGTAGATATAATTCCACAACCGACAAACATTTGCACCCTATTTTCTTAAGAAGAGAGGCCTCTTCCTCCTTTTTTACAGGCTTTTACTGGAATATATAGCGCAGGAGAAGCAGCACTGTAACAATAGCAAGCGTGAGGGAAATCTGACGCCATTGACCACTGAGTAGCTTCACAAGGGTATAGCAAATCATCCCCAAAGCCATCCCCTCTGCGATGTTGTAGGTAAGCACCATCGTTATCATTGTAATGAATGCAGGCAGAGCCTCCGACACGTCCGTAAGGTCAATCTTGGGTACAGCATCCAACATAAATACTCCTACCATAACCAAGGCCCCTGTGGTGGCCGCACTGGGCACTAATAAAAAGAGAGGAGCAAAAAAGAGAGCCAAGATGAAAAGAGCCGCCGTAGTAAAGGAAGTAAGCCCCGTGCGACCGCCCTCTGCGATCCCCGAAGCACTCTCTACAAAAGTTGTAACCGTAGAGGTCCCCAACACAGCACCCACACTCGTAGCAAGAGCGTCTGCCATCATTGCCTGTTTGATGTGGCGCACGTTCCCCTTCTCGTCCATCATCTCCGTTTTGGCAGCAGCCCCAATGAGGGTCCCTACCGTATTGAATATATCCATAAAGACAAGGGCAAAAATGGTGAGTGCCATGTCCATATTGAGGAGCGATTTAAAGTCAAACTTCAAGAAAGTGGGATCCAACGACTTGGGCATAGAGACCGGGATAAAACCGTCGGGCAACTGAGTAACCCCCATAGGGATGCCTATAAGGGTGCAGATCAAGATTCCGTAAAAGAGGGCTCCACGCACCTTGAGGGCAATAAGTACACCACTTATCACAATCCCGATGCACGCTAAAATGGCGGTAGGAGTAAACTGCCCAAGGGTGACAAATGTAGCTTCGTTGGAGACGATTATACCTGCATTTTTCAGCCCGATAAAGGCAATAAACATACCAATCCCCGAAGAAATGGCATAGCGAAGATTGAGCGGGATACACTTTACAATCTGCTCTCGGATATTAAATGCCGTGAGAATGATAAAGATAATCCCCTCTACAAATACGGCAGCAAGAGCTGTTTCCCAACTATACCCCATCCCTTTTACGAGCGTAAAGGCAAAGAATGCATTGATACCCATGCTCGGAGCTTGGGCAAAAGGCAGCTTAGCAAGGAAAGCAATCAGGATAGTACCAATGGCAGAAGCAAGTGCCGTAGCTGTAAATACAGCCCCTTGATCCATCCCCGCTTGACTTAAAATGTCGGGGTTTACCGCCAAAATGTAACTCATCGTAAGGAAGGTGGTAAAACCAGCCATTAGCTCAGTACGACGATTGTGCCGAGAGGGGTCGAAACCCAATAACTTGTAGAAATTCATCAATCCGTAGGTTTACAAAGTCTATTTACGGCTGCAAAAGTACGAAGTTCTGCCTAGTACCGGCGCATTTTCTAGCCAAAAATTCCCCAAAAACCAGGCAAGGAGGGCGCACATTTTACCCTAAACAAAAAAACGAGGAGAGCAGAATTTTTGCCCTCCTCGCGTAAGATTAAAATTAGAGTATTACTCTAGAGTAAGGTACGACTAGTGCTAGAAAGAAAAAGAAGCAGCAATACCTAAAGAGGTTACATGCTGTGGATTGACAGCAAAACCGGTGAAGGAGGAATTGCGAAATAGGTAACTATAATCAATATAAGCCTTCACTCCCAAAGCGGCTCCTGAGGACAAAATATAATCATACTTGACAGCTTCTTGTAGGCCAATGCCCCACTTACTATTTGTAAAGGGAGTGACCGATCCCACACCAAAGGCAAAATTTGCAAGAACGGCTCCTGCATTCTGAACCCAAGAGACACGGTGGTTCCCCATCTTGTGCATACAGAGTTTCGTAGTCAATCCCCCATAAAAGTCTGAGAGCGAGGAGAGACCTGAGGGGTCATTTTCTGCTCTACGAGTATATTCCGAGAGGGCAACATACAAGCCCAACCAGTCTACTCCCTCTTTTGCAAAGTGAGGAAAGAGCGAATACTGCACGCGAAATCCATCCAATTGAGTATGCAATGCTGCAGTACGCCCAAGGCGATAGTCCGAATACAAAATCCCCCGTTCATAAGAAACATCTACTACAGAGGTAAGCCATCTTGAGAGACCGCCACGCTGGTTCTTTCCCTTCGCCCCTGCTGCGTCTTGAGCAAAAAGGGTAGTAGTACTCAGAAAAAACACCCATGCAAACGCAATACAAAAAGCTCTACTTTTCATCTTCATTTTTCACTAAAGCCTAGGCCGTTATAGGCCGGACAATAAAACTAATTTCTAATAACAATCAAGCGAACGTTCTCGAATGGGCAGCTTTTCTGGATGAATGTCTTCCCGATCTGAGCGCGACGGACTAAAGTTAGAATTAAAAATTGAACTGACAAAAATTACAAATCCACAAAGTGACAAAATAGAGAGCATACGGCACAATGGAAAGACGAACTTCTCCTAGCCTAAACCCGAGTAACTCTCCCGAAATCCACCCGAATAGGCAAGGCTAATCCAATAGGAGGGCAAGGGAATTTTTTTTCACCCCCTTCTCCTTTTCTGCGGGTACCTTCCTAGGAATAAAACCTCTACTTTCGCCCTCAAAGCGGACAGACTAAAGTCAAAAAGAAAGGAATCTAGATATTTTTCTTACCAAACGCTTGTACATATCAAATTTTATCGTACATTTGCACCGTGGTTTATTCATAATAGTATTGGATTTAGGTTTAACAAGACGAAAGAACCCCGCTGGGAAGCAGGGTTCTTTTTTTATTTAAAGTTGGAAGTGGAATACCCTAAATCTCCTAAGAGACAAAGCAATAGAATAGCAAAGGGGTTCTCGAAAGCCCCTCTAGAAGCAGAGAAGCCCCTTTCCCTATCTCTCTATAATAAAAGGGAATACACCCTCATCAGCGCGTAAAAAGTAGCTCCCAACAGGGAGATGAGAAAGGGATAGCTTTAGGCTCCCCGATGCTCCCGTTAGCTCTTGTTGTACGCACTCTCCTGATGCATTATAGAGGTATAACCAAGTATTTGGAGATAGATTTTCTACCAAAATATACTCTCCGGCGGGATTCGGGTAGAGAGCAACAGATTGTTGTGGTGTAGGCTCTAGAGCCATAGGCGAGCCCCCAAAATCTTCTGTAATCTCCCTCCCTTGAGCATCTACACCGGTAACGACGCGCACTTCCCATCCGGCAGTACGCACCTTGTCAACGAGGCTTTTAGGACAGACATTATACTCCGGCACTTCTACCCGAGTAGTAAAAGGAGTAAAGACTCTCGGGGACTGCTCAGGGCTACTCTTAACCAAACGCTCAACAAGTTGCTCCATGCGCTCCAAAGACAATCTATTGCCATAGCAAGAGAGCTTTTGCATATTCGCTCTATCACTCAAGAGGATAGCGGATAGTTGGTTGCGGTCACACTGCAATTCTTTGAGCCAAAGGGACGTCAGATCAAGCTCCGTTAGTGCATTGCGTCCACAGCGCAAGACCTCTAGATTTTCGCAACGATTGACACTGAGATGGGTCAATTGATTGTTACTACAGTCGACCTTATTGATATAGGTAAAGCCGTTCAAATCGAGAGAAGAAATGCCCAGACCAAAGCAATAAAGCGAGCGCAACCGCCCATGAGGTAGCTTACTCTCGTCAAAATCGCGAAGAGGATTATCCCCGATGGAGAGGTGCAGTAAAGAGCGGAGAGGGCGAAGATCGCCCATAGATTTCAGTTTATTCCCGTGGATGTAGAGCATCTCTAGGTTGGGAAATTTATGGCAATCAAACTCCTCTAGCCCCAAGCGATCGCACGCAAGTTGGAGCAAGGGCAGGGAGCTATAGGCGTAGAGATTGAAGCCTTGGTCAAAAGGATTCCCCCCTATCCCTAGGGCTGCGACTTTAGGATTTGCCGAGAGATCCAACTTCTTTAGCTTCAGATCCGAAGCCGAGAGCGAAGTGAGATTGGGCAGCCCCGATAAATCTAACTCGGCTATGGGATTGGCGTCACAGAAGAGATAGGTAAGGCTGGTGTTCTTAGAAACATCAAGGGAGGTAATGTCATTGCCTGCGCAGTTGAGCGTAAGAAGACGAGGTGCCCCCTGTAGATCAAGAGCCGCTACCTTAGGGGTATTCTCGCCCTTTGCTCTATACGGGATGAAGAATTCTCGCAGAGAACCCACTAGAGAAAAAGACGTAGTGCCCGAGGGCAACTCCAACGAAACGGCTTGCTTACGATTCTTTTTCTCTCCCAACGTGAGTGTGCCAGAAGAGGGGGACTCAAGGGAGACTTGGTCTCCTTCGGAGATAGAAAAGTAAACTTTTTGCTTTCCCTCCAGAGGTTGAGGAGATAGGGTTACAACGATTCGATCCGTAGCTCGTGGGGCCGAGGGTTGCCCAAAAAGGGGGAATAAAAAAACAAAGGATAGTGCGCAAAGCAAGGCGAAGCGCACTACCCAAGCGTAGCATTTGTTCATTATTTGTTTGTGAGTTAAGGGTGAGAATTAGCTCTCTAGCATGGGAGATGAGGGCTGAATGAAGTCTACAAAACAGAGAGAGGCAAGAGCCGTTCCATACCGTTTGGTAATGGTAATACCCTCCGTGAGGAAGGTAAGCTCGCCAAGGTAGTACTGGCTGTAGGTTTTCTGATGCAGGTCGTTAATCACGCGGATAAGACGAGACTCGAGTTCCTCAATGCGGTAGCGTCCGTTTACCTCGCATACAAGTCCTCCTACTTTCTCATCAAAGTTTTCGTCTTTGTACATCCAAGCGTAGACAATTCCTGCCGATACAAACTCATCTTGATAGCCATGCGAAACGGACATAATCGTCTTCATTTCTGAGCCAAAGGGGGGCATATCCACTTCGTCCATGGTGGCAAGGCGAGCCGTTGCAGGTAGCACAGACGAATAAGTCATGATATTATAGTCGGAGATACCGGCATCATAGAGAGCCATGTGGTAGCTACCGGCGTGGAGTTCGAGATCACTCTCTCCGCTCCCCTTGGTCACAAAAAAGGTGTTGGGGATGATGTTTCCAAAGATATTGCTCATTCTTCTTTTTCTTCTTCTCAGGGTTACTTACAATCTTTCTGGGTGCAAATGTACAACTTTTTCTAGGCTGTTAACGACGACTACGCACTACGGTAATGAGACTATCGGCTCGTGCTAGAGCTTCGGGGTCTTGAGCATCTATGTTATACTCCTGCGGGCGAGGTACTCTCAGCGTTGTACCGATGGGTACATTATCGGGATTGGAGATTTTCTCTTCGTTGGCAAGATAGATATAAATCCAAAACTTCTTATTACCGTAATGCTCTCGGGCGTAATCGGCTAGGCGATCCCCCTTTTTGATCGTGATGTAGACCTCCTCAACCACTTCGGGGACTGGGGCAACTACTACCGAATCTGTGGGAGCAGGATCTGTACGATGAGGGGCGGCAGCCGTTTTTTCTCGACTGGGTTTAGACGAGGAGCGGGAAAGAAACCTCGCTCCCACAAAGTAGCCCCCTACAAGGAGTAGGCACAACAAGGGGAGAACAATCCAAAGCCACACCTTACGCCGCGAGTGGGGATGGCGAGGGATAGGGGGGGCAGGCATCTCGGATGCGCAGCGCGCGTCCTCCTCTCCTTTAGGTAAAGGCTCCATAGACTCCTCCTCCGGGAGAGAGGGCAGCTCGGGGGGAAAGGAAGGCAAGGAGGGGAGCTCAACCTCCTCTTCTTGCTGTGGCAAAAGATCGTCTGTGGGTAAAAGCGGTTCCTCTCTCTCCTCCTTAGACGCGATCTCCTCTTCCTCCAAAAGGTTGGGAGATGGAGCGGATTCCTCAACCTCTTCGGCTGGGAAAGCCTGACAGACAGAGTATACCGGAATTTTTGTAAGCTCCTCTTCCTGCTCAATAGTACGCTGAGGCAAGTCGTCAAAAGCTTTGTCTTGAGGCAACGCAATGGGAGAAAACGCATCAAAAGGCTTATTGATACTCTGGAGGAGTCGCTCAGAGGGCGTAAATGTAAAAACCAGCTCCTCTTGAGCCTCGCCCTCAAATAGTCCAATTCCTTCCCAAAGAAAAGCATTACCGCTGTGCAAATGGTGCAGCATCTGCTCCGTGAGAGCTTGATAAAAAGCATGTACACTCTTGGGGGAGAGAGGGGAGGACTCTTGCAAGATCTCCTCTAGGTCGTCGGGGGCAGCACTTGAGGCTAAACCGGTCTCAAGGTGCAATCGGGGAGGGACGAGAAGCCGACTCCCAGAAGGCAAAAGAGCGACGTACTCCATTTCTTTACGCACGTGCCACGCCACGACCCCCGCTACAGAAACGGGAATAGCGGATGCAAGCCGATCCGAAACTATGCGCCCTAGAAGGCTCCACAGCTCTTCGCAACTCTCGTATTGCAACTCCGATCGCTCGGCAAGTTGACTAATCCATTGTAGGGTCTCTATCATAACTATCGGGACAATGGGGCTTGCGCCAATAAATCAAAGCCATCTACTCCTACGATAGGTAGGGAGTAATAATGCCCAACACGGAGAGAATGAGCCTGCTCTACAGGGATAAGCACCTCGGGATCCACCTCAGGAGAATCGTACTGAGTACGCCCCACGACAAACTCCTCCTCCCTGCGATCAATAAGCACCTCCTGAGTAGTCCCTACCAAGCTACGGCTATACGCCTCGGCAATAGGCTCCTGCAGTGCCATAAGTTGCTCCAGACGATCCATTTTCACCTCCTCGGGTATCTCGTCTTGATAGTGCTTGTAAGCATACGTCCCAACCTCGTGGCTATAGGCAAAGGCGCCCATACGCTCAAATTGCCTGCGCTCTATAAACTCGCACAGGGCTCGAAAGTCTTGCTCCGTCTCCCCGGGATGCCCCACGATCAACGTGGTACGCAGCGCAATCCCCGGCACTTCTTTGCGAATCTCATCAAGGAGCCGCTCTGTCTCGAGCTGGGTGATATTACGACGCATCTTTTGGAGCATATTGTCGGTTGCGTGCTGCAGCGCAATATCCAAGTACTTACAGATATTATCTCGTTCCCTCATTATGGGGAGAATCTCTCGGGGGAACTGCGTAGGATAGGCATAGTGCAAACGAAGGCGACGTACCCCCGGGAGATCCGAAAGTCGCTCCAAAAGGGGAGCCAACAGCACCTTTCCTCCAAGATCCCGACCGTACGAAGTAAGGTCTTGTGCGATCAATTGAAATTCGCTACAGCCCTCGTCTACAAGCGTTTTCACTTCATCTACAAGAGACTCTATGGTACGCGATTTTTGCCGCCCCGTGATAAGAGGGATAGCGCAGTAGGAGCAACCCCTATCACACCCCTCCGAAATCTTCACATAGGCGTAGTGTTTGGGGGTGGTTAGGAGGCGTGCCGTATCCGTCTCGGGAGCGAAGGAAGGGCCTAGGTCGGCCACTAGATTTTTCCAATCGAACTTGCCGTAGAGAGCATCGATCTCGGGGATTTCGGCCTTAAGGTCACCACGGAATCGCTCACTCAAGCAACCCATTACAATCAATTTGCCAATGCGCCCCTCTTCTTTAGCACGCACAAAAGCGAGTATCGTATTGATAGATTCCTCTTGAGCTGCACCAATGAAGCCGCAGGTATTGATCACGACAATCTCCCCCGTTATGCGCTTGGGATCATGGCGCACCGAGTAGCCTGCCGCCGCAAAACGCCGCATCAAGAGCTCCGAATCCACAAGATTTTTGGAGCAACCGAGCGTAATTACGTTTACTTCGTTTCTTCTCATTCGCCAAAGAGCGAAGCTACAAACTCATGCTTACGGAAGACCTGGAGGTCTTCGATTTTCTCCCCTAAGCCAATATACTTTACAGGGATATTGAACTGATCAGAAATCCCAATCACTACCCCGCCCTTAGCCGTACCGTCAAGTTTGGTCACGGCAAGAGCATTAACCTCGGTAGCCGCGGTAAACTGGCGTGCTTGCTCAAAAGCATTCTGCCCCGTGGAGCCATCGAGTACCAACAATACCTCCTGAGGGGCATCGGGTACTACCTTCTGCATCACACGTTTTATCTTGGTAAGCTCATTCATCAGCCCCACTTTGTTGTGGAGACGACCGGCTGTATCAATCAACACAACGTCGGCATCTTGTGCCACGGCACTAGCCACCGTATCATAGGCCACGCTAGCGGGGTCTGCCCCCATTTTCTGTTTGATCATGGGTACATCCACACGCTCTGCCCAGACGCTTAATTGGTCAATAGCAGCAGCGCGGAAGGTATCGGCAGCACCAATTACCACCTTATGACCAGCCGCTTTGAACTGGTAAGCGAGCTTGCCGATTGTCGTGGTTTTGCCTACACCATTGACCCCTACCACCATTATTACATAGGGTTTACTCTCTGTCGGCAGCACAAAGCTATCTCCGTCTATAGTACCGCTCTCGGTGAGTAGAGCCTCTATCTCGCTACGCAAGATGCCGTTAAGCTCGGCTGTAGACACATACTTATCACGGGCTACGCGCTCCTCTATACGCTTGATAATCTTGAGTGTGGTATCTACCCCAACATCGCTGGAGATGAGCACATCTTCGAGGTTGTCGAGCACTTCGTCATCGACCTTGCTCTTACCTGCGAGTGCACGAGAGATCTTACCAAGTACCGAGTCTTTGGTCTTCTCAAGCCCTGTATCGAGTGTCTCTTTTTTCTTCTTAGAAAAGATTCCAAATAATCCCATATCTATCTAAATTTCTCTCTACTAAAACTGTCCTCCGGCGTCAATCCATTCGCTCTTTGTAGTCCTGATAGTCGAAGCGACGTAGGAGCACCTCCTCGCCATTAGCCTTTTGTAACACGAGGTCGGGATGCGCTACTCCATTAAACATATGGGTCTTAACCGTAGTATAATGGATCATATCCTCAAAGATAAGCGTATCTCCCACCTCCAAAGGCTTATCGAAACTCCAGTCTCCCAAGAAGTCACCACTTAGGCAACTATTGCCCCCGAGTCGATAGGTAGGTAGCCCCTCCACGGGGTCGTGGTGCGCACCTCGTATCACGGGTTTGTAGGGCATCTCCAAGCAATCCGGCATATGGCAAGTAAACGAAACATCGAGAATTGCCGTTTTAATGCCGTCGTGCTCTACAATATCTATTACATGACTCTCTAAATAACCGGTCTGCCAAGCAAATGCCGACCCCGGCTCCATGATAAGTTGTAGATGGGGATGACGCTGACGGAAAGCCTTGAGCACGGCAATCAGATGAGGTACGTTGTACTCTTTGTGGGTCATAAGATGACCACCGCCTAAGTTAAGCCAACGCGCTTCTGAGAGGGGCGAGGCAAAACGTTGCTCTATAATGGAGAGCAGTTTCTCTAGCTGGAAGCTATTTCCCTCGCACAAAACATGCACATGCAACCCCTCTATCCCCTCGGGGAGATGCAAGCCCAATTCCTCGGGCGAGAGCCCAAAACGCGAGCCGGGTAGAGCCGGATTATAAAGGTCCGTCTCCACAGGCGAGTAACCGGGGTTGATACGTAAGCCGTAAGAGACCTCCGAAGAGGGGGTATAGAACGCTCGGTACTGACTGAGGGAATTGAAGGTTATATGGCTACAACAACGCGTCCATTCTGCCCAATCTTGCGCCCGATAAGCCGGAGAGAAAGCATGTGCCTTACGCTCCAAGCCCTCATACCCCAGACGAGCTTCCCAGGGAGAACTGGCAGTACTACCAAAGCCGTATTCCCGAAAGATAGGGAAGAGCTTCCATAGGGCGAAGGCCTTAAAAGCGACAATAATCTCTACCTTGGCCTCGTCCGCCACCTTGCGAATAAGGCTCAAATTACGCTGAAGAAGCGGCTCCTCAACTACATAACGTGGATATACTTCCATGCTACAAAGATAGCTACTAATCTGCGACTAGCACCCTACGCCCCAGCGGGTATGGCGGCAACTCCCCTCAGCAAGAGCGCGGCATCTCCGTTAGCAAAGGAGCACACACAGGCCTAGTTCCTCCTTCTTTCTCGCCAAATTCCGGCACGAAGCCAGCCTGTAACAGATCGAATTCTGCCCTATATTTCTCTCCTTTTCACCCAGCTTCCTTGTGCGTAACAGGCTATAAAAAAGTCCCCTTCGCCTCTAGAGGCAAAGGGGGCAACCAATCAGCATCTTTTGTGTCTTAGATGTGCAAAAGAATATTTTTCATTGGAGAGAACTCAGAACTTAATCATAATTCTCATCCTCATTTCTCAATCGAGTGAGACGTATATTCATCGTTATATCTTCGGAATTCTCCGGATCGTAAGCAATTTTAGCTCCTGATCTTTGATTCGCACCCTCGCCCTTCTTAAGTACAATACGTATCTTATCTCCTTTGTTGAACTTATGGGTAACAACCGGGAAAACAAGTGTCTGCGACCAAGTCTGCACCCCTCTATCAAAGGGGAGAGAGGAAGAGGCAATTGTAGACCAAGAGGTTCCATACTTTGTTTTTTTCTGGAGCAAAACCACAACCGAAGTCGCCCCATCCGCATTGGACTTGAAATTAAAACTCCCGGTAAACTCGTAGTAAGCCTCAGTAAGGATCTCAATCTCTTCAAAAGGAACTCCAGCCGGCACCCTTACATCCTTCTCATTTTTCAGATACACCTCATTAGCTTCCCACCGCAACGTCATACCTTGCGAGTTGAACTTTGCGACATCGATAGAGATCTTCCGCTTAGAGGCAAGTACAAAGTGAATAGGTCTCTTTAGTTTGCGAATCTCCGGCAGATTAGAAAAAGGCACCCACTCTTGTCCCGTCCAAACATACACGAGATTCTTATACACTTTCTCTTCTCCGCTTCCCGCGTCTTGCATATTGTACACCATCATTGCCTTTTTAGGGTTGGATATCGTATGAGCATCCTTTTTCCCTGTAAGAGCAACCTTGGGGAGCAAAAAGCCCTTCTTTTGTCCATTAGGCAAATTAGAGACATCTAGGTCTAATGCAGACGAATAGGGAGTGCGCGTACCCACACCAACGGCACTCTGCTCTTGCTGAGCTTGCGCCGAAACCGCCAAGAAGCTCAAACTCAAAGCAAGAAGGCTATAGTATATATATTTGTATCTCATCACAAAATAATTGACTAAGAGAGTTTCTGAATCTTGATCACCTTAGAGGTATTAGACCCCCCTGCAGGGTTTATATTGGCTATCCAATCCGGGTCTTGCCCATTCTTATCACCACCGGGTCTATCCCCTTTTGTATTTCTAACTATAGCCCGGATCTTATCCCCTTTCTCAAACTTTACCACCATGGGGGAGATCACCATATGGCGGCTATTCAAGACTGTATTATTACCCCAAGCGGAGACACAACGAGCGATATTTTTCCAAACGCCCCCCGTCTGAGCGGACTTCCGTTGAATGATGAACTCCAAATTGGTACATGTAGCAAAGGCTCCAATATTTGTCCAAATATTCGGGTTATAACCAATGATCCCGGATATTTCGTACTCACCGGCATTTAGGATCTCAAAGGTATCTTCGGCATCATTCAGCCGAACATTATTCCCCGTATTAAGAGTGATATTATCAATGATCTCAACTACTACATTATTCTCCTCAACTTCAGTCTTTTCTTGATAAGTCAAGGGCACATCCTCCCCGTAAAATAAAGAGGGACGATGGATTTTCGAAGCCACGTTCTGATAATCTCCTTGCAAGATAAAAAAGACTTGAGGTAACAATTCTCGAATCACGATATCAATATTGGTCATATCAAGCCACTTTGTTCCATCCCAAAAGTAGAACATATCATGCTCAACCTGATTATCCCCAGTACCGTTATCTTGCAAGTTGTACACAACCAATCCTACAGCAGGGCTGGGGATCGTTGTCTGGTCGTTCTTACCTGTAAGCTGCACGCGGGGGAGCAATATCCCCTTCTTCCCATTAGCAGGGAGAGCAGAAACATCTACATCCAAAGCGGCAGAAGCATCAGGGGTTTTGGTAAAAACACCTACAGACTGGGCAAAACCTTGCCCAGAGAATGGGAGCATCATCAAAAGAGATGCAATCCAAAAGAGTCTACTTCTTTTCATATATATATTTCTATCTCTCTTCTCTTAAAGATTAAAGTCTAATAGCAGCGCACGAAACCCTCGTGCTACCGGATGATCGGCATCAGTCCCCGTATAGGGTTTTTCTGATCCGTGCCCCTGACTACTATTCTTGTAGGGAGACTGTATCACAAGACGTATTTTGTCCCCCTGATGGAGCCGAACAGAAACCGAATTGATCGTTGCTGTCTTCACAAAACCACCAGCATCGTATCCCCAAGCAGCGCGCACCACCACAAGGTCTTCCCAAGTAGCTGCTCTAGAAGCCTGTCTCTGAATCTTCAGATTAAGGAAAGCCCTCTTGTGGTAAGTGACACCGGGTTGATGTGGGACATTTTCTTGAATCACTGTAGCAAGCGGATTGTAGTGAACGAAGGCACTCATGTCGTAGGTTCCCGTTACGTTAACCTGAAAGTTCTCTTCAGTTAGTTTAGTAAATATGCTTTTTCTATTGAGGACAGGCTCTCCCTCAAACTTGAGAGGAAGATCGGCTCCATTAACCCCCTGATTGTTATGAGGAGGATTCAATTGCTGAGTTGTAAACTCCTGCTTAGTCTTTCCCTCAATATAAAACTCTCGAGGGATAACGGCATCATACACAAAAGGAGTATACACCATACGCTCCCAGCGATCTCCCAACCAATAGTAATAGTTATCGGCATAGACGTGCCCCTGACTAAAGTTGTACGTATTTTTCGTATTGTACACAAGCATTGCCTTTGCGTTGTTCTCGGTACCCGCAGCGATGGGTACAGTCGTCTTATCCCTTTGGTTTTTAAGCTCTAGACGAGGAGGCAGGAAGCCTTTCTTTGTAGGGCTTCCCGGGGTATCGGCTTTTACCTCCATTATGGCGGAGGGGTCTACAGAAGTAGTATTGATCCCCACGCTATTGGTATTCTGAGCAAGGAGGGAGAAGGCTAGAGACTGAAGCAATAGGATAACCGACAGCCTCGCCACTCCCCTCGAAGTGCAATTAAAAATAGTATTCTGACTCATGTTATGTTCCATCAAGATTAGGGTAACAACACTTTTGCAATTGTAGAAGTCTGGTTATTAACCACCTTCACCACATAAGTTCCTGGGAGAGACAAAGAGTATTCCTTTCCCGAACGGGCAGGTACCTCAGCCTGTAGCACCAAGGCTCCCATAGCGTCGAAGACAAGGACCTTAGAGTCGAGAGCTGTAGTATTGTCTACCAACACTCTCGTATCCCCTAGCCCTACTACACGAATAGGCTCGGTGGCAGGAGAGAGGTTATCTTCTCCCTCAGTTACAAGATCGAAGCGATGCTTATCCAGAGACTTAGTAGTAACAAAGGTGTAAGAGCTGGTCTGCCCCACGGGGGTAAGCGTACCCGTTACACGGTCTCTAAGGCATAGCGAAGGATAACGCCCCTGTAGCTCGGGGCTAACGCGGAACGAAAGCGTATAGGCTCCATCTTTGGGTGCCTCAAAACCAATTGGCAAGCCCTCAATCTGTGCAGAGGTTGCTACTTGTAGAGGACCTTCCGATGAGATCACATAGAGCTGCGGACGATCTCCTACAAAGATTTTGCTACCATCCCATCCGTTATCGAATCCGGCAGTCGTACCCTCCTTGCGGAATACGAACAAGCGGTCTGCCCCCTCGTTAGATGCTACATCTATATGTAAGAACTCTCTCACGTCCTCTTCGTCTCCGGCTCTAAGTACCCCAGAGGCCTTCTCTTGTACGATGCCGGAGTAGGGCATTGTGAGGGAAGCCTTTGCCGTTCCCTTATTGCAGATCATAAAGCCTTGTAGAGAGGGGATCTCACGAGGTAATCCATTATTCCCGGCAAGATTCTTAGGAACAGAAAGGTAAGTTCCGACCAGCGTTGAACTCTCGTCTTGATTGTGTGCAAGCCACTCTATACGGCTTCCCGTGTTGTATAGGAAGACCGTCTGCTCTAGCCCCGTACCAAACACTATTGAGGGGATACTGTATGAAGCAGTATAACTATTAGCAAATGAATTGAATGCACCATACAAGACTCCCGGCACCTTGGCCGCAACCTCTAGGTCGTTGGGAGCCTCAAGATTGAGTTTCCCTCTAAAGATATAGGTAGCCGGTACCGGTTGCGTTACTTCATAGCCATGGAAGGGAGTCAAAATATCTGTAGGCTGCGCAAGCACCCACTTCTCGTCGTACTCATCGTTTTTACTTTGGTTATACTTACGCACGATGGCAGATGAGGGGAAAGCTTTCTCCACAGATCCTCCCACTATGGGCGTACCAAAGTATTGCCATTTGGCGTGCTGCTTATCAAAGTTCCCGTCGTAGCCCTTAGTGTAAAACTCCACGGTTACGAACAAATCTTTATTCTTTGCAGGAGTGTCGAAAAACAGAGCTCCATTGGGTTCTCCGGGGATTGACTTTAGTCGGACACGGTAGGCAGGATCGGCATTCCCGTAGGAAAAAGTAGTTGCCTTATCCACCTCTACCTTATCTTTTACGCGCAGAGAAGATCCGGCATTCACAACAACACCCTTACCCGATTCACTCTTATTGATAAGCTGGGTAACAACGCGATCTTCACCCTTTGCCACGTGCAAATCGCGCAAGGCGGGGTATCCATTGTTATTGGCTTTGGTAGCAAACTCCACTTCCGCCACCTTATCCCCATCCGACTTAAGCGTTTTAGGGACATAATTCCCGGTCCAGTTTTCGGGCTTAGCCCACGTATTATCAGTACCACCATACCATAGGTTGTACTTTAAGGAGAGGGTGTTACTTCTATAGATAGGCTCGTTATTATTGTACTTATCTGCGATGCGAGTGTACAGCGGCTCAGAGTCGGCGTGCCCGTGACGCGTCTTGATATGATCTTCTCCAGATACTGTAAAGGCCCCGGGAGTGCGCTCAAAACTATCGAAGTGGGGGAAGGCTTCCGTGCTCATAGCAACAAACAAACGCCCTCTCACGTTACGAAGGAAACGAGTCTTCCCATTAGAGACTTCATAGTCTACATTCTCGCGGAGACGAGTGTAACTATCAGTTGCAGCATCATCTTCGACATACCAAATATACTTCGTTTCCTTTTGAGAAGAAGCTACGCCTTTTGCATGAAGCTCGGAGGAGAGATCAATCCAATCTTTCCCTACCAAGAGCTCGTGTTTCGGGAGCTCGTAGCGCTCTTGCAAGTCGTAGTGATAGGCATTTGCAGGAGTTCCATTGGGGAGATCCGGAAGCGTAGAGATCTTGAATTTATTCACCCTCAGATCTATGTTCCTATATGTATTTTGAGGAAGAACGAGGGAACCTGCAAATAGGTTCTTACTCAAATCCAAATCAACAAGATGGCTCAGGCCTGTCAAATCTATATTCTCCAAGAGGTTAGAGGAGGCATTGAGCTTCTCTAAATTCTTATTCTCCTTCACCTCCAGCGTCTTATAGTAATTGCTTGAGACGGAGAGGGTTTCAAGGGATTTATTGGACTTAAAGTCACTTCCCCCGTTGCCTGCTTTTCCCAATAAATTCTTATCCAAATAGAGGTGCCGCAGGATAGTGGCTGAACTCGTCTTGGCCTCCGTAACGGACTGATCTAGCGCCTTTACCGTCCAAAGTCCATTCTCTCCGGTAATCTTAATGACCCTATTAGAAGGTACCTTGACAACAAATGTCTCCTCTCGATTGAGGTTTATCATCTGCCGATTCCCATTTCCCTCCCATTCTATAAATACGATGGGAAATTGCGGGCGTCCCGTTGTTTCATCGGGAGCTAGGGTGAAGGAAAAGTTCTGACCCACACCCTTAGACGTCGTAAACTCCACTAATTGGGTCGTGTTATGAAAGTTGGGGTAGGGGGTACTCTGTGCCCTCACCTCAGCCACAAACAACACCACGCTCAACAGGAGTAATATATATTTCTTCATAGAAGACAATACGCTATTTTCGTTCTATTTAGTTGTAAATCAAACCATTTATAAGACTCTTTCTCATTAGTATATCTCCACAGGAAGGGTTATCGTCATATTATAATGCCGCCCACGTATAATCTTTCCATAGTTGACATTATCGTATGGCTCATGCACTACCACATAGTATCTGTGCAGATTATTTGCAGCCTCCCAAGGAGTTTTTACCTCAACCCCAATATAGGTACGATTATTGATATCAGAGGGGTCGTGCTCCGGTAAATAACAGACTCCTCTTTTGTCTTTACCGAGCTCAAAGGTCTTATAATCGGTAGCAGGGCATGTGTAATAAGTCTTCACTCCTCCTAAGAAAAACGTGGGAGGCACTTTGGCAATCCACACTTTCGTAATCTCCCTTGGACGTACCGCTCTAAGCTCCGGCCCTGAGGAGGAAGAGCGCGGCTCGTTTAAGAAGCGAATCTTGTATGAAAGTTTGGCGTAGGTGGGCGTGAGTGTGATAGGAGAAATTGAGTTCACTCCATCATTTACAGAGAGTGTACCTACATACAACTTTGGCTCTGTTTTGCCATCGGTGCCAAAGTATTGTTGGGTATTAAGTTCCTTCTGATTAAACTCTGTAGCTCGCAACGCGCCGAGATCGTCCCGCTCCCCGGCAAGAAAAAACAGAGTCTGTTTTTCGTTAGTTGGGAGTCTGAAATTCACTTGATCGCTCTGAACACTAAGCAGCTTATTGTAGTTCTGAGCAGAAGATATAACACGTAAACTACTGATCTCTCCCGCACGAAGCTCTCCGTCAACAGACGAAGCATTCACCGAAGCGGTAAGAGCGTCTTGAGGGTTCTTTGCACCACGATCTACACAAGCCCCTAGGCTCCCTACTATAGCCATCGCAACGAGCAACCTTATGACATTCTTGGTATACTTACTCATATGGGATCAACTATTAATTATAAATTTTATCTGCTCCCTCGCCCGACAAATTGACCTCAGACCATCCCTTAATAGAAACGGTAGAAGAAAGATCTACAGGCTTTGCAGCATCTCCGGAGCCGGCAGACAAGACCTGAGTCTCTAGTATATAATGAGTATTACGCTCCACCTGACGAGGCAAGATCACTCTATAGTAGTAGTAGCCCTTATGAGCGGGGTACACATCGCCTCCTGCAGGAGGGGGGTACTTCCCTTCCGGATCATTGATATGAGACTCCGGCACATCTGCATAAAGGGCGAGATAGAGGTAAGGGGGCACATTGGTTTTGTCTGTACCCTGATTATACTCATTGATATAAGCAGTAACCACAAAGGGTCCCTCTCGGTGAGCCGCTACAGGAGCAAACGCCCACATATATTTATTCCCAGGAATAAGGGGTGCTGCAGCAGTTGCAGGGTTGTCGTTGTAGCGGTTGCTACGGTTAGAGGGGTCCAGCAATAGGTTGGCATGCTCCGCGACGTGGGTTAGCTTTGCCACATCCCTAAACTGATAGAAAGAACGCTCCGTGTCTAGTGTGCGTCTTGCATCAAGGGGTTGCCATTGCAAGTTCAGCTTTACCGTAACCTTGGCAACTGCCCTTCTGAGGACGACCTGAGCCTTACGATTCGCCTTCGTAAAGGTATGGTCAACCGCCCCTTCCATCAAAAGAAGCGGAGCAGTTATCTTAGAGCTTTCATTGGCAGATTCGTAGTAAATCTGTTTGGTTGCATCTGAGAAGTCTCCAAACTTCTGCACGGTATGCAACTTAGCTTCGAGACCACCTTTTCCCTTATAGTTGGCAATAACGACCACCTTTTTGAGCCCAACCTCTTCGGGGTTGAGAGGGAAAAGCATAGTCTGCCCATCTTCCCATTTTGCTTTATCGGTGCGCCCCGTAGCGGTTGCATCATACTCATAGATTTTGTTCTTCCAAAGCTTCTGCTGACCCGTTGTCTCGAAAAATAGAATCATGACATTGTCTATTTGCGTCTCTTCGGGGGTGGCAGTGGCTTGTTTCAAAACCTGAGAATCTTGCACTCTGAGGGCAAGGCTTAGATAGTTATTGGGCTGCAAATCGTCTTCCCCTTGGTGGCTACATGCCACCGAAGAAAGAAGCAAAATGCTCCAAGATAGCCAGTATAGTGTATGAGAAAAGAATCTTTTCATCTTTATAGGGATTAAATGTACGCTCCTTAAAACGCTGTTTCTTCTTTGGGAGAGCGACCGCTCACCTTGTAAAGGACCCTAAGAGATTTTCCTGACGAAGCGGTGTGTAGCGTGTACTCCCTGAAGGCGCCGTAATCCATTTCTGTGAACGAGACTTTGTTCGTAGAGTTGTCAATCTTTGCGCCATTGATGGGCTCAAGGATTACCTCATGCCCTACGGGAACCTCGTGCTTAGAGGTATACAAGCGGAGCTTTATATTCGAATTCGGCTTAATCTCAGATGCACACCAGAGATTAAAGTACTCACCGACATAGCCCCAAGAGGTATCCTCCTTCCAATCTGCGATGGAGATACCTACAGCTATATCGCTCCAGTCTTTGAGGCTGAGTACATAGTTGTGATGATGGTTACGGCGGAAAAGATAATTATCATCTTTTCCCAATTCAATTATACGCGTCTGCTCTCCGGAGGCACCCTCCTGGCGGATCGTTAGAGCAAGCTGAAGACGCTGCGCATCTGTATACTCGGGGATATAACGAGACTGTACAGAGCCAAAAGCAATTTGTTGGGGTGTACCAGAAGTTGGGAAGGTATGCTGTACATCCAAAGTGCCGGCATAAGTGGGATGAGTAGCGTCCGTAAAGAGGAAACTCTTAGAGGGCACCTTAGACAACCCCATATCACTTACATATAGCTTCTTCTGCTCGGCGGGGCTCCCTTGAGGTCTAAGGATCTTTATAGACAACTTTGCTACTACCCTATCAAGCTCTGCCTCTATGACGAAAGGATTTGCCAGTGTGTGCCCCTTTGGGATCTGACAATTTTCTTTCCGAGCGGTCATGAGCAAGCCTTTTTTACCGGCTTGGGAGGGAGCAAAGTCTTTTTTGAAGTCGCACTGCAAAGCACGTACCTCTGTCTCAGTATTTAGAGCATTGAGAGCTTTTGGCAAGACGCCGGTACAGTAAGACTCGTTGGCTATTATATAAACATTGTAGAAGCCGGGCAAAATGCGTGCAGGAAGGCTCCGGCTAGAATAGCCATTGGTATTAGAGCCAATACCCGACGTCGGGAAATCTAACTTACTATTGAAAACGACCGCCCCTGTCGCCGACTTACAAAGGATGAGACGTACCTCAGACACATAGTCTTCGTTATTCGTATTTATAGTCCCCCCGGCTCTAAGAGCAGGCTCTGCCATCCGAAACCCGACGGAGAGCTGCGTACTATCAGAAGCTTGCTTCTGGTCGGGACCGATGGGAGAATCGCCCCCCCCGGCACCCTTAGTTTCGCACGAGACTAGGAGTAAGCCTCCCAGGGCGAGACAAGAGAGAGAAGTGACAAATCCTCTGATGAGAGACAAATATGACTTACTTATCATTGTTATATCCTTTATCAAATACCACGGCAATACATCTCTATGCGTGTGTATGGCAAGGGTGAATGTATCCCTAGAGAGGATGTGTTCCCTCTCTCTGGGAATTTTGTTATCTACTTTGGCTATCCTCTATACCCCAATGCTGTAGGTATGGACAAGCCAATCATTAATCCAAACCTCAACGATCTGGTAGGTATTTTCGGGGCAATCGCAATGATGTGCAACAAGCCTTACCTTGAAGTCGTTGAGACAACGGAGGTTGATATTCTCCGCATAGCTGCTAGAGAGAATTACCCCTACAAGGTCTGTTCGGAACATCTCCACGCCCTTTGCCTTATTGGTGACAATGAGGGTGTTTTTATGTCCGCTCTCCAGTTTTAGTGTTGTAAAATCGGCACGACAAGTACTATCCCCTACTACCTTGGTTTCCCCAGGATAGAAAGTAGAATCTGCTTTTGCAACTCGTCCGTTTACTTGATATGTGCCATTGCTAGAGGCAATCTCTATCTTATAATCTTCCGGATTGGGAACTCCTTCGATAATAACGGCAATACGATTGGTGTACTCTCTTAGGTTTACAGAAGTCTCCGTATAACGCTCGTAGTTCGTTGTATTCCGTTCTACTTGTACAACAGGGCTTTCTCCATACCAAAGCGTTGTTTCACGAAGATCTGCCCCCCACTTGCCTGTTTGTCGCAAGCGGAAAAGTATATTTTGCTTTGTAGTCTTACCTACTTGCACTTTGCCGATATCGTAGTAATGGTCACCAAGGTTCCCCCACGATAGGACAGTATACAAACCGGATTTCTCCACTGGGATAGAATACTCATAGGCCTCAGACAGACGCACATTATCCACAACATGAGTACTATAGAGTACATCATTTTTGTCGAATGCGTAGATATTCAGCCGAGTCACCCGTTGGGGGTAGGATTTCTGATTCGCACATTCCGTTTTGGAATAGAATCCCACCTTTATTGCTTGAGGGCAATCCTCAAAGCTTTCGTATATCCATTTGTCGCAAGAGGTCAGCCCCAACAAAGATATCACCACGAGGGGTAGGCCTCCCAACAGCTTATAAATACTCTTCATTACTACATCAATAAGGGTTAGAAAAGTGGGAGAGGGGGTCTTCCTCTAGAAGAGAAGTCTATTGTCATCCCCCCCGAGGAGGGACCTCTCTCCCACTTGATTCGTAACTTGATTCTCCCTCACACTTCTTGCCCCACAAAGGTATTCATGTGATCAGAGTCCATAGATTTAGAGATCAATATCGTAGTTATGCCACGTCCAAGGAGTGATGGTAATAGTTGCTACCATAAATGTCTTCTCGGTTGGCAGAGGATCGTCAGGCTTTGGATTGTCAGGATCGTCTGGGTCTGGTTTATCGGGATCATTAGGATCTGGATTGAGAGGATTACCAGAGAGACCAATATTTTGGAAAGATTTGATATTTACGTTGTAGATGTTGTTACGATATACAGGAGACATCGCCCACTTAGTCATATCGACCACATTAGGATTCACCCAAAGGAAGTAGAACACCATCCCCTTCTTGTAGGTTACAACCTTATTAGTAGCGTTACCAGCATTCTCAGCCTTCTGTTGTGTGCTGTAGAACTTCTGAGTAGCAAGACCATAGAAAAAGTCATTACCCGGATTCCAATTAGCCTTTTCTCCGTCTGCCCACATATCATCGGCGGGAGTAAATTGCCCCTTAATCAATACGTAGGTAGTGTTCCCCTTACGATAGCCGGAAGTCATAGGATCTGCAAGATTCGTAGCATCTTTATGGGTTGTTTCCGAGATGTACTTGTACTTTACAGTTGCCACTTCGTGAAGTCCATAAGAGCCAACACGGGTAAGCTCAAAGAACTTGTCGCTACTGAGGTGAGTGTAGTCATAACGATTGGGAGCTTCTGTAGTGTAGTCGCCATTGGTAATCCAGTCATAGCTCGGACTCTTACGATCGTCCTTCTGTAGGAGGTAGAAGGTCTTTTCAAATTGAGCTACTGACCATACAAGGTTAGAAATCGTACCAAAAGTCTTCGTTGTTCCGCCTGTAACAGTTGCCTTTACCTCATACTCCTTAGTTCCCTGAGTCTTTTCTGTAGCTGTAGTTGTCACAGAAACGCGAGCCGCTGAACGAGTAAGAGTGATAGGGACATTATTAATAGAGGGAGCATTAAGTGCAGAAACATTCGGCTCTATCTTCTTCTCTGCAGGCTTCCCTGTCATCACAATCACATCTTTATCACTCTCTAATAAAGCGATGGGATTTGCACCAAACGCCTCATAGGCTTTCTCATATGCTGTTTTGAAATCTGCCGCATTATTGGCAGCATTAAGAGCGGTCTTGATAGCATCGGTAATATTGATTACGGCATACACAATCTTCTCCCCACTCTTCGTGCGGAAAGGAGCCATCGTCACCTTCCCAGTTGCTCCGTCAAGATGTAAATCATCTTCTGCGAAGTGTTGGGCTTCTGGCTTCTCTGCAAGATTAGCCTTATCAATCATGTAGAGAGATAGAGTTTTGATACGGTCAACTCCCTTGTAAGCATCTCCCTTCTTGTTGTAATCATCATCTCCGGCACGAAGGCTTGCAGGGAGAGAGAGAGATGGTAGAGTAGGTATCATACCCTTTCTCCCGAGCGAGGTCGTCCTCGTTCTTGTTGTTGCACGCAGTAAGCCCTAGGAGTAAGGCAGCTCCGGCAAAAACCCATTTACTCAAAAATTTCTGTTTCATTTCGTTCTGAATCAATTATATTAGTAATCAAATTATATACCCGAGTATCCAAAGTTGTCGCAGACATAGAAGACAGGGCAAAACCATCAGGGGAAAAGACAAAAACGGAGAACTTCACCAAGTAAAGCATCTCTGTTTTAGCAAAACACCTCAAAGAGACTTCAAGACAAAAGCTTTAGACCACAATCCTCAGCAAAATCTCAATCACGAGAAGCTTTTATGCACTTTTTCTCCGAATAAAAACCCGTCAGCGACACGGTTCTGTATATACCGCTGTATACACTTCAACGCACAAAGATAAAAAGAATCTCGACATAATCCCCCATTTTCCCATTCAAAACGTCTCCATCAAGTTTGTATGTTATAAAAATATGAACGCAAAACAGCAATACAAGACAAAAATAGGGGTGTTTATTAACGAATAGGCAAGGGGCAGAAAAACATGAACCGCATATATCCTAGATATAAAGAAAAATGCATTCACTAAAATTTTTCATACAATATTTTTCACTTCAACGAGCAAATTTCTCCTTCCAGATAGGGGGAAAAGAGAAATCCTCCCACAGAAAAAGAAGAATCGGGAAACCAAGAAGAGATGTAAATCCCCCTTTTTATCGCGAGAATCTCATCCGAAGAGGAAAAAGAAGAAGCATTGAGAAAGGGCAAGAGCGAGGAGTTTCCGCATCTTGTAAGGGGTACTCCTATTTATATATAGACTCCTCTTTCTTATCTGTAAGAGAGAGGTTTTATGGAGGGGACCGTCGAAAGATGGGAGAGGAAACACAAAAGCGGCTCCTACCCATACAGGTAAGAACCGCTTCTTTCTTCCCCCTTAGTGGGGAGGGAAGGGATTTATTTTGAGGTAAGAGCCACCGTATCGAGGGCAATCATGAGCTCCTCGTCGGTAGGAATTACCACTACCTTTACCTTGCTCTCTTTAGTAGAAAGCAGAGCTTCGTCTCCATGTATCTTCGCATTGAGCTCCTTGTCGATCTCAATACCCATATACTGCATATCTTCGCAAACGTACTCTCGTGTGGTGGTCTGATTTTCGCCAACACCTCCCGTAAAGATGAGAAGATCCAAACCTCCCATAGCGGCGGTAAAGGCGCCTACATACTTCTTAATGCGGTAGTCGTACATCTCCAAAGCGAGCTTGGCACGCTCGTTGCCTTGAGAGATAGCCTCTTCTATCTCGCGCATGTCGCTAGAGACTCCACTCACACCAAGTACACCACTCTTCTTATTGATTACCTCGGAAAGCTGTGCCATGGACATGCCCTCTTTCTCACCAATGAAGACGAGAGCACCAGGGTCTACGTCCCCTACACGCGTACCCATCATAAGGCCCTCCGTGGGGGTAAGTCCCATGGTGGTATCGATACACTTACCCTCTTTGATCGCGCACATAGAGGCACCATTACCAATATGAGCCGTGATAATGCGTGCTTTGTTGTAGTCGAGCCCTAAGAACTCGCAGGCACGCTTACTTACGAAGCGGTGGCTTGTTCCGTGGAAGCCATAGCGGCGCACGCCATACTTTTCGTAGTACTCATAGGGGAGTGCGTACATAAAAGCGCGTTGCGGCATCGTCTGAGGGAAGGCCGTATCAAATACACCTACCTGAGGCACGCCGGGGATTAGTTCCGTAACGGCAGCCACACCCTTAAGCGTAGAGGGGTTATGAAGAGGAGCAAGATCAATGCACTGCTTCACGCTTTCTACTACCGCATCGGTAATTACAACGCTTTCGCTGAACTTATCGCCCCCATGCACCAAGCGGTGACCCACGGCATCGATTTCGCTGAGGCTCTTGATACAGCCATACTCACTACCGGTAATCGTTTTGAGGATAAAGTCGATAGCCACCGTGTGCTCGGGCATATCTTTCTCAAGCACCACCTTCTCTCCCGAAGGCAATTTGAGCTTTAGGAAAGAATCCGACAAACCTAATTTTTCTACTCCACCCTGAGCAAGCACTTTGCCCTCGGGCATCTGAAACAATTTATATTTTACGGACGAACTTCCGCAATTAAGCACTAATACATTCATATTATAGATATGAGACTAAGAGGTGATTTTATTGTTTAGCAGCAATAGCTTGATTGGCAGTGATAGCCACCATCTTGTAAATATCGTCTACCGAGCAACCACGGCTGAGGTCGTTTACAGGAGCAGCCATCCCTTGGAGGATAGGACCTACAGCCATAGCACCACCGAGACGCTCTACCAACTTGTAGGCGATGTTACCCACCTCAAGAGAGGGGAATACGAGCACATTTGCCTTACCAGCCACAGGGCTATCGGGGGCTTTGAGGGATGCCACTGCCTCTACAAGAGCTGCATCTGCCTGCAACTCTCCATCGATGGCGAGGTCGGGAGCCAACTCTTTGGCCACGCGTAGCCCTTCTACCACCTTATCTACAAGTTCTCCCTTGGCACTCCCCTTAGTAGAGTAGCTAAGCATAGCTACGCGGGGCTCCATACCACCAATAGCGCGAGCCGTAGTAGCCGAAGCCACGGCGATTTGCCCTAGTTCGTTGGCATTGGGGTTGGGGGTAACGGCACAGTCTGCCACAACAAGAAGCCCCTCTCTGCCGTATTGCTTTGCTTGGGTAAAGAGGAGGAATGCCCCACTCACACAGCTAAGGCCGGGCATTGTTTTGATAAGCTGGAGGGCAGGTCTTAGCACGTTGCCCGTTGTATTTTGTGCCCCGGCAAGTTCGCCATCTGCATCGCCCGCCTTAATCATAAGACAAGCCAAGTAGAGGGGATTTACCACGAGTTTATCAGCCTCTTCTTGGGTCATTCCCTTAGACTTACGAAGCTCCATAAGGAGATCACGGTAAGCCTCTTTTTTGGCGTGGCAATTGGGGTCAATCAATTCTGCTTCACTGATATGGGTAAGCCCCAGCTCAGCAGCCTTAGCCTTGATAGCGGCAGGTTCGCCAATGAGAACGAGGTTTGCAACACCATCTGCCAAAAGCCTGTCGGCAGCCTGTAGAGTACGAGGTTCTGTCCCCTCGGGCAGCACAATGCGTTGCTTATTAGCAGCAGCACGCGCTACGATTTCTTTCATCAAATCCATTGTGCAATATTCATTAGGTCTAGTTCTGCCGCTCTCCTCTCAAAGACACCCCCAGGGGAGAAAGAGAAGAAGGCACAACATAGTCATTTATACATTCGTGCGTTAAGCCCCACAAAGTTAGCTATTATTACCCAAACGAACATAGCCCTCCTCGCTAGAATGAGCGCGAGAGCAGGAAAAATCCACGCGTGAAACCGCCAAAAAAGTCTGGGTAAAAAAGAAATGGATACAGGCCAGAAAAATTTTATTCCACAGGCAGAAATGAAAAAAGTTTAGGGCAGAATCCCGACAAGAAATTAGGCAAGAAAGATTTGATTATTGGCGAGAGGTGCCAGAGCAAGTGGATGGAGAGGGAAAAATTGGAGAGGAGATCTTATTCAAGTCTCTTATATTATTCATTTTCGCTATATTTGCAGGGGAGTGTTCTCCCCTCTGTTGCCCGAGAGAGAAGAAGAGGCAGAAAAGAGGGAGTACATACCCCTAGACATATTAAAAACGCATCATGGCAACAAAGAAAGAAATACGACAAGCGCTCATCTGTCGTCTTATCCGCAACAACGATGTTCCCAACCAAAAGACGCTACGCGAGCTACTTTTGATCAATGGGATCAGTGCCACTCAGGCAACCATCTCGCGTGACATGTACGAACTCAACATCTCCAAAGACCGCTACTCCAGAGAGGATGTTAGCTGCTACCGCATGCCCAGCGACCAAGCACGAACCACGCAAGAGGTATTCCGTGTGATGGGAACAAAGGGGTTTCGCTCTATCCACTACTCGGGCTCTTTTGTTGTACTTAAAACACGCTCGGGCTATGCCCACAGCATCTGTGTAGACATAGACTCCATTGCCAACAACGCCATTGTGGGCACGATTGCAGGCAATGACACAATACTCGTAATACCGGCAGACGGGGTCTCTCGCGAAGAAGTGGTGAGCATACTTGCTCAAATCATTCCCGAATTAGCCAGAGCCAATTAAAAAACATTCCCCATCTTTTTATCCCTTCCCTATTATGATTCGTAAGAAAATCCTACTCTTAGTCCTTTTTGCCCTTAGCTTTGGCACCCTGTGGGGGCAACTCCCTGCCACGGTAAAACCCGTGCGCAACATTATTGTAATGATACCGGATGGCACCTCCCTACCTGCGCTATCTCTAGCACGCTGGTACCAACGCTATCAACACCCCAATAAGCTACATTTGCACCTTGACTCAATCCTATGCGGGACGGTACTCACCTACTGCTCCGACGCCCCCATCGGCGACTCCGCCCCCACCACCAGTTGCTACATGACCGGCATTCCCTCGCAAAGCGGATTTGTTGCCACCTATCCGGTAAGTACCGATCACGACCTACAACCCCTAGACCCTAAGCTCGCCTATCAACCCATGACTACCCTACTAGAGGCAGGCAAGTGGAAACTAGGGAAGCGTACCGGGCTTGTTGTTACATGCGAATTTACCCATGCTACTCCGGCGGATTGCTCCGCTCACTCCTACAATCGCAAGAAATACGATTGGATTGCACCGCAGATCGTAAACCTACCCGTAGATGTAGTGATAGGTGGAGGTAACAAGATCATAACCCCCGCGCTACAACAATCGCTCAAAGAACAAGGCATCCCCTATTTTGCTAACGACCTCAAATCCATGCGCACCTACCAAGGCAAGCAAATGTGGGCACTCTTTGGAGAGTACGACATGCCCTACGACCTAGATCGAAATCCCTACAAGATCCCCTCCCTTGCCGAGAGTTGTGAGAAAGCAATCTCCCTACTCAACGACCCCGAGGGCGAAGGATTCTTCCTTATGGTAGAGGGGAGCAAAGTAGACTGGGCAGCCCATGCCAATGACCCCGTAGGGATCGCCTCAGAAATGCTTGCCTTTGACAAAGCCGTAGGGGTAGCCCTAGACTTCGCTCGCCGTGACGGAAATACCGCTATCGTTATCATGCCCGACCACGGCAATAGTGGCTTGAGTATTGGGTTGCAACGTCTTCGTCATGCAGATAAGCAAGGACCGGAAGTACTCTTCGGTCAGCTCACAGCAATTAAGCGCACCGCTGCCGGGCTTGCCAAACTGCTCAACGAAGCTCCCAACGACCAAGCTCGCGAGCTCTTCCACCACTACGCCGCTATTGACCTCTCCGACGAGGAACTCGATGCCCTCTACCAGTGCGAAGAATACGAGCACAGCCCCATCCCTCTAGAGCAACGCAAGGGGAGCTCCGCACAAACAGGGCTTTACAACGGATCTTTGAGTGCCGTGGTTATCCTTATCTATCAGCAGCACATGCCCTTCGGCTTTACCACTCACAGCCACACAGGCGAAGAGGTATTCTTGGCAGCCTATCACCCCCAAGACACTCGCCCCATGGGTATGATATTGAACACCGAAGTCAATGAATATCTATGCCGTCTTTGGGGATTAGAGGGGCAACTCCCCCTCATCACTCAAGAGGCATACGTCCCTCACAAACAAGTCTTTGAAGGGTATAACTGTCGTATTGTAGGGGCAGAAGGACAGATCCCGGATTACCTAGAGGTCTCTCTCGCTAAGTCCAAGAAGCTCCGCATCTACCCCTTTAGTCCCAAGATGGCAATCGGCACAGATAAGGACTTCAAGCGCGGAAAAGAGAAGCTTCTGAAAGCCCCCAACAATGCTGTATGGGTGGATAAGACACAGACATTCTACCTCAACAAGACTGTACTAGACCTTATCCTATAGAGATGCGGTAGCCCCTAGAAATAATGTTAATGAAGAAAAAGGGGCTATCTTTGCGGTAGTTTTTAGGGATTACCGACGTTATGAATACAACAAAGCAACGAGCATGGCAACATGCCCTTGAGGGGTTCACGCCTCAGCTGTTTAAGTGCTTCCGCGGATATACAACGGAGCGTTTGACCAAGGATATTATGGCAGGGGTCATTGTAGGTATCGTTGCCCTACCCCTTGCCATAGCCTTTGGTATTGCCAGTGGCGTAAGCCCCGAAGTTGGTCTCACAACCGCTATCATCGGGGGCTTTATTGTCTCGTTTTTGGGCGGGAGTTCCGTACAGATCGGGGGACCAACAGGTGCTTTTATCGTTATTGTCTACGGCATTATCCAACAACACGGCATCGAAGGGCTGGCCATTGCCACCCTCATAGCCGGGCTTATCCTCATCCTTGTGGGCGTATTGCGGCTGGGGAGTGTGATTCGCTTCATCCCCTATCCTATTATAATAGGCTTCACGAGCGGAATTGCCGTTACCATCTTCACGACCCAGATAAAAGACCTATTCGGGCTGACAACGGAGGCTCTCCCCGGAGACTTCATCGGCAAGTGGAGTGTCTACTTCGAGAGCTTTGGCACCCTCGATTGGGCTACGGCTCTCATAGGGATTGCCACGGTGGCTCTGGTCTTCCTCTTCCCCAAGATCTCTAAGAAGATACCCGGCTCTCTCGTTGCCATCATCGTAATGACGTTGGTGGTGTACCTACTACAAAGGTATACGACAGTCTCGGGGCTGGAGACCATTGGCGATCGCTTTACTTTTTCTTCGAAGCTCCCCGAGATTCACCCCCTCAAGCTCGACTTTGCTACCATCCAAGAGCTGCTCCCGAGTGGCTTTACCATTGCCATGCTGGGAGCGATAGAATCCCTACTAAGTGCCTCTGTGGCTGATGGTGCCATCGGGGAAAAACACAATTCTAATGTAGAGTTGGTAGCTCAGGGGGTTGCCAATGTAGTGGTACCCTTTGTGGGAGGAATCCCCGTAACAGGGGCTATTGCTCGTACCATGACCAACATCAAAAATGGCGGGCGCACCCCTATTGCAGGGCTTGTACATGCTGTGGTTCTGCTCCTTATCATGCTCTTCTTAGGCCCCCTTACAGCCTATATCCCAATGGCTTGCCTTGCCGGTATCTTGGTGGTTGTATCCTATAATATGAGCGAATGGAAGTCTTTCCTTGCCATACTACATGGCCCCAAGGGAGATATCGTTGTGCTAGTGGTGACCTTTGTACTCACCGTTATGCTAGACCTCACCATTGCCATTGAGATAGGGATGCTGCTAAGTATGCTTCTCTTTATGCGCCGCACCTACCTTGCCAGCGACGTGGTTCGCCACGACCGTGTGGTACCTCTAGACAACGAGGTAGCTCAAACCTCCTCCGAAGAACCCCTAGAAGTACCCCAAGGAGTAGAGATTTTTGAGATCCAAGGCCCCTTCTTCTTCGGCATTGCCAACCGCTTCGAAGAGGTAACCAAGTTCGTAGCTCGGAAGCCCCAGGTGCGTATTTTGCGGATGCGTAGAGTACCTTTTATGGATGCCACGGGCGCACACAATCTCGCCATAATGGCCGAGAAATGCCGTGCGGCAGGGATCGTGCTTGTGCTCTCCGGCGTACAAGACGAAGTCCACGAAACGCTCGAAAAGTCCGGGATTGCCGCACAAATAGGCGAAGAAAACATCTGTAGAGACATCCATCTTGCCCTGCAACATGCCCACACGCTACTCCAAGCCGCCCCTGCAGCAGAGTAACCTCCATTTCAAAGAAAAGCATGAGGGAGAGACAATATCCACGCGAAAAGCTCGTTAGAAGAGAGAGGAAGGAACTAATTTGACACGATGAACAATTCCACAATCGACGAAAAACGGATGGAGTTTTCCGTACTTCTCTCCACCTACTACAAGGAGCATCCTCAATTTTTCACAGCAGCACTAGATAGCGTTTTCTCTCAAACCCTCCCCGCCCCAGAGGTGGTACTTGTGTGCGATGGACCTCTTACCCCGGAGCTAGACGCCCTTATTGAAGGATATCAAAAGCAGCACCCCGAAGTACTCAAGGTGGTACGACTCGAAAAAAATGGGGGATTGGGCAACGCCCTAAATGAGGGGATGAGGAATTGTTCCTACGATATTGTGGTGCGTATGGATACGGACGATATTGCCTTCCCCACACGTTTTGAGCGTCAAATCACTTTCCTTCACGAACATCCGGAGGTGGATCTCCTCAGCAGCAGTATCGACGAGTTTGTAGATTCTCCCAGCGAGGTAATCTCTCGCCGCACCCTACCCGAGAAGCACGAGGAGATTGTGCGCTTTGCACGTTATCGCTGCCCTGTCAATCATCCTGCCGTAGCCTTCCGCAAAGCCGCCATCCTAAAAGCCGGAGGATACCTGCACTTCCCCCTATTCGAAGACTACTACCTCTGGGCACGAGTTATCCTACAAGGAGGGCGACTTCACTCCCTACCCGAGTCGCTTCTCTACTTTCGTATGAACCACGCCACCCTCGGTCGCCGGAGAGGATGGTACTATATCCGGCGAGACATCTGCTTACAAAAAACCTTCTACAAGATCGGCTTCATCAACAAATGGGAGTATGTACGCAACCTTCTGCTGCGCATTCCTCCTCGCCTAGTGCCAGGTCCCTGGCTCTACCATATCTACAAAAGGTTCCTGCGAAAACGCATCAACAACTAAGGAAATAGGCAGTACCTCCTAACAAATCAGAAGGGACGCAGCGAACGCTCCCTCTTGCGGTCGGCATCAATCCGCACAAAAATAAACAGCAGGATGGTGAAGCCCCACAGCGAGGAGCCCCCATAACTAAAGAAAGGCAAGGGGATACCAATCACAGGCACCAGCCCTAGTACCATGCCCACATTCACGGCAAGATGGAAAAGGAATATCGAGCCAACGCAGTAACCGTAGACTCGTCCAAAAGCATTCACCTGCCGCTCTGCCAAGTAGAAAAAGCGCAGGATAAGGAGTAAATAAAACAGCAACAACGCCGTAGAGCCCAAGAAACCGTGCTCTTCGCCCACGGTGCAGAAAATGAAGTCCGTATCCTGCTCGGGTACATAGCTGAGCTTCGTTTGTGTTCCTTGCAGGAAGCCTTTGCCTGTAAGTCCGCCCGATCCAATCGCAATCTTTGCCTGATTTACGTTGTAGCCCATCCCTTTTAGATCCTCTTTAAGTCCGAGCGCAACGGCAATACGCCCTCGCTGGTGGGGCTGCAACACATTGTCAAAAACAAATGAGACCGAAAGGGAGTAAAGCACACATCCAATCCCCAAAAGAGCCGTGAGTAGGTAGCGACGAGCAAAACGTTTTACCGCCATCCAGAGGCAATACCCGATGAGTAGAGCGAGGATCCCAATGGCTACAAAACTGATATCGAAGGGGAAGAAGTGATTAAAGAGAAGTGCCAAAAGATAGACTCCGGCATAGCCTACCAGCCCCCAACTGAAGAGGCGAGAGCGAGACTTTGGGCTGAGTAAGAGAGCAATGCACATGCAAAAAGTAATGACCGTAGCAATAGCCCAATAGGCAGCATTTGTTGCCCCCCACATGGTATCGGCAAGGGATAGAGCCATCACAAAAAGCACCACGGAGATAAAGGCCAAGCCAAGGAATATACCCGAGAGTCCCTCCCTATAGAGAGCTAAAAAGAGAGCGGTATACACCAGGGCAGAACCCGCCTCTTTTTGCAAGAAAATAAGCATCATAGGGAGAAGCACAATAGCAAAAACCTCACCATAGGCGCGCCAAGAGTTAAGGCGGAACTTGTAGCGATTGAGCGTCGTTGCCAGCATCAGAGCCGTAGCAATCTTAGCAAATTCGGCAGGCTGTAGGCGCATGGGACCCAACACCAGCCACGAATGCGATCCCTTAATATCGGGGGCAATGAATATTGTTACCAGCAGCAACCCCATCATCACGAGGTAGAAAATGGGTGCGAAAGTCTCAAACCACCCTACGTCACTCAAGAGTATCAAGAAGATAAGGACTCCGCTTAGCCCCATCCAAATAAGCTGCATAGCAGGGCGGCTCCCCGACTCTATCAGACTCGACGTTTCGAAGCTATAACTGGCACCGCAGATGGTGAACCAGCCCGTAACGACAAGCAGAAGATACAAGCCTACTAGGATCCAATCAATCCTTCGAAAGATAGAAGACGGAGCATTAGAGCGCATTTCTGTAAGAAAGGTAAGAGTGAGACATTCGAGAGGCAATCCCCTCAGCCGCGGGCGACAAATGCCCTTCACGCAAATAGTACTCCAGCATCACACGCCCAATCGGCACCCCATAAGTAGCCCCGAAGCCTCCGTTTTCTACATATACGGCAATGGCTACTTGGGGATTATTGCGAGGGGCAAAACCGATAAACGCGGAGTGGTCGGGACCATGGGGATTCTCGGCAGTACCTGTTTTCCCACACACCTCAATCTCCCCGGGCGCAAAGTTGGCAGCGTGACAAGTACCTGCACGTACTGCCCCTGCCATTCCGTTTGCCACGATCTCCCAGTGCTGCGCGGCAATGCCCGTGTACTGCTTGTGACTATAAGCCGTATCAAGCGACATGCCCTCTATTTCGTGTACAACGTGTGGACGATAATAGTAGCCTCTATTGGCAACAATAGCTGCAAGATTGGCCATTTGTAGGGGTGTTGCCAAGACTTCACCCTGACCGATGGAGTTTGAAATGATGGTGGAGGAGTTCCATCCTGCCTTATACCACTTATCGTAGTACTCGCTATTAGGGATAAAGCCGCGTTTCTCTCCCGGTAAGTCAATCCCAAGAGGATAGCCATACCCCATCCGCACCATATAATCTTTCCAATGCGTAAAGGCCTCCTGTACCGTGGGATAACGCCTCCGATCATCAAGCATATAGTGCAATCCCCAAGCAAAGAAAGCGTTGCACGAAGTGGTTAGGGCAAACTCCACAGCTAAGGGCGAACCATGACCATGGCAGGCAGGTCTCCCTCGCATATAGGGATACCCACGGTAGCAAGTGTAGAGCGTTTGAGGTGTAATAACCCCCTCGTTGAGCAGAATTGCCGCCTGTGTCGGTTTGAATGTTGAGCCTGGGGGATAGGCCCCCTGTAGGGCACGATTAAACAAGGGCTTACCCGGATTGTATGCCAAGAGGAGGTGGTTCTTCCCAATATCCCGCCCTGCGAGAAAAGAGGGCGGATAGGCAGGACTTGTAACGAGGCAGAGTACTTCTCCCGTAGCAGGCTCTATCATCACAATACCGCCACGCTTACCCTGCATCATCCTCTCACCCAAAGCTTGTAAACCCTCATCAATAGAAAGCGTCAGATTACGCCCTGCCACCTCCTTTCTATCGTTGGCTCCATTGTTATACCTTCCTTGTATTCGTCCACGTGCATCGCGAAGCATTACTTCATAGCCTTTAGTACCTCTCAAGACCGCATCGTAGGTACGCTCTACTCCCGATTTCCCCACATAGTCACCAGGGGCCAAGAGACTATCTTGCTCCAAATCGCCGGGACTGCATTCGCTCAAATACCCCAAGACATGGGCTGCCACCTCCGTACCATATCGCCGGATACTACGATGCTGCACAGAGAAGCCCGGGAATTTATACAAAACCTCCTGAAAACGACCGGCATCTCCTGCACTAACCTGTGCCAAAAGACGCTGAGGGGTATAAGGCGAATAGCCCGGATTGAGGTCGCGGTTTCGAACAGCTTCGAAGCGTTGCCGGAGAGTTTCGATATCAATTGATAGCAATTTACAGAGAGCCAGAGAATCTAAAATTTCGCCCACCTCCTTAGTAATGACCATCACATCATAGGCGGGTTCGTTGTAGACAAGAAGCTTGCCCGTACGATCGAAAATAGCCCCACGCTCAGGATAGATAACATGGTGATAAAAGGCGTTATTCTCTGCCTTCGACTTATACTCCGGACTCAATATCTGGAGGTAAAAGAGCCGCGCCACATATCCGAGGACAAGCAGTACGGCTAGAGCCATAAGGAAGATGGAGCGTTGCGCTTCGTTACGATTCTCCTGTTTCATCGGGGCAGACGAAGCTAATCTCTACGCTTACGAGGGCGATATCCCAGCAACAACAAACACACGAGGGTAAGTATATAAGTTGCCACAATACTGGTACCCAAGCGAAGCAAGAAATAGGGTAAATCAAACGCACCTACCGCATCAAGCAAGAATAAAAGTGTGTGGTGGAATGCCGTAAGAATAAGGAGCAAGAGAGCAATTCCCCAGCCACTAACAGCAAGCGAAGGGGGATAAGAGCCATCTGTATCTGCGTCCACAAACAGAGGCAAAAGATAGCTCCTCAAAAAGCCTGTGGCCGTAAAAGCTGCCATGTGCAACCCCGGAGTCCCTGATAGGATATCAAGTAAAAGGCCCGAAAGGGCACTCCACAAAGTAATCCCCATTTTAGAGACATTTATCGGGATAAGAAAGAGTATATAGATATAAGGGAAGGGGGTAGCCAACCGGAAGACATAGAGCGGACTAAAGACCCACACTTGCAGCAAAACCAGTACTATAATCTTGCAAAAGAGAAGTAGATAACGCCCCATAATCTATGGAATATAGAGGGATTGAACTGAGTCTAATGCTTCATGCGGAACAAAGACTCCCGCCATCACAACATATACAAAATCAAGGGTACCAAAGTCGGCACCCAGAGCAACAGGGATATTGCCATTGCCCAAAGCAACCCCATCTCGTACCTGATACGAACTATCCACCCGACCCACATACAAATTGGGAGGGAATACAGAGCTATACCCACTCGTCACGATGGTGTCGCCAACGTTTACTCGCACATGCGAAGGTAGATCGGTAAGTCTTGATGTAACCGAGCCCGGGGAGTCCCAAGTCAAGTAGCCAAAATGGTTTGTCCGTTTAAGTTTACAACTGAGCTTAAGCGAGGGATTTATTAGGGGCACCACCACCGAATAGCCCTGCGATACAGAGGAGACAATCCCCACAACTCCACGCGCACTCATCACGCCCATATCCTTTTTCACCCCTGCCTCTGCACCTCGATTGATCACAATAAGGTTGTGCCCTCTATTAATCGTTGAGCTAACCACCCGAGCGGTAAGGAACTGCATTTCGGGGATCGCTTCAGTAGAGTCTCGTACAAAAGTGAGAGGTTTTATGGTATCGGCAAGAGCAAAATCCATTTGCTGCTTAAGCTGCAAATACTGCATTTCTAGCTGTGCATTGCTCTCCGTAAGTAGGCGATTTTTCTCCCGAAGCCCTATATAACTAGAGACCTCCCCCGTGACCTGTTGGATAGATCCCACCAAGCGATTAGAAAAGGCAATATTGAGGAAACGATGGTAAAATCCACTATTAAAAATCAGCACAAGAGCTAGCCCCTCAATCACTAAGAGGAGAATCCAATGCCCTCGGGAGAGGAGGAATTCAGTCGCCTTGTGCACCTCTTTATTGTAAGTCGAGCTAGAAGTGTCAAAATAGAGAGGGGGTACAAAACATACCCCACTCTATTTATCAAGATCTATCGGATTAAAAAGTTAAATGTATCCAGATTCTTCAAGGCCACCCCTGTACCCTTAGCTACGGCATGAAGGGGGTCTTCCGGCACTATAAACTGGATTCCAAAACGATCGGTGAGACGGCGGTCAAGCCCACGCAGCAGGGCTCCCCCTCCCGTTAGGTTGATGCCATTCTCCATCACATCACCGTACAGCTCTGGAGGAGTCTCTTCCAATGTCTTGAGAATTGCCGCCTCGATCTTTACGATAGACTCATCCAAACAACCGGCAATCTCTGCGCTCGAGACAGGGATTTGACGGGGGAGTGTATCCATTTGGTCGGCCCCACAAACAACAAAGTCTTCGGGGGGATTCTCCAAATCCTTAACGGCAGCTCCTACACGTATTTTGATCTGCTCGGCAGTACGCTCCCCAATACGAACATTATGCTTCTGGCGCATATACTTCATAATGTCGTTGGTAAACTCATCACCAGCCGTACGGATACTCTGCTTCGTGGCAATACCACCATAGGATATTACAGCCACCTCGGTAGTACCCCCACCTATATCCACAATCATGTTCCCTTGAGGCGCAAGGACATCCACTCCGATACCAATAGCCGCAGCCATGGGCTCGAAAAGCATGTACACATCACGTCCTCCGGCATGCTCGCTAGAGTCGTGTACGGCACGTATCTCCACTTGAGTACTCCCGGAGGGGATACTTACCACCATACGGAGAGAGGGGGTAAAGAGTCGATGCGACTTCTTATTCAGCATCTTGACCATACCGCGTATCATCTGCTCGGCAGCGTTAAAATCTGCGATTACGCCGTCTCGCAAGGGACGAACGGTACGGATATAAGCGTGTGCTTTCTCGTACATTTCACGCGCTTCGTGCCCAATGGCAAGCACCTCATTGGTGCGGAGATCAAAAGCGACAACAGAGGGCTCGTCTAGTACTATCTTACCATCTTTCATGATGATGGTGTTGGCAGTACCGAGGTCCATGGCCAGCTCTTGTCTAAAGGAGAAAAGTCCCATTATCTTGTAAACATCTAGTCTGTTAGTCTTTCAGAGGGCAAGTTAGTGTTTGAAGTGGCGTACTCCCGTAAATACCATAGCCAACCCAAGCTCATCGGCCTTGGCTATACTATCGCCATCACGCATCGAACCACCGGGTTGCACTACGGCTGTTACGCCGGCTTCGGCAGCGAGAGTCACACAATCGTCGAAGGGGAAGAAGGCATCACTAGCCAACACGGCACCTCGGAGATCAAAACCAAAATGCTGCGCCTTCTCAATCGCTTGCTTGAGGGCTGCCACACGCGAGGTCTGACCAATCCCCACAGCCAGCAAGTGACTATCTTTTACAAGAGCCACAGCATTACTCTTGCAGTGCTTTGCCACCTTTTGGGCAAAGACAAAGTCGTCTAACTCATCTTCGGTAGGTTGTTTCTTCGTAACGACCTCAAAGTCTCCCTTATTTTCGCTACGAAGGTCGGTCTCTTGCATCAAAACGCCCCCCAAAGCGGAGCGGAAAGTAAAGCGACTTTCGATAGGCTTCTTCTGGATAAGCAGGATACGTTTACTCTTCTGCGTGAGGAGCGTGAGGGCGTCTGTATCGTAATCCGGAGCTACGAGTACCTCAAAGAAGAGATTCCCAATAGCCTCTGCCGTTGCTTTATCAATGGGGCGATTAGCCACCAAGATCCCACCAAAAGCCGACTCGGGGTCTGAGGAGAGAGCTGCCAACCAAGCCTCTTCTATCGTTGCACGAGAAGCTATGCCACAAGGGTTGTTGTGCTTAAGAACGGCAAACGTAGGAGCCTTGTATTCGGCAATCAGATCGCAAGCCGCCGCTATATCTTGCAGGTTGTTGTAGGAGATTTCCTTGCCTTGTATCTTATCGAAATAAGCATCAAAATCGCCAAAGAAACGCCCCTGTTGATGAGGATTTTCTCCGTAGCGGAGGGTCTCTACTCCATCGTAAGCAATGCGCAAAGCAGTACCTTCTCCTCCATCGAAATAGTTGAAGATGGCACTATCGTAGCCCGACGACACGGCAAAAGCAGCTCCGGCAAAACGTTTTCTTTCTTCTAGCGATGTGCATCCCTTTTGGTTGGTTAAGATCTCTAGCAAAAGGGGATATTGCGCAGAAGAAGAGACGATAAGTACATCTCGGAAGTTCTTGGCAGCCCCTCGGATGAGGGAAATTCCACCAATATCTATCTTTTCGATAATATCAGCTTCGGGAGCTCCGGAGGCAACAGTGGCGGCAAAAGGATAGAGGTCTACAAGTACAAGGTCGAAGAGACGAAGGTCATACTGAGCCACCTCTTGAAGGTCTTTCTCCTCATCACGACGAGCCAAAATACCCCCAAAGATGGCGGGATGCAACGTTTTTACACGCCCCCCCAGCATCGAGGGATACTTCGTTAGGTCCTCGGCAGCCACAGCCGGCACACCAAGAGATTCTATAAAGTCTTTAGTACCTCCGGTAGAGACAATCTCTACTCCTAAATCGTGCAGAGCACGTACGATATCTTCCAGCCCTTCCTTATGAAAAACGGAGATTAATGCCCTCTGAATCTTTCTTTCCATCACTCCAAAATAAGCCCCCTAAAAGAGGGATACAAACTTGCAGACACAAAGATACAGAAAAGCAAACACTCTAACTGAATTAGGGCAAAAAAGTAGATAAACAAGCCCCACAGAGCAGATCCCAATCTATTGAACATAAAACATGACGCGTGCAACCAGGCCACCCTCCACAAACATGTTGATATTATCAAAATAATAAGAACAAAATCTTTTACTACATTTGTGGCGAAAGCTTTTTCTCTTGGCACGGAGCATTTCCCTTGGAATGCCATTTATGCTTATCTAAGATAATTTCTCCTTCCTAGAGAGCAACTTACAAAGACAGGTATAACGTTCCCAACAAAAGTATTCGATGAAAAGACTAGTCCTAATTTTTCTATTTTTCTTCTCCGGTAGCACTCTGCTACTCAATGGGCAGCAGCTCCAAAATTCGCCTAAGTATCCTCAGGATATGCTTCCTGCCCAAGCCCTTGAGGGGAGCATAAAGCTCCAAGAGATTACCCTCCCTCAATCTCTTAAAGAGATCGGCTCTCATGCCTTTAGGGGATGTACCCAACTAAAGCAAATTATCATCACCCCGGGCAATCCTACTAAATTCAACATTGACGCATTCCCCGATCAGGAGGGGCTTACCCTCTACGTACCTACAGAGGAAATGCGCCTTGCCCTCAATGCCATGTTTCATTTTAACAAGACTAGGATTGAGATAGGAAAGCCTTTGGCTCTTTTGCCGATACAGAATGAGGGGATCCTCTCAATAAGAACAAGAGAGAATGTACTCTCACTTCTGCCTAACAGCGTAGGAGAGATACACATCTTCGATCCTCAAGGTCAGCTCCTATACCAAACCAAAGCTTCTGCCAACACAGCTCTAGAAATTGCCCTACCACAAGGCGTTTATTTCGTTTCCTTCAACAACCGAATAACAAAAGTATCTCTCTAAGCCGATTTTGAGTTATGACTAAACTAATTCTCTTTTTCACCTCACTGTTCTTCTCTATCGGCGTATTATTCGCCCAAAACGAAGCAGCCCTTACACTCCGTGTAGACAAGGCAGGAAGTCTTAGAAGCCTTCTATCGGACGAGCAATATGCAAAAACCTCAAAGATCATAGTTTCAGGAGAGATCAACACCCTCGACATCAAGACCCTACAAGAGATGAGTGGAGAAAAAGGTTCCCTGCAAAGTATAGACCTATCCCAAGCAAACATTGTAGCCTACGAAGAGTCCAAAACTTTTAGCACGCTACCCATGCCCCCCTTGGCTTTTGGGGCTAGTCAAGACGAGATCAAAGCCTATGAGACAGCTCACAATGGCACCTACAACGAGGAGCGAAGCAACCCTGAGGAGGGGCTTCACGCACTTATGTGGTTCGATGTTGCCTCTGATGAAATCTCATTCCGATGCTACTTTGTCTCTAAAAATGGAGCAGGTGAATTTGATGAATTTTGGGGGTTCTATCCTCAAATAGAGTATGCCACGCAACCCAAAGGGGAGAGTTTTGCGCTCACCGAAGCCTTTATTCAACTACTCGCTGCAAGCGGCTTTAGCACCCCCAATCGCTGGGTGAAGATGGTTTCGTAGCGACAAACAAGGAGAAAAACCTCGACATTATGATTAACCTCACCAAGCTCTCCGAGATAACAGAAGAGGAAGGGGACAAAAAGGTACTTGTGCTCATGTTTGCCCCTGCTGGTAATTATATGGAAAACGAAGGCTAAAGATTATGTTACGATTTCTAGTAAAGAAGGGTAGCTTAATAGTCTGTTCGCTCTTGCTTCTAGGCTCTACTATCGGGGCAAAAGCCCAAGAGGAGGAGGCCATCACCTTCAAACGCTCCGCGAATGCTCCCAAAGAGGTTGTCCTAGGGATCCACTGCCGCTCTCCATTCTCCATAGACTGGGGAGATGGCGTTCGCGAAGAATTCCCGGCAAAGAACTACGGAGTAGATGGCATCCAAGGGGAGGCAAAAGGGAATACAATCCGCATTTATGGTGATCCCGAAGATTTCATTGCCCTCTACCTAGGCAACAACGACAAAGGGAATAGTATCGAGGAACTCAACATAACACGGTTAAAAAGACTTCGCTTCCTCCACTGCCAAAGCAACGAACTCTCTCAACTTAATCTATCCTCAGGCTTTATGCTCGAGGAATTGCACCTTGCCAACAATCATCTCAAGAGCTTGGATGTAAAACATTCTCCCCGACTTGACATGCTTATTTGCTATGGCAACGAAATCGAATCTCTCGATCTAAGCGAACTAAACAGACTCATAGCACTGCGCTGCGAGAACAATAAGATATCCAGCTTGCAGATAGATCACTTAGGAGAACTTACAGTGCTACGTTGCGGAGGCAACCCAATAGAGCAACTCGATGTAAGTAAGAACAAAAAGTTGCAGCAGTTATTTATCGAAAATAGTGCCATCAAGCATCTTGATGTAAGCACACTAGACGACCTCCGAGTTCTCAACTTGAGCGGCTGTGGGATAAGCCAGCTAGATCTATCGGGCAACCCTGCGCTGCACGTTCTCTATGCCAATAATAATGAGTTTACTCAACTTTCCCTCACCCAGCAACCCGAGCTAGAGAAGGTAGAGGTAATGGGCAATAAGCTCCAATCGCTCAGCATATCGGCGCCCATTCTCTCCGACCTACGTTGCAGCAACAACCCCTTGCAAAAGATAGACCTAACGAAGACTCCTCTTCTCAAATATCTATTTTGCCAGAAAACTCAACTCCAAGAGTTGGATCTAAAAGCGAACAAGGAGCTTTGCGAGCTACTTGCCTCCGACAATCAATTAAGGGAAATTGACCTCTCGGAGAACAAAAACCTATACCTCCTCTGGCTCGATGGCAACCAATTCACAGAACTAGACATAGCCCCTTTTGCCAGCAATCTATTCTCTCTATTCCTTGCCAACAACCAATTCTCTACCCCCCAACTACAAAAGATAGTCAACCAACTACCCGACATCTCCGGCATAACAGTGAGTGCGAACAAGGCTTGGTGGAAGAAATGGCTACGACTCGCCAACAACCCGGGAGCTAGCGAAGTAGACCTCACGCTACCGCTGCGGAATGGGTGGCGCATCGACCTCAAAGAGAACTGGCCGGGGGAGCCCAGTAACTTAGCAAGCCCTCTCTACTCGGGAATAAACATAGCACAATATGGTACTAATCTCCTTATTACAGCTCCCAATGGTCACGCTGCGGAATATACGATCTACACGATAGAGGGGCTCCTCATTAGAGGCCTTGCTCTCTCGCAAGGGGAAACGAAAGGTATCACTCTCCCCTCGCATGGTTGCTATCTTGTGGTAGAAAAACGAGCTAATGGAGGTATAACAAGAATAGAAAAAGTACTCGTTCCCTAGAATCGGAGCAAAGAGGGTTCTCCCCTTACTCTAGGGAGAAACAAAAAGTTGCTCAGGTGAAAAGGAGCGTATCTCCACAAAAAGATGTACCTTTGCGTCGCTGTAAAGTGTACAGCACTAATAGAAACAAAAAGAAATGGCAACTAAAATCAGATTGCAGCGTCACGGTCACAAGGGTCACGCCTTCTATAAGATCGTAGTCGCAGACAGCAGGGCACCACGTGATGGTAGATTTATTGAAAGGATAGGTTCTTATAATCCGAACACTAATCCTGCTACGATAGATCTGAACTTCGAGCGTGCTCTTTATTGGCTTGGTGTAGGTGCTCAACCCACCGATACCGCTCGCAACATTCTCTCTCGTGAGGGCGTGTTACTCAAAAAGCATCTCCTTGGTGGAGTGAAGAAGGGTGCGTTCGACGAAGCTACCGCAGAAAGCCGCTTCGAGGCTTGGCGCAAGAAAAAGCAAGATGCACTCAACGCCGTAACCGAGAAGTGCAACGAAGCTAAGGCTAAAGCAAATGCAGAACGTCTCTCTGCAGAGCAAGAAATCAACAAAGTAAAGGCTCAAGCCCTTTCCGAAAAGCGTGCCGCCGAAGCTAAGGCAAAGGCAGAAGAAGAGGCCGCTAAAGAGGCTGAAGAAGCTGCCGCAATAAGCGCAGAAACTCCTGCCGTAGAGGAAGAAGCTCCCGATACTGAGGCTCCTGCCGAAGCATAATAGTCGGGGGTTCTTAGAGGCTAAGCAACCCTAAAGAAAATACCCCTCAGGTCTCTATCCTAAGAGATTTGAGGGGTACTTTTATTACAGAGGGGTCTCTCCCCATCCCACCACCAAAGATTTTCAACTATCCCCCTCGCCCATAGAAAAAGAGTCTTCTCGTACGCCAAAGCTATGCTACAACCCCTCGTCGAAACCGATCTCTATCGAGTGTATCAACTCCCCTCGGGACTTCGTATTGCCTACTATCCCGAGCCTAGCGCTATATCCTATGCCGGCTACATCGTACACACAGGGGCAGCCCAAGACCCCAATAGGTATCATGGGATGGCGCACCTCGTAGAGCACATGCTGTTTAAGGGTACCCCTCTGCGAAAAGCCAAGTCAATTATACATCGTATGGAGGTGGTGGGCGCCGACCTAAACGCCTATACGACCAAGGAAGAGACCTTCCTCTACGCTGCCTTTGGGCAGAAGTATGCCATACGTACACTGCAACTACTTACAGACATCGTACTACACAGTCATATCCCCGAGGAGGAACTAAAAAAAGAGAAGACGGTAATTATCGAGGAGATTAATAGCTATCGCGACTCTCCTGCCGAAATGATTTTCGATGAGTTTGAAGAGCATCTATTCCATGGTACCGCCCTCGGGCATAATATTTTAGGGTCAACCGCCTCGGTAGAACGCATTACAAGCAAAGCGGCTAGAGAGTTCCGCCAGTACCACTATCGGGCAGACAATATGATCCTCTGCCTCCGGGGACAATTCGACCTTGCGTGGATTTTCGACTTCTGCAACTACCACTTCGGGGATACCCCTCCCACAAAAATAGAGCGCCCTCCCCTCTCTTGGGATCCCACCTCTGCTCTACTCCCCAACAAACGGCATGTTACGCATCGTTTCGACACCTACCAAACACACCAACTTATGGGGGGATTTGCCTACAGCATGTACGACGAGCGACGCATCGTGCTGACGCTGCTCAACAACATTTTGGGAGGGCCGGGGATGAACTCGCGGCTCAACCTAAGTCTGCGAGAGGAGGCCGGGCTGGTCTACTCCGTGGATAGTAACTACACGATATTCTCGGGCGGTGGGCTCTTCTCAATCTACTTTGGTTGCGCCCATCGAGACGCCCAAGAAGCGACTCAAAAGGTGCTAGACGAACTCATAAAACTCTCTTCTATCCCTCTAGAAGCAGACGAACTTGCCAATGCCAAGCGGCAACTTCTGGGACAACTTGCCATCTCAGGCGATGCCCGTGAGAATGCTTTTCTCTCTATGGGTAAGAGTGTTTTGTTCTATGGCAAGTACGATGCTCTAGACATTATTGAGCGACGAATACAAGCCATCACGGCAGAGCAACTCCAAAGCACGGCGCAGGAGCTTTTCGCTCCCGAGCGTCTCTTTACCCTCACCTATCACTAAAAGAAGGGAAACAAAAGAGAAAAAGCAACTTTCTCTACAGGAGAAGAAGTTGCTCCCTAGCACGTGCCACTTCCTCTACACTTGTGGCTAGAGAGCCATCCGCAAGGGGGCGACGGAAAGAGCCATGAAAGCAACGAGCCCCCGTCTTTTGCGCCAAAGAGAGGATATTATCCGCCATCACCCCACTACCACATTGAATCTTAATACGATCCTTTGCCAGCAATACGAGTTCATGTAGCTCCTCTACTCCCTCAAGAGCCGTGGCGGCTCCTCCCGAGGTGAGAAGGCGAACAAACCCATCCTCTATGATAGAAGAGAGCAACGCGGCACGCCGAGGGGCAATATCAAAGGCGCGATGAAAAGTACAGGGTAATCCCCCGGCAGCTTCTAGAAGTTTTGCATTCGCTTCCGTATCGTAATCCCCCCCAGAGGTAAGGCATCCAAAGACAAATCCATCGGCCCCCTCTAGGCGCATCAAACGAATGTCTTCTTCCATTACTGCCACCTCTTCTAGGGTATAACAAAAGTTTCCTGCACGCAATCGGATAAGAGGGAAGATGGCGATACTGAGTTTTGTTCGGAGCTGCCGCAAGAGCCCCAGAGAGGGAGTAAGCCCTCCCAAAGAGAGAGCAGAACAAAGCTCAATGCGCTGCGCTCCGCCCTCTTCTGCGGCAAGAGCATCGTAATACTGCGAGGCACAAACCTCCAATTCCCAGCCGGTCTTTGTAATCATAGCTACCAAGATGTCCTTATTATAAGGGGCTTCTTTGATATTTACACACTCCCCCTCTAGTCTTAGAAAGTCTGGGTTAAATTCCTGTATACCTTTCCGTTGTACTCAATTGACCAAAGTACCCATTTATTCGAATCCAGCCGAGGGAGAGAAACATCGGTAACGCTTTGTGAGGTAGTCACACGGCAGAGGCGTTCTCCCAATATGGTATAAAGAGAAACAACAGCGGTTTTGCCGGAGCCCCCCTTAGGAAGAACAATCCGCATCGTATTATCGAGTAGGACAATGAAAGGACGCTCTTTTGCAGGGTCTTCGTCCTTAGAATTCCCATTCTGAATAGGCTGAACGATAGCATCAATCCAAAACGATCCGGAATATTGTAGGTCTGAGGGCAGATTCCCACTATTCGACTCTTGCCACAAACTAGCCCCAAGGGGAAGGATTTGTGTAGAATTGCCCGAACGAGGGAGTTGCTTGCTTCGTAGGATGGGGAGCTGCAAAGGCGTTGAAGAATTGTCTTTTGCTCCCGTTACCGAGATGTACAAATAAGCATCTTTGGCAAGTGTCACATTCTGAGGGATGGGCACAAAAAACTCCATATCTCCTCCGAGCGTACGAGGAGCCTTACCCCCTAAATGCGTGTAGTTAGGGTGACGGAGCTTTGTTGTATAAAGCTCCTCTTTGGGTCCTTTTGCATCACCACTATAGAGGGTTATATCCCCGGAGGGGAAAGTTCCGCCCGTAGTTGCCACAATTTTAAGCCCCAATACACGAGAGCTATCCGAGAGGTGGTAAAAGGTACGCACCCCGGAAATACGGGTGACATACTCTGCCGTACGTTCAATAGAGTCGCGCCGGAGCGAGTAGAGATTGTGCGACAGACGTTGCGGATTAAGGGGAGCATAGGGATCAAGTCCACCCAAATTGCGCTTGCCTGTAGACTTAGGGTCGAGCCATGGTTGCAGCCTTGTTGCATCTGACATATTGGCACCCTCCCAACAACGAGAGATAGCAAAATAATAGTCATTAAAGGGGGTATTACAATAGGAGCTTCCCCCTGTCAATCCTCCGATAATGCGCCCTTCCGGATCTAAGAGGGGAGAGCCCGAAGAACCTCCGGCCGTGGTACCCACCGCCCACTTATCGATGTGGTAGTGTGCATTAGTCCACACCTTATTCTTTACGTCGTAGTCCACAATAGGGATTTTGCTGTCGCAGCGAGTGTAACGAGCCGTGGAGGCTTGAGGATGGTGAATTGCCGTATAGGGAGGATTATGCTCCCCTGCATTCCACCCTGCAAAGTAGGGACGGTAAGAAGCCGGTACCCTGCCTACAGAATTCGCGTCCTCTTTTTCCACGCCCGTAATGCGCAAGAGACAAAGGTCGTGATCCTCATCCCATGCTACAATCTCAGCCCCCGAGAGGGTCTGTTCTTCGCTGGGGCGAGTAAGCACATTACCCGTCGGACTTCGGAAGTTGAAGTAAAAAACACACTGCCGCGCCGTATTTTCGCGATAAGCTTGGTTGTTGGCATAACTAAACGATCCGTTGAGACAGTGTGAAGCTGTAAGCACGTACGCCTCTCCATTTTCGGCGGTATTATTGATGAGAGCTCCGGAGAAGACAACACTACCCCGAGCAACAACCAGCACGAGGCTACGGCTCACATTGTCGAGTTCGGGATGCGTTACGATATTGGGGGCACAGTCTATCCCCCCCACAAACCAGGGTTCGCCCGGCTTATAAACCCCTGCGGTTTCATGCATCAGAGAGCGAAAACCATAAGAAACACTACCAATATGCAGATTGGGGAGAGAGTAATCGCCTTTTGGGGACTCGTAGCGAACGACGAGCTGCTCCCCTGCCACAGGAGCAATAGCTAGGCTATTAGACTCCGTATTGTTGTGGGCTCCAAATGCCCCACGCACTATATTTCTCTCGGGAGAGAGCACAAAGAGACGGCTCCCCTCCTCTAGGGAATATCGATCGAAGAAGAGCTGAAGATAGGCTGCCCCCTCACTCCGAATCGCTAATTCCCAAATCAAACGCCCTTCGTTGTCGTACGATAGGGTGCCACTATTACTCGGGGAGAGGTCAACCTCCTGTGGGATTCCCATCCTAAAGGTGGCGCGCACAAGAGGAGCACCAAGGCTCTCTTCCTCCAAAAGTCGCTCAATCTCAGCTCTTGGAGGCGCCGGCAACGTAATGACCTTTTCAGCCCCAAACGAAGCTGATCGAAGCTCAGAAGAGGTAGAGATATTAGAAGGTATCCCTCCCAAACTCAACTGAGCCAAAAGGGGCAACGAACTAGCTCCCACGACAGTGCAGAGAGAGACGGAAAGTATAATCGATCGAATTTTCATATTCAAAATAGGCTGTATGGTGTGTGATTAGTCCTTCAATTATTCAAAAAATGCCCCCTCTCCTAGCTGTACTCCATTGAGAAAGTCCGCGATGGGCAAGCGTTTTTTAGCGGGAGCTTGTAGCTCTTCTATTGCCAAGATGCCACCTCCTGTAGCAACATGCAGAGAGCGACGAGGAGAGGGCAACACGGTGCCGGGCGTTGTACCCACAGGCAGAGGCTCTCCGGAAACGACGCGTGTGACAAACAGTTTGTACGTCAAAGGCTCTCCCGCGCCAGGGGAGACAAGAGTAGTCCATGCCGTAGGCAAAGGGGATAAACCACGCACAAAGTTATGAATTTCTCGGGCAGATCGGCTCCAATCAATTCGTGTATTTTCTTTTGTCAACTTATGGGCATAGGGCTCTTCGGTATCCTTCGGTTGAGCCACACCTTCGGGGATGTTGTCTTCTCGGCATGCTTGTAAAAAATCCCCGAGCAAGAGGATGCCCTCTTCCGCCAAACGATCATAAAGATCGCCAAACAGGGTGTTTTCGTCAATGGGGAGAGCGCGTTGCCCCAAGATATGCCCCTCATCCAAGCCCTTGGTAAGGCGGAAAAGAGAAACGCCCGTCTCCTTGTCTCCTGCCATTAGGGCATGATTGATGGGTGCTGCACCACGCCAGCGAGGAAGCAACGAAGCGTGGATATTTACCGTCCCGAGGTCGGGCATTGCCCATAACTCCTCGGGTAACATCCTAAAGGCAATAACCACCCCTAGGGAGGGTCGTAGGGCGCGCATTTCTGCAAGGAAGCTCTCATCTCGGAGCCGCTCCGGTTGCCAAATGGGGAGCCCCAAACGAAGAGCCTCCACCTTTACGGGAGATGGCTGCAACTTATGCCCTCGCCCTCCAGGGCGATCCGGAGTAGTCACCACCCCTACCACAGAGTAACCAGCCTCTACCAAAAAGGTGAGATGCCGCGCTGCAAAAGGGGCTGTACCCAAAAAGAGAATGCGTATATCTTGTTGTTCCATATAGTACGACAAAAAGGATCTAGAGAGGTCAATCTCCTTGACTTAAGTCTGTGAGCACCTCTCGATATGTATTAAAGATTTTCGATTTAGAGATAAACCCGAGGTAGTGCCCCTCGGCATCTACGACAGGGAGATTCCATGCCTTGGTGTCGTCGAATGTGCGCATTGCCTCCTCCATAGACATCGTAGACAAGATTTTGGCAGGAGGAGAAACCATGAACGTTTCGACCTGGAAGCGATCGTACAACTCAGGGCGGAACATAATATTGCGGATATTGTCGAGGAGGACTATCCCTACCAAACGCTTGTCCCCATCCACTACGGGGAAAACATTGCGTCGGCTCTCGCCAATGATCCGTACCACATCGCCCAACGTCATCTCAGGGGCTACGCTGCTAAACTCCGTCTCAATAACACTATCCAGATTCATCAGAGTAAGCACAGCTTGGTCCTTTTGGTGCGTGAGCAATTTACCCTCTTCGGCAAGACGCAACGAGTAGATACTATGGCGCATAAATACTCGGATGGTACAATAGGCACTGAGCACAACCAACATGAGCGGAAGGAAAAGATTATACCCCCCCGTAAGCTCGGCAATGAGGAATACCCCCGTAAGAGGGGCGTGCATCACGGCCGCCATAGTCCCTGCCATCCCCATGAGGATAAAATTTTTCTCGGGCAGGTAGACTCGGATAAAGGGGAAGTAATTGAGGGTATGCGAGAAGAGAAAGCCCGTAAGCCCTCCCACAAAAAGCGTAGGAGCAAAGAGCCCCCCACAACCTCCACCTGAGTTGGTAGCTACCGAGGCAAACACCTTAAAGAGAAGTACCAAAGTGAGGAATAGCACAATCCACCAGTACGAGTCTCCCAAACCGGCAAAGAGCGAACCCTGCATGATGCTGCTGTAGTCGTTGCTCAGAAGCTGCTCGATAACACTATACCCCTCACCATAGAGAGGTGGCATAAGAACAATGAGAACACTCAAAATCACCGCTGAGAGCAAAAAGCGATTGACATACTTAGGGATACGCTTAAACCGCCGCTCCAAAAAGAACATAATACGCGAGAAGTAGAGTGCCACAAAGCCACAAAGGATGCCCAACAGGAGGGTATAGGGGATGCGATCTAGGATAAAGTCTTCGCTTTGCATGAAGCTAAACATAGCCTGACGACCCGTCAAGATATAGGCGAGAGAGGCTGATGTAACGGAGGTGGTAAGCAAGGGCAGGATACTCACGAGGGTCAAATCCATCAAAAGCACCTCTATGACAAAAACTAATCCCGTGATAGGAGCCTTAAAAATACCGGCAATAGCACCGGCTGCACCACACCCCACAAGGAGCATCAGGTTGCGCTGCTCCATCTTGAAGAACCGCCCCAAATTAGAGCCAATGGCAGCCCCCGTAAGCACAATAGGAGACTCCGCTCCCACAGACCCCCCCATACCAATGGTAATGGCACTAGACAAAACAGAAGACCACATATTATGCGGTTTGATACGGCTCTTGCGCTGAGACAATGCAATAAGTATCTTGGTAACCCCATGGCTTATATCGTCTCGCACCACATAACGCACGATCATGGCAGTAGCAAAGATACCGACCGGGGGAAGTACCAAATAGAGATACTGATTACGCTGTGCTGCCGTGGTGGCAAAATGCTGGAGCGTATGCACCAATTCTTTGAGGACAAAAGCAGCTACCGCCGTAGCCAGTCCCACGATAAAAGCAAGTATTAAAACAAATACACGCTCACTGATATGCTTCTCACGCCAGAGGATAAAGCGCATGAGAGCACCAGATTGTGTAGTAGTGGACGATGAGGTCATTTTCCTTCTCCGTTTAGTATCGTACGTATCGTATAAAAGAGTACTACAAAATCGAGCTTTAGCGACATATTTTCGTAGTAAAGCCAATCGTAGCGTAAGCGTTCGAGCATCTCTTCGAGGGTAGAAGCGTACCCATATCGCACCATTCCCCAAGAGGTAATCCCGGGCAAAACGTTGTGCAAGAGATAGTAATAGGGGGCATGCTCCACGAGCTGATCAATGTAGTATTGCCGCTCCGGACGCGGACCGACAAAACTCATATCGCCCCGCAATACATTGTAAAACTGGGGCAATTCGTCTAGTCTATAGCGTCGCAACCATCGCCCCAAAGGGGTAACGCGAGGATCCCCTTCGAACGAAAGTTGCGGGGTTTCACCCTCGGTATTGGTGTACATGGTGCGGAATTTGTAAATAAGGAACGGCTTACCTCGCTTGCCAATGCGCTCTTGCCGATAAAAAACAGGCCCCGACGAAGAGCGACGAACGGCGATAGAAAGCACTAAAAAAAGAGGGGAAAGCACAACCAAAGCAAGGAGCGCAGCCACCCGATCAAAGCAGTACTTGAGGTTCTTTGCCAGCTCACTCATATTCGTCTCTGTCACTTCGATCATGGGTACCCCCATAAGTACAGCATGGGTAAGTTTAGGGCGCGGTTGCGAGAGCGGTACACTCTCTGCCTCTATATAGATGGGGCAATGGAAGCGATACATTGAGTAGAGAAGATGCCCTGCTACAGGCTTCCACTTAGGAGAGACTGTAAGGTAAATAGCCGTGGGGGAGAGGGTAGAAAATATAGAGGCTATCCTGTGGGATAGCTGTTCCAAATCGGCACATTCGGGTGTAGCCTCCTCGTCAATCAGCACTCGCCCTCTCTCTACAAAGCGCATAGTTTTGGTGCATTGAGCAAGATGCTCCACCTCCTTTTTGGTGCCCACAAGCAACACGCGCTCCCAATGCTCGGGGTTATCCCTCTTTCGTATCCCCCCTAGGGTAATACAGAGCCGCCCCAAATAAACCCAAAAGAAAGCGAGGACAAATATCCCCACAAAGAGCTCCAAATAAACCCGAGTATCGAGTACAATATCGTCTACCACCCAAAATAAAAATGAGACAACGCTACCCACAAAAACAGAGCAGAGCGTAACCCACAACTCGTCAAGACGACTCTTATTGATGGGTTTATTATAGTATCCGGAGAGTGCAAAAAGAGCCATCCACACCAACCAGACTAAGCCGCTAACAAGCAAATTGCGTAGGCTCAAGAGATAGGCACCTAGGCTCCCCCAAGAAGAAGTTACCCCCTCTACATTGTACCGCAAGATATTAAACAGAAGGATAGTCAGCAACATAGCCAAACTATCCGAGAGAATATACCTTAGGCGATACAATAGGATACGACTCATGAACGCAGGATCTTTACTTCGCCTCCCAACCCTATGGATATAATTTCGCTAGGACGCGCCGGCGTGCATTCGTCTTGACGAACGGGGACGACATAGTCCACAGCAGCCTTGATCTCCTCCGAGATCTCGGCAAAAATCTTGGGAGCAGGCTGCCCCGAGAGGTTCGCACTCGTAGAAACCAAAGGCACCCGAACAGCTGTACAGAGGGCTCGCGAGAAAGCCTCGTGCGTAATACGGATACCCAACGTACCCTCGGGAGCAATCAGCGAAGGGGCGACATTGCGCCCTCCCGGGTAGATAAGAGTCAGAGGAGACACCGCCGCATCAATCAATTGATAGGCAATATCGGGCACCTCACGCACCAATCCCGGCAACTTGGCATCACTATCAATAAGTAGCAACATAGCCTTGCTCTCGGCACGTCCTTTGATAGTAAAAATACGTTGCACCGCCTCTTCGTTGGTGGCATCACACCCCAGCCCCCAAATAGTATCGGTGGGATAGAGAATAATCCCCCCGGCCTTGACTACCTTGGAAGCCTCCTGCACCGCCTTCTTATATTCCTCGGTTAATGTGTTGCGTTGAACATCCATTGGAGTTTACAAACTAAGCTTCGAAATACACGAGGACAAAGATACAATTTTGAAAGCGTTGCGCCATCAATCTAGATTCTTTACCTCACGAAAAACAAAGACAGGTGTAATGGAAAAAGCATAAGTAACTACTAGAGAAAAGATTGCAAGGGATCTGAACAAGGATATAGTGAAGATGGTTGTAAATTAGGTCGAAATAACAAAAAGAGCTTACTCTGTATTTGTCTAGTAAGCGCTTTTCTCCTACAAACCTTAATATGTCACCATCTATTTTTTAGATTTACAGGAATACGGAACTCCTTGGCCTTCTTGTATATGAATTTGATTTATCCAAATTTGAATTTTGTCTCGAGTTGTATTGAAATTCTGCAGCATAAAGTCTGTATCATATCCAATCCTCTTATCAAAACACAAATTTCCATTTAGATATATCCGCACTTTCTTTCCCATATCTATCATTTCTGGAGATATATTCACCGAGAAAGATTTTACACAAGAGGTTTCAATCCGAAAGATGTTATTTTCATACTTTGCCACTATCTTGCCCGATTTACGAGGAAAGTCGAAAGCCATTCGATCCACTTCCATAACTACAAGGCTATCTTTTTCGTCGTATTTCAGCCAACGATTGATTTTGAAGTTCTTTACTTTATGCCAATCTTTTCTCACAGCCAACGTATCGAGTTTAATATTGGAAAGCCAATCAATATTTCCATAGCATTCATCGTCAAATTCCCAAGATATTTCTTTTGGGAAAGGATTTCTTTGTCGTTCAAGAAGATCCGAAAATAGGATTCCATAGGCAGGCTCTGATTCATCGAACTGGGGAAACGAGTGCGAAAACCCATTGTACCGAAACTCTTTATAGTCAGCATTGATACTATTCATCAACTGGGTGAAATCATCGTTTGCATTTGGAGGATAGTAGTAATCCTTATCTGTTGAGAAGTTGATAAATGAACGGTTCTTGATATTCTCCACAAAAGTCCCTCCTGTAAAAACCTTAGGATAAGTATTGAAACCATAGAAGCCTGCAAATAAAGATGGCTGTTTCATCAGATACGAGAAAGCACCTGTCGCCCCATTGGAGTGTCCCGAAATAAATACTTTATCATCATCCACATTAAGTGTTTTTTTGACAAGTGTAACTATCTTGGGAATCATAAAGAAGCCGTCATCAGAAGTCATCCAATTGAACTTTCTACTACCCTTTGGGAAGACCAATATCACTTCGTTCCGTTCAGCATACTTCGTGTAATATCTATTCCAATCATAGAGAACCCAAGAAGCAAGCTGATAATCAGACAATTGATTATATCTGACAGCTCCGTGCAAAAAGAATAGCAGAGGATAGCTCTTATTAGGATTATAATCTTTAGGAAGGTGTACGAAAAACGAAGTTTTAATTGAATCATTTATTGCAAATGAAACAGAGTAATTCTGACTTTTCTTTGGCAAATATCCAAACTTCTTTCTAAGCTCCTCATACAGAGCCTTACCATCTTTCACCTTACATAGTGAGACCTCATCGACAGCATAAAACTCTTTTTCATTTACATTCAACTCTTCATAAAAAGTCTGCTTGGCTTTCAGAGCTTTTTGTCTTAAATCGTTCCATCTTACATCTGAGAGCAAATTCTTATACTCATTTTCAGAATCTTCTCCAAGGATATAACTCCAATTCGGTGCCCAAGGGAGGTTAGGCTTTAGCTCAAATAACAGAGTAAGATACTTGAAAGCCTTGTCATACTCTTTTAAGCCAGATGCAAGAACAGAAACCCTGTACAATCCATCTTCGTCTATACTGTCAGGGAAAAGAGAAAAGGCACGTTCGTACATATCAAGAGAATTTCTGTAGCCTACAGTATCTTTTGCCTGCCACATAGTTTCTAAAGCCTCTTCCGTTAGTTTAGAATAATTCTCTTGCCCATACAAGGGAATAGACATAAACACACAAAAAAGAACAATATACCCTATTATTCGTTGCTTCATCTTAGGTATGCCCTCCTTTGATCTGTCTCCCGAAGTCGGAGGATTTCGCTTGCAGAAGACATTACTTTGTATTGATAGCGCAAATATACTCGATTTATTACAAAAAAAACACCGAGTAATTAGAGAGAAATACAACTGAGCTACTTTTTGGGAGAGTACAGGGTGAAAAAGAAATGTTTTTCGGGTGATTTTTCGTAGAATCTAGGGCAAGAACGGAAAATTTTTAGGGCAGACATTCCCCCCTTTTTCAGGGAGAGAATTTTAAGGATTTAGGAGGGCTTAGAAAAGGAGTCAGAGAAAGAGGCGTAGAAGGCGAACCTTCTGCAGGAGCGAGACCCCAATAAAAGAAAGTGCAGCCGTAAGGCTCCAGCGCAAAAGGATCGAGAGCAAAGCCTGCTCCATAATCCAAGGGAACCACAAAAGAAAGGGCTTGGTAACCACATCCAACACCACGATATGGATGAGATAAACGCCCAAAGAACGAGCAGCAAAGGAGCTTAGGAACCTAGGATTATGGGATAAGCGAGGGAGCGAAGAGAAGAGCGCGAAAAGACTAATAGTAGCCACGGCTACAAGAGGCGAGAGGTTGCTCGTCACATACTCCGCCCAAGAGGAGCCATGGTATAGCACGAGCAGGCTTATCATAGCCAGCGTACCCGCTCCATAAAGCACGCCCCAAAGAGACTTTTTCGCCAACGCATGTTCCTTCAAGACATACCCTAATAGGTAGTATCCAAGATAGGGGATAAATAGAATGGGAATAGGCAGCTCTACCTGGTATACGAAGAGGAAAAAGCTACCGATTACCTCCAAAAGGAGAAGCCCCACGGCGATAAGGGCAAGGTCTCTGGAGCGTGATACTCGCTCTATGACCTTACGAAGGAGAGGCGTTACAAGGTATAGCCCAAGAAGAGGGGGTAGAAACCAAAGATGGAAATAGCCTTTGGCCCAAAAAAGATGGAGGGCATACTCCGCAACATCAGCCCCTTTGATCCAAAAATAGAGATAGTAAAGGGGAAGCCAAACCGCGAGAGGAATGAGAAGTCGAGGTAAACGTTTGCGATAGAATGTAGAGGGTTTCTCAATGGGCTGAGCGAGAAGAAAGGCTCCACTTAGCATAAAAAAGAGAGGTACCCCTATCTGCACAAACCCCTGCACCAAAGCTGCAACATATCCGTTACTACTCTGCCAATGCTCTGGAGCGAGGTACTGCCCCGAAGTATGAATGCCAATCACAAAAAAGGCAGCAAGAGCGCGGAGGACATCCAGCCCCTCATGTCGGGTTGCATCCATCGTATCTAAGGAATCTTTCTTCTACAAAAAGAGCCTCTCTAGCAAAGCTCTCGGCCATCTCCCCTCTCGGGTAGTACCTTGATATTCGCTAGAGAAGCTCCTTGTACATTTCGCTTCTGATGTTTCCTCCGAGGTCAACCGCCAAAGTCGTCGAAGTTGACCTGCTCACGAGGCACGCCCAAGTCTTCGAGCATCTTATTGACAGCGTTGGACATGGGGCCCGGTCCGCACATATAGTATTCGATATCTTCCGGAGCCTCATGATCTTTGAGGTACATATCGTATATAACCTGATGGATAAATCCGGTAGCTCCCGTCCAATTATCTTCAGGTTGAGGGTCACTCAGGGCGATAACGAAGCGGAAGTTGGGGAAGTTCTTTTCTATCTCACGGAAGTCCTCTTCGTAGAAAATTTCACTCTTAGAGCGTGCTCCATACCAATAAGAGACTTTGCGCCCCGTCTTTACCGTATTGAAAAGGTGCAAGAGCTGAGCACGAAGGGGAGCCATCCCTGCCCCACCGCCGATATAAAGCATCTCGGCATCGCTATCTTCATGAATGTGGAAGTCTCCATAAGGGCCACTCATCGTCACCTTATCTCCCGGCTTGAGAGAGAAGATATATGAAGAAGAAATACCCGGCATAACACCTGCCTTCCAAGTGCCCGTAGCCCGATCGATGGGCGGAGTGGCAATACGCACATTGAGTGTAATGATGTTACCCTCGGCAGGATAATTCGCCATTGAGTAGGCACGAATTGTCTCTTCTGTATTTACTGCCTTCAAGCCAAAGAGTCCCACTTTTGCCATACGCTCCCAGTCTTTACGGAAGCGATCGTTCCCCTCTTTATCGCATATATCGTAGTCGGAATAAGAGATATTATATTTGGGAATTTTGATCTGTGCATAGCTACCGCTCTTGAAGTTCATCACTTCGCCCTCGGGCAGTTTTACAACAAACTCTTTGATGAAAGTGGATACATTGCGGTTGCTAACGACCTCGCATTCCCACTCTTTTACGCCAAACACAGACTCGGGAACGATGATTTTGAGATCCTCTTTTACCTTCGTTTGGCAGCCCAAACGCCAATGCGCTTTCTGCTCTTTGCGGCTAAAGAACCCCTTCTCGGTAGGAAGAATTTCGCCGCCGCCCTCTACCACTCGGCAGCGACATTGGCCGCAGCTTCCACTTCCACCACAGGCGGAGGAGAGGTAGATACCATTGTTTTGTAACGTATTAAGCAGGGTGCCTCCTATGGGGACTTCGAGTTTACGCTCGTCATTTACTGTAATGGTTGCATTGCCCGAGGGAACAAGTTTGCTCTTGGCAACAAGTAGGGCAATGACCAATATAAGGGTGATTACGAGGAATATAACTACGCTCGCAATGATTACGATAGAATTAATCGCCATATCGTGTATTCCTTTTTATTACTTAGTCTTCTACGAACTCTCCGGGTTGCCTCTTAAAGTTTAACCCCCGAGAAGCAAACGAAAGCCATCCCCATTAGCCCCGTAACAATGAGGGCTATACCAAAACCTCTCAGCGGCTTCGGGATATTGGAGAACTGCAATTTTTCTCGGATTGCAGCCATCCCGAGGATTGCCACGAGCCAACCAATACCCGAACCAAAGCCGTAGACGGTTGCTTGTCCTAGGTCTACAAATTCACGTTGTTGCATAAAGAGAGAACCTCCCAAGATGGCACAATTCACAGCAATGAGAGGCAAGAAAATCCCCAGTGATGCGTACAAAGTGGGAGCATAACGCTCCACTACCATCTCCACCAATTGAGTGAAGGAGGCAATGACTGCAATGAAAAGGATGAAGGAAAGGAAGCTAAGGTCTACTGTAGCAAAAGAGGGACTAAGCCAGGTGAGTGCACCCTCTTTGAAGATGTAGTTTTCTAGTAAATAGTTGATCGGGAGGGTACAGGTAAGCACGAATGTCACTGCAATGCCCAAACCCAATGCCGTCTTCACATTTTTCGATACCGCGAGATACGAACACATCCCGAGGTAGAAAGCGAAGATCATGTTATCTATAAATACCGAGCGAAAGAAGAGGCTCAGAAGATCTACTGCGTAATTCATAATCAGTCTTTCTAGTATAAATTATCCTACTCTTCTCTCTACGCTTCTTGTAGATTTTTATTGTAACTCCGTTGTACCCATACGATACAAGCAAGTATGATAAGAGCCATCGGAGCCATATTCATAAGACCAAAGTTGGCATACCCTGCATCGTAGAAAGATTGAGGGATTACGCGGAAGCCGAAAATACTTCCATTGCCCAAAAGCTCACGAACAAAGCCAATAATGAGTAGCACCATGCCGTATCCAACTCCGTTGCCTACCCCATCGAGGAATGATTCCCAAGGTTTATGCCCGAGAGCAAAGGCCTCAAGGCGTCCCATGAGGATGCAGTTCGTAATGATAAGACCAACGTACACCGAAAGCTGTTTGCTGATGTCGTAGACGTAGGCTTTGAGTACTTCATTTACGATTGTTACAAGAGCCGCTACCACCACGAGCTGTACAATGATACGAATACGTGTGGGGATGGTATTACGAATCAACGAAATAATAACATTGGCAAAAGCCAATACAGCCGTTACAGAGAGCCCCATTACAAGAGCGGGCTTGAGCTGCGACGTAACAGCAAGAGCCGAACAAATACCCAGCACCTGGATAAGTACAGGATTGTTGCTACTGAGCGGCCCTAGTAAAACCTCTTTATTTTTGTTTGCCATAATCTCTATTCTTCCTTATTTGGTAGCGTTGGCTTGAAGATATTTCTCGTAGGGTTTGAGCGAGCTCGTGAGCATCGCATCAACCCCATTGCTGGTAAGCGTACCTCCGGTTACTCCATCTACAAATTCACGTTCATCGGGCGACTTACCATTTTTCACCACGGCAATCCCTATCACTTGCCCCTCTGTGTTGGCAATATGCTTACCGATAAAGCGAGAGGAGAAGTGCTCTGTTGCTATTTCGGCACCCAGCCCCGGAGTTTCTCCGGCATGCCCAAAGTCGCTGCCAAAGACAGTGGTTCCGTCCATATCAATAGCCATATAGCCCCAGATTACATTCCAAAGTCCGGCTCCATTGAGAGGGATAATGAATTTTTTCATCCCATCAACTTCTGCGACATACAGAGGAAGCTCAGCATCGGGATTGCTTGCGAGCAACTTAAATTGATTGGAAGTATTTAGATTGAATGCGGCATTATTGGCAATCTCCTCCCCCTCAAACGTGCGAAGCACTTCGCCCTTGGCATTGATGAGAAGCTCTTGTTTGATGATGGTTTTGTAGAGCTTGGTCACCTCTTTTTTACTGGGGGCAACCTGATGTACAGAGCGGAGGATCTGCTCCATCTTGTCTATCTTGATATTCTCTTCTTGGGGTGCCTTGAGTACCTGTGAGGTGAAAGCAAGAGCAACAGCTACGAGAGCAACCATAATGGCTGCGTATACTATAGTGTATGTATTACTCTCTCTATTCATAGTTTCTTGTCTATTACAAAGCTCGGATTGATTAGTTTGCCCTTTTTAGACGGCGAGCACGACGTTTGATATTCGCGTTCACTACAAAGTAGTCGATAAGGGGAGCGAATACATTCATTAGTAGGATGGCAAGCATCATCCCCTCAGGATACCCGGGATTGAGCACGCGGATAAAGACGCACATAACCCCTACAAAGAATCCATAGATCCACTTCCCGGTTTCGGTACGTGCCGAGGTGACAGGGTCCGTTGCCATGAAAACAATACCAAAGGCAAAGCCTCCATACAAAAGGTGCATGAGGGGGGTCATTTGCATGGCTGCCGTAGAGCCAATAGCGTTGAAAAGCAGAGCCATAAGGGAGGCTCCCACAACGCCCGAGAGCATAATCTTCCAACTTGCAATCCCCATCCAAATGAGCAATGCAGCCCCTAGTAGGATGGCCAACGTAGAGACCTCCCCAATAGAGCCGGGGATGAATCCCCAAAAGGCATCAAGAAGAGAGAGAGGTTCGTTTACAATATTGTGCAATGTGGGGAGAGATTCTCCGGCAGTAGCAATCTGCCCGAGAGGAGTAGCTCCGGAATATCCATCCACCAAGGTACCGGCTCCTACGCCAAAGCTATCGCTCGTGCGGACAAAAACGCTGTCCCCCGTCATCATGGTTGGATAAGCAAAGAAGAGGATAGCACGAGTAATCAACGCCACATTAAAAATATTATATCCCGTACCACCAAAGACTTCCTTGGCAAAAATCACAGACATAGCCGTTGCTACGGCAATCATCCATAGCGGGGTATCTACCGGAACGATGAGGGGAATCAAGAATCCCGTTACTAGGAATCCTTCTTGGATCTCCTCTTTTTTCCATTGAGCGACAGTAAACTCAATCCCCAATCCCACTACATAAGCTACGATGAGCTTAGGCAATACAGCAAGGAAACCAAAGCCAAAAAGCGCCCAAAACGAGCGAGTGGCGAGCTCGCCAATGGCGAGGTAATGCTGGTATCCCACGTTGTACATACCAAAGAGTAGCGAGGGGATTAGCGCGAGAATCACCATACTCATCACTCGCTTCGAGTCTATTGCGTCGTGAATGTGGGTACCCCTACGAGCGGTATCGTGGGGCACAAACATAAATGTTTCCATCCCCTCAAAAAGCGAATGGAAGGCATGCAACTTACCCCCTTCGGAGAAAGTCGCACGATATTTATCAAAGAATCCTTTCATATCTATAGGGAAGGGTTAATTCATTTCTTTGTAGAGGAGGTCGAGCCCGTTGCGTATGATGTACTGCAATTCCATCTTCGAAGAGCAGACAAATTCGCACAACGCAAAATCCTCGGGAGCCACTTCGTAAATCCCCAGAGCCTCCATTTTGTCGATATCGTAGGCAATAGTGGCTTTGATAAGCTGCTCGGGGAAAATATCCATGGGGAAAACGCGATCGTATTCATGGCTCATAATCATAGCCCTCTCGCCTCCCTTGATGCGTGCATCGAAGGCATATTCTCGCTTCTTCCCAAGCAACCACGAGAAGTAGCTACGGTTAACACTAAACTGCTTAAAGCGAGGAGCGATCCAACCAAAGGCTTCGTCGTAATCGTCACCTTCGGGGATAATGCTTATCAGATCAATGTTGAGTGAAGCAAATGGACGCTCATCCGAAATACGTACCCCCGTAAGGACGTCTCCATTGATAATCCGTTCGTGCTCTTTTTTGACGCAGAGATCGGAGCCGTACAGATCTAGCACTCTTGCTCCCGGAGTTATAGTCGAATAACCACGTTGCGCAGCGTCGGATCCGGCAATGGCTATCGTGCGAGAGAAATCTACCTTACCGGTACGCAAGAAACGCCCAACGACGAGCAAGTCGGTAGCCTTTAGGGTCCACACGACTTCGCCCTTATTGAGAGGGCGGGTATGATTGATAAGGACTCCCACATTACCTGCAGGGTGAGGACCCTCCACAGAAACGACCTCCACTCCTTGAGGTGCTGTAAAAGCAAAATTCGCAGGGACGCCCAAATACACAGAGCCATTAGTGAGCGTCTGTAGAGCAGAAAGAGCTACTTGCAAATCCTCTTCTCTTCCCTTTAATGGGTACTCCATAGAGGGAGCGAGGGGGGCTGTTAGATTGGCCGTTACAAAGATGTCTCTCGGCATCTCCCGAGGATTGGCAATCCTATCATAGGGGCGTTGTTTGAAAAATGCCCACATTCCCGAGCTAAGCAACATCTCAAGGAGAGCCTCACGAGAGGTATTCTCCTTTTTATAGGGGGCAAAAGAGACTGAAGTATCCTCCCCTGAGGGACGCACTTCAACGCTCAGGATCTTTCGTTTTGCCCCTCGATTGACAGCGACAACCTCGCCAGCCACAGGGCTTGTGAACTTAATTTCGGGGAAAGTTTTATCGTAAAAAAGAGGCGTACCGCACTCTACCTTATCGCCTACATGTACCAAAAGCTTTGGGGTTACACCCACATAGTCATCGGGGACCAACCCATAGGTACTGCTTGGCTTAGGGGCACTCAAATGCTCCAGCGGGGCTTTCCCTTTCAGATTCAAGGAGAGGCCCTTTCGTATTTTTATCGATTTAGCCATGACTACAATCTCTGTCGTTGCTACAATTTCAGTTTTGCAAAAGTAGTCAAATCCCATCAAATAGGTACCCTACTAGGATGGAATATTACGACCTTTAACAACGAAATCTGCTCGCAAGCAGAGCTGTACGAACAAGGATTAGACCACGAGCGGGCTAATCCAACGACAGAAAATTATTTGTTATGCAGAGGGGCTTGCAATCCTACTGCTCAGGATTCGTATCTTTCTCTTCTGTAAAGTCTACATACTCCCCTTGCCCCTTGTCAAATTTGCGCTTATCAACGGTCGTGATATCCACCTTTTCTCCAGGCGAGCGGCGTGACTCTCTCTCTCCTCTTCTCTTCTGAGAGCGAGAGGCTTCTTGGGAGGCATTATATATCCCCAAACGGCGCAAAAACCATTTGGGGATCTGAATACGGAAGAGATAAAAGAGTACCCCTATAAGAACGATTATGAGAACGAATGTCATACTACCAACGGATCACTACTTGTTATAAGACCGCCACAAAAGACGGTAGAACGCAGAACTGATAAGGTAGCTTACGACAAAAGGAAGCAACCCAGCCCACCCCAAGAGAGATACAAACAGTATGCCAAGAGCAAGCAACACTAACGCGATGTAAAGAAGAATGCGATCTTTTTTCTCCGTTAGGGGGAAGTGGATTTTAAATGCAAGCAAAGGAATATCGGCCACTAGATAGATACAACTTATCAATATCAAGGGATACACAATACTCAATAGGAGAGCCGTAGAGAGCTGCAAAAGGGAGAGCGTAGCCACAATACCAATCCATAATAGAGCATTGGCTGGTACCGGCAGCCCCAAAAAGGAGCTAGTTTGCCTCGTATCATTATTGAACTTAGCCAAACGCAAAGCCGAGAATGCGGCAATCAGAAAAGCCGGAAGCGCCGCCCATATAGAGGGAGTTTCCTTTCCCAAATAGGAAAAAAGAAGAAATGCCGGAGCGACACCAAAGCTAACCACATCGCTCAAAGAGTCGAGATCTGCTCCAATAACACTCTGAGCATGGAGCAGACGAGCTACTAAGCCATCGAACAGATCGAAAACACCGGCTGCCACAATGCACCAAGCGGCGGCATTGCTATCCCCATTGACCAAGACCTGATAAATGGCAAGGCAACCTGCTATGAGATTAGCAAGAGTGATGCAATTGGGGATATAGTAGCGAATGCTCTTCATCATTATAGAGAGGGCAGTTTACCGATAACGGTAGTATTTCCTTTTACTTTTGTCTCCGGTGCTATAAATATCTCTGTGCCAAGAGGAAGATAGAGATCAATGCGCGAACCAAACTTAATAAAGCCCACAAAGTCGTTAATAGTACCGATCTCTCCCACTTGTGGATAGGTAACGATACGTCGCGCAACAGCCCCCGCAATTTGGCGCTCCAGCACACGATGCCCCTGAGGGGTCTCTATTACCACAGCACTCCGCTCGTTTTCGGTACTACTCTTGGGAAGGAAAGCCTTATAGAAATTCCCTTCCGTATGGCTTACGTGGCGCACAACACCATTGCACGCAAACCAATTGGCATGAACGTCATAGATAGACATAAAAATAGAAACCTTGAGGCACTGTGCCTGCAAAATCTCTCCCTCATAGACCTCTTCTATAGTCACGAGCTTACCATCGGCAGGAGCTACAATAATATCTTCTTGCCCTTCGCCCTCATTGTGCCGATTGGGACTCCGGAAGAAATTAAACGCCAGACCCATAAGAGTAAGAGTGCTTACTAGTAAGAAAATAGGAATGGCGATATAAGGAGAAGTCAGGAATGCGAGAACGTCTATAACTAAGAATATAAGAAAGAAACTAATCAGGATTCCTCTCCCTTCGTGGTGAACTTTCATCAGTTGCCTATTGGTGTCGTTTGTATCTTTTGTGCTACCTATGGGTAGCATTAGCCCTGCAAAAATAGCTCATTCTTGCCGATCCATAACCCTTTTGAAAGGACAAATACAAAATTCCTCCCAAATAAGACCCCAAAAACAACGATACTTATGCACACAAATACTGCCCTTACCACCCCCACGAGAGGACAACATTTTTCTTTGACAAGGGCGCCTCGCCGTCCTTGTTAGCTCTCCCCCAACGTACCCCACCAAGTGGTACAACGAGATCTTCTTTCGGATATAAAAAGTTGCCCCCCGGAGATCAAACCATAGACATAAGGAAGGATCCTTTGTCTTTTGAGCTCCGAGGGGGCAACCCCACAAACAAATAAAACGCATTGGCTCAATCCGCACCCCTCAACTCGCACCCCGGCTAGGGATAGAAACTAGAGGTAATACATGGAGCGATATAGCTACCATGCGCTTTACGAAACGAGAGGATGTGGGCTCCTTTTATCCCGTCTCTCAAATATGTCAATCCCCCATCTCACTATTCTCTGCCACCCTTCTTATAATATAAAAGAGTGTAGGGGTTCTTTTTTAAGAGCTTCGTATCTCGCTACTTTTTGGGGGCTTCTCCGCTTGAGAAGAGTTGATTAGTAGTTCTGCTTACAGGGCTCGAAGTAAGCCTGCGGATGCTGACAAGCGGGGCACTTTGCGGGTGCCTTCTTCGAGGTAAGCACATAACCACAGTTACGGCACTGCCACATAATTTCTTCTTCGCGAGAGAATACTGTTTCTGTTTTTACTCGCTCTAGAAGGATGCGATAGCGGCGCTCATGCTCTGCCTCCACCTTAGCAATCTGGCGGAATGCTGCTGCAATCGTGGGGAAACCTTCTTCCTCAGCAATGTTTGCAGCCTCGGGATACAACACGGTGTGTTCTTCGTTTTCACCGTCAGCAGCGGCAGCCAAATTTTCCATCGTGGTACCAATAACGCCGGCAGGGTACATGGCAGTAATCTCTACCATCCCACCTTCGAGGAATTTGAAGAAAGTTTTGGCATGCTCACGCTCCTGCTCTGCAGTCTCAAGGAAGATGGCAGCAATCTGCTCATAGCCCTCTTTCTTTGCCACACTTGCAAAGAATGTATATCTATTACGTGCCTGAGATTCTCCGGCAAAAGAGGCGAGCAGGTTTTTCTCTGTGCGAGTTCCTTTGATTGACTTTTCCATAGTTTGGTCTCCTTATTTGTCTGTTTTATACTTATTTCCTTGTGCAAAAGTAGGTATTAAATATTAGACACAAACCCATTTTATACCTATTTATAGGTAATCCGTATTCTTTACTAGTACAGAAATGTACTACACAAAGAGGGCAAAAGAAGGCGACACGACCTTTGTTATCGCTCCGCAGCCAAGTGATTAGTAACGAATTAACGAAGAGGAGCCCTCTCTTTTCATTTCGAATAAACCTCGGTATTAAGAATCAAATCCTCTTGTCTAGAGTACCCTATCCGCACAAAACACTACCACCCCCTTGCAATAAGAGAGTGGTAGACAACATGAAGCAGATGGTACTTCTCCCCTACTAAAAGATGGATAATAGGGAATACTTTATAGCCGTATAGAGACGCCCAAGTTGAGGACTGCAAAAAGCCGAGTCCAAGCATCAATCGATTTTAATGTCTCATCACGGGATACAAGGCTATTGAGATCTCCCTCTCTCAGGTTAGGGGAAGACAACTTTAGAGGTCCATTGTAGAGGAGTCCCAGATCCCCAAAGAACGACACTCTAGAGCGTGGCACAGCAAAACCATAGCCAACCCCGATATAAGGTTGTACCCAAGAAGGGGACGCAACGGAAGCGTTTATAGAGGCATCTTCGTCGGGCTGGAGAGTAAAAAGAGTCTCCCCATTCTCCTCTAGCCGAATTAGAGGCATGTTCAACACTCCCTTCCTTCTCATCTCTTCGGCTACCGACTTACCCGTCTTGTGATCTACGAGCTGTACCGATCCGCGAGCTTGATAGCGGCCTAGGAACAAACCAGCCGTGACCCTAAATGGATTTCTAAATGGGTGATAATCGAGAAGCAACTGACCTCGCACCCAACCCGACTTCATATTGATATCCAGATCAACAGGATTCTCAAGTTTCTGCGCATAAGAGGCAAAAGCCTTTACCTTATCAACATCTACTCGCGAAGAGTAAGACAGACTAGGCATTAAGCCAAGCCCTGCGCGGAGCGAGAGTTCGGGCATAAAGCAGACAGAGCCCCCTATCGTCAAACCCTCGGGAGCACCCAGGGTCGTATACAAGCCAAAGGAGAGAGGAGTCTTCTCTTGTGCTCCCGCCGAGAGGGCAATAAGGAGGGAACACACTACCGCTGATAGTCGTACTAAGATTTTCATGTGCAAACTGCTTTTTAGATTTCTATTCCTATGTGATTTTCCCTTGCATCATCACTATGTAATGCATAGGAGGTATCAATTCCTATCGCAAATATACGCTTTATATTCTGCACAGAGGCTCTTTTTCAGGAAAAAGTCTATAAGGGAACAACCTCCGGCCAGAATCTACAACGTTATAGGGTAGAATTCTTTCGGGAATAGGCTGATTACGAGAGAGCATTCTGCCCGAAAAACAAAAAAGTATAGGGCAGTAGCTCTAAATTTCTTAGCCTGCACTTTTGTCTCATTCCAAGGAACAAAAAAAGAACGCTCCCCTCTTCTATCTTCCCCAACAACGGGAATAGACAGAAGGGAGGAGCGTAATTTATCCGAAACCTCTCGAGTGAGAGCTAGAGCCTAAGCCGGCTGCACTACATAAGCCACGGGGCGGTCTCCATCTACAAACCCAAGCACGTTATTCGTCAACTCCCGAGCCATAGAAAGGCGAGCATCGTAGGTTTGCGTTCCCACATGGGGGGTCATTACCACATTGTCTAAGCGGAAGAGGGCCGCATTGGGCTTGTCGACATCTTCGTATACATCAAGCGCTGCACCGGCAATTTTCCCGGAGGTAAGAGCCTCCACTAGGGCATTTTCGTCCACCACTGCCCCACGGGCGGTATTGACGAGGAGAGCTGAAGGCTTCATCCGAGCGAGCCTATCGGCATCCACAAGATGGCGAGAATCCTCATTGAGAGGCGTATGGAGAGAGACCACATCGGCTGTCTCAAATAGCGTATCTAGGTCGCAATAGGTCACACCGAGCTGCCGCTCCATCTCCTCCGAAAGCCTATGGCGTTTGTAGTAGATCACCTTCATCCCAAAGGCTTGACAGCGCACGGCCACACTTCGACCTATGTTACCAAAGCCTACAATCCCGATCGTCTTACCAAGGAGATCCAAGCCCAATCGATCTAACCTAGAGGGTTTAAGATCTCGACCCATCGTGCGCAAAGTGCGATCCCATTCCGCCGTTCGGCGCGAAAGCGATAGAAGGAGGGCAAGAGCAAGCTCCGCCGTGGGCGCAATTACACTCTCGGGCGTATTGGCCACTGCAATCCCCTTTTGCCTACAATACTCAATGTCTATATTATTAAAGCCGACGGCATAGTTGGCAATTAGCTTTAGGTTGGGGGCTTTATCAATAATCTCCCTATCTATGGGAATATCGAAGACGGAACAGAGAATGGAGGCTGAGGCAATCTGCTCCATAATCTCTTGCCGAGAGAAGTCTCGTCCGTGAGGAGGGCGCACAAGTTCAAAGCGTTCTTCGAGTTCTTCAAATCCCTCTTCGATGGTATCGAATGCCATGAGGATACGCTCTTTATGTCTGTCTGTCATATTACCAAGGTCTAATTAAATACGACTACAAAGATAACTCCCTTTCCCTCTTCTTGCAAAGTAGCTAAAAGTAAAGATGGGCGAAGAAGAAAAATCTTCATACTCCCACAAGAAGATTCCACCGCCCCTCTAAAACTCTACAATCGCGCTATATTACAGAGACTTATGAATCAAACCACAAAAAATTGGCACATCAAAATCACTTTGGAAACAGAAAAATTTCTCGCCGACTATTGCACAACTAAAAAAAAGCAGTACCTTTGCTGTCGCTTTCGAGTTGAGAGAGCGCTAAACGAGAACGGCAGAGGCTGTTCTACAGCTCTTGACAAAGACGGTCGGAGCACGCTTCGAGTTTTGGTGCGGTAGTTCAGTTGGTTAGAATACCTGCCTGTCACGCAGGGGGTCGCGGGTTCGAGTCCCGTCCGCACCGCGAAATACGGAGCAAGTGCTAGAGAATAAGATAGAAGTCGATTGTGTGCGGCTCTTTTCATTTGGGCCTAATGCCAAGAGAAGAGAGTAACAAAGAAGCCCAAGTGGCGGAATTGGTAGACGCGCTCGTTTCAGGTGCGAGTGTTTCGCGACGTGCAGGTTCGAGTCCTGTCTTGGGCACGACGACAGCTTTGAGGGAGACCTCATAAAACTTGAAACATTTTGCGCGAGTGGTGGAATTGGTAGACACGCTACTTTGAGGGGGTAGTGCCGGTTACGGTGTATGAGTTCAAATCTCATCTCGCGTACTTCCCTTTAAGCATTTATCCTTGATATTTAGGGTAGGTGCTTTTTTTATTTCTACCCCCTACAAATAAGAGCTTCATACGCATTGAACCAAAATAAGGCACATCTGTTTTATCAGTAGTAACAAAAAAAATGCATTTGAAGATATGAAAATCAACGAAAAAGTAACGAAAGCTATTGACCTACAAATCAACCGCGAGATGTGGTCTTCCAACCTATACCTCTCTATGTCTATGTACCTACAGCACAAAGGCTATGCAGGTATGGCTAAGTGGCTTATGGCTCAATCTAAAGAAGAGATGGAGCACGCTTACGACATGATGAACTTTGTAAACCGTCGCGGAGGCCGCGTGACCATTCTTCCCCTTGAGGAAGTTCCCACAGAATTTGGCTCCGTAGCAGACACTTTCACACAAGTATACGAGCACGAATGCAAGGTAACGGCGTGGATCGAAGAGCTCGTTCAGGTGGCAGCCGCTGAGCACGACATGGCCTCTCAAGACTTCTTCTGGAAGTACATCCGTGAGCAAGTAGAGGAAGAAGACACCGCTTGCAGCATCATCGATCGCATCAATCTCTCCAAGGAACAAAACCTAATTTTCTTGGACGAAGAGCTCTCCAAGACGGGGCTTTAAGAAGCCCTTTTCTAGGGATTAAAGAATAAAAAAGAGTTTCTATACTGCCCATCATCTCCCTCTCACACGAGGCGTAGATGATGGGCTTTTTGTTGTATCTTTGTAACGATGGATACGAACAAGCCTTTACGATACGGGGGTGCCGACAAAATACTCTTGGTAGCAGCTATGCCCAAAGAGGTGCAAGAGCTTCTCCCCCTCTTCTCTGAGCCCCCGAAAAAGGAGGTGTCGCCTCTTGGGTTCGAGGGATGGCAGGGCACCACGCACAAAGGGCAATCTTTATTTCTCCTAACCACGGGTATAGGCAAAGTCTCTGCAGCCGTGGCCACAGCGGAGGCGATTCGTTTATTCGCTCCATCCCTAATTCTCAATGTGGGGGTAAGTGGCACCCTCAGCCTGAGTGTAGAGAGAGGCGACATAGTGGTGGCTAGTTGGGTTTGCTATCACGACGTCTACTGCGGGGCAGAAATCCCCTATGGGCAAGTACAAGGTTACCCTCTGCGTTATCCCGTAGAGGCCTCTCTCATTGAAAAATTCAGGGAGACAGGAGTGCCTTTCTTTCTAGGAGGGGTAGCCTGTGGAGATCGATTCTTATCCTCCCCTGCCGAGTTCTCCTTTATTAAAGCCAACTTCCCCGATGCCCTGGCTTTGGACATGGAGAGCGCCGCCGTAGCTCAGACGGCCTATATTCACCATCTCCCCATGATGGTAATCCGCCTCATCAGCGACACCCCGGATCGAGCCGACGGCTACACGCAATACCGCCGATTCTGGGAAAAAAAAGCGTTCCGCTCCGAGCGGTTTGCAGCCATCCATAAACTCATTAATGCAATCTAGTATAATCAAATACGCACCCTAAAAATGGAGAAGATACCTAGCTTTCAACTCGATCATATCCGCCTCAAGCGAGGCATTTACGTCTCTCGCAAAGACCGCTTTGGCGATGTGGTAATTACCACTTTCGATATTCGCATGAAGGAACCCAATCGGGAACCCGTGATGGGTGTACCCGAGTTGCATACCATCGAACACCTTGCAGCCACTTACCTTCGTAACGATCCCGAGTGGCGCGATCGCATTGTTTACTGGGGACCCATGGGGTGCCTTACGGGCAACTACCTCCTCATCAAGGGAGATCTCTCCTCTCACGACATCCTGGACTTAATGCGAGCCACTTTCCGTTTTGTGCGCGATTTCGAGGGTGTAGTACCCGGCACCGAGCCTAGAGATTGCGGAAATTGTCTCCTACACAACCTCCCCATGGCACGCTACGAAGCCGAGAAGTACCTTCGAGAAGTACTCGACGTGGCAACAGAAGAGAATCTTGTTTATCCCTCCTAATCCCTAGAGAGCCTTCAAGAAAAATGGCTACTTTTGCCTACGAAGAATAACTATAGCAACAACCTCTGATATGCAGTTTAAAATAGCCTCCGGAGAGCTTTCGTCCCTCCTTCAGAACCAAAGTAAGGTAGTGCCCACCGTCTACAATGAGATGCCGGTACTCACCTACTTCCTTTTCGAAATACAAGACAACAACCTATACGTAACAGGCTCTGACGGCATGATGCGAAGCCGCGGGGTGTTACCTGTGATCACCTCAGAAGGGAACGCAACCTTCGCCGTTCATCCCAAGGATATATTAGAATACGTAAAGGGATTGCCCGACCAACCCCTCCTTTTCGACTACGAAGCGGAGACCTCTACCCTACTGATGACTTTCGAAGGGGGCTACATCCGTTTTGCAACGAGCGATGGAGAGCTTTATCCTAAGGACGACAAAGACAGAGAAGAGGCCGAAACGGCACACGTAGCCACCATGTCTGCCTCTGCCATGCGTCGTGGATTGGATCTTACCATTGGCTCTATGGCAGAGGATGCTAGGCGACCCATTCTTGCTTCTGTGTGCTTCGACTTCAAAGCAAAGTACCTCGCAATGGTAGCCACCTCTACCGAGATCCTTACGAAATATACAGACTCTACCGTGGTGGATCCCTCTATCGTGGAGCCGGCCGACGTGCGAGTACAATCGCCCTATCAGTTCTGTTTGCCTCAAAAGATGGCGAACTTCTTGCGCGCTCTCTTGGCGTCTTTTACAGACGAAGAGGTAACTCTCTCGCACACGGACCGCAAGGCGTTCTTCAAAGTTGGTAACATCGAGGCTTCTACTCGCCTCGTAGAGGGCCGTTATCCGCCCTACGATTCTGTAATCCCTAGAGACAACCCTCACCGCATCTCCATAGAAGGGCGTCTATTTGTGCCTGCCATCAAGCGCATGAACTCCTTTATGAGCAGCCCCAATCATCCCCTAGTGATGCAGATGTCTATCGAAGGTAATCTGATGACAGTCAGCATGGATGTACAAGACGTGCGGCAGGCGGAGCAACGCTTCCCCATAGAGAACCCCTCTAACCTCAGCATGAAACTCCGCTTCAAGGTACATAGCTTCATTGCCCTTATCAATACAATTGAGTCGAGCAACATCGTCTTTGAGATTGCCGATGCCTCTCGAGCAATGGTTATCATCCCCTCCGAGAACCCCAAGGATACGGAGCTAACCAATGTGATCATGCCCATTACTACGGCTCGCTAACTTCCCCTTTCTTCTATGGAACTACAGCTCAAGCGTCCACTTGTATTCTTCGATATTGAGTCTACGGGTCTCAGTCCCGAGAAAGATCGTATCGTAGAGATCTCCCTCATCAAAGTCTACCCCGATGGGCACGAAGAGGTGCGTACGCGTCGTCTTAACCCGGAGTGCCACATCCCCGAGGAGAGCACGGCAGTCCACGGCATTACCGACGATGATGTGCGCGATTGTCCCACATTTCGACAAGTGGCTAAGAGCTTGGCTTCTATGATTCAAGGGTGCGACATTGCGGGCTACAACTCCAATCGCTTTGACGTACCCCTCCTAGGAGAAGAATTCCTCCGCGCCGACGTAGAGGTCGATTTCTCGCGCTGCCGCTTCATCGATGTGCAAACGATCTTCCATAAAATGGAGCGTCGTACCCTAGAGGCTGCGTACAAATTTTATTGCGATAAGGACTTAACCGAGGCTCACTCTGCCGAAGCCGACACGCGCGCCACGCTCGAAGTGCTCAAGGCTCAACTCGACCGCTATCCCGAAGATCTGCAAAACGATGTTGAGTTTCTATCTTCTTTTACAATGCAACAGCGGAATCTTGACTTGGCAGGACGCTTCGTTTACAACGAAAAAGACGAGGTCGTGATTAACTTTGGCAAGCACAAAGGCGTCCCCGTTGCCGAGGTGCTCAAAAAAGAACCGGGTTATTACGACTGGGTGATGAAGGCCGACTTCCCCGAAGACACCAAGCGGCATCTTACGCGCCTTCGCTTCAAACTTGCTTCCGAAAACAACTAATCAATCCCTCCATCAAGCCTTTTATGAGCCTTCAAGGTAAGCATATTGTTTTAGGCATCACGGGCAGCATTGCAGCCTATAAGAGTGCTACGCTTATTCGTCTTCTCATAAAAATGGGGGCCGAAGTACAGGTCGTTATTACCCCTTCGGGCAAAGAATTTATTACTCCCCTTACCCTCTCTACCCTTACACAAAAGCCTGTAGTCTCGGAGTTTTTCGATCGCCGAGATGGGTCTTGGCACAGCCATGTGTCCTTAGGACTGTGGGCAGATCTCATGCTTATCGCACCGGCTTCGGCAGCCACCCTCGCCAAGATGGTAACAGGAGTTGCCGACAATATGTTGCTCACCACGTACCTTTCCATGAAAGCTCCGGTCTGGGTGGCTCCTGCCATGGACCTAGACATGTATCGCCATCCTGCAACACAGAGTAATCTACAGACCCTCCGCGAGCGAGGAGTGCACGTCGTAGAGCCAGGAGACGGCTTTCTAGCAAGTGGACTGGAGGGCAAAGGGCGTATGGAAGAGCCCGAGCAAATCGCACAGGCCGTAGCTCAACACTTTGAGGCAGAGGCGCAAGGATGTAAAGAGAATAGCCTAGCCGAGATGGAAGTTCTCATCACAGCTGGCCCCACCTACGAGCCGATTGATGCTGTTCGTTTTATCGGGAATTACTCCTCCGGACGAATGGGATATGCACTCGCTGCTGAGTGCGCTCGCCGAGGAGCCCAAGTTCATCTCGTCTCCGGCCCCTCCTCTCTGCCCGATCCTCAAGGGGTGCATGTGGAGAGAGTATCAACAGCTTGCGAGATGCTAGCCGCCTGCCAAAAGGTTGCAAACTCGTGTCGCATTGCCATCTTTTCCGCTGCTGTGGCGGACTATCGCCCCGAGCATAAAGCGGAAGGCAAGATGAAACGAGAAAGCACAGGCGCCTCCATGTCGCTCTCTCTTGTAAAGAATCCGGACATTGCCGCCACGCTGGGAGCAGAAAAAAAGGAGAATCAAATCATGGTAGGTTTCGCCTTGGAAACCTCTTCTGATCACGAGGAGGCAAGGCGCAAGATGGCACGTAAGGGCATGGACCTTATGGTGCTCAACTCCATCAACGACCGGGGAGCCGGCTTTGGCACCCCCACCAATAAGGTAACCTTGATTCCCCAAGAGGGAGAGCCTTTGGAGTGCTCCCTCAAGAGCAAAGAAGAGGTGGCAAAGGATATTCTCAACTACCTCACAAACCATTATTTGCAGCAATGAAGGTTGTCCGTCCGTTTCTGATTTTGCTTTGCTTACTGCTGGGAGCAAAACAAGTCTCTGCACAAGAGCTCAAGGCAAAAGTTACGATCAATACCGAACGACTAGGGTCTGTCAATGCCAGTCAGTTCGCAGAAATGGAACGCCAACTAACCGACATGCTCAACAATACACGTTGGACTTCGCTACAATACTCCCCTGCAGAGCGTATCGAGTGCGCCTTTGCCATTAACCTTACAGCCGTAGAAGAGGAGCGTAAGTACGCCGGAGAGCTTTACGTCACGGCACAACGCCCTGTATTTAACAGCTCCTACCAATCTCCTCTTCTCGTTTGGCGCGACCGAGAACTTAACTTCGAATACCAATCTTTCGACGTCCTAAGTTATTCCCCCAATGACATAGGAAGCAACCTCATTGCCAGCATTGTTTTCTACGCATACTACATAATCGCTCTGGACCTCGATAGCTTCTCGCCCCTGGGAGGCAACGTGGCTCGCGACGAAATGCGACAGCTCGTTAATATTGCCGGGCAGGCAAGCACGGAGTGGAAAGGCTGGAAAGCCTACGACAACGACTACAACAGATACGCCATAGCAGAGGCCCTCAACGACCCCACTCAAGAGCCATTCCGCCAAATGTGGTACACCTATCACCGAAAAGGACTGGACGAACTTGTTGCCAACGTGCAGCGAGGGCGCACTACCCTTTTAGAGGCTCTTAACCAACTAGAGGAGGTCTGGAAAAACACGCCTCGCACTCCGCTTCTGATCCTTTTTTCCCAAACCAAACTTTCTGAATTGGTCAAAGTGGCAGAAAAAGCTACCGCCGAAGAGAAGCAAGCGGCCTACAAGCTCCTCAACAAGATATACCCCACAGAGGGTAATACGCTCGATGCACTCAAGCGTTAAGTTCCCTAAGTCTCTAAAAAACAATAGACACTGATGCTCCAACTCCTCAGGATTCAAGATTTTATTCTCATCGATCTCTTGGAGGTCTCTTTTGCCTCCGGCTTTACTTCCATCACGGGAGAGACGGGTGCAGGTAAGAGCATTTTTGTTGGAGCGCTCTCGATGTTGCAAGGCCGCCGTGCCGATAGTAGTCTCGTCAAGGCAGGGGCAAAGCGAAGCGTTATAGAGGCAACTTTTGTCGAACTCCCCCCACATGTGGAAGAATGGTTGCGCCAGAGAGATCTCTGGATGGAGGATGGTGCTTGCGTTGTATGGCGAGAAATCTCCGCAATGGGGCGCAGTAGATGTTTCATCAACGACACACCCGTCTCCCTCGCTACGCTGTCTGAGCTAGGCGTTCTGCTGATTGATATTCACTCGCAACACCAGAATCTTCAGCTTTCGAGCAACCAATTCCAACTGCACATAGTAGACAGGATGTCGGACGATCCTCAGCTCCTCTCCGCCTACAAGACCTCATACACTCAATACGAAGAGACCACCCGCGCTCTCAAGGAGCTGAAAAGTCAAATAGCTCGCAGCAGAGAGGAGTATGACTACAATCTATTCCGCTACCAAGAGTTGAGCGACGCCCAACTCGTAGAGGGCGAAGAAGAGGGATTGCTTGAGGAGGAGACCCTTTTGCGTCATGCCGACGAAATTAAGAGCACGCTCTACCAAGTACAAGAGATGCTTGACGGAGAATCCTCAAATGTAATCAGTCAGCTCTCAGGAGCCATTCGCCAACTCGAAGAGATTACAAGCAAGTTCCCCAGAGTAGAAAGCCACCTCGAGCGGTTGAACTCCTGCGCCATAGATATGCGCGATGTGGCTAGAGACCTCGCCTCTTTTACCGAGCAGGTAGATACCGATCCAGAGGCTCTTGCTCACGTAGCGGCTCGTCTCGACCTCATCAATACGCTGTGCCAAAAGTACCATCACTCCGATACCAAAGGACTTATCGCCCTCCGCGAAGAGCTTCACAAGAAGGTGCAATTCTGTGATGGGCAAGAAGACCTTCTCCTAGAGGCTGAAAAAAAATCCGCAGCTGCCCTAAAAGAGGTACGACTTCTGGGTGAAAAATTATCGAAAACCAGGCAGAGTACCGCCCTAAAACTAGGCAAGAAATTGTCGGAAGAACTACGGCTACTAGAGATGCCCCATGCCCGAGTAGAATTTAGGGTAACACCCCTAGATGCTCCCTCGCCCACGGGTTACGATCGCGTGGAAGTGCTCTTTAGTGCCAATGGGGATGCCGAGTTACAACCCGTAGGGAGCGTTGCCTCCGGAGGAGAAATGGCTCGTTTGATGCTCACTATCAAGGCGATGCTTGCTGCGTGTGATCACCTCCCGACCATTCTTTTTGATGAGATCGATACAGGAGTTTCCGGGCGCGTAGCAGATCGTATGGGACAGGTACTCCGAACCATGGGTCATCACCTGCAAGTGATTGCCATCACCCATTTGCCGCAGATTGCAGCACGCAGCGAAGCGCAAATGGCGATCTCGAAGCATTACAACGAAGAGACAGAAAGAGCCTCTACCGAGCTACGCACCCTCTCGCCCCAAGAGCGCGAAGAAGAGGTGGCACGCCTCATCAGCGGTTCCGTTATTACCCCGGTAGCCATTGCTGCTGCCCAAGAATTACTACAAAACAATGATTAAAGAAAAAATCATATTTGGCATACACTCCATACAAGAAGCCCTGGAGGCCGGTCAGGAGATTGACAAGATTTACCTGCGCCGTGCCCTCATTTCGGAGGAGATTCGCACCATCAAACGATTGGCACGAGAGCAAAGAGTCCCCGTCCTAGAGGTACCCGTGGAGCGGCTCAATCGCTTCACAAGAGGTGCCCATCAGGGCTGTGTTGCCATCATTGCACAGGTCTCTTATACTCCTTTGGAAATGCTGGTTCCTCAGATTTTTGAGCGAGGAGAAGATCCTCTTATCGTGCTACTTGATGGGGTAACAGATACGCGCAACTTTGGTGCAATAGCACGCTCTGCCGAGTGTGCAGGCGCCCATGCCCTAGTGATTGCCGAGCGAGGGAGCGTCTCCGTCTCCGCAGATGCCGTGAATGCTTCCGCCGGAGCTTTGATGCGTATTCCCGTGTGCAGAGTTCCCTCAATAAGCGGAGCTGTAGGATACCTTGCCGAGTGCGGACTCCAGATTGTTGTTGCCAACGAAAAGGCGAAAAACACCTACTACACGACCGACCTTACGGGGCCTCTGGCTCTTGTGATGGGGAGTGAGCACGAAGGGGTTTCGCCACAAGTGGCTCGACTTGCCACGCTATCGGTAGCCATCCCCCAAGTGGGAGAGATTGGCTCCCTCAACGTATCCGTAGCCGCAGGGATACTCCTTTTTGAGTCTCTCCGCCAAAAGCAAACGAAATAAATATCACCTAATTATAGAGAAGAGATATGAAGAAAGTAATTAGCACAACCAATGCTCCTGCAGCCATTGGTCCCTACAGCCAAGCTGTAGAATTCGACAACATGCTTATAACAAGTGGTCAATTGGGTCTTGACCCCAAGACCGGTACTTTTGTAGAAGGAGGCGTAACGGAGCAAACGGAACAGGTATTCCGCAACCTCAAAGCCATCCTCGACGAAGCCGGATACACCTTCGATCACGTTACCAAAACAACTTGCTTTTTGGCCGATATGGCGGACTTTTCCGCTATGAATGCCGTGTACGAAAAACACTTCTCGGGTGCTTTCCCGGCTCGCTCTGCAGTTGCCGTAAAGACGCTTCCCAAGAACGGACTTATCGAAATTGAAGTAATCGCTCGTAAGTAATCCGACCTACGGGGTGCCCATAGAGAGGTGAGGGATCTTGAGAAGCCTCGCCTTTTGGGCACCTTTTTTTTGTCCCAATCGAAAAAAGTTGCGACTCTCGACTCAGAGGTCTCACGCCTCTCTCCTTGCGACATAGCGACCCATACCGCAGGCCTTTAGAGCCTAGGTAGATTTTTCTTTATCCCCTTATGAAACAACCTTTCCCCCCAACCTCCGACCCTACGGAGCATCTTTTCACCTCTCTTCGTGAGCACCCCTCTATTGGCTCTCTAGCTCAGACTCTATCCTCTATTCAGACCGGGGAGGCGATACGCTATAAGGGGGTAACGGGTTCGGCTCTTGCGGTGATTGTGGCAGGGCTTCACATACAGGAGACAAAACAACCCTTGCTGATTGTAGCCAACGACGAGGAGAGTGCAGGCTATCTCTACAGCGACTTGATTCAGATTTTAGGACGCGAATCCGTTCTCTTCTTCCCCTCTAGTTACCGCCGTCATATCCGCTATGGGCATACCGATGCAGGGAGCGAGGTGCTTCGTTCGGAGCTAATCGCGCGCCTCTCTTTGGGCGATTGTCCGATTATTGTATCCCACCCCTTTGCGCTGGCGGAGGGGATCCCCAATGCCAACGAAGTGGAGACGCATGTCCGCTCCCTACGTGTGGGACAGGAGGTGGACAGGCAGCAGCTCCGAGCTTGGTTCGTGGACGAAGGGTTTACCATTACGGACTATGTGTACCAACCCGGGGAGGTGGCCTTCCGTGGTAGCATCGTAGATATATTTGCGTACAACGCAGAGCGACCCATCCGATTAGACTTCTTCGACACCGACATAGAGAGTATCCGTTCGTTTGATATAGACACCCAACTCTCGCACGAAAAGCTAGAAGAGGTCACCCTCTCCTCTAATCTTGCCAATATGGCAGGGGGAGGACAATCGCTCTTCTCGTTTCTCTCCCAAGACTATACGCTACTCTTTACCGATTATGAGGCGGCATTAGGGCGAATAACTCAGCTATACCAAGAGGAGGCCGTACTTGTAGAGGGGGAGGGATTTTCCTCTACCGAAGAGATGAGAGCCAAGCTAATCGCCCTCGAGACGCTGCCCCAAGAGATCCACGGCCATCGCCTGATTTTGGGGATGCTCCCCTCGGGCATGGAAGCTACCAAAACAGTAGAGTTTGCCACCCTTCCCCAGCCCCTATTCCATAAGAATTTTGATCTCCTTATTGAGGGCTTAAAGCACTATAAAGAGAAGGGGTATAGGGTATGGTTCCTCACCGAGAGCACACCACAAGCAGAGCGTTTGAGGGAGATACTAAGCGATTTGGGCGAAGCCTCTCTGATGCCCGAGCCACTCCCCTTGACCCTACACGAGGGATTCGAAGACGCCGATAGCGCCATGGTCTTCCTGACCGATCACCAGATATTTGAGCGTTATCACAAGTATCGTCTACAGAGCGACCGCATCCGCACGGGCGGAGTCTCGCTTTCCCTCAAAGAACTCAAGAGCTTCACCCCCGGCGATTTTATCGTGCATTACGACCACGGAATCGGGCGTTTTGCAGGGCTTTTCACCCAACGCGACGGGGAGAAGCAGCAAGAAGTGGTGAAAATTGACTACCGAGATGGCGCCTACATCCTCGTAAGTGTACACAACCTCAGGAAGCTCTCGAAGTACCGAAACAGGGATGACGAACCTCCCAAACTGAGCGAATTAGGCGGAGGAGCGTGGAACAGACTAAAGGAGCGCACCAAGAAGCGAGTAAAGGATATTGCGCGAGACTTGATCCGGCTCTATGCAGCGCGCCGAGAGTCTGAGGGTTTCGCTTTTAGCCCCGACAGCTACTTACAACATGAATTAGAGGCCTCGTTTATCTACGAAGAGACGCCCGACCAACTCAAGGCAATGGAGGCCGTAAAGCGGGATATGGAGCAACCGCGCCCCATGGATCGGCTCATATGTGGCGATGTGGGCTTCGGCAAAACAGAGATCGCCATACGTGCGGCATTCAAAGCGGTGGCCGATAGCAAACAGGTGGCAGTACTGGTACCCACCACCATTCTTGCCTACCAGCATTATCGCACCTTTTCGGAGCGACTCAAAGATTTGCCCGTGCGTGTCGCTTACTTCTCACGCGCTCAGTCGGCAAAGGAATCGAAGCAATTGCTAGAAGACCTCAAGGAGGGGAAAATAGATATTGTGGTTGGGACCCATAGGCTTGTGGGGAAGAATGTGCAGTTCAAAGACCTCGGACTACTTGTAATTGACGAAGAACAAAAATTTGGGGTAGCCGTAAAAGAGAAATTGCGCTCGCTGCAAGTTAATGTAGATACCCTTACCATGAGCGCAACCCCCATCCCACGCACCCTGCAATTCTCCCTTATGGGCACGCGCGATTTAAGCAACATCCTCACTCCTCCTCGCAATCGTTACCCCGTAGCTACAGAGGTAATTCGCTTCGACCCTGAGGCCATTGCCGAGGCCATTAACTTCGAGCTAAGCCGCAATGGACAGGTATTCTTTGTCCATAATCGCATTGACGATATAGAGGGAATTGCACGCATGATACAGCAGCGCATCCCCGATTGCCGAATTGCCGTAGGGCATGGACGCATGAACCAAACTGAGCTGGAGCAACTCTTTGTCTCCTTCTCGCAACATGAGTTTGATGTGCTCGTCTCTACCACCATTGTGGAGAATGGCATTGATGTTTCTAATGCCAATACCATCATAATAGACAGTGCGCACCATTTTGGTTTGAGTGATTTGCATCAGTTGCGAGGGCGTGTGGGACGCTCCTCTCGAAAGGCATTTTGCTACCTTATTACCCCTCCCATGGATCTCTTGCCGGAGGCATCGCAGCGTCGCTTACGAGCCATTGAGAGCTATTCAGACCTCGGCAGCGGCATTCGCATTGCCATGCAAGATCTCGATATTAGGGGGGCTGGCAATGTCTTCGGTAGCGAGCAGAGCGGTTTTATTGCCGACCTAGGATTCGATGCTTATCATAAGGTATTCGACGAGGCGGTGCGAGAGGTGAAACGAGAGGAGTTTGAGGAGCTTTTCCAAGACGAGAGCGCAGAACTTGCCGCCGAGGAGGACTGCCCCTTCGAGAGCGATCTCTATTTATCGTTACCTCCCGACTACGTTCCTCAAGACTCCGAGCGCATCAGCCTTTACAGAGAGCTAGACAATCTTACGACAGAAGAGGAGGTAAAGGAATTCCGTGAGCGGCTCGAAGATCGCTTCGGACGACTGCCCTCGCAAGTGGAACAGCTTATCTTGGTACCCATTTTGCGCCGCTGGGGTCGATCACTCGGCGTGCAACGCATTGTACTACGGTCGGGGGTTCTTTACTTTTTCTTACCCGAGGATCCGGATTCACCTTACTATCAGGGGCCTCTTTTTGGGCAGCTTATTGCCTATGCTTCGTTCCACCATCGCCAGTGTAGATTAGAAGAAAGCAAGAAAGGGCTTCGCATGGTACGTTTTTCGGGCATCGGCTCTGTTGGCGAGATTATCACACTCATCCGCACCATTCTTGGGGAGCAGGCATAATTCCCCTCCCTCTTCTCGGATTAAGAAATAGATTTCGTCTTTTTCCCTAAATAACAAAGCCGCTCTTCTGTAGGGAGCTTCTCTATCGAATAGCGCAACGTGGTACGAGGCATAACATGGGCGTAGCGATTGAGGAAATCTCGGAGAAGATCAAGCTTTTTCTTCCCCACCTCACGCAGCATCCAGCCTACAGCTTTGTGCATAAGATCGTGGGGATGGTGCAATAATTTTTCAGCAAGGCAAAGGGTATCATTGCAGTCCCCCTCACGGATAAATGCCCAAGTGGAGACAACAGCAATGCGCTGCTCCCACATATTAGAGCTACCGGCAAGGTGATAGAGAGGCGAGCGATCGCGCCGGAGCAGATGGGCTCCCACTATTTTATGAGCACTCAGGTCTACCAAGTCCCAATTGTTAATTCCCGAAGTATGCTTGAGGTAAAAGTTGTATACCGCCTCAGGCTCCTGTTTGTATTTCTCCATCAAAGTAAGAAGAGCTGCAAGGCGACATTCGTGCCAAGGGCTGGCGAGTAGCTCTTCGAGATCCTGCCAATTCACTTTCTCTTTGTAGGCCTTACTTACGGAGCGCACCTCGGGTACCGTTACCCCCAAGAAGCGATCGCTTTCGCCATACTCCCCCGGCTTACATTTGAAAAATCGGCTCAGATGCTGTGCTTTCTCCTCTCCACCCTGAGCGCGGAGTTGCTCAAAAATCTCGTTCGCAATGGTCATTTTTTCTGAAGATAGGGGTGTGTAGAAATTAAGAATGCAGCCATAAGGCTCATAGCAATAAGGTATTGACTTAAGCAGGTAATCACCTCAATAAGCATGACAACCAGCATAATCACCACATAGATAAGGGCGGCATAGTTGCGGCTGCGCAGGGCATATCTTAGGTAGGAAATGAATATCACGACCCAAAGCAATAGGCTCATAATCCCCCCCTCTACGTAGCACAAAAGATATTGATTGTGGAAGTGTGTGGCATACTCTCCCTGATAGAAAGGAGAGATAAGAGCCTCTGCAGAGCCTAGTCCATAGCCCCAAAGAGGGTTCTCTTTTAGATACATAATAGCCGTCTCGAAGAGGTTAAGACGGTGCTCATCTATGAGGTATTTCAAGGCTGATGGATAGCACAAAAAGAGGAGAAGAGAGGCCACCGCGATGATAGGGAGTAGGAGCAAAATCCGTTTCTTATAAGCCCCTTTTTGGGGAAAGACAAGGGAGGCAAAAAGGTACAGAAGTCCAAGGAAAAAAGCTCCGCACAAGACTAACATCAAAATCCTACTCTGGAATATGAACACGAAGAGGAGGAACCCCACAAGAGACCCCACTAGGAGGTTCCGAACCTCGGGCAGACGCTCCCGCTCCAGCAGCCAGTAGAGAATGGGGGCTAGCATGATAAAGCCAAGGTAAGTGTAGTGTTGGAATCCAAAAAGAGAACCCAAAAAGAGCGTCCCCATCGGCGTCCCATTAAACACAAAATACATCTTTTCAAGCCCAAAAGCCGCCCCCAAAGAGGTATCAGTAGCCCAACACACTACTACATAGATCGCCACAATGCTGAGGAGGTAGAGGTAGCTAATGCGGAGGGCATAGTGCATAAAGACACGTATATCACGAGGATGCGGAGGATACATCAGCAGTAGGAAAATCGAGGGCAGTAGGCTGGCTTCGCGTATCCACCACTCCAGAGAAACGGCACGATTGGGAGACCAAAGGAGGGTACAAAGGTCGTACAATAAGAAAATCCCAATGGCGAGGATATAGCCACGAGGTTGCCACAAAGGGCGTTCGCCTAAGCGAATAGCTCGGACGACATAGAGCACCATTCCCACAAAAAATGGAGCTATCGTACCTATGACGCTGGGGATAACACCAAACAAAAGGTTGCCATACCCCAGCACCCAGCAGGCAATCGCCCCTTGGCGTAGCAGTTTGCTTCCCTTCTCATGCCTGAGGCGAGAGAAAAGAGATTTCCCTTGTAATGTACGCGGATAGAGGACGGTAATGAGAAAAGCCACAGCTAGTGCAGCATAGAGAGGGAGCCCTAAAGGTTTCAGCCCCTCAACCAGATTGAAGATAATCTGAGGGCGAATCTGCTCAGCAACCAGGGGATAGCACGCAAAAACAATCCCCCAAACGAGAGGGGGAAGAAGGAGGAGCAAAAACCATTGATGCCCTTTGTAGGATACTTTCTCGTGCGGCTCCGTTACGCGTTTAGCTTCTTCCATAAAATTAAGAGGGCTCCTTTCTCTCAGGATATTTGACCCTAAAAAGGGCTCCCATTACTGGAACAAAAGTACTGCATTCCTCCGTAACACATAAAATCTAGAGAGGGAGATAGGACTGCAACCCACAGACACCCCAAAAAGGAGGCAAAAACAAATAGACAGCAAGCGATATGGATAAAACACAATTCGAAAGCTCATTCTTCAAGAAAAGACCAAAAGAACACATCAAACATATCTATTTAGAATTTTATTTATACCTTTACAAGCGAAAGGGGACAACAATAGAAAAAGCATCAAGTTGTCACCAACACCTTCTCACATGTATCAGAAGCATTAAACACTTATTGGCATTATGAAAAAACTAAACACACTGACCTTGTTACTATCTGTAGTCCTTCTTCATGCCTGCACACCAAAGACAGAATGTGATAAAGCGAAATGGCATAAATATGCTATTGAAGCCTATTACGTACCAAATTATGTTTATGTAGCGAAAGCAGAAAGGTCAGAAGACCCTTCTAAACTCTATTGGAATCTTTGGTTCAGTCGTTCTGAAGAATCCTCTATCACGGAGAAGACAAATAAAGAATTGTTTGAAAAGATAGCACGAGAGCATGGCGAAACGGGAGTAGGATTTTATGCCTTTCCTCCCATGTTACCATGTCTATATGGAGTCCAAAAGATTGAGGTTGCAGGCTACAATAAAGAGAATGAGACCTCACTCTCTCACATCATCTTTCTTTCGAGTTATAGTATTGAACCATTCATCCAAAGAGGATATAAAACGGATTTTCATGGGATATGGACCCCTATAGATCTATCTTTGGAGAGTATTACCAACTATGATTATTACCCATTCCCAACAAAGGGACGTGAATTTCTTCTCTCCTGCGACAAGAATAACATAGAAGGTAAGTTTGATCGGGTAGAGGTGCGTGTAACCCTCAAAGGCGGCAAAACGCTCCGCACCGACATGTCGCTGTAGCTCAATCTCAATAGTATTGATTCGCAATAAACATAAGCACATTTACCAACAACACAGAGTTATGAAAAAGTTATATTCTTGGGGAGTAGCCGCTGTTCTACTAGCCCTTTGCATTGTAGCATGCAATAAAACTCAGCTTATAGGAAAAACGAAACCATTCCACGTTCCCTATGCCATAGATCGCTATCATATTCCCACAAAGTGCAGTCTAAGAGCACTAACAAATGAGCAAAAAGAGCCAGAATTGAAATGGGAGTTCCTTTTAGGTAATGAAGGTGGTAGCGAGAGCTATATCTCCCTCCCCAAAAACAAAAAGGAATTTACAGAGGTTGCCCTTGAGCATGGAGAGGATGGTAGTGGCTTTATGACCTGCATCCCCCTCCCCATGAGCACGAAACTCATTTATAAAATGAAAAAGATACAAGTCTTTGGGGTGAAAGGCAACGATAAGACCGAACTCACATCCAAAGTAGAGATTACATACGATAGTATCGAAGACTTTATTCGCGGTGGATATAAAAACCCTTCGGGACCCCTTGTAAAGAAAGAGCAAAAATCACTAGCGACACTCACGCCCAACGACTACCTATGGATTCCTACGGAAAGTATCTTATCGTGCAATGGTAGTGAAATCAAGGGGAAGTTTGATCGAGTAGAGGTGCGTGTGACCCTCAAAGACGGCAAAACACTCTGCACCGACATGCCGCTGTAGACAGCGGCGAGACTCTCTGTAACACACTGCAAAAACGAAGAGAAAGGGGTTCAAGACAAGGCTAGAGTATTCCAAGTCTTACCGAGATTCAGGAGTACCTCCGAGGGGAATCGAACCCCTATCTAAAGTTTAGGAAACTTCTATTCTATCCGTTGAACTACAGAGGCATACTACTCAGCAAAAGAGAGGAAAGAGACCTCCTCCTTGCAATACTTAGGGCAAAAGTAGCGAATTATCAGCGATTGACCGATAGTTTACGCTACCTTTGCACCAAAGTTATTAGAGACTAAAGTATGCAAGAGAAAATCCTCATCCTCGACTTTGGATCCCAGACGACTCAATTGATCGGGAGACGCATCCGCGACCTCAACACCTACTGCGAAATTGTTCCCTACAACAAGCTACCTGAGGGGCTAGAGGGAGTGCGCGGTATTATACTATCGGGTAGTCCCTACTCAGTATATGACCCCAAAGCCTTTAAGACCACCCTTTCTACACTGCGTGGGCGCTGCCCTCTCCTTGGCATCTGCTATGGGGCACAGAGTCTCGTTTATCAAGCCGGAGGGATGGTAGAGCCGGGCGCAACTCGGGAGTACGGCCCCGCTGCGCTAGAGCTTACAGCTCCCGAAGATCCTCTTCTCAAAGGGCTAACCAAAGGCAATACTGTGTGGATGAGCCATGGGGATACCATCACCCGACTCCCCGAGGGCTTCCGTGCCATAGCGCGCACACCTGAGGTGGAGAATGCCGCCTTCCGCATCGAAGGGGAAGAGACTTGGGGCGTACAATTCCACCCCGAAGCCTTCCACAGCGAAGAGGGTACCAAGCTACTTGCCAACTTTATTGACATCGTGGGGATTGGGGGCAACTGGTCGCCAGACGCCTTTATCGAGCGCACTGTAGCAGAGCTACGTGAGCAACTCCAAAACGACAAAGTACTCCTCGCCCTTAGTGGAGGCGTGGATAGTTCGGTAGTGGCGGTGCTCCTAAACAAAGCAATCGGGCGCAACCTCACTTGTATATTTGTGGATCATGGTTTGCTGCGGAAAGACGAGGCAACCCAAGTAATGCAGGACTATCGCTGCCTCGGTCTCAACGTAATAGGGGTAGATGCTCACGAGCAATTCTACAACGCCCTAGCCGGAGTAACTGATCCCGAGCAGAAGAGAAAAATCATCGGCAAGGGCTTCATCGATGTATTTGAAGCCGAAGCTGCCAAAATAAAGGATGTGAAATGGCTCGGACAGGGGACTATCTATCCCGACGTTATCGAGTCTATCAACATTACGGGGATGGTCATTAAGAGCCACCACAACGTGGGAGGGCTCCCCGAACGTATGAAGCTCAAACTCGTAGAGCCTATCCGTGCCCTTTTCAAAGACGAAGTGCGCCGTGTGGGTCATGCTCTTGGGATGCAAGACCACCTTTTGGAGCGTCATCCCTTTCCCGGACCGGGGCTGGGGATTCGTATTCTAGGGGAAATCACCGCTGAAAAGGTACGTATCCTGCAAGAAGCGGATGCTATCTACATGAACGAAATGCGCCGCCAAGGGCTCTATAACGAGGTGTGGCAAGCCGGAGCCATCCTACTACCTGTGAAGAGTGTAGGGGTGATGGGAGACGAGCGTACCTACGAGTACACCGTTGCCCTACGCGCCGTAACGAGTGTAGATGCCATGAGTGCGGACTGGAGCCGACTCCCCTACGAGTTTTTGGCAAAAGTCTCCAACGAGATCATCAACAAGGTGAAAGGGGTAAATCGAGTTGTGTACGATATCTCCTCTAAGCCCCCCAGCACCATTGAGTGGGAATAACCCAACGTATATCTAAGAACTAATACAACGCCTCCTAAGGAGTAGGGTATAGGTAGAAAAGTACTGTCTCATACCTTCCTCCTTTGGGCTTGTTTCGTCACCCATTCTCTTCGCATCCACAAAGGCTCAACAAGAGTAACCCCCTCCCAAAGACAACATCAAGAGTATCCCTCTTCCACCTACGAAGAGGGGAATCAATGGTACCAATCCAATAGAGAAAATCAATGTCTACTTATCAACCCGAAGACTCTCGTAAAGTAACAACGCACCGACTACGAGAGATGAAAGAGCGTGGAGAAAAAATTGCCATGCTCACGGCCTACGATTACACCATGGCTACCCTTGTAGATAGTGCCGGCATGGATGTAATACTGGTAGGAGACTCCGCCTCCAACATTATGGCAGGCAACACAACCACCCTGCCCATTACTCTTGATCAGATGATCTACCATGGGAAGTCTGTAATGAAGGCGGTAAAGCGGGCATTGGTCGTAGTGGATCTCCCCTTCGGATCGTACCAGGGGAATCCGATGCAGGCGCTAGACTCCGCTATCAAAGTGATGAAGATCACCCATGCGGATGCCATCAAAGTAGAAGGGGGTAGCGAGATTAGCGAATCCATACAACGCATACTCTCGGCAGGAATCCCCGTAATGGGGCACCTCGGTCTTACCCCTCAATCTATCAATAAATTCGGCTCCTACAATGTACGTGCTCGGGAAGAAGCAGAAGCCAAGAAGCTGATAGCTGATGCCCACTTGCTCGAGGAGCTAGGCTGCTTTGCCATCGTTTTGGAAAAAATCCCTGCCACCCTTGCAGAGCGCGTAGCGAGCGAACTCTCCATCCCCATTATTGGTATCGGTGCCGGGGGTAACGTAGATGGGCAAGTACTCGTGCTGCACGACATGTTGGGACTGAACGAGGGATTCCGTCCACGCTTCCTACGCCTCTACGCCGAGATGGGGCAAGCTGTGCGCGCCTCGGTGGGGCAATACATTACGGATGTGAAGACAAGAGACTTCCCCAATAGCGAAGAACAGTACTAGTCTCAACCCAAACCAACCCTTTTTCTTACTAAGGTGGGCAATACAGAGCACCTCCAACGACGAGACATCTCGTTTGTATCGTTTATTGCCATACTTGAGTTTGCGCTCGCGCTAGCGGCACCCAGTGGCGGAGATGCCCTCTTCGGGGGTGTTTCCGTGCCTGCTTGGTACACCTTTTATGTAAACAAACTTTTTGCAGGGCTACCTCTACTGCTCTCCCTCTCGGGGTATCTTTGGAGTATTAGAGGGGAGTCGCCATCCCCCAACCGCAAGCGAAGTTCCCTTCTCTTGGGCAAAGCCGATCGCCTGCTCTTCCCCTATTGGCTCTTTACCACGCTCCTTTACTTTGTGGCTGTTGGCCTGCCCAATTATTTGGCCGGTAGTTGCCCTTTTACGAGCTATACCCAATGGTTGCTCTTCTCTCGTACACAAAGCATCGGCTATCTGTGGATTTTACCCGCGCTCTTTTGGCTGCACTGCATTACCCTTGTGATCCCTAAGCAACTAAGTCTCAAGCAAACAATAGTAGCTTATGGAGTGGCACTCGGACTCTACGCACTAGGCACGCTCTTCGAGGTTGAGGCGCATCAAGTCCCTCTTGCCCTAGCCTGGACCATAAAGAACGCCCACTTTTTCATTCTCGGAGCCTTGGTGCAGAAGATTTATCGTAGGGGCGTGCCAGGTCGTGTTACGATCATGGCCTTGTTGCTTTTCCATGCGGTGCTGGTGGCGCGCATCCTGACGCCCTACAAGCAACCATGGCTCCTGCTGTTTACGCTTCCCTACTTTACTTTCCTCCTTATCATTGTCTATGGAGCCAGCTCTAAGGTGGGTAAATGGATCGAACGCCCTCTATGGCGAGATCTCGCACGTTTCTGCTACCCGATAGCTCTACTGATGCTCCTCAACGTACTCGTCTTTAGGCTCTGGATTTTCCCGTTAGTCTCGGGCAGTGCATGGGGTATTAACCTTGCCATGATCGCCTCTTTTGTCTCCAACCTGCTCCTGCCGCTTCTTCTCGCTCGCCTACTCAATCGCTACCTCCCTCGCTCTTGGCGTACCACTTTTGGCTTCCCTACCCAAAGGCTCCCCTAGTAGCAAGAGTTATGTACCTTTGCCGGCGTATGAATAGAGTTGTACGTATCGTCCTATGCTTGTTGCTGACAAGTCTGGTGGTAGGAGGGGCTCGTGCTCAAAGCTTCTTCCCCTCTACCATGCTCGATGGGCGAGTGAACGCTTTACAAATCAAACCTATCCCCGAGCGCAAAGAGTGGATACCCTTTCCCTATTACACCCTAGGCGGAAAGGAGGGGTTACTAATTTCTTTCGACCTCCTAGACGACGAACCGCACACCCTTCGCTACCAACTACAGCATTGCGATACCGAGTGGAACCCTTCCGGTCTCGCTAAAACAGAATTCCAATCAGGCTACTCCGAAGGCGAATTCCCTCCCTCCATCCCCTCCTCTCTTACCAAAGTCTCTTACCGGCACTACTCACTCACGCTATCCCAAGCGAGTTCTCCTCATCCCATTCTATCGGGCAACTACCTCCTGACTGTTTACGATGCCATGGAGCCGGAACGGCCTCTCGTGCAAGCGGCATTCGCTGTAGTAGAGCCCCTTGCCACCCTCGTAGGGAATGTAGATAAGACTTGGGGAATAGACCCACACAAGCAACACTTAGAAGTAAGTGTGGGCACAGAGCATTTGGGAGGAAGCACCTCCGACCTCGACTTCACGCTGGTGGTGGCACAGAATAGCCGACGCGACAATGTACTATGGGTTCGCCGTCCCTCTTTTAGGGGGCTGGACCAACTCCAATACCGGCGCGAACTTCTCGCTTTTGAGGCAGGAAACGAATACCACGCCATGGAATACCTTAGCCCGTATATCCCCTCCCTGGGGGTAGAACGCTCCGCAGTGGAGAAAGAGGCGAATAGGCTCATCCTCTACACCAACTACAACCGATCCCAAAGCGACTTCCATAGTACCGACCAAGGGGCTATGGGGCAATACGTAATCCGCTCTCGCAATCTCGATGGCGATATTGCCACTGCTACCGATTACTACAGAGTCTGCTTCCGACTCGAAAGCGAGCCTCTAGCCGATGGATTGCGACCTATTCTCGAAGGTGAAGCATTCGACTATCTCCCCTACGAAGAGCGTCTCCTGCACTACTCCGACCAAGAGGGAGCCTATACCGCAGAGCTACTCCTTAAAGGGGGCTACCTATCCTACCTCTACCTCGCAGCAAAAGAGGAGGGAAGCCGCCCCTACACAGCCCAAGCCATTGAGGGCAATCACTACCCCACCCACAACCAATACACGCTATTTGTATACTACCACCCCTTAGGGGCTAGATACCACAAGCTCGTTGGGGTAACACAGTGTCACTAAATAAGTATAGCAGCAAAATATTCTCTATGGATGCTCTAACTCGTACTATCTACACGGCCATGCGCCCCCGTCTTGCCACCATCCACCATTACTATCCACAGCGAGCCGAGGAGCTACAATACCGCCAATGGCAACGCGTTATGCGCTGCCTCCGTGCCACAGAGTACGGATGGATTACACGCGCTGCAGCGGTCTCCACACCCGAGCAGTACGCCTCCATCGTGCCTCTTGTGCAATACGAAGACTTACGAGGATACACAGATCGCATGATCCAGGGCGAGAGCAACGTACTCGTTCGTGGGGGATGCAATCGCTTTGCTGTCTCTAGTGGCACCTCGGGAGGGCGCAGTAAATACATCCCTGTGAACCCGTTACATCTACAGATGTGCCACTTCAAAGGAGGATCGGATGCCCTATGGCTCTACCTAGCCACGCGACCCGACAGCCGTTTTTTCAAGACAAAGGGTCTTGTACTCGGTGGAAGTCAAAAACCCACTCCCCTCACGCCCGATATTTCTAGGGGAGACTTGAGTTCGATTCTCATCGAACAAATGCCACGCTTAGGCAGCGCCATACGAGTTCCTTCCAAAGAAACCCTCCTCCTTGAGGACTGGATGGAGAAAATCCCTGCCATCATAGCCGAGACAAGAGACGCTAACGTGGGGAGCCTCTCGGGCGTCCCCTCTTGGATGCTTACCCTCATCAAACGACTACTTGAGGATACCAAAGCGGATAACCTAAGCGAAGTATGGAGCGAATTGGAGGTATTCTTCCACGGAGGGATCAGCTTTGCCCCCTACCGAGAGGAGTACAAACGCCTCATTCCCTCGCCACGTATGCAGTACAGGGAGACCTATAATGCCTCCGAAGGTTTCTTTGGGATCCAAAATGACCCCAACGACCCTGCCATGCTACTGATGCTCGACTATGGTATTTACTACGAGTTTATTCCGCTGGCAGAACTGGACTCCCCCACCCCCAAAGCAATCCCCCTCGTAGAGGTGGAAGTAGGCAAAACCTACGCCCTTGTTATCAGCACCCTTGGAGGATTGTATCGATATATCATAGGGGATACCATCCGATTTACCCAACGCAATCCCTATAAATTCATCATCGTAGGGCGCACCACCAGTTATATCAATGCCTTTGGAGAGGAACTCATGGTATGCAATGCAGACGAAGCCCTCGCTCGGGTAAGTAGCGAACAGCAGGCTACCATTACCGAATACACTGCAGCTCCCTACTTCGATGCCTCTACAGGCAAAGGTCGGCACGACTGGCTTATTGAGTTCGACCAAGCCCCTCAAGATCTCGCTCTATTTGCCCAACGTCTGCACGAAGAATTACGCAAAATCAACTCAGATTACGAAGCCAAGAGCAGTCCGGGAATGACCCTCCAACCCTTGGAGATTCGGGCTGTACCCAAAGGATCATTCGAATGCTACCTCAAAGAAAAGGGTAAGTTGGGCGGACAAAATAAGATACCTCGGTTACGCAACGACCGCGAGCTATACAACGCCATCCTGCAACTCTCCGGCATAGCGTAGCCGGCTAGAAAAAGCCCTCGGCGGAGAGGGAAAAAGAAACGAGGCTGATTTTCATTTCGTTTCTCGCTAGAATTTTCTCCATTCTAGGCTGGAATGTGGGAGAGAAATTACCCAGATTTTTTTTCAATTTAGCCCTGTACTTTTTTGGATACAGGGCTATTTTTTTTGCCCGTTTGGAAGGGAGAAAAATTGCGCAAGGTCTGCAACCAATATTGCCCAAGGCAAGGGTTGATTCTGCAATGCGCAAAAGATCGGTGCAAATCAGGTACCCCTAGAGAGATAAGTGCTCACGGCAAAAGGGCATTTCTGTTGCATTTTCTCTTAGCCGTAGAAGTGTCGTATTCACGGAGAAAGGCTATCTTTGTGTCGTAATATATAGTGTGCACAATGAAACATCGCAGTATACAACACACCCTTAGCTCCGCACTTGGGCTGCTCATATTCCTCTTTGCCTCAAGCTGTATCAGCAACAAGGAAATCCAAAACCCCGAGCTAACCACGGTACAAGTGTCGAGTTTTGTACTCACATCGAAGTCCAATCCTTCCCTGGAGAAAGTGTTCTTTTCTATTGATCATGCGAAGGGAAAGATCTACAATGCTCAGCCTCTTCCCTATGGCACTCAGATTGATTCGGTAAAAATCAAGGTTGGGATACAAACCCCGGCTACTTTCAAGTTGCTCATTGACGGGAAGGAGATTGAGCGTAGTGCTGCGGACTCTATCTACCTTCGCGACCGCTGGAATAAGGAAATTACTGTAGAGGTTACGAACAAAGAAAAAGCGCTAAAGAAAAGCTATACGGTACAGATCCTGAAGGAAATAAACAACCCTGATTCATATTATTGGATGCCTGTTATCGCAGGTAAACTTCCCGATTTAAGCGGCAAAGAAACCATCTTCTGCCGGTCAGACAAGGATCTATATATCTTTGCTTCTCAGGGAGCACAGACTCAGCTCTATCACGCTCCTGCCAACACCCTCGTATGGGAAGAAGTGCCAACAGGGCTATCGGGGAAACCCGTCACAAGTGCCATCGCCACCTCAGAAGGCGTCCTCTATGCCATTCTAGGAACAGCTCCTACCCAAACTTGCATTGTGAGCCTAGACGGAGGAAAGCAATGGCTCGAAGAAAATCGCTACAATAATGGTAGCATACTGCTTGGCGCCTTCACAGAACGTGGACGAAGCCAACCTTCTATTTGCATGATAGAGCAAGACCCTTCGGGCAAAAACTACTTCGCATGCCTCCCCGGCAATGGGGTATACAAGCGGGGCGAGGAAGTGCCGGAAGACTTCCCCATGAGCGGATACAGCACAGCCCTCTTTGAGGTTGCACACCATCCCCTCCTCGTCTTGGTAGGTGCAAAAACAGCTAGTGGCAAGCCATCTCGCCTTACTTGGACTACGACAACCGGTCTCGATTGGCTCACGCCCACGCCTCAAAGCGACAAGGATCTACTCCCTCCTTTTGAGGGGGCAGAGGCTCCACTTCTCATCTCAACATCGAGCAACAAGGGACTACTTTACTGCGTCTATCCGGCTAGCCACACTCCTCAGCGAGGGGCTACAATTTACAGCTCCAAAGACCAAGGAGTCACATGGACGGCGCGTAATTCCGCCCTCATGCTACCTCACGAAACACTCCCCTTTGGAGGATATGGAAAACTCTTTGGGTTCGCACGAGATGAATTAATTTTCTTCCTCTTTGGCGGAAAGAAGACCGATGGTTCTCTCGACCGAACCATTTGGGAAGGGAGGTCTTCCATCTTAAACTAAAAACAGCCCCCTCTCAATGCGGAAGTTTTGCACGAACAGATCGGAGGGAAATAGGCTCTCTCAGTATCCTTGGTGGCTCTTGTTGCTCATCTTGGGCGGGATACATTCTGCCCTTAATGCGCAAGAGTATCGCTTAGAATGGGGTGGGATTGCCTCGGTTAATAGCTACCTAGGCGACGCCAATCGGGTAATTCCTTTTGCATCCGTAGGTGGAGGAGTGGGGGCACAAATGCGCTATAATCACAATTTCCGCATTGCCTTCTCGGGAGATCTTACCTACAACTACATTCATGGTAATAGCCGAATACGGAACCAAGTCTACCCCCAACAAACAACCAAAGTCAACTTTGCGGCTCACGCCCTATTACTCTCCTTTAGAGGGGAATATAACTTCTTTGCTTATAGCGATAAATACCCATTTCTCCACACACGTAGGTGGAGTCCCTACCTTGCCCTTGGGCTATCCGTAGGCGCCGCTTTTGGCAAAGACGCTCACACATTTATGCCAGGGATAGAGGGAGCTCTCGGCATCAAATATAAAATAGCGAACCGCCTCAATCTCATTGCCTCCCTCGGAGGGCGACAGTTTTTTACCGACAGACTGGATGCACTCAGTAATGAATCCTCTTTTCTTAGCAACCCATACCGCCTTCAATCGTCTTGGTATAAAGGAGGGGATGGAATGCTGCTAATAACCCTGGGGTTCACGTACGAATTTTCTTCCCGAGGCTCTTCTTGCAACATAAATGAGCAAATTGCACGATAATAACGGATCCAACATGCCTTGCGAGGCAGTACCCAAGCATGTCGCCATCATCATGGACGGCAACGGGCGTTGGGCTACAGCTCAAGGCAAAGACCGCTCCTACGGTCATGTGGAGGGGGTAGCAGCTCTCCGACGCACCGTGGCAGCCGCCGCCAAAGCAGGCATCGAGACGCTAACGGTCTACGCCTTCAGTTCGGAGAATTGGGCACGCCCAACGGCAGAAGTGGATGCACTTATGGCCCTTATGGCACAGAGTATGGAGCACTATGCCCCCGAATTTGCCTCAGAGGGAGTGCGCATCCTTGCTATTGGCGACCTCCATCGCCTGCCCGAGAGCACACGCCAAGCCGTGGAGCGCACCATGGAGCAAACAGCGCACAATAGCACTATTACCCTTGTTGTGTGCCTTAGCTACTCCTCAAGATGGGAGCTAAACCATGCTGTCCGCCGCTTGGCACAAGACGTAGCTTCGGGCAAAATCTCCCCGGAAGATCTATCGGGAGACGAGCCTTTGGCTCCCTATCTCTCCACTTACGGCATACCCGATCCCGACCTCCTCATTCGCACGGGAGGCGAGTTTCGTATCAGCAATTTCCTCCTCTACCAAATAGCCTATTCCGAGCTCTACTTCTGCCCGACCCTCTGGCCGGACTTTGACGAAGAAGACCTCCAAAAGGCGCTCTACGAATTTTCTCAACGCCACAGACGATTCGGACTTGTGGAGGGACAGTCCCCCATTCATCCCAACGAAAACAAAGTAACATGGGCAGCGAACGCAGCCCCTCAAGATACTCTATGATGCGTAAAATCCTAGCTCAGATTCTGCTCCTATCGGGGCTATCTCTTCTATCTTCTCAGCTCCGAGCTCAAACAGATACTCCCGAGCCTCCCAAAAGTGATAAGGTAGAAATCAACTATGCACGCCCCACGAACTATCGAATTGCCGACATAGCGATAACAGGGGGAGAGGGCTACGACAACGCCGTTCTCATCAGCCTCTCCGGACTTAATGTTGGTGATCTCGTAGAGGTGCCCGGAATTGCCTTTAGCGATGCTGTACGCCGCTTTATGCGCAATGGATACTTCGATAATGCTCGCATCATAGCAAAGAAAATCGAAGGCAATCAGATTTGGATTGAGATCCAACTCAAGCAACGCCCCAAAATCTCCCAGGTTACCTTTACCGGAGTTACCAAGAGTGAACGAAAAGACCTAGAGGAGCGTACCGGGTTACGTGCCGAGATGCAGCTCACCCCTAATATCATTGACCGCACCAAACAACTTGTCAAGAAATACTTCGACGAGAAGGGCTATAGCGACATGACCGTAGAGGTAGAGCAGAAAAACGACCTCTCGAAACAAAATCATGCCCTCGTTACGGTTGTTATCGACAAGAAGAGCAAAATCAAAGTAAGTCAGATCGAATTCGTTGGCAATAAAGAGCTAAGTAATAACGCTCTACGTGCCTCCATGAAGAAGACCAACGAGACCTTTTCCCTCGGGAAGGGCCGTGCATGGTCTAGCATTCTAGAGATCTTTAGTCAGAAAAAATTCATCGAAAAGGACTACAAAGAAGACCTCAACAACCTACTGACGCGCTACCACGAAGCAGGGTATCGCGATGCCGAAATCCTCTCCGACACCATTGTAAAAGACCCCCAGAATCCCAAGCGTATCAAAATCCGAATCAAGCTGGACGAAGGGAAGAAATACTACATCAAAAGCCTCCGATTTGTGGGAAATACAAAGTATCCTACAGAGTACCTCAATGCCATGCTCGGCATAAAATCGGGGGAAGTATACAACCAAAAACGACTCGAGAACAGACTCTCCGTAGACGAAGATGCTGTAGCCAACCTCTACTACAACAACGGCTACATCTTTGCCCACATAGACCCCATAGAGACAGGGATTGTAGGGGGAGACTCTGTTAATCTAGACCTCCGAATCACCGAAGGTCCCCAAGCAACCATCAGCAAAGTACTCATCAAGGGGAATGACCTTGTGTACGAAAACGTGATCCGTCGTGAGCTTTACACCAAACCGGGAAAGCTCTTTAGTAAAGAGGACTTGATGAATTCGTACATGGCGCTCAACCAACTCAACCAATTCGACCCGGAGAAGAGCGTCCCCAAACCTGTGCCCAATACACAAGATGGGACAGTGGATATTGAGTATAACTTGGAGCCCAAACGAAGTGACAAGTTTGAGATGTCTCTAGGTTGGAGCCAAGCCGGTCTTATCGCGAGTGTAGGGCTTAGCTTTACCAACTTCTCTATGTACAACCTGTTCCATCCCAGCATGTACAAGGGAATTATCCCACAGGGAGACGGTCAGACACTTTCGCTCAATGTCTCCACCAATGGTCGCTACTACCAGCAATATGGTCTCACCTTTGTCGATCCCTGGTTTGGGGGCAAACGACCCAATTACTTCTCTGCAAGTATTTTCTATTCACGCCAAACAGCCCTAGACACTCGCTTCTACAACAATAAAATATCGTCTCGAGCCGGAGGCTACAACCCCTACTATGGGTATGGTGGATACGGCTACGGAGGATATGGAGGCTACGGCAACTATGGGGGCGGCTACGGATACGATGGCAGTGCTCTCATGGAGAAAGCGTACAACCCCAACCAATCTCTCTCCATCTTAGGAGGGTCTATCGGGTATGGTAAGCGTCTCAATTGGCCCGACAATTGGTTTATGTTCTATGCCTCCCTCAACTACAATTACTACCATCTCAACGACTGGGTTTACGATACATTTGAGGGCTTCCACAATGGCTCTGCCAACGATATAAACCTACAACTTAGGTTCTCTCGCTCCTCGCTCGACAACCCCATCTACACACGTCGTGGGTCTGAGTTCTCTTTGAGTGTTACGGCCACTCCGCCCTATTCTCTCTTCGACAATGTCGATTATTCAGACCCCAGACTCTCGGCCAACAAGCGTTACAAGTTTGTGGAATACCACAAGTGGCGTTTTACAGGGCGCGTATTTACCCCCCTTGCCAACCCCCAAATGGTACAATATACGCCCGTGCTGATGAATCGTCTCGACCTCGGGATTTTAGGTTCGTATAACCCCTATAAGCGTTCGCCCTTTGGCACTTACTACATGGGTGGTGACGGCATGAGTGGTTATGTGGGAGGCTACATGAACGAAACCATCGGGCTACGTGGGTACAAAAACGGGACTATCGCAGGTAGCAACTACGACTACGCCACGGCCTTTATGCGTCTCACCACCGAGCTTCGCATGCCTATCGTCTTCCAGGGGCAGACCAATATCTGGGCACTTGCATTCATAGAAGCCGGGAACGCCTGGACAAATATCTCAGACCTCAACCCCTTCAATCTGAAAAGATCTGCCGGGCTGGGCGTTCGCATCACTCTGCCAATGGTGGGGCTCTTGGGTATCGACTGGGGATACGGCTTCGATCGCCCCAACAACAGCACCGATCGAGGGGGGAGCAATGTACACTTCGTGCTTAACAAAGAGTTCTAATAACGTATAGCAAATAAACCTAAGCCCCTTTTGGGGCTCCAACAGAATATAAGTACAATATAAGCCTAATTGACATGAAACGACTAGTAATCTCACTCCTCTTTGCAGCGGCCACTACGCTGACTGCCTTTGCCCAAAAGTATGCTCTTGTAGACATGGAGTACATCCTCAAAAACATCCCTAACTACGAGATGATGAACGAGCAACTCGAGTCTGTCTCCAAGAAGTGGCAACAAGAAGTACAGAAGGTACAGACCGAAGCCGAGACCCTCTACAAAAAATATCAGAAGGATCTTGTATTCCTCTCCGCCGCTCAAAAGAAAACTCGCGAAGACGAGATCGTAAAAAAGGAACAGGCAGCAGCCGAATTGCAAACGAAGTATTTTGGTCCCGAAGGAGAGCTATACAAAAAACGCAATGAGATGATGAAACCGATCCAAGATGAGATATGGGAAGCCATCAAAGAGATCGCAAAAGCCAATAGCTTCCAACTCGTACTTGATAGAGGCACCTCCGGTATTATCTATGCCAATCCTGGAATCGACATCAGCGATCAGGTACTCAAAAAAATGGGGTACAGCAAATAACATCAGACAGTAACCCATCCAACAGCATAAAATCAATTATTAATCACTCAACAATATTCTCAGTATGAAGAAAATTATCATCAGCTTGGTGGTGGCTCTCTGCCCCCTAGCACTCGTGGCTCAGCAAAAGATCGCCATGGTAAACACGCAAGAGATCATGGCAGCTCTGCCCGAGACTACAGCAGCTCAGACGCGCCTCCAAGAACTTGATGCCAAGTACACGCAAGAAGTGCAGAAGATGCAACAAGAGTATACCACCAAGGTGGAGGCTTTTACCAAGGAGCAAAATTCGCTCTCCGAAGCTATCCGCAAAAGCCGTCAGCAGGAGCTTGTAGACATGCAAAACCGCATTCAACAATCTATGCAGGTAATGCAGCAAGACCTCCAGAAGCAACAAGAAACACTTCTTGCTCCTATCCAACAAAAAGTACTCGATGCCATTAAAAAGGCTGGCGACGAAGCCGGTTGCACCTATGTACTAGAGTATGGTGCATTCCTCCACGCTGGTAAGGATGCCATCGACCTCACGGCTAAAGTACGTGCACGTTTGGGTATAAAATAAATCCCTATAGAACAGAATAAAACCTGCCTAGCCTGCCTCTTTGGGGGTTGCCTAGGTGGGTTTTTCTTTTTACGCTTCGATGAAACACAAGATCCTCACCCTCTTACTCTCGCTGGTTTGTGTCGCGCATAGTACCGCACTCCCGCTGTTAAAAGTCCGCACTCAATCTTCTCAAGAAGATAAGGGCACTATTGACCGTAAAATGGAAGCTGCAGGACTTGTGGATGTATGCAGTTTGGCTCCCGAGATTCGACTTGACCTCCGATATGCCACAATGCAAAACTTCACGAAGCAACAGCTCTACAAAGGTCTCTCCAGAGCCTATTTCCAGCCCAAATTCGCCCAACGTATAGCAGAGGCACAACGCCTGCTAAGTAAGGAGCACCCCGGCTATCACTTCGTAATTTTTGATGCTTCGCGCCCCATAAGTGTGCAGCGAACCATGTATGCCGTTGTGCGCGATACGCCTCTCAAGGTCTATGTAGCCAATGGAGCGCGTGGTGGGCGACACAATTATGGTGTGGCAGTGGATCTCTCCATCGCTGATGCCGAGGGTACATTATTGGATATGGGTACCGACTTCGATTTCTTTGGAGAGGAAGCTCACACTGACCAAGAGGCAAGGCTCGTTAAAGAGGGCAAAATAACCAAAGAAGCACAGCGCAACCGACAGCTCTTACGCTCTGTAATGGACCGCGTAGGCCTCCGTTGCTACACACGGGAGTGGTGGCACTTCCAAGAAAAGATAGACATGCCGGAGGTGCGGAAACGCTACAAACTACTAGACTTCTAGCCCTACTTCCCCCATCACTCCATGCTTACTCTAGAAGAAATTGAGAGAATAATGGATCTGGCAAAAGGCGAGTGGCGAGATAAATCCCCCGACCGGATCCTTTTTGGGAAGTCTTCTCTATCTCCCACCCTCCGCCAACATTTGGCCTTACAGATCACCTACCGCGAAAAAATAGCGCGCAAATACCCCTCTCTTTCTTCACTCTTTTTACCCGAGGGCATTACCTACGAGCAAAGCTCCGGCGAAGCAACGGCTCGCTACAAAGCAGATACGTTTGCACCCAGCCCCTTTCTGGTCGATGGTACAGGGGGATTAGGGATTGACTTCTCACACCTTGCAAGGAGAGCCCAACGCGCTATCTACCTAGAGCGAAACGAGGATTTTGCCACGGCAGCTCAATACAACATCCCTCGCATTATGGGAGAGAGCTACTCTCCAACTCGAGTAGAAATACAACAGGGCTCCCTTTTGGACGAATTGGAGCGACTGGTAGCAAACGGGATGGAGATGCTCTATTTCGATCCGGCTCGACGCGCTCAGGGGGGAGCTCGCACCTACGCTCTTGCCGATACGGAGCCATCCCCTATTGAAGTCTGCCACACGCTACAAAGGCTGGAGTATCAAGGACGAATCCTCATCAAAGTCTCTCCGATGGAGGACATTAAAGAGGTGTTGCGGCAACTCCCCTCCGTACAAGAGGTACACATAGTGCAGAGTGGCGACGAAGTAAAGGAGCTACTGCTCTACATCCCGACACTCTCTACTCAGAGCGAAGCCACTCCGCCCTCTCTCATTGCAGTACAGTTATCCCCGGAGGGGCTTGTGGTAAACAGATTTTGTGGAACTCCGGCGGAAGAAAGCGAACACCCCCATCACTTTGCCTCAGCCCTAGGGCACTATCTACTACTCCCAGGGGCTGCCCTACAAAAGAGCGGCCTCTACCACTCCATCGGCATAGCCTATCACGCCCTCCCTCTGCACCCGAATAGCCACATCTATACCACAGATCAAAAGCCTAGCCTCTTCCTAGGCAAATGCTACGAAGTAGTGCACGTGACGCCTGCTAAATCCAGCGAATTGAAACGATTGAACCAAGTGTACCCCGAGGCAGATTTCTCGCAACGCAATTTCCCCCTCAAGCCTGTTGATTTTTACAAGAAAACGAAGATTCGCCCCGGGAGCAGCCATCGGCTAATCGGTACGACCCTACTCTCCGGAGAAAGCGTAATTATCGAGGTGCGCTAGCGACGCTCTGAAAAGAAGCTGCGCAGAAGGTCTGCAGCTTCCTCGCCAAAGGGACCCTCCTCAATGATAGCGCGAGGATGCGGAGCCTTAGGGGCTAATACGTGATAACCTGCCTTGGGGTCGGAGGTGGCATACACAATCCGCGACATTTGTGCCCATCGCAGGGCTCCCATACACATCACGCAGGGTTCGAGCGTAACGTACAGAGTACAATCAGTAAGGTATTTCGCACCCAAATTTTCCGTTGCTGCCGTGATGGCAAGGATTTCGGCGTGTGCCGTGGGGTCTTGCAATTGCTCCACTCGGTTACGTCCTCGCCCTACAATTCTTCCTTGATAGACCACAACGGCGCCAATAGGCACCTCTCCCGCCTCTTTGGCAAGATACGCCTCATCTAGAGCGGCACGCATGGCGCGCTCGTCTTCTGTTTGGATGCTTTTCCCTTGTTCCATGGAGCGAAGGTACTACATCTCTACCTGATTTTACAGATCCGCATCACAAGGCGTTCGTCCCAAAGGAGATTCTCTTTTCCTCCTGAGGGAGGAGGCAAATACCTCCTCGTGAAGCAAGCAAATCCGATCTGCCTAGAAAAGAAATCAATTTAGGGCAGAAAAACTTTATTTTTCAGTCAGAAATGCAGTGACAAACCAGCTAATTTCCAGATCTTTTAGGGCAGTTTTCCCCCAAAGAATAGGCTGAAAAAAGAAAAGTCCTAGATGGGCATTGGAAACAAAAAGGGGTGATAGGCAATGCCTATCACCCCTTATCTTTAATCGTCTCGCCCTCAGGCTATGAGAGTAAGATGATTATTTCTTAGACGCTTTCTTTGCAGCAGCTTCCTTATTCTTTCCGCAGCAAGCCTTACCAGACTTAGCGCAATCTTTGTCTGCGGTGCAAGGCTTACCATCTTTCATCTTAGAGCAACTATTTGCGTTCTTTGCAGCGGCTGCCTTACCTGTAGCACAACAGGGCTTGCCCGTTTTAGCGCAATCTTTGTCTGCGGTGCAAGGCTTACCATCCTTCATCGTAGAGCAGCAATTCGCTTTCTTTTCAGCGGCTGCCTTACCTGTAGCACAACAGGGCTTACCCGTTTTAGCGCAATCTTTGTCTGCGGTGCAAGGCTTACCATCCTTCATCGTAGAACAGCTATTTGCTTTCTTTGCAGCAGCTGCCTTACCGGTAGCACAACAGGGTTTACCCGTTTTAGCGCAATCTTTGTCGGCAGTACAAGGCTTACCATCCTTCATCGTAGAGCAGCAATTCGCTTTCTTTTCAGCGGGCTTTTGACCGGAAGCACAAGTTTTTTCTGTCTTACAGGCTTTGCCATCTTTCACTGCAGTGGTGCAAGCAGCCGACTTTTCAGCACACTTCTTTTCCTTGCTGCACTCTTCTTTCTTAGCGCAAGACGGAGCTTTCTTGTGAGGACAATTGCCGCCATTAGCAGCCCCCATTAGATCGCGTTGTGCTCCCTTTACGAGGTTGAGCTCCTTGATAAGGTGAGGCATCTTAGCCCACTTATCGATCATGAAGAGTACATAGCGAATATCTACGCTAATGGTACGTTGTAGGTCGGGTTCGAACTCGATGTCCCCACTCATAGCTTCCCAGTTACCGTCAAAAGCAAGACCGATCAACTCACCATTGCCATTGAAGACGGGGCTACCAGAGTTACCACCGGTGATGTCGTTGTCTGAGAGGAAGCAGAGACGGAGGTGATCACCAACGCCATACTGACCAAAGTCTTTGCTACGGAGGAGAGAGAGGATCTCAGGTTGTACGGCAAATTCGCTACTGGTAGGATCTTGCTTCTCAAATACCCCTTGTTCCGTTGTGTAGTAGTTGTACCAAGCACCATCTTTGGGAGCATATCCCTTGATAGAGCCGTAGCTCATACGCATGGTAAAGTTCGCATCAGAAGGCATCTGACGGTTAGGATCCATAATGCGAGAGGCAGCGAAGTATTCACGCTTACCCTTCTCGATATTCAGCATCATCTCCTCAGCTTTGCCTTGTGCCTGCATAATGGCAGGGAGTACGCTATTGAAAAGAGCAACAGCAGGGTCGTTATCCAAGATCTTCTTCTGCTTGTCGGCAGGGAGATTGAGGAAGTCTTTTACCTTATCAGCATAGGGTACGATACTCTTCTCGAATACGTACTGAGCATACTTTTCTGTGCTACCCTTGAATTTCTTATCGATGAACTTGAAGATATCGGGCTGACAATCTGCACTTACGCGCTGACGTACAACGTCGAGCATGGCGGGGAGTACCTTTACATCGAGAGAGGGGAGATAGTCTTTGTAGAGCTCTTCGAGACGGCCCTTATACTTAGGCATGTCCGCAGCTTGGATACGGCCTACAGAGTTTACATCACGAGCCAAACGAACAATCTCCGTTCCGCCCCAAAGTGTTTCGTATAGGTAGTTGATGTCTTTGGAGATAGCGGCACTCTTAGCATAATCAGCCTTAAGACCGGGAAGGATATGGCCATAGGTGCTTTGAGAATTGTTCTTGGCAATCCATGCTTCAAAAGCCTTTTCCTCAGCACGCTTGCGGTTTACTACATCGAGGTTCTTCAGCCCACGATTCATCCCAATAGAGTTCTTCCAATAGTTGGAGCTTTGGGCATATTTGCTAGCGTATTTGATGCGTGTTGCTTGGTCGGCTTCCATTGCTTCTTTCCAGATAGCTTGCTTGATGCCACGCACCTCAATACGGGGAGAGTTTTCGTTATTTACCACATCTTCTACCCCCCAAGAAGTAAGATAACGGTTTGTGCTTCCGGGGAAGCCGATAGTCATAGCATAGTCACCTTCGCGATATCCATTGAGGGAAACCGGTGCATATGAAATAGGCTTGTAGGGCTTGTTGTTTTGGCTGTAAAGTGCAGGATTGTTGTTGGCATCAGCATACACACGGAAGACGCTAAAGTCGCCCGTATGACGTGTCCACATCCAGTTGTCGGTATCACCACCGAACTTGCCCACAGAGCTGGGAGGAGCCATTACAAGACGCACGTCTTGGAATACATTGTACACAACCACATAGTACTTGTTGCCTGCATAGTAAGGTGTTACCTCACCCACTACAGTAGAGCCCTTGGTGTACTCTGCATTGATTTTGTGGCTCAACTCTTCGATGATCTGCATACGCTCCATTTCGCTCTTAGCACCTTTTACGGCAGCTTCGATACGAGGAGTTACATCCACAATCTCGCGGAGATAGCGAACGCTAAGCCCCGGGATAGGGAGTTCTTCAGCATGATTATTAGAGCGGAAACCATCACGGAGGTAGTCATGATCTACCGTACTTTGGCTCTGGATAGCACCAAAACCACAGTGGTGATTGGTGAAGATAAGACCTTCGTTAGATACCGTAATACCTGTACAGCCCCCACCGAATATCACGACAGCACTTGCCACACTGGGCTGACCAAGGCTATAGAGCTGCTCGGGAGACAACTTAAAGCCCAGCTCCTTCATGCGTTCGTAGTTCTGCTGATTGAGCTCATTGAGTAGCCACATCCCCTTGTCTGCCATCGCCGTTGTGCCGATGCCACAGAGAAGAGCTACTGAGAGTAGAATTCTTTTTAGCTTCATGAGAATTTATTATTAACGATTATTTCTTTCGACTTTCTATGATTAGATCAATGGACTTAGCCTTAGTACGAGCCGAGAGCCATGCAATCATCTTTTGCTGCTCGACACCGGAGAGGACGCTACCCATGCGAGGACGTATTACCACATTGAGCGTACTATCAACCGAGTTTTTCGTCTGAACCGGAACCACTAAAAAGGCCTTTTCCACGCCGGGGAAGAGCGACTTCATCTCCTCTACTACCGAGCCTTCAAGCTCATCATAGTAGTCCCTTCTTGCAATAATTTGCTTGAGGGAGTCGATCTCCTGCCGCTGCCGCTGTATAATGGCATCACTATTTTCGTAGAGGTCTTTGAGTACGGTACTCCTCAACTCTCCTAGGTCTGTTTTATCTTCAAAGCCCTGATGGATCAGAAGCTGAGTGCCTGCAAGTCCGTAATCCTTGAGGCGACCTTGCAAACTATCTATCTCAGAATTCTCTAGGGGTTGTCCCAAAAGGACAACATCTAGCACCCTCACCCCATCCTGCGTTCCGAGGTTATACTTAACCACTTGTGTGCTCGTGAGTGAAAGCTCTTTCTCTACAAACGACTTGGCATTGCGCGTGAAGATGCTATCTCGCACCAAGCCAACGCTCAAATACAACGAAGGGAGAATGGTACAAATGGCAATAGTAATGAGGATGCGATGCACCTTGCGTCCACGCTCCTTATCAAGGAAAACTTTTTTGGGGAAACGCAAAAGTCGCACCATGAGATAGGTAGCCAATGCGATAAAAACAGAGTTGATGAGGAACAGGTAAAAAGCCCCAAAGAAGAAGTGCCACTGCCATGTGGCAATACCGTATCCGGCGGTACAGAGCGGAGGCATAAGAGCCGTAGCAATAGCCACTCCCGGGAGCACTTGCCCTTTGCTTTTGGTACTTGCCGCAATCATCCCTGCCGCACCACCAAAGAAGGCGATAAGCACATCGTAGATATTGGGTTGAGTACGCCCTAGGAGCTCGCTCCCCGAGTCGGTAATAGGAGTAAGGATAAAATAAATAGTGGCAGTAAGTACACTAAAGAGGGTCGTTAGACCTAGGTTGCGGAGAGACTTCTTGAGCAACTCAAAGTCGTAGATACCAAGAGCCGTACCAAAGCCAATGATCGGCCCCATAAGGGGCGAGATAAGCATCGCACCAATGATCACCGCCGTGGAGTTGGTATTCAACCCAAGAGAGGCAACAAAAATGGCACAAATGAGAATCCAAAGCTTCGTACCCCGGAAGTCCACGTCCGCACGCACCATTTCTAGGGTGTTGAAGTCGTCTTCCTTATCGGAGCGGAAGTCAAAAAGATTAGCAAGATACTCTCGTATCTCTTCTCTCCTATCTTTGGGAGCCTCCGGAGTCTTATCGGGGAAAATTTCGTCGAGATCTTCGTCGTCTCGCCCTTTGGGTTCATTAGTCATAGTTATCTCCTAATTCGTTGTAAGATAGCCCTAAGGGGCACATCCTTTTTGATAATGATAAAAAGAAAAGCCCCCACTACTGCTATATTCACAGCCCACATAAGCCACGGCATCACAGGGGCTATATAGCGATGGTTCAGGGCAACGATAGCCACTGCAATACCTGCTATTATAAAATAGAATAGAGCATTTTTTAGTTCATATTCCACCTTATAATATTTCTGTCCGAGCAGATAACATACAAGAGCCATCACTGTATTGCTGATCGCACTTGCCCAAGCACAAGCCATATAGCTATAGCGAGGCACTCCCCAACAGATGATGACAATAGTAAAGAGGCACCCTAAAGAGGAGATTAGAGCCCCCCACCAAGTTTTGTCTACGAGCTTATACCAGAGCGAGAGGTTGAAGTAAACCCCCATCATCAGTTCGCCCCACATGGCCAGAGGCACTACCTTCAAGCCCTCCCGATAGTCGGCTCCCACGAGATACTGCAAGACCTCCATCCCAGCCATGACGCCCACAAAAACGAATAGGCTACAGATGAGGAAGTATTTCATAGCCAAGGCGTACGAGCGTCGTCTCTCAGCCTCATCTCCCTCTCTTTTGTTGAAGACGAAGGGTTCGTATGCGTAGCGAAAGGCCTGTGTAAACATCACCATGACCATAGCAATCTTGAAGCAAGCGCTATAGATTCCGAGCTGTGCCTCAGCCTCCACACGGTCAGTAAGAATAATCGGGAAGAGTATTTTGTCCGCCATTTGATTGAAGATTCCGGCAATTCCCAAGAGGAGAAGAGGCAACGAATAGGCAAGCATCCGACGGAGCAGGGGTGATGAAAAATGCCATCCTGCGGGCAATATATACGGCAGCAGCATCAAAAAGATAACGCCATTGCCGATGAGATTGGAAACAAATATGTACCCAACGCCAAACTCGGGGTCATAAAACCAAGAGATCAACTCGGGAGCGACTCTCCAAATCCAAGGGCAAACCAAGAAAAAGAAGAGGTTAAGCCCAATGGAAAGAGCGATAAAAGTCAGTTTTATGGTAGCAAAACGCCAAGGGCGATTCTTGTAACGAAGGTAGGCAAAGGGGATTGCCATAAAGGCATCTGTGGCGATAATAAAGATGAGCATTGCCACCAAGTCGCTCCGATTGGCATACCCCAATAGCGAACTAATCGGCGCTAAAAAGAGGAGGGACAAGAGGGCAAAGAGCGAAGAGGTAGTCCCCAGCGAGATAAGGGTTGTAGAGTAGACCTGCTGAGGATTGGGCTCCTTATTTACAAATCGGAAAAAGCCGGTCTCCATACCATAGGTAAGGATAGCCATAAGAAGAGCCGTCCAGGCGTAGAGGTTGGTTTGCACACCAAACTCTCCTGTGGAGACCAAAACACGGGTATAGAGCGGGGTTAAAGCCCAGTTGAGGAAGCGCCCCAAAATACTGGACAAACCATATACGGCAGTGTCTTTTACCAGACCTTTTAGTGCATTAGCCACAGCGCAATGGAAAGAAAAAACTACTGCTTACCGAAGAGGAATTGCCGATCTGCAACGATGGCACTCTCAGCCCAATAATCCGGGACAAAGTGCCAATTAGGACGAGCAGCAAGAGGAGGAAGAACTGAGCCTCTAGAGCGTAAAATATCGATCATATATGTACGCACCTCTTTTATTGTAGACCAGAGAATGCGATCTGCCAGCTGATCCTTGGGGATACCTGCCCCTTTTGTAAGCAAGCCGCCTCCGCCATTCCCTCTATAACTATTGAGAGCGACTGTGTAAATATCATCCAAAAGAAAAGGCTCTCCCGACGACATCTTCTCTATTTTGACGCGCTGACCTGCAGGCTTACTCACGTCCACTGTATAGTCAATCCCCGCAGCACTACTAAAATTGAACGTGGGGTATTTTGTTTTGAATCGGGAAGAAGAATCCGCATTTTCCTCCAACAGAAGGATATGGTCACTTGCCGACTTCATTTGATTCACCCAGTGGCTATAAGAATACTCCAAATAATCTTTGATCTCTTGCCCCGATAACTTCATCACGTAGAGGTAGTTTTCATAAGGGTAAAAAGCAAACATCCGCCCCATCGTTAGTTCCCCTCGCGGAAGCGTTTGGGTAACAGAGAGGGGAGCTGCAAAGGAGATCTTTGCCCCTGTAATGGTGAGTTGAATATCATGTATCAAGGCAAGGTAATCCGAAAAACCAAACAGAGCATCCTCCGTGCGGATAGCCGTAAGGAGGTTGACAACAGGCTGCTTAACGAAGTGCTCAAGAGCTGTAGCATCGGGAGCAAACTGCTTCATAAACTCCTCATCCGGGTCGTAGGCATCCAGCTCCGTAAAGCGAGCTTCGACCTTCTTACTGACCACCTTGCCATCCTTCTTGTGCAACGTAATGGAGACATCACTCACCCTATCAAGATGATTAGCAGGGTTGATGATGAAAATAGAATCACCCTTGGGGTTTACACGCTGCTCGGCGTGCTGCTGGTGATCGTGCCCATAGAGTATGAGATCGATACCTGCAACGGAATCCGCAAGAGCAGTAGCAAAGTTTTCATTGCTCTCTCCCTCTTTATCCACGCGCCCTGCGTGTAGCAAAGCAATAACCACATCGGGTTTTTCCTTTTTTTGGATAATTGGGAGCCAATGGCGCGCCGTCTCTAGCCCATCGGCAAAGTACATCCCTTCGTAAAGCTCGCTGGGGAGCCATTGAGGGATAGCCGGAGTGGTAAGCCCTAAGATGGCAATACGTACTCCACTACGCTCTACCATTGTATAGGGCGTAAAGTAGGTTGCCTCGGGATTTTTGGGGTCTCGCAAAATATTGGCAGACAAAAGAGGGCACGCAGTCTCCCTTACAAAGCGGTCGTACACGCGGTGCCCCGTCTCTACATCGTGGTTGCCCACAGCCATTGCGTCGTACTGCAAGTAGTCGAGCATACGAGCCGCAACGTGCTTTGTTGTGGTGTCTACATAATTGTAGTAATAGGTAATAGGCTCTCCCTGCAATAGGTCTCCCCCATCCAATAGGATAGGCTGCTCTCCCTCAGCTCGCAAGGCTCCTACGTAAGAAGCAAGACGAGCCATAGAACCGGTCGTGGGGCATTCCTTCACATAGTCGAAAGGCAAGAAATTGCCATGCACATCCGTAGTATGCAAGATGTGTAACGTTATCGTCTCCTCCCCTTTGGGGCTACAAGCCACAAGAGAAAGGAGCAAAACTCCCAAAGAGACGAGACGTGCAATACATCTGTATGATAGCTGCATAAAAGAATAAAAGCTTAAACTTAGAGAGACAACTTAGAGCCGAGTAGTGCTTACCCCAAGCGACTACCCGGAGCAATATCATCGCTCACAATCATTACTTGGAGGCGTTCTGTCTTATAATCCACAGCCGAGAGGATCATCCCCTGCGACTCAATTCCCATGAGCTTACGTGGGGGGAAGTTGGCAATGAAAACAAGGTTCTTACCCACCAACTCTTCGGGTTCGTAGTATTTGGCAATGCCCGAAACAATGGTACGCCCTTCGAGTCCATCGTCTAGTCGGAAGCGGAGTAACTTGTCGCTCTTAGGCACCTTAACGCACTCCAAGACACGTCCGACACGAAGGTCCATCTTCATGAAATCGTCGAAGGTTGTGTTCTCGGCAATGGGTTCTGCCTTGCGCTTGGCCTCATCATTGGCAGCCTTGGCGGCAGCAAGTTTCTGCATCTGGGCATCGATAGCGGCATCCTCTATCTTCTCGAATAGGAGGAAAGGCTCGGCTAGCTGATGCCCGGGCGCGAGCAAATCGGCACGCCCCAAGCTGCTCCAATCAAAAGGAGCAACACGAAGTAAATCGAGCAAACGACGGGTACTAAAGGGGAGGAAAGGCGCAAATGCTATGGATAGATTCGCAGAGATCTGGAGGGCAACATGCAAAATAGTAGCCACCCTCGAGAGATCCGTTTTTGCCACCTTCCAAGGCTCGGTATCGGCAAGATATTTATTCCCAATACGTGCAATCTGCATCGCATCACGTAGAGCATCGCGGAAGTGGAACTCATCGAGATGACGCTCTAGGTGCGGCACCAAATCGGCCACCTCCTGCAAAGTTGCTTGGTCGTACTCTGTAAGCGCACCCATCTCGGGCACCTTCCCCTCAAAACACTTGTGGGTAAGCACCACGGCACGATTCACAAAGTTGCCATAGATGGCTACCAATTCATTGTTGTTACGGGCTTGGAAGTCTCGCCAAGTGAAGTCATTATCTTTTGTCTCGGGCGCATTAGCCGTAAGCACATAGCGCAAAACATCCTCTTTGCCGGGGAACTCTTGCAAATACTCGTGCAGCCAAACTGCCCAATTCCGACTCGTGGAAATCTTGTCCCCTTCGAGGTTCAAGAATTCGTTAGCCGGCACATTGTCGGGGAGAATGTAGCTCCCCTCAGCCTTAAGCATGGCAGGGAAGACAATGCAATGGAAAACGATATTATCCTTGCCAATGAAGTGGATAAGGCGAGTTTCCGAGTCTTTCCACCACGTCTCCCACGTCTCGGGAAGAAGCTCTTTTGTATTGCTAATGTAACCGATGGGGGCGTCAAACCAAACGTACAACACCTTACCTTCGGCTCCCTCCACGGGAACGGGGATTCCCCAATCAAGGTCTCGGCTCACCGCACGTGGCTGCAACCCCATATCGATCCAGCTCTTACACTGACCGTATACGTTGCTCTTCCACTCTTTATGTCCATCGAGTATCCACTCACGAAGCCAGTCTTCGTAGCGATCCAAAGGCAGGTACCAATGGGTCGTCTCTCTCAGCTCGGGTTTTGCTCCACTGATGGTACTTTGGGGGTCGATGAGGTCAGTCGCGTTAAGAGATGTACCGCAAGACTCGCATTGATCTCCATAGGCACCGGGCTTGTGGCAATGGGGGCAAGTACCCACGATATAGCGATCGGCCAAAAAGGCTTCTGCCTTAGGGTCGTAGTACTGCTCACTCGTACGCTCTATGAACTTATGGTTATCGTAGAGAGTGCGGAAGAACTGAGATGCCGTCTCGGCATGCACACGACTAGAGGTGCGAGAGTAGATGTCGAAATCGATCCCAAACTGCTCAAACGACTCCTTGATGAGCGTGTGATAGCGATCTACCACCTGCTGAGGTGTGATGCCCTCGGCTTTGGCTTTGAGAGAGATAGGCACTCCGTGCTCGTCAGACCCCCCAATAAACAAGACCTCCTCTCCTCGCATTCGTTTGTAGCGCACGTAGATGTCCGCAGGGACATACACACCGGCAAGGTGACCTATATGCACAGGTCCATTGGCATAAGGGAGCGCAGTTGTAACAAGGGTACGCTTAAATCTCTTTGTAGAAGGGTCGTTAGTCATCTCTATCTTCAGTTGTACGTTGTAGTATATCTCGTGCAAAAATAGTAATAACTCGGCATATTCCCGACACTCTAGAGGCTGCCCGACCGAAAGGTGCCACTTGGGAAAAATCGACAGCCTCCCCCATGGGGCAAAAACGTTGCCTGAAAACAAAAAATCCACAGGGCAGAAAACTTTTGATTTTCGGGCTAAATTCAAAAATTTCTCAGCCAAAAACGGGAGTACTTTTTAGCTGTGTTTTTTTGCTTTTTCACCTGAAGGATTTTCCAAACCATCTAGCAGGCTACAAAGGCTCCCCCTAGAGGACTTCCCAAACAGGCAGCGATCAAGCGGCAGCACAACCTCTCTTATTCCGAGATATCTTGCTCAAAATTTGGTCAGAAGAATTTATTTGCATTACCTTTGCAGCAGCAATACGGAGAGCACATCAATCTCTGGTGGTCTCTCGCCTGCGGAAATAGCTCAGTTGGTAGAGCATAACCTTGCCAAGGTTAGGGTCGCGAGTTCGAGTCTCGTTTTCCGCTCCAAACAGAAGTTTTCATATAGTTGTTTAGTGAGACCCCTCAAGAGAGCATATCTTCTTGAGGGTGTTTTGTATTCAGATCTCTCTAAAAAGCGGAAAAGGAAACATTGTACAACGTACCTAATTTTGCTACCTTTGCACGAGATTGTAGAATAATACATACTAATAATGGAACGAGTAGTAAGTGGTATTAGACCCACGGGGAACCTCCACCTGGGGAATTACTTTGGGGCTGTGCGAGGATTCTTGGAGATGCAGCATGAGTACGATTGTTTTTTCTTCATCGCAGACTGGCACTCTCTTACTACCCATCCCCACCCTGGAGACATCGTACGCGGTGCCAATACAATACTTGCCGAATACCTAGCCTGTGGACTCGATCCCAACAAAGTAACCATCTATCGGCAGAGTGATGTACCCGAGGTGCTCGAGTTGTATCTCTACCTCAACATGAATGCCTACCTAGGGGAACTAGAACGCACCACCTCCTTCAAAGACAAGGCGCGCCAGCAACCCAACAACGTAAATGCAGGGCTACTCACCTACCCCTCTTTGATGGCGGCCGACATCCTTATCCACAAGGCCGTCAAGGTACCCGTAGGCAAAGACCAGGAGCAAAACATGGAGATGGCTCGTCGGTTTGCACGCCGTTTTAATACGATATACCAGACCGAATACTTTACCGAGCCGGCCTCTTGGCATTTTGGAGATAAGGCGATAAAAATACCCGGGCTTGATGGATCCGGCAAGATGGGCAAGAGCGAAGGAAATGCCATCTACCTCATCGACGACGAAAAGACCCTTACCAAAAAGGTGAAACGTGCCGTAACAGACGGAGGCCCCACAGAGCCTAATAGCACAATGCCGGAGCCTATTGCCAATCTGTTTACGCTACTCAAAATTGCCTCTTCCCCGGAGACTTACCAGCACTATCTTGCCGCCTACAACGATTGCTCCATCCGTTATGGCGACCTCAAAGCTCAGCTCGCTGCGGATCTCGTTGCCCTCACAGCCCCTATCCGCGAGCGTATCGTAGAGCTAAGCAGCGACCAAGAACACCTTAATAAGGTAGCTCGAGAGGGAGCAGAGCGTGCTCGAGAAAGTGCCCGTAAGACACTGGAAGAAGTACGCCACATCATTGGCTTCATGCCCACAATTCGCTAAAATTCATACAAATAGGATACAGAACATGGATCTAAAAATTCAAGGTCGCATTATAGCCGTCCTCCCTGAAGTTTCAGGGATAAGCAAGGCTGGCAATCAGTGGAAAAAGCAAGAATATGTATTGGAAACCTTCGACCAATACCCCAAAAAGATCTGCTTCAATGCCTTTGGCAATAAGGTGGACGAGTTTGCCATCCAAGAGGGAGAAACCCTTACCGTCTCCGTAGACATTGAGAGCCGTGAGTTCAATGGCCGTTGGTATACAGACATCCGTGCATGGCGCGTAGAGCGTGGTGCAGAGCCATCTATGAACCCCATGGACGGATACAGCGGTGCCCAAGGGATCTCCGGAGGAGCCCCCTCATTCTCTCAGGCACAGCAGGTAGCTCCCCAGACACAGAGCGAGTTTAACGCTCCTGCCGAAGGCGACGATCTTCCTTTCTAACCTCCACGACAAAGACAGGGAAGGAAGAAAGAAAATGCTTCTCCGGAGGGAGAAGAAAATAGAGACATCACAAAAAGGCAAGCCCTTACTCAGTACGAGATGGGGCATTGCCTCTTTTAGCTTAGAGTAGTACTAGATAGAGAGAGTATATGCAAGTGCGCCTCCTCGTTGTGGGTCCCACAGAAGATCGTCTACTCACCTCTCTCATTGAGGGGTATTGTGGGCGCATCTCTCATTACATCCCCTTTGAAATAGAGGTAATCCCCAACATATCGGGAGGGCAAACTCGTTATGACCTAGCACGACTCAAACAGCTAGAGGGCGAGCAAATCTTACGACGGATAAAGCCCAGTGACGAGGTGGTTTTACTCGACGAAAAGGGCAAAGAACCCACGAGTCAAGAGCTAGCCACTTTGCTTGAGAAGAGGATGCTCTCCGGCGCCAAGCGTTGGACGTGGGTAGTAGGAGGGCCTTTTGGTTTTTCACAAGAGGTGTACAACGCCACCCCTCAGCGTCTGTCTCTTAGCCGTCTCACCTTCACTCATAATATGATTCGCCTCCTTGCCGTAGAGCAACTCTATCGTGCTCTTACTATACTAAACAACGAACCCTACCATCACAATTAAGACAAAACCCATAGAGAGCCATAGTAGCCTTATGATAGATTTCCTAAAAGAAGCAGACATTGCAATGACCGTATGCGACCGCGAAGGACGCATCATCTACATGAATAACCAAAGCAAAGAGGTAAACCAAAAGCCTGGGACGGACTTAATGGGCAAGAACATACTCGACTGCCATCCCGAGCCGGCACGCTCTCTGCTCGTGCGTATGATGGAGAACGGCGAGAAGCATGTGTACACCATAGAAAAGAAGGGAAAGAAAAAACTCATTTATCAAATCCCTTGGTACCAAGAGGGTGAATACATGGGCTTTGTAGAGCTGTCTATGATTATCCCCTTTGAGATGGAACACAAAATACGCGGTTAAATCCCCTTGGCTTTAGGAGTTATGGTCAAGTCATCCTTACCTTCCCAAAAACGCACGCTCCTACTCGTCATAGGATTAGAGTTATGGGTAATAGGGATTGCCCTCTATGCCCTGCTCAAAGAGCGCATTGTTCCCTCTTGGGATTTTTACCTTATCCTCGGAGGTTCACTGATCCTCCCTATCGTACTTTACTTTGTACTGCGAAAGCGCGACGCCATTAAAGCTAAAAATCGGACTAATGGCGCCAATAATCCGCGCAAAAACAATCCATAAACAGATGTCCGACACCTAAATTTTCCTGTTTGATTGGATGAATACTCCTCTCTATCCTCTGCGCTTTGCCCCAATCTTCCGCCCCGTACTGTGGGGGGGGTACCGCATTGCGCCCTACAAAGGTATCCTAAGCGAGCCTAGAGCGATAGGAGAGAGTTGGGAGTTATCACCCATGGAGGGGCATACTTCTGTAGTGCTAGAGGGAGCTTTGGCAGGAGTTTCTCTCACAGAATTGATGCAACAAGCTGGGCGTTCTATCCTAGGAGAAAAACATTACAGTCGCTACGGCGCGCGCTTTCCCCTCCTCATCAAATTTATCGATGCTCGAGAAGACCTATCGGTACAGGTACATCCGTCGGACGCTTTAGCCCCCTCTCTTGGGCTCCCACACGGGAAAAGCGAAATGTGGTACATTGTAGATGCAACAAAAGGGGCTCGTCTCTCGGCAGGATTTGCCGCCTCCACAACTCAAGAGCAGTACCAACAAGCCATTAAAGGCGGCTGTATTACGGACCTTCTCCGCTATGACCCTATCGCTCGCGGCAACCTATTTTATATCCCGGCAGGGCGCATTCACACCATCGGGGCAGGCTCTTTTATATTGGAGGTACAGCAAGCCTTAGATGTAACCTACCGCATCTTCGACTACAATCGTCTCGATAGTGCCGGAGAGAAACGTCCTCTACACCTCGAAGCCGCAGAGAGAGCTCTTGACTTCGATGCCACCCCGCCCTATCGCATTGATTACCACGAGGAGCCTAACCAAGTCAATGTACTGCTAGAAACTCCCTACTTCGTATTCTCCACCCTTCCACTCACCCAACCACTATGCTACATGCCTCCCTCGGGAGAGAACGAGTGCGTCGTTTTTGTCGCTCTAGAGGGAAGTGTATCGGTCAGAGACTGCTCCGGCTACGAAGTAGAGCTGCCATGTGGTCACACTCTTTTGTTCCCGGCTTCTTGTCTCCCTGCCCACATTACACCCCGACAAAAAGCGCGTCTTGCTGCCATTACCATTAGCAATACCCCTCCTTCTAACCTCTAAACAACGTTAGATATGCCCACTATTCCACCCATTATAGACACAACTGCCACAGCGGCTCCTCCCATTACAGAGGTGCTAACTCCCGATAAGCTGACAAACATCGACTACGGGGGGCTTCTCTCAGACTGGCTAGAGAAAGCCATCAATTTTGGCGTCCGCGTCCTAATCGCGGTGCTTATATTTTATGTAGGACGCCTCATTGTAAAGTGGCTACTTCGGGTGGCAGATCGTGCCATGGAACGCCGTAAACTAGAAGCTGCTGTACGTGGATTCCTCCATTCTATTCTCAAGGTAATCCTACTCATTGCCGTAGTGGTTGCCGCCATTAATGCCCTAGGGGTAGCCCCCGTATCATTTGCCGCTCTTATGGCTGCTGCCGGAGTTACTATCGGGGCTTCACTCAGTGGGCAACTGCAAAACCTGGCCGGCGGCGTTATCATATTGATCACACACCCCTTCCGAGTAGGCGATTACATCTCTACGGGTACAGTAGAAGGGATTGTAAGCCGTGTCGCCATCTTCTTTACCACTCTTACTACAGTGGACAATAAGTCCATCTATATCCCCAATGCCAAAATCACAAGCGACGCCCTCATCAATTACAGCGAAATGAAACTGAGACGCTGCGAATGGGTGGTGAATGTAGAGTATAACACCGACTACGAACGAGTACGCGCACTCCTAGAACAAATTGCCATTAACGAAAGACGCATCCTACCCGAGCCGGCCCATCAGGTAGCTCTTAGCAAACTGAGTGCCAGCTCCGTAGATATATTCTTACGAGGGTGGTGCCACACCGAAGAGTATTGGCAGTTGTATTGGGACATCAATCGGGAGATTTATACGGTCTTCAACCGAGAGGGCATTGGCTTTGCGTTCCCTCAGCTACGCGTCCATACATCTTGATCTTTCAAATCTTATTTAGTACCTTTGTCTAGTTATTTTTAGGGGGAATTATAGGGATGGATAGAGACAATCCAAATAGAGATGAGAGTCCAATCATGGGGGATTCTAATGAGGCTCCCTATGGAGAAACTAAGTCATCCCCCGAGAGAGCGACTCATTTTCGCGAAAGTTATTTTATAGAAGAGGACGAAGAAGAGGCTCCTGAGCAGTCTTTCTCTCGGGGAGAAGTAGCTCCGGAGGGAAAGGGGTCACAAGAGGAGGAGCCGATACTCTCCGCGCCGTCTACTCGAGAGAGCATCGGTGTAGACAGGTCTTCGTCTAAGCCCCAAGAGAAAGTCTCCTCAACCCCAGAAGAGGCACAATCCCACCCCTCATCCACACCCCAACAGAAGAAAAAATCTTCGCAAGGCTCCGTAGCAAGCAACATCGGACGCCTCCTCGGTCGCTCCCTCATGGGTTTCAAAGGCGATCGATTTGTAGCCATATTGACAGGTCCCTATCGCTTGGTCTTCGTCACTATATTGTTTAGTCTTATTTTTAATATTACGCTGCACTACATCCTCGCCGGTCAGCTCAAAGAGGAAGAACGGCTCCAAACCGAAATGGACGACTACACAAAGCGGCAGCAATTTATCTCATCGGAGCTTACGCATGCCCTCACTCAAGAAGATCTTCTGGAGCGACTCCGCCAGCAGGGCATCACGCTAGCGCCTGCAGACTCTGCCCCCTATATTATATACGTCCCAATCCCCAATGATCTAAGAGAGGAGTAATTTATCTCGATTACCATTGTTTATGGAACAGACTCACCCTAGCGGCAAAGAAAGCACATCTAAGGCCAAACGAGAGCCACGTTCTGTGCAAGAACGGCGGGAGCATCATGCTCAAGAGAAGCGCAAACGCTCCATCATGCGTATTTGGCACACCCTTTTTGTTGTCTTTTCTTTGTTTTCTCTCTTTGCGATCGTTATCAGCGCCACAAAGACGGGCTGTGTAGAGGGAGATAAGTGGGTCGCCCTTAGCAAAACCCTGGATGGGCCTCGCGAGAAAAAGGAGATCGCACTACGAGGCAATATCTATGCCTCCACAGGAGAGCCTCTGCGTGTAACCGTTGCCTACTACAAGATTGATTTGGACTTAAAAGCTGAGGGGCTCAAAAATTTGTATGAGCAATGCGGCGAGCGAGGAGTACTCGACACACTTGCCGATGCTGTGCTGCGTCACTTCCCCGATATAAAGGCAAAAAAATCGCACAATCAGCTCGTTAATGAATGGAGCCAGAAGATACATAAGACCAAAAACAGTAAGGCTCACCCTATCGTAGACCCCATTGGTCGCCTTATCACCTACTACGAGTACAATGCGTTTTTTACCGATTCGCTTGTAATGTACCGCTACGACAGGAAAGGGAATAAGAAGAGAAGTCCCTACTATCGAGGCTTCAAGTCTCAAAATCGTTACGTACGCGCCTGCCCTTACAACCACTTAGCTGATGCCACAATAGGCTCAATAAACAAAGAAACCGGGATAGGAAAAAGTGGGCTCGAAGCCTATTATGACGATGTGCTCTCGGGAGCTGACGGACGCTCTCAGGTAGCCTATGCCTCACGCAAGGGCACTCGTATCATTACCACAGCCCCCATCCACGGCTGCGACATCTACACTACGATAGATCCGGAGCTGCAGCGTGTAGCCACCAACTCCCTCCGCGAGGTACTGGAGACGAGCAATGCTCTCTACGGCACCGCCATCCTAATGGAGGCATCTACGGGGCGAATTGTTGCCATCAGCAACCTCAAGCGACTAGCCGAAGACCCCGCCTACAAAGAGCGTGACAACTCGGCTTGCATCGACTTTGTAGAGCCCGGGAGTACCATCAAACCGGTAAGTATGATGATTGCCTTAGACAGAGGCATCGTCACTCCGGAGCAAATGGTAGACGTTGGGAACGGTGTTTGGGAATATGGAAAGAGGTTCGTTCGCGACCACAATGCCAATAGAGGAGGGTATGGTACCATTAGTTACGAAGAGGTGATGAAGTACTCTTCGAATGTGGGTATCGCCAAAATGATTGTAGGCGGCTTCCACGACTCGCCCAACGACTTCCGCAAAGCCTTCCTAGACCTTGGGTTCGACGAACTTTGCTGCCAAGAGATCCCCGGAGCACAAAAGAGTGGAATCAAACCGGTAGATACGTGGGACGCAACCACCTTGGCGTGGCTCTCTTTTGGCTATGTGTCGCGCCATCCACCCATCAACATACTATCATTCTACAACGCCATCGCCAACGGGGGGAAAATGCTTAACCCCTATTTGGTCGATCGTATCGTGGATAAATCGGGAAGAGTAATTTATTCTGCTCAACCCAAAGTGCTGCGCGACTCCATTTGTAGCGACAGAACTATCGAGCAACTACGCCACATGCTCCGCGGTGTAGTCGTAGATGGGACGGGTAAGGCGGTCAATTCTCCTCTTGTCTCCATTAGTGGCAAGACAGGTACAGCCCAAACCCTTAATCCTAAAACACGAACCTACGAGCACTGTGGGCACTATGTTTCGTTTTGTGGATACTTCCCTAGCGACAATCCGCGCTACTCTGTAATATCGACCGTCATGCTGCCTCCCGGAGCGGTCTACTCGGCAGGGCACCAACCCGGAGCGGTAGTTCGCGCCATTGCAGAGGCGGTAGCCAGTCGAGGCACAGCCCGCAGCGTAACCGAAATGGTACCGAAGCAGGATAAACTCAAGGGGGTACATATCACCTCCGGCAGACTGGGAGCCATCTCCAAATTTGCGGCACAAGAGAAAGCCGACTTAGAGATAGACAAGAAGATACAACACGAGACTCCGGTTTCGGTAGAAGAGATCTCCGAAGGTAAATGGAGGGTACGCGCTCATACCGATGTCCCCAAAAACGTTATGCCCAACCTCGTAGGATTCTCGGTTAGTGAGGCTCTATATCAACTCCAAATCCGTGGTGCAAAGGTGCGACTAATGGGGCAAGGGCACGTAATTGCACAGTCTCGCGCTTATGGGATGCCCCTCCAAAAAGGCGATGTCATCGTACTCACCTTGGGGTATCGTGCAGCTGCTCAGCCCAAGCCTGCGACCTCGGAGACTAAGGAGGAAACGCCACAAAAACGTTAGAACAAGTCCTCTTGGGTTGTTGTGCCCAAAGGATGATCTTTGCTAAATTATTCCCTCATGAATTCTGATCAACCCCTCAATACTTCCCTACAACCGGCGTCTCTATCCCGAGAGATGCTGCTCGAAGCCGTTGCTTCTTGGCACCTGCCCCAACAGGATTTTGAGGCAGGGACTTCCCCCTCTGTAGAGCATATTACCAACGACTCTCGCAAGGTAACCTCGGGCAGTCTCTTTGTTGCCATCCCGGGCGCAGAGCTGGATGGCTGGCAATTTGTACCCAAAGCTCTAACGGCAGGAGCCAAATACATTGTTGGGGAGCACGTGCTCTCGCAAGAAGAGAAGGCGCTATTCGAGCAGGTGGATGCCTCGTATATTGCAGTTTCTTCGGCACACGAAGCTCTTGCCGCCCTCGCTCAAGCCCTATGGCACTACCCGAGCAAACATCTACGTTTAGTGGGGGTGACAGGAACCAATGGCAAGACCTCCACTGCCACTATGCTCCATCGACTTTTTGAGCGACTCGGCTACAAATCGGGATTGATCGGCACAGTCGAAAATCGAATAGGCAACGAGGTTGTCCCAGCCACGCACACAACCCCCGATCCGATAGCCCTAGCCCAGTTGCTCTATCGGATGCAACAAGCCGGGTGTAGCCATGTCTTTATGGAGGTTTCGTCCCACGCGGCGCATCAGCGACGCATAGGTTCGCTGGAGTTTGTGGGTGGATTGTTCACCAATCTCACTCGCGATCATCTCGATTATCACGGTACAATGCAGGAGTATATACGTGCGAAGAAACTGTTTTTTGACCAACTCTCTCCCAACGCTTTTGCTCTTGTGAATGCGGACGACCGCAACAGCTCTGTAATGTTGCAGAACACCTCCGCCAAAAAGTACACCTACGGACTCAAGAGTTTTGCCGACTTCAAAGCCAAAGTGGTGGAGGGAGACTTCCGAGGCACAGAGCTGCTCCTCAACGACCGCTCCGTATGGATTCCCCTTGTAGGTGCGTTTAATGCCTACAACATCACCTTAGTGTATGCCGCTGCCCGGCTCCTATTGCCGGATCTCGAGCAAGACGTTTTGCTCCAAGCCCTCAGCACGATTGAAACGGCAGAAGGGCGATTTGAGGTCATCTCCGAGGGGGGGAGAATCGGTATTGTAGACTACGCTCACACCCCCGATGCCCTTATCAAAGTCTTAGAAACCATCCGTCCTTTAGTACCTCAAGGGGGGCGAGTACTTACCATAGTAGGAGCCGGAGGGAATCGGGACCGAGGGAAACGCCCCATCATGGCTCAGGAGGCATTCCGCAGGAGTGACCTACTGATCCTCACAAGTGATAACCCCAGAGACGAAGCCCCCCAAGCCATCATTGACGAAATGATGGCAGGACTAACCCCCGAAGAACAGGCCCAATGCCTTACCAATGTGGATAGACGCAGCGCCATTGCCACCGCTTGCCGCCTCGCCACCCCACGCGATGTAATCCTCGTTGCCGGCAAAGGACACGAAACATATCAAGAGATCCATGGGGTACGCCATCACTTCGACGACCGCGAGGAGCTCCGCCTAGCCCTCCGCAACACCCCTCTCCAAGCAAATTAAATACAGCCTCTATTCATATGATTTACTACCTAGCAGATTTAATGCAAGATTGGCAACTCTCAGGAGCGCGCCTACTCCATTATGTCTCCTTTCGAGCCGTACTCGCCTTCGTCTTTTCGCTCCTTATTGCCACACTTGTAGGGAGCAAGATTATCGACAAATTGCGTCAGAAACAAATCGGAGAGACGATCCGAGAGCTAGGTTTGGAGGGGGAGCAATCCAAAAAAAATACACCCACCATGGGGGGAATTATCATAATTATCTCGATACTTATACCTGCCCTCCTATTCGCTCGCCTCGACAATATCTACATTATCTTGATGCTTATCACCACGGTGATGATGGGGCTTCTCGGCTTTATTGACGACTATATCAAAGTATTTAAGCACAACAAAAAAGGCCTATCGGGCAAGTACAAACTAGTTTGGCAGGCTCTCTTCGGTCTCGTTTTGGGGCTTGTACTCTACCTTAGCCCCGAGACTTCGATCCGCGAGAATCGGGAGGTACGACACGAAGGCAAGATCACTAATGTGACCTATTCCAACGTAGAAACCAAAAGCACCAAGACCACCATCCCCTTTGTCAAGAACAATAACTTCGACTATGCGGATCTCCTCCCCGTCAAGGCTGAGCACAAAGAGGTTGTCGGATGGATTCTATTTATCGTAGTTGCGACCCTCATCGTGACCTTTATCAGCAACTGCGTTAATCTTACAGATGGATTGGATGGACTGGCGGCAGGCTCCTCGGCGCCGGTCGGAGTTGTGCTCCTTATTTTTGCCTATGTATCCAGCCATATCAACATGGCTAGCTACCTCAATATCATGTATATACCGGGGGCGGAAGAGCTGGTGATCTTTGCGGCAGCCTTTGTTGGTGCCACTATTGGGTTCCTTTGGTACAACGCCAATCCGGCACAGGTCTTTATGGGCGATACGGGGAGCCTCACGCTAGGCGGAATCATTGCGGTTTTTGCCATCTTGGTACGCAAAGAACTCCTCTTGCCTATCCTATGCGGATTGTTCGTTGTAGAGGGACTTTCTGTAATGATCCAAACGGCCTACTACAAGCACACAAAGCACAAGGCAGGAGGGCCTGTACGTATCTTTAGGATGGCTCCGCTGCACCATCACTTCCAAAAAGCGGTGCAAAATGTCGATACAAGAGTGCTTATTGATGTACCCAAAAAACTCGTGAAGGAGAATAAGTTAGTTGTCCGATTTTGGATTATAGCCCTGCTACTTGCTGCATTTTCTCTGGCGACACTCAAGATGCGCTAAGCCCAGGGATACTCCTCCTTTAGCCTTTTAGGCTTTATTGCTACACCACACGCCCTTTATCTCCTAGTCGATGGGGATAGAGGGCGTTGCTCTACCATTCAATGGGCTGCTGCCCACGACGGCGGAGGTATTCGTTGGCTTTACTAAAATGGCGGCAGCCTAAGAAGCCACGATGTGCCGAGAGCGGAGAGGGATGGGGAGCCTCTAGTACAAAGTGTTTCCCTTGGGGTATCATGGCTGCCTTACGTCGTGCGGAGCTGCCCCAGAGCATGAAGACAAGCCCCTCGCGCTGCTTAGCAAGAGCCTCTATAGCCGCATCGGTAAAAGTCTCCCAGCCCCGCCCCTGATGCGAAGCAGCCTTGTGCGCCTCCACCGTAAGCGTGGCATTGAGAAGCAATACCCCCTGCTCTACCCAAGGCATTAAATGCCCTCCCTGTATGATGGAGGGATGCCCCAAGTCACTTGCAATCTCTTGCAGAATGTTGCGTAGACTAGGAGGCGGAGTAATCCCCTCGGGGACAGAAAATGCCAGCCCCTCGGCTTGCCCGGGTTCATGGTAGGGATCCTGCCCCAAAATCACAACACGCACCCGATCGAAAGGGCAACAATCAAAGGCTCTAAAGATCTGTGCTGCGGGGGGATAGGCCGCACCTTGCCGATATTGCTTGCGCACAAAGTCGGTCAAAGTCTCAAAGTAAAACTTATCAAACTCAGGGGCGAGTACCTTTTTCCAGCCCTCTTCAATACGTACGTTCATAGGGTTCTTCCTTTTCTCCGGCTACTAAAAAAGAAGCAGCACCCATCCCACACCAAAGGGAGATGAGCGCTGCAAAGATTGAGGGGGAGAGCAGTCTCTCTCCTTAGTTTACCTTATGCCTCTTCGGCAGGTTCTTCACTTGTTCCATGGAAGAGCTTCTCAAACTCTTCGGAAGTAACCTCTTTCTTTTCGAGAGTTACCTTGCTCTGAGCATCAAGAGCCACAAGACGGATCGTTGCATTTAGCTCTGTCTCTGCACGTTTATTTTCGTCTTCAAGGTGAGACTTTACAAGTGTTTCAAAAATAGAATCAGGGAGACCGCTATAACCATAAGCGGCCATTTGCTGACGAATCTCACCAAGAGCTTCTTGACGGATTATCTCATCTGTAACCTCTACGCCTTGTGCCTTTGCCATCTGGCGGAGGGCTGTTGTGAAGAAGACGTAGTCTATGATAGACTGGAAGCTCTCCTCTGTAAGCTCTTCGTTATTCTTCTTCTGAATGTTGGCAACGAAAGGACGGAAGGTTTCCTTATCAAACTCGGGAGTACCGATATTTGCCTTTACGTATTCAATCAACTTATTGGCAAATAGGTTGTTAGAACCGGAAGCATACTCCATCTCGCGACGCTTTGCCAACTCAGCACGGTAGGCAGCTTCGTCTTTGATTGTTGTCTCTTCGCCAAAGGCCTTCTTATAGAGTTCTTCGCCGAGTTCAGCCTCTACAAAGTGATTAATCTTCTCTACTTCGAAGTTAAAGTCTCCCTTGTGATCTTCTACTTCTTCGGGTTTGATCCCCAAGAGATTGCTGGTGATAGCATCCGTCTCTCCGTCTGCCTTGTAGGGATTGAAGCGCACTACAGAGTGGAGAGCCACATCTTTGAACTTTGCCTTTTCGGCCTCATCCTTGAAGCTCTTGGGCAGAAGGAGGCAGTTTTCTTTACGAAGACCGTTTTCTTTAGGATTCCCCTCTTCGTCCAGCTCTACGAGTAGGCCATAGAGAGAGTCGTCCTCTCCCATTACCTCAGCTTGTTGCATGCTACCATAGGCTCTACGCATGTAGTTGTCTGCCTCATCAATATTTTTTTCTCCCACTTTTACGGTGTAATAGGGAAGTTTCACGTCCGAAGAGAGAGGTATATTGAAGTCGGGAGTAAGGGCAAGATGGAAAGAAAAAGTAAAGTCCGACCCCTTCTCTAGATCTTGATCATTGGGTTGAATCATGGGTTGACCGAGGAACTCCACATTATTTTCTCGGAGGGTTTCAAAGAGCTTGTCGCCCACCATTTTGTTGATTTCTTCGATCTTTACAGAAGCTCCATACTTCTTTGTTACGATACCTTGGGGTACCATGCCCTTGCGGAATCCGGGCATATCCATACGCTGACGGATGTTACGGAGTTGTTCTTTCACTGCCTTTTCGTAGTCGGCAGCTTCGATAGAGACGGTTACGATGCCTCTGCGAGGAGCTTCTGTGGTAAACGTACTGTTCATTTGTATCTCTTGTCTATTTCTATTTCACTTATATAATCTATGACCACGCAAAAGTAGCACAAATCCCGCTATCGGGCAAATCTTAGCCCAACCCCTCCCCAACGTATACAGGAGGGAATGGGATTTTACTTGAGAGCAAAAACCTACAAAAATGGCGGACAACAATCCCTCTCGGATAAAATGTTACGAAGAAGCCGCTCAATTGGGGGCATTACGTCTACCCGAATCCAGCGGAAGAAGTTGCCGCCTCCTTGGGCATAAAGCCGGGGGCGATGGCACAGGTCTCACACTTGACGGCGTAGAGGTGCTTTGCACAGCGGATTGGTAGAGGGAACCCGAGTACGCACTCTTTTTCACCTGAAAGGGGAGGACGAAAAAATGGCTGCCTAGATTCTTACTTTTTCTTGGGCAGAAAGTACTTCCTCTTCTGCCTAAAACTTTTTTATTTTTCAGCCAAGAATGGAGACACATTCTGGGCAAGAACGGAAAATTTTTCACCCAGAGAATTTCGAGCCTCTCTCCCTTAGGGAGATTTACCCCTAGCTGAGAGGGGGGGTGCAACTCTTCTAGACAGCACCACGCCACAAGGGCAAGTCAATACCCATCCACACGACGCAACTCCCCACAGAAGCAGGTGAAAGGCGATGTTTATCCACCCAAAGTGACTACTTTTGTGGGAGGCAACACCCATACGGCGAGGGCTCTCTTCTCCATGCAAGGGTGAGTGCGAATAGAATCAACGAGTTAGTCAGTAGTCTACAGAAATATGGGTATAAAAATAGCAATTGTAGGAGCCTCGGGAGCAGTAGGCGGGGAGTTCATGCGCCTTATTGAGCAGCGCAACTTTCCGGCAGCAGAGATCCGTCTTTTTGGCTCCTCTCGCAGTGCAGGCAAAGAGTACAAGGTAGCAGGGCAGCTATGCAAGGTAGAAGAATTGCAAGACAACGATGCATTCCGCGGTGTGGATATAGCCTTCGTCTCCGCAGGAGGAGACACATCTCGTAAGTATGCCGAGGTAATTACGCGCCACGGAGCACTGATGATCGACAATTCGAGTGCCTTTCGGATGGCAGAAGATGTACCTCTCGTTGTACCTGAGGTAAACCCAACCGACGCCCTCGTTACTCCTAGAAATATCATTGCCAACCCCAATTGTTCTACGATACAAATGGTGGTGGCTCTACATGCCCTCAATAAGATAACCCCTCTGCGGCAGGTGCATGTGGCGACTTACCAAGCAGCCAGTGGAGCCGGCAACCTAGCTATGGAAGAGCTACGCCAGCAGGTACGAGACGAAGCCGAAAACAGACCTCTTGAGGTTAATAAATTTGCCCATCAACTCCTGTACAACGTGATTCCCCATATTGATGTTTTTGCCGATGACGACTACACCAAAGAGGAGCTCAAAATGTACCACGAGACGCAAAAAATCCTCCATAGTTCAATAGCCGTGAGTGCAACGTGTGTGCGAGTTCCGGTACTGAGAGCACACAGCGAGGCAATATGGGTAGAGGGCGAACGCGCGATAACTCCCGAGGAGGCGCGCCGTGCTTTTGAGGCACAAGAGGGCATCGTTGTTGTGGACGATCCCAAACAACTCCGCTATCCGATGCCCCTTTTGGCCGCGGATCAAGACCCCGTGTATGTAGGGCGTATCCGACAAGACATTGCACACCCCGGGGGCATCACCTTCTGGTGCGTTGCCGACCAAATCCGCAAAGGGGCGGCTCTCAATGCCGTGCAAATTGCCGAATGGCTTATCGCCCATGGCAGGTTTGCCAAGTAACCCATTCCCCCACTTGTAATGAAACAATCTCAAACCGCTCTCACGCCGGAGGTACTCGAATTTGCCACAGTAGCCGTCCCCTTTTGCACCCTCTTGCACGATGCCGCACAGATGGCTCCGGCTGAGCTTACCAATAAGTTGCTGAGGATACTCCCCCTCCTCTATATCAAGACCTTGCCCCTGCTCCAATCGGGAGGAGACGATACTACGCTCTTCGACAAGGAGGAGGAGTATTTTCTCCCGGAGTACGTAAGCGAGACGGAGTACACCCTCGTAGAGCGAGGTTTGGAGCAGCAATTTGGGCGAGGCGACCTCTTCCTTGAAGCATTATCGCCCGAGATGCAGTATAGCGACCGCCCTCTTACGGCACGCCTCTCGGAGACGCTTACGGATATTTATCAACCTATCGGCAACTTTGTTGGGCTTCTTCGCGACGAAGTCTTCGACCTCATCCCTCTAGCTCTCTACGAGCTTTCTGAGCAATTTGGCACCTATTGGGGCGATCGCATCTTGGCTGCCCTACGTGCCCTGCATCACCTAAAGTTTACCGAGAGTCTTGAGCCTGACGAAGAGACCCCACTAGAGCCTACAACAGAGGATTTTTAACGAAAAGAAAATGGAATCCCTACAGGAGCATATTACAAAAGAGGAGATCGCCACCCTCTCTCATACCGCGTTTTTCCCGGGACAAATACACCTCGTGGAGACGGCAGAAGAGGCAGAAGCAATCTTCGACCAGCTAGAACGGCAGTCCGTTGTGGGCTTTGACACCGAGTCTAAACCCTGTTTCACCCGAGGCGAAACCGCAGAAGTAGCTTTGATACAGATCTCTACGCTGGAGGATGCTTACCTTATCCGTGTAAATAAAACAGACTTTACGCCCCGCCTCAAAGCCTTTCTTGCCAACCCCAATATCTTGAAAGTTGGGCTAAGTTTGCGCGACGACTACAAGGTAATGCGCCGCCGTGCAGAGGTGCAGCCCGAGGGGTTCATCGAGCTACAGAGCCTATGCCCTGCCTATGGTATACGTGATGCCGGATTGCAAAATATCTACGCCATCATCTTTGGGGAGCGCATTAGCAAATCTCAGAGAGTGACCAATTGGGAGAGCCCTACCCTCTCCTTCAAACAGCAACTATATGCCGCCCTCGACGCCTATGCCTGCCTGCGTATTTACAACGCCCTGATGGAGCGTCCCATTCCACACCCCTCCCGTTTTGCCTTGCTTTATGTACCGGGAGGTGCAAAAGCTAACTAAAATGGCTATCTTTGTCCTCAAACAAAAGGCGTACAAACAGAGAATTCTATAAATACAATACTATTAATAAGCGTACTCGAACATGAATCCCGACTCTAAATTCCGCCTAGAGAGCGACCTTTTGGGCGAACGCCAAATCCCCGCAGATAAGCTCTACGGAGTGCAGACACTGCGCGGTATCGAAAACTTTCAGATCAGTCGTTTCCGTCTAGATCAGTATCCCCTTTTTATCAATGGGCTAGCCTACACAAAGTGGGGGGCTGCTATTGCCAATCATGCCCACGGCTTGCTCACCGATGAGCAATACAACGCCATCGTAGCCACCTGCAAAGAAATCCTCGAAGGCAAGCACCACGATCAATTCCCTGTGGATATGATCCAAGGTGGTGCCGGCACTACCACCAATATGAATGCCAATGAGGTGATCTGCAACCGCGCCCTACAAATCATGGGGCACGAGGCCGGAGAATACAAATATCTACATCCCAACGATCATGTCAATTGCAGCCAATCGACCAACGATGCTTACCCAACGGCTATCCACCTTGGGCTCTATGCAACGCACCTTGCTCTGCGTCCTCACCTCGAAGAACTGATCGCATCACTGCGCAAAAAGAGTGCAGAGTTTGCCCATATTCTTAAGATGGGTCGTACCCAACTTGAGGATGCCGTGCCCATGTCTCTAGGGCAAACATTCGGCGGTTTTGCCGCTATCCTAGAAGAAGAATTGGCATACCTCGATTTTGCGGCTAAGCAATTCCTCACCATCAATATGGGGGCAACGGCTATCGGTACAGGTATCTGCTCCGAACCGGGGTATGCAGAAGCTTGCATCAAGGCTACGGCAGATATCACAGGCTGGGACATCAAATTGACAGAAGACCTTGTAGGAGCAACGAGCGACACCTCGGTAATGATTGGTTACTCTAGTGCCCTCAAACGTATCGCTGTAAAACTCAATAAGATTGGCAACGACATCCGTCTTCTTGCTTCGGGTCCTCGCTGCGGTCTACACGAAATCAACGTACCCGCCATGCAGCCCGGCTCTTCGATCATGCCCGGTAAGGTTAACCCCGTGATCCCCGAAGTGCTCAGCCAAGTTTGCTACAAGGTGATCGGGAATGACCTCTCGGTGACCATGGCCGGCGATGCTGCCCAAATGGAGCTTAACGCAATGGAGCCTGTGATGGCACAATGCTGCTTCGAAAGCTGCGACCTCCTCATGAACGGGATGGATACCTTCCGCACGCTTTGCGTGGATGGCATCACTGCCAACGAAGATGTTTGCCGCGATTATATCCGCAACAGCATCGGCATTGTAACAGCTCTTAACCCCGTAATTGGTTATAAGAACTCGACCAAGATTGCCAAGGAAGCTATGGAGACAGGACGTGGCGTTTACGATCTCGTACTCGAGCATGGCATCCTATCGAAGGAAGACCTTGACACCATCTTGAGTCCCGAAAATATGATCAAACCCGTAAATCTTCAGCACATCAAACCGCTGAAGTAATACTCAAAGGCACTTGAAGAGGGGCGGAGCGTTTCGAATGCTCAACGCCTCTCTTCATGGCTTTTTAGACGACCGCTCAAGTCCCTCAGCCCCCTCCATTCACCACACACTCCGCTCGCAGAGTTGCAGAACAGAAGAGCAGGGACTTTGCCTTATCTAGCCAACTATCCTCCTCCAAACAACGACATCCATGAAAACGAAAACACTTCTGTTTGTTCTATTATTCGTTTCGTTCACATGCCTTTCTTGTGGCAAAAAGAGCTCATCGCAAGAAGAAAAAGGCACAAATGAGACGACAAAGTCAGACACCATCAAGCTCACCTTCCCTAGTGTAGACGGCGACATCCCCTACGAAGTATTCCTAGAGAATGGGAGAGTCTCCCTACACTTACCCATAGAACTGCGCCAAGAGCTTAGTCTCGGGAGCTCGCTATACCTCCCCGAAGATGTGGCAAATCCCGAAGGCAAAGACCTGTTCGAAGTAACTCGCCTTGCAGGCTCCTGCGTCAATATCTTTGTTGGCGACATCGGTCAAGACGTAAATCCTATGCTCTGTATGCTGCTAAGTGATGGGCGAGTACAGCTACTCAATATCTTCCAAGCTGTGCTATACAAAGATTTTAATGCCAGTGCCCCTATCAAACAGCTCCAGAATATAAAAAGCTTTGAGTCTAAAGTGGTGGACAACACCTACGTAACCATTTTTGCCAAAGACGCTTCGGGCAAAGAGTTTGAGATCCTTCCCTTTATGGTAAAGCACGAATTGCGCTACCCCATACTAAACGAAGTGGGCAATCCTCCTCTCGTAATCGTGCTCACCTCGGACTACAAAATCCAAATCTTGATGGATCGTTATGAAGGCACTTGGGGACAAGTCTATCAAGGCACTTTCGAGGGCCCCGATTGGCTTGATGAGGGACAGAAAGGCAATTACACCTTCGACCTATTCTATCTCGAACGTGAAGATGGGCAAGAGGCAAAGGCATTTGACATTAAAGAGACGGGCAACTTCACCCTCACCCCTAAGGAAGGAATAAGAAATCCTGTTGAGCTAACCTCTTCCAAAATTGCAGAAATGTGTGACGTAGACGCAACACAGATATATAAATAAAAACAGATAGTATGAGACTCGTAAACAGCGTTGTAATCACCGCCCTCTTGGGACTTTTTATCCTATCCGCCTGCGGTAGCAACCACTCAGATAAGCAAAAAGACTCTGCCAATGCAGAGCAATCTTCTACTTCTGGCAAAGAGGAAGTCCAACAGTGCCCCTTGGGTCTTATGCTCATTGAGGAGGATATTGCATTCGAAGCCATCCTCAGAGACGGTAAGGCTTGGCTGCGCTTCCCCAAATCTCTCCGCGAGAAGATCTGGGAATTCTATCCTATCCAAGACATCCCCCTCGCTCCTTTCTACTACGCTGCCAACGACGAGTACGAGGTCTCGGGGCTTACAGATGAGTGCTCTAGGATTGTGTTTATCAATAAAGGTCAGCACTGGGATAACCCGATGCTTTACTTCATCCAAAAAGATGGGACAGTAAAGGTGCTTTCGTTCTTGCGTGCTATTTGGTTCGGCGACTTCGAGGCTCTTCGTCACCCAGCCCCCCAAGGCGGGGTTGTAGATGTGATAAGTCGTGACGAAGAAGAGAGCAATTATCGATCCGTTTTTGCCATATTAAAGGATGGAACAGAGGTAGAATTAGACTCTTCCTACTTTATAACGACTCTTTCCGAAGACGGGAAAAACTCAGATGGATCGCCCAAAAGCGCACTCGTAGGCACGGACGACTTCCGCATCTTCTTCGTAACAAAGAGCAAAAACGGGTTATGGCAAGAGGCTCTTGCGGGTAGCTTCGTTGCTGATACTGAGAGCCAAGAAGCCGAAGATGTGCTAAACTATCACTTCTCACAGCGCAAGACCTACAGCTCCAATGCTATAAAGGATGCTCCAATTGACATGCGTGGCACCATGCTAGGGAAGTGGGATGATGTGATTTATACCGCCACCTCCAAAGGCAATACACCTCCCTTTGAGCGCCCCATCCGCTATCGCATGGAGCTCTAAACACAAAACTCTTGAGCAATAATTCAACCATAATAACTATTTGATGAAACGACTTTTTCTGATCACCGCTGCCCTCGTGGCAAGCCTTTTTACACTACAAGCCCAAACGTGGGTACGCTTTGGTACCGACAACACCTCCTCAGGATTACCTAGCGATGAGGTCTACGATTTGGAGTTCGACGGGCAAGGCACCCTATGGACTGCCACCAACAAGGGGGTTGCTCTCCTCAAGGGAGGAGTTTGGACAATGCTCCAAGGAATGGGCTCTCTAGAGGGAAAGGCTGTAAACCAACTCTTCCTAGACAAGAACAAAAACATGTGGCTTGCCGCCAACGAAGAGGGGCTTGCCACGCGTTCACCACAGGGAGAATGGACCTTCTATACCACGGAGAGCGGTGACCTAGAGGGAGGCTTCACTCAAGATATTCTAGAGGACGGGAAAGGCGGCTATTGGGTAGCCGATGGAGCTACGCTGACCTACATCAAAGGAGCAGAGCGCACCCATTATCACCCCGCATCCAACCCTTTTACCACCTTCACTACGCTTGCAACAGGTAAGGATGGTAAGGTGTGGGCAGGCTGCGAGAGCGGCGTTTACTACTTCGAAGGCACGGAGTGGAAACTGCTAGAGGAGTCTAATACGTTTGGATCTATCCAAGATATTACGACACGCGAAGGGGAAGTTTGGATTGCTTCACAGAACGGACTACAACACTTCGATGGCACAAGATGGAGCACCCAAACGACCGAAAAAGGCTTGCCCGACAACTTCCTAACCACTGTGATGTTTGATGCAAAGGGGAGACTTTGGGTCGGCACTGATGGCTTTGGAGTATGCCACCAAGAAGGTGGGAAATGGCTACTTATTGGAGAGAACGAAGGCCTACATGCCAAAGATATCTTCGATATAACGTTTTCTTCTGAGGGCAAGGCTTATCTCGCAACGCACAAGACAGGGGTAGCTTACCAGACAGAAAACAATACATGGGCACTCTACTCGGGCGATGGACTTGTGGGCAATGTCTGCAAAGATATAGTACTCTCCAATGGAGGGAGCTTCTGGGTGGCAACGACTTCGGGCATAAGTCACTATGATGCCACTGATAAGAAGTGGAAAAGCTTTACCCAAGCGAATGGAGGACTGATTGGTTTGAATGCTCGTCGCCTCTCTCTTGATGCCAAGGGGCAACTCTGGGCTGCCTTCTACGATGGGGGCGTCTCTGTTTACAACCCAACTATGGAGATGTGGACCAATCACGGCGTAGGAGAAGGCAAACTACCGGTAGGTACCGTTACCGATGTATGGGTAGATGCCGAAGGGGTGGCATGGGTCACCACCTTCTCCGGAGGGCTTGCCAAATATGCAAACAATAAGTGGGAAACAATAAAGCAGGAGCAAGGATTGCCTACCAACTCCCTCTTGGGCATAACCCCCGGAGCCGACGGATCGCTTTGGCTCTCCTCAGTAGCCGGAGCCATTCAGTACAAGGGGGGTAAGTTCACCTCCCTCACAAAGAGTGAGCATAAGCTCCCAGATGATAACGTTCGCAACATCCTTTTCGCCTCCGACGGCTCCATGTATATCTGTACAAATACAGGGTTACAGGTGCGCAACCTAACTAGCAACGAATATACCAACTACGGAGCCTCCAATGGTTTTATCTCTAGCTACGTCAATCATGTTGCCTTTGATGCAAAAGGGAACCGCTGGATCTCATGCTGGACAGAAGGATTTTATTTGATGACCAAAGAGGGTGTCTTTTACAAAATTGGAGCTACAGAAGGATTTACCCCTACAGATGTATATATGGCTCGTTTTAATGAGAAAGGCGAGCTCTACGTCTGCACCAATGATGGTATTTTCATCCTCAAAAATCCAGACTCTTTGGTGCAAAAGCTGACCTCTACGGAGCCTACTCTTCCCTCTCGTTCGCTTGTTGTTGCTCCCAACCCTGCCTCGAGCTATACCGAGTTGCAAGGAGCCAAAGCCCATGCAGAAGTGCGCTTAACAACACTCGATGGGGTGCTATTGCGTAAGATGCAGTGCGATGCTCAAGGCGCTCTACGCATTGGATTAGAGGGAATAACCCCGGGCACTTACTTCCTCGTCGTGGGGTCTAAAGCCTATCGCCTACTCGTAAGCGAATAAATTTAACCGCTTTAGAATTCAACTCCTAAAGGGTGAGGGTGGATCCATTCTGCTCTCACCCTTTTTGTTTCAGGCGGGGAAAATTCTCGTTCTCTCGTTGTATAAACACCGCCTCCCTCCCCTATTATCTTGCGTGCTAAGGAGAGAATAACCTGCACACGGCAGAAGATATTGCGCTGGTTTCTGCTACCTTTGTGGGCGGAATAGATTTGTCAAAATAAAATAAGAGATGAACCAATCAAACGACTTGACCCCTATCAGAAAGGGTATTGTAGGTGTGCAATATCTTTTCGTAGCCTTTGGGGCAACGGTATTAGTCCCCTTGTTGGTGGGGCTAGATCCCTCTACAGCCCTATTTTCGGCAGGTATCGGCACGCTGCTTTTTCACCTTGTAACAAAAGGTAAAGTCCCTGTCTTCTTGGGGAGTAGTTTTGCCTTTATTGCCCCCATTGTCAAGGCAACGGAATTATACGGATTGGAGGGAGCTCTCTTTGGTTTGATAGGAGTATCGGCCGTCTACTTTGTGATGGCAGCATTGGTCCGCTGGCAGGGTACTAAGCTACTCAATAGGCTTTTCCCGCCCATCGTAATAGGCCCAGTAATCATGCTCATTGGGCTATCGCTCTCCCCGAGTGCCGTTAATATGGCATCGACCAATTGGTGGTTGGCTGCGGCATCGCTCGCGACGGCCATTATCGTAACGCTCTACACCCGCGGTCTTATCAAGCTCATCCCCATCTTTTGCGGCATTGTCGTGGGGTATGTCTTGGCTCTCATATTCTTCCCCAGTGAGGTCGATCTCACTAAAGTAGCAGAGGCAGATTGGTTCGCTCTTCCGAAGCTAATCTTCCCCTCCAAGATCTCTTGGGAGCCCATTCTCTTCATGATTCCGGTAGCTATTGCACCGGTTATTGAGCACATCGGAGACGTGTACGTAGTTAATAGTGTTACGGGGAAAAACTTTGTCAAAGACCCGGGGCTACACCGCACCATGCTTGGGGATGGACTTGCCTGCCTTGTGGCAAGCGTGATCGGGGCGCCACCCGTTACCACTTATAGCGAGGTGACGGGGGCGATGTCTCTAACGAAGGTGAGCAACCCTTCTGTCTTCCGCATTGCTGCGATTACAGGTATTGTCTTTTCTCTCGTGGGTAAAGTCAGTGCTCTTCTTAGCAGTATTCCACAAGCCGTACTAGGCGGTATTATGCTACTTCTCTTCGGAACCATTGCCGGAGCCGGCATCTCCAACCTCCTCAACAGCAAGGTAGACTTCGGTTCGTCTCGCAATATTGTCATCATTTCTGTGACGCTTACAACGGGGATTGGGGGTGCCATCATGCAATTTGGCAACTTCTCTCTAGCAGGGATTGGGCTCTCGGCCCTCATTGCGGTTGTCCTCAACCTGATCCTGCCCGAACCCAAGAAATCAAACGAAACAACAAAAACGGAAAAATAATAAGGAATGAAAAAGCTACTTCTCTTTATGGCAACGATGGTTGCCCTTTGTGCCGTGCCTCGTCTTGCCAAGGCGCAAAACGTTCAAATGCATTACGACTTCGGTCGCCATATTTACAGCAAGGATGCTCCTGCTCGTCCTCGCCTCACCACCACGGTAGAGATGTTTCGCCCCGACAGCTGGGGTAATACCTTCTTCTTTATCGATATGGATTACGGTGGGAGTGGCATACGCGGAGCTTATTGGGAGATTGCTCGTGAATTTAAGTTCTGGGAAGCCCCCTTTGCTATCCACGCTGAGTACAACGGCGGACTAACCAACAAGTTTTCGTTCCACAGTGCTTTCCTCCTCGGTGGTACGTACGCACTCAATGCTCCCGACTTCTCGTATGGGTTTACAGTTACCCCTATGTATAAGTACATCCGCGGCAACAAGAGTCCCCATTCGGCACAACTAACAGGAACGTGGTACTACCATTTTGCAGAGGGACTCTGCTCCTTCAACGGCTTTATGGATCTCTGGTATGATGGCGACAGTAAGGCAAAAACGCCTGTTATATTCCTATCCGAACCTCAGTTCTGGCTCAACCTAAACGAGATCCCGGGTATGAACGAAGAGTTCCGTCTGAGCGTAGGTACAGAGTGGGAGTTGAGCTACAATTTTGCAGGAAATCGCTTCTTCGTGATGCCGACCCTAGGTCTTAAGTGGACCTTCTAAGCGGTCGGATTCTTCGCTTTCCCCCTCTTTTTGCCCCTCTCCCCCGTACATCGGAGCGAGGAGATGCAGAAAGAGGGGTTTTCTTTTGCCTCACCCCAATTCTGCCCATCTTCTAGATAGAATAAAGACCTCAAGAGAGAACACCCCGAATATAGGGTAAGAAATTTTCCGATTTAGGGCAGAAACGCCTTGTGGTTTTGGGTGGAAAATAAAAAAGAATAGCCCAAAACTTGCTATCGTTTTAGGCTATTTTCTGATGAAAAATTAGGGAAGAAAAAGTGTCCCCTTACTCTACTTGACTTTTCTCTTTGCGGGAGAGGTGCCCTTTGGAGGAGCCAAGAGACCCTTGTAACGAGAGGGATTAGCCAATACCTCACAAGCTGCTTTCACCTGCTTATCTCCTGGCATAATGAATCCGAAGTAGCCCTTTCTGTGGTAACGACGCAGCATGATCTGCGACTCAATATACTCCTTAATATCTCGCTTAAATCGCGTACCATCCCTTTTGATATCCGGCTCCAGTACTTTGCGCAATGCTTCCATCTCCTTAGCGGCATTCTCGGGTACCTGCTCGTAGTTTATCAACTCCTGCATCTGATCGAGATACTTCAAACTACGAGGTTTGTAGGTAAATCCGTGGGTCGAGAGATAGGTGATAAAATCGTTGTACTCAGCATCCGTCAGATGGAACTGCTCGGGCGAGGCAAGAGTTTTGTGGGTTGCTTCGTAGCGCGTTATGTAGTCAAATACAAGGGTATCTACACTCATGTAGACGAGCATACTCGCCATGGTATCTGCTACAATCTTGAGGTCGGGCATAATCCCTCCGGCATCGTATACGGTACGCCCGCCAAGGGTAGAAAAAGCGGCTCCCAGGCTGTCTTCTTCGGCAATCTGAGCGCGGTCTCCCAGGTGATTGTAGGCAATCTTTTGGATGCACCGCCCACTAGGGATATAGTAGCGAGCCGTAGTAAGTTTTAGCAGCCCCTCACCCGGGGTTTGTATTGTACTCTGCACAAGCCCCTTTCCGTAGCTTTTCTCTCCAATGATAACGGCTCTATCGCGGTCTTGCAGTGCACCGGCTACAATCTCAGAAGAGGAGGCACTCTCTTCGTTGATAAGCACAACCAACGGAAGATCTAGGGCAATGGGTGCGGATGTGGTGCGGTAGGTACTGTTGCTTGAGGCGTCACGCCCCTTCACACTTAGCACCTCCGTATCATGGGGAACAAAGAGACTTACGATCTCTATGGCGGACTGCAACACTCCCCCTCCGTTGCTACGCAGGTCAATCACAAGGCCTTTGAGGGGAGTCTTCTCCGTAAGAGAGGTAAGCGCCTCGCGGAAGTCCTTACCCGAGTCTTGGGTAAACTGCGAGAGTCTGATAATACCAATATCGCCTGCCAATCGCCCTGCATAAGCAACCGAATTGAGCGAAATCTTTTTTCGCATAAAGCGGAACTCTCGGGGAGCCGGCTCTCCGGCACGTTGCACCACGAGGTGAATCTCCGTACCCTCCTTGCCCCTTAGCGCATTGCTAACTTCGGGCGTAGTGGAGCGGGCGTAGCTCTTTCCATCAATCCTGAGTATACGGTCTCCGGGTTTGAGCCCTGCCCTCTCGGCCGGTTGCCCCTCGAAGGGTTCGTTTATGATCACGGTGCTATCGGGGCGTTGACTGATGATGGCTCCGATACCGGCATAGACACCGGTGGTTGCCTCACGAAAGGCCTGAGCATCCTTCGGAGTCATGTACTCGGTGTAGGGGTCAAGACGCGAGAGCATCGCATTCATCCCCAGAGCGTGGATGGTCGGCAGGTCTATCGTATCCACAAAATATCGCTGCACACTCGAGAGGATGGTACCCGTTGTTTGTAGGGCATCGAAGTAGATTTGCTTGTCGTTTCGAGACTGGGCATAACTAGAGAGTCCCCCCTCTGCAAAAAGACAAAAGGCAAGAAAGGGGAGGAGAATAAGTCGTTTCATAGACATATTTCGAAGGAGATTAGAAGTTTTCTTCAAGAGCTAGACGAAGCTCTTCTGTGGTTATATCTTGGTGTATCTCACCGCGATAGGCATAGGATATTTTGCCACGCTCTTCGCTTACGATAATCACCATGGCATCGGTTTCTTGAGAGAGCCCGAGGGCGGATCGGTGACGCAAGCCCAAGTCTTTATTCAGGTCGTCCACCCCCGATACGGGCAAGATACATCCTGCTGCACGGATACTGCCTTCGGCTATAATCACCGCTCCATCGTGCAGGGGGCTGTTTTTGAAAAAGATATTTTCGAGCAGTCGGGCATTGACCTCGGCGCGAAACATTTCGCCCGTATGGATGTAGTTGGAGAGATCCATGGCGTGCTGAATGGCAATGAGGGCTCCTGTTTTCTTTTTGGCAAGGTTAAGGCACGCCAGAACCACCGGAGCAATATATTTTTTCTCCTCCACCTCAGCCGCGCGCGCCTCCTTATTGAACCAACGGCGTACGGCACGCCACCGGCGAGTAGAACCCATCCCCACAAGGAACTTTCGGATCTCGTCTTGGAAAATGATGATGAGCGTCAAGGCTCCTACACTCACAATTTTGTCGAGGATAGCCCCCATGAGACGCATCTCCAGTATCTGAGAAACCAAAACCCAAATGGCCACAAAGGTAAACAGACCCACGAAGATCGCTTTGGAGCCGGAGCTTTTGAGGATGCGATAGGTGTAGTACAAAAAGACGGCAACAAGCAGCACGTCTATGGCGTCTTTGAAGGAGAAGGTGAGCCAGAGTAGAGGCATGGGCATTGTCTTTAGAAGGGGATTATCTCTAGGGGGAACGCTAAGAGGGTCATAAGGTGAGGTAGGGTAGCATCCGCTCTACAAGGCGGATCGCCTCCACAGCGGCGCGCACATCATGCACGCGTAGGATATCCGCTCCCCCTTGCAGTAGGGCTATGGTATGAAGTACGGTAGTGCCGTTTAGAGCCTCCGCTGCAGAGGATTCGAGTAACTGCCAGACCATGCGCTTACGAGAGACGCCTATAAGAATGGGCAGTTGCAGGGGCGCAAGGGCTTCTGCACAGCGTGCCAAAAGGCGGTAATTATCATCGGGGGACTTAGAGAATCCGAAGCCGGGATCGAGGATAATATCCTTGGCTCCGAGTTGCCTGAGGGTATCTACCTTACGAACAAAGTAGTCGAGAACGGCCGTCTCCACATCGGGGAGGTAAGTCGCCTCGTGGTGCATCCCCGCAACACGCCCCTCTAGATGCATCAGGATATAGGGCACACCCAAACGAGCTACCGTAGAAAACATCTTGTCGTCTTCGCTCCCTCCGGCAATATCGTTAATGAGGTTGGCACCATATTCCTCCACAGCCATGGCAGCTACATCGGCACGAAAAGTATCGACCGAGAGGGGAATGGTACTATACTCATCGCGCCAGAGCTTGAGGGCAGGACGCAGCCTATCCATCTCTTCCTGACTACTCGGCATGGTACACCCCGGGCGTGTGGAGCAGCCGCCTAGATCAATCATCGTACCCCCTTCGCGCACAATCTCCTCAAGGCGAGCGCGCAGAGCGTCCTCTCCCGAGACACGGCTCCCCGAATAGAAGGAGTCGGGAGTTACATTAACGATACCCATTACTTGGGGCTGAGCGAGGGAGAATAATCGTCCCCCGAGGTTAAGGGTAGTCTGCTTCATTGGCTGTTACCTCCGGCAAAGAGGGTTGTATTCTTTATCCGAACCCAAAGGTAACAACTTTTTTGGGGAGGGGCGCGGAGGCAGCAAACCAGCTACCCAAATAACCCCCTCGACCTAAGCATCTTCGCACATCTCCTCTCCTTCCCAAAATTCAACAGAGGAAAACCCAACGAGAGTCCCCTACCAATCATTTTCTCCTTGGGGGGTACCCAAAAAGATTGACACCCAAAGAGGTCATACTTTTATCTTCTCAGGATGCTCTAGCTCTTCTACAAGGATATCAACCATCGTGCAGGGGTTATGTTCTGCATAGTTGTCATCATCATATAATGCACGTAAATTTTTAGCATGAGCCTTGGCAGAATCCTCATTACCATAAGCCTTAAGCAACTCGTAAATATCAGAACTACCTTTCTTGTACTTAAAGTTATTATCCCCCTTTCCCTTACTGAAAAAACCTTCAAGTTTTTTGATGTAATCAGATCGACCTATAGGTGTATTGAGATACTCAAAATGCAGACAAAACCACAGCTCAAAAGACTCATTTGACCAGGCACTTTTAAAGCCCAACTTATTGGCTTTATCAATAGCCTTGTTAAAATCCGTTCTGTCATCCTTGTCAAAAACAACCCAGACGCGGTCAAAAGACATGGCATTCCGTTTTTCCAAACTCTCCTTTATCTTTACTGCCTTATCGACCAAATCCGATGCGCCCTGACCTTCTCCCCATATCTCTACGTCAATAACGGTAGATGTGTTATCCCTAATAAGGGCTCTAAAATAGTTCGGTTCTGTCTTGGTGCCTTCACAGACAATTAAAAAACGTACCTGTCTCTCACGAACATTCTTCTTGCGCCTTTGGGGGCTCTTACCTCTCCCTCGTTTTTGCTTTACCTCTTCTAATTCGCCTTTTCCCGTAGCTCCCATACAAAACCTCTATTTCCCGATAAATGGTATCGCCCCGTAACGTCCACGAATGTAATCACGCTTGATATCTCGGTCATTACGAACCTTTTTCCCATCTTCGTCTTTAAATTCTACAAGAGAGTAGATATCGGTAGACTCTACCTTATCCTTCTCTGCAAACCAAATTTGGTCACGACGGATAATTTCCAAGTCAAGCAGATTAGTATCATGCGTGGCGAATATAAGCTGTGCTCCGTGCTTATTCTTCTCCGGATCCATAAATAGAAGTACGATATTCCGAGTCAAAAGAGGATGAAGCTTTGCATCTAGTTCATCTATAATCAGGGTCTCGCCTTCTCTCAAGGTGTTGAAAATTGGCCCGGAAATCTCTATCACTTTTTTTGTTCCCTCCGACTCCATTTGATCCTTGTGAAAATTGCGTTTCCCAATCACAGAACCACTCTCATCGTAAATTTTGTGGGTGGTTATCGACTCAACAACCTTGCCTTCCGCCAGAGCCTGCTCCAGTTCAGCTTTTATCGACTCCGGAGCTTTATCCAAAGCTTCTTTAGGTATATCACTCCTCTCTACCGAGAAACGAGAAAAGCCTAATTGCAAGGTTTTGAAGAAATCCTGAGCCTCATCCGCCCCATCCAAATGTTCTAAAAACATCTTGATAATAAAGTTCTTATATCCTTCACCATCAATTCCAGAAAGCACATTACACTTTCTAAACCAAGCTATTATTGATTTGGACTTCTCCCCCTTTAACTGAGCTACAAGGGAAAGGAACAATCGATTGGAGTTAGTCAAATTCTCCTTTTCCTTGCCCTCTGGGAATCTTTTTGATGACACCTCTATTCTATCTCGAGAACGTACGAATAGTTCATACTCTCTCTCCCCAAAGCGCTTCTCGTACAACCACTCTGAAATAATTTCGGTCTCATTGTATTCGAAGCCATAGCGATAAAGAGCCTCATCAATTACAAACTGCATCTCAAACGACGTAGGCAATGAATCGGAGTCCTCATCCAACTCAAAAGGATCATAAGGTAGAATATCCCCCTCATTTAGGCGCACTGAATTCATGATGATACGCCACATAGTGGCAATAGCTCTAAAAAGATTACTCTTGCCACTAGAGTTCGCCCCATACAAAATAGCCAATGGAAGCAAGTTATACTTACCCTTGCTAATCACAGACTCTTTGTGCTCCTTTATCGAACATGCCTCCATACTAAAGGTTCGTTCCTCTTTAAAAGAGCGATAATTCTCGACCGTGAAGTTTACTAGCATATCTTATGTTTTTGTTTTTCGCAAAGATACAACAACCTTTAGACATGCTATGCCAAAAACGTGATTTTCTCTCATTTAAATGCATAGACAAAAACACCCCGTATCCCGACGGCCGAAGCCGAAGGGAGCAGGGGCAAGAAGGGGACAGGGCTCGCCCTAAAACGAGAGGCGGCAACCTAGGTAGAGCGTCCGAGGGAGAGTAGGCCCGTAGATATAGGCACTATCCCGACCGGCACCTTGGTCGTAATCCTTTTGGCGCGCGTCTAGGAAGTTATTAATACCGCCGTACAACTCAATCTCGCTATGGCGGAAAATATCGAAGTGGTAAGATACTTTCGCACCCAACTCCACGAAGGTGGGCGTAGTCGTCAGCTCGTCGATACGCACAATCCGATCTTCGGGCGCAACGCCATGGCTCTTGAAGTGCTCGGTAAATATGCCGGCATCGTGCTTGGCCTCCCTATCGCTTTGGGCGCTACCGGCTCCATACTCTATCGTATGGGGTGCAAGCATCGGCCCCGTTATAGTACCTGTGAAGGAGAAAGAGAGGGCATGAATCGGCTCATAGCCAAGGGTAAAATAACCGTATGCATTGGGCGTTCGCATCATCCGTCGGTCGGTCAATTTACGGTTCTGCACCTTCTTATCCGCGTCAATTATCGGCATTCCCGAGGCATCGAACTCGGTATACTCACCGTATTCCACGGCTTTGTCGTAGAGATTCTGAGTATAGGTAAAGCCTGCCTGCAACTGGAGGTTACGCCATGCTAGCTTGCCTTCTATATTGCATCCGTACACACGCGCTCCTTGACTATTGGTGCGCAAGAGGCGCATCACGCCATCGTTTTGCGAGGGTTGCTCCTCATTCACAAAGACGTCAATAATGCGATTGTAAAAGCCCTCTATAAGAAGATTGCCGCTAATTCCCTTCCAGCGGTGGTAGAGATCGGCACTCATATTGAAAGAATGGCTGGTTTCGGGTCTTAACCCCTCTCCATTGATTACCCTTTTGGCTTCCCCCCCTACGATGCTCACGTGTAGGTCTTCGTCAAAAACTTGAGGAGCACGGAAGCCCTTAGCGTACGAGGCGCGCAGGTTAACCTCCTTAGTCGGGTTGTAACGCAGGGTCGCTCTCGGGCTTAAAATCGGCTTACCCACAATCGAATGCTCATCGAGGCGCGTACCCAAGAGGATGGAGAGGTGCTGATTTTTCCATTCTACCTGAGCAAACTGACTCGCATTGTGCACATGCTGATGAATACCAGGGAATGCCGAGAGGAGTTTGCCACCTTCGAGGATGTCGTTTCCCTTGTCGTCTTTCCGTTGCTGCCACGAGCGGATGGGCATTTTGTCATCGAGGAAGTCATACACATACTCCGCACCCAACAGGATCTCAGCAGGCATAAAAAGCAGACGATCTGCACTATAATTGTACTGCACTCCTCCCATGTAGGTACGTCCGCGAGTAACTCCGTAATTATCGCCATACAGCTCTTTAGGTACAGGAGCTCCTAATTTACCGAACTCCTTCCCTAGCTCATCCGCACGATCTGCGAGCCCCCCATAGTAACTATTACGGTCTACAGATTGCCCCGAGGCAAAAGCCTGAAAGTGGTGCTTGAGGTTGCGAGAGAAAAGGTCGTACTTAAGGTTCCCACTGTAGATACTGTGGCCAAGATGCTCCGAGACGGCAGCAACATGATCGGGCAAATCGAAGTGATCTCCCCCTCGACGATCCTCTTGAATGGTATGAATATCCGCCGATATTTTGCTGTAATCACTGGGCTTGAGGTAGAAATGAGCTCCCACGGTGCGCGCATTAAGTTTGCCAAGTTCGCTAAAGCCGTCGCCATTGGCATCCCAAGGCGTTCGGTAGCGAGCCTGACCATAGAGCATGGCTCCCATTCTATTGTCGGGGGAGACGAGGGAGGCATTCATACCAAGGTTATTGTCGGGGCTGCTCATACCGGTAAACGATACGGACTCATTGATGGAAAAACTATTGCCATTAGGCTCCTTGGTAATAATATTGACCACACCGCCAATAGCCGAAGAGCCAAAAAGAGCCGAACCTCCACCGCGTACCACCTCCACGCGATCTACCATGTTGGTGGGAATCTGCTCAATACCGTACACGCCGGCTAGGGCACTAAAGATAGGGCGACTATCGATAAGGATCTGCGAGTAACGTCCATCCAAACCATTGATACGCACCTGATTGAATCCGCAGTTTTGGCAATTATTTTCCACGCGTACCCCGGGCTGAAACACGAGACCTTGGAGTAGATTATTCGCGTTCACTTTACCAAAAACCTTCTCATCCACAATCGTTACGACGGTAGGAGCCAAACGGCGGAGCGTGGTTTGTCGGTTAGCGGAGACTACCACTTCGTCAATGGCTACGGCATCCTCTTGAGCTTCGAAGTTGACCTCCACAATTTTGTTTCGCACCACGGTTACCTTTTTCTCTTGCGTAAGGTAGCCCATGCCTCGCATCACAAGGGTAACCTCCCCGGGGCGTAAGTGGCGAAGGAAATAATGCCCGGAAGCATCCGTGGCAGTACCAATGTTGGTACCCTTAACAAAGACAGAGATACCGGGCAAATGCTCTCCGGTTGCTTGATCTACAACGTGCCCGATGATATTCGCATCACTGGGCGGAGGAGTAGGGGTAACAGCTGTTGCCTTAAAACATATCAGCAACGAAATCAGAAGTAAAATGTACCTGTTCATATTATGCGTTTTGTATATCTGTGTATAACAAGAGAAAGAGAGATTGGGTTCCCTACTATCCCCAAAAAGCTTCTCCTGCACACTTTTTTCTCCAAGGCAAAGGTACTCCCCTTCTCTTTTCTACACAATCCCCAATTGTGTGGAGGCTACCCCTAGGCAAACTACTCAGTAATAGCCACCCGAGAAATGGGGAGAAAAGCATACATAAAAGGGGACTTTTCTCAGACTTTGCAGGCAAAAGTTAGGCTCTATGATGTATAATGTATAACTTTGTAGAGGATGAAGACGCCGAGTAGAAACAAGATAAGGCAATCGAGCCTGCGCACTCGCGAGTTGCTTATTGACGCAGCTCGTCAGCTCTTCGCACGCTTTGGGGTAGAAAAAACCACCATGAACGATATTGCCGAGGCCTCCAAACGGGGTAGGCGTACCGTCTATATGTACTTCAATAGCAAGAGCGATGTCTTCTATGCCGTGGTAGGGCGAGAGCTGGATCTACTCTGCAAGCGGCTTGAAGCTGTGGCAGAGTCCGAGGGGTCTGCCCCCGAAAAATTGATGAGCCTCATCTATACCCACATGGATACCATCTTGCAAGTGGTCATGCGCAACGGCTCTCTCAAGGCTCAGTTCTTCAACGATATAGGCCGTGTGGAGCGGGTTCGCTATAAGTTTGACCTCCGCGAGCAGGATATTATTGCCTCCATACTGGAGGAGGGCAACCGAGATGGCATTTTCTCGGTGCGCGATGTCAAGATGACTGCCAATATCCTACAACACGCCTTCAAGGGGCTGGAAGTTCCCTACATACACCGGCAAACACGCCGTATGGGGAGCCAAGAGTTCGACTCCTTACGCCGAGCCGCCGAGTATTTAGTATTCCGAGGCGTCGGCTACAGAGGTGAGATACACCACTACCCCGCACAAAAACAAGATCAAAACAACGATAATACAGAGAAATCATGAACTTATTAGCAGGAAAAACTGCCCTTATAACGGGCGCAGGTCGCGGTATCGGTCGCGCTATTGCACTCCGCTTTGCCCAAGAGGGAGCGAACGTAGCCATTACAGATATTCGGATCACAGACGAGGTAGAAGAGTTCATCGCTCAACTCAATGCCATGGGCGTAAAAGCCAAGGCATACACCTCCAACGCTGCCGATTTTGACGATGCTCACAAGACGGTAGAGGCCGTAGCTGCTGACTTTGGCGCTATCGATATTCTGGTAAACAATGCAGGGATTACTCGCGATGGGCTACTCATGCGCATGACCGAGGAGCAATGGGATATGGTGATTAACGTCAACCTCAAATCCGCATTCAACCTAACCCACGCCGTAACTCCCATTATGATGCGCCAACGTAGCGGCAGCATTATCAACATGGCCTCAGTAGTAGGGGTGAGCGGTAATGCAGGGCAAGCCAACTACTCCGCCTCCAAGGCCGGTATGATTGGTCTCGCCAAAAGTACCGCTAAGGAACTCGGGTCTCGTGGCATCCGCGCCAACGCCATTGCCCCCGGTTTCATCATCACCGATATGACCAATGCACTCTCAGAAGATGTAAAGAAGCAGTGGGCTGCGCAGATCCCTCTACGCCGCGGTGGTACACCGGAAGACGTGGCAGGGGTGGCAACATTCCTTGCAAGCGACCTCTCCGCCTACGTTTCGGGACAGGTTATTCATTGCTGTGGCGGCATGAATTGCTAATGAAAGTCGTATACGAAGACAATCACCTTCTCGTCGTAAGCAAACTGCCGGGCGAGATTGTTCACGCAGATAAGACGGGCGACCCTTCCCTAGAGGACATGGTCGCCCTCTACCTTAAAAAGAAATACAATAAACCGGGGAATGTATTCGTGGGCGTGGTACACCGGCTCGATAGACCGGTGGGCGGATTGGTCCTTTTTGCCAAAACCAGCAAGGCTCTTGCACGCATGAATAAACTCTTTGCCGAGGGCGGAGTACACAAAACCTACCGCGCCGTGGTACAAAACAGTCCCAAAGGCACACAAGGAGAGTGTATAGATTGGCTCTGGCGCAATGCTAAACAAAACAAAACCTACATCGTAAAAGAGAATCACCCCGATGCCAAGCGAGCACACCTTCGCTGGCGACGAATTGCCACGGCAGAGCGCTACCAAATGCTAGAGATAGAGCTACTGACGGGGAGACACCACCAAATACGAGCACAACTTGCGGGAATGGGCTGCCCGATCAAGGGTGACCTCAAATACGGAGCACCACGCTCCAACCCCGACGGAAGCATCTCCCTCCTGAGCTACTCCATGGTCTTTGAGCACCCTGTAAGCCACCAAAAGATAGAACTACACGCCACACCGCCCCACGACAAACTCTGGCAACTGCTCTTCTCTCTTGCCGAGAAATAGACCAAGGGGGCTATCCGCCTTTAGGCTAAGGGATACTTACCCCCCAATCCCCACTCTCTAGGAATCGATCACACCTAAGGTCTCACATCGTCCCGCCCTAACAGGACATCTCCCCCTCGCACCACTTGGCGAAGCCTTCCTTTTTAGGTCATCCGGAATCCCCAAACTCCCCTCTCTTCTCTCCTCTTCTCATGAATGGGAAATAGGGAAGACCTAGCTTCCTCCCCCCTCTCATGAGGGCTCTCAAAAAAACAGCCCTACACTCCAAAAAGTGCAGGGCTAAAATGAAATATTTTTCAGGCAGAATGTCTCCCCCTTTCTAGGTGAGAAATTAAAATAAACCAGCTGGTTTCTGGAGAGAAACTAGGCAAGGATTTTTCTCCCACACATCTACCAAGACACCCCAGCCGAGGAGCAAAAGGCCACCCCTACATTCTCAATCCCTCGAATAGAGGGTCGCAAACTACATGGCTCTAAAGTCAAAGTATATATACCTGACGTGGGGAGACGAACCCCCTGTAAATAGGGGAAAGAAAGCTCAGTAAGGGCAACACCGGTTCCTCGCCAAAGCCCTTCTTGCTCCGAGAGAAGAAGATGCAACGTATCTCGTCGCTCATAAAGAGCTCCATTACTGAGCGTTGCCAACACCTCAAAGTCACAGTACTCTACATTGTTATTATGCCGAATAAGGAGGTCGAAATAGTAGGGGCGATGCGCTTCCGTCACCAAGAAGCGGAACGAAAGCTGCTGGCCTCGTTTCCAGCTCGCGTTAGGCACTTTTTCGTAGACGATAGAGGCTTCGCGTGTAGGACGGCAAGCCACCACACAGAAAAACAGGGTGACAAAGAACGAAGAAAGTAGCAGCAACAGACTTCGCCGAAACCTCCAAGCCATAGTACAAAGCATGCACCTAAAGAGAATTACTCTAGGTGAGACTCGGTGTCCTTATTGATAAGACGAGCCTCTCCTCCCGGGCGAACGGAACGCCTATCACGCTGAGTGCGATGCTCCCGACGAGCTGCAGATTCTCCCTCCGAGTTTATCGGTCTATCGCCTACGGGGCGGTTACCACTCATCCTTGGGGTACGCCTCTCTCTGCGAGCCCCTCCCTCAAATTCGAGGTGTGAGCCCTCACCCTCGCGAGACTCTTGTGGAGAACGACGGCGAGAATTGGAATAACGATCCCCAGGGAGGCGACGACGATTATTTGCGCGCCCCTCTTCTGCACCCTCTTCTCTAGGCAGATTACGTTCAGAGGTTACCCCCTCTACTAGGGGAGTATCCGTCTCTCTCTTGGGTTTGGGAGGTGTATTACGTTCAGGATTCGCCCCTTCTACGATTTCTTTTTCCCCTGTATTACGGGTGCGAGAAGTACGATCGCCTCGATTGTTGTTGCCATTGCCCTTGCGACGCTTACGCCCCTTATCGTCGAAGCGAGTAAGGAGATTTTCGTCCAAAATATCTAGCGAAACAGGTTTCTTTATATACCGCTCCTCAAGTAGAGTTGCAGGTTTCTCTCCTCGGCGATTCATTTCAATCACCTCCCGAGCACGTCGGGTTGTAATCGTACATGCATTGGTAGAACGATTCTTCTCTGCAGTGTAGGTCACCTCCCCTTTGAGGAGATCCCATTTGAAGAAATAGAAACTTCCCTCCTCCGTCTCTAGCATCACATCACGCGGTGGCATCCGCTTTTGAGCCTCCACATAGGCATTGACCTCAAAGTTGGTGCAACACTTGAGTTTGGCACATTGCCCCGTGAGCTTCTCGGGATTGAGGGTAAGATCTTGGTAACGAGCCGCAGCCGTATTTACGCTCTTAAAGGAGGTCATCCACTGAGCACAGCAGAGCGGACGGCCACACGGACCAATCCCTCCAATACGCCCAGCCTCCTGACGCGCCCCAATCTGTTTCATTTCGATGCGCACATGAAAGGTTTCTGCCAACACTCGGATGAGTTTACGGAAGTCTACACGCCCATCGGCTATATAGTAGAAAATGGCTTTGCTCCCATCACCTTGGTACTCTACATCGCCTATTTTCATCTCCAGTCCCAGCTCCTCGGCTATCTGGCGTGCCTCAATCATGGTACCATGCTCTCGGCGCTTTGCCTCCTCGCAACGGTCGAGGTCACTCTGAGTAGCCAGGCGGAAAAGCTGACGGATGGGCTCACGACTATGGGCTTCTTGACGGCGGAATCGGAGAGCCGCCAGTGTGCCTGTGAGTACCACTCGCCCTATATCCACACCGGGAGAACCCTCTACCGCCACTATATCATCTTTGTGTACCTCCAGCCCTAGAGGATTGGTAAAGACTACTTTGTGAGTATTCTTAAACTGAACCTCTACGTATTTATTACGGTCTATATCATCGGCATAACCCGAGAGCCAGTCGTAGCTATTAAGGGGCTGTTTGCCACACCCTTTGCAACCCGATGAGTCTATCTGAGCCGAACCAATATACTTTATATCGTCTTTATGCATTATCTAATCACTTTGTTATCAAGCGGTAAAGTTACGAGTTTCTCGCTGAATAGGCGATAAGGCAAGTTCAGAGACAAGTACAAAAAAATCTCCGCCACCCTCGGAGAAGCGAAAGTGGCGGAGAAAAAGTATATGGATTTAGGTATTTCTGACCTTAGAGAGCCGGGAGCTTACGTGTGAGAGTAGAGCCATCGGCCAAGCGCACTCTAATCAGCGTTACAGACTGACAATGAACACGATCTACAACGAACTGGAGAGCATTTACCCCTCCGTCCATCGTAAGCTGTCTTCCATCCACACCATACAGAGTATAGGCCTGTACGCTTACGGCACTCTCTACTCGATAACCATCCTCTCCGGGGATAACGCGAAGCAGGTCTCCCTCTGTATGAGGAGAGGTTACCGACTTCACCCCGGGATACTCCATGCGAAGCTCGAAGCGTGTACCTTCGTTTGCACCATTCTGATAGGTGTAGCGAGGATTTGCTAGGAGGTCATGCTCACGACGCGTTGCGCGGTCGTAGAGAGAAAGGCGGGTAAATAGGTTGCTCGTGAGGGACGAGAAGTCTAATTCGATAGTGCCCATCAGTGAGCTATGTACCCCCATAGGTATAACACTGAGAGAGGCTCCCGATTGGATTATGTTGGGGGTACCCACCTCGGTATCCACAAAGTAAACCGTAGGCACTTCGTCAATGGTCGGATAGAAGAGTGCCGGTGCCGGTGATAGCTCCGTATCGGGGAGCAAAATAGATTCTCCTCCCTGTCCTGCACCATTCGTTGCCACTACGGATATCCTGCGCACGGGGTCGCTTGAGTCCGTCGTGCGGCTTTGCAGAGTCCAGTCCTTATTGGGTGCGAGGAGTACATTCTTATCGCCTGCAGTGGGGAAAAGAAGTGCCCCTGTTGCTTTCTTCTTGATCACAATAGCTTGGAGCGGAAGGATCTCTTTCTGCAATGTGCTAGTAGGAGAAGTAACCCCCTTATAATAAGCCTTCCACGTATTATTGGTAAAGATGTAGTAGTAGGGCTCGATGAGGGTACTATTTACATCCACAAGTTTATCAAAGTTGATCGCGCTCATAAAGGGGTTGCCCACCATGCGCAATTCGGAGTTGGTATCACCCGTAAGTTGGAAGGCATAGCCCTCTACGGATGTACCTGCCACCGTAATTGCCCCGATTGCCTTATTGCTACTCGTCTCGAAGACAAAGCGGAAGTCCTCCTCCGGCTTACGAATATAACGATCGAACTTATTCAAAGGAGCAAGAGTCCTCATACTATAGTATCGGAACGTCGACGTCTTGGTTAGCTCATCATACTTATGGAGCGGATAATAGTCATCCTTATCTCTATTGAGATAGTAAGGGATGCGGATAATACCATTGAGGAAGTTGAGATTCGTATGCTCTTTGTAGCCTACCTTACTTGCATCGTAACCTGCCACCTTGAGAGCAATAGCATGGTTAAATGCATCCATGTTTTCCTTCAACGTATTCACAGGCTTCTCAAAAGAGCCCTCAGTAAGACCGGAAGCATCGGTGAGCCCGGACTTAAAGTGGCGCTGGAAGGTCATAGGATAACCTGCCAAGCCAAAGTCTCCTGAGAGGATATTCTTGAGCGGAGTGGCTAGCATGTACCAGCGGTTACGAGCCATCAAACGCTTATCGCTTCGGGAGAAATGAGGTTCGGCATGAGCCTTGATAGTCCCCTCGTCCATTTTGCCAAAGTTATAGTCTACATAAGCACGGCTATAGCGAAGCAATTGAGGACGCCCCATTTGGCTACCATGGTGGAAGTAAACATCGTTACACTCTGCCGCTCCATAGGTTAGCTTTTTCGCATCATACGTAGAAATGGAAGGATCCAAATCCGGGAAGTAATTATCTACTTCGGCAGGGATATGTACCGTAGTACAGAGAGCCGGTATGGCATTGGCCGCTCCTCCATCCACTTTGCGCCAGTTCTTTTCGTTGTACCAATTGGCATCTTCGGCATCACTAGCCCACCAAAGTAGAGTAGGAGCCACCGAGAGCCTAAACTTCACGGTGATGCTCGTAGGAGCACCCTCACAAATTACATTTTTTGCCTCCAAGGTATATTCGCCAGAGTGCTTGGCATTGGTGGCAGAGGTGATTTCGTAGATCCTCGCATCCTTAGAGGGACCAGTTGCAGGGTATTTGGTCCCATCCGGCAATGTCCACTGATATTCAACTTTTCCTCCGAGTGAAACGGCTTCTAATTTAATATTATCTCCCTCGCAGTACTTAGACTTAACCCGAGTGGTTTTCACAATACTTGTAGAACCGAGGTCGTAAAGTGTGATGGGAGTACCCTTGCCGTTATCATTTTGACAGGTAAGATCTTTAATATAGAGGAGATAGTCATCATCCAAAGCGGTAGTGCTCGTTAAGTCAAACTCAACACCCTTGGAAGGATCAACTGTTACGCCATCTTGTTTTGCAACAACGGTATGCCCATCCATTTTACGAATGGCAATATCCAAGTTCCCAACATAGTTGATAGGCATGAAGTAGATGTGCCCTGATTTTCCTGAAGGGCACTTGTACCCCACATATGAATCACGGTCATAACCGAGATTGGCATTCGACAAGTCTACAGAAGTCTCATTCTTGATACAATCGGGGTAAATTTCGTCTTTTCCGTTCTTCAGTATCTTTATGCTCATTTTCAACACACCCTTAGTCGCAGGCAAGTCGAAATATCGCTTGGACTCATTTTCCGTTTTTTCAGGTTTAGCTTGTAGCCAAGTGGAAGCCCATCCGTAGCCTACTTTCACATCAGACTTCTGCACCCCCTCCGGTAATTGAGTGATGTGTACGTATAGCTCCTTATCGGCATAAGAAACTCCATTTTTAAGAATGAGATTATCTATTCCGTTCGAGAAGGGATAAATACGAATTCGTCCACAATCTTTTACCTCTATCTTAGGAGCGGGCTTCTTCGTCCCAAGAGAATACTTCTCAGGAGTACTATCCACCGTGATGGTCTCTATTTTTTCAACGTTGCATCGGTCCTTGATTTTGAACTTATATTCCCCAGAAGGAAGAACAATATATTGACGACTATCCTTACTAGGATCTTTAGTCGTACCAAAGGGGTAGAACCGAGCTTTACCATAATTGCTGGGAACCTTGTAGGGGGCATTCAGCTGCAGAGTAGCCTCTGCGGGAGGGGTGAACCCAGCGGGTACGGAGATAAGGGTAATCTCATAATCTTGGAAAGAAATAATGTCCCTAAACTCTACGTATTTCTTTCCGTCATCTGGGATAACTTTAGAGGTAGGGATACTATAGGAGAGGGCAAGATTTGTCTTTTTTATACCCACACAGTAGTCCTCTATTTTGTAGCTAACATGAGACTCAAACTTAGGCTCCTGCTTGCCTATCTCTATTTTCTGCTCATTACCGTTACTATCTTTTACGGTGATGATATACTCCTTCTGCAATTCAAATTGATATTGCTTAGAAGGATCTTTCTTATCCTTATACTCAACAGCTTTCTGCCAACCAACGTGGTCAAAAGTAAGCGTAAGGGGCTCTGTAACCTGTACAGATGGATTGCTCTTCTCTGCTACGGTAATCGTAACAGGAGCACAATAAGCTAGCCCTTCGGAAAGCCAAGTCTTTCTTCCATATTTCTCAGAACCACAAGGGAAGCCACCATGATTTATGTATGAAGAAACCCATGGGGCTTCATCGAAATAGTACAAACCATATGTTTTAATCTCGGTCGTTCCCTTTACTCGGTATGCAAGGACATACTTATCCTCGTTATTGGTAGCATGCGCCATCTTATACCAGGTGTCCCCATTCTTTAATTTGAGGGAGAGAGGGGTGTTTCTAGGGAACTTTGTAGGGTCAAATGCTATGTCATGGCTGTCATCTATCGTAGTGGGTAGCCCCGCGAAATCTTTCCAAACAGAAGCATTGCTTGCGGTAAGATTCGCCTTTTTATCAAACCCAATCTGTATATACTTCTTAAGGGTATCAATATTATTGGTGTACAGATTGTTGGATTTAAATGGAGCACGGAAGTCGTACCAACCACAGTTTCCCTTATGAACATCTGGAGCCGAACGATCTATACTACCGGGCAGTCCATCATCGTGTATATATACCTTTTGTGCAGGATAGTTGTTGCACGCGTCCGAAACTTGTACGGTATAATTCCCTTTAGGGAGATTATAGAAGTACTTCGTATCTGATGTGGGAGCAAACTTAAACTCCTTATATCCCGTATATCCGGAAGGTACCTCCGTTAGCTTTACCGTATACTCACTTGCACTGCCGTTGGTTACTCGCACCGAAATCATCCCTGTTTGCATTTGCTGGAACGTAGGGCGATACATCGCAAGAACAATGGTAGGGATCCGATACGAAGAGGAAACTTGGATATGCTCCTTTTTGAGTTCTACCTTAGCTCCTGATTCATTGACGAGTACTGTAACCTCTACTTTATAAGTACCAGCTCCCAATCCCGTAGCTCTGGACGTGGTTGTATTCTGAGTCGTAATTAAGGCTCCTGTAGCTTCGTTGTAATAGGTATAGGTAACCGACTTAATCGTGTAAATCGGGTTCTTCGACGTCACCGCTACCGCTATCTCCCCATTGGCTTCACAAGTTCCATGGGTAACGGTAGTGGTGAGCTTGAAGTCCGAAGGCTGCTGCGCACGAAGTGGCAAGCTCGAAAGAATACAGAGAATGGAGAGTAGCCCCAAAGAGGCGGACATTCTCTTAGAAATGAACGATAATATAGATTTCATTGTACAACTATTCATTGGTGATCTGGAACAAAACGAACAGAAATACGATAGCAACTATTGCGGTATACGCTGTACTCGCCTGTGGTAACCACAGTGCCACCATGGAGCGTAACAACCTCTTGTAGGTACTTCTGTGCCGCAGGGAGGTTCGGATTTTGCATGGGGTGATTGGAGGTCTTCTCTGTCAAAGAAGAGGGATCCCAGATATTACTCCAATACTTGTAGGTGAACTTGAGCAATGGCTGAGAGTCAGCTCCAAGCCCTGTCTTTGCCAGATACTCAGGGATATAGAAAGCAAGCCTATAGTCTGCCGTTAGTACCCCCCCAATGCTTGGGTCTTCCGGAGACACCGGCTCTATTACGCACTTAGGATCGGGCGTTGCAGGCAGGGGGATATTATTGAAAAGCACCCCTGACGCTACTTCGGCATCGGGTGTGAGCTGATTCTGTGGCATAAGGGAAAAAGACTTGGGCATGTTCTCGCTTTGGATCGTATAGACCCGCTCGAAAGAGCCGGAACCAATCCAAGAATATTTCTTTTGATTGTTTGCCAACTCCTCTACCTCTATCATATCTTTTAGGAGCAACTCCACCTTGGCCATACCTCGTAGTAATTCTACACCACGAGAGGGGGTGGGCAATATGATCTGATAGGGTGTAGCCTGAGTACCGGAATGATTCATATCCACGTTCTTATACTCTGCCGTCATAGGACTACGAAGCTTGATATTGGGCAGAGTACCCGCCTTGTAGATGGTAGGAGTCGTGATACGAATGCTATTCAACTCATCACGGCGAGCAATCCCATTAAGCTTGGTCGTAATGGTAGGCCCTTGTGTAGCATCCACGTGTTCGTTGGCGATAACGACCATATCATACACCCCGGGTTTGGGGAGTTTGAAGACGGCTCTGCGCACAGTGGGATCGCCATTGAATGCAAGGTCAGTGCCCGTACCCCCAGGCACGTTATAGCAGAGATTATACTTGAGGTCTCCACCTTGGAAGAGCATAATACGCAACTCGTGTACCTTGTCTTCCTCGTCTTGGAGGTCTTTGTTGAGCGTATTCTGTCCATCTTCTTGCGCGCGCAGGTTAAGGTTCACAGATAGATAATTCTCACCGTTGCCATTGGGCGAAGATTGAGACGAAGAGCATCCGACCAAACCGCCCCACACAAGAGAAAGGAGTAGCACCAGTGTGCCCTGTAGTGTATAGGTAGATAAAACTTTCGATTTCATGCGTTCAAAAGAGGCTGTATATAGTGTGGGCATTAAAATTCAATGTCATAGCTATGTACCACCCAACCATTGATGGAGATCTCCACCGCCATAGAGGGGGTGAACTTAAGATCCACGACAAAAAGGTGGTCGCATTCGGGTTTATAGCTAGGGAGCTTCTTGAGGAGATCCTTTTTCAGATCGAAGTGCAGGAGTTCCTCGCCTGTATCGTTGCGGAGCATTACCAGCTCGGGATGCGTCGTGGCATCGTCGAGGCGGAGGGTGCGGAGCGTTGTCTCACGACGAGGAGTGCCGGAGGGGATATCTGCGGCATAGATTACATTTACTTGAGGAGAGGCAAGAGCGCCAGTCATACTGTAGCGCGCATTACTGTCACGAATCTCCATTCGGCAAGGCATCGACTCCCGAAGCCCTGTCACGCGCACCACAAAGTCGTTGGAGTATTCGGTAAGGAGCGGCTTACTGTAAAGCACGGTAGAGGCACCTTCTATATGACTATCGGCATTGCGCACATCTATTTTGCCATGATAGAGGGTGTGAAAGAGTTTGTTTCCCGGGCGACCATTTGCGGAGAGTTTCAAGCCAAAAGTAGCCTCCGCAAGAGCGGGAAGTTTAGAAACTTCAGGTATATAGGAGTAGTCCTCTTCGGCATCGCCAGCCCAGAAGAAACAGCGATACACTTCTTCTTTGTTTTCCGGGAGGGCAATCTCAAAGATGCTCTTATCCGAAAGAGTGACATTCTTAAATGTCTTATAGCCAAGGAGCTTTCCCCCTTTATTAAAGACAACTACAGTCATGCGATCTACCCCTTGGGGATAAGTAGCAGTCTCCATGCAAGGGGTCTGCACATAAGGAGTAAAACGGAGCAAGGTAGGACAATCGTCTCCCTGTTCATAAATCAAGCCATTGCAACTCGTAGCTACGAAAGCCAGCAATAGCAAAGGTATTATTCGCTGTAAGAACTTCATTGTTCAGAGGGAAATTGAATCTTAATTTATAGAGAAATAAAAGAGGAATAATGAGACGCGAAGCTACTCCACCCTCACAGTTCAAGTGGAGCAGTCGTCTCCACACCTTCCCGAATAGATAAGGAAGGAATGCTCCGGCAGGAGCCCCACCATGCCTCGAGAGATGAGGTAAGAGGCATGAGGGACTCCTTTGGGAGCTTTTGTTTCCGTTACTCAAAACGGAGACTTTAGAGTGATAGTTCGATATCGTAAGAGTGAACCGTCCATGCGAGTACAGACATCTCAACGCTCATCCAAGTTTCCTTCGGAGTATTGGGATCTTCAGGATTGAATGGGTTAGGATTATCAGGATCGTCACTAGGTTTGGGATCTGGATTCTCGGGGTTAGGATTGTTTGGATCTGGCTTTTCAGGAAAGAGAGGATTCCAGTTTGTACCAATCGTCTTGAAGCCCGTGATATGAATGCGATAGATATTGTTACGGAATACAGGAGCATCAAGAGTACCAGGAGCTCTATCAGGATTTACAAAAGCATAGTAAAGTACCTTACCTTTGAGATAGTGGCGGAACTTCTGATTTTTGATACCACCCTTTGTAGGATCTGTTACATTCTCTTTCTTAGAATAAATTATTATTGGCTCCAAGATAGAAGTCGTCACCAGGCTTGTAGCTAGCTCCCGTACCATCAGCAAAAGCATCCTTATCAGGGACAAAGAGAGCACGTACGAGCACGTAAGGTGTATTACCACGGCGGAAATCTCCATCGTAAGTATTCACATCCGCATTGGCAGGATTAGTCTGATACTTATGCGAAGCCTCAAACATGAAAAGACTCTTCTTAAGAGATTCTTCACCGATTTCCTTTGCCGAAAGTGCGCTTCCGCTAATCTTCGTAGCCATACGAGGATTAGAAGAGAAAGTATGAGCTTTCAAGTCACTATAATCGTAACTAGCTTTCCCAGTAGCTCCCCAAATATCTTCAGTCTTAGTGGGCACATAGGCAAAAGCGGGGGTTTTAATTTGCCCATTAGCAATTTGCTGACCAATAAAGAACTTTTTCTCCCCCTGAGCACCAGCATAGGAAATGTTCTTTACCGTACCCATTTTGGTTACCCCATCGCTGTACTTTACTTCGTATGTATCCTCCTTGGTAGTAACAAGTACACGAGCTACGACACGCTTCATCTCAACCTTTGCTCGGTTTTTAGGAGATGCCGCAGCAAGAGCCTCAGCCGCTGTCACACCCTCCTTTACATCAATAGAGCATTCCTTTGCATTAGATGCCATAATAACATCTTTGCCACTCTCATTCTTTGCTAAACTGGCAATAGCAAACTCCTGCGCCGTTGTGTTGTAAGCCTTTTCAAACTCCGTGGCACTCGCATCGGCAAGCACTCGAGTTACCTCAGCCGAAGCATTGACAAGCGCATACACCTTTTTCTGTCCCTTGGTTGTGCGGATAGCAGTTTTAGGAACAATTGTGATAGATGGAGCTCCGTCCGTCTGGGTGATTGTAAAATTGTTCTTGTTGTAGAAACCCGTAGAAACGACGCCGGAAGCAACGTCTACAACGTACACATCGATCGTTTTGATCTCATCCTTCCCATTCCAAGTTCCCTTAGGATTGAATTTGTCATCTTCACCGGCACGAAGATCATTAGTACCCATATTAAGGGTAATACCTACATACGTAGATCCTTCTTGATTGGGATCTTGAACATCTTTCCCAGACTTTGAGCACGAAGCAAAAAGACCGAGAGCTGCGAGCAACGCGCCCGCCATCATCTTCATTTTCATCTTTAATACTTATCGATTTATCTATATTGATATGTTGCTTTTAAGAGCTATATTTATCATTCAAATCAACTTCACGGGCACAATCTAACGAGACATTCCTCTGTGAAAAGTAGTCTGCCACAAGCGAACTAAGAAGATAATGCACCCCAAAGATGGACTCGAAAAGAGTGAAAGACTCCCAATAGGGAACGAAATCTATCACCCATTGCGATTAGACAGAACGCATCGCTATGCGCACCCAATCATCTGCAAAGGAACAAGAAAAAAATGACCCAAACAAAAAACAAGGTTATTTAAGTATTGTTTTACATTAAAGACACTTTGGATAAACAAATAAGCCCAACTCTCCCCTCTAAAACACTAGACATTCACCCTTAATAAAGAATAGGAGAGGAAAGCGAAGTGTAAAAAACTTTCGACAAAATGAGAAACACCCCAAGTCAAGCAAAAGAGAGAAAGAAAATAGGCCAGCCTTAGGAGTAGACTCTCTCGCTTCAAACCCTATCTAAACTCCGAGTAAAACGGCATCAGAGGGCATCTTATGGTCCCAAAGTCACGCAGAGAACATATCTTCAAGATCAACCCCATTCCTATTGCTCCAAACAAAAAAGGAGATGCCCCTCTACCTAGAGCATCTCCCTACTTTGACGGCACCTCTCCAATAAAAAGAAGAGGAGAGATAGCCTAAGAGACGAGGTTTAGAAACGGAAGGTCACCCCTAGATTGACAAGGGTGAGACCATAGCCCAACTCTCCCCCCAAGGCAAGAGTAGGAGTCACATAGTAGCGAGCACCAACAAAAGCCTGGGTGCCGAAGGATCCGCTATTCCGTAGAGTAGTACCACCTACGAAAGACCATCCTAGAGCAAGCCCGGCATAGGTATCCAATTGGGGAACGAACTCATAATGCAATGCACCACGACCTCCGAAGAAGAAATAACCGGAATAGTTATCAGCCCCGGAACGGAAGAGGACATACTCGCCCTGACCACCAACACCGATAGTACCCTTGCCGTTACTAAAGAGGTTGCCCACAACGCCATACTCATACACTGCCGTAAGGGGAGGAACGACAATGCTAGAGAACAAACCGGTGGTGCTGGGCAAGCCAATCATAATACTTGCAGTCTGCGTACCTTTTTCAAACGTTTTTTGGGCATTTGCTTCACCCAAAGAGGCAAAGCCTGCGAAAGCTACGGCTAGCCCTAGAATCAGATTTCTTACTTTCATAATTAATTTCTTGTTTATACTATGGTCCCTCCTCCAGAGTAGACAGGAGGGAAGAGAACCCTTAATCTTCGCTGCGTGAGCGACGTTTACGCTCCAGCTCATCGAGGATAATCTTACGCATACGCATACTATTGGGGGTAACCTCCACATATTCGTCTGCTTTGATGTACTCGAGAGCATCCTCGAGACTAAAGACAACGGGAGGGGCAAGAGCCACCTTGTCGTCGCTACCCGAGGCGCGCATATTGGTCAGTTTTTTGCTTTTGCACACATTCACCACGAGATCGTTGTCTTTGGTATGCTCCCCAATCACTTGGCCTGCATACACCTCGTCTTGCGGTGCAATGAAAAATCGGCCTCGGCTCTGGAGGTTATTAAGAGCATAGGCAAAAGCCGTCCCACTCTCCATCGCTATAATAGAGCCATTGAGGCGGCGTTGTATATCGCCTCGCCAGGGAGCAAACTCGATAAATCGGTGCGCCATCACCGCCTCTCCTGCCGAAGCCGTGAGTACGGAGTTGTTGAGCCCGATAATACCTCTAGAGGGGATGGTGAACTCCAGCATGATGCGATCGCCCTTACTCTCCATAGAGGTCATCTCCCCTCGGCGGCGGGTAATTAGGTCGATTACACGGCTCGAATACTCTTCGGGCAGATTGACCGTAAGCTGCTCTATCGGCTCACATTTGACCCCATCTATCTCCTTTATAATTACTTGGGGCTGCCCCACCTGCAACTCATACCCCTCGCGGCGCATCGTCTCGATAAGCACACTAAGGTGCAGAATGCCTCGCCCATAGACGAGCCACGAATCCGCAGAGTCAGTTGGTTCTACACGTAGTGCGAGGTTCTTATCCAGCTCTTTGACCAAGCGGTCGTGGATATGACGACTGGTGACAAACTTGCCATCTTTGCCAAAGAAGGGCGAGTTGTTGATGGTAAAGAGCATACTCATCGTAGGCTCATCTACACGGATACTCGTAAGAGGTTCGGGAGCAGAAGCATCGGCCACCGTCTCCCCAATCTCAAAGGACTCCAACCCAATAATGGCACAAATATCGCCCGAGGAGACCGACGACGCTTTAGCACGCCCCAACCCCTCAAAGGTGTTGAGCTCCTTTATTTTCTGTCGCACTACGGAACCATCGCGGCGGCAAAGTACAATATCGCTATTCTCGGAGATCGTACCTCTGTGCACGCGTCCCACGGCAATTCGCCCCACGTAAGAGGAGTAGTCGAGCGAAGTGATAAGCATCTGCGCCGGCCCCTCCAGCATGGGTGGTGGGGGTATATGATCTACAATAGCATCCAGTAGGGGGGTAATGGTATCGGTGGGATTATTATAGTCCTCACTCATCCAGTTCTGTTTGGCCGAACCAAAGAGAGTGGGGAAATCCAACTGCTCTTCACTCGCATCGAGGCTTGCCATCAGGTCGAAGACCATATCTTGCACCTCACCGGGGCGGCAATTGGGTTTGTCTACCTTATTAATTACTACAATGGGCTTGAGACCCAGGTTTAGAGCTTTTTGGAGCACAAAGCGCGTCTGTGGCATGGGCCCCTCGAAGGCATCCACCAAGAGAAGGCATCCATCTGCCATATTGAGTACACGCTCTACCTCGCCTCCAAAGTCCGCGTGCCCCGGGGTATCTATAATATTGATCTTAACGCCGCGATAGCGAATACTCACGTTTTTGCTTACGATGGTAATCCCACGCTCTCGCTCGATAGCATTGTTATCTAGATAGGTATCTACCTCGGTAGCTTTGTCGTCTCGGAAAAGTTTGCCCGCTAGTAGCATCTTATCAACAAGCGTTGTCTTGCCGTGGTCTACGTGGGCGATAATCGCGATATTGCGTATTTCTTGCATACTGCTCTATAATAACCGGCTACAAAGGTAATGAAAAAGCATCGCCATATCTCACCAATTATCGCAGGCTAAGGAATAAAAAGTAGGGGATAAGCCTCAAATGGGTGCCGAACAGCCCCTAAGAAAAGCAGAAAGAGGAGATAGAAGACCGCCCACAGCGAGCAAGAGACGAGACGGCGACCTCTCTAGATAAGGAGTGCGAAAGAGTTCCTTAGAAATGGCAAAAAGCGATAGAGGAGGGAGGAGCGAAAGCATAAAAAAATCTCCAACACTCATACGAACATTGGAGACCTGTAATACAGAATATAGAGTTGCGGGGAGAGGACTCGAACCTCTGACCTTCGGGTTATGAGCCCGACGAGCTACCACTGCTCCACCCCGCGATATTATCTCAATTGCCCTGCAAAGGTACAGATTCTTTTTGAATTAGCCAAATGCCAGCCTCGCCCTGCCTAGAGAGTAGCCCCTGTGATCGCTCCTCTCTTACAGACTCTCCCTCTGAAAAAATGGAGACAGGCTCTTTTACGGAAGTAGAACATCGATATTCAGTCCACGAGAATAGCGCAAGTCAGGTGGCGTAAAACGGAGAAAAAATGCTGGGTGAAAACCGTTTCCCCTCTTGGGTGAAAATAAAATATTTCTTGCCCAAAATATGAGGGTAAAACCAGCTGAAATAAAAATATTTCTAGGATAGTTTTCTCCACGATTTTAGCCAACGACCCACACGTTGCTCCCCAGAGAGCGAAAACAGCACCAAAAACAAGCTGAGAGAGCAATACCCGAATCCCCTCTCCCCCCTCCCTCCTCTCGAAGAACATCCCTCAAGAGGGCTCTTTTATCCTCAGCCAAATCGGAAAGAGAAAAATATCTACGAAAAAATCGTTGATTATCTACGAAAAGTTCGTACATTGCGCTCGGTAAGCAATACAAAGAGCTATGAACAAGACAAAACTCACTCCATTAACCCCTCAAGAAGAGAGCGTTATGCAGATTATTTGGGAGCTAGGGGATGGAGTAGCCATACGGCAGATATTGGACAAGCTGCCCGAACCCAAGCCCCCCTACACCACTCTGGCAAGCATTGTAAAGAACCTGCACACCAAGGAATACATTCAACCCGAAAAAAGCGGAAAGACCATGCTGTACAGGATCGAAGTAACCCAAGAGCAATACTCCGCCTCCTCTCTCCAGCACATCGTACGAAACTTCTTTGGAGGAGATTACAGGCAAGTAGTGCAGTTTTTTGCACGCAAAGAGAGTATCTCGCCCCAGGATCTCAAAGAGATAATAGACTTGATTGAGCAGAAGAAGTAACCTCACCTCTTAGCCACCCTTACCCCATGGAAGTACTACTCTACTACCTACTCATCAGCGGAGCATCCCTCGCCCTCGGAGCCTTGCTCGGGCGGTGGCTCTTCCTCCCCCTTACGTGGCATAAGGCAACTCGCGCCTTTTACCTTATCATTCTCGTCTCGGCGTGGGTGATACCGCTCGTTGGCATTGTGGTTCCCTATATCGACTGGTCAACGTTTTTCTCCCCCTCCCAAGAGGGAGTAGCTATTGCCCCATTCCCCCTAGAGCTATCACCTATGATGGAAGAGGCCTCGCCCTCCGTTTGGAGGTGGCTCCCTCTAGCATTGGGCTGCATTTGGGGGATCGGAGCACTCGCTCGGGGTATTCATCTTTTGGTCGCCCTACGAGCTCTAGTCAAACTCAAGCGGCACTGCACCCCCTACCTCCTCCCCAATGGACGGAAAATACAACTTCTCCCCCAAGGGTATACCGCGTTTAGTGCCTTCGGAGAGATATACATCTCCCAAAAGATGCTAGAGGAGAACGAGTGGACTATGGTCTACACACACGAAGAGGAGCACACCCAACAGCGACACTACATAGACCTTCTACTCGCAGAGCTATCTCTCATCCTCTCGTGGTGGAACCCCGCCATGTGGCTACTGCGTAGAGACCTCAGCCTAAACCTTGAGCACCTAGCCGACGAGGCCGTGCTAGCCCAAGGCATTGAGGGCAAACCCTATCAATACCAACTCCTAAGATGCGCTACAGACAGCTCTGTAAGCCCTCTATACAACCCCTACAATGGCTCTAACAACTTAAAAGAAAGGATCAAAATGATGAACAAGAAAAACTCACCCAAGCGAGCTATCCAACGCCTATGGCTCGCCCTACCCATGGCTACTCTTACTCTCTTAGGCGGTAATTACCTACTGGCTCGCCCGGTTGCCGAGCGTCTCCCCCTCCTACAAAACGTAGGGGACGAAGACCCCGTCTACGAAACGTGCGAGGTACTCCCCCAATTCCCCGGAGGGAATGACAATCTCTTCCTCTGGCTTGCCGAGGAGGTACGCTATCCCAAAGAGGCGGAAGCAAAGAGTATCGAAGGCAGAGTGCTTGTACACTTCATTGTGGAAAAAGATGGTAGCGTAAGCAACCCCACCATTATGCAAAGTGTAGACCCGCTACTCGACGCCGAAGCCCTACGTGTAGTGGGCAAGATGCCCAAGTGGACACCCGGGAAGCTCAAAGGAAAAGTCGTACGTGTCTCCTTTACCCTCCCCATCCACTTCAAACTCAGTGCGGATAATAGCAAGTCCTCCACAACGGGTAGCCCAACTGCACCTAAAGCCCTCTATGTACTGGATGGCAAGGTAGTAAGTGACGTAAGCAACCTGCCTAGCGAGAAGATCGCAGAAATGCGCGTAGACAAATCTCAAAAGGAAGTAACCATCAGAGGGAAGAAGTACGACCTCAAAGCCCTCGGATTAGACGGAGTTGTCTACATTACGACGAAGTAACGCCGCCCCCTTATAGCAGAATACAACTATTTTTCATCTCTTACCGCCCTCGTCTCTTACAGGAGTCGGGGGCTCTTCGTTTGTATGCAAAGAGGGCGCATGGGAGGGAGGAAGAGATAGCTTCCCCCTCAAAGGAAAAGGCATCGTATTAGAGAGAGGATCCCCTCTTTTTGCAGAGAACGCTCCCTGTATAGAGAATCCGTAGTACCTTCGTGGTCGGAATGAACAAAGTGCATCTATTGGTGGCAGATAGCCACGATTCGTTTGTCTACAATCTCGTAGAAATCCTTAGGAAATGCCCTAATTGCACCTTCGACGTTGTAGCGACGGAGCATTGCCCCTCCCTACCCCTGGAGAACTACCGAGGGATACTGCTTTCCCCGGGGCCAGGGCATCCTGAGGAGGTGAAAGGGCTCATGCCCCTCATTGCTCGCACCGTGCATACACACTCCCTTTTTGGGGTTTGTCTCGGGCATCAAGCTCTTGCCCTACACTTTGGTGGGCAACTATTGCAAATGCCCCATCCGCTACATGGACATGCAGAAAGGCTAACGATAAAAGAGATAGAGGGGCGTACCCTCCTCGAGCAGCTCCCCTCCGATAGCTCGGTAGGGCGTTATCACTCGTGGTGCGTGGCAGAAGAGTTTTTCCCAAACGTATTAGAGATTACGGCAACAGCACTAAGCGATGGGGCTATCATGGCATTCCGTCACAAAACACTCCCCCTATTTGGGGTACAATTCCACCCCGAGAGCTACCTATCGCCCCACGGTGCAAGTATCGTACAAAGTTGGCTAGCCGGTCTCTAGAGTAGACGCACGCTCTTGTAGCGCACCTCTTTGTTTTTGTTTTTCTTGAGGGGGAGGAGGTAAGAGACCGCCAGCTCGTGGCTACCCCAATTCCCCTTAGCCATTTGATTGATAGGCATCTCAAAGGCATACCCTACCGCTACACTCCCAAACTTCATCCCGAGGGAAAAGCCTGCGGCATTCATCGGCCGGAACATTACCCCTGCCCTGAAACGCTCGGCATACTCCAGCTGCAAGTTGGCATCAATGCGCCATGCCTTAAGGTCCGTAAGCACCAAGAGAGAGGGCGTCCAAGTAAGCAAAGAAGTCTCCGAAGAGAACTTATAAGACGAGTGAAAGGTGTAATTTCTCTTTAGCTCAAGAGAGTAATTATTACTGAGGCGAACACGTGGAGCCAAAAGGTGATGCGAAGCCACGCCTATATACATCCGCTTATTGCGCCACGAAAGCCCCACCGCAGAATCAAACGACTTCCCGGACACTCGCGTAAGGGGTAAAGCAGGGTCATTAGGGGTAATGCCCTCACCATCGGGCAGAAAAAGCTTCGTTCCATCAAAGGCACTATTGAACAAACCGGCTTGCAACCCTATGCCCAATTGCCCCTTAAACAAGGGCAAAAAAAAGGTATATTGTCCGGCTAAGTCGGTATTGACAAAAAGCCCTTTCTTCTGCGTAAGGAAGGCTATTCCCACCCCATGCTTTCGCTCTAAAAAATCGACCTGCGTATTGGCAAGAAGGGAGATATTGGCAGGAGCTCCCGAGATACCTACCCATTGCTGATGGTATATGGCGGTTATATCCAGCTCCTCTTGCCCCCCGGCGGCGGCAGGGTTATAGAAGGAAGCCGCCCTATCGTACTGCGAAAAAACGGCGTCGTATTGCCCCATCAGCGGTAAAGCCCTTACCCCTAATAGCAACAAAAACGCCCCTTTGAGGAGCCACCACGAGGTCGCTCTACGCCTCAATCCTTTCTCGTACATACTACAGAAACGAATAGAGAGGGGGGATTAGTATGTAGGAGCCACCATTCGCGGCTAGGACTAAACGATATCACAAGGTGCGGCCTCTCGTCGCCCACCCCGTGGATAGTCCCCCTAGAAGGAAGCTCTCTACAAACAAAAAGTCCTACCCCAACACATCCGTGGGGTAGGACCTTAGTATTTGAAAGAATGGAGGTCTTTACATATTATCGGGAGTCTAATCACAAGCCTCCTCGCAATGTAGCCTCGCTTCTTCGAAGCTCTACAGAAAAGCGATTAAGCTTCTACAGGAGCTGCAGTTTCTGCGGGAGCAGCCGAAGACTTGCGCGAACGGCGAGTACGCTTCTGAGGAGCAGCTTTCTTGCTTTCGCCAAGCATAGCCTCGTTGAAGTCTACAAGCTCGATAATGCACATAGCAGCGTTGTCTCCAAGACGATATCCCGTACGAAGAATACGAGTGTACCCACCGGGACGATTGGCAACCTTATCCGACACTACACCGAAAAGCTCCTTCACAGCCTCTTTGTTTTGAAGCTCAGAGAAAACCATACGGCGTGAGTGAAGATTGTCATTCTTAGAGCGTGTGATGATAGGCTCTACATACACACGCAACGCCTTTGCCTTAGCCACCGTAGTAGCGATACGCTTATGCATAATAAGCGAAGTGGCCATGTTAGAAAGCATAGCCTCGCGGTGTGCCTTCGTGCGACCTAAATGATTGAATTTCTTATTGTGTCTCATCTTTTACTCTTTATCTAGGTTATACTTACTCAAGTCGGTAGCAAACTCCAAGCCAACCTCTGCGAGGAATCCCTCAAGTTCTTCAAACGTCTTCTTACCGAAGTTGCGGAACTTAAGCAGCTCTTGGCGATTGTGCTTCACGAGATCGGCTAGAGTGAAGACATTGTTGGAGCGAAGACAATTGCGAGCACGCACCGAGAGATTGAAAGAGTCGAGCTCTTGTCTTAGCATCTGACGTATGCGGAGCGTTTCTTCGTCCATTACATCCCCCGTCTCGTCGCCGGCTTCTTCCATATGCATCTCCCCATCACTAAAGAGAGAGAAGAGATCGATAAGGATCTTTGCAGCCTCGCGAAGAGCCATCTCCGGCTCGATAGTACCATCGGTAACTACCTCCAAGATAAGCTTCTCGTAGTCGGTCTTCTGCTCCACACGGAAAGACTCTTCCTTGGGCATTACCCGACGAATAGGGGTGTAAATAGAGTCGATAGCAATCGTATTGAGTGGGTCTCCCTCACGAGCATTCTCGTCACTAGGTACATAACCACGCCCCTTATTGATGCGGAACTCTATCTTGACATTGCTAGCTACCTGAGGGTCGAAACTACAGATATGTTGATCTAAGTTCGTGATCTCAAAGTTGCTAAGAGCGGCATTGAGATCCTCTGCGGTAAATACGTCTTTATTCGCAGGGAAAGCTACTGTTACCACCTCTTCGTCTGCATTGTCAACCTTTTGCTTGAAGCGAATCTTCTTGAGATTGAGTATAATGTTTGTAACATCTTCCGTTACACCAGGAATAGTAGCAAATTCGTGCTCTACACCATCAATGCGAATAGAGGCGATGGCATACCCCTCAAGAGAGGACAACAAGATCCGACGCAGGGCATTACCAATCGTCTTGGCATAGCCGGGTTCTAGAGGTTTGAACTCAAAACGACCGACAAGTTCGTACGGTTCGCATTCGTCAAGGACATACTGAGGCACCTCTACCTTTACTACGTTCTCGGGTTTTTGAAATGCTAATATTGCCATGATGTCAGGGATTATTTAGAGTACAATTCAACGATAAGTTGTTCCTTAATATTCTCGGGGATATCAGCACGCTGAGGTATGTTGAGGAACTTACCGGACATAGAACTGTTGTCCCACTCGATCCAAGAATACTTACCGTGGTTGAAGCCTGCCAGTGAGTTGGCTATTACTTCCATGCTCTTATCGCGCTCACGAACAGCAATAATCTGCCCGGGCTTTACAGAGTAAGAAGGAATATTTACCACATTGCCATCCACCGTAATGTGACGATGCGACACAATCTGACGAGCTGCAGCACGCGTAGGAGCAATACCAAGACGGTAAACGATGTTGTCGAGACGGCACTCCAAAAGCTGGAGAAGCACCTCACCCGTTACCCCTTTAGAGCGTTGAGCTGCCTTAAAGAGATTGCGGAACTGACGTTCCAACACCCCGTAGGTATACTTTGCTTTTTGCTTTTCTGCGAGCTGAATACCATATTCGCTCGACTTACGACGGCGACCTTCACCATGCTGCCCCGGGGGGTAGTTCTTTTTGCTAAGTACCTTATCGGGGCCAAAGATAGGCTCGCCAAAGCGACGAGCGACTTTTGATTTAGGACCTGTATATCTTGCCATAATATTTAATGAGTAATGGGACATTTACCCTGCATCCTCTACTTCAAGAGAGATGGGTCTCTGTGTGTTATAATAGTTATCTCTTTGCTTGCAAAGCCTTGTATTTTCTGGTCTCCGCATCTCTTTCTCTTCCACCCAATCCTTGGAGAGTAGACAGCCGCAGTCCTATTCGTAAGAGAGGGAAAAGTGAATAGGTCAAAAACCTCCAAACGAGGAAGAAAGAAACGATATGGGAGTTGCGAATGCACGCTTGCACTACACAAGAGAAATACCACAGGGCATCCGAGATGCAGTCAGTATCCCTATTCTTATCTTTATGCCGTAAAACTTATACTTTGCGCTTCTTGGGAGGACGACAACCATTGTGTGGCAATGGCGTAACGTCGATAATCTCTGTTACCTCGATCCCGGCACCATGGATAGTACGAATAGCCGATTCACGACCATTACCCGGTCCCTTTACATACACCTTTACGCGACGGAGACCAAGATCATAAGCCACTTTAGCACAATCTTGAGCTGCCATCTGAGCTGCATAGGGAGTGTTCTTCTTAGAACTTCTGAACCCCATCTTACCAGCGCTAGACCAGCTGATAACCTGCCCCTCGTTGTTGGTGATAGACACAATGATGTTGTTGAAAGAAGAGTGGATGTGTGCCTGACCGGTAGCCTCTACCTTTACCACCCTCTTCTTGGCTGTTACTTTCTTTGCCATATCTTATCTATGATAATCGCCTTATTACTTAGTAGCCTTCTTCTTGTTTGCAACGGTCTTCTTCTTACCCTTGCGTGTACGGGCATTGTTTTTGGTGCTTTGCCCTCTTACAGGAAGACCAGCACGATGACGAATACCACGATAGCAACCAATATCCATTAGACGCTTGATATTGAGCTGAACTTCGCTGCGGAGGTCTCCCTCTACCTTAAACTCAGAACCAATAATCTCACGGATTTGGGCAGCTTGGTCGTCAGACCAATCTTTTACCTTGATGTTTCTGTCGATACCCGCCTTATCAAGGATGTAAGCGGCTCGGCTGCGGCCTATACCAAAAATATAGGTCAAGGCAATTTCACCTCTCTTGTTTTGCGGCAAGTCAACGCCGACAATTCTTATAGCCATAGTCTATATTTGTATTATTCTTTGGTTGCGGATCACCCTTGGCGTTGCTTAAACTTAGGGTTCTTTTTGTTGATCACGTACAGACGCCCTTTGCGACGTACTATTTGACAATCGGGCGTACGCTTCTTTAAAGATGCTCTTACTTTCATATCTCTTGAAGTCTCTATTTACTTATAACGATAACTGATACGCCCCTTAGTTAGATCGTAGGGCGACATTTCTACTTTTACCTTATCTCCGGGGAGAATACGAATAAAGTGCATACGCATCTTCCCCGAGATATGAGCCGTAATAACGTGCCCATTCTGCAATTCGACCTTAAACATGGCGTTGGAGAGAGCCTCCAAAATTACGCCATCTTGCTCTATCGCTGTTTGTTTTGCCATATCAAAACTCTCGATCTCCCAAAACCTCTTTTATAAAATCAAATGAAGAAAGAATCTGCGCCTTGCCCTGTACGATAGCAATGCAGTGCTCAAAATGGGCAGAAGGCTTACCATCTTTGGTACGTACCGTCCAGCCATCATCGCCGAATACTACATTCTTGCTTCCCATATTGATCATGGGCTCAATGCAGATACACATACCATTGCGCAATAGTGCGCCCGTGCCTCGGCGTCCATAATTGGGCACCTCAGGAGACTCGTGCATGTCATGACCAATGCCATGCCCTACAAGCTCTCTCACCACCCCATAACCGAGACTTTCTGTATATCGCTGCACTGCTTCGCCAATATGCCCCACTCGATTACCGGCAACGGCTTGCTCTATACCCTTGTAAAGAGAAGTCTTTGTTGCCACAAGTAGGGCCCACTTTTCTTCAGAAATCTCCCCTACAGCAAATGTGTAAGCAGAGTCCCCGGTAAAGCCATTGAGCTTGGTACCACAATCCACGGAGATAATATCACCTTCTTGCAGGAGGACATCAGCCCGTGGGATACCATGCACTACATGATCGTTTATCGAAGTACAAATACTCCCAGGGAAACCTCCGTATCCAAGGAAGGCCGGCGTTGCTCCGTTGTCGCAAATAAAGTCATGCGCTACCTTATCTAGTTGCAAGGTAGATACACCCGGAGCAATATGCTTAGCAACCTCAGCCAAGGTGCGACCAACCAACTGATTGGCCGCCCTCATGAGGCTAATTTCTTCTTCTGTTTTGAGAGTAATCATTCTCTAAATTAATATGCCGAAACGCTCCCCGAACGCCCTTTGATTCGACCACTCTTGAGCAAGCCATCGTAGTGGCGCATCAAGAGGTGGCTCTCCAATTGCTGCAACGTATCAAGCACTACACCCACAAGGATGAGCAACGAAGTTCCCCCAAAGAATTGAGCAAACCCTGCGCTAATACCAAGCAATTCAGCAAAAGCAGGAAGAATGGCAACAATGGCAAGGAAGAATGCCCCAGGGAGGGTAATTCTATCCATGATCGTGTCAATGTAGTCACGAGTCTGCTTGCCAGGCTTTATCCCGGGGATAAAACCATTATTGCGCTTGAGGTCTTCTGCCATCTGCGTTGGGTTAATAGTGATTGCAGTATAGAAGTAGGTAAAGAGCAAGATCAAGACGGCAAACGTAAAGTTGTACCAAAAACTTGTGTTATCCGTAAAGGCACGCACAAAGGCACTTCCCTCTCCTACTCGAGCCATGTTCATCACAGAGATAGGGATGAACATGATAGCCTGAGCAAAGATGATAGGCATCACGTTAGCAGCATTAACCTTAAGAGGAATATACTGACGAGCGCCTCCAAATTGTTTGTTGCCTACGATGCGCTTTGCATACTGTACAGGCACCTTGCGAGTTCCTTGTACCAATAGGATAGCACCGGCAGAAACAAAGAGGAGGAAAACAATCTCGGCCAAAAAGGCAACCATACCGCCGGCTGCACTATTCAAACGGAATAGGAACTCCGCAGACAGAGCTTGAGGCAAACGTGCAATAATACCTACAAGAATGATAAATGAAATACCATTACCAATACCCTTGTCTGTAATGCGCTCTCCCAGCCAAAGCACAAACATACTACCACCAGCAAGGATGATTGTAGCATATGCTTGGAACCAGAATCCGGCAGGGAGTTGAGCCCCTGTTGCGGCAAGTTGCGAACTAAGGTTCATGAGGTAAGCAGGAGCCTGAAGCAACAAGATTAAGACCGTAAGGTAACGTGTCCATTGGTTTATCTTGCGACGCCCACTCTCTCCCTCTCGCTGCAATTTTTGCATAGAAGGAACAATAATGGCGGCAAGCTGCATTACGATCGATGCGGAGATATAGGGCATGATACCCAACGCAAAGATCGAAGCATGAGAGAATGCTCCCCCAGAGAACATATCTACTAGAGCCAACAGACCACCCTCAGTCTGAGACTGAAGGGCGCTTAATGCTTCGGGATCGATCCCAGGGATCACCACAAAGGATCCTAAGCGGTAAATAACCACATATAATATGGTGACAAGAAGCTTCTTGCGAAGATCCTCAATCTTCCATATGTTCTTCAATGTCTCTACTAACCTCATAAAGTTTACAGTTTTACAGCAGAACCACCAGCAGCCGTGATAGCTTCTTCTGCCTTCTTAGAGAAAGCATCAGCTTCTACAGTAAGAGCGGTACGCACTTCTCCACATCCAAGGATCTTAACCAAATCCTTAGCAGAAGCATAACCTGTCTCTATAAGTAGCTCCTTGTTGATGGTAGTACAACCTAGCTTGTCTGCGAGATCCTGTACCACCTCCAAGTTTACCGGACGATATTCTACACGATTGATATTCTTGAATCCGAACTTCGGGAGACGACGCTGTATAGGCATCTGACCTCCTTCGAAGCCGACCTTATGCTTATAGCCAGAGCGCGATTTAGCCCCCTTATGACCGCGAGTAGAGGTACCGCCAAGCCCCGAACCGGGACCGCGACCAATACGTTTGCGAGCATGAACAGAACCAGCTGCTGGCTTCAAACTAGACAAATTCATAGTTCTCTATTGCTTATGCTTATTACTCTACTACTTCCACCAAATGGCTAACCTTGGCGACCATACCCCTTATCTGAGGAGTATCTTCGTGCTCTACAACCTGATTGAGCTTCTTAAGCCCAAGGGCATCAAGGGTTAGCTTTTGGTTCTTGGGGCGACGGATGCGACTCCGTACTTGTTTGATTTTGATTGTAGACATAGTCTATCTTCTCCTTTCCTATTAACCTCTAAAAACCTTTTCTACTGAGATGCCACGAGACTTAGCAACCATAAGAGGATCTCTAAGTTCTGCAAGAGCTGCGATAGTAGCCTTTACAAGGTTGTGTGCATTAGACGAGCCTTGGCTCTTTGCAAGAACGTCGGTAATACCCACACTCTCCAATACGGCACGCATAGCACCTCCGGCTACCACTCCGGTACCTTGAGATGCAGGACGAATAAGGACACGAGCACCTCCGAAGGCCGCTTTCTGCTCATGAGGAATAGTTCCTTTATGAACAGGTACACGGATAAGATTCTTCTTTGCAGCCTCTACACCTTTAGCAATAGCGGTGCTTACTTCACCTGCCTTGCCAAGCCCTAATCCGATAACGCCATCTTGATTACCAACCACAACGATAGCGGCAAAAGTGAAGGTACGCCCCCCCTTAGTCACCTTAGTTACGCGGTTGATATCCACCAAGCGATCGGTTAACTCTAAGTCGTTGGTAGACTTTACTCTATTGAATGCTGTTGCCATTGTTCCTTAAAATTTAAGACCACCATTGCGAGCGGCATCTGCCAACTCTTTGATACGACCATGATAGAGATAACCATTGCGATCGAATACTACAGATTCAACACCGGCTTCCTTGGCACGCTGAGCAATAAGCTCACCCACCTTGGCGGCAATCTCCTTTTTAGCTCCGGCAGCCTCGAGAGCGAGAGAGGAAGCACTAGCGAGAGTACGGCCTTCTACATCGTCGATAAGCTGAGCATAGATCTGTTTATTACTACGGAATACCGTAAGACGAGGACGCTGCTTAGTACCACTAATCTTACCACGCACACTCGTCTTGATACGAAGTCTTCTAAGTTCTTTTCTTGTCATGATAATCTAGAGTTACTTGCTGGCTGTTTTACCCGACTTACGACGAATAATCTCGCCTTCAAACTTAATACCCTTACCCTTATAAGGCTCTGGCTTACGGAATGAACGAATCTTAGAACATACCTGTCCGAGGAGTTGCTTATCGCAAGATTCGAGGTAGATAAAAGGATTCTTATTACGTTCACTCTTCGTTTCCACCTTTATTTCAGAGGGAAGCATAAAGAAGATAGGGTGTGTAAAACCAAGAGAAAGCTCAAGGAGCTGACCTTGATTAGAAGCACGATAACCTACCCCTACGAGTTCCAAAGTCTTCTTGAAGCCTTCAGATACCCCTACAATCATATTATTGACGAGCGAACGATAAAGCCCATGAAGAGCTCGATCTTCTTTGTCGTCAGTTGCACGAGAGAGCTTTACTTCACCCTCTTCGATAGATACACTAATACGAGGATCTACATACTGCGTAAGCTCGCCTTTGGGGCCCTTTACGGTTACTTTATTATCAGCAAGAGTAACTGTAACGCCTTTAGGTAGTGCTATGGGCAATTTTCCTATTCTTGACATAACCTGTTTCTCCTGTGATTAATAGATGTAACACAATACTTCGCCACCTACCTTGAGGTCGCGAGCTTCTTTGTCAGTCATCACACCCTTAGATGTAGACAAAATGGCAATACCAAGGCCATTAAGTACACGAGGGAGATCACGATAACCTACATAACGACGAAGACCGGGGCGTGATACACGCTTTAGAGCCTTGATGGCATTGGTCTTCTGGGCAAGGTCATACTTTAGAGCGACCTTGATAATAGCACGACACTCATCGACATCCTCAAACTTATAGTTTAGGATGTAACCTTTGTCGAAGAGAACCTTCGTAATCTCCTGCTTGAGGCGAGAAGAAGGGATCTCTACAACACGATGTCCTGCGCTGATTGCGTTGCGCAATCTTGTCAGATAATCTGCAATAGGATCAGTCATATATATTCTGAATTAAATTGATCTGGCTACCCAGACAATATTTAAATACTCTTTCTTTCCAAAGGACCTTACCAGCTGGCCTTCTTCACTCCGGGGATAAGTCCCTTAGATGCCATTTCGCGGAATTGAATACGCGAAATACCAAACTGGCGCATATACCCTTTGGGACGCCCTGTCATGCTGCAACGATTGTGCAAACGTACAGGAGAAGCGTTGCGAGGAATTGCTTGGAGTGCTTCGTAGTCGCCCTCTTTCTTGAGCTGAGCGCGCTTCGCAGCATACTTTGCAACCATTCTTTGGCGCTTAACCTCACGGGCTTTCATCGATTCTTTTGCCATAACTCTTCTTACTTAGCAGTGCTCTTAAAGGGAAGACCAAACTCTTTGAGAAGTTCGAAACCTTCCTCATCAGTTTCCGCAGTGGTTACAAAGGTAATATTCATCCCCAATATTTTGGTAATCGTATCGATATTTATTTCGGGGAAGATGATCTGCTCATCAATACCAAGGGTATAATTACCACGACCATCAAGCTTGCTATTGATCCCTTTGAAATCTCGGATACGAGGCAAAACGACACGCACGAGACGCTCTAGGAATTCATACATACGATCACGACGAAGAGTAACCATAACTCCAATGGGCATCTTACGACGCAATTTGAAGTTCGAGATATCCTTCTTCGAATAGGTAGGTACGGCCTTTTGCCCTGTAATAGCAGAAAGTTCTTCAATTGCAACATCAATGATCTTCTTATCACCCGTAGCAATACCCAAACCTTGATTGATCACAATCTTAGAAAGCTTTGGCACCTGCATGATGCTAGAGTAACCAAAGTGCTTCATCAACTCGGGAGCAATGCGCTCCTTATATTCAGTCTTAAGACTCGTTGTATTGGCGCTCATTACTTAATCTCCTCTCCTGACTTCTTAGCGTAACGAATACTCTTGTTATTGGCATCCTTCTTACGACCAACACGAGTAGCTTTCCCAGACTTGGGATCTACAAGATTGACGTTAGAGATGTGAATGGGTCCTTCTTCTTCGATGATACCGCCTTGAGGATTCTTTGCATTGGGCTTCGTATGCTTCTTGATCATATTAAGCCCTTCTACAATGACACGATTCTTTTCGGCCAACACCTTAAGGACGCGACCCGTACGACCACGGTATTCGCCGGAATTGACAAATACGTTGTCGCCCTTCTTTATATTCAACTTGCTCATAAATTCAAACTGGTTTTAGAGCACTTCGGGTGCTAGTGAAACAACCTTCATATTAACGGCACGAAGCTCACGAGCAACGGGACCGAAAATACGAGTACCACGGAGATCCCCGGAAGTAGAAAGGAGCACACAGGCATTGTCACTGAAACGAATGTAGGAACCATCGGCACGACGGATTTCCTTTTTCGTACGAACAATGAGAGCCTTAGATACGGCACCCTTCTTTACATCACTCGAAGGCACAACGCTCTTTACCGAGACAACGATAATATCGCCCACTGAAGCATAGCGACGACGAGTACCGCCAAGTACACGGATACAAAGTACCTCACGAGCACCACTATTATCAGCGACTTTGAGTCTTGATTCTTGCTGTATCATAGTCTATTACTTCGCTCTTTCGATGATTTCTGTTAGTCTCCAACGTTTAAGGCGGCTCAAAGGACGAGTCTCCATAATACGTACCTTATCGCCCACATTGCATTCATTCTTTTCGTCGTGAGCATAGAGTTTCTTTGTCTTATTTACAAACTTGCCATAGATGGGATGCTTTTCCTTCCAGCGGATAGCAACCGTGATGGATTTCTCCATCTTGTTGCTAGTCACAATCCCGACACGTTCTTTTCTATGATTTCTCATCATTCTTGTGAAGTCTCTTATTATTGATTTTCTACACGGCGCATAGCCAGTACCATCTCGAGACGAGCGATCGTCTTACGCTGAGCGCGAAGTGATGCCGGATTCTCAAGAGGAGAAACAGAATGATTGATGCGGTCGAGGTTGTAGCTCTTGCGAAGAACTTCAAGCTTTTCCACTATTTCGGGAGTTGTTAGCTCCTTAATCTCAGACATTTTCATAGGTTCTCTCTCTTACTGATTACGCATTTTCTTTCGTAGCATCGAAGTCTCGACGCACAACAAACTTAGTAGTAACGGGAAGCTTCTGAGCTGCAAGGCGCAATGCTTCCTTAGCAATCTCGTAAGAAACACCCTCTACCTCAAAGATCATACGACCTGGGGTAACAGGTGCTACGAAGCCTTCGGGATTACCTTTCCCCTTACCCATTCGCACTTCGGCAGGCTTACTGGTAATAGGCTTATCGGGGAAGATACGAACCCAAACCTGACCTTGACGCTGCATGTAACGAGTAACGGCGATACGCGCAGCCTCTATCTGAGCCCCCGTGATCCACTTGGTCTGGAGAGACTTGATACCGAAGGAACCGAAAGCGAGCTGATTGCCACGCTGGGCATTCCCCTTCATGCGCCCCTTCTGCTGCCTTCTAAACTTTGTTTTCTTTGGCTGTAACATAATTACTTTCCTTCTTTTCTTTAGCGGTTAGGTTTACGATTGTTGCGACGGCGACGATCGTTGCGACCGAAGGAATCTTGACGGCGTTGGTTGTTCTGAGAGGCTTGTTGGAAGTTAGGCGCCAAATCACGCTTCTCATAAACTTCTCCCTTCATGATCCAAACCTTTACACCGATCATTCCCACCTTTGTGAGAGCTTCCTCGTGCGCATAGTCTATATCGGCACGCAATGTGTGAAGAGGAGTACGCCCCTCCTTAAACATTTCGCTGCGAGCCATTTCTGCGCCATTGAGACGACCAGAGAGGTGCACCTTGATACCTTCGGCTCCCGAACGCATCGCAGATGCGATAGCCATCTTAACGGCACGACGATAAGCAACGTTACCTTCGAGCTGACGTGCTATACTAGAGGCTACAAGTGAAGAATCGAGCTCAGGACGACGGATTTCATAGATATAAATCTGTACTTCCTTCTTCGTGAGTTTCTTGAGTTCTTCCTTGAGCTTATCTACTTCTTGACCGCCCTTACCAATAATAAGACCTGGACGAGCAGTGCAAATCGTAACTGTTACGAGGTGAAGAGCACGCTCAATAACAATACGAGAAATACCGGCCTTGGCGTGACGTGCATTGAGATATTTGCGGATACGGCTATCCTCTAGAAGAGTTGGACCGTAATTCTTTCCACCATACCAATTTGAATCCCAGCCACGGATATAACCTAGACGGTTGCTTATAGGATTAATCTTCTGTCCCATCCTGCTTCTGATTATTAGCGTTATTAAGCGAACTTACATAAAGGGTCACATGGTTGCTGCGCTTACGAATGCGGTAGCCGCGCCCCTGAGGAGCCGGACGAAGACGTTTAAGCGTTGCACCTCCATCGACAAAAACGCGAGAGATATAAAGCTCTCCCTCCTCGGTCTTGCGACCATTCACCTGCTCCCAATTGGCAATAGCAGACTGGAGAAGCTTCAAAAGACGAGTAGCAGAAGCTTTGCGTGAAGAAAAACGAAGGATACCCAATGCTCGGGTTACCTCCATACCTCGTATATTGTCTACCACCAAACGCATCTTGCGAGGAGATGTCGGTACATTGTTTAGCTTCGCGAAGCAATCGATTGTACCGTCGGTGGCCATAGTTTTATTCTTATCACTCATTGTACTTTGTATTGTGTCTACAACTTGGACCAATTACACTCTCTTACTTACGATTACCAGAGTGACCTCTGAAGGTACGTGTAAGAGCAAATTCGCCCAACTTATGACCTACCATATTTTCCGTAATATACACGGGAATAAACTTATTCCCATTGTGTACGGCAATCGTATGCCCTACAAAGTCGGGGGAGATCATAGAAGCACGAGACCAAGTCTTGATCACGGACTTCTTGCCAGACTCATTCATTTCGAGCACCTTCTTCTCCAACTTTACACTGATAAAGGGACCTTTCTTTAGCGAACGACTCATATTATCTTGTTCTTATCAGAGTTACTTTTTCTTGCGTCTTTCTATAATGTACTTAGAAGAGTGCTTCTTAGGAGCTCTCGTCTTAAGACCCTTAGCATAAAGCCCCGTACGTGAGCGAGGATGGCCTCCAGAGGCACGTCCTTCACCACCACCCATGGGGTGATCTACAGGGTTCATTACTACACCACGGTTGCGAGGACGGCGTCCAAGCCAGCGTGAGCGACCTGCCTTACCCGACTTTTCGAGAGCGTGGTCACTATTCCCTACGCTACCAACCGTAGCCTTACACATAGAAAGCACACGACGAGTTTCGCCAGAAGGCATACGCAACACGACGTACTTATCTTCACGTGCAACAAGCTGTGCAAATGTACCTGCCGAACGAGCGAACTTAGCACCCTGACCGGGACGCAACTCTACGTTGTGCACCACGGTACCAACAGGGATCATCGACAAGGGAAGTGAGTTCCCTACTTCGGGAGCAACATTCTCTCCCGAGATCACAGTTTGACCAACTTCTATACCATCAGGAGCGAGGATATAAGCCTTTGCCCCATCGGCATAGTAGAGAAGGGCAATACGAGACGAACGGTTAGGATCGTACTCAATACTCTTCACTGTGGCGGGAATGCCATCCTTGGTTCTCTTGAAGTCGATAAAACGGAATTTCTGCTTATGGCCACCTCCGATGTAACGCATGGTCATCTTACCCGTGTTGTTACGACCGCCGGTCTTACGCTTACCTTCTACAAGGGATTTTTCTGGTGTGCTGGCTGTGATCTTGTCAAACGCACCAATAATCTTGTGTCTCTGCCCAGGAGTTGTGGGCTTGAGTTTTCTAATTCCCATTACTCAATCAAATATTACTGAAGAAGTCAATAGACTGCCCCTTTTCAAGAGTTACAATTGCCTTTTTGTAGGCAGCTGCACGACCGCTGATAATACCACCTTTGGTATAGCGAGTCTTGAGCTTTGGAGTAACCTTGATAGTGTTGACATCTACCACCTTCACATTGTACATCTTCTCAACAGCGTTCTTGATCTCGATTTTGTTTGCCTTAGGAGAAACACGGAAGGCGCAACGCTCGGGTTGCTTGTCCGTGATCGCTGTCATCTTCTCCGAAATAACAGGCTTGATAATAATACTCATTGTACTCTCCTAGATTAAGCCTTAAACATTTCGTTAGCCGTAGCAATAGCCTCTTCTGTAAACACAAGCTGAGTAGCATCCAACACACTATATGTATTAAGAGATACCGCATTAGCTATGCGAGCACTAGGCACGTTACGAGCCGAGAGGTACACGTTGGCAGGGATATTGTTCATTACAAACAAAGTCTTCTTGCCGGCAAGACCAAGTGCAGATGTGAGTGCTACAAAATCTTTTGTCTTAGGAGCTGCAAAGTCAAAAGCCTCTACAACCTTAATCTCCTGAGCTTGCGCTTTGTAGGAGAGAGCAGAGCGACGTGCAAGGCGTACGAGCTTCTTGTTTAACTTAAAGCTATAGCTGCGAGGACGAGGCCCGAACACACGAGCTCCTCCCACGAGAAGAGGAGAGTTAATGTCCCCACGACGTGCTCCGCCACCGCCCTTTTGGCGACCGAGCTTACGAGTAGAGCCACTCATTTCACTACGCTCTTTCGATTTGTGCGTACCTTGACGCTGATTAGCGCGATAAAGCTTTACAGCAAGATAGATAGCGTGATCATTGGGTTCGATACCAAATACGGCATCGTCCAAAACAACCTTGCGCCCTGTATCTTCGCCCTTTACGTTATATACAGATACTTCCATACTTTAGATCTCCACTGCTACAATTGAACCTTTGTGCCCGGGAATGCTACCCTTGATGAGCAACAAGTTGTGCTCGGGCATTACCTTAATTACTTCGAGGTTCTGAACCGTTACACGTTCGTTACCCGTCTGACCAGCCATGCGAGTACCCTTGAAGACCTTTGCAGGGTAAGAACAAGCACCTACAGCACCGGGAGCACGTAGACGGTTGTGCTGACCATGAGTAGACTGACCTACACCGCCAAAGCCGTGACGACCAACTACCCCTTGGAAACCCTTACCTTTAGAAGTACCTATTACATCCACATAGACTACATTCTCAAAGATGTCGACCTTGATAGTGTCGCCCAACTTGTAGTCTCCAGAGAAACCTTTGAACTCGGCCAAGTGTCTCATTGGGGCTACTCCTGCCTTTTTAAAGTGACCCATGAGAGGCTTTGTTGCATGCTTCTCAGTAGTTTCTTGGAAACCGAGCTGAAGAGCATCGTAGCCGTCATGTTCACTTGTCTTGACCTGAGTAACCACACAAGGACCCAATTCGATAACAGTGCATGGCGTATTTACACCATCGGCACTGAAAACGGAAGTCATTCCGATTTTCTTTCCTAATAATCCTGGCATTTCTTGTGTTATTTACTACGTTTATAACTTGACATTAATCTCAACCCCGCTGGAGACTTCGAGCTTTGTAAGAGCATCTACAGTCTGCTTAGAGGCATTATAAATGTCTATAAGTCTCTTGTACGACGATAGTTCGAACTGCTCGCGAGATTTCTTATTCACGAACGTAGAACGATTCACCGTAAAGATACGCTTGTGCGTAGGCAGGGGGATAGGACCACATACCATAGCACCGGTAGCCTTTACTGCCTTTACGATCTTCTCGGCACTCTTGTCGAGGAGCATATGATCGTAAGACTTAAGCTTGATTCTAATCTTCTGACTCATCTTTTTATATAGAGCTTATTACTTAATCAAATCTACACGACCATCAACTTCGGTAAGCACCTGCTTAGCAATTGACGAAGGAACTTCTGCATAATGCGAGAAGGTCATCGTACTAGTGGCACGACCTGAAGAGATCGTACGCAAAGCAGTTACATAACCAAACATCTCAGAGAGGGGCACATCTGCCTTTACGATACGTGCGCCAGTACGGCTTGTTTCCATACCACCGACTTGACCACGACGCTTGTTCAAGTCGCCAATGACATCACCCATGTTCTCTTCGGGAGTAACCACTTCAAGCTTCATGATAGGCTCGAGCAAGACAGGGCCAGCCTGTGCAGAGGCATTCTTGAATGCTTGGATAGCGGCAACTTCGAACGAAAGTTGGTCTGAATCCACAGGGTGGAACGAACCATCCACGAGAGTTACCTTGAGACGATCAAGAGGATAGCCTGCCAACACACCATTCTTCATAGCACGTTGGAAACCCTTCTGAACAGAGGGGATAAATTCCTTAGGCACGTTACCTCCCTTCACTTCGTCTACGAACTGAAGATCGCCTTCGAAGTCGTCATCGGCAGGTTCTACACGCACGATAATATCTGCGAACTTACCACGTCCCCCGGTCTGCTTCTTATACACTTCGCGAAGTTGAACAGACTTTGTAATAGCTTCTTTGTAAGAAACTTGAGGACGACCTTGGTTACACTCAACCTTAAACTCACGCTTAAGACGGTCGATAATGATCTCGAGGTGAAGCTCACCCATACCACTAATTACGGTCTGACCCGTTTCTTCGTTCGTCTGAACGCGGAACGTAGGATCTTCTTCTGCAAGCTTAGCAAGACCAACACCGAGACGATCCAAGTCCTTTTGAGTCTTAGGCTCTACGGCGATACCGATCACGGGATCGGGGAAGTCAATTGCCTCAAGAGTCATAGGAGCGTTTTCGTCACAGATAGTATCCCCTGTGCGGATATCCTTGAAACCGACACCGGCACCGATATCACCGCAGCCAATTACCTCCATTGGGTTCTGGCTATTAGAGTGCATCTGGAAGAGACGAGAGATACGTTCCTTCTTACCCGTACGTGTGTTGTAGATATAGCTACCAGCCGTGAGAGATCCTGAATAAACGCGGAAGAAGCAGAGACGACCTACATAGGGGTCAGTTGCAATCTTAAAGGCGAGAGCACAAAGAGGCTCATCGGGAGAAGTCTTGCGCGTAACAACTTGATCAGGATCATCAACAGCCGTACCCGTAACCTCTGGAGTATCGATAGGGCTGGGGAGGTATGCACAAACAGCATCAAGAAGTGTTTGTACTCCCTTATTCTTGAAAGAAGAACCACAGAGCATGGGGAAAATCTTCATTGAGAGTGCACCCTTACGGATAGCAGCACGGATCTCATCTTCTGTAATAGTAGAAGGATCGTCGAAGTATTTTTCCATAAGAGCATCGTCACACTCTGCGAGCTTTTCAAGCATTTTGTCGCGCCATTCTTCGGCTTCGGACTGAAGATCTGTAGGGATTTCCACTACATCATAGTCAGCCCCCATAGTCTCATCGTGCCAAAGGATAGCTTTCATACGTACGAGGTCCACTACTCCCTTGAAGGTTTCTTCTGCCCCTACGGGGATTTGGATAGGACAAGGATTGGCACCAAGGACCGTCTGCATCTGGTTGTAAACCTCGAAGAAGTTGGCACCAGAGCGGTCCATCTTATTTACGTATGCAATACGAGGTACGTTGTACTTGTCAGCCTGACGCCATACAGTTTCACTCTGAGGCTCAACGCCCCCTACAGCACAAAAAGCAGCTACAGCACCATCGAGGATACGAAGAGAACGCTCTACCTCAACGGTAAAGTCAACGTGTCCCGGGGTGTCAATAAGATTGATCTTGTAGCGATTGTTGTTGTAATTCCAAAAAGTAGTAGTAGCAGCACTCGTGATCGTAATTCCTCGCTCCTGCTCCTGTTCCATCCAATCCATGGTGGCGGCACCATCGTGCACCTCACCAATCTTGTGCGTAAGACCGGTATAGAAGAGAATACGTTCTGAAGTCGTAGTCTTACCGGCATCGATGTGCGCCATGATACCGATATTGCGAGTTAATTCGAGATGTTTTTCGTTTGCCATGATGCGTTATGTATTAGAAACGGAAATGGGCAAACGCACGGTTGGCTTCTGCCATACGGTGCATATCTTCTTTACGTTTGAATGCAGCACCCTGATTGTTGTAAGCATCAACAATCTCCGCAGCAAGCTTATCTGCCATAGTCTTACCACCACGCTTACGAGCGTAAATGATGAGATTTTTCATTGATATAGATTCCTTGCGTTCAGGACGGATCTCCGTAGGCACTTGGAAGGTTGCCCCCCCAATACGACGGCTCTTCACCTCTACTTGAGGGGTGATGTTATCCAATGCAGCTCTCCAAATCTCAAGCGAAGACTTTTCTTCATTCGCGAGCTTACCCTTTACGATCTCAAGGGCATTGTAGAAGATACTATAGGCAAGATTCTTCTTGCCATCATACATCAAGTGATTGACAAACTTAGTCACTTGACGATCACCAAATACAGGATCAGGAAGTACCTGACGCTTCTTAGGCTTTGCTTTTCTCATTGTTGTCTAAAATTCGTTCGAATCGAATTGGTTGTCGGTAATTTACGTCTTCAACGCCCACGCAAGGGCATTTACTCAACCTATCTCTAAGGATAGCCTATCCAATTGAACCCGAAACTGGTTCTTTTTTTCTTCTTTCTCTAAGCCACTCTTTGGCTTAAAACAACTGTAGAACAGGAAAGGAGGATGAGAGATCTTTGAGGTGAGGGCAACTGTTGTATTCTCTAAAAGCCCCTACTCTCACGTCTCTCCAAAAACAAAGGGAATTACTTCTTTGCAGCAGCCTTAGGACGCTTAGCCCCATACTTGCTACGACGCTGAAGACGTCCATTAACGCCGGCAGCATCAAGAGTACCACGCACGATGTGATAACGCACCCCTGGCAAGTCCTTCACACGACCACCACGAACAAGCACGATGCTGTGCTCTTGGAGGTTATGACCTTCTCCTGGAATGTACGCATTTACTTCCTTACCGTTGGTAAGACGCACACGTGCCACCTTACGCATAGCCGAGTTAGGCTTTTTAGGCGTAGTGGTGTACACACGTACACAAACCCCACGGCGTTGCGGACAAGCCCCCAAAGCAGGCGACTTACCAACTTCGTTGAATGATTCCCTTCCTTTTCTAACTAACTGTTGAATCGTAGGCATTTCTTATTTCATTTATTAATCAATCTACTTATGTAGTTGCTACAGCATAATTATACGTATAGCGCGGCAAAGGTAATAAGAAATTCTCACCTGACAAAAGTTTTCTCCCTATTTCTCAGAATTGTAGATTCTAGTCGCGAGTGCAACGGAGAGGAAAAGCAAAGAAGAAAATCCCCTTCCCAGCATCTCTCCCATAAAAGAAGAAAGGGCATCTTGCAAAGGGAGAAACGCCCCCTTATACAAGACACCCTAAAAGTGTGTATCTCCTACTCTCTACAAAAGAAGCAGGAGAAAAAGGTTTAGCGAGCCACTACGAAACGCTCGATACGATTAGCGACATGTAAGAAGTAAACTCCCTCTGAGAGAGAAGAAACATCTATAGTGGTCTTAGACGAAGCAGCTACAGTGCTAAGCACGAGTGTACCATCTAGCGCATAAATCTGTACTCGAGCCCCCTCTTTATTAGGAATAGAGAGCGTAATAGTCTCAGACGCTACCGTAGGATAGAGAGCCACAGCCTCTGTCTGTAGCAATACCGTAGCACCAGGCTTTCCGGCATAGGGATTCTTACCTTTGTTTTCACCATCTTGCCAGTCATAGGTATCCCATCCCTTACTACGAGCCACATCAGCAGCATACGTAGAGACAAAATTACCTTCAGCATCATTGCTCGTATTTATTGCATAAAAGCTACCGGGCTCAAACTCTGCCGTATTTACCTTATAGCGGTCACAGAGACGATCAACAAGGCCACGTATAGCCTGTTCGTCCAATTTGTTGCTGTAGCAACTTACCAAATGCAGGATATTCTCCTGAGGGATAAGGAACTTGGTAAGACTTGCTTCACTACAATCCAACTCATAGATAGCGGGCATATGTGTAACATCCAACTCGGTAAGTTTTTTCGTGCCGCAGTAGAGTTGATATAGGTTTACGAGGCTAGAGAGATCTACAGGCTCTAGATCATCATTATTTTCATAGCGCAAGAGCCTTAGACTTGCATTATTGCGAAGGTCTAGGTTCTTCAGTTTATTGCTACCACAGCTGAGGAGGTAGAGCTTGCGAAGATCTGCCACATTAAGCGACTCTATCTTATTGCCCTCACAAACGAATTGGAGTAAGTTTTTGTTCGCCCTAAGGTCTATACTCGTGAGCTTATTGAAAGGAACTATCAACATCTCCATCTGAGAAGACACAGGAAGCTCTAGAGAAGAAATCTCGTTATTCATCGCAAAAACAGCCTTCAATTCTTCACATGCAGAGAGATCCAGTGAGGTGAGATTATTCTCCGAAAGCTCTACTACTTGCATCTTAGAAGACTGCGAGAAGTTTACCTTTTCGATTTTATTCTTTGCACAGCTAACCTGAGCCAAATTAGGGTTGTTCGTTATATCCAACTCGGTAAGTTCATTGCTATAAGCAGTAAAAACGGCTAGAGTAGGAGCATGAGCAAGATCGATCGCAGAGATACAATTATCTGCTAATTCCAGACTACCACAGTCAAAAGCAGCAAACTTACCATAGGCAACAATGGTAGGAACGGTCTTCTTGAGGTAGATGGGCACTCCATTCTCCTTAATGATTTCATTCGCATCTTTAACCCCATTGCCATTGAAGTCAATCCAAGCCTTACCTGCATCTGCATTATCGGCAAGCACAGCTTTGATACCCCAAGTATCTGAACCTTGACCCGTTGTTTTACTTGTTGTTATGATGATATACTCCTCTTCTCCCGGAGCAATCGTAAGGGATGCTCCCTCATAGGTTACACCTTTTTTCCCTCCCTTATTGTCGAAAACCTTCCAATTTTTCTTGGTGGCTTCCTTCACAATATCAGCGCTATAGCGTCCATTAGGGAACTCTTCTGTATCTACCATATAGAGACTACCGGGATTCTCGGCAGTGCGCACCGGGAGAGACTGAATGAGGGTTGTCATCTTCTCAGAAGAGATGAAATTGCCAAAACAAGCCACCTCTTCTAACTGAGCATAGCCGGCTGCACTCCAACCTATGAATTGGTTACTGCTCAGGTTTACTTTCTGGAGAGGAGCAGATGGATTGAGCTTAAGATCCGCAAGATTATTGCCGGCGCAATCAAGCGATTGCAACTTGCCATTAGCGGTAAGATCAAGGCGCGTGAGTTGATTATTGCGACAAGTAAGATGGGTCAGCTCCTTGTTTTTGGAGAGGTCAAGTGAGGTGAGTTTATTCTTGTAGCAATTGAGAACTTGTAATTTCTCATTCCCCGAAACCACCAGAGAGGAGAGTGCTTGCAAATTAACCGTTAGCTCCCGAACGGCTCCATATATAGTTACGGTCGCTCCCGTTTTGGAGTATTCGTCCGCTCTATCCGTATTGACTTTGGCCTCCTCGCCTTCGTCGTATTTTTGGTTATTATTTAGGTCGATCCAAATAGACTCTGCATCGGCGGCATCTGCCTTTATCATGATAGCCCAGGGGACAAAGGAGGAAACGGCCTCTGTAGTCATAACAATCTTTGGACCATCAGTTGTGTATGAAGATGGGTCTGCAGCCGTGGCATGCCCCGTTGCAGCAAGAGAAGAAAAGAGAATCCCTCCCCCGAGCATGAAATAGCGAAAGGCTTTCATTTTGCGTTTTTGTGATTAATAGTGTTCTGTAGATAAAACTAGGAGTTCCCAGCCATATGAGCGAGAACTCCTAGTATAATCGGTTAATTAGCGAACTACAAAAGTCTTAGAAACAGAACCAATGGAGAGGACATATACTCCGGCATTGAGATCTTCTACAGAGAGGAGCATAGAGGGTGCAGTGGCAGTAAACTCACGCACTTTTGCCCCTGTTGCATCGTAGATAGCAATGGCCTTTCCAACCAATTCAGCAGGAATAGTGAGAGTCATATCTACATCTGCAGGTACGGGATAGAGTGTTACCTCTTCGGCGCGTACAGACTCTAGACCACGAGGTTCTCCAGGATATTTAGCCATGGAAGCTCCACCATTGTGGTCGTATACCGTCCAAGCCTTTTTGCGAGCAGCCTGCACTTGATCTTCGTAGATCTTGTTGTTGTCTCCCGTGAGAGTAAGGTCTACGAAAAGGAGAGTACCTACACCAAAGTCGGGATCTTGTTGGGGAAGAGAAGCAATAAGAGCATCTACGGCCTCACCCTTCAGATTATTTTGGAAACAAGAAACTACAGCAATAGCTTCACACTTGGAGACATCCAACGACTCAAACTTATTGAACTCGATGAACAAGCTCTCTAGACTCTTACAACCACTGAGGTCAATTGTCTTAAACTCATTGTTTCGAATATCAAGTTCGCGGAGGGCAGAAGCCGACTTCACATCGAGCTGAGACAATTTGTTGTTGTCCAACCAAACGTCGGTCATATTCTTAAGTCCAGAGAGGTTAGCCTCTGTAAGCTGTGCACGATGAGCATGAAGCACTTCGAGAGCGGCACATTCCGAAACATCCAACTTGCCTAGAGGATTGTCGTTGCAATGCAAGACACGCAATTTGCTAGTACCCTTTAGAACGAGCTTCTTAAGGCCTGTACCTGCACACTCAAGGCGGTCAAGTTCGGGATTGTTAGAGAAGTCAAGCTCTTTAATAGAAGTTGTATCGCAGAAGAACGTAGTAAGCTTCGCATTCTTTGAGAGGTCAATCTCCTTAAGATCCCTCACAAAAGCTACATTGAGGATACGAAGGTCGGTATTAGCAGTAACATTCAACGACTTAAGGTTCTTACAAGAAGAAACATAAAGTTCCTGAAGTGCGGTGTTCTTTGAGAGGTCTAAAGAGGCAATATCGGTATGACTTACCATAAGCTCCTTGAGGTTGGGGAGCTTAGTCATGTCTATCTTCTCAAGAGGACTGCTGGTACAACGCAATACCTTGAGGTTAGGATTAGCAGAAGCATCTACTTCTGTAATATCATTGCTTCCGCAGCTGAAAGAGGTAATATTACCATAGATAGTAACGGAGTTGGTGTTACGAGTATAGTGATTGGCATCAAGATACATGCTCCAGTTGGCGATTTCTTCTCCGGCATCTTTCTTACCATCACCGTTAAGATCGACAAAACAGTTGGCTTTATCCTCCTCCTCTGCATTGAAAAGGAATCTCCATCTTCCATCATTTTTATTTGCAGTAACCGTCATTTTGGCAAGGGTTTCCTCTACGGGATCTGAGCCTTCGTACTTATTGTACCCCTCTTCTCCCATTCCATCCTGCCAATCGTAAGCAGTCCAACCTAGTTCCTTTGCCTTGGCAACGGCATCTTTGGTACAAACATTTTTGTCTGCAACCTTTGTGTTTATAACAAAGAGCGAACCATCATCGTACTCTTTTTTCGGGAGCAGCTCAATGAAAGCCATCATGGCTTTTGCACTCAACTTATTGTTGTAGATTCTAAGATCATTAAGCATTGACATCTCTTTGCTCACAACAATAGACTCTAGCAAGTTATCCTGCAAGGATAGTTTTGAAATCTGTGTCAGCTTTGATACGTCTATATGCTCAAGCTTATTGTTATTAACCGAGAAGGACTTTAGTGAGCTTACATCACCCAAAACAAGCTCCTCCATCTCGCAGTTGTCACACTTTAGAGAGAAGAGTTTTTTATTGTTACTAATGTCGAGTTTTGCGAGTTTGTTCCCAAAGCAACTAAGGTTCGTAAGCTTCTCCAACATAGAGACATCCAACGTTGTAAGCCCCAGCTCTCCACACATGAGGGCTTCCAAATCCTTTAGATTCTTCAGGTCAAGCTCTTTGATACCGCTCTTTCCACAAGAAAGAAGTGTAAGCTTTGCTCCCTCAGGGAAAGAAAGATTGGCAAGGGCAGCACAGCCATCCACCTCCAAGCTTTTCAGCTGAGCACTCTTTGAGAGATCTAGTTCCGAAAGCTCTTTGTTTTCCTTGATAGAGACCTCTTTTAAAGTAGAAGGATTGTGAGTAAGATCAACCTTTACGATATTGGTGCGATTGGCAGACAACTCTCCTACGTTACCATAAATACGGACCGAAGCAATACTCTTTTCGAGCCTTTTATAAAATCGAGGAGCATCTTCACTTGCACCATCATACGTATTATTCCCATTAAGATCTATCCAGCAGGCATCTGCATAAGATGCACCCTTTACCGTGATCTCCAAGGGATCGTTGGCATTTTTCGTCGTAAGCTCAATATAGGTCTCCGATACGGTAGGAGTCCCACTCTGAGCATACGCAGCCCAACAGCTTCCGCTTAACGCGAAAAAGGCGGAGAAAAAGAGATTTCTCCCAACAAGTAATTGTTTCTTCATTACATTATCCGTTTAATAAAATCCTGTGTCAATCAACTTTTATCAAGGCACGAGAGGCCGATAGCAACTTTGCCTCCTCGGAATTTTCCTCCACTCCCTTCGATCTTCGCCAGCAAATGTACGAAAACATTCCTATCATACGAACTAAAAGAACATAAATCGGGAGTATTTAAGCATCCGAATAGAAGAAAAAGGCAAATTTCGTACCAATTAATAGGTACAGAATCTTCCTATAGAGGCATTTGTAGGTAGGTAGCTCCCTTGAGTATACCTCCCTTTGGAGAAAATAAAGAGGATGCATCCCCGAGAGAAGGAATAGGTTGTGTTCCTATTTCCTCTGCTGCGGGAGATACATCCTCTTAGGGCAGAAAGGAGAAATCTTTAGGTCAGACTCCCCTCTCTATGCTGGGCTGAAAAATTATTTTTTCTGGTCAGCTTCTGTTTGGTTGCTGCGGAAGTAAAGTTGCAAGCGATTGCCGCTGGTAACAATTGACTTGAGCAGAGCTTGTACATCGGCAGGCTTAATAGAGTCGAGTACTTTGTCGTAATTGTCGACCCAGTTCTTACCATTGAAGAAGTATTCTTCTATGTTGCCAAGCCAGTAACCATTCTCACGAATACGTTCTGCATGACGCTTCTTCATATTCACAACGGTCTTGTCGAAATACTCTTGACTTACGCCATTCTTAACAATGAGATTCAACTCGTCGTATACAACCTGATTGAGCTGAGCAGCACGCTCGGGAGCGCAGAAGAATTGAACCGTAACAGAACCTTCGGGTGTTGGGAATTCGTCTACCTCAGCAGCGGCAGAAGGCGAATAGGTTCCGCTCTCGCGCTCACGGATAGAGGCAATAAGAGTCTGATCGAGTACCCCATTGAGGATCTGAGCTGTAAGTATCGTCTTATGATCGTAAACAGCCTTACCCTGGAGGTAGTCCATAACAATACCGGTAGGCGTATTCATATCTTTGTATACTTCCATTGTCTTTTCACCCTTGCGGAAGCCGGCTTGTTTCGTTCTATCCATCTTAGGAGTAGCCTTACCCTTGGGTACAGATCCGAGATATTTTACGATAAGTTCCTTAGCCTTGGCTTCGTCAATGTTACCAACAAAGAAGAACTGGAAGCCATCAGCAGAAGAGAGACGCTCGCGAGCCATCTGGAGCGCGCGCTCATAGCTTACCTTTTCCATATCATCAGCTTTCACCTTCTTACGCCAGATATCATTGTCGAAGAGGAGGTAGTTTATAGAGTCGCTGAGAGAAGCGAAGGGCTGACGCTCGGCCATCTTGAGAGCTTCGGTAGTCTTTTCTTTGTATGCAGCAAAGGCTTCTTTGTCTGCACGAATATCGGTCATATAGAGGTAGGTGAGCTGGAGCATTGTCTCAAAGTCAGCCACCGTAGAGTTGCCGCTAAAACCTGAAGTAAAGTTGCCAAAAGCAGGAGATACACTTACGGTACGACCTGTAAGAGCCTTGCCAAGAGCAATAGCATCGAACTTGCCCAAACCACCAAGCGATACAATATCGTCTACAATCTTAGTATTGAGTATGTCGCTGGGCTTTGAGTAGAGACGGAAACCTCCGTTTGTAGTACCGGACATAAGGATCTGATCTTCCTTAAAGTCGGTCTTCTTGAGGTAAACCTTGATACCATTTTGGAGGGTTAGCTCCGTTGTTCCGAACTTCTGGTTCTTCTTTTCCTTAACAATCTTACCACCCTTGAGATCCTTGTCGATGAGGTTCGTATCAACTACTTCTTCTTTCTTTGCCTCTACGGGTTTAGCAACGCACTCATTGTAAAGAGCGATTATTTCAGCCTCGGTAGGATAGGTAATGCCATCCTTCTTAGGACCGGTAACCGTAATAACGAGATTTTTACCATCGGTAGTAATCATCTCTTGGATGTACTGAGCCACCATCTCGGGAGTAACCTGCTCTGCAATCATTTCCATGAGTTGCTTTTCTACTTCGATACCGGGGATGTAGCCACCATCGAGGAAGTAGTTTTTGTATTCTTCGCAGAACGAACCATTTTTGCGGTCAGCACGAGCCTTGAATTGGTCTTCGAACATTTTGAGAACATCCGTACGAGCGCGGTCATATTCACTCTTGAGGAAACCATGTTGCTTCACACGTTGGATCTCTGCTACGAGAGCTTCAAAAGCGGGTTTGAATGCACCATCCTTAGCAATAGCCATAAAGGTGAAGGCATTTTTGGTCTTGGCAATGCCCATGTAGTTGTAGTCGAAAGCTCCACCACGGAGGAAAGGAGCATTAGGCTTGATGGTAATTTCATTAAAACGCTCATTGATAACCTGAGTAGCAATAGCCTCCATATAATTTACCAATGCTCCAGCAATAGAACCTTTTTCCTCTCTAGAGAGAACGTCGTGCTTAAACATTACAGAGATATTTGTAGAGGTAGCTTCCTTGTCGGTAGCGAGAGCGACAATAGGAGTTGCGTTGTCTTCTACTTGTACAAAGTAGCGTTCGGCAGGATTTTGGGGAGCAGGTACGTCGGCAAAAATCTCTTTGAGTTTCTTCTCTACATAGTCTACATCGATATCCCCAACTACGATAATACCCTGGAGATCGGGACGATACCACTTGTGGTAGAAGTCGCGGATTTCGCTGTGCTTGAAGTTGTCTACTACTTCCATTGTACCAATAGGCATGCGATTTGCATACTTGTTATTGGGGAGCACTTTGGGGAGCTGAGCTGTAAGCATACGCAAGCTTGCATTGTCTCGCGAACGCCATTCTTCGTGGATCACACCACGCTCTTCGTCAATCTCCTTGCCGTCGAGTGTAATGTTGTTGCTCCAGTCGTGCATGATAAGAAGACAGCTATCAATAATTTCAATCCCCTTGTCTGTAGGAGCATCCATTATAGTATATACTGTTTCGTCAAATGCAGTGTAAGCATTAAGGTCTGCCCCAAACTGGCAACCAATGCGCTCCAAGAATCCAATAAGGTTCTTCCCGGGGAAGTTCTTCGTCCCGTTGAATGCCATGTGCTCAAGGAAGTGAGCAAGCCCCGCTTGTGAGTCTTCTTCGAGAACAGAACCCACCTTCTGTGCGATGTAGTAATTAGCACGATTCTTGGGGTTTTCGTTGTGACGAATAATGTAAGTCAAACCATTGGGCAACGTACCCATACGTATAGCCGGATCGATGGGTAACTGCTGCATCATTGGATCTTGGGCTCGCAAACTCGCAGGTACGAGGCAGCCAAAGATCAGGAGCACACCTAGTGCAAAACGTTTCAGTTGCATACTAAACTCAATTATTATTCTAGAATTGTATTGATATTTCTATTTGGTTCTAACAAAATGGGAGGAAGCGTTCTACCTCCCCATAACGGCACAAAGGTAGGTACATTCCGCTAGACTTTGTACGTTTTACCCAACATATTATCCTTATTTTAGAAGCGAAGCGTGGCTCCAACGATGCCTACGATATAGTTAGGATCTTGATAACCCAAGGGATATTCGCTATTAAGAAGGAAGGGAGCAGACAGCTCTCCGTGTAGGGCGAGCCAGTCTGTAATGCGCCATGCCGTAGCTACACGAGCCACACGTTGCGCCGTGGTAAGGGTCTTGGTTGCATCGTGCGGAGAGATAAAGTGAATCCCCTCTCGCAAAGAGGCTTGAGCCGAGATGTCGAGGTTTGAAGTGGGGCTATAGGTAAGAGAAAAGTCAATCGAACGGATGGGCTTCCCTTGCGCTACCCCTCCTCCATCGAGCTTGTAACGGCGTTCGGTCCATTGCAGAGAGCTTTGCAACTTAGCCCCCAAGGCATACCCTACACGACCCGAAACAAACCAAGAGTGGCACCTCGCATACTGAGGCGTAAAAGCCAAGAAGCGAGGAGTGTTATTGTCTGCCCTTTCGCCAAAAAGGAAGGGTTGCCAGAAGTGGGTATTACGTGTGCGCTCATAGCCTCCCGAGAGGGAGAGAGAGACACCACCGGGTAGTTGTGCTCGTATGCCCAACTCGCTATCCACAAACTTCATCTCAGGACGGAGGAGCGAATCGGGGTGCAGATAGCGATTCTCCCGAGCCAACTCGTGCAAAGAGGGCATGTTTACCTTACCATCCACACGGGCAAAGACTTCCAGATTATTACGCCAACGAAGCGAAGCTCTGAATACCGGAGAAAGAGGGAGCACATTCACTCCCGCCGTTACTTGCCACTCCGTATTCCCCAGCCAGCCATTGAAATAAATCTTGGGCGTGATGTTGAAGTAGAGAGAAGGCAACGGCCCCCCTGGTACGTAAATAGTTTGTTGTTTTGGGTCTTTTGGGGTTCTTTGCCAATCTTGATAGAGCAGCATACCGGCAAGCCCCCAAGCAAAGTCTTGCTTAGGAGTAAAGAGAAGATCGAAGTCTCCTATGAAGCGGAGTTCGTGATGCTTCCACTTGCTAAAGAAGGCAGGAAGTTGCGAGTAGTTACGGCCCGTATGCTCCACGAGGAAGCGAAACGAGGCCTGATTATCAAGACCAAACAGATTGGCTCGTCCCACATTACCGGGGTGGACATAACGATAAATAGCGGCTTCGTAGTCCTGCTTTACCTCCATGGGAGGGCGATTGCTCGTCAAGTAAGTTGCTGTTTGAGCATCCAATCCATAGTAGTTGAACTGGTCGTAGTCCCCAATAATCTGGAGGGAGTGAGCGGACGATTTCCCCCTATACTCATAACTGAGATCCCAATCCGTTAGGTGGCGATAGGTGTAAAGCCTTGCAGGGATTCCTTGATAGATACGAGAATTATTGTTGAAGGAGGAGTTGTGACGCAGGTGCAAATCCACAACATGCTTCCCTTTGAAGCATTGTGTATAGCCGGCCTGAGCTCGTACCACCGGCTCTAGTCCTAGAGAAAGATCTAGGTAGCCGGCCTTATTCGAGCGAGGCACCCACGACGCCATATTGCTCAGAGCAGGATACTCCGGCAATAGCACAGGAGGGGTAAAATCGCCCGTAGAGCGAGGGGGGATAGGCTCTAGCCGTGTTACTTTGGGCTTATCAAATTGATATGTGGAGGCCAAGGGTTGCACCGTGCCCAGGTGTACTTCGGCATCGCTTACCACGGTAAGTTCACGACGGAGTGTATCTGCCCTTTGCGGCTTTGAGGGTTGCTGGGCTTGAGCAAGACCGCTTATGAGAAGTCCGAAGGTGGCAAATGCCACAAAAAATAGTGTACGGGAATATCGTTTCATCACTTATCTCTATCTCTTTGGGGTACCTGTTTGCTGGTCTTGATAGCGTGCAATGCGCTCAAGAATATCGTCTTCACGCTTAGGATAATTGTTCTTTAAACTCTCCACATACTGGTCTGCGGTGACCTTGTCGCCCTCGGAGCGATAGATCTCTGCTAGTGCCAAGATCCCTCGAGCGAGCCAGTACTCGTGCGGAGTTCCTTTCTCAATAAACTTATTGAGTAGCTGCTTGGCCTCTTGTTTTTCTTTGCCGGAGCCTTTTGCCTGTAGGGTGGCATAGTGGACGGTCGCCTCAGCTCCTGCCGAGAGATCCGTCTTGGCAAGAATTGTCCTGTACTCTGCGAGCGCCTTAGCACGCTCCCCGAGTTCGCTATGAGCATTCCCTCGAAGGAGATGAAGCCGCTCTGCCCCCTCTTCTCCCAAAGCCGTGAGGGCATCTGTAGTTACAGCGATGGCAGTCTTCCATTTTTCCATGGAAAGAGCCATTTCTGCCGCCTTTTCAGCCGCTTGCATTCGCAACGAACGCTCCGAACTTTGGGTATAAAGGGTATGGTACGTATCGTATGCCGCTTGCTTATCGTCTCGCTCTATTTGCAAGGCCCCTAGGCGTTGTAGTACCGAAGATTGTGCGGCACGGGGTAACTGCCTAACCTCTGCTGCAAGTGCAGTATATAGGGTATAAGCGCGATCCTTGTCTCCGCGCTCAAAAGCCAAATCTGCGAGGTACTTTTGGATGGTGGAGACATCGCTCCCTACACGATATCGGGCAATAAAGGCCTCCATCTTGGGTTCAACATCTTGGGAGCGACGCTTATATTCTCTCTCCAGTGCCTTAAATTCTAGATCCCGACTTTCGCTCTCGCTCAAAGAGAACACTCCCCCTGTCTTCTGTACAGCCCCCTGTAAATAATCGGTGCGCCCCTCCTCAATGCAAATGCTCTTTAGGTGCGTAAAGGCAGTAGCAGCCTCGGCACTTTTGGGATAGCGGTGCATCAATTGAGTATAGGTATCGAGCGACTTCTCTACACGTTGTGTATTGTAATAGAGGAGAGCCAATTGTAGCAGAGCAAGACGCCCTTCCTCACTTTGGCTGTATTGCGAAGCTGTGGCAACAAAGGCTTTTTCCGCAGCATCGTTATTCCCTTGGAGCAGGTAAGCACGCCCCTTTTGGTACGCCGCTTGTGCTGCCGCAGGGCTATCGGGGAAGGAGGAAATAAGCCTATCAAGCAAAGTGATCTGCCGAGAATACTGCTTGCGAAGCCCGTTAATCTCCGCCAAACGCAGAAGAGCATCACTACTTTGCGAGGGGGCAAGACTAATGGCTCGCTCGTAAGAAGCAAAAGCAGCATCCAGCGCATTGGTCGCGTACTGACAATCCCCAAGGCGAGTATAGGCATCGCTCTGACGCAAAGCCCCTTGCTTAGGGTCTTGTGCAGAAGAGGAGAAGTAGCCCTTAGCCTCTGCATACCGCCCGCCATTGAATAGGGCGTACCCCAGATAGTACTGCGCCTCCGATCGGTTGGGTCTCTGTGCGCTCTCCGGCAAAGCGAGGAAAGCGGTAAGAGGGCGAATAGAGCCGGCATAATCTCCCTGAGCTCGTAGTATATCTGCCTGAATGAGCAGCGACTCTCCCTTGTATAGAGAGCTTACGGCCTGTTTATCAAGAGCATCTTCTACATACTTAGCCGCTTGTGAGAATTTGCCCTGAGAGAGCGCATCAAGAGCCAAATGGTTAAGAACATATTGGCGTGCCTCGTCTATGGTCGGTGTCGTTTTCTTCAGTCGCTGAATAGATGCCAACGAGGTAGCATAGTCCGTATTGGAGAGATAAAACTCCGTTAGGAACTTCTCCATCGTGGGGCGATGCTTGGAGGTGGGGAACGTATTGAGGAAACGCTCGGCAATACGCACATCTTGTCCGAAGTTGGATTGGCCGGAAGAGCGCATAACCAACGCCATCTCGTACATGGCAGCCTCCCGCACTTGGGTGGGGGCACTCTCCTCTACGGCTCGCTCGTAGGCCACAATAGCTTGGGGGTAATTTCCCTGATCTCGTAGGGCTCGCCCTAGGTAAAGGCTGGCAGCATAGCCCGTAGCACCCTTCCCTTGCGTAGCCTGCTTGAGGGGATCTATAGCCTCACCGTATCTCTGTTGCTCCATATAAGCAGCTCCCAATAAGAGGTAATCTTCGGGAGAGGAAAATTCGGGGGAACCTTCGATAAACCGCTCTAAGTATTTACTCGCATTAGGAGCATCTCCCAATCGATAATAGGCATTACCGGCCACTTGCAGAAGCGAGGGATTAGAGGCAAGACGAGGTTCTACACGCTCAATCTCACCCACCTCGGCAACCGCCTTGGCATAATCTCCCGAATAGTACGAAAGTGCGGCCATACCGATGCGCGTCTCGGGAGCCAACTCACGATCCCCAGAAAGGGAGCGATAGATAGCCTCCGCCGCTTGCAAATCACCCTTTGCCATCTTACTGCTTGCTACGTAGAGTTTGGCAATGCGCCCCCAGCGGTTATTCGCTTGGGCAGCTTCGGCAAACAAGGGCCCCAACTGCTCTCCTCCTCGGTTTGTACGCAGAAGTGCATACGCTGTACGCACCTGCCACTCGGTACGCTCGGCTCTCGAGAGTGCGCCTTCGTCTACCTTTTCGAGGAGATTGCGTGCGCGATGAAAATCGCCCTCGGCCATATACAAGGCAGCTCGCTCTAGAGACAAAATAGGGCGTCGCTCATCCACTGGCACTTTCGTTAAGAAATAGTGAATCGTCTCCGCCGCAAGGGTGTGTCCCAAACGATAGTTTTCATGAGCATTCCGAGCCAATAAGTCGGCAAGAACAGCACCTTGAGGTTGAGCCATAAAAGGAGCCGTAAGACGAGGATTATACCCTCGAATAGCCCCACTATGTGCAAGAAGAGTTTGATTTTGAAGCTGCTCGTACCAGTGTAAAGAGCGTTCTTCTTGAGCTTGTACAGCGGCTGTAGAGAGCATCAAGAGGGCGGTAGCCCAAAGGGGAGTATTCTGTTTCATACTATCACTGCTAATCGTTTAGCACAACAATCCAAGCCCTCCGGGGAGTCGCAAAATCCCGAGAGAGGGGACGGATATTCTCCCGCCAAAGATACACAACATTCCCATAACGAAGTGGAAACGAGCCACTCCGGCAGGCGCCCTGATAAATACCCGAAAAGGGATATAATAGATTTCTATTCCTTACATTTGCCACTGATAAAGTGTATAATACTCTTTCAAAAGGACTCGAAAGCCTAATTAATAAGTAGTAAATGGATATGGGCAAAGGCTATAACATACCTACATTGCCTCTCGCCTTTGATATAGAGAGCAAAGAGATATTACGACAGGTGAACAAGGCCAATCGTGCTTTGGCGGAATTAAAGGGGATAGCAGCAACAATTCCTAACGAAGCGATACTGATTAGCTCCTTGACTCTTCAAGAGGCAAAGGATAGTTCCGAAATAGAGAATATCGTCACAACGCAAGATGATCTCTACAAAGCTGAGATAGATATAGAGAAGCAGCTTGTAACAGCGGCTACCAAAGAGGTCCTTAGGTATCGAGAAGCTTTACAGCGAGGATTTGAATTGGTTAGAAAGGATGCTCTATTAACCAACAGCAGAATAAAGGATATTCAAATGCACCTTGAAGGAAATAGAGCAGGTTTCCGTTCACAAGCAGGGACAATGCTAAAGAATAGTCAGGGAGAAGCCGTTTATACTCCACCTCAAAATATAGATGATATAGAGAGGTATATGGCAAACCTTGAGGCTTTTATCAATAATCCTGAGATGTGCGAAGTTGATCCTCTAATTAAGATGGCGATTATACATCATCAGTTTGAGAGTATTCATCCCTTTTATGATGGTAATGGACGAACGGGACGTATTATCAACGTGCTCTATTTGGTGATAAACAATTTGCTCGACTTACCAATTCTCTACCTAAGCAGGTATATTACTCAAAATAAATCGCAGTATTACTCCTCGATTCAGGCTATTAGGGATAAGAGTGAAGATAACTCGTTGGAGTGGGAAGAATGGATTCTCTTCATTCTCAAGGGTGTCGAACAAACAGCTCGCGACACCATTCGATTGGTGCAGGGTATCTCTAAACTAATGCAGGACTATAAGCAGATTCTGCGCCCCTTATTTGGCAAGAACTACAAGCACGAATTGCTCAACAATCTATTTTATCATCCCTACACTAAAATCGAGTTCATGCAGAGGGATCTAATGGTTCAGCGTAAAACAGCAGCTAAGTATTTGAATATGATGGTCGAAGAGAGGGTTTTAATTGTCGTAAAGATAGGAAGGGAGAATTATTATATTAATCACGCTCTTATGGACTTGTTTCTCAATCAAGGTTCTGCATTACCTCGACAAGATGAGATCATAGAATCGGTGACAGATAATCAATCACTCTTATGATGTGTACCCGAAAATAGGATTTTGGGTACACATCCTTGTAACGTGTACCCGAAAAAAGCATTTCGGGTACATATTCAGATTGTAGTATCAAGTGCAACGGTATGGCAAAAGTAATGCAAGGACTTCATTCGGGGATTTAAAAGTCCAAACTTTTCCTTCTCGCAAGAGTATGGAAATGCTTAAATTTGCAAAGAAATATCTTATCTAAGTCCCAAACAAATGAGTACATCAGTGCTAAAGGTATATCCTAGTGTAGGGAAAGCGATGCTATCCGTAGCCGTGCATAAAGTAAAATCAACCTCTAGAGTTAGTCTCGCACTACTCCTCCTCTTAGTCTCTCTAGCGCAGATAAAAGCTCAAGAGCGAGCTGTATTTGCGGATTCGACTACCCTATCCTGCCCACCATGGCAGGGTACGCTCGCCAAGTTTTCCCTCACCCCTCAAGGTGTTGCGCTCCACGACCTCTCCCCCAAAAGAACCAACAATAATGCAACTCTACTCCACACACCCACGCTATCCGGCATACATACATGGCGAGGCGAGATCTCTTTTCACTTTGCTATCACCTCTGCCAATACTTTTGTTGTGCTCATAGCCCCTTTGAGCGCACCCAGGCAAGAGAATGAGTATACAACCTGTCGTTATGCCTATCTCTCGGGAGAGAAGACAGGGAGTATTGGGCTTTTTGAAGGAGATTTCTCACTCGGCAAGAGTGGAGAGCTAGTACACAAAAACAAGAATAGAGACAAGCCTATCATCACCTCCAACGCAAACGACGCCATCCGATTTACCTCATCCAACCTCCACCATCTCGCTTGGCATATCACGTATTCGGGCACAGGGGGATGGCAACTTTACCTAAAGAAGAGCCTACAACCCCAGCAGAAGTTTGTCTACATAGGGTGCAACTCAACAAGTCTTCCCCCTCAAGATTACGCACAAGGCACCTTCTCGGGCATTGCCCTACGCTACTCGCTCAAAAACGCACAGCACTTTACGCTTCACCGGCTCCTCTACTTCCAAAAACCCCTCGCCGCAAACGAAACGCCTTCAAACCCTACAGAATCCATCTTTGCCTCCTTCGATTTTACCCCTCAAAGCATCCGTCTCATAACGCATAGCCTTGTAAATATAGAGGGTGCGGACTTTGATCTGCAACCCTCCTGTGGTACCCTTACCCCCGGCATCAAGGGAAAAACCATCACGCTGGATCTAGAAACTCCATTCAAATCAGGCAACTACAGTCTTTTTGTTCGGGGTATCAAAACCCTAGATGGCACTCTCGCCCCCTCGGAGCGGATCGATTTTGAAATATCTCTTCCCAGCGACTCGATAGGACTCGGCAGGCCCGATGAAGAGCACCTACCCCAAGGGCATCTACTCCTTAGTGAGGTACTCCCCCACCCAACAGCCCACGCAGCGGAATTTGTCGAGGTTTATAACCCCACCACACACCCCATTGACATTCGAGACTATGCTCTCGCGGTTCGCTCAGAAGGCCGACGAAGCAAACTATATCCCCTCATGGTGGAAGAAAATCATCTGATTCAACCCAACGAATATCGAGCCATCACTCCTTGGAAGCGTGGTCTTGCCAACTACTACCATTGCTCAATAGACAGCCTTAGCGAGGTGGAGAAGCTCCCGGCTCTCCCCAATCGAGAGGGGCAAATAGTACTCTACTCCCTCCGCGATTCGGTCGTTGTGGAAGAGATGTTCTACGGACCTAAAATTGCATCTCGAGGAGAAATGAGCGAAGGAGTATCCTTAGAGCGCATCCTATTCTCCCGACCGGCACTCGCTCCCGATAATTGGCATGTAGCACGCCCGGAACAGGGAAATGCAACCCCTGGCAGACCCAACTCCGTGCGGGTAGAATGCGATTTACCCATCGAGGAGCGCGAGGGCGAAACCCTCACTCCGGAGCAAATAGCCGCACTTACCCTCTATGCGCTACAAGACCCCGCCAATAATGCCACCCTCACTCTCTACACACTCAGAGGGTACCGCTCGGCAGTCGTAGGACGCTCAGTTACCCAGGCGTGGTGTCGTGCATTGCTCAGAAGGGAGCTTACTCAGCTCTACACCCTACCTCCCCACACGCCTTATATTGTCTCCATTGAACTGACTACCGCTCGGCATAGCAAGCGATATTCATTTGTCGTTGCCCCCTAATTCCCATACTCGGCTTAGGAATGTCCCTCTCTGATGGGTATCGAAAAAGCATTTTATTACGTGAGAAACGCCAAGAAAAGGCAGGGTGAAAAAGGTTCTGCCACAGGGCAAGAAAAAAATGTTTCTCGGGCTGAATCCGCCCAAATCTCGGGCAAAACTCTTTTCTTTTTTAGGCAACAATGGAGCGCAATATTACGCAGGAAATTCTCAAGAATCAGCCTCCAGCTCTAGAAAAAAATCCCCTCAAAAAAATAGGTGACACCCCAATGAGGTATCACCTAATTCCCTCGGCTCCGAAGAGCCATGGGCTTCAAGGACAAAATGATCGAAAGTTATTTACATTCAGAAATAGCCTTTATAAGGTTCCCAGCCAAACTACTTGCCCCTATGCGGAATAGCTTATTGGTCATCCACTCTGCACCCAAAATCTCCTCTACAATGCAGTAATATTTGACCGCATCTTCGGCCGTACGGATCCCTCCGGAGAACTTAATCCCTCGCAAAAGACCGGTCTGTTTGTGGTAGTCACGAAGAGCACAACACATCGTATAGGCAGCACGAAGATCGGCACCGGGATACTCTTTGCCGGTTGAAGTCTTGATGAAATCGGCACCGGAGTAGAGGGAGAGAATCGAAGCCTTACGCACTAGCTCGGGATCTTTGAGAAGACCCGTCTCCAATATCACCTTGAGGTGTGCCGAGCGACATGCCGCCTTCTGTTCCTCTATCTCCTCCACTACAGCCGAATAGTTGCCAGGGAGGAAGTGGTTGAGATTCAGCACAATATCTATCTCATCAGCACCGGCAGCCACGGTAAGAGCCGTCTCTGCCAATTTAATCTCCAGGAAAGTTTGGGACGCGGGGAAGCCTCCACTCACAGCAGCAACACGCACCCCGTCGGCTTTCATAAACTCCTTTACAACAGGCACTTGCAGAGGATAGACACAGACGGCAGCCACGTTGGGAAGCCCCTCCTCGGGGTGGGAAGCCGTGTGATTTACCAGCTCCACGAGCTTTTGTACACTCTCTTTGGTATCAGCCCCGGCGAGGGTTGTAAGGTCTATGGTGCTGAATAGAAAGCGAAGAGTCTCTATCGTGTAAGCGGCTTTATAGCGACGAGCAATAACCTCCTCAACGATCTTGTCGATCTCTTCGGGAGAAGATGCCGGAGTAAAATGCTCAAAAGTCTCTTGGATTTTTCCTTGTAGTTCCATCTTAATTCGAGTTATTATTGTCTTTTGATTGCGCGTGATTGAGAGGAGAAAAAGAGCTGTCGTCAGGGCTCTGAAGGCGAGGATTGCGCCGATGACGCTCCCTATCGCGCTGCGTTTTTTTCTCTAGATTAGCATGCAGAGCCGCTTCAAGATCGATACCGGTTTGGTTGGCAATGCAGGTTGCTACCCATATAAGATCGGCCAATTCGTCACCCAAATCCCCAAGAGTAGCCCCCTCCTTCACGCTTTGCTCTCCGTAGCGGCGAGCCATGATACGCGCTACTTCTCCTGTCTCTTCGGCAAGAATCGCCATATTCGTTAGCTCATCGAAGTAACGCACTCCATAAGTATGAATCCATTCATCTACGGATTTTTGCCATTCGTTTATAGTCATAGCTCTCTCTTATCGATCCCTAACCGTATCTATCGTGATAGTTACGGGGCCATCATTGACCAGTTCAATCTGCATATCAGCCCCAAAGCGTCCTCGTGCCACTTCTTTGCCGAGCACCTCCTCCAAAGCGGAGCAAAACTCCTCGTACAAAGGGCGACTTATCTCTGGGCGCGCAGCATGTATATAGCTAGGTCTATTGCCCTTTTTAGTATTGGCCATTAGGGTAAATTGGCTTACAAGCATCACCTCTCCGCCCACATCCATTACGGATCTATTCATCACCCCTTCGTCATCATCAAAAACGCGCAGGGCAGCCAGCTTCTTACAAAGGTAGTTAATTTCTTCGCGACCATCTTCCTCTGCGATGCCGACCAATACCATCAAACCTTGAGAGATTTGGCTGATCAGCTCTCCTCCAACAGAGAGGCGAGCATAGCGTACCCGTTGTATTACAACTCTCATTCTCTAAGCTAGTATCTATATTTTCTCTTCATTAGGGTGCAGTGCTTTGTACACAATGCCTCCTCGTTTCTTACCAATAAGAGACTCCAACTCGGGCAACTCGGCAGTTTCTATACGCTTTACACTCCGAAAATGCCGGAGCAGTGCCTCCTTGGTTTGTTTTCCTACTCCGTCTATATCATCAAGCACAGAGTGAATTTGATTCTTACTCCGAATGCTTCGATGAAAGGTTATCCCAAAGCGATGTGCTTCGTCTCGAATCTGCATAAGCGTGCGGAGGGTTTCACTATCTCGAGAGAGAAAAAGAGGATTCTCCTCGCCCGGGAAATAAACCTCTTCCATGCGCTCTGCCAAACCGATTATGGTAGTGGTGGGCGCGCCAACACCTATGGCAGAAAGCGTCTCCACTGCAGCTTCGAGTTGCCCTCGCGCTCCGTCTATTACGATCAACTGTGGCAAAGAAAGTTCCTCCTCTTGCAAACGGCGATAACGCCGCTCCACAATCTCCCGCATAGAGGCCAAATCGTCTGCCCCTTCTACGGTTTTCACGTGAAACTTTCTATACTCTTTCTTGGAGGGCTTTCCGTTGCGAAAGACCACACATGCAGCGACAGGAGCCGTTCCCTGTAGATTGGAATTGTCGAAACACTCAATGTAACGCGGAGCCACAGGCAAGTGCAAATCCTGTATCATCTTATTCATCAGGCGCTGTACACGCTGCTCCGGATTCAGTTTTTCGGCACGCTTAAGTTGATCTAGTTTATACCTCTTTACGTTATCTATAGATAGCTCCAAAAGCTTCTTCTTCTCGCCCTGCTTGGGGATGGTAATAGAGAAATGCCCCAACGACTCCCAGCCTAAGGGATAAGGCAAAATCACCTCCTTTGCCCTACTTTGATAACGCCCTCGCAACTCCGTTATAGCTGTAGCAAAAATATCCTCAGCCTCTTCGTCTATCGCTTTTTTATACTCTACCGTAAGGGCTCTCACGATAGCCCCCTCATGCACCTGCATCATATTAACGTAGGCCATAGCCCCCTCCTCTTCGTAAGAGAAGACGTCAATATCGTGACGCGTTTCGGGCGCCACAATATGTTTTGTACTATAAGCTTGCAACATAGCAAGCCGAGCTTTTTCTTGTCCTGCCTCTTCGTAGCGAAGCTCCTCGCTAAGCGCTAGCATCCGGCTGGTTGTTTGCTGTATCACCTGCCGCAGATTCCCCTTTAGCAACTCCACTGCAGCCGCAATATTATTGAGATAATCTTCTCTTGACACGAGGCCCTCACAGGGAGCTTCGCACCGCTTGATATGATACTGAAGGCAGCGAACGTACTTACCCCTCTCTATTGCCTCTTGGGTAAAACGATGCCTACAGGTACGTACTTTGTACATCTCTCGTATAATCCCCACCATGCCATGCGCCATAGCAACACTGGTGTAGGGACCATAATAATCGCCCCAAGAGGGGTCAATGGTACGGGTTACAAATATCCGAGGGAAAGGCTCTCTTGTTACCACAATACTCGGGTAACTCTTATCGTCTTTGAGGAGGATATTGTACTTGGGTTGATAGGTCTTGATCAGATTGTTTTCGAGCAGAAGAGCATCACTCTCGCTTGCTACAACAATGTATTTTACATCCACAATCTGAGCAACCAACTGGCGTGTTTTTCGATCGGTATGCTCTTTCTGGAAATAGCTACTCACCCTCCGCCTTAGATTCTTTGCCTTACCCACATAGATAATCTCCCCCTCGGCGTTATAGTATTGGTAGCAACCCGGGGAAAGCGGAAGGGTGGGAAGGATCTTTTTTATCTCTTCGAGGGTCATAAATCTTGGGGAAGAGCCTTTTGTTTCACGTGGAACAAAAAGTAGCTAATTATCTACCACAGAGTACCAAAAGCACGCTAATATCGTGAGGGGAAACCCCGGGAATACGAGCTGCTTGACCTATTGTCTCGGGGCGAATACGGTCGAGTTTCTGTCGGGCTTCGGTGGAGAGTTGCTCCAGCGAGAGGTAGTCGAATCGATTGCCCAGCGTAATACTCTCGAGACGCATGGCTCTATCCGCTTGTTGTTTCTCTCGCTCTATATAACCGGCGTACTTGACATCAATCTCCACACGCTCCAAGATCTCCTCTCGCTGCGAAGCTACCTTCTCCACAAACGTACGGAATTGCGGCAAAACATCCAGCAAATGATCGAGGGTCAATCTAGGGCGAAGCAACAACTCTCTAAGGCGAATTGCATGCTTTAGAGGCTGCTCTCCTTGCTGTTCCAAAAGGCTATTTACTCTATCGGGACGAACCGAATATTGAGCCATAAACGCCTTCACTTCTTCTATCATTTGCTCCTTATAGGTAAAGCGATCTCTTCGCAGCTCGGAGGCCAATCCCAGTTTAATCGCATAGGGAGTAAGGCGGTCGTCCGCATTATCTTGGCGCAAGAGCGTACGGAACTCAGCCCTCGAAGTAAACATTCTGTAGGGCTCATCCACCCCTTTTGTTACGAGGTCATCTACCAGCACTCCTATGTAAGCCTCACTGCGCTGTAGAACAAAATCTCCTAACCCATGAGCCTCGTTGTGGGCATTTATTCCTGCCAAAATCCCCTGACCGGCAGCCTCTTCATATCCCGTAGTACCATTGATTTGGCCTGCCATATATAGCCCCCCAAGGAGCTTATGTGCCAGAGTTGGATATAGCTGTGTGGGGTCAAAGAAGTCGTATTCTATGGCGTAACCGGGGCGATAAATACGCACATTACGTAGAGCCGGAAGGGTACGTAAAGCCTCCAATTGCACCTCCAGAGGGAGGCTCGAAGAGAAGCCATTGAGGTAGTATTCGTTGGTATTTTCGCCCTCGGGCTCAAGGAAAAGTTGGTGTTGTTCCTTATCTGCAAAGGTTACAATCTTAGTCTCTATACTTGGGCAATATCGCGGACCGATACTTTGTATTTGGCCATTGTAGAGGGGAGAATCGGCGAGCGAGGCTCGAAGTATCTCGTGGCATTCGGGCGAAGTGTAGAGAATATGACAAGACAATTGACGCAGGGTATTCGCGCCCTCTGTGCAGTAGGAAAAGTGATGGAAGTCACCTTCGTCGCCTTTTTGCTCTGTGGTAAGAGACCAGTCTACACTACGCCCATCGATACGAGCCGGGGTACCGGTCTTCATCCTATCGGTGCGGCACCCTAAGTCCCTCAGCTGCTCGGTGAGTCCATACGAAGCAGGTTCACTAATGCGCCCACCTGGTATCATGGTACGCCCAAAGTGCATCATTCCTCCCAAGAAGGTGCCTACCGTGAGCACTACAGAGCGAGAGTAGAACTCTTTGAACAACAAGGTTTTAACTCCAATTACTCTCTTGTTTTTTACGAGTAGCTCTGCTACTCCATCTTGCCAGATGTGAAGATTAGGAATTGTGTCCAGGGTTTCTCTCCAGCGTTCCATAAAACGCATACGATCGATCTGGGCACGGGGGCTCCACATGGCGGGGCCTTTGCTTCTGTTGAGCATGCGAAATTGTATGGAAGAGGCATCGGAGATCCATCCGGACCATCCCCCAAGAGCATCTACCTCTCGCACGATTTGCCCTTTTGCGATTCCACCCATAGCCGGATTACAACTCAGCTGGGCTATCTTATTCATGTCGAGGGTGATAAGCAGTACACGCGAGCCCATTGCAGCCGCAGCGGCAGCTGCTTCGCAACCTGCATGCCCGGCGCCGACCACAATCACATCATACTCTTCGCGATTCATAGTGTAGTCCTAATTTTCTTCCCGCAAAGGTATAAAGAAGCCATAGAATGCCCTCGGAGAAAATATATCTATCTAGTAAACAGTGGAGATAATTCCCTTTGGCACTACCCTACTCCACTCTGTAAGGAGCTTTAGCAAACGCTCAATAGGTGCGCTTACCAAGGTACTCTGTGAGCAAGACAAGGGAGTTATTAGCCGGAGATTTGGGAAAACTTCTCAAAACATCTAAGGCCTTGGAGAGCTCCTCTTCCAGTCTTTTTTGGGCATAGTCAATACCTCCGAATTGGTGTGCTATTTGGAGCAACTCCGCAATGGCTTTTTCGTCGCTTTCCTCCTTATCAAGTAGGTTCTTTATCTGCTCCTTTAGGTTGGCATCGGCTTGATTATAGACGTATATAAGAGGTAGGGTTATCTTTCCCTCCTTGAGGTCGTTACCCACAGGCTTCCCTACTTCTGCCTCCTTCGTATAATCGAAGATATCATCCCGGAGTTGAAAAGCAATCCCAAGATGCCTACCTAGTTGCGTCATTTTCAGTAACTCTTTCGGCTCAGCATCTATACTATACATACCCAAGGAGGCACATGCTTCAAAGAGAGTTGCCGTTTTCTTTTCGATGATAGAGAAATAATTTTTCTCGTCTATGGTGTGTTCGGTGGCAACCTGTATCTGCAATAGCTCTCCCTCCGAAAGGTGCTTTCCCAGATTGGCAACAGTGCGTATCAAGCTAGAGCCGCCAATCTCTGCCGCACGAAGAAAAGCTATGGAGAGGATATAATCGCCCACCAATACAGCAGAGTGATTGTCGTAAAAGGCATTGAGAGTAGGTTTTCCACGCCTCAAGGGAGCTTGATCGATCACGTCGTCATGGATCAAACTAGCCATGTGGAGCATCTCAAGAAGTACTGCACACGAGACCGTTCGCTGGTTGGGTTCCTTTCCCTGTAATGAGACAAGAAGCCCCATCAGGATAGGACGAATATGCTTTCCCCGGGTTGCTGTGGTCTTTTCTATAGACTGAGCAACTATAGAACTTTCGGTAACAAAGGCTCGGGCATATTCCTCCTCGAAAGCCAAACGATAATCCTCAATCGGTAGAACTATTTGCTCTATTATATTCATGCTCATCTATATCAAGGTGGTACAATCTCTGCACCATCTCTATTTGTTTCCAGCAAACAAAAGTAGTATTTATCGTGGTGATATCAAAGATATGTGAAGCACAAATTCGGAAGTTTACAATCAAAAATATGGCAAATATCGCCCAAGAAGCGACACATGCAAGCACAAATACGCATATCTTTGTCAGTAGGATAGCAAACTAAGGGCCTCGCCATCTGAGTGCATAGTAGCTATACAAAGTCGATAAACAAACTAACAGAAAAGAAAATGAAACGGACAAGAATGAATTATCTGACCTCACTACTTCTACTTGTTGTGGGGTTTATGGGCTTCCAAAGCTGTGATAAGAACAATAAACCCCAACCGCCGGTTGTAGAAGAAACTCTCTCCATTACACCCAAAGAAGCCTCTATCAAGGTAGGCGAAACACTCACAATCAAAGTATTGTTAAGTAAAAAGGAGGTAACCAGCCAAGCGGCCTTTAGCACTACACCTGCGGATATTATATCCATCTCTAAGGAGGGGAAAATCACGGCTCTCAAGGTAGGAAAAGCCACCCTCAAGGCTACTTACAACGGAAAAGAAGCTGAAGCGACCATCACCGTAACTGAAGGAGAGCTTATGTTGCCCTACCTACGATGGTTCGATTCTGCCGAAGAACTCATTGCCTTTGAGACGGCTCGTGGCAATATCCCCGCGGAAAAAGACGAAAGCATGCAGTATTATTCTTTCCAAACCAAGAGTAAGAAGATGCCCGTCATTAAGTACATCGTGGGGCAGTCTATTCAGATTGATTTGACTCCGGAAGTAGCCAAAAGCGAAGAGTTGAAGAGCTTCTTAGAAAAAAATGGATTCATCTATGGAAGCAATGATTGGACGCCCAAATTTATGAATCTCATGACGGATAAGTACAAAACAGTTACCGGATTCATCTATGTAGAATATCCCGGGGTTGGTACCTTCCTCGGCTTCAATCTAAAAGAACCCACCTTCGAAACTCTTCCCTTCCCCTTGCTCGACTGGAATGCTTCGGAGGATGCCATCAAGAAATTTGAAGAAAAAGCCGGTCGAAAATACCTTGAACAAAGAATCGATGAGCTCGGAAGAAAGGAAATTATCTACGGCTCACAAAAACTCGGAGAGGAGTACGAAGAAATGTTTATAGCTCGCTACCTAATGAAAGAGGGCAAACTCGTGAAAGTGCTCTTGCAAGTAACCCCTGCCAACTACATCATTAAACCGGCAGGAGAAGGCTTTGGGATAATGGGTACTTTCGATACGTATGTCAAAGGTTTGGGCTACACCATCTCCAAAACAGAGGATAAGAAAAACCTCTACAGCCATGCCGAGAAAGGCAATAAATTCACTTTGGGTCAATGGACTATCAAAATGAAAGACGGACGTAAGCGCATATTTGCAAGTATGAACTTCGTTCCTTTGGATGGTCCGGACGTCATTGATTGACATTTTCCGAGGAATAAATCCTAAGTAAGAAGAGGGGTGCTCAAAGTCAATTTGGGTACCCCTTTTTGTAAGTTAGGTGATGGATCCTAGATTTTTAGAGGTTAAAATCCTAGATTGACGGAAAGATAGAAAGGGAATTTTCGATACACATTCTGTTTGTAATCAACGATTTATCATGAAAACAGAGGGTTATCAAAGGTCTCAATTTTCTCGAATTTGAATCCGCATTGTACCTCCCATCAGAAAATCCGGAAATTGGAACCATTATTATGTTCGATTGGTAAGGGATATGGAGGTTCGCCTTTATGTTCGTATTTTTGTCTTGGATAAAGAAAGTAGATTCGTATGAAAACAGAACCATCTGGGAGGAACCTCAGAACCCTTATCATCCATCGCGCACTCACTCCCTACCGCATAGATCTTTTCAACGCTCTCTACTCTCGCTATGGGTGCGACATCTACTTTGAAGAAAAAGAAGCGGAAAATCATAGTTTCAATCAAAGCCTACTAAAGTCGCGAGTTCGCTTTCCCTATAAATACCTATCCCCCGGAGTAGTCGGAATAAAAAACCTGCGATGGGATATTTTCAAGCTCGTAGCTCGGGGGCGATACGACCTTGTTCTCACCAGCGAAATTAACCTCACTACCCTACTCGCTCTTGCCGCTCGCTATATAGCTTCTCCTCATAGTCGCATCGTCCCCATGGTAGACGATAGTTATTCCCTTGCCCAAGAGACCGTAAAAAAGCAACTCGACCTAAAAGAGATTATCCTCGAGAGTGGTATGCTCGATGGGTTGATACTGTGTGACCGGAGGGCACAAGAGGTATATTCTCACAAGTTTGGAAAGGGGCACCGCTACCACACCTTGCCTATCCTACAAGAGGAAGAAATGATCCGAGAGATATTGCCCCCTATCTATCCCGATGCCGCAGCACTTCGTAGCCATTATACCCATCACCCCTCCGACAAAATACTACTCTACGTGGGGAGACTCTCGCCGGAAAAAAATCTAGACAGCCTTATTTCTGCCTTCTCTCGTGCCTTTGGGGAGCAAGAAGAAGTACACTTAGTACTCGTAGGAGATGGACCTCTAGAAGGCTTCTTACGCGCAAAAGCAGAGAAAACTCCTTGTCGGCAACGAATTCATTTTGCAGGGAGAAAAGAGGGAAAAGAGCTTTATAGCCATTACCTTATGGCCGATGCTTTTGTACTTGCCAGCACCCTAGAGAGATTTGGGGCCGTAGCCAACGAAGCTCTTACCATCGGACTGCCCTGTGCCATCAGCAAAGCTACCGGAATTGCCAGTATGCTGCAAGAGACACGAGAGGTAGTGCTTTTCGATCCCTTCTCTCTAGAGCAAATCGAAGAGGCTCTTAAGGCTACCCTACACCTTGTTAGCACTCCTTGGCGTCCCGATCGTAGCTCCCTTATGCCCCAAACTTTCGAAGAAATCCTTACTCCTCTCTATGCCTTTTTGGAAAGATAATCCGTTCATAACCTGTCTACAAATAGGGGGTAATCTATGGATTATAGACTACCCCTTTCTTTTCCGTTAGCAAAATAAATCGACCTAAACAAGGCGAGTTAGCACGAGTTATAAGTGGATTACCACCCTCTTATCAACCTATAAATTAAGGTCGGTTCCTTCTTATCATATACTTCTTCAGTAGACTCTATTGTTGAAAAGTAGTCTAATCCTTTGGTTTTATCAGCTAAATCTATGTTGATAACTAGGTGAATAATCTGTTTATATAGCGTATATAAAGAGTAGATATAGCTGTTGGTAAGTATAGAATAGCCCTAGGATGAGAACACAATTGACCCACCCTCTACTACTACTCTATGTTATATCTATAAAGAATATAGAATAAGAAGAGAAGTCTATTATCGGCTCTCTGCAATAGCCGCCAAGAGACCGGCCGTAAGCTTATGGAGTTGTTCCCGATTGATGATATAAGGGGGCATCAAGTAACATAAACGCCCAAAGGGACGCACCCAAACACCTTGCTCTACCAGAAGACGCTGCATCTTTGCCATGTCTACCGGCTCGCGCATCTCCACTACTCCGATAGCTCCCAATACACGCACCTCAGCAACAGTATCGAATGAAGCCGCTGGACTTAATTCCTCCTTTAATTGGCTCTCTATTGCTTTTATGCGCTCCTGCCAAGGAGAGTTGAGTAGGAGACGCAGACTTGCCAGAGCCACAGAGCAAGCAAGTGGATTGGCCATGAATGTGGGTCCGTGCATAAAACATCCTGCCGCACCACTACAGATTTGGTCGGCAATGCTCTTATGAGTACAGGTGGCGGATAGGGTCATATATCCTCCCGTCAGAGCCTTGCCAATACACATAATATCGGGTACTACCCCGGCATGCTCGGCAGCAAAGAATTTGCCCGTTCTACCAAAGCCGGTGGCAATCTCATCAAAAATTACCAATATACCTGCCTCATGCGCCCTTCGTATCGCCTCCACTAGATATTGAGGATGGTAAAAATACATCCCCCCGGCTCCCTGCACAATAGGCTCCAAGATGAGTGCTGCAATTTCATCTCCATGCTCCGTAATAAGATCTGCAAAGGGGGCTATATCCTCAGCATTCCATTCTCCTCCAAAACGACTTTTAGGTTGAGGCAAAAAGTACTGCGCCGGTAACACCGACCCAAAGATGCCGTGCATACCCGTTACCGGGTCGCATACACTCATAGCATGCCAGGTATCCCCATGATAGCCCGAGCGGATCGTTGCAAAATGTTTTCGTTTCTTGTCCCCTACGCTTTCATGGTACTGAAGAGCCATTTTAAGAGCCACTTCTACAGCTACCGAACCGCTATCGGCATAAAAAATTTGGTCAATACCCTTAGGCAAAAGAGGAAGCAAAAGAGAGGCAAGCTCTACGGCTGGTCTATGGGTAAAGCCTCCAAACATAATATGACTCATAGACTTCGATTGCGTCTCTATGGCTCTATTGAGTTCGGGATTGTTGTACCCATGGATAGCTGCCCACCACGAACTCATACCATCAATCAATACACGTCCATCTTCGAGTGTAATCTCTACCCCTTTAGCACTCTGCACCGGATATACAGGCAAAGGGTCTATGGTTGATGTATAGGGGTGCCATAGATGGTTTCGGTCAAATGCTAGGAGTTCTTCTGTAGTCATCTTAGATATTTATTCTGCGTAGTACATTCACGAGTAACAAAGGTACTTGATTAAGAAAAATCTCTTGCCCTAAAAAGATTCCGTTTCCAGCCAAAATAGGAGGGTACAATAGGCTAATATATTTTGCAAAACCAGCTACTTTCCGAGTCTGTTTTCAACTAGAAAAATCGTTGATAACCTGTAGAAAAGCCGTTACAAACCTGTTATCAAAGAAAAGCAATCTTCGGACAAATAGAGCTAATATCCTCTTTCCCTTAAGGAATTAATCCGAGCTACACAAGCCAAGTTAGCACGAGTTATTATTTAGTTATTGGGATAGTTTTCTACGATCCGAAAAGGGAGAAAACTAAAAAGAGTAATCTAAACCAAGAAGACTTATTGTTGATAATAGCAGCAAAGCTAGAGTAAACCAAGGGAAATCCATGTTGATAATAGGATCAATAACTCGTTATTTTAGCGTTGGTATACTGGTTTATAAGTGGAGCTTTAGCGGTGTGGCAAGAACAGCTATCTACACTATGAACAGCCTTTTTTCTTCCTCTATGTGATTCTATATTTTAAAATAAATAAGAAGATAGGAAGCAGAGAAATTGATGGGGTCAGGAGTATATCTCTTGAGCCTGATGAGAGAGAAAAAGATTATCTTTGCTTGTGCTAGCTATAGTAATATTAAATCATTGTAATACCATTGTTATGAAAAAGAGTGGTAACTTTGTGGTAACATCAACTCTTAAACGATTCAAATGGTATGACAAGAAAACTACTATCTTCATTACTCTTACTTCTTGCTCTGAGCTACGAAGTGACTGCTCAGCAGACAGTATGTAAGATCACGCAAGAGCCGAAGGCACTACCAGCTGAGGCTTGCAACTTCTCCATCTATGGTACGAGCCCCAATGGGCGTTACATCTACGGCGGTAGCCCTAACTCGACAGCCTTTTGCTACGACACAGAGCGTGACACCACCTCGCTCTTCCTCTCTGAGACGGGTGCTGAGAAGTATATGATCTACGCAGTCTCTGATGCTGGCGAGATCTTTGTTGCTCAGGATGAGGTAGGTGCTTATGTCTGCAATATGGCACAAGAGAAGCTACACGAGATCAAGACTCCTGAGAGCAACTGGCCTGACGTAAGACCTGTCTATGTGACTCCTGACGCTAAGTTCCTCGTGGGCTATCTGATGGACCCGACTTATGCTCAGGCGAGCATGGCGCTCCCGATCTATGGCACACGGGGTGAGGACGGATCCTGGACGATCAAGACACTCCCCATGCTGGACAAAGACTATCTAGGCAACAAACCTAACTATACGCAGGCTTTCTTCTGCTCGCCTGATGGCAAGAAAATCTTAGGCCGACAAAACACCCGCAATGGCTCTGACAGACCACTCTTCTGGCAGTTAGATGAGCAGGGACAGTATCAGTGCTCTACACCTTGCGACTCATTCATCTACAATCTAGATGCTCCGCTGCCTGGCCCTGAGCCCGACTGGGACGACTACGTGACGGCAGACTATGAGAAAGACCCGGATCTATACGAAAAGCAAGAAGCGAAGTTCAACAAGGATCACAATGCTTGGCTAGAGGCGTATGATAAGGTGGTCAAGGGTGTCGCTCCTGATCAGGCTTGGCAGATTATGTCTCCAGCAAGTGGATACTGGATGATCTCTATCCAAGAGCTAATCGGTGAGGGGGATGACTATACGACTGTCTCTTATCCCGGAGCATTAAATGTTGCTGATGGTAGCATCGAGCGGATCAACATCAAGGAGGCTTATGGTCTCGGCGGATTAGGCCGTACCCATGATGGTGGCTGGATCTGCTATCCCGATGGTCGCATGGATCCTAATGATCGTACGACTTATGTCGTTTATCCTGATGGCCGGAAGCTCACGATACTGGAGTATCTCAAGAGTGTGACGGGTAAGGATCTGTCTGAGTTCTTCACCTACTCCTACACACCTTATGGTGAGACGGAGCAAAAGAGCATCACAGATATGGGGACCATCGCGATCTCTGCTGATGGCAAGACTATCGCAGCTTGCGCTGTGGATATGACGGGGACAAACTACTATCGCAGTGCGTATCTACGTATTGACAAGCAATTCCTCGCTCAGCCTCTAGGCATTGCTCCCATAGAGTTGCAGCGTGACGAACTCTCGATCCTCTGGCAGGGCGACGCGCTCCTCTTCTCAGAGCCTGCTACGGGTACGCTCTACCTGTATGACACGGCTGGTAGACTGCTAGACAGCTATACGCTGGCAGCTGCCTCAAGGCTCTCTATGACAGACCTAGCGCAGGGACTCTACATCGGTCAGGTTGTCACGGAGCGTGGCGTTAGCACCGTACGATTCATTCGTTAGAAGACGTTTCTGACAAAACGAAGCAGTCCCGCAAGGAGTCTACAGCGATGTAGTGCTCCCTGCGGGACTGCTTTATTTGTATTTATGCGAAGCTACTGCTCTGCAGCGACCCAAGCGACGCCGAGCGTCTCGATGCCCGCTAGGGTTGCCTGCCCCGCTACTTGCCTTAGCTCGATGGTGTAGAGCCCTGGGTGAGGAGGGGTTAGTGAGGTATTGACCTTATATAGTCGCTGACGTAGCGCATAGCCCTCACCAGACTATACGCCTGGCTCCTCGGCGAGGGCGAGTGTCACGGAGGTCGTAGCACGCCACCCTAGAGCGGAGCGAAGCTCGATGGTGAGCGGTAGAGCGGTGTATGCGTAGCAGCTATTGTACCGCACGTAGAGGTAGAGCGTGTGGGGCATCCGCGACTGCTCGACGAAACTGTCGAATGTGACCCGATGCTCGGCAGACCATACAGCTTGTGGTAGCTCTGCAGTCTGCATCTGCTCCTGATAGGTTGCATAGTGGCAAGAGCTGAGCGTCAGGACGGCTAGCAAAACTAGCCCCCCTACGATGCACCCTCTGCAGGCTCTGCTCATAGCTACAAGTGATCTAGCGGTAGTGGATTACTCCTCTTGAGGCTTCATGCGTGGACGGCGACGACGACCACCTGCCTGAGGCTTGCGTCTCGGCTTGCGATCGGGCTGTGTGGAGTCCTCCTCACGCAAGTCGGCTTTCTCTTGACCCTCCTCGGCTGCCTTGGTAGGCACCTCGCTACGGTCGTTCGTAGGGTTGCCATCCTTCGCTCTAGGAGCATCGGCGTTGCTACGCTCTCGCTTCCGATTTGTCTTACGACGCTTACGCTTCTTCGGCTGGTCAAAGCGGTTGATCGCATTGTCAAAGAGTATGTCCTTAGGCTTCTTCGGAGCCTCTTGCAGGTCAGAGAGCGTCTCGGGTATCTCGCCACGCTGGTTCATCTCTATGATCTCCTTAGCCCGCTCTACAGATATGGTCTCAGGCTCTTCGAGACTCTTAGGCGCCAGGCTGTAAGTGATTTCGCCCGCTAGGAGGTCGCACTTATTGAAGTAGTAGGTGCCGCTCTCCGTCTCTAGGGGTATGCGACTCGAGGGGAAGGCTTTCTTTGCCTCCATATAGACGTCCACCTCGTAGTTGGTACAGCACTTGAGCTTGCCACACTGACCAGTGAGCTTGAGCGAGTTTTGGGCTAAGTTCTGAAAGCGTGCCGCAGCTGTACTGACGGAGTTAAAGCGTGAGAGCCAGGTAGCGCAGCAGAGTGCTCGACACATAGTCACCTCGCTTGAGGTCGAGGTGATCCACGTTGCGGTAGTAGTTCTTACGCGTATTCTTGAACTGTACCTCGACGATCTCCTGCTGCTGTACGCCGTCAGGCAGATCAGCTAGCCAGTCAAAGGTCGAGAGCTTGCAACAGCGTGACCCTACGCCTTTGCATCGCGGACAGTCTATCTTATCTAGTAGGTCTGGTTTGTATTCCATCAAATAATTTCAAAAAGGGATAGGAGGAGGGGGGAGATTACTTCTTCTTTCGTCCAGCCACCCGCTCGATCGAGTCAAAGCCCTGTCCATATACGCCATGCACCGGTATTTCAGGCTTGGGTTACGGATCCCGATCCTACGGGTACCAATGTACGTCAGATACCCAATGGGGTGGTTATGCGTATACTTATGCCCAATGAGCACTCTTATATGGTGAGTGTTTTGGAAGAATGGAATGGTTGGTTTCGCATTGATAACCCCATACAGGTACTTGATACAGAGGAAGATCTCTACTGCGATGGAGAGATGCCTACTCTATGGATTCACAGCTCACTGCTTGGTTGTACCACTCGTGTAGATGTTCAGCTTCTCAAAGAACCCTCTTCGTCTTCACCTGTCTCCATACGTATTGGGGCAGATGTTGTTGTTCAGCCTATGGCAATAAAGGGGCAATGGGTAAAGGTAAAACATACGAATAGTCGCAATAAGACTTTTACGGGATGGGTGAAAGCGAGTTCGCTTTGTGGCAATCCTGTCTCTCTTTGTATGTAACGGAGAGTTTACTCCATAGATTTTCTGCGTAGGAAAAAGCTACCTCTAGAACCTATACGCTACCCTTAGAATTTCGATCTTGAGGGTAGCGTTTTTATCATTTCCGGCTTATCCCAAAAAGAGGTGAGAGTGTATAAATTCTTTCTTTCCTCTTAGAGATAAAAAATAGTATCTTTGTATTGAGTGAATTTGGGGTCAAATAAAGCGGAGATCATGGGATTAAGATGATCTCTGAGCAGCCCCAAAATGCACGTAATATTTGGTATTAGATTTTACATTAGACAATGAAACACCTCGTCTCTATTAGCCATTGTAGTGCAGAAGATATTATGCGTATTTTGGATAGAGCTACTCTATTCGAGCGCAATCCCAACCGTGACTTTTTGCAAGGGCGTGTGGTAGCTACCCTATTTTTTGAGCCATCTACTCGTACCAGATTGAGCTTCGAGACGGCAGTTTGTCGCCTGGGAGGCAAGGTGATTGGCTTCTCAGATGCCAGTACTTCTAGTAGTACCAAGGGAGAGACTCTCAAGGATACTATTAAGATTGTTTCTAACTATGCCGATGCCATTGTGATGCGCCATTATTTGGAGGGTGCAGCGCAGTACGCTACGGAAGTTAGCCCCGTGCCTATTATCAATGCCGGAGATGGTTCTAATCAACATCCTTCGCAGACGTTGCTCGATCTCTACTCTATTCGCCAAACTCAAGGCTCACTAGAGCAGAAAACTATAGTGATGGTGGGCGACTTGAAGTATGGGCGTACCATTCATTCTTTGATAGAGGGAATGCAACCCTTCTCCCCACGATTTATTTTTGTGGCACCCAAAGAGTTGGCTTTGCCCGAGGAGTATCGTTCCTATTGTAGGGAGCATAATATTCCCTTTGAAGAGGTAACAGAATTTACCTCCGAGGTAATTTCCGAAGCCGATATACTCTACATGACACGTGTACAACGGGAGCGATTTTCGGATCCGGAGGAGTATGAGCGTGTTAAAAACGTCTATATACTCGACCGAGAGCTGCTGTGTCTCGCCAAGCCGAACCTGAAAATATTGCATCCTTTGCCCCGTGTGCAGGAGATTGCGCAGGAGGTAGACGATCATCCGGCAGCCTATTACTTCCGGCAAGCCCTCAACGGATTGTACGTTCGTCAGAGTATTTTGTCCGAAGTATTGGGCATTGAGGTAAAAAATTGAGTCTCTAGAGTAAACGTAAAGTATGAAACAATATTCAGCAGAGATGCCTGTTGCCTCTATCTGCAATGGCACCGTTATAGATCATATCCCTAGTGATAAACTTTTTAAGGTGGCTGCCCTTTTGCATCTAGATACGATGGAAAGCCCCATTACGATTGGTAATAATTTCCCCAGTAAAGTGCTGGGACGTAAAGGAATTATCAAGATAGCCGACCACTTTTTCGATGGGGATATAGTCAATAGAATAGCTCTTATTGCTCCCAATGTACACCTCAATGTAATACGAGATTACAAGGTAGTAGAAAAAAAATCGGTAGAGTTGCCGAGCGAGATTGTGGGCATTGTACGCTGCTCTAACCCTAAGTGCATTACTAATAACGAACCTATGCCTACCCGATTTTCGGCTCTACAAGGGCACGAGAAGGGAGTAATACAGTGTGCCTATTGTGGTCGTAAGGTAGTAGGTACTGAGGCTGATTTACAATAAGAGAGAGAGATACAAGCTATGAAACAGCACTGGAAACCCGGTACGATGATTAGTCCCGTACCGGCTCTGCTCGTTACGAGTGCGAGTCTAGATGGGGAGCGAACCAATCTTTTTACGGCCTCTTGGACAGGTATCGTTTGTACCAATCCGGCAATGTGTTATGTAAGCATTCGCCCCGAGCGGTATAGTTATGAGCTTATCAAAGAGAGCATGGAGTTTGGGCTCAACCTCACTACCCTATCTATGGCAGAAGCCACCGACAAGGCGGGTGTTATCAGTGGCAGGGATGGAGATAAATGGGCAAAAACGGGTTTGCATCCCGAGCAGGCTCAATTGATACAATGTCCTCTAGTGGCTGAGAGCCCCCTCAGTATGGAGTGCCGTGTGCGTGAAATTTTGCCACTTGGCTCACACGATATGTTTTTGGCAGAGATTGTAAGTGTATCGGTAGATGAGTCTTTGCTCAACCCAGAGACGGGTAAATTAGATCTCCACAAAAGTGAGCTTCTTGCCTATGCACACGGAGAATATTTTGGATTAGGGAGCTTTGTTGGCTACTTCGGTTGGTCCGTAAAGAAAGGAAAAGAGCCTATCAAACAGAGAAAATAACTACTAACTTTTAATGGAATAAAACTATGACAAAAAACAAAAAACCCTTTATTCTTATTGGGATTGTGGCCTTGATCATCCTCATTGGGGGCTGGCTTATGAAAGGTTACAATGGTATGGTAAACGAAGATGAAAACGTAAATCTCCAATGGGGAGAGGTAGAAAATCAGTACCAACGCCGTCTTGATCTTATCCCAAATCTAGTAAATGTAGTAAAGGGTTATGCATCACACGAAAAGGAGACACTCGAAGGTGTGATAGAAGCCCGTGCTAAAGCAACTCAAACTACCATAGACCCAAGCAATATGACCGAAGAGCAACTTGCTAACTTCCAAAAGGCACAAGATGGTCTCTCCGGAGCCTTGAATAGACTTATGGTTGTGGTGGAGAAATATCCCGAGCTTAAGGCAAACGAAAATTTCCTACAACTACAAGCACAACTTGAGGGAACAGAAAACCGTATTACAGTAGCTCGTAAAAGCTACAACGATGCTGCTACTATCTACAATAAGCTGGTGCGCCGCTTCCCAAATAATATGCTAGCGGGGATTTTTGGCTTCTCTGTACGTCCCCAATTCAAAGCTCAAGAAGGAGCCGACCACGCTCCTACGGTGCAATTCTAAGTCCATAAAAATGGGTAGATAATACCATGAATTTGAAGAGACTTTTAATTCCCTTATTAGGAATATTTTTGGCTCTCTCGACCCTCCTCCCAGTGGAGGCGACGGAGAGTCGAGATCTCTTTGAAGTAAAGGATGTACCTAATGTACAGATAGGGGATAGTCTACGTTTTGTATCCGATCCTGGCCATTTCTTGGATAGTTCGGAGGTAGAGGAGTTGGATAATAAGCTCCATCAACTTCGCTTAAGTTTTGGGGTAGATGCTGCCCTTGTGGTGCTGCCCTCCATAGGAGATCGGACGATAGAAGATTTTAGTGTGGAGCTCTTTCGCTCGTGGGGATTGGGCAATAAGAAAACCAATAGTGGGCTGCTCATCCTTCTTGTTATGGACGTCCACAAGATTTTTATCACCACGGGCTACGGCATAGAAGGGGTACTACCCGATGCTACTTGCTCTAGTATCATTCGAAATCGTATGATACCCCACTTCAAAGAAGATGCCTATGCAGAGGGTCTCATGAGTGGAATAGATGCCATAAGTGAGATATTTAAGACGGGAGATTTTGAGGGATCAGACGGAGGAAATAGCTCTGAAGATGAAGAAGGGGACTATATTCTTTTCATTTTTTATCTCTTATTTGTACTTTATTATGCCGTTAAATCCTACGGTAAACTGACGAATATTTTCGAGAAAAAGGGAGAATACAAATACAAGAGCGCGCCAGAGCGATTGGCTCGCTTGAAGTCGAAAAATAAAACCTATAGTGTGATATTTGCCATTGCTTGTCTGCCTATTGGGATTGTGATTTACCTGCTAGGAAAGAATCTTTGTAAGAAGCTTGATAAGGAGAGTAAGCGTTGTCCTAATTGCGGAAAGGAAGCAATGCTACCCATTAGTGACCGAGCAAAAGTGCGTGCTCTACTAAATCCCCAGATGCTTCTGGAGACGGATATAAAGTCACGTGAGTACGGAGCGATGCAATGCAGTAGCTGTGGGTATGAGCATGTTTTTCCGGTGCGAGAACTTCCTTCGCGTTATTCTCGTTGTCCCAAATGTGGTACTTATGCCTACTATATTGTCCGAAAAGAAGAGACGACTAACCACTATATAACCCATTACAAATGCCTCTATTGTGACCATGAAGATAGGAAGAAAAGACCGAAAGAAAGTCCTGTGAGAGGTGTCGGTACTGCTGCTGTAGCAGGCAGTATTTTAGGAGGATTGTCGGGTAGAGGAGGCTCCGGAAGCAGTTGGGGCGGTAGCTCTGGCGGAGGTTGGGGCGGCGGTTCTACCGGAGGCGGTGGAGCCGGCGGATCTTGGTAATTAGTTTATCAGAAATTCTATGAGATTATTATTAGATGTACAAGCAAATGGAACCATTGTTCCTTTTGTTCATCAGCAAAAAATGGTAGGTTGTATCCATAAATGGTTAGGACCTAATACTTGGCATGGGCAGTCGTCCCTCTTTTCGTTCTCTCGCTTATCGGGGGGCAAGGCAGTAAAAGATCTGGAGGGTATTCTTTTTGATCACCGAGCAACTTTCTTTATTGGATCTAGCAACCCTGATTTCTTAAGGCAGATTTTGCGAGGGATTCAGCAAGATCCGGAGATGTTTTGTGGGTTAATCATTCGAGAGGTTGTGATTGAAGAGGATCCGGACTTAAGTAAACGCGAATTGTTTTATCCGGCAAGTCCTATTCTTCTTAAGGTAAAACAAAAGGAAAACCGTTATAAGCATCTGTTGTATCAAGACTCAGAAGCTAATGAGGTATTGACTCTAAACCTACAGAAAAAGCTCCTCGCAGCAGGGATTGATGATAGGGATGCAACAGCAGAGTTTGCTCCTTGTGAAGGAGTTGCTAAGGAGATGCTTGTCGATTATAAAGGCGTGAAGAATAAAGTTAGTTGGTCTCCTGTACGGATTATAGGGAGCCCCGAGACAAAACTTTTGGCATGGAATGCCGGCTTGGGAAACTCTACGGGGATTGGATTTGGAGCCATAAAGTAAAGATGTGATGGAGAAGGAAAGAATATTATTTGTAGTTCACTATTCGGGTACATTTGGCTACATCAAGCCTTGGACTGCCGTTCGAGATGGAGAGACGTATAGTCAGCAATTCCTCACTCCTTCCATTGTAGAGGGAATGGAAAAGAAACTATTTCCCGAGACATTATCAGATAAGGGAATACACAAAATTGCTCGCCATAAGCTCTCCTATAAAGGTATAGATGTACAACAAGAAACAACCCAGACTCAAGCCTGGAAGTTCCGGAAAAAAGAAAAATGTTACGAGAGAGAGCAATCTATTCTCAATAGGGGTGTGATGCTTTATCCCTCTCTTTATCTTGCTTTTACAACGGAGGAGGATGCCCTTGTAGCTTCGGAGCAACATCTATGCTTGTGTCGCAACGAAGATGTTGTACTACCGGAAAAAGATATAATACTCATGGAGGAATCTCAATTTGATGCCCTGCCAGGATTTGAATTACGGTTTGGCTCCTCTTTTTCGGACGCTTTTATGGTTGGCTTCAATCGCTTTGATGATAATGCTCACATGTACGGAAGAATAGAAATTGGAGGCGAAGCTATCCTATCGTAGAAATGGAAATGTTTGATCACATTTTAGCTAAGAGTAATGGGATTACACTCCAACAGCATCTAGAGGATGTTGCAAAGATAGCTGTGTGTGTAGCTCAAAATGTAGGTTTAGATCCCGAAATTGCCCGTATGGGAGCGCATCTTCACGATATTGGTAAGGCTAGTCCCATTTTCCAAGAGCGATTGAAACAGAAAAATCTTCCTCCCTGTGCTTTAGTATTTCGTCATGAGATTGCTTCTCTTTTCTTTCTATCGTTGATTGAGGATGTAGAAAAGAGACAGACTATTACTCGGATGATTATTGCCCATCATAAGTCTGTTTGTGAAGATATTGGAGATAAGGGATTCTTAGATTTAGACGATATTGAGAGCGAATGCTTTAGCTATCATAGCAAAGATTTTGAGCTGTGGAGTAAAGAAGCTTTGGGAATTTTGAAGGAATTGGGCTGGCAAGTACGTCCTATTTCTATCGAGGAGGCTGAAGAGAATTACGATGATGCACTAGAGTATTGTAGCGATCTTACTCCCAATTGTTCCCGTTGGAAAGGTCTACTGATGGCTGCTGACCACTTGGCCTCAGCTCTAGAAGATTATACAGATACCGCTCTCCAAAAACTATTTATCAAGCCGGATCTATCCTATTACAGCAGTAGGCAAAGTCCATTGTACCCTTTATCCCAAATTTCGTCTGACGACCCTCGTATCCACACCTTAGTAACGGCTCCTACGGGAGCAGGCAAAACCGATTTCTTATTGAGGCGGTGTGAGGGACGTGTATTCTACACATTGCCTTTTCAAGCCTCTATTAATGCCATGTACGATAGGGTAAAACAAGATTTGAAAGGGTCAGAAGCTCAGATTTATCCACTCCATGCAGCATCTATATTGAAGCTGGATGGAAAGTACGAACGGGTGCTTTCTCATCATGTCGGAGCTTCTATCAAAATCCTTACACCCCATCAGATGGGAGCAATTGCATTTGGGCTAAAAGGATATGAGGCGATGGCTTTAGATTTACGAGGGTGCGATGTAATCTTGGATGAGATCCACACCTATTCGTTTGTTGCTCAAGCTATGGTCTTAAAGATTGTCGAGATACTTATAGTTCTAGGTTGTCGTGTGCACATTGGCACGGCTACGATGCCGAGTATCTTGTACAATACATTACTGAACCTTTTAGGAGGATCTCAAAAAGTGTATGAGGTAAAGTTGTCTGATGAGCAGCTCGCAACTTTTGATCGACACGTTATTCATAAATTGAAAACGCTAGAAGAAGCGACTCCTATCGTAGAGGAAACGATCCGACAGAAACGCAAGCTCCTTTTTGTTTGTAACCAAGTAAAGAGAGCGCAAAGGCTCTATATGGAGTTGCACGAAAAGTATCCCGAAGTTCCATCTATGCTTATTCATAGTCGCTTCAAGCGAGGAGATCGATCGCGTTTGGAGCAAGATTTGAAGGAGAAATACGATAAAGGTACGGAGGCTTGCATAGTGGTATCTACTCAGGTTGTGGAGGTTAGTTTGGATATTAGCTTTGATGTTATGATAACGGAGTGCGCTCCAATGGATTCGCTAATTCAACGCTTTGGTCGGATCAATAGGCGACGATCTTATGAGACTATCGGCCAACAAAAGCCTATATATGTGCTGGCTCCTCCTGATCAAGAGGCTGAATGCAAACCCTATAAGTTGGATGTTTTGCAAAGAAGTTTCGATGCTTTGAAAGATGGAGCCCCCTTCCATGAGACGGAAGTTCAGTCCCTGTTGGATTTTGTTTATCCCGAAATCCCTATAGTCGATATTGAGTTGCATTCAATTTTTAGGGGAGGGCAATGGACGCTTAAAGAGCTGAAGCACAGACCCAAGTCGGTTCTTCTCGAAATGTTAGACATTGATTCTGTCTGCTGCATTACGGAGAGCGATTATGCAGATTACCTACAGGGCAATTACTCATCTCGGGTAGAGCTTGAAATCCCTGTCTCAAAAGCGATCCGATTTAAGGGGCTTGCACAAATAGAGGAGGGGTCATATCCTTACATTATTCCCGATAGAGCTTATGATAAGGAGCTAGGATACGTGGAGGACTTTTTGGAGGAAGAGAAAAACAAGAGCTTTGAAATACTATAAATGAGAGTGATACAATGGTAACATCAGTCATAGGAAAGATATTCTTAGAAGCATACAATGAGAAGCATAACAAGGCTTATACGCCCAAGAGTTTCTTTGTGGAAGTATACTATCCGCGCTTCTTCGGTCATGAGAAGTACCTGATGACTGCGGGTAACTCACCTTTTGAGAATCCTAAGTTATCCTGGAAGGATATGATTTTGGAGAGGAAGCCTTTTGAGTCCGCAGATAGAAGGAAAGAACGTTTGGATAAGTTCTTGGCAAAGATTGATACGGGTTTGCCTGATGCAAGTATTGCTGTTGGGTATCCTTCTGTAGATACGCTCTCTACTACTTCGGGGCAGGTGTCTATTGTTCGAGAGGAGGTAGATCCTGCGGAATGTTACTTGTCATGGATTGGTGCAGGCTTAGGTATCGGAGTACAAGGTGGGTTGACGATCCTTTTTTCTAAACCCGATATTCTGCTTGATATTGCAGAGGGGTGGGACTTGTATCGTAACTATCTAAATACAACTCCTCGGATGAGAGGGAACCAAATCAATACTTGGAACGGACAGTGGCTCAAAAAGAAGTATAATACTAGAGATAGCTCTGCTTCTCTAGACTTTACTGATAAATTCTCAATAAAAGATGACCTTGTAGAGATTCAAACTTTACCTTGGGTCGATCTGATTGCGGCAGTGAGTCGTCGTTTTCCAGATCCACGGATGATGGGCTATGTGTACAATATTGGTCAGACTAATACGACCGTTGGTTTTATTCCCTTTGTATTATCTCCCATTCGCAAGGTTCATGAATTGTATGAGCATCATTTTGGGACAAAGAATAGTAAGAGGGCAATGAAACTATTTGGTACTGCATTTGGCTTTTCAATGGCTTGCAAAGAGGGAGTTATTGGTCTTAAGGCATTGGAACCAAAGGGACTAAGTTCTCTTATGAAGAAAGGGAAGATCCCATCCTATAAGTCTGATGATGAGGAACAAATAATACAGTATGAAACATATCAAATTTGGTTATTAGCTATGTTGAACAACGAAGAACTATGGGATAAAGCTAAGGCTTTTGCCCAAACACTACAGGACTTTTCTTTGGGAGGAAAGACTGCTCGAACAGTGAGAAGTAACATGGTAAAAATCCTTTTAGAGTCTACCAATAAGAGGGCTTTTATAGATGGAATGGGAAAGATTGTGGAGGAAGCAGATGCCTCTATGGACGAGTTTGAGGATATAGCGTCTACTATAAATACGATGCCTTCGGACAATGTTCCCTACTTCCTTACATTGATGCGTTTCCATTATGCAGTGATTAATAGTAAAAACTCTAATAACGAATAAAGTTATGAACCCCTACATTTATTTGCGAGCACTCAAGCGAGCTGAGCATACGGTATTCTGTGTTCAAGATGGACAGAAAACCTATTTTGATGCCCAATTTAGTCGTTACTTGGCCTATTCTAGTGGGCAACAGGTAAAGCGTTCTATCTTGGAGGCTCTTACAGACTACCTAGGCGTACAGATGGCTCCTGTGACATTCAATTATGAGATTACGGCAAAGAAGGAGTTGTCTCAGAAGGAACCATGGTCTCCCTGTGACCCTCAGCATGTTGACCAACTTATTGGAGGATGGATGCGTGCCGGAGACGGTATAACCAAGAAACGCCGTAGCCCTCTATCTGTATCTGCCATGCGTCCATTACACCCTTTGCTAGCAGGAACTCAAAAAGAGAACATAACCTTTGACCGCAGTGACCGACCGGATCATCATCCTGTGAATGTACGCATAGCAGGAAAGAAGGAGCTTTTGACCGAGGAAGAGATAGAAGATTTTTTGCACAACACGGGGAGGACCCTGACTCGACGCCATTGGATTCCTGATAATGAGCGAACTTCAGGACTCTTTGTGTATGATGTTGCTGTAGACCTACGTACACTATTTTCTGTTTCTCTCAATCAGCATGATCCTGAGATAGACCCAGATACAATACAGAAACTGAAAGACTTAGGTTGGGTTGAAAGTGAAAATGTTTTTGGTAAGTGCTTAGTTTTGCCCAAAGAAGAGCGTGAAAAAGTGATACCTGCTCTAGCCCATGCCTTGATAAATTGGCGCATTACGTCCAACCAGGCACGTACATTCAGTATTATGGAGACCTTGGCCATAGCTGTTAGTGACAATGCTAATACTCTTGCCGGAGCTATTCGTGCCAAACTGATTGACGATGGAGGAGATAAGCCAAAGGCGAAACCCATTGTAGATGAGAAGGCCGGGGCTGAGCTGTTTGTAGCCCTTCCCTGTGCCGCTTACATTGTGGTGGAGAATGAAAGTGCCGATGCTCTTGAGGCGGCAGAGAAGCATCTCATCCGTTTGATGCAGTCTTTCGACTACGAAAATCAATGCTAACTATGTGATTTCTAAAGAAGAGATGTATTCTTAGGGTGGGGTACATCTCTTCTTCTATTACGTTATGGTTATTACGGGAACGCACTTCAATTACTATCAAGTTTGCCATCGGAAGTTGTGGTTGTTTTCCTCAGGAATAACGATGGAGCACACTTCGGATCTAGTCTACGAAGGCAAGTTAATCCATGAAGAATCCTACCCTCAACGTTCCGTTCGTTACGAAGAACTTGCTATTGATGGGATCAAAATAGATTTCTATGACGCGAGGAATAAAATCGTTCACGAGGTAAAGAAATCGAATAAAATAGCTCCAGCCCATCGTCTCCAGCTGCTCTATTATCTCTATGTTTTAGAACAAAATGGCATCCTTGGAGCTACGGGGATATTGGAATATCCCAAGCTGAGGAAAACAGAAGAGGTCTTGCTGACGGATATTGATCGAGAAAATATCAAGAAGATAATGGCTGATATAGAAGAGATTACAGAGAGTTCGGAGTGTCCCTCCTGTATCGAATCACGGATTTGCAAGCACTGCAGTTACTACGACTTCTGCTTCTCGGGAGAGGAGTCGTAGAGGAGGGCAATTTTACGACCAAGTAAATGCAGAAAAATATCCAGCCTAAAAGCAAAGGATTTGTTGCCTAGTTTTTCAAAGATTTCTACCCAAAAAGGCATCTCCATTTTGGGTGAGATTTTTTAGAAAATAGGGCTGGTTTTTTTCGAAAGATAGCTGAGGTCGGATTAGAAGGAGGAAACTAGGGAAAACCTTCTCTAGGAGAGAGATGTGTAATATTAGAGATTGTGAGGATTTGGTATCTATGAAAAAGAGTTTTTATTTATTCAATCCGGGGGAGTTGTCTCGTAAGGATAATTCGTTGCGTTTCCTCCCGATAGAAGAGGGAGTTGATGGTGCAGAAGCCTTTGGAGTCCCTCGCTATATCCCTGTAGAGACTGTAGGAGATATGTATGTCTTTGGCTCTTTGCGAGCTAATAGTTCCTTGTTTAATTTCCTAGGAATGAATGATATTGCTGTGCATTTCTTCGACTACTACGAGAACTATACAGGCTCATTTATGCCTAAAGAATCCCTTCTCTCCGGCAAAATGATATTGGCACAGGCGCAAGCGTATCATAAGAAAAGCCGCCGATTCCTATTGGCACAAAAGTTTGTCTATGGAGCTGCATTCAATATGCAGAAAAACCTAAGTTATTACCACAATAGAGGGAAGGATTTGCAGTCGATAATAGAGCAAATTGATCAGTATACTCCTCATATTGCTACAACAAAAAGTATTGAAGAGCTAATGGGGATTGAAGGAAATATAAGACAGACTTACTACGGAGCTTTTGATGTTATCATCAATGATTTTGATATGGGAACGAGGACGAAACGCCCTCCTCAGAATGAAGTCAATGCTTTGATTTCATTTGGAAATATGATGTGTTACACTGTTTGTCTCAAATCAATACATCAAACGCAATTGAATCCGACAATCAGCTTCTTACACACTCCCGGCGAGAGGCGCTACTCTCTTTGTTTGGATGTTTCTGAGATTTTTAAGCCAATTCTTGTGGATAGAACTATCTTTAAGGTGCTGAATAAGGGGATGCTACAAGAGCGGCACTTTGATAATAAGTTGAATCGTTGTGTGCTTAATCCTTCGGGGAAAAAGATATTCGTACAGGCATTTGAAGAGCGATTAAGCGAAACAATAAAGCACAGACGGCTTGGGCGTTCGGTTAGTTATAAGCACTTGGTTCGTCTAGAGTGCTATAAGTTAGCGAAGGATTTGCTGGGAATAGAGGAGTATGAACCCTTTAGAATGTATTGGTAATGTCTAAGTTCGCAACCCCGTCAAACAGTGCTACAATGTATGAACCCTTTAGAATGTATTGGTAATGTACGTTATTCTAGTATACGACGTTGGCGAAAAACGCGTGGCTAAGATGCTGAAGCTTTGCCGGAGATACCTCAATTGGATCCAAAACTCTGTTTTTGAAGGAGAGATCACAGAGGTGAAACTAAAGGAATTGAAGATTGAGGCATCCTGCATTTTGGATCAAACAGAAGATAGCGTTATTATTTTTTCTTCGAGACAGAGGCAAAGACTAGAGAGGGAAATATTGGGAAAAGAAAAAGCTGCGATAGATAATTTCCTCTAGCCATGGAGATCCGAGAAAGTTTTATTCTTTCTAGCATTACGAGGGGCCTTTCTCTACTCTATGGGTGCCTATAGTACAGGTTCTTGATACTAGGTAGCACAAGATTGCTAGGGTCAAGGCTTCTACTAAACGATAGATTGCTACTGAAGAGAGCACTTTTCTATTTCAGTATTTATTGGTAATATTGCTGGAGCTAGATAAGTACCAGCTCCTACAAAGAGGGAGGGAGATGGCGGTTTCAGGGCCCTTTTTGTGTCGAAGAAGGAGCTTTTTCTGAGGAATAGCTATACCTCAAATAGATTGCGCCATTGAAGTGTTTGGTTAATAGATAATTAGTGCTCTTGTCGATCCTCGGCCCTTTTCTTAGGATTGCACATCGACGATATTTTCTCCTCATTATCTCATCGGAAACGTTTCTCAAAGCCTTTGTTTATGTGATATTTTCTGTCTAACTTCACGGCTCCAAATTGTACCTTAGTGGAATTGAAATAATCAAGCTCCATCACTAAAATACATTATACAGGCTCCAAATTGTACCTTAGTGGAATTGAAATGTCGGGAGTTGGTGCGTTTAAACAAATGCAGCAGCCTCCAAATTGTACCTTAGTGGAATTGAAATCACATTCGACCCTATTACAGGACTACCCTATTGGAACTCCAAATTGTACCTTAGTGGAATTGAAATAATTGACAAGTGTCATAACCCTTTTGCTATTCGCTACTCCAAATTGTACCTTAGTGGAATTGAAATCATGCAACCTCTAACCTCTCCTGTTATGGACAGGCTTCTCCAAATTGTACCTTAGTGGAATTGAAATGTAAATGTTATCACTGGAGATTTTCGTAATTCGTTAACTCCAAATTGTACCTTAGTGGAATTGAAATTTGTCTCCAACGACAGAAACGGATTTCCCGGCAGTACTCCAAATTG